>ENA-UEPH01000042-UEPH01000042.1-human-gut-metagenome-genome-assembly--contig:-NODE-42-length-135315-cov-8.103100_pt1 | contig 135315 bp, 118 predicted proteins | sample MGYA00242891_ERZ507898 | MGnify/ENA primary metagenome ERZ507898 (study PRJEB26167, sample SAMN06115411) | human gut metagenome | host: Homo sapiens | place: China:Guizhou | collected 2014-10-15...
AAGTGGGAAGTCCAGAAACCTCAGGTTTCTGGTGAGGCTTGGGGCAACGCCCCAACGTCTTCCAACGTCTCCCAACGTCTCCTTACCCCTTCACAACCGCGATGATCGTTTTGAAAATCAGCCTGATGTCCGCAAGCGGGGAAATCTCCCGCAGATACTTCATGTTCAGCTCGATTTTATCGGGCATAATCTGCTCGATGTACATCTTTTCGGGGTCGTCTGTCCCAGCCAGCAGATCGTTTTCGTTGCGATAGGCAATCGACGCATAATCCGTAATGCCCGGCCGCACAAGCAGCACCTGCCGCTGATACGGCGTATAGAGCTTCACATACCGCTCCACTTCGGGGCGCGGGCCGACGAAGCTCATCTGCCCGCACAGGACGTTGAGCAGCTGCGCCAGTTCATCCAGCTTGGTCTTGCGCAGAATCGCGCCGACGCGCGTAATCCGGTTATCGCGTCCGACGGTGATCGCCAGCCCCTTTTTATCCGCGTCCGTCACCATCGAGCGGAATTTGAAAATGCGGAACGGCTTGCCGTCTCTGCCAATGCGCACCTGCCGGTAAAACACTGGGCCGGGATCATCGATCACCACCGCCAGCGCGATGAGCAGCAGCAACGGCCAGAGCACCGCCAGCGCGCATGCCGAGAGCAGGATATCCATCGCGCGCTTGGCGATGAGCTGCGGTTTCCGCCGCGCCAGCACCTCGGCGATGTCCATCGGTTCTTCATTCTTTTGCATGGTCGTTCCTCATCTTTCGTCAGACCCGGTCAAACACATAGGTAAACAGGAAGCACATCGTAAACGCCATTTTTTTCTGCATCAGAAAGAGCTTCATACCCAGCTGAGCCGGGAAATCGCCGGGCTTCACATCGTCAAACAGCGCGGCAACGTCCGGCCTGTTCATATATGCCTTTGCGCGGCGCACGCGTTCCCCGAACGCATAAGGCGTGCCGGGATAGCAGAAATTGCGCACGGTGTTCACTGCCATCTTGCGTCGGCGGATTTTCATGCGGCGCATGCACTCCGGATGATCCGCCAAAAGCGTTTCCAGCGCGTCGTTGGATTTTTCATAGCTCTCCGGCACGTGAAAGCTGAAATGCTTCGTCACGCTCCCGGTGTGAAAGCGGTAATGATAATACGCCCTGTCCACCGCGACGGCGCGGCCCGCGTCCTTCATGCAGGTGACGATAAAGAGCAGATCTTCCGCATATCGAATATCCGGGCGGAAGCGGTGACTGCCAATGACCTCGCGCCGAAACAGGTTGCGCGGCGTGTAGCCGGAAAGCGGAAGCTCGTCGCTGTCCGTCGGTTTGGAAAGCATCGCGGGAATCAGCGTCCTGCCGATGGCTTCCCGCTCAAACACCGTGCCGTCGTCAAAGCCCAGCGGCACATTTTCGTGCTTGTCGCCCCTGTCCTTGAACACCCGGCAGAACGAAATATCCGCCCGGTTGTCCTCTGCCGCACGGTATAGCGTCTCAACCATTTCCGGCTCCGCCCAGTCGTCGCCGTCGCAGAAGCCGATATAATCTCCCCGCGCCGCATCCAGCCCCGCGTTGCGCGCCGCCGATACGCCCTGATTTTCCTCAAAGGCAATCACGCGGATGCGGCTGTCCAGCGTCTCCGCCTTGCGCAGAATCGCCAGCGAATGATCCGGACTGCCGTCGCAGATGAAAATCAGCTCAATGTTCCGAAGCGTCTGCGCGCGCAGAGAAGCAATGCAGTCCGGCAGAAACGCCTCCGCGCCGTAAACCGGGATAATGACTGATACTTTTGGATTGATCATTGATTTATCTCCCATGTGGAAGGTGCAGGGAACTCAGTTTCCCGCCGGGGTTTGGGGCAGAGCCCCAACGTTCCCTTATTCCGCGCGCCAAAGCGGCGCCTGAACCAGGAAGTATGCGCAGCCAATCACCGAAAACGGCGCATAGACCGACTCAAACATGCCCACCAGAATAAACACCGTGCAGAAAGCCAGCGGCGTGGCCGCATACGGGCTTTCCCGGCGATGCGCCCAGTAATACTTCACGGCACGGATAAACGCCAACACTGTGTAGCACACCAGCAGGATGCCCGCGATGAAGCCGTTGTTGTACGTCACGCCAAAGAACGCGTTGTGCGCGTTGAAATGGCGGTCGCCCGCGCCGTCCTTCGCCACCCATTCCCAGATGACGCTGTCCTCGTGGCCGTTCCACGTCAGGTTTTCCAGAATCGTCATCCAGATGCCCCAGCGGTCGCTGGTCAGGTCGTCCATGCTGATCTTTCGATCTTCCGGCTTGGGCACAAGGATCTCGTTGCCGTAAGTCTCGTGATTGTACACGGCGAGGTTGTAATCCTCCACCGCCGCTTCATACATCTTGTCCTCCGTGATCTTCACGCCCGCCGCGCCGCAGAGCGCGATGAACACGCCGAGTACCGCCAGCAGCCGCTTCGGGTGCTTCGCCGTGCCCGCAATGATTGCCGCAACCAGAATCGCCGCCACGCCCGCAAACGCCAGCAGACCCGAACGGGAGAGCGTCGCCAGCAGCATAACCGCCGCCCAAACGCCCAGCAGCAGATAGGCCAACGCGGCCTTTCTCTTCTTCTCCGTAAAGCTCGCGTAAGCCAGCAGCAGCGCCGCCGTCGCCATCACGATGCAGCACATCGACAGGCAGTTCGCGTCGTAAAAAACGCCCTTGTAGCCCGGATAGGCAAAGCTCAGCGGCACGGAAACCGACGACCACGCCAGAAACGGAAGCACCGCAAACACCGCGCCGCGCAGAATCGAGCGGAACGTGGAATTGTCGTCGCGCGAAGCGAACACCGAAAACACAATCGGGTAGCAGATCAAAAGCGACACGCTCTCCGGCAGCCAATCCTGATAAAACAGGCCGGAAACCACCATCATGCCGTGCAGTGCAAACCACAGTCCCGCCATGCCCTTGTGAAAGCGCACGCGGGTCTTTTGTCCGGGCGTGCGCGCCGTCAGCGTCACAAACGCCAGCAGAATCATGCCGAAAAGCACGAAAATCATCCAGCGCATCGGAAATTTCCGCTGCGTGAACAGTGAGCAATAGCCGATCAGCGCGAAAATCGCCACGGTCAGCAGCCGCGAATCAAAGATTTCGTTGAAAATGCCCGTCACCCGATCGTACAGGTTGAGCATCCCCGTTCCGTCAATGCCCTGCTTGCGCATGTTCTTTCCTCCAATGCTCGATGGCTTCGCGGTAAACCCCCGCGGTGATTTCGGCGTTGTGCGCCCATGTCAGTCTGCGCGCGTCGCGCGTGCCGCGCGCCCGCAGCGCTTCATACGCTTCTGGATGGGCGAACACAGCGCGCATGACCGCTTCCACCGCGTCCGTGTCGGCGGCGGGCACAAGAAAGCCGTTCTCGCCGTCCGTGATGGTGTCGGCAATGCCCTCGTTTTCCGCGCCGACGGCGATGCAGCCCGCCGCCATCGCCTCGATGTAGACAATGCCGTATCCCTCGCCCCAGCTGGGCAGAACGAACAAGTCGCTCCGCGCCATCCGCCGCAGCACTTCTTCGTGCGGCAAACCGCCCGTCAGCGTCACGCTCTCTTGCAGACGCAGCTCGGCGATCCGGGCCTTGAGCTGCGCTTCCATCTCGCCGATACCCACGATGGTCAGCGTCGCATCTTCATATTCATCCGCCAGACGCGCGAACGCCTCCAGCGTTTTATCCATACATTTTCTCGCTTTGAGCGTGCCGACGGAAATCACCGAGCGCGGCCTGCGCGCTTCGTTTTCCGGCACAAGCGAAAGATCTACGCCGTTCTGCACAACGCGGCTGATCTTTCCCTCCCCGCGATACGGCGCGACGCGCGAGAGCAGCAGGCTCGAAACCGCCATCAGCGCATCGACGTTTTGCGCGGTTTCGATGTTGCGCTTCCACGGCGTTTGGCCGGGAATGAAGTAGTGGAACACATCCGTTCCATGCACCGTCAGCGCGACGGGCACGCCCAGCGCCCGCCCCAGCAGCCGCCCCGCATGCCCCTCTCTGGGGAGCATATGCGCGTGAATGACATCAAACGGCTTTTCATCGTGCAGTTTTCGGGCAATCGGCAGCGCCGCGCGATACATCGGATAGCCGCCCAGCAGCTTTTCGCCCGCATTGCCCAGCGTCAGGCAGCGCGGAAAATACACGGGAATGCCGTCGATGACGTCCGCTTTCGGCGTCCGCTTGTCCGTTTGGGCCAGCGCGGGGCGAAGCCTTTTCATCATCGGCATCGTGCCCACACAGGAGATGACCGTCACGTCATGCCCCTGTTCCCGCAGAGCTTTCGCCTGCTCGTGCACATAAAAGCAGTATGGCGAATTATCCGCCAGGCGATGAATCATCATCAGAATCCGCATTCGGCCACCTCCTTTTAGGCTCTGCTCCAAACCTTACGGACGCGCCATGCGCGCCCTTGCATTTTTATCCGTAAACCCGTAACTCCAGCCCCCGAACGCGCCCCGCAGGGCGAAATCGTTCGGGACGTTTTCAGCCCCTCTCCCCTTTTTAGGGGAGATGTCGCCGCAGCGACAGAGAGGCGGGTGCAGGGTGTCCCTGCTCGTTTCAGAGGGGGTTATGGGGTTCCTAGGGGATTTAAGGGGGAGAGGTCGAAATCTCCCCCTAATCCCCTAGGCTCAGCGGAGCGCGTCCCCCGCATTGCCCACAGGCAATGCTTCACACTCCGCGTTTTTCAATACATATCTCCTGATACAGCCTCATCCACATTCCGGCAATTCGCGGCCACGCATATCCATTTGCACCTTCCACGCATCGCCGCGACCGCTGGGCATACTCCTGCACAACCCGCTTCAGCGCTTCCGTCTGCGCCTGCACATCGCCGCACGGCACGGCATAGCCGATCTCGCCCTCCGGGAACTGGCCGTCAAACCCCTGCCCCTTCGTATACAGCACGGGCACGCCCTGGCTCATCGCCTCCAGATAGACCATGCCGAACGTCTCCGCCGAGGACGGCACAAGCAGCACGTCGCAATCCGCGTAGAACGCCTTCATCGCGTCCGTGCCCGATATGCGCCCCAGATAGCGGTCGCCTGCCCGCATCGCCGCGCAAAACTTTTCCTCAAGCGGCCCGTCGCCGCACGCGACCACGTCAAAGCCCGCCGCATGCGCCGCATTCAGCGCGTCCAGCGGATGCTTCCGTTCGTTCATCCGCCCCGCAAAACCCACACGCACAGGCGCATGCGGCGCGGTTCGGGGTTCGCCATCCAGCCATGCGGGATCGATGCCGTTTGGAATGACATGCAGCTTTTCATCCAGCGCATCCCGCGCCGCGCCCGAAAACCAGCTGAGCACCTTCTCCCGCGCCGCGCTGCCCAGACAGACCACCCGCGCCGCGCCGCACAGAATCCGCCGCGCCATCGGCCGCAAATGCGGTTCATATTTCCAAATCGCCGAAAGATCGCTGTATCGCAGCGTGACGACATACGGCAAGCCGCGCTTTTTCGCCAGCCGTTCGGCGATTGAACCGTCGGTGAACAGCGTATGCGCGTGGATCAGCGTCACGCCGGATAAATCGATCTGCTTTTCAATCGCCGGAACGCTCCTCTGCGCCTTGCGGAAGAAAAACAGCGCGTCGCTCTGCTTTACCGTCATCGCGCGGACGGTCTTCACCCCGCGAGGCTCGTTTTTATTCAAATCCGCCGCGCGCTTTTCCGGCACGAACACGATTTGCTCAATTCCCTGTGCATCCAGCGCTTCAAACAGCTGCGGAAAGACAGTCGAACCGGCGAGGTTGCAGCAGATATGCAGCACGCTCACCGCCTGTCACCCGCCTTTTTCTTTTCCTTCTCCGCTTTTACGAATTTCGGCAGCGCCGCAATGCCGCACAACGAACCGAAGCCGTAAGCAAAGTGGAACGCCGGATAGAGGATGATTTCAACCGGCAGGAACTTCCATCCCTTCTCCTTCGCGATCGTATACGAATAGAAAAAATCCAGCAGCAGATACGCGCCCCATTCCAGCGCCAGCAGGCCGCCGAAGAGCATGCTCCGCGTGAGCAGCGTCAGCAGCACGAGCAGGATCGTAGAGAGCACGAACGCCAGCGGAACGAAGTGGCGCACGCCCATCGAACCGGGCACAAGCGTCATCGTGATGACGTTCCATTTGCCGTTCATGTAGCCCATTTTCATAATGCCGCGCATCGTGTCGCGGCAGTAATACTGCACGCGGATGTTGTGGTTGAGGTAGATCTTGCCGCCGTTTTTGCGGATGCGGAAATTCAGCTCGTTATCCTGATTGCGGGTCATGCGCTCGTCAAACCCGCCAATGCGTTCAAACAATTCCCTCTTGAAACAGCCGAAGGGCACGGTATCCACATAGCCGTCCTCGGTCGTCAGGCGGTAGGTCGCGTTGCCCACGCCCAGCGGCGTTTTGAGCATCTCCGCGATGGCCTCGCCCATGAAGCCGCGCCCGTGCGTCTCAAAGACGCCGCCCGCATTGTCGCAGTCCTGTGTGAGCAGCGTCTCCACGGACAGGCGAATATAGTCCGCCGGATATTCCGCGTGCGCGTCCAGCCGCACGATCACCGGCGCGCTGCTGTGCGCAATGCCGATGTTCATCGCATATGGCACAGTGCGGTTCGGGTTATCCAGCACCACGATCTGCGGATGATCCTTCTGCATGGCATGCAGCATCTCGACCGTGCGATCCTCCGAACGGCCGTCCACAAAAATGACCTCCATCTTCTCAGCGGGATAATCCTGCGAAAAAATGGAGTCCACGCACGCGGCGATGTAGCGCTCCTCGTTGCGCACAGGCAAAATCACCGAAATGAAAGGCAGCTGCATGCTTATCTCCCAACTTCCTGACAAATAATCACAATGGTATTCGATTGATTATAACACAAAGCCCGCCATAAAGAAAGACGCATGCGGATTCCTTACAAAAAATTGAAATTCGGGGTTGACAATCCCGCCATGTCATGCTATACTATCTTTCGTTCCGAGTGACTTGGTCTGTTGGCTCAGTTGGTAGAGCACATCGTTCACATCGATGGGGTCACTGGTTCGAGTCCAGTACAGACCACCATAATAAAGCCATGCAAGTGCAAATGCTTGCATGGCTTTTCTTTTTCCCAAAAAGTTTTTGAGTTCACATCGATGGAAGTTTTTGACGGCCGCCGCCTGTGGCGGTTTCAGTTTCTGTATTCCGATGGCATCGTGTTCCTTTTTCATCTTCATATTTTCCGACACTAAATGTCGCCGGGCCGATTGCGCGAGGCATTTTTCGGATTGTCATGCGCCATATGTCCGCCACAGTCGCCTGATTTTCTGTTTTCACTTTTTTCCGTTATATAAAACGGCTGTCAAGTTTTTAGGCTTAATAGTCGTTTTTCTTTATTCTCCCTCGTCCAGCGCTTTGATCTCGATGACCCTGCCGCCAAGTTTTTCATAGACGCGATGAGAAATGGAGAGCACCGTCCGCCCGACGGACGCGCGGCGGAGCGCCTCCAGCACCCGCGCTTCCGTTTCCGCGTCAAGGTTCGCCGTGATCTCGTCAAGCAAAAGCACGGCGGGATCGGCCGCCGCCGCGCGGGCGATGCAGAGCAGCTGCCATTCGCCCTGAGAAAACAGACCGTCCGAACAGGGCGTGTCATAAGCGGCGGGCAGCGCGTCGATGGTGGCATCCAAGCCGGCCAGCCGTGCCGCATTCTGCGCCATTTCCCGGCTGATGCGCGGATCGCCCAACGTGATCTGGTCCAGCACCGTGCCCGGCACACGGGCGAAATGCTGCTCCACACAGCCGATGCAGCCGCGGCGCTGGCGATCCGTGATTTGCGAAACATCCACGCCGCCGATGGTGATCGTTCCCGCTTTCGGCTGATACAATCCCATCAACAGCTTGAACACGGTGCTCTTGCCCGCGCCCGTGCGGCCGACAAGCGTCACCTGTTCGCCGGACTTCACCGTGAAGGACAGATCGCGCAGCACCGTCCGCTCGTCATAGCCAAAGGTCACGTGAGAGACAACCACGTCGCCGCGCGGCATGGACGCGCCCTCTTCGGCGAGCATTTCCCTTTCCGGCTGTGCGAGGAACGCGTCGATACGCTTCACGCCCGCCATCGCGGATTGAATCGTCTGAATCTCCATGCCGAGACTCTCAATCGGCGTGAAGAGGCGCGAAATGTAGTTGATGACCGCGACCGACGTGCCGACGGACATGCCGAACAGCGTCAGCACCTTCGCATTGCCGGAAGCCGACAGCAGCATGACCACGCCCACGACGACGGCGTTGAGCACCAGCACGACCGGCGAATAGATTGCGTCGTAGAAATTCGTCTTCTCCACGGCGGCATAGCTTTCGCCGATGCGCTTGTCGTAGCGCCGCTCCATGTATTCTTCCAGCCCCAGCGCATGAATGGTGCGGATATTATGCAGCGCTTCCGGCACCTGACCGGAAATGGCGGCTACCGCGCGGCGGTTTTCCAGCTGCGCGACGAGCATCCGCTTCTGCACATGCCGCGTGAACACGGTCAACAGCGGCAGAACCAGCAGCAGCAGAATTGCCAATCCCGTGTTCTTCACCGCGATCACCACAAAGATGGAAAGGATTCTGCATGCGTCCGCCGCCATAGAGATCACGCCGGAGGTGAACAGCGCCTCAACCGTGTCCACATCGCCGGAGAACCGCGCGGCAGTCTCGCCGGGGTTCTGCGCCGAAAGCGTCGCGGCAGAAAGCCTCGTCAGCTTCCGGGACATTTCGGAACGGAGCATGTGCGTCATCCGCTGGCCGAACATCTCCAGCAGGGTCTCCTGCGCGGAAGCAAGCACGCCCTCCAACGCCAGGCTGCCGAAATACAGCAGCGCGGCGCTGAACGCAAGCGGCATGCCGCCCGTCAGGTTATCGATGATCCGCGCCAGTACCAGCGGCGGCAGCAGCGAGGCCAGCACCGAAGCCGCCGCGCAGAGCACTGTGCCGACGCTGAGCAGCTTATGCTTAAAGGCCGCGTCGCGAACGGCGGCAAACACTGAATTATGCTTCATGATCCACACCTCCCGTCTGACTTTCATACAGGGAACGATAGGCCGGGACGGACGCGCGAAGCGTTTCGTGCGTCCCCACCGCGGTCTTTCCGTCTTCCATGAAGACGATCTGCTTCATCTCCGGGAAATGATAGAGCCTGTGCGAAATCAGAATCACAACTTTATCCCGCGCATAGGCTTTAAGGTTGGCAAAGACCTTGTCTTCCGTCTGCCTGTCAAGCGCGGAGAACGGATCGTCCAGCACAAGCACCGGCCGGGGATGCGCCAGCGTCCGCGCCAGCGCCAGCCGCTGCGCCTGACCGCCGGAAAGGCGCACGCCGCTGCTGCCCACCACCGTCTGCGCGCCCTGCTCCATGGCCTTCACCTCACCATCCAGCGCGGTCATTGCCAGCGCCTGCATGGCGTCGCCGACATCGCCGCAGAGCACGTTCGCCTCAACCGTATCGTTCCAAAGTTCCGGATCATGGCCGAGGTAGCCGACCGCCGCCGCAATCTCGCGCGGCGCAAAATCGGACAGCTCCCGCCCGCCGATGCGCACCGAGCCTTCATACGGACGTTCGCAAAGGAACACGCATCCCAGCGTGGATTTGCCACAGGCTACCGGGCCGGTCACGCCGATGATATCGCCCGGCTCCGCGGAGAAAGACAGGTCTTCAAAGACCGGCTCGCCGCCGTCATAGGTGAAGGACAGATGACGGGCCTCCACCGTCTGCGCGGCAGACAGGGAGAGCGGCTGAAGCGTCTCCGGCGTTTTCATTATCGGCTTGATGCGCTTCCACGAAACCTCCGCGCGCTGCACGGCGTTGAACAGCTTCGCCGCCTTGGAGGACTTGGCCGCCATCTTCGCAAAGCAGGAGAGGAACGTCGTAAACGCCGCGATATCCCACGCGCGCCAGCCCGTGCCCAGCACGTTTTTCGCGCCGAACCAGAGAATAAACGGCACGCTCAGGTTGGAGATCACCAGATAGAGCGGCGGCAGCGCGGCCTGCCAGACGTTGGCGCGCACGGCATTTTTCTCGTAATCGGTCAGCGCCTTTTCATACCGCGCTTCCCGCACATCCTCGCAGCCGTATACGCGGTAGGTGACGGCGTTTTTCGCCCGGTCGAGCGTCGCCGCGCTGAGCGCCGAGGCCGCCTTTTTATAGGCCGCACCCGCACGCTGAACCGGATTTTTCATCAGCTCTGCGCAGACATAGGAAACCGGCGTGAAGATCATGCAAAACAGCGCCAGCCGCCAGTCGTAGACAAACAGCATAACGACATAGCCCACCAGCGCGACGCCGGTATCAAAGATCTCCGTCGTGAACTTGCGCATGCCTTCCGCGCAGTCGTCCACGTCGGAGATCGCCTTGGTCATCAGTTCGCCCGCGCCCTGCTCTTCCAGCGCGCCGCGGCTCTGGCGAACGAGGTTGGCGTAAAGCACGCCCTTCATTCGGCGGTTGATGTTGTTGGCAAAGCGGCGCACATAAAACCGCTTCACAAACCGCGAAGCCTGCACGATCAGCGTTACGACGATGTAGCCCGCCGCCAGCGCCGCCATGGCGGAAGCCGTTTCGCTTCCGCCCAGAATATCCGCCAGGCATTGCGCCAGCCTGCCCTCAAACCACGGCCCGGCCAGCAGACCGATGTTGTAAATCAGGCCGGACACGGTAATCAGCGCTATCGGCAGCCATTCCAGCCGGAAATACGCCAGAATGCTGTCCGGTCTGAAATCACGGTTATGCTTTCGGCTCATTCGTTTTTCCCTTTAATACGTCTTTCAGATGTGGGAAGCCCGCGCGGCTTTCCGCTTTGGAGCGGCGATAAACCACGTCGAGCAGGTTTAAAAACGTCTCTCGGTCGCTTTCGCTGAGACCATCCATCAGATAATCGTAAAAAGCGCTCTCCGTTTCGGCCTTTGCGTTGCGCAGACCTTCGGCCTGCGGCGTGGCAAAGAGCAGCTGACTGCGGCCGTCTTCCGGATTCGGCTCCCGGCGAAGGTAGCCCTTTCGCTCCAGGCTGGCCGTTCGGCGGGCGATGGCGGGCTTGTCGGCATGCAGCATGCCGGCCAGTTCCGTCTGTGTGATGCCCGGATGATGGCGCAGCGCATGAATGCAGTCGATTTCTGCCGTGCCGATCTCGTCCTGCCGCATGGCCAAGAGGACGATATGTTCCGCCTCGCGGGCAATTTTGGTGATTTTTCTTGCGGGATGTTCCATCTTCTCGCCTCGTTTTTTTAAATTGCTTGCATGTACAACCATATGGTTGTATGTGCAACTTGTTTAACGCGGACAGTATAGCACAAGCAAAAACAAAAAGCAAGACGCCCGCGAACATTCGGAGAGCAGCTTTCGCGTTCCATGGCGCATCTATCGCATAATCTCATCCGTTTTTTATCCATTCTGCACATTCCATCTTGACAGTTTCCCGCAAAACGCCGTATAATTGTAAAGAATATGTTCCGTTTATGAAAAATCCACGTCAACAATGAAGGAGGATGTATCTCATGAAACGACTTCTGCCTCTGGTTCTGGCCGGCGCGATGATGCTGACCACCGGCGCAACCGCTCTGGCCGACAATGTGAGCGACGCGCTGGAAAAGGCCGCGACGATGACCAACGACGAGCTTTACGCCAAGGCGCAGGAAGAAATGGCCGCGGGCGCGCAGCTCAACTTCTACTCCACCACGTCTTTTGCCGAGAAAGCCGCCGCCAACTTCATGCAGGCTTATCCCGCTCTGGATGGCAAGGTGATTTATGCCGAGATCGACGACGGCGAATCCTACACCATCCTGACCAACACCATCGGTTCGGGCGTGAAGGATTCCGCCGACATGGCGCTCACGCAGAACGGCGCAGACCTGAAGACCTATCTGCTTGACGACGGCCTGAGCTATGCCTACTTCCCGAAGGCGCTTGAAGACGTCGTGGACGAGCAATACCGCAATCCGGCGGTCGTGACGTTCGTCAACTCGCTGCTCATTTACAACAACACCGAAGGAAGCGTCGGCCTCAAGAACGTCTGGGAGCTGACGGAAGAAAAGTGGAAAGACAAGGTCTTCTTCAAAGACCCGACCAACGAGACCGTCAACATCAACTTCCTGATCATGCTGACCAGCCCGGAGTGGAACGAAAAGCTTGAAAAGGCTTACGAAGATTACTACGGCAAAGCCTGGGAAAAGGGCGAGTTTGAATCCGCCGCTTACGAGTGGATCGCGGGCTTCCTGGGCAACGTAAACTACACCTTCACCTCCGCCTCCAAGATGGCGACGGGCATCGCTTCCGGCGCGGCGGGCAACATGGGTCTGTTCGTGTTCTCCAAGCTGCGCAAGGTGGACGAAGCCGACCGCGGCAAGCTGACCGTCGTGCAGTTTGAAAACGACGTGGACGGCTTCTCCGGCTTCATGTATCCGATTTACGCGACCGTGTGCAAGGACACCGAGTGCCCCTACACCTGCGCGCTGTTCATCAACTATCTGCTGAGCGAAGAGGGCTTCGCGGGCGAAAAGAGCTGGAACTCCAGTCAGGGCTATTACTCTCCGAACACCTCCATCCAGAAGCCGGAAGGCCTTGAGGACAAGCCGTTTGAGTATTGGCAGGATAAGCTGGTGCTCGAAGACCTCGACTACCTCTACGAGCACTACATCGACGTGTATGAGTTCATCGCGACCCGCGTCGGCTGATCACCGGATCTAGAAATCGAATAAGCGAAGCGCTGTTGCATGAACCTCCTTTCCGTTATGCTGTGACAGCTCTCCCCTTCGGGGGAGGCCGGAGGGGAGGCCATGCAGCAGCTCTTTTCTTCAAAGCGGAGGATAAACGATGGTTCATACGCGCGATTTAAGGCACGAGCCGTGGCGCTATCGGCTGCGGGCGTTCGTCTCCAAGCCGGCCAACCTGCTGCTGGTCTTTTTCCTGATTGTGCTGGTGGTGCTCAGCCTGCTGCCGATGGCGACCATGCTGAGCAATATGTTCACCGTGCACGTCGGCACGGAAAAGAAACTGCTGCGCCTGCCGGTCGACTCCACCACGCTCTGGCACTTCCAAAAGCTGTTCGCCGGGGACGAATGGAGCCAGGTCAACTTCTGGCAGCCCCTTTGTAACTCGCTGATTGTCGCACTCGGTTCGGGCATACTGGGCATTGCGGTCGGCGGCACGGTCGCGTGGTTCATCACGCGTTCCGACCTCAAATGCAAAAAATTCATTTCGGCTGTTTTCGTCTTTCCCTACATGATGCCCGCATGGACGCTCGCCCTGTTCTGGACGAACATGTTCCAAAACAGCCAGGTCGGCGGCGGCAACATCGGCATGGTGGAATCCATCTTCGGCGTGTGCATGCCGGAGTGGTTTGTCTACGGCCTGTTCCCGATGATCGTCGTCACAGGCCTGCATTACTCCCCGTTCGCATATCTGCTCATCGGCGGCATTCTCAAAAATATGGATGCGACGCTTGAGGAAAGCGCAACGATTCTCAAGGCCAACCGCGCGACGATTATCCGCCGCGTGACCATCCCGATTGTCATGCCCGCGATTCTCTCGACCTTCCTGCTGATCTTTTCCAGCGGCTTCAGCTCATACACCGTGCCCGTGTTTCTCGGCTCGGCGGTGAAGTGCTATACGCTCTCCACCAAGATGCGTGCGCTGATTCAGGCCGGCTATCAGGGTCAGGGCTACATCATCGCGTTTGTCTCCATCCTGCTGGGCTGCCTGATCCTGGGCGTCAACCAGCATTTCACCGGCAAGCGCAAATCCTTCACCACCGTCACCGGCAAGAGCGGCCAGGTTTCGCTGGTCAAGCTGCGCAAGGCCAACTGGCCCATCAGCATTGTGCTCATCGTCTTCACGGCGTTTTTCGCCATCATGCCGCTGATCTCCTTTGCGCTGGAATCCGTCATCCGCCAGCCCGGCAATTACAGCCTGAGCAACATGACGCTGCATTTCTGGATCGGCACGGAAGACTCGGCCTATGAAACCGGCATGATCGCCGGCATTCTGCTCAACACGACGATGTGGAGCGCGCTGCTGCGTCAGGTGCTGCTGGCGCTGGTCGTCGCCGCGATTGTCGGCACGTGCGGCATGCTCATCGGCTATGCGTGCGTGCGCCGCCGCGGCAGCAGGCTCTCCCGCATGGTGGAAAGCCTCGCCTTCTTCCCGTATCTGATGCCCGCAATGGCGTTCGCGACGATCTACCTCGCCGTGGCCACGTCCGCCAATTTCAAATTTCTGTATGGCACGTTCGGTGTGCTGGTGCTGGTGGCCTCCATCAAGTTCCTGCCGTTCGCTTCCCGCAGCGGCGTGAACAGCATGATGCAGATCGCCCCGGAAATTGAAGAGGCGGCCGTCATCTTCGGCGTGCCGTGGCGCACGCGCATGACCCGCATTCTCTTCCCGATTCAAAAGAGCAGCATCATCTCCGGCTATCTGCTGCCGGTGATTTCCGTGATGCGCGAGGTTGCACTGTTCACCCTGCTGGTGCCCTATGCGCGCTATCTGCTGACCACGATGCTCTTCTCCTTCAACGAAACCGGATACGCGCAATACGGCAGCGCCGTCACGCTGCTGATCATCCTCATCATTATTCTCATCAACTTTGTCACCAATAAGCTGACGGGCGCATCCTTTGACAAAGGCATCGGAGGCTGACAACATGCCGGAAATTATTTTGCAACACGTCACCAAGCGCTTTGACAAGTTTGTCGCCGTGCAGGATCTGGATTTGCAGATTCAGGATCGCGGCTTCATCACCCTGCTCGGCCCTTCCGGCTGCGGCAAAACGACCACCCTGCGCATGATCGCCGGGCTGGAAACGCCGACCAGCGGCCGCATCCTCATCGACGGCACGCCGGTTTTCGATTCCGAAAAGGGCATCAACCTGCCGCCGAACAAGCGCGACATCGGCTTCCTGTTCCAGAATTACGCGCTCTGGCCGCATATGACGGTGTATGAAAACATCGCTTTCGGTCTGGAAATGCTCAAGTGGGATAAGGCGCGCATTCGCAAACGCGTGGACGAGCTGCTCGCGCTGCTCAAAATCGAGCAGTTTGAAAAACGCTATCCCGCCGAACTTTCCGGCGGTCAGCAGCAGCGCGTCGCCATCGCCCGCACGCTCGCACCCAGCCCGAAGGTGCTCTTCATGGATGAACCGCTGAGCAACCTCGACGCGAAACTGCGGCAGGAAATGCGCACCGAGCTGAAACGCCTGCATTCGGACACCAACAGCACCTTCGTCTACGTCACCCACGACCAGCTGGAAGCCATGACTCTGTCCACCAAGGTCTGCCTGATGGACACGGGCGTTTTGCAGCAATACGCCCCGCCGCTGGAGATTTACGGCCATCCGGCAAACCTGTTCGTCGCGGAGTTCGTCGGCAACCCGACGATGAACTTCATCCCCGCGACGGTGAAATCCGCCAGCGGAAACCGCGCGTCGCTCTCCCTGCTGGGGCACGACGCAGCATTCGCCGCCAAAGCGCCGCTCGACGGGATAAAAGGCGACGTCGTGCTCGGCGTTCGTCCTGAATTTCTGCCGATTCAGCCGGACGGCCCGCTGCGCGGCAAGACCTATTCCACCCTGCCCGCCGGCATGGAGACGACCGTTAAGCTCACATGCGGCGGCGCGATGCTCACCAGCGTGGTTTTCGGCTGCGTCGATTACGCCGTGGATACCGAACTGCCGCTGAGTATCGTCGGCGATAACATCGCGCTGTTCGATAAAGCCAGCGGAAAGAGCGTCGGCTTCGGCAGTGTAACCTTCTGATTCGCACATGTATAAAAAAACCTCCGCCTCATTGGAATTGCGTTCCTTTGGGGCGGAGGATTTTTGATCTTCTTTATTTTTGGGGCGCGTGGCGCTGCTCGATCAGCTGCACAATCGCCTTGATGGCAGGCGTCGTATCTGCCGCGGGCCACGCCAGCACAACGTCGTTTTCCAGTGAACTGTCGATCACGGGCAAAGCCACGAGCGATTCAACCTGAAAGCAGAGGAAGCCATCCGGCATCAACCCAATGCCCTCGTCCATCGCCGCATGTAGCAGGATATCCTCGGCGCGCTTTTCCCTGCGGCAGGTATGATAATCAATCCCATGCGCGCTCAATTCCGCCAGCATGCCCGTCATTTCCAGCTGATTGGCGCTCATTTCATGCAGAATCAGCGGATAGGATCGCAGCGTCGCATAATCCAAATATGGGCGTGAAGCCAGCTCATGCGTTTTGGGCACAAGCGCGGACATGCGCCCGCGGCGCAGCAGCACATACGCCAGATCAGTGCGGTTTCGAATCATCTCGTGAAACACAATCGCCATCGAGGCCGTTCCATCATCCAATGACTGCAACAGCTGCAAGGCGGGCATTTTCACAGGCTGCGCATGCAGCAGCGGAAACTTCTCCCGAAGCGCCGACAAAGTTTGGGACATCAGCGAAAGCGTCGTCACGTTGGGATAGGCGATGCCCACGCTGCCCTGCACGTCGGTGTCAAACCGCCGGGCGATGCGCTGAACACGCTCATAATCCCGCTTCATCTGCTGAAACAGCGGCAGACAGGCCGCCCCGGCCGGGGTCAGCTCCACCTGATGTCGATCCCGCTTAAACAGCGCGACCCCCAATTCACGCTCCATCTGCTGAATCTGTTTGCTGATGGCGGGCTGGGAAACGAACATCTTTTCTGCCGCCCGCGAAAAGCTCAGCTCCTCTGCCACGCACACAACCATTTGAATGGCCTGTATGTTCATTTCGCCTTCACCCCTTCCTGATCATAGCACGGTCATCCTGTGCATGCAAGCCAAAAAAGGAGCGCGCCCATGTTTCAGGCGCGCCCCCCTGTGATATGGATGTTACTTCGCCGTCAGTTGCTGGCCAAGCAAACGGCCGGAAGAAATCGCCCACGTCAGCGGCGTACCCTGAATAGTATCGTCGCCGTTCACGCCGAAGGCAATTTCGCCGATTGCATACAAGCCGGGAATCGTGTCGCCCGCAGCGGTATGCACTTCAAAGTTCGTGTTGATGACCACACCACCCAGCGTCGTGGCAAAGCGGGTCTTTTCCGCAATCAGATAGTACGGGCCTTCGCCGATTCCACGGGGCAGCGTGGTGCGGCCGAAATCCTCGTCTTTGCCTTGCGCAACAAAGCCGTTCCAGCGCTCCACCGTCGCCTTGAGCGCGTCGCCATCCATACCGGCCAGCGCCGCAACCTCCTCCAGCGTATCCGCATGGTAGATGATCGGCTTGCTTGCGCCGTTGGCGGCCACGGCATTCTCAATGTCTTCCTCGCTGCCCAGATTGCCGCGCGCCTTGCTGTTCACCGCGTTCTTCCAGACTTCAAAAGCCGCCGCGTCTAGTACAAGATAATTTACGTTATTCTTATCGGACCTGATGGAGTTCTTGAATTCGTAGTTCAGGCCGCCTTCGCGGAACGTACGCACGCCGTCGGAATTGACGATAATCGCACCCTCCTGCTGCACGGCCAGCAGCGTATAACCCAGCGAAATCTTGGCCTTGCCATCCTCATACTCCCAGCCGCCCGGATAGACCTTGCCAAAATCCATGTGAACCAGTTCCGCACCCACGTTCTGCGCCATGATGTGGCCGTCGCCCGTGCTGCAAGCCGCGCCGTAATACGGCACAGCTGCCAGCGCATCCGTCAGCAGGTCGCGGTTCGCGCCATAGCCGCCCGTCGCCAGCACCACAGCATCCGCGTCAATTTCATATTCCGTGCCGTCGCTGCTCTCAGCCAGCACACCCGTCACTCTGCCGTCTTCCGTCAGCAGCTCGGTCGCACGAGTCTGCATCAGGATTTCAACGCCCGCTTCTTCGCACTTCTTTTCGATGGCGTTGGTGATGCTCACGCCGCTGCCCTGCGCCAGGAAAACACGGTTGACCGAGTGTTCCTCGCTGGGCGTCGGATCACCGTAAGCCACACCGAGGCTCACCAGCCAGTCAAATGTTTCGCCGGAGTTGGCGATGAACAGATCGACCAGGTCTTCCTGATTGTAGTTGTGGCCTGCTGTCATCATATCGGCCTTGAGCTTATCCGCGCTGTCCTCCACGCTCTTTTCCTTCGCAAACGTGGAACCATAGGAATCCGTCGCGCCGCTGCTGATCGCGCCTGCGCCGCCAACCGTCGCCATCTTTTCCAGCACAAGCACATCCGCGCCGCCTTCCGCCGCATAAATGCCCGCTGTCATGCCTGCCGGTCCTGCGCCGATGATCACAATATCGCGGTGCTGCACCACGCGTTCGCCGGTCTGCGCCTTTTCGGGCGCTTTTTCGAACGCGATCATATCCACGCCGCTCGTCTCCAGCGCCGCCGTCACGGCCGCCAAAAGGCCCTCACTGGCGCGCGTCGCGCCGGAAACCGCATCGAGCGCCACGCTCTGCTTTTCAATGATTTCGGGAATCAGCTTGTCGATGGCGACCGTGCCGATGCCCTGCGTTTCGTTGCTGCCGGTCACGTCAATCCCCGTGATCGCGCCGTTTTCGAGCGTCACATCGACGGCAATCGTTCCACCGTAACCCGTGCCCTCGCCGCTGAATGTGCCGCTCACGCCCTCCGCCGTCGCAGCCGCGCCGAGCATCAATGCGCCCGTCAAAAACAGACTTGTGATCTTTTTCAACATGTCGCAGTTCCTCCTTGTGATAAGCATCTGCTTTTTCTGCAAATAATTATAACAAAGCCGCGCCATATTGTGAAATAATTATTTAACGTACTTTTGCGGTGTGGTTATGCCAAATCGTTATCACGAAGCGGAGGCGTTCGCCGTATACACGCCCGCCACGATCACCGCTGCGCCGACAATCTGTCCAACGCTCAGCGGTTCGCCCAGCGCCAGCGCGCCGGCCAGAATGGAAACGATCGTGGATACGCCGATAAACGAGGACGTTTGGTTCACGCCGATTTTTGCAATCGCCGCATTGGATAGGAAAAACGCCGCAACCGAACAGCCGATGCCCTGATAGAGCACCGCCGCGAGAAACGTTCCGCTTCGCGCCGGAAGCGTCAGCAGCTCCGAAAGCGCGCCATGCGCTGCCGCTTCGCCAAGCGCCAGCAGGCCGTAAAACGCCGCGCCGGAACACAGCATGACATAGGTGATCTCCGCGCCGGTGTAATCCGCCGCAAGATCGACAAACACGCTGTACAGCGCATAGGCGACAACCGCCAGCATCAGCGCCGCATACCCCACAGGCGACAGGCTTGAAGAAAGGCCGACCGCGACAACCGTCGTCATCACGCCCAAAAACGTGACCAAAATGCCGATAATCTGCCGTTTGGTGGGTTTCTTTTTCAAAATGACCGTCGAGGCCAGCAGAGACAGCGCCGGAACGCAGGCCAGAAAAACGCCGCTCTCCGTCACCGTCGTTTCGCGAATGCCCACCGTTTCGCCGATGAAATACAGGCACGGGCAGAACAGCGCCACGCGCAGCAGCGGCCCCAGCCGTCTGCCTTTCAACCGAACGGGAATGAATCCCAGCGCCACACACAGGCTCATCGCCGCCAGCGCAACAACAAACCGCCAGCCCAGCAGCGCAAGGGGGCTCGCCGTTTCCGCCGTCTGTTTGGTAAACAGATAGCTCAGGCCGTAGAGCACTTCACACCCCAGCGCGCACAGGCTGCCGGTCAAAACCCGATTGTCTTTCATCTTATACCCTTGTTCTGAGCACCTGCATCCACCCGGTCAGCTCGTAGGTTCCCATGCCTGCGGGCAGGAACACGCTCTGCCCCTTTTTCAGCGGATACGTTTCACCCCGGTAGCTCAGCGTTCCTTCGCCCTCCACCGTCAGCAGCGAAACAAAGCTCTCGTTGGACACGCTGTCGCTCATCGTCCCTTCCACCGTCAGCACGGCGGTCGTGAACTTGTCGCAGGCAAACAACGGCTGAACGCTGCCCCCAGCAACACTTTGCTCCGGCTCAGTCGGGCCGACAGGCGTTTGCGGCGGTTCGCGGCGGGTAACGGCCAGCGCCTTGTCGATGTGCAGGGGACGCGGCTTGCCGTCCGCGCCAAGGCGGCCGTAATCGTAAACGCGATAAGTCAAATTGGAGCTTTGCTGCACCTCGGCAATCAGCAGCCCCGCGCCGATGGCATGCACCGTACCCGCCGGGATGAAGAAACACTCGCCTTTTTTTACCGGAACCCAGTTCAGCAGCTCGGTCAGGGTGTTGCTTTCAATGGCGGCTTTCATCTCTTTAAGCGCGGTTTCGCGCTTGAAGCCGTAATAAATGCCCGCGCCCTCGCCGGCGTCCAGCACATACCACATCTCGGTTTTGCCCAGCGCGTGTTCCACCCGTTCCGCATAGTCGTCGTCCGGGTGTACCTGCACAGAGAGCGGCCCCGCCGCGTCAATCAGCTTGATGAGCAGCGGAAATTCGCCCGCCTTTTCGGCTTTCGTGCCCACAAACTGCGGGTGCGCGGCCAACACCTGTGCGAGCGTCCGCCCCTCCCATTCGCCGGCCGCGACGACGGACGGCCCGGCCTCGTGGCAGCTCAGCTCCCAGCTTTCCGCCAGCGGCGACAGATCCGTCTGTTTGCCCCAGTCGCGCTTGAGCCGTTCGCCGCCCCAGATGTAATCCTTGAACGCGGGCGCAAGCATCAGCGGGCGCTCGTTTTCCCCGGCAAGGGCATTTTTCATCGCTTCGTTTTTCATGGTTCTTCTTTCTGCGCCAGACAACGGTCAAAATACCGCTTAAAGTTCTGCGTCATCAGCGGCCAATCCCACTTCTGAATCTGCTTCAGGTTTTCCTCCGAGAGCGCCGCAAAATCTTCCGGATGCTCCATCAGGCGTCGGATCGCGTCGGCCAGGCATTTCGCGCTGCGCTCCCTGAGCACATACTGCATCTGCTTCGGGCCAAACGCTTCGGGAATCAGCCCCACATCCGTGGAAATCACCGGCACGCCGCAGGCCATGGCTTCCAGCACCGGGTTCGGCGTTCCCTCGCAGAGAGACGCGCAGACATACAGATCGATCTGGTTATAATAGCCGGGCATCTTCTCGTGCGGAATCATCCGGTCGTTGCGGTCGGATGTGACCAGCTCCACGTTATATCCTTCGCCGATGAGCTGATCTATGGCCGGTTTAATCACCGTGTTGATGCCCTTCAAGTCGCGCACCTGCCACTTGCTGTTACCCACCCAGCCGATGCGGATCGTTCTGCCCTGCATGTTTTCAAAGCGTTCCAGATTTTCGGGCTTAAAAAGCGACAAATCCACGCCGTCCTGCGTGATGGCCGAGGGCTTGAGCCGGATATCCTTGCGCTCGTTATACAGCTTCATCAGCTTTTCGGAAGAGACGGTATACGAAGAAACGATGGTGTTTTCGTCTGTGAAGAGCTTCTGCGAAATTCCGGCATCCGGGCCGTCGAGCAGAAGATGATCGTACACGGCGACGGAAATCACCTTATTTTGAACAAACTGCCTGTAAAAATCCTCTCTGCTCATGCCGAGCGCGCTGATTTCCGAATTGCTGTGCGCACTGTAAAAATCGGAAGCCAGAGGGCGCCAGAGGAAATGAATCAGCTGGCAGTCGCTTGCAAGCAGCAGAATTTTAGCCAGATTATCGACGTTGGAAAGATAAATGCGCTTAAATTCAAAGTCGCCGCTGAGGTTGCGAATTACCTGACCGGCCACATGATCCAGCGCCCAGTCCGGCCCGTCGATGACGAGCGCGATACGCGGTTTATCCTTCTCCGCGTTCTTTTCCGTCGCAACGCCCGTTCCGGAAAGCAGTTCTTCGCGGCGCGAATCCAGCCACTTCACCACGGCCGGGTTCCACACCTTGAAGCCGTGCTTCTGCTCAAAATAGCGGGCGGATTCCTCCAGCCGCTTCGCCGAGAAGCGCTTGTTTTCATATTCCGCATCGGTCAGTTTCTGCGGCTTCGGATGGTCATGAATCATGCTCGCCACGCCAAGCGTGCCGATCTTCATGCCCATCTGGAAAAGCCGAACGGAGAACTCCGTGTCTTCAAATCCGACGAACATGTTTTCGTCGTATCCGCCGCAGGCAAAGAACGTATTCCGATTCATCACCGATGCGCCGCCGGCGAGGAAGGTGCACAGGAACGGTTCGTGCTCGATGTTGGCTTCCACATGCGGGCTGATCAGCACGCTGCCGCCGCCCACGCTGACGTGGGCATTCAGGTTATCCACATACAAATGACCGCCGTACAGGAACGCATCCTGCTTTTCCTTATTCAAAATCGGCACATTCAGGAAATGGCAGCCAAGCGTCTGAATATCGCGCTGGATTTTTGGCAGGGGATTGCCGATAAAATACATGTCGTTATCCGAAGAGAGCAGCCAATCCGTCTTCACCTCGCGGAACGTGCGGTTTCTTCCGCCGGATACGCCGTAATTGCGCCCGAAGTCGAGCAGGCGGCAGGCATACGGCATCCGCTCCATCTGATCCAGCAGAATCTGTTTCTGATCTTCGCTGCTTCCGTTATCGCCGATCAAAAATTCGCCCGCGAAATTCGGAATATACTTCGCGATGGAATCCATCAGGCGGATCGTCACATCCGCGCGATTCATTGACAGAACGGCGATCGTCAGGTTTTCGCCGTTACAGCCGATGTTGCTCAGCGACACACGTCCCGGCGCATCCGCGACGCCGATCATTCGATGCAGGTCGTTGGCGTAATATCGGTATTTTTCAACCTTCCAGCCTGTCGTAAACTCCCTATCCAGATCCATATCAGCACCCCGTCCTCACTTCCGTATCTTCAATGCCCGTCAAATCTCTTTGCCAAAAATCTTCCAAATCCGCTTCTTGATCGGATAGCCCATGTTCAAAAGTTTGAATCCCCTTGAGGCATGAATCAGGCGAAGCTCTTCGCAATGCTGCGCGTTTTCCGTGCTGAGCTGGTTATATTGCTCGCGAAGCCGCGTCAGCTCCGCATAGTCGCGGGCGTAGCTCTGCTGCATCATGTCCTTTTCCTTGTTGACCAGTTCGAGCATCATGGACGTGCGCTGCTGTTCCAAGTCCGCCACATGCGCCTGTCTGGCCGCCTCTTCTTTGATATGTTCGATATACGCCTTTCCGGATTCCAGCTGCTGCTTGTAATCTTCTTCCCGCTGTTTAGAATTCTCTTCTTGCTGAGCAAAAACCGCCTTGGTTTCTTCGAGCTGACGGGCGTATTCGGCTTCCTGCGCGGTATGCTTTTCAAAATCTTCTTTCAGCCTGGCAACTTCGCGCAAAAACGCCGAGTTCATGCCTTCCGTCTCACCAAAAAATTCCTGCGGGAAAAACGCCGCGTTGCTCTGCGCCGAATTATTCGGTCCCCAGATGCCGGCAAAATAGTTGGCGTTCCAATGATTCAAATACCGTTCGCCGGAAACATAGACCGCGTTTGTATAGTCTTTATAGTTGAGCAATTCAAGCATGTCTTTCGGCAGAGACGATTCTGCGCCGTCTTCCGGCGGAAGCGTGCTTTCCTCAATCGGCAGATTGATAAAGCCGTTCAGGGCATACGCCAGATAGTAGCGCACCCGCTGACCGAGATATTTTTCGGCCAGCTGCTTGAAATCAAAATAGGTATACTGTCTTTTGTGGAACGGATTTCCCGGCGTTCCCTGTTTGTAATAATAGGGATCATTCGGGCAGGAAAGGATGATGTTTCCGCCGGGCTTGAGCACACGCCTGATCTCCTGAAGGAACAATTCGGGGTGATCGAGATGCTCGATCGTCTCAAACGAGCAGACCACATCGAAGGTATGATCTTCAAAAGGGAGCTGCTCCGCGGTGTGGCACTGGTAATGCACGCCGTCGCCGCCGAAGAGCCGCGTCGCGGTTTCCACGGTCTGCTCGTCCACGTCGATGCCCTCCACCGATTCCGCGCCCCAGCGGCGCAGCAAAAAGCTGCCGTATCCTTCGCCGCTGGCCACGTCCAGCACACGCTTGCCCGCGACGTACGGGCGCGCCATCGCGTAACGATTCAGATGGATGGTCGCTTCCACCGCGCTGTATTTTTCCTTCCCGCTGAAATCCAGCCGTTCAATCATTTCGCCCATAAACTTTTCCTTTCTGTTCGACGCGCTCCCGCGCGCATCCGTTATGTTTCAGAATTGAATTTCATACAATGCGCGATAAATTCGTGAAACTCCCGCAGCGCTTCGGGCGCGGGATCGAACCGCGCCGCGCCGCAGCGAATCGTCCGCATCAGGTTTTCGTCCTCGGCGCAGCGCTGCAACGCATCCGCCGCGCTTTCGGCGCTGAAATCGCAGAGCAGGCCGTTCTGCCCATCCACGACATGGGTGCATGCGCCGCTGGTTCGGGTCGCAACCGCCGGTCTGCCCAGCATCATGGCCTCCGCCATCGCCAGCGGCCACGCCTCGTAATCCGAAAGCAGCACAAACACCTGCGCCGCGCGCATGTAGGGATAGGGATTGGCTCTCGGCCCCAACAGAATCATCTGCTCGTTCAGGCCGCTTTGCGCAATTTCCCGTTTCAGCCTTTCCAGCAGCGCCGCATCTGGCTGCGCACCGACGCACAGCCACGTAAATTCCACCTTGCGCGCTTTGAGCGCTTTAGCCGTTTCCAGCATGCGCGGATAACCCTTTTCCGTCCGCACGTTGGCGACGGTGATCAGATGCAGCCCCCACACGGGATAGGCAAAATCTTTCACCGGCTGCGCGGCCTGCTTTTCCAGCCACGCGCGGTCGAGCACATTATGAATCAATGCGCTCTTGCCAATCAGGAAAGGGTATCTGGCCTCCGCTCTGCGCTTTGTATCCTCGGAAACAAAGATATAGTATCGATAGCTGAGGAACGAATCAAAAAACGCGTTGGCGTCAAATCCGTTTGACTTGGTGATATCCGTATGAATCCAAACTGCCTTCGTCCGCGCCGCCACGTTTTGCGCCACAAATTCCAGCGGACACCACTCGCCGTAGCTGAACGCCGCGTCGTATGTCCGGCCCGCAACAAAACGGAGCGCCGCGTCCCCGCCCAGCCAGAACGCCTTCTTCGTCATGGAGAAGGGCTTTGCGCCGTTTTCCGCGCCCGCGTCCAGCACCCGCACCCATGCGGGCACTTCCGGCAGGAGCGAATTTTCCTGCGTCGTCTGGTTGAGCACCAGCAGATCGACAGCATAATCCTCCGGGCTGAGCGCCTTGAGCAGGTTGACCAGCGCGGTTTCCGCGCCGCCGCGATAAAACTGTGTGATGACGAACAACAGCGTCCGTTTCATTTCCTGTTTACGCTCCCTTGGGCGCAAAGACCCGCATCAGGCTTTGCAGAATTTCGGCGTTCCGGTCGCCCTCCCGCCGCAGATTTTCGCGCCATTCATTCAGGCATTCCGGATGCGCCAGCATCCGCTTCAGCCCGTTATAAATATCCTGTTCGTCATTATCGACCAAAATTCCTGTTTTTTCGCTTTGAATTTGTTCGGGAATTCCGCCCACGCGCGTGGCGATCACCGGCACATGCAGCAATTTGGCCTCGTCGATGGTCACGGGCAGACCCTCGTATTTGGAAAGCAGCGCAAAACAATCCGCCGCCTTCATCACCGGATACGGGTTCTCCATCCGTCCCAAAAACGTGACCGTCTTTTGCAGGGCCAGCTGATCCCGCAGCGCCGTCCATTCCCTGAGCAGCACGCCGTCGCCGACGAAATACCAGTGGAACGCATATCCCTCATCCGTCAGGCGGCGCGCAATGCGCAGAATGCGATCCACGGCCTTTTCCGTGTCCATTCTGCCGACGGAGACGATGTTGGTCACGTTTTTATCGAGCGAAACGCCTTCCAGCGGCGCCTGCGCCTTTTTCAAAATTTCTTCAACCGGCTGCAAGTTGGCGACGACAATCGTTTTTTCGCTCAGCTCCGGATGCTTTTGCAAAAAGCCCTGTCGGCTGGTTTCCGTCAGGCAGACCACCCGGTCGTAATGGCGATATCGTTCGCCGTCGTTGGCGGTAATCTGCCGCGTCCAATCGCTGTATTCGCTCCAAAGCGCATAGTCCGTGTGAATCCACTGAACCTTCTTCGGATGGCTCAGTTTGGAAACAAAATCGCGCATCTGGGAAGCCTCACTGAGCACGCAGACCGTGTCGAACCCCTCGAAGAAGTTTTTCATCTTCTGGTTGGACAGCTTTTCGATCGCCCAGGCTTCCTTCCCCAGCTTGCGCATCACGCCATAGGCCAGCCGAACGGCCTTCTGGCGCATGGTGAAGCCCCGATGCAGAAGCACGTCCCTGCAGGGGATCGCCAGGCAGGTCACGCCGCAGCAGGTCTGCATATCCACAATCGGCACGCCCGCAAACAATCTGCGGCTGCGCTCGTCGGGCACCTCCATGCTGAACACGGTGATGGCGAAATCCCGGCGCAGCGCCTGCACCTGCGTCGCCGTCACGCGCTGCACGCCGCTGACATAGTTGATGTTGTCGCTCACATACAGCAGCGACGGCCGCGCGCGATGCACCGGGCAATCCGTGAGCATCTGCGTAAATTCCTGCACGGAGCGCTGCTGCGTGGAAAATCCTTCCAGCGCCTTGCGAATGCGGCTTTGCAGCGCCGCGTCTTTCAGCAGCCGCTCGATGCCGTCGGCAATCGCTTCCGGCGTAAAATCGCAGAGCACGCCGGTTTCGCCGTCCTCGATCTGCTCGATGGCGCCGGATGTGCGCGTCGCGATGACGGGCGTGCCGACCAGCTTCGCCTCGGAGATAACCAGCGACCAGCTTTCAAAATCGGAGAGCACGCAGACCGCGTCCGCGTTTTTCATAAATCGGTAGGGCGAGGCCTGCGCCGGCATGCGGATAAAGCGGCCTTCCAGCCTGCGTTTCTTCACCGCCGCGTCAATCTGCGAAATCAGCGCGGTATCCGTGTCGCTGCCGATGTTGAGCCACGTGAAATCCAGTCCGCGCTTTTTGAGCAGCGCCATGGCCTCTACCTGGCGCAGATGGTTCTTCTCCGCCCGGAAATTCGCCACCGTCAGCAGCAGCGGCCGCTTCATCTTCTCCGTTTCGGGCGCTTTCTCCATAGCGGCGCGGCGGATGCCCTCGTCGTCGCAGAGGTTATGCACCACCGTCGCGCGCCCCTGCATGATCGGGTATCGCGCGAGCGCCGTTTCCATAGACTTGCCGGAGGCGAACAGATACAGATCGATCTTGTCGTCAAAGCGGAACATCACTTCCTCGTTAAAGAAGAGCGCCTTGTCGATATCCGAATGAATCCAGACGATTTTTCGATCCGCCTGCACATATTCGGCCACAAATTCCGGCGAAATCCATTCGCCGTAGGAAATCGCCGCGTCATAGTGCTTGTCTTTCACAAATTCAAAGCACGCGGGGCGATACAGCTGCTTTTTCGTCGCGTCCCGCGTAATGCGGCAGAGCGCCTTATGCCAAAATCCGTTCCCGTCCTCGCGCCCGGCCGCGTCGCAGACCGTCACATGCGGCGGCACCTGCGGCAGCAGCGAAATGACGTTCGGCAGTTTCATCTGATCGTAAACCAGCAGATCCACCTGATCATCCGTTTCAGGCAGCGCCTTGAGCAGGTTCAACAGGTTGGTTTCCGCTCCGCCTTTGTAAAATTGGTTGATGACAATCAGCAGTTTCACGGCCGTATGTTTCCCCCTGTCCTTTGTCACATCTGGCTGTACGCCCGGCAGACCTCTTCCGCCGGGCCGTACATCTTCACATGGCCCTTGTCCAGCCACAGCGCCTTGGAGCAGAGCTTGGTAATCTGTTCCCCGGAATGGGAAACAAGCAGCAGCGTCGCCCCGGAATCGATCAGCGACCTGGTGCGCGCAAAACTCTTCTCCTGGAATTTATAGTCGCCGACGGCCAGAATCTCGTCCAGAATCAGGATATCCGGCACGTTCATCGTCGCGATGGCGAAACCCAGTCGGGCCGTCATGCCGGAAGAAAAGTTTTTGATGGCGATGTTGCGGAATTCCTCCAGCTCGGCAAAATCCAGAATGCTGTCCACCCGCTCTTCCATATAGGCGTGCGAATAGCCCAGCACCGCGCCGTTAAGGTAGATGTTTTCCACGGCGGAAAGTTCCGGATCGAAGCCCGCGCCAAGCTCGATGAGCGGGGCAATGCTGCCGTAAGTCTCCACCGTGCCCTTCGTCGGCTTCAAAATGCCGCTGACCAGTTTGAGCAGCGTGCTCTTGCCGGAGCCGTTGAGGCCGATGACGCCCAGCGAATCGCCGCGCTTCAGCTCAAAGGAAACATCCTGCAAGGCCCAGAAAGGCTCGACGGCAATCTTGTGTTTGAGCACGCGGATGAAATATTCCTTGATGTTATCCACCTTTTCGCTGCTCATGTTGAACATCATCGAGACCTGATCGACTTTTATGCTTGTGCTCATGATCGTTACCTCATTAAATGTACAGGACGAAATGATCCTGCTTCTTGTAGAAAACCCAGAAGCCCGCAAACAGCATCAGCACGCTCATGGCCACGCAGATCAGATTCTCGGTGATTCCGGGGAAAGTGCCGTAAATGACCAGCTCGCGCATGAAGTTGACATAGTGGAACATCGGGTTAAACTGCATCAGCCTGAGCGCAAAATCCGGCAGGATATCCACCGGGTAGAAAATCGGGGTGAAATACGTCCAGGCCAGAATGAACACGCCGTAGAAATGCGCGATATCGCGGAAATACACCGTCAGCGCGGCGAGCATCGTGCCCAGACCGACCGAAAACAGGAACGTATAAAAAATCGGAATCGGCATCAGCAGCAGCGTCGCATGGAAAGGCGTGCGCGTGACGATCATCACGATAAACATCGCGACGAGCGAAAAGCCGAGGTTCACCAGCGAGGAAAGCACGCAGGAAATCGGGAACAGATATTTGGGCAGATAGACCTTTTTAATCAGCGAACAGTTGGACAGAATGGAGTGCATCGCGTTGGTGGTCGCTTCGGAATTAAACGAAAAAATCAGCGAACCGCTCAGGTAATAAATCGGGAAATTCGGGATATTCTGCTTGAAAATCGTGGAAAACACCACCGTGATGACGCACATCATCAGCAGCGGATTGAGCACCGTCCAGAGCATGCCCAGCACCGACTTGCGGTAACGCACCTTGATATCGCGCGAAACCAGTTCAATCAGCAGCGGATTGTATTTTTTCAGGGCGGCCGCCATGTTGCCGACCCGCGTTTTCAGATTCTGAAACATCTTTTTTCTCTCCTGTTATGTCTGAATATGACGAAGCGTTTCTCCAAACGCATTTTGTTTTTTCCCAAGTCATCGCCGCTTTCATCCGCGCGCCGCGGCACAGCGCCTGAACCCCCTTTCCCCCAGCAGTGTGAGCGCCGCCGCGCCGCGGTTTTTCATTCTCGCCCGCGGGTCACTCAAAACCCTCCAGCGCAGCCGGCACAGCTCCGCAAAGATGGCCTCCGCCCGACCGCGATACCGCGCGTCCTCCGGCGGAATCGCCAGCAGGGTCTGGCACAGACAGCTGAACCGGCGGCAGTCCGCCGCGCGCTGCACGGACGGACAGTTTTCCCGCACAAAATCGCACAGTTCATCGATCGCGGTCAGCTCATCGAAGCGCCCCTCGTGGAAGCGCTGATTCATGATGCTGTCCCCGCGCGTGCGATAGCCGTAGAGCGCGTCGCTCTCCCATGCTGTGCGCTCCGCGCGCCACAGGAAGCGATACACCGTCGCCAGATCCTCAAACAGCCTCCCCACGGGGAAAAGCTGCCCGCGCGCATCTTCGGTGCGGTATAATTTGCCGCATGCGCTTGTATCGAAAAGCCGCTGATAGAGCATGTGCTCCAGGGCCTTTTCGCGTTCAAAGCAGGCCGTTTGGCCCGTTGTCTGCCGGATGACTTCATCCGGCTTTTCCTGAAAAGTCTTCATCGTGCAGACAGCCAGATCGGCCCGGTAGCGCTCGATCAGCCCGTACAGGCTTTCCACGCAGACGGGATGCAGAAAGTCGTCGCCGTCCACATAGGTGATATAGTCGCCCTTCGCCGCCAGCGTGCCCGTGTTGCGCGCCGCGGATAGGCCGCCGTTTTCGCGATGAATCGCCCGCACGCGCGCGTCCCGCCGGGCGTAATCCTCCGCCAGGCGGCCGCATCCATCCGGCGAACCGTCGTCCACCAGAATCACATCCAGCCGGTCGTAGGTCTGCGCCAGCACGCTGTCCACACACAGCGGCATCTCCGCTTCCACACGGTAAAGCGGAACGACAACAGAAATCAACGGTTTGGTCATCTGTCCGCTCCTCCCGCCGTCATCCTCTCATACAACCGTTCCAGCTGTATGCCCGTTTGGCGCACATCGCGCCCCGCGCGGCGCACGGCCTCCACGCCCCCGGCGCGGTCTTTCTGCCTGTCCGCGCGCTCAAACGCGGCGCACCACGGCTCCGGCCCATGATCCAGCGGCAGAAACGCCGCCTCCGGCGTGACCGCCGTTTCCGCCGTCACCCGATCGGACATCAGGCAGGGCAGACCGTTGGCCTGCGCTTCCAGGCAAACCATCGGCAGCCCCTCATAGAGGCTGGGAAGCGCAAAGATATCCATCGCGCTGTACACCTGCCGCATATCCTTGCGAACGCCGGCCATGCAGACCGCGCCGCCAATCCCCAGCGTTTCCGCCTGCCGCTGAACCTGTTCCTTCAACTCACCGCCGCCGACAAGCAGCAGGCGGCTGTTTGCGTGGCGTTTATGGTATTGCGCGAAACACGCCAGCAGGAAAGCGTGATTTTTCTGCGGCATGAAGCGCCCCACGTGGCCGATAACCACCATATCCGCGTCAAAGCCCCATTGCCGCCGCAGACTGTCGCGCCCCGCCGCATCATAAGCGAACGCGGCGGCGTCGATGGCGTTGGGCAGCACCGTGACGCGCCCCGCCTCGACCGCTTTTTTTCCAAACATCCAGACCGCCGCCTGCTCGCCGCACGCCATCCGGTCCGTGGCAAACCATCCCGCCGTCGGGCGGAGCATCAGCTTGAGCAGCGTCCGCGTCTTTTCCTCCGGCGCAGCCGCGCTGTGATTGTGGCTGATGCGCACGGGCACATCGGCGCGCCACGCCGCATACAGCACCGGCAGGTTGAGCGTGTTCATATGCGCGTGCACAATGGCATAATGATTTTCGCGAAACAGCGCCGTCAGCGCACGCACCCGCGCGGCCGCGTGCCGGGTGGACGGCACGACAAAATAGCGCGCCCCGCGGTCGATCATCTCCTGCGGCGGCGCCAGCTCGGAGTCCTCGTCGATGAAATAATCAAACTGAATCCGTTCCGTATTCATGGAACAATAATAGTTATTGACCACCGCTTCCACGCCCGCTGCCGCAAGCTTGCCGATCACCTGCGCCACGCGCATGCCGCATCGCCCCACTTTTCCGCTTTGTCTTTGTAAAATTCCATCAGTTATCCAATTAAAGAGCAGAATATAACACTTTAAGATATTATACGGTTTTCGCTATCTTCTGTCAACTCTTCCGGCCCTTCGAGTCAGACGTCCGCGCCGATCGCCAACCGCCGTTTTTCTGCGGCGAAATGGGCTATTGGTCTTATTCCGCGCTGGACGGCTGCAACGGACAGATGATTCTGGGCTATGTGCCTCAAAAGATGCTGGCCTCCGTCAAAGGCGTGCCCTTCATCGTCGATGATCCCGACGACACGCGTTACGCCGCTTTGAACAAGCACGCGTATGTGCAGCGCTGCGTCGAAACCGACAGGGACATGGCGGAATAATCCCGTAAATGCAAAACACGGCGGCGTTCTCTTTAAGCCGGGGAGAACGCCGCCGTGTTTTTGAATGCGGATTTTATAGAGAATAAAGAAAAAAAGAGGATCATGACTGCCATCATGATCACTCTGATAAGCAGGGCTAATCAAGCCTGAAAGCCCGCCGCTGTGCCTATATTGCAGCATTTTCGTCCGTCAAGGGCGGCCGTTTTACTTTTTCACAAAATCCCGCGCGACTTCGGCGATGTGATCTGCGCACAGGCCAAACTGACGCAACACTTCCCATGCCGGGCCGGAATGGCCGAATTCGTCGTTCACGCCGATGCGGCGCATCATCGTCGGGCATTTTTCGCTGAGCACGCCCGCGACAGCCTCGCCCAGACCGCCGATAATGCTGTGTTCTTCGCAGGTGATGACCTTTCCGCATTCCTTCGCCGCCTTGACAACGATTTCTTCATCCAGCGGCTTAATGGTGCAGATGTTGATGACGCGCGCGTGAATCCCCTCATCCGCCAGCGCCTTGGCCGCGATAAGCGCTTCGTTAACCATCAGGCCGGTGGCGATCATCGCCACGTCATTGCCCTCGGTCAGCTGTTCGCCCCGGCCGATTTCAAAGCGATAGTTTTCCTCATCGTGGAAAACCGGGATCGCCAGTCGGCCGAAACGCAGATACACCGGGCCGTCGTAGGCATAGGCCGCCTTCACCGCCGCGCGAGCTTCCACATCGTCCGCCGGGCAGAGCACGACCATGCCGGGGATGGAGCGCATCAGCGCGAAATCCTCGCAGCACTGGTGAGAAGCGCCGTCCTCGCCGACGGAGATACCGCCGTGCGTCGCGCCGATTTTCACATTGAGATGTGGATAGCCGACGGAATTGCGCACCTGCTCAAACGCGCGCCCCGCCGCGAACATCGCGAAGGACGACGCAAACGGCACAAGTCCCATCGTAGACAGACCCGCAGCGACGGCGATCATGTTCGCCTCCGCAATGCCGCAGTCAAAATGGCGATCCGGAAACGCCTTGCGGAACATGCCGGTTTTGGTGGCGGCGGCGAGGTCGGCGTCCAGCACGACGAGGTTGCTGTGCTCGGCGCCCAGCTCGACCAGCGCCTTGCCATAGCTCTCACGGGTCGCGATTTTCTTCACTTCGCTCATGCTCACGCCTCCAATTCTGCCATCGCGGCACGCAATTCGTTCATGGCCACTTCATATTCCGCGTCGTTCGGCGCTTTGCCGTGCCAATCGACGTTGTTTTCCATATACTTCACGCCCTTGCCCTTGGTGGTGTGCATCAGGATGGCCGTCGGCTTGCCCGTGCAGGCGCGGAACGCGTTAAACGCGCCTTCAATCTGGTCGTAATCGTGGCCGTTGATGGTGATGACGTTAAAGCCGAAAGCCTCCATCTTCGCATCGACCGGCGCGCTGTTCATGACCTTCTCGGTCGGACCGTCGATCTGCAAACCGTTGAGATCGATGATGACGCACAGGTTATCGAGCTTATAATGCGCGGCGAACATGAACGCTTCCCAGACTTCGCCTTCCTCGATTTCGCCATCGCCCAGCAGGGTATACACGTTGATATCCTGTCCCAGATATTTCGCGCCCTTGGCCATGCCCGCCGCACAGGAAACGCCCTGGCCGAGCGAGCCGGTGCTCATGTCCACGCCGGGCACGAGGTTCATATTCGGGTGGCCCTGCAAATAGCTGTCCGCGTGGCGCAGCGTCGGCAGGTCGCTCACCGGGAAGAAGCCGCGATAGGCCAGCGCGCTGTAAAGGCCCGGCGCCGTGTGGCCCTTGGAGAGCACGAAACGATCTCGGTCGGCCTTTTTCGGCTGTTTGGGATCGATACGCAGCTCTTTGTTATACAGATAGGCGAACATCTCTGCGGAAGACAGGCTTCCGCCCGGATGGCCCGCCTTGGCGCCGTGCGTCGATTCAATGATGCCCATGCGGATTTGGCAGGCAGCGATCGCGAGCTGCTTCTTTTCCTGATTGGTCATAATTTCCTCCCTGAGACGGTTTGAAGTGGGTTATCAATCTCTCTTATTTTATTGCTTTCCGAGCAGCTCGTCAAGTGTCGCGACGCGCTGAAAAAACACTGGTTTGGCGATAAAGCCGTCCATGCCGAAGGCGAACGCCTTCTTTTTGTCCTCGTCAAACGCATTGGCGGTCATGACGGCAATCGGAATCGTGCGCTTTTCCGGGTCTTTCAACTCGCGAATCACGCGCGTTGCGTCATAGCCGACATCATCAAAACCATACTGATTTATGATATAGCTTTACGCGTGTATGGTCAAGAAAAACTTGTGCATTTTGCTTTCTACTGACCGCATTTTTTGAAAAAAGGAAATCCCCCTTTTTTCGCGAATATAAAGCGTATGATTTCCCGCTTGGCGGGCGAAAGAAGCAATCATCATGGATCCCCTGAGCGAAGGACTCCGCAAACTGATTTTGGCCGGCATCGGCGTGGTCGCCGCGACAAAGGAAAAGTCCGAAGGGATTCTGGACGAGCTGGTGAAAAAGGGCGAACTGACCGTTGAGCAGGGCAAAGTGCTCAATGAGGAACTCAAGCACAACATCAAGGACGCCATCCGAGAGAACGTGACGCTGCACGTCGTCACGCCGGAGGAAACCTGCGGCGAAGAAAACGATGAAGAAGAAAGCGCCGACGACACCGCCGACTTTGTGATGGACGCAGTGGACAGCCTGAACGACGAACAGCTTGAAAGGCGAAGCCAATCTGGGCGTTGAGCACCACGTTGGGGACGACATGGCCCGTCTCGTTCAGGATGTCGTCTTCAAGCTCTGCGCCGCGCTGGTCGCCGCCGCGCTGCTCGTCTGCGGCGCGCTGATGCGCGACTCCGCCCCGCTGGCCGGAAACCTTTCGTGGTTCTCCATCCTCTTTTTTGCGCTGAGCGCCGCTCTGCTGGGGTGGACGTTCGTGTGGAAAGAAAAAAAGAAATAAACGCTTCCGTCAATAAAACCGCCCATGCCTTCTCACTCGGCATGGGCGCTTGTTTTACTGCGGCGCATCCATCATCGCGCATTCCACACGGCTGAGGCTCTGCGCCGCCTGCTCACAGAATGCGTTCAGCCCGGTTTGCCGCGCGTCTTCCGGCAGGGCGACGTATTCCTTGATGAGCGATATCATGCCGCCCGCTTCGCTTTGCAGACGTTCAAAACGCTTGTGCTCGTCGTCCAGCGCTATGCGCAGCATGTCGCAGCGCGCGCCCAGCCTGTCCGCCTTGCGCTGCGCGTCGGCGTTTCCCTCCGGCCTGGTCATCGCGCGGGCCAACAGATAATCCAACGATTCAAACAGCTGACCGATATGCGCGTCGCCGCTCTCCTGTGCGCGCGTTTTGAGCCGCGTCAGCTCGACCGGGCTTTCTTCTCCGGCGTAGGGACTGACGTAGGCGCGCCCCTGCTCGTTTAAGCGCTCCATCACGCCACGAACCAGTTCCGGCCGCGTCCGCACCGTAGACCGATATTTGTTCTGATAGCGCAGCATCCGCGTCCGGTCGCCGCCAGCCAGCTGCTGCACGCAGGCGCGCACGCTCACGCCCTGCGCTTTCGCGGTGAGTACCTGCTCCACCAGCCGCTCCACCTCTTCTTTGGAAAACGTTTCAAACGGCGTCGCCCGCGCGCCGGCCTCCCCCTGTTCGGCGCGCACCTGCGCATAATAAAAATTGCGGATGCTGTTGGGTTTGCGCCCCAGCTGGCGGCTCATCCGATCAAATACGCTGCGCAGCGACTCGCCGCTTTGCTCCGCCGCCTCAATGCTCTGCCGCAAGGCGTCGATTTCCTGCTTCTGCCAACCTCCGTGCGGGCCGCGTATGGGCCGTGCCGCCTGCATGCTGACCTCCATCCCGTCTATCCCCTCCTTCTGATTGTCCGCGCTCTTGCGCAGATACAGGGTTCACATTGATGCAGTATTTTATACGGCGCGCGGCTTCATCCGTTTCCCGTCAAGGCCGTCCGTCTCTTCGTTTGTCGCTATCAGTGTATGAACAACTGCCGCCGTACATGACGCGGCTCCTTGCCTAAGCGGTGAATTTGCGATATAATCAGAATATACGGGTTCGGGAAGAAAAGCCCGGCCCGATTCGTTTTATTTTTTAGAAGATTTTTCCCCACAGTCGGAGGACAGCATGAAAAAACGGATATTGGGGCTTGCGCTGGCGATGCTCCTGCTTTTCCGCGCGGCGGCGCTCGGCGAAACCAATACACAGGTGAAGCATTATCTGATGCTCGGCGAGGATGGTTATGCGGATCAGGTGACGGACGACGCGCGAACGGATACCATCGTGCTCGTGTCGCTGGATACGAAGTACAACCGCGTCATCCTAACCTCGATTCTGCGCGACAGCAAGATCAACAACCCGCGCGGCAACGAGACCAAGATCAACCTACTCTACAAAAATCACGGCTTTGACGGCATCGTCTCCTGCCTGGAACGCGAACTCGATATCGAAATCGAAGGCGCGATTCTCGTCAATTTTGAAAACGTCAAGCCCGTGATCGACGCGCTGGGCGGCGTGGATATCGAAATCGATCAGAACGAATATCTCGCCATCCGCAGCATCCTTTTGGGCAAAGACCCGAACATGCCGGACGGCCCCGGCCTCGTCCATATGACGGGCCGCATCGCGCTGGCCTATATGCGCACGCGGGCGACGGGTTCCGGCGGCGACTTCGCCCGAACCGAGCGGCAGAGGAAGGTCGTCGCCCAGCTGTTTGACAAGTGCCGCAGCCTGTCGCTGCTGGAGCTGGTCGGGCTGTATAACGAAGTTTCTTCCGGCATGAAAATGAGCCTTTCGGCGATGGATATCCTCAGCGTGCTTTCGCAGGGCTATACCCTGATGACCTCCGGCGCAGATTTTGTGGAATTCCGGATTCCTCAGGACGGCACGTATTCCTACGGAAGCGTCGGTTCGTCCTCCGTGCTCGACGTGCGCTGGAAAACCAACAAAACCCGTTTCCATGCGCTGCTGGATAACGAGCAGTGACTTCGTTTTACAAGGAGCTAAACCATGTTGAAACACATCACCGCCGCTTTGGCGGCTTTCTTCCTTCTCCTTCCCGGTTCGGTCTTTGCCGAATCGCTCGATCTTTCCAAGCTCGGCGACATTGAAGAAGCCGAACAGTGGGAAGAGCGCGCGTGGTATCAGCGCGAAGACGGCAGCGACTGGCGCGTGCAGAATGACGGCTCCGTTATTGTCACGATTTCCGCGACAGGCGATGTAACCATCGGCGGCGACACACGCAAGAGCGGCAAGAGCATCTTCGATAAACAGCTCGCACAGGAAGAGCTGGGTCTGGATTTTCCGCTTTCCAACGTCAAAAGCATCTTCGAGGCTGACGACATGACGCTCATCAACTTTGAAGGCACGCTGACCAACACCAAAAGCGCGACAAAAAACACCTACTCTTTCGCCGCTCCGCCGGAATATGTGCAGGTGCTGACCTCTTCGAGCGTGGAGGCCGTCAGTCTGGAAAATAACCACGTCATGGATCACGGCACAGCCGGATATCAGGACACCTGCGACACGCTGGCCGCCGCCGGAATCACGTACAGCGGTCATCTCGGCGCGTCCACTTTCACGACGGATACGGGCGTCAAAATCGGCATGCTGGCCTATCAGACCTTCAACGGCAACTACAAAAACATTTATGCCTCCATCGAAGGCGATATTCAGGCGCTCCGCGACGCGGGCTGCGCGCTGGTCATCGTCTCCTACCACTGGGGCGATGAAAAGGACTACGTGCCCAACGAGCGTCAGGTGCCTCTGGGACGCGCGACCATCGACGCAGGCGCGGATCTGGTCATCGGCCATCACAGCCACCGCATGAACCCGATTGAGCTTTACAAGGGCAAATATATCTGCTACTCGCTGGGCAACTTCTCCTTTGCGGGCAACGCCAAGCCGGAAGACATGGATACCTACATCTTCCAGCAGCGCTTCCGCGTCTATCCGGACGGCACGGCGGAAAATGCGGATATGCGCATCATCCCCTGCTCCATTTCGTCTCAGGAGAAGGTGAACGATTTCAAGCCCACGCCGAAGGATGCGGACGGCGCGCAAGCCCTGCTCGCCCGTCTCGATCAGCTGAACGCCCAGTTTGAAAAAGCATTCTCCAAAACGGGCGTTTCCGCCGTTTCGCCGTATCCGACGGAATGGAAGTATGCCTATTAAGCAGCTCAAATCCTCATGCACTTCTTCAAAAAGACGCGGCCTGTGCCAAAGCACGGGTCGCGTCTTTTTGTATGTCATTGGGTCTCAAACGGAATATACACCCGGAAACAAACCTTCCGGCCCTTATCGTCCGTTCCGCGAAGCATCCAGCCGTCGCCGACGCTCTTGGAATCCGCCCTACAGCCGTAGGTGAGCCGCCGAAATTCCCGTCCGCTGATATAGCTGGGTTTTCCGCCGTTATTCTCGCCGAAAACATCCGTCGTCTGCGCATAGATGTCCGTCTTCCCTTTTTTGTAAAAACGCACGCGCGTCAGCTCGTCCACGGTTACGCCGACGCCGTTTTCTTCCTTGAAAAAGAGATTATATTCCCAAACCGGCGTGGATTCCTCCGTCTGCTGTTTGACCGCAACGGGCAGTTCCGTCTTGGTATAAATGTGGATATAGGCCTGCCCCGGCTCATTCGCCGTTTCCTGCTCAAACCAGTCGATCGTATAGCCGCCCTTTTCATGGCCGACGGACGGCAGAAAGATAATCCCCAGCACAAACAGAGCTGCCGCCGCCAAAATCATCAGCCACGGACGAAGGCGAAACTTCTTTTTTTCATCGGGCTTTTGCGCCTGATCTTCCTCCTCGGCCTCCGGCTCGGTTTGAGTCTCTTCTTGGGGCAAGAATTCCAGCCCCACCAGCTCCGAAAGCCGCGTCAGGGTCTGATAATCCGGTTCGGTTCGCCCGTTTTCCCAGTTGGAAACCGTCTGCCGACTGACGAAAAGCGCCTGCGCAAGCTGTTCCTGCGTCATGCCCTTTTCGCGGCGCGTCTGCCGGATTTTTTCGCCGAGGTTCTGCGTCATGGATTCGTCCCTTGCGTCAGATGCACCATCGAGGTAAACGCGCACGCGTTGCCGTTCGCATCCGTACCCCTGAGCATGATTCCAATGCAGTCAGCGGTTTGCAGCGCGGCCGCATCTTCATAGAGCAGCGGCTCGTCGCCCTGATTCATCTCGCCAAAACCGAAAATGGAGGTCGGCAGAACAACCTGTAACCGCTGTTCGCCTTGGTCAAAGAGCACAATCATCACGCTTTCCGGCGTAAAGGCCACATCGCTTTCATTCTGCATGGAAAAGCTGTAATACCAGCCCTGTCCGCCCTGAAAGAATGCGTCCTGTGTCAATCCCACGGGATCCTGAGTCGGCTCAATGCGGATATATGCCTGATTTTCCTGCGGTTCGGCTTCTTTCGTAAAATCCTCCGGCGTCAGCTTTGGCCTGATTTCGCCGGAAAGCGGAATATACAATTTGAAGGTCAGCTCGTTTCCGTTGTCGTCCTTTCCCTCGACGGCTACGCCGTAACCGATACCGCCGTCTGCCAGACGGTTGGTGGAATAATTGACAAAATCGCCCTGTTCCAGTCGCGTCGTATACCAGTACCACGCGATCTCGTCGCCCGTCATTTCGCCGGTATACATCGGCAGTTTTTCATTGTTGAAAAAGACCTCGGTGATCTTTTCCATCGTGAAAGGAACGCCGTTTGTCTCCTGCGCAAAGATGAGGATGTTCCACAGATACGGCTTCGCATCATCGCCGCTCTCGATGAGCATCAGCGGCTTTTCCGCCGTGGTCAGCTCCACATAAGCCTGCCCCTCCTGCGGCTGCGCATCCGGCTGCTGGAACCACTCCCACGAATACCTCTCGCCCTGCGGCCCCTGTGTTTCCTGCACGGCGGCCTCCGCAGTTGTGCCCGCGCGGCAGCTCTTGTAAATCGGATATACCGCCATCACCAAAATCGCGACAAAGGCGATCAACGCCGCAGCGGCCAGAATACGCTTGTGCAGCGGGGTCGGTTTCGGCACGTCCATGGGGATATCCAGCAGCTTGCAAATCGCTTCCCGTTGTTCCTGCGTGGGTTCAACGCGCCCATTTTCCCAATGGGAAACCAGCTGGCGCGAAACGCCCAGCGCCTGCGCAACCTGATCCTGCGTCAGCTTTTTATCTTTTCTTGCGGCAGTCACCCGTTCGGAAAATGTCGTCATAATTTCTGATTCCTTTGATTTAAATTTGATGTCGATATTATACCAGTTTTACGAAATCTGTGCAAGCCTGTACCCCCCCCCGATGATTTTTTTCTCTTTTTTTTTGCATGCAATAATAACCATCGTTTCTGTATAAAGCGGCATATAAAAATGCCCGCCCGCACCTTCTTGAGAGATGCGAACGGGCTGATATTGATATCTGTCTTTACGCGTTTTTGCTCTTGATATATTCGTCGATGGCCTTTGCGGCGTGTTTACCCGCGCCCATGGCGAGGATGACCGTTGCCGCGCCGGTGACAGCGTCGCCGCCGGCATATACGCCTTCGCGGCTGGTCAGACCGTCATCGCCGTTGGTGATGATGCAGCCGTGCTTGTTCGTCTCAAGGCCCGGCGTGGTATGGCGGATGAGCGGGTTCGGGCTGGTGCCGATGGACATGATCATCGTGTCCACATCCAGCACAAATTCGCTGCCTTCCTTGACGATCGGGCGGCGGCGGCCGGAGGCATCCGGTTCGCCCAGCTCCATCTCCACGCAGCGCATGCCGCAGACTTCGCCGTTCTCGTTGCCGAGCACCTCAACCGGATTGGTGAGGGTCTTGAAGATGATCCCCTCTTCCTCGGCATGCTCCACTTCTTCCTTACGGGCCGGAAGCTCTTCCATGCCGCGGCGGTAGACGATGTAAACCTCTTCCGCGCCGAGACGCTTGGCCGAACGCGCCGCGTCCATTGCGACGTTGCCGCCGCCGACCACGGCGACCTTGCCGCTGTGCTTGATCGGGGTTTTGCTGTCCTCGCGATACGCCTTCATCAGGTTGATGCGGGTCAGATACTCGTTGGCGGAATACACGCCCTTGAGGCTCTCGCCGGGGATGCCCATGAAGCGCGGCAGGCCTGCGCCGGAGGCGACATATACGGCCTCAAAGCCCATCTCAAACAGCTCGTCGATGGTGAGCACCTTGCCGATAACCATGTTCGTTTCGATATCCACGCCCATGGCTTTCAGGCCGTCGATTTCCTTCTGCACGATGGCCTTCGGGAGACGGAACTCCGGAATGCCGTAGACAAGCACGCCGCCTGCCAGATGCAGGGCTTCGTAAATCGTGACCTTATATCCCAGCTTCGCCAAGTCGCCCGCAGCGGTCAGGCCGGACGGGCCGGCGCCGATGACGGCGACCTTGTGGCCGTTCGGAGCCGGCGCTTCGGGATGATCCTCCACGTGCTCACGGTGCCAGTCGGCCACAAAGCGCTCCAGACGGCCGATGCCGACCGGCTCGCCCTTGATGCCGCGCACGCACTTGCCCTCGCACTGAGTCTCCTGCGGGCAGACGCGGCCGCAGACGGCGGGCAGGGCGGAGGACGCGGTCAGCACCTTGTAAGCGCCCTCCATATCCTCGTTGGCGACGCGCTCGATAAACGCGGGGATGTCAATCTGAACCGGGCAGGCGCTGCGGCAGGGCTTTTTCGGGCAGTTCAGGCAGCGCTTGGCCTCGTTCACGGCCATTTCATAGGTATAACCCAGGGCAACCTCGTTAAAGTTCTTGTTGCGAACGTTGGGTTCCTGGGAAGGCATCGGGCACTTCTTCGGGTCCATATTGCGCATGACGGCCATGTTACTTGACCTCCTTGTTCATCAGGTTGCAGTGCGCCTCGCGGGCGTGCTGTTCAAAGTCGCGGTACATCGTGCTGCGCTTCATGGCCTCGTCGAAATCGACCAGATGGCCGTCGAAGTCCGGGCCGTCCACGCAGGCGAACTTCGTTTCGCCGCCGACGGTCAGGCGGCAGCCGCCGCACATGCCCGTGCCGTCGATCATGATCGGGTTCATGGAAACGACAGTCTTCACGTTGTATTTCTTCGTCACGGCGCAGACGAATTTCATCATGACCAGCGGGCCGATGGCGATGACCTCGTCATACTCGTTGCCCTCCTGAATCAGGCGCTCCAGCGCGGCGGTGACCAGGCCTTTTTCGCCGTGGCTGCCGTCGTCGGTCATCATGACCATCTTGCTGGAAGCGGCCTTGAACTCGTCCTCCAGAATCACAAGGTCTTTGTTGCGGAAGCCGACGATGGCATGCACTTCGCAGCCCTGCTCGTGCAGCTTTTTGGTCACGGGCAGCGCGATGGCGCAGCCCACGCCGCCGCCGACCACGGCGACCTTTTTGAGGCCATCGGTGTGCGTCGCAACGCCCAGCGGGCCAACGAAATCATGCAGGCATTGACCCTCTTCAAGGGTATCCAGCTCCATCGTCGAGCCGCCGACGATCTGGTAGATAATCGTGATCGTGCCGCCCTCGCGGTCATAATCCGCGATGGTCAGCGGAATGCGCTCGCTGTCCTCCAGCGCACGCAGGATGATGAACTGGCCGGGTTCCGCCTTCTTGGCGATAAACGGCGCATCGATCACCATCTTGGTGACGGTCGGGTTCAGGCGCTCTTTTTTGATGATTTTGAACATGACGCTTCCTCCTGAATCAAACTCCGAATCACGTTCCTTTAACGTGCGGAACGTAAACTGTTAATTAATTCGACACAAAACGGCGTTGCCCTGCATTTTATGTGATTTTTCCGTCCAAGCCTGTCATCAATACAGGGGACGCCGTTTTTTCCGGCGTCCCCCGTAAAAATCGGATTGGAGCTTGATTAGAAGTCAACCTCGGTGTCATAGTAGCAGCACTTGAGCAGCTTCTCCATCTCCTCCTGGCTCGGCTGACGCGGATTGGAGCCGGTGCAGGCGTCGGCGATGGCGTTCTTGGCGATTTCCGGCAGGCGCTCCAGGAAGACGTTCTCCGGCACAAAGCCCTGCTCGCACGGATAGCTGTCCGCGCCGTAATGCCCGATGCAGTGCGGGATGTTGAGGTCGTCGTTCATCTTGCGCAGATAGGCGATCAGCAGCGCGACCTTCTCGTCGTCGTCCTTGCCGCCCAGGTGCATATAATCGGCGATCACGCCGTAGCGCTTCTTGGCCGTCTCATCCTTCGCGTTGAAAGCGATAACCTTCGGCAGATACATTGCGTTGGCCGCGCCGTGGATGATGTGCGCGCCGTAATCCGCAAACGCGGCGCCGGTCTTGTGCGCCATGGAGTGCACGATGCCCAGCAGCGCGTTGGAGAACGCCATGCCGGCCAGGCACTGGGCGTTGTGCATGCTGTCGCGGGCGGCCATATCGCCGTTGTAGCTGGGCACAAGGTCCTTCATGATCATCTCGATGGCGTGAATAGCCAGCGGATCGGTGAAGTCGCAGTTCGCGGTGGAGACATACGCCTCGATGGCGTGGGTCATCGCGTCCATGCCAGTGTGGGCGACCAGCTTCTTGGGCATAGTCTCGGCCAGATCCGGATCGACGATCGCCACGTCCGGCGTGATTTCAAAATCGGCAATCGGGTACTTGATGCCCTTGGAATAATCCGTGATGATGGAGAACGCCGTCACTTCGGTCGCCGTGCCGGAGGTGGAAGAGATGGCGCAGAAGTGAGCCTTGCGGCGCAGCTTCGGCAGACCGAAGACCTTGCACATATCCTCAAACGTGCAATCCGGATACTCGTATTTGATCCACATGGCCTTGGCCGCGTCGATCGGCGAGCCGCCGCCCATGGCGATAATCCAGTCCGGCTGGAACTTGGCCATCGCGGCCGCGCCCTTCATGACGGTTTCCACGGACGGGTCAGGCTCGATGCCTTCATAAAGCTCGACTTCCATGCCTGCTTCCTTCAAATACTGCTCCGCCTTATCGAGGAAGCCGAAGCGCTTCATCGAGCCGCCGCCGACGCAAATCATCGCGCGCTTGCCTTCAAAGGTTTTCAGCGCTTCCAGCGCGCCCTTGCCATGATACAAATCGCGGGGAAGAGTGAAACGAGCCATAATCTATTCCTCCTGTTTTTCTGGGACGACGCCCATCTCGGTTTTTGACGCTTCTGATTGACTCGGAACATGCGTTTGATGTTTCTTTATCAATCTCTGCGCGTATTATACACCAGTCGTCTGGTGTTGTAAAGAGGAATTTTGATTTTTTCTGTCAATCTCGGCGATTCTTTTCGGAAATTCCACCGTAATTCTGCATTTTTTCTGACATTTTCCGGCTTTTTGAATTTTCTCTTTGACAGGCAGATGTCAAATTTCAGTCAATCGCGAGACAAGACGACTTAAACGCATGAAATTGTCAATCGTTTTGAAGCCCGCTTCATGGCCCCTGCATGAAAAAAACTGCGGCACCCGGCCGCAGCATTCATCAATCTCCCTCAATCATCCGATACCCCACGCCGACTTCAGTAAAGATGTATTCCGGTTCGGCGGGGTTCTTTTCGATTTTCCGGCGGATATTCGCCATGTTCACGCGGAGAATCTGGTTGTCATATGCCTTGTTCGGCCCCCAGATTTCGCGAATCAGGTAATCGTAGGTCAGCACTCGCCCGGCATAGCGCCCCAGCAGCGCGACAAGCTTAAACTCGTTTTGGGTCAGCCCAGCGTCGCGTCCGTCGATATACACGCGGTATTTGTCATAATCGATGACCAGCCCGCGCGCGATGAAGCGGTTTTCCTTTGCAATGCTCGCGTTGCCGCTCGTCGTGCGCGTATGGCGGATCGCCGTGCGCAGGCGCGCCAGAAGTTCGGACGTGCCAAACGGCTTGGTGATGTAATCGTCCGCGCCGGCGTCCAGCGCGCGCACCTTTTCGCGCTCATCCGTCCGCGCAGAGACGACAACCACCGGCATCAGCGACCACGCGCGCAGCTGCGTCAGCACATCCATGCCGTCCATATCCGGCAGACCCAGATCGAGAATCACCACGTCCGGGCAATGCGAGGTGAGCATGCTCAGCGCCTCGCGCCCCGTGCCCACGATGATGGATTCATAGCCGTTCGCCTCCAACACGCGGCGCATGAAGCTGCAAATCGCGCGGTCATCCTCAACAATCAACACTTTTCCACGTACAGCCATCGTTTATTCCTCCTCCATCGGCAGCGCGAAAGAAACGCACGCGCCGCCCGTCGCCCGATTTTCCGCTTTCATTGTGCCGCCGTGCGCCCGCACGATGCTCATGCAGACCGAAAGCCCAATGCCCATGCTCCGCCGCCCGTCGCCGCGCAGTTCGCCCGCATGTGGAAACATTTCTTCAAACAATTTGGGCAGCACGGCCGGATCGATGCCTGCGCCATTATCCAGCACGCTGAACCGCGCCAATCCGCCCTCCCGGCGGACGCGCAGTTCGATTTCCGTTGCGCCTTTCGCGTGAAGAACGGCGTTTTCCATCAGATTGATGAGCACCTGCTCGATGAGCGTCGCATCCATCGGCACCATCAGCAGCTCGTCCGGCACGCTGACGCGCACGGGCAGCGTATCGAACCGCTTTTTAAATTTGCTCACCGCCTCCGCCGCGATTTCCTCTGCGGCCTGCGGCACCTTGTCGATCTTCACCGCGCCCTCGTTGAAGCGCGTGATCGAAAGAATGTTTTCCACCAGCCGAACGAGCCACTGGGCGTCGTCGCGCACATGGCCGATTAAATCCTTTTTCACATCGTCGCTGAATTTATCATAATTTTCCAGCACGGCGGAGGATGAACCGATGATCGACGTCAGCGGCGTGCGCAGATCGTGAGAGACCGAGCGCAGAAGATTGGCCTTCATCTTCTCCTTCTCCGCTTCGGCTTTGACGCGTTCCTGCCGCTTGACCCGGTCGGTCAGCATGCCGACGACCAGCGAAACCGCGAACATCGTCAAAAACGTCAGCGGATAACCCGTGATGGTGAAATTAAAAGCAAAATAGGGATAGGTGAACGCGTAGTTCACGCTGATGACCGAAACGACCGTTGCTACCAAACTGAATATGAATCCATCCGTCAGGCGCGCGACCAGCAGCACCGCCAGCACAAACACCATCGGCACCGCGCTGTCGCTGTCGCCCATGTGCGTGAGCACTGTGCAGACCGCCGCCGCAATCGCCAGAATGCAGAACGTAATGCCCGCGTCGCGCAGAAGCTGACCCCTGCTCTGCCTTTTGGGAATCAGCATTTCCCGAAAAGAAGCCCAATTTTTCTGAAAGGCTGTCGGCATATGCACCGCCCCCTTTTCGCTATCGTCCATGATTTAAAATGATTATACCATGTGCCGCTATCAAATTCCCGTTAAGATTGAAAGAATTGTCTGCCTGCACAAAACAACCGATTGAAACTTATGGAGTTACATGCTTTCTTTTGCCGCAAAAACATGCTATAATCGCTTCTGCTTCCGAAGAAAGAGATTCTTCGGGCATTTTTCTGGATGGAAAGGAAGCCGCGTCGTTTATGCCGCTTGTCATCGTCACCGTTTTTTTCATTCTGCTCTTCTCGTGCGAGGGCATTGATCACGCCTCCCGCGAGATGGATAACCAGCAGGCCCTGCGCCGTTATCGGGAGCACGAGCATCACACCCGTCCCACGAGCGACCGCTACCTCGATCTGCTCGGTTAATTCGCGTTTTCCTCTTGACTTTGAGCGGAAAATTAGCTATACTGAATCTGTTATTTCCCGCCGGTGTGGTGGAATTGGCAGACGCCCGGGATTCAAAATCCCGTGTTCGCAAGAACGTGCGGGTTCGACCCCCGCCACCGGCACCACACGTGAAAAAAACCGAACCTGTTTTTTGCAGGTTCGGTTTTTATTTTACAGCGCCGCTTCTTTCTGCATTTCATCGGATGCGATCGTCAGAAATTGCTTCACCGCCGCCCGGTCGAACGCATACACCGTCTCTTTTTCCGACTCGCACCGCTTCAGCGTCTTGCGAATGAATTTCACCCTGCCCAGCTCCATGTTTTCCAGCTCGCCGGCCCGCACGCGGAAAACGGTTTTATTCTCCGTACCCGAAACAGACAGATCCCACGCCAGATAGATATCCCGGTCGCTGATATAGTTGACGGCGTAACGCTGCTCCCGCGTTCTCAACTCCGGTGGGCAGTGATAGACATAGCCTCCGCTGTTTTTTGAATTCTGCGCGCCCAGCTTAAACCGCGTGTCACAGTGAATGCCCATCTGATTGCAGCATGCGCGAAAAAAATTTTTCCCGTTCATCCCAGATCCACCTCTCCGCATCTTTTACGAATGCTTTCGTTTGGTAAGATCTTAGCCGATACGGGGCGCAAAAGTCACGCAACAATCCTTTTACATCCGCGATAATGACATGATAATCCGGTTTTTTTGCGCCTGATCGCCCGTTTTTCGTCTCCGGCGCGCAAATATGCCCGATATCTGTCATCCGTTCTTTCTACAATAGTTCCAAACGTCTTTTCCTCGCAGATATGCTCCGATTGATTTATCTTGTCATCTTTTCGCGCACCATTTGAAGAAAACGCATCACCGCCGCCTGATCGAACACGTACACCGTCTCTTTCTGCCGGTCGCCGCTATGCGTCGTTTTGAAAACGGCGTGCACCTCGCCCGCCGACAAATACTCCAATTCTTTTTTCAGCACGCGGAAAACCGTCTTCTTTTCGCTGCCGGGCGTATCCAGGCTCCACGCCACATACAATCCCTGCTCTTCAATATAATTGACCACAAATCTGTGCGACGGGCCCCGCAGCCGCGTCGGGCAATGATACACATAGCCGCCATAGCACTGCGCGTTCTGTTCCCCGATTTTAAAAAGTGCGGCGCTGTCCATGCCCATTTTCCGACAGCAGTCGCAGAAGTATTGTTTTCCGCTCACGGCCAGTTGCTCCTTTATAGCCCATTATGGCATTCTTTTCCCATATAGTATACCTCATCTGAGTTATATTATCAATACATAATCCCACTATTTTACACCTCAACTGAACGATACAATGCTTTGTTGAGGAGTGAATGATCTTTATGAATGCAAAACTTCGCATCCGGAAATTGATGGCCGATCGGCAATGGAGCGAATATCGGCTCGCGTTGGAATCCGGACTTTCCCAATCCACCATTTCCAATATTTTCAGTCGAAACACGACGCCCTCCATTCCAACGCTGGAAAGCATCTGCAAGGGGTTTGGCATTACGCTCGCGCAGTTTTTTGCCGAGGGCGACTGGGTTGAGCTGACCCCCGAACAACATAAGATGTTTCTTGCATGGTCATCCCTCAGCAGCACGCAGAAAAAGGCGATCAGCCAGCTGATTGATGCCATGAAGGAACCCTGATTTTCTTCCGAAAAAAGCGGATTGCTCACGCGTCAGAGCAATCCGCTTTTGTCTATCTTCCGCTTAAAAAAGCGCAATGGCCTCACCCGCCCGAAAACACATATTCATAAAAAGACCGCCTCTCTTTTCAGAAGCGGCCTCCGTGTCCAAATCGACAGGTTCAGCTTTCAACCTTTTCCACCGATGCTTCCGGCGCATTGCGACGGATCGAATCGATGCCATTCATACATGCGGCTTCGGTGGCATAGATTTCGCTGGTTGCGATAACCTCGCCGTTGCCCGCTTTCAGATTAAATATCACGCCGGTCTTGACCTGCTTCACGCCAAACTTGCCCATAGCTGTATGCTCCTTCTTCGTCTGTTGTACCGCGACGCGGTTTGTTATTTTTATTGTACAGGATTTTTCCATTGATATAAAGTGTTTTGGGGTGTCCATCAGCATAATTTGTACCACTCCGCACGCAAAGAGGGCTGCACCTCTTTCAAGATGTGCTCTTTTCCCCTGCCGAAGTTTCCAACTAATTAAAAAATGAGCAAAGGAGCCATTCACGTTCCTTCGCTTTTGTTATTGGTATCGAGTAATCGGTTAATCAGCCCCAATAGCATCAGCAAGTCGGCTTCATTTAACTGTTTCATGCCGCTGACCGCCTTTTGAATCAGTTCGGGATTTTGCGTTCCTTCATCGAAAAACTGCGCGGGGGTTAAGCCGAAATAATCGCAGATAGCGAAAAATTCTTTGAGCGGCGGAAGCGCTTTACCGGATGAAATGTTATAGATGTAGCCGCGGCTATGCCCCAAATCGTAACTCATCTGGTATTCTGAAACGCCTTTTTTCAGCCGAAGCGCGGTTATCCGCTCGCGGACAAAATCTTCATTCATCGCTATCACCTCTTGAATCAATGATAGCGGACTTCTGAAAAAAATTAGTCGAATAATTTTTGTCTATTCTTGTTGAATAGACATTTATTTTATGTTATAATTCAAACAACGTCAAATGATATTGACAAAAGAAAGCGGAGGGAAACATATATGTTTGATAACATCGGAGGAAAAATTAAAACGCTGGCAAAAGCACAATTCGGCATTGGAGTAGTTGCTTTTTGCATTGCCGGAATCTCCGTGATGTCTGTTGGAAATGTGCTGTTATGTATTCTTACAATAGGATTGGGTCTCCTAGGTTCGTGGATTGGCTCATTTTTCACCTATGGTTTGGGTGAATTGATTGAAACCACAAAAGAACTCAACCAAAATATGGTGCAGCTTCGTAATGACATTTCAGAAGTTCAACTCTTCTCAAAAGAAAAAGAAGGCAAAGCGTCGGTCTCTGTTCCTACACCCAAAGTCATATCTAAAAGAGAGCCTGCAAAGCCTGACCCAAATAAAGTCTATGAAGTAGTGCGTTCTGAAAACGGAATCATATGCCCTTTCTGCGGTCAAGCACAAAAGCCTGATAGAAATATGTGTTGGAATTGCGGCGCAAAATTCACAGATAAAAAATAATTTGTTTGATTCGATATGGAGGAAACATATATGTTTGACGACATCGGCGGGAAAATCAAAACGCTGGCAGCAGTAACCTGTGGGCTGGGTATCATCGCTTCCATCATTGGCGCGATTGCGCTTTGGATACAAGACAGCAGCTACAACCCAACGGCATTTACGGGCGTACTTGTGTTGGTATTGGGTTCGCTGGCATCGTGGATAGGTTCATTCTTCACTTATGGATTTGGTACGCTGATTGAAAATTCTGAAACCCTCCATGCGGATAACCTGAGAATTCAGGAACTGCTCAAAACACAGCAAGGCGAGTCTGCCGATTCAACGCCCGTTGTTCATCCTGTGCGGATCTCGAAATCTCACATTACAACTTCAGCATCTTCCCCTCAAGAATGGGACTGTCCTAAATGCGGATTGAGAAATTCGGCTTATATCGATACCTGTATAAATTGTGATTATAAGCGCTGATTTTTGTCATACTATTGTGAATTTTACGATCAAGAAACTTTCCCTCTTTCCACTTCGGAAAGAGGGCTTTCTTTATCCAACCATCTTCAAATATTTATAAACCGTCGGTTTGCTCAAATCGCAAATCCGCGCGAGTTCGCTCACATTCATCTGACCTGCGATATCCCCATCAATAACCAGTCGTTTTATTGTACGATGTTTCGATGTAAAAACAAAAAAAGCGATGGTTTTTCGACCGCCGCTCTATCAAAAGATGTATCCAATTTATTCTGCGATTGTTGAAAAAATACCTGTAAAATCAATCAAGATGTTCTGTTTTCGTTTACAAGTTCCATGCTATAATGCAGCTACGAAATATGTACCACTTCTTCGATGTACCACTTTGGGCTGTTTTCGTGTTCTTTTTGCCGCAGTTTGAAACTCAGCGTACAACTTTTGTACCACTTCCCATCGAAAAAGGGTCATCCCCTCTCGGAGACAACCCTCGTTTTTCACAAATAGAATAACGTCAATCCTATTTCGCTATTCTTTCTTCTGCATTCCATCAAACAATCCAAGTTTTTCAAACACCATCGTCGCCTGAATTCGATCACCACCAGCAAGACCTTTGCTTCCACCATTAGAAGTTGCAATCGTGTGCAAACGATAGCCTTTCGCCGCCTGATGGTTAATTACCGCTTCAAGTTCAGACAGATTTCCCGACCCTGTTCCTATGAATTTTTCTTTTAACGTGACTTGAATGACCACATAAGGCAAATCACATCCAGATGCTGTAGAATATGTATAAGCATTTTCCCAATCTATTTCATCGGAATTATCTGAATTATTCTGTATACTTTCCTCTTGTATACCCGTTTTTTCAGCGTTTTCTGCTCTTTTTTGCAATTCCCTCATGTCATCCATAAAACTCATAGTTTTTTCCCCCTCGTTTATAACAATAAAAGGGGGGCATGACTCCCTTCAAAGTCATGCCCTGATTCACTTACTCAGCCGAAATAACGCTTGAGCAGTCCCGCAAACGCCTTGCCGTGGCGGGCTTCGTCGCGCGCCATCTCGTGCACGGTGTCGTGGATCGCGTCGAGGTTATACTGCTTGGCCAGCTTGGCCAGCTCAACCTTGCCTTCGGTCGCGCCGTTCTCGGCATCCACACGCATTTCAAGATTCTTCTTGGTGGAGTCGGTCACGACCTCGCCCAGCAGCTCGGCGAACTTCGCCGCATGCTCAGCCTCTTCATAGGCGGCCTTCTCCCAGTAGAGGCCGATTTCCGGATAGCCCTCGCGATGCGCGACGCGCGCCATCGCCAGATACATGCCAACCTCGCTGCACTCGCCCGCGAAGTTCGCACGCAGGCCGTCGATGATCTCCTGCGGGCAGCCCTTGGCCACGCCGACCACATGCTCGGCCGCCCAGGCGCGCTCGCCCTTCTGCTCGACAAACTTGCTGGCCGGAACGCCGCACTGCGGGCACTTCTCCGGCGGATTCTCGCCTTCCCAAACATAACCGCAAACCGTGCAAATCCACTTTTTCATAATCGTTTCCTCCTGTTTTTTGTCGTTTTTGTTGAGCCGCCGAAGACCGTTGAACGCTCAGCCTTCGTCGGTTGACGCCTTCTGCCTGCTCAGGCAATCCTTGCAGACGCCGTGAGCCGTTACCTCGCACCAGGTCACCTGATGCCCGCAGCATTTCGCGGCTTCCGCCGCCATGCCTGTGAAATCCGCCTCGATATCGAAGACGCTGCCGCACGTCTCACAGACGAAGTGCATGTGATTGGTGCGGATGTATTCGTAGACCGCGCTCTTTCTGCCGAGGGAGAGCCTGCGAATCAGGCCCATTTCCGTCAGATGATCCAGCGCGCGGTAGACGGTCGCCGTTCCGATATCTTCCAGATTTTCCAGAATCTCGTCTGCGGTGAGGTGACAACGCCTGGCAGCCAATACGTTTAAGACTTGCTGCGCCTGTGCGCTGACTTTGGCTTTCATCGCTTATCGCCTCGCTTAGTGAGAATCTGTATCATCATTATATTCGTAAATCGCATAGTTGTCAAGCGTTTTTAGAAAATTCTTTGAGAATTATTCTCTCTTAGTGATTCGCACCGTAGATAAAGCAGAAAACAACGATCGCGCAGAGCACCACCAGCGCAATATCCAGCGAGCGCACGGAGATGTTCATCTTGTCGTAGATATCCGTCACCCAGTTGTGGCGGACGGGGGGCTTCTTTTCCTCCTGCCGAGAATCATTTTCAGGTTGCGACACGATTTCATCCTTCTTTCTCGTTTTAATGAAAGAGATCATTTTCAAAAAAACCTGCCGATCATAAATCGACAGGCTTTCGTTGTTTCGCAAATCTTACTTGCGGGTCATGTACTTGCGCATATCCAGAATGCACGCGATGAGGATAACCGCGCCTTTGATGATGTAGGTGATGTTACCGGAAATGCCCAGGAAGGTCATGCCGGAGATGATCAGCTGCATCATGAACACGCCGAGGATAACGCCGCTGATCTTGCCGGTGCCGCCGACGAAAGAAACGCCGCCGATAACCGCCGCAGAGATCGCGTCGGCCTCATAGTTCAGGCCGAGGGTTGCGGTGGAAGAACCGAGACGCGCAGCCTCCACGAAGCCGGTGTAGCCGTAGAGCGCGCCCGCCAGCATAAACACGCCGATGATCGTCGCCATAACGTTGACGCCGGAAACGCGCGCCGCTTCTTCGTTGGAACCGACGGCAAACATGTTCTTGCCGAAGGTGGTCTTGTTCCAGACCACCCACATGATGGCCGTCACGAAGATCGCCAGCACCACGTACATCGGCACGGAGGTCGTGCCAAACTTCACGAAAGACTTGGTGACGAAATTGGTGGTGTAGCTGGGATCCAGGCTGGAAACCTGCTTGGAGTTGGAAACCGTCAGGTAGATGCCGTAGGTGATCATCTGCATTGCCAGCGTGATGATGTAGGGATGCAGCTTCCACTTCGCCATGACGAAGCCGTTAACAAAGCCGATGCACGCGCCGATGACCATCACCAGCAGCACGACCAGCAGCAGGTTCTGCGGCACGCCGTCGGCGATGAAGCGGCCGTTCGCACCCGCTTTTTGCAGCAGGATGGCCGCGACGAACGCAGTCAGGCCCGCGACGCGGCCGCCGGTCAGGTCCGTACCGGCCAGCACGATACAACCCGCGACGCCGAGCGCCATCGGCAGACGCGCCGCCGTCAGGGAGATGATGTTCACCAGCGAGGGAACGCCGAAGAACTGCGGGCGCTGAATCTGGACGTACACCGCCAGCAGCAGAATGATGATGATCATCGCGTGGTCAAGCAGCCAGTTGACCACCGCGTGGCGCTTATCCTGCGCGGAAAGCGCTTTGAAAGAATCCAATTTACCGGGCATGGGATGTCGTCCTCCTTATGCGTATTTCGCGGCAAGGGTCATAATTTCTTCCTGTGTGGTGTTGTCAGCGTCCACTTCGCCCGCAACGCGTCCGCCGGACATGACGACGATCCTGTTGCAAACGCCCAAGAGTTCGGGCATTTCGGAAGAGACCATGACCACGGCTTTGCCCTGCTTCGCCAAATCCTGAATCAGCTGATAGATCTCGTATTTCGCGCCGACGTCAATGCCGCGCGTCGGCTCGTCCAGCAGCAGCACGTCCGGCTGCGTCAAAATCCAGCGGCCGAAAATGACCTTCTGCTGGTTGCCGCCGGAAAGCGTGTTGATTTTGGTCTGCTGGTTCGGGGTCTTGATGCGCATGGCTTTGATCATGCTGTCCGTCGCATCGGCCATCTTTTTATCGCTGAGGAACGGGCCGTTCAAATACTTCTTCAGGCTCGCGATGACCGTGTTCGCGCGGATATCCAGAATGCCGAGGATGCCCGTCGCACGGCGCTCCTCCGTCACCAGCGCAAAGCCGTTTTTGATGGATTCGCGCGGGGTCTTGTTGCCCACCAGCTGGCCATTCTTATAAATCTTGCCGGATTTGCGCGTCGCGCTGCCGAAGATGTTTTCCAGCAGCTCGGTGCGGCCGGAGCTGTCCAAGCCCGCAACGCCGAGGATTTCGCCCTTGCGCACATGGATGCTCGCATCTCTCAGGTGCGAGTATTCGGCAGTCAGCCCTTCCACCTTCAAAATGTCTTCCGTGCCGACAACATTGTCCTTCGGCGGGAAGCGGTTGGTCAGCGGACGGCCGACCATCAGGCGGATGATTTCGTCCATCGTCAGCTCTTTGGCCGGGCGCGTGGCGACCCACTGGCCGTCGCGCATGATAGTCACATCGTCGGAAATCCGCAGAATCTCTTCCATCTTGTGCGAGATGTAGATGATGCCGCAGCCACGCTCTTTGAGCATGTTGATGATGCGGAACAGATGCTCGACCTCCGTCTCCGTCAGTGAGGAGGTCGGCTCGTCAAACACGATGACCTTGGAGTTGAAAGAAACCGCCTTCGCGATTTCCACCATCTGCCGCTGAGAAACCGGCATCGTGCTCATCACGGTTTTGGGGTTGACGTTGATACCCAGGTCGTCAAAAACTTTCTTCGTATCGGCATAGCTCTGCTTGTCGGATACAAACGGCAGCCCTTTTTTCACCAGCGGATAGCGCCCCAGCCAGATATTGTCCATCACCGTGCGCTTGAGCGCCTGGTTCAGTTCCTGATGCACCATCGCCACGCCGTTGTCCAGCGCTTCTCTGGAGGATTTGAAATCGATCTCCTTGCCGTCGAGGTAAATGTGCCCGGAATCCTTTGAGTAGATGCCGAACAGACATTTCATCAGCGTCGATTTTCCCGCGCCGTTTTCGCCCATCAAGGCGTGAACCGTTCCCGCTCTCACGGAAAGCTGCGCGTTATCCAGCGCTTTTACACCGGGGAAACTCTTGCAGATGCCCTCCATACGAAGAAGTACGTTTTCTTCCATATGTGCTTCTCCTTTCCGGCAGAAAGCCGCGTCATGCCCGGCCCTGCCGACCCTATAATGAAACATGCGGAGGGACTCATCGCTGTGAGACCCTCCGCACTGAGTCATTCAAAAATCGATCCGCAATTACTCGCCGGTGTAGACAGAGTACGGGATGTTGACCGTCCAGCCGTCAACGACTTCGTAGTTCTCGTTCAGGCCTTCAAACTTGTCCTTGCCCTCAATGAGGTTGGCAGTGATGGTCGCCACAGCGTCCGCCATGCCTTCCGCATCCTGCTTGATGGAACCGGTCATCTGCTTGTTGGCGATGAGTTCCTTCGCGGCTTCGGTCGCGTCAACGCCGAACACCGGGATCACGGTGCAGCCTTCGCCGCCCGGCAGGTTGTAGCCCGCATTGACCAGCGCGTTGATTGCGCCCAGCGCCATATCGTCGTTGTTGCAGATCACGAGCTCGACCATGTTGCCGTTCGCCTCGTTGTACTGCGCGAGGATGGTCTGCATGTAGTCGAAGGACGCGGTGTTGGACCAGGTGCCGTTCAGGTCAACCAGGTACTTGTTGGCGTTGCTGGCGTCGTAGAACTCAAGCGCCGGCTTGCCCGCCGCGGTCAGCACTTCATCGGCGCACTCCACGCCGTACTTGGTGCGCGCGATGGCTTCCTGGTTCGCTTCATCGCCCTTGAACATGACGTAGGAAATCTTGCCGTCATGGTTGAGGTCGATCTCGTCGAAGTGCTCAAGCACATACTCGCCGATCATCTTGCCCTGCATGATGCCCGCCTGGGTGAAGTCGGTGCCGACGAAGGCGCTCTTCTCATAGCCCTTGAACAGCTCGGCAGCCTCGTTGTTGTCGGTGGAAACCGCACGGTTGAAGAACACGGCCGGGACGTCCTTTTCCTTGATGGCGTTCATCAGGGTTTCGGCGGTGCCGATGGCGCCGGACTCAACCATGTTCACGACCACAGCGTTCGCGCCGGTAACCAGAGCGGTGTTGATATCGTCGGTCTGGGTCTGCTGGTTCGCGTTGGAATCCTTGTCAACGACCGTCAGGCCCTTGGCTTCCATCGCCGCATCCAGCGCGGTACGCACGCTGGAGAGATACACGTCGCCGAACGTGTACCAGGACACATAGGTTTCACCCTCAGCAGCCGCGACGCCGCACAGCATGGACAGGCCCAGCGCGCCGGCGAGCATCTTGGAAACAAACTTTTTCATGGGAAACACCTCTTCTTTTTATTTCAACGGGAATCCTCCCGCTGAGTAACGAAAATACACCGAACAATCAAGCCAAATTCTTGAAACAAATCAACGATTTTGTTTTTTGTTTTTTATCGTTCTTGACGTTTGTACATTTATTATAATCAACGTTTCACCATATGTCAACGGCTTTTTTTTAGCGACTTGAATAGTTCTCCCCGTGCGCGGCGCGTCATTTCGCATGGACATCATATCGAGTTTCGGTGTAATATCAGGCTTTTCCCGCGTTTTATCCACCGCCGCCCCGGCCGCGCCCAAAAGGGTAGTATAATATTTCATACCCTGTTTTTTCCATGTTTTCCGCAATTCGAAACTTTTCCTTGCAAACCACGCCTGCATCGTTCATAATATCATTTGACACAGGAAGGAGTTTTTTCATCATGTATTTGGCTGATATCAAGCGCGACGACCGCTTTGAGGGGTATCTCATCGTCCGTTCCGCCGAGCAGCGCGCCAGCGCCAACGGCAAAAACTATCTGGATATGACGCTGGCCGATAAATCCGGCTCGATCAACGCGAAAATGTGGGACGGCACCGTGCAGCCGCCGCTGGCGGGCAGCATCGTCAAGGTGCGCGCCACGGGCAACGAGTTCAACGGCCGCATGCAGCTGCGCGTGGAAAAAATCCGCGCCGCCGAAAGCCGCGACGCAGTGGATATGTCCACGCTCATCCCCTGCGCCCCACGCGACCCGAAGGAAATGCTCGACGAAGTCGTCCGCGCGGCGGATCACATCGCCGATCCGGATCTGCGCAAAATCACCTGCGAGCTGCTGGACCGCGCGGGCGACAAGCTGCTGACCTTCCCCGCCGCCAAGCAGATGCACCACGCCGAGCGCGGCGGCCTGCTCCATCATACGACGACCATGCTCCGCGCCGCCAACGCGATCATGACTGTCTATCCGCAGCTGAACGCCAGCCTGCTGACGGCGGGCGTCATCGTTCACGACCTCGCCAAAATCGACGAGATGGACGCGGATACCCTCGGCCTTGTTTCCGATTACAGCGTGGATGGCAAACTCATCGGCCACATCGTCCGCGGCGTGGTCAACATTCAGCTCGCCGCCGAAAAGACGAAAGCCAGCCCCGGTAAAGCCCTGCTGCTTCAACACATGGTGCTCTCTCACCACGGCATTCCCGAATACGGCAGTCCGCTTGCGCCGAAGTTCCCGGAAGCCGAGGTGCTCAACACCATCGACACGCTTGACGCGCGTCTATATGAAATGAACGAAGCGCTCTCCCGCGCCATTCCCGGCGGCTTCTCCGAAAAAGTTTGGGGGCTGGACAACCGCCAGCTCTACCGCATCCCGGAGGACGAGGTCGAGTGACGGAAAAACGATGGGGCGCCGCCCCATACCCCGCCGGAAACCGGATGTTTCTGGACTTCTCTCTTTTAATCGCTTCGCGATAAAACAGGGATGATTGTTTTTTCTGCAATGCCCATAGAAAAAGCCGCTTGACAAGCGGCTTTTTTCCATATGGGAAATGCAAGAACCTCAGGTTCTTGCCGGAGTCTGAGGCAGAGCCTCAGCGTTCCCCCTCTCTCTCCAGCGCCCGCGCGCCCAGCAGCAGCGCGCCGATCACGCCGGAATTGACGCCCAGCGCGGGCGGCACAATGTAGCTGTCGATCCCCTCCGGCGTGATACTCGGCGAAGAAACGTAACCGCCCAGCAGATCGAGCACCTTCGCGCGAATCTTCGGGAACAGGTGCGCCTGCTGCATCACGCCGCCGCCCAGTACGATCACCTCCGGCGAGACTGTGACGATCATGTTTACGCACATCTGCGCCAGATAGGTCGCCTCCAGCTCCCACGCGGGGTGATCCTCCGTCATCAGCTTGGCCGACAGTCCCCAGCGTTTCTCGATTGCCGGGCCGCTTGCCAGTCCTTCCAAACAATGTCTGTGATATGGGCAGACGCCGTCGGGCATCGTATCGCCTTCCAGCGGCGCAAGGATCATGTGCCCCATTTCCGGATGCACCAGCCCGTGGATCATCCTGCCGTCTGTCACGAAGCCGCCGCCAATACCCGTGCCCACCGTCACATACAGCAGGCTGCCGCGCCCCTTGCCCGCGCCCATCGTGTATTCCGCCAGCGCCGCCGCGTTCACATCCGTGTCGATGCCCGTCGGCACACCCAGCGCATTCTTGAGCGTCGTCATCAGTGGATAATCGATCCACTCTTTTTTCGGCGTTTTGGTGATGTTGCCGTAAGTCGGCGAAGCCGGATTCAGGTCAAGCGGGCCGAACGAGCCGATTCCCAGCGCCTTGACGTCGAATTTCCCGATAAAATCCACAATCTGCGGCACGGTCACATCCGGCGTGAGCGTCTGAAAACTGGCGCGCTGGAGCACGCCGCCCTCCGGATTGCCGATCGAGCAGACCATTTTGGTGCCGCCCGCTTCCAGTGCGCCAATAAGCATAAGCCATCCTCCTTTTTGCGCCCGCATGGTTTCCGCCCTTTGCGGGCAGACTATCCATGTGCGCGTCTGCGTCCATGATACGCTAACCGCGCGCATGTGTCAAATGATATTGTCGGATATTTTTAGTTTTCGCAGCGAGGAGGACGCGCCATGGCCGATACTGCCCTGCTTTCCGGCGACGCGCGGCTGCTGACGCTGAAAATCGCCGCACCCGGCGTGACCGCCATGCTCGCGTCCTCCGCCTGCCAGTTGTTTGAGGCGCTCGTTCTCGCTCAAAACGACACGCCGCTCTCCGCCGCCGTCGGCGCATGCCTCGCCCTGATTCTACTGGAACAGACCGTCGGCTTCACCCTCGGCATGGGCGCGGGCAGTTTTGTCAGCCGCTGCATCGGCCAAAGCAGCGTCCGGCATACGTCCTCCTCCGCGCGCCAATCCCATCGCGAAGCAGCCGGGCGTGCCGCCGGGGCGGCGTTCTTTTCCGCCCTGCTGCTCTCCGGTCTGCTGCTGATCGGCGGCTTTTTTCTCGCCGCGCCGCTGCTGCGCCTGCTCGGCGCGCCGGAAAGCGCCGTCTCGGCGGGCGTACCGTATGCGCGGTATGTGCTTGCCAGCGGGCCGCCCCTGTGCGGCGGCCTGGTACTCGGCAGTCTATTGCGCGCGCAGGGCAAAACGCTCCCGAATATGGCCGCCGCGCTCGTCGGTTCGTCGCTCGGCGCAGCGCTGCTGGCTGCGCTCTGCCTCCGCCTGAATCTCGGCGTGCATGGCGCGGGCATTGCGATGCTCGCGCGCGAAACTGCCGTTTTCGTCGTTTTGCTGGGGTATGTGCTGCGACACGGCGACCTGATCCGTCCGTCTCTGCGCCGCGCCCGTTTTACCCTGCCCGTCTTTGCGGAGATCATGCGTTACGGTCTGCCGACGCTGCTGCGTCAGGGCGCAACCAGCCTTTCCGCCGCGATGCTCTCACGCGTATCCGCCGAATTCGGCGCGCCCGTCCTGGCGGGCATGGGGCTGTGCGCCCGCGCGGTCATGCCGTTCACCTCGGCCGTCATCGGCTTCGGCCAGGGCTTCCAGCCCGTCTGCGGCGCGGCCTTCGGCGCAAAGCAAACGGCGCGCTGCCAAACCGCGTATCGCTTCTGTCAGCGCGTCCTGCTCGTCTTTTCGCTGGCCGTCGGCGCGGCTGTCTTTGCCTTTGCCCCGGCGCTGACCGCCCGCTTTGCTCACGACGCGCAGACCGCCGATGTTGCCGGACGCACCCTGCGCCTGCAAAGCGCCGTCTTTTTTGCGCAGAGCGCCGTCATTTTGATGACCATGCTCACCCAATCGCTTGGGCAGACCGTCCGCGCCGCGCTCGTCGCCACAAGCCGACAGGGGCTTTTCCTTCTTCCCCTGCTGACGCTTCTGCCGCGTGTTTTCGGCCTTTGGGGGCTGCTTGCGTGCCAGAGCGTCAGCGACGTGATTTCGCTTGTTTTCTCGTGGCTGCTGACGCGGAAGGTCTTTCCCCTTTCCCCGTTCATGCGGTCTTCCTCCCCTCGCGGAGGGGACAACCGTCCGCAGACGGCGGAAGGGTGACTGCTCAGATATTTCTCGTCCGCACGGTGCGGATGTTCGGATGTTCGGACAGCGTGCCGATCACATCCACATAGCTCGTCTTAGCGGGCATGGAAAGCGTGTACAAGTTGGTATACAGATTGCCTTCCGGCCTGCTTTCCGCATGAAAGTCCACGTCCAGAATCTTCACGCCCAGGTTCATAAAGTATTCGTTGAGGAACGCCAGCGTCTGCGTGCGGTGGATAAACTGCACCTCCAGCCGCTTGAGCGTGTTGACATGCACAATGCGCTGCATGAGCCGCAGAATCACCAGCACAATCACGCCAGCGGCGACCGCCATCAGGATATAACCCGAACCCACCGCCAAACCGATGCAGGCCGTGCACCAGAGCGACGCCGCCGTCGTCAGGCCGGATATCTTTCGGTCGCTCATGAAAATCGTGCCCGCGCCGAGAAAGCCCACGCCGGAGACAACCGACGTGGTAATACGTCCCATGCTCACGCCGATGGAAGCGTTGCCCAGCGCCACTACGTCCGCAACCGTCTGGCTTTCAATCAGCGACACAAGCGCCGCGCCGACGCACACCAGCACATGCGTGCGCATGCCCGCCGGGCGATTTTTGATTTCGCGTTCGATGCCGATCACCGCGCCGATGACCACCGCCACGCCGATCCGCATCAGCACGGCCGCAATCGTCAGCGGCTGTCCGAATGCCGTCAGCCGGTTCAAAAAAGCCCCCATTCCAATCTCCTCCGCTCTCTGTAAAATCTGGGTTAAATTCAGATGATTTATTATACTGACATCGCGTTGTACGCGCAAGGCATTCAGATAATTTTTTTCGCGTTGACAGTCTGCTCGCGCCGCATTACAATGGCTTTACGGACGAGCTGCGTCCGAAAAGGAGGAACAATCCCTTGAAAACCCCAACGAGCGCCGAGCTGGCTTTTCTGCGTCGGCGCGCCGAACAAACCTTTCAGCGCATGCCGGTTCTCCCGCGGCGCGAAGACGGGCGCATGACCCCGGAATCGCGTCTGCGCTTTGAATTATCGATGGAATCCATTCTCGAAAACAATCGCACGCTGGGCGCGTGCGTCGTGCTGCGCCGCCCTTCGGGACAGTATGACGTGTTTTGCCACGGTACGGCGCGCCTGTCGGGCCGCGTGCCCGTAACGGAGGAAACCTGCTTCCGCATCGCCTCCGTCAGCAAGCTGGTAATGACCTTCGGCGTGCTGGCGCTTTGCGAACGCGGCGCGCTGAATCTGGATGAGGATCTTTCCGTCTATCTGGGCTATCCCGTGCGCAATCCGCATTTTAAAGACGTGCCCGTCACCCTGCGCATGCTGCTCACCCATACTGCCGCCATCCGCGACGAGGGAAACTATGGCACGCGCGGCATGCAGAAGGGATGCACCCTTCGCGAACTGCTGGAAAACGCCGACAACTGGCTGAACGCGAAGCCGGGCGAGGCCTTTCATTACAGCAACTTCGGCGCTGGCGCGGCGGGCGTGGTCATGGAGCGCGCAGCGGAAAAACCGCTGGACGACATCATGCAGGATCTCGTCTTTTCCCCGCTGGCGATCCGCGCCAGCTATGATCCCCGCCGCATTTCGCCCCGTTCGGATCTGGCCAACGGATACAGCATGCGCTTTCCCCTTCCGCTGCTCAAATACAACGCGCAGGCGCTGGCCAAACGCAAACCCGAACCGTTTGACCCCGAACGCGATTATCTCTGCGCCGCCGGCCGGCTCATTACGGACAGCCGCGGCATGGCCGCGCTGCTGGGGCTGCTGGCCTCCCATGGCGAAATGGGCGTGCTCTCCGCCCCATCGCTCGATCTCATGCGCGCCCCGCAGGACGGGCTGGGCGGCGTCGGCCAAATCGGCCGCGGGCTGAACACTGCGGCCCTGCCCGGCGTGTTTCCCGGCTTTTCCCCCGTCGGCCATCAGGGCGTGGCCTACGGCATGTGCGCCGAATTGTTCGCTGATCCGACGACGGGCGCTGGCGTGGGCGTGATGACCAGCGGCACGCGGCTGAATCGCGACACCCCGCCGCTGATGCGCGTCGGGTTTGACCTGCTTACACTCGGTTTTGCCTCTTTGCGCGGGGCGGACTGACTCCGACACAATTTTGTCACATTGTTTTAATGTTTTTTCCTCAAGTCTACCATTTTTTCTTCATACCTCCCTTCTATAATACAGCCATCGCTTGAAGGAAAGCGGGCGGGCGAAAACCTCGTTCCCCCTTTTCAACAGGCCAACAAGCAGTTTCACCCCGAAAGGAGATTTTCAGTATGCGTAAATCCATTCGTCCCCTGATTGCCATGACCGCCGCATTGGCGCTGACGGTTACGGCCGGCATGAGCGCGCTGGCTCAGGCCGATAACACCGACAAGCATTTCAGCGTGATTGAGGCCGCCTCGAACGAGGATTCCCTCACCATCCCGGAGATCGCCAAGAAGTGCGGCACCTCCGTCGTGGCGATTGAAACCGAAACCAAGGTCGTCTACAACACCTACGACAATAACTATTACAACCCGTTCGGCGGTATGTTCGGTTATGGCTATGGTTACGGCTACGGCAACCGCGGCGGACGCGGCGGCACGCAGGAATACACCCAGACGGCGGCCGGTTCCGGTGTCATCATCTCGGAAGACGGCTATGTGCTGACCAATAACCACGTCATTTCCGGCGCGGACAAGATCACCGTCTATGTCAATCCGGGCGACGGCAGTGAGGAACAGTCCTATGAAGCCACGCTCGTCGGCTCTTCCGAGAGCAACGACATCGCGGTGCTCAAGATCGACGCGACCGGCCTGAACGCCGCCGCCTTCGGCGACAGCGATCAGATCGAGGTTGGCGAACTGGCCGTGGCCATCGGCAACCCGATGGGCCAGGTGCACGGCTCCGTGACCGCGGGCATCATTTCCGCCGTCGAGCAGGAGCTGACCATTGACGACGTGACCATCAACGCCATCCAAACCGACGCGGCCATCAACCCCGGCAACTCCGGCGGCGCGCTGTTTGATTCCTACGGCAACGTCATCGGCATTGTCTATGCCAAGAGCTCTTCCGTGAGCATCGAAGGCATCGGCTACGCCATCCCGGTCAACAACATCAAGGATCTTGTCGCTCAGATGATCAACGATCCGGATTCCGTCAAGGATCAGACCAAGGGCAGCCAGATTATGCTGGGCATCACCATTCGCGACATCACCGAAGACATGAGCAAGCAGTATTCCATGCCGGTCGGCGTGTATATCACCGAGGTTTCCAGCATGAGCGCGGCTGAGCGTGCCGGCCTGCAAAAGGGCGACATCATCACCGAGTTCGCGGGCGAAACCGTGACCTCTGCGGATGACCTCAACGCCATCAAAGCCAAGCAGACTTCCGGCGACACCGTCTCTGTGAAGATCGACCGCAACGGCAAGGAAATGACGCTGGATCTCGTCATCCCGCAGCCGACCGAGGTCGATACCGCCAGCAACAAGTAATCGCATGCTTCCCCTTTGTACATTCTCTTCTGTAACAGCCGGGGCCGCTTTTCCCCAATCGGAAAGGCGGCCCCGGTTGTTTTTGTCTTTCGCTTGTGCTATGATGAAACGGAACTCCTTCGGTCAGCTTCGCTGACATACCTTCGGCATTTCGCTTGCCTGCCTCCCGCACTGCGGGCGGCAAGCTGCACGCCCTCAAAGCGGGAGCCTTTGGGTATAGTAAACTGCCAGCCAATGAATTGATCCATCTCACGGAGGCTTTCATGAAACATCTTGCGCTTCTTCTCTGTCTGCTGCTGCTCGTTCCCGCAGGCGGTTTATGTGAAAAAATTCTCTGGGAGGACGACGCGGGGCAGGTCGTCCTGAGCGACGACGGCAACGTGCAGTTTGTCTCGCCAGGCGGCGAAGCGGCTGCCGAACCGATTGAGGAAGATATCGACGAAAACACCTACGCGCCCGACGAAACGCCCGCGCCGGTTGAAAAATCCCTTCCAAACGATTTTACCTTCAGAAAGACGGTCAAATACGGCGACTCCGGCGAACTGGTCGCGCAGATTCAGGCCCGTCTGGCCGAGCTGGGGTTCTACAACGCCAAGGTATCCGGCGGTTATTATAAGGTAACAAAGGCCGCCGTCAAAGCCTTCCAGACCCAAAACGGTCTGAGCGCGGACGGCATCGCGGGGCGCGACACACAGGAGCTGCTTTTCTCTGCCGCCGCTGTGCCCGCCGACGCCACGCCGCGCCCGTCTCCTACGCCGGAACCGACAAAATACACCCTGATGGTGGATGTGACCAACCAGATTACCCGCGCCTACACCTACGACGAGAACGGGCAGTATACCGTGCTCGTGCGTGAGATGATCTGCTCCACCGGCACAAGCAAATATCCCACGCCCTGCGGCACGACCATCATGCCGAAGAAGCGCGCCCGCTGGGGCTATTTCCCGACGTGGGGCTCGCACGCGCAGTATCTGACGCGCATCGATTCCGCCAACGCGTTTCACTCCGTGCTCTACACCGAGCCGGATGAAACGACCCTCTCCGTTAAATCCTTTGAAGCGCTCGGCACGCCTGCGTCGCACGGCTGTGTGCGCCTGCTCGTCTCCGACGCGAAGTGGATTTACGACAACTGCAAGGAGGGCACCATCATCACCGTCTACGAAGGCGAGTATGACCCGGAATACACCATGACGCTCAAACCCACGCTCAACACGAGCACCCTGCGCGAAAACCCGCTGCCTTCTCCGACGGCCGCGCCCGTTTACAGCCGTGCAAACTGGCCGACAAAGTACCGCACGCTCTCCAGAGGCAAGACGGGCGCAGATGTGTACATGCTGCAAATGCGGCTGACCGAGCTGGGTTATTACCACGGCTCAGTCACCGGCGGCTATTACGGCGGCACGATTCAGGCCGTCAAGGATTTTCAAAAAGACCACGGCCTGACCGTGGATGGCGCGGCAGGCAAACAGACGCAGGCGCTGCTCTTCTCCGATGCCGTCGGCCAGACCGCCGCGCAGCCGGAAGAAACGTCCGTGCCTGTCGCCGATACGCCCGTACCGACCGCCGCGCCGACGTTCACCCCCGAACCGACGCCCACCCCGCAGCCAACCTTCACCCCGACGCCCGATCCGGCGCTCTATATGCCGATTCAGGATTCGGTAGGGTAAACGATAACTTTTGTATAAAAAACGGGCGCGTATTGCGCGCCCCCAGACTGTAAACAAAAAGCTATTCTCCCCCCTTCGGGGGGAGAATAGCTTTTTCCGCAAATGAAAGAATAGCTGAATTTCTTGATTTTGCTATCCAAGCCAAGTTTGCTTATGTCAACAAGCTGCGGGCGCGTACTGCGCGCCCCTGCATGGGTTTCCGTATTTTATTTCGGATTCGTTCCTTTATACCAGTCTCAGCGACGGGCAGGCGTTCAAATCCAGACCCGCGGTTTCGCCGCGCATCAGCCGATAAAACGCCGCGCTGCCGATCATCGCCGCGTTGTCCGTGCAGAGAATCGGCGGCGGCATCACCAGCCGAACGCCTGCCTTTTGGCATTTGTCGTTCATCGTGTTGCGCAAGCCGCTGTTGCTCGCCACGCCGCCCGCCAATGCGACCGTCTTTGCGCCGGTTTCGACGGCAGCCAGCATCGCCTTGTCGCTCAAAAGCTCCACCGCCGCATGTTGAAAACTGGCGGCGATATCCGCGGCGGGTACGTCCTGCCCGTTCTGGCGCAGTTTATGCACCGTGTTGATGAGCGCCGTTTTCAGGCCGGAAAAGCTGTAATCATAGCGTCCCGGCGTCTGTACATGCGGCAGTTTCAGCGCGTGCGGGTTGCCCTCGCGGCTGAGCTTGTCCAGCAGCGGCCCACCCGGATACGGCAGTCCCAGCACGCGCGCCGCCTTGTCAAAAGCTTCGCCCGCCGCGTCGTCCATCGTCTGCCCCAGCAGGGTATACACGCCGTAATCCTCCACGCGGACGATGTGGCTGTGTCCGCCGGAAGCCACCAGGCACACAAACGGCGGCTCCAGATCGGGATGCGCCACATAATTCGCGCTGACATGCCCTTCGATGTGATTCACCGGAATCAGCGGCTTATCCGCCGCATATGCCAGCGCCTTGGCCGCCGAAACGCCGATAAGCAGCGCGCCGACCAGCCCCGGCCCATAGGTCACGGCCACGGCGTCCACATCGGCAAGCGTCATGCCCGCCTTTTTGAGCGCCTCATCCACCACAGGATCGACGCTCTCCACGTGCGCGCGCGACGCGATTTCCGGCACAACGCCGCCATACATCGCGTGCAGCGGAATCTGCGAAGAAATCACGGAGGAAATCACCTGCCGCCCGTCGCGCACAATCGCGGCGGCCGTTTCATCGCAGCTGGATTCAATCGCCAAAATCGTCGCGTGGCCGTCCGCCATCAGGCGTTCGGTCTGCGCTTTGGCACTCTGTTCATAGTTCATGGTCTTTCCTCCGTCTGTGTCAGCTGTCTCTTCACCATGCCGGAAACGACGGCATACGACGCCGCCAGCAGCAGAATCGACAGAACCAGCGCCCGCGCAAACTGCCCCAGCACGTCGGCAAGCGCCGTTTCAAACAGGTTTTGCGGCATCATCCGAATCAAAATATCCGTCGCGGGGTTGAGCAGCCAGTTGTCGTTGATGAACAGCATGCGGTGCACGCCGACAAACATCGTCTCAAACCCGCCCGATTGCATCATCGCGCCGAACACGCCCGCGCCCAGCGCCAGCGCGCACACGCCGCACACCGCGCCGACAATCACCGAGCGGTGGCGCTTTTTCAGCCCCGCGCCGACCCAGGCGACCGCCACGGCCAGCCCGGCCGCCAGCGAAATGCAGGCTGTCCGCACCGTTTTGCACAGCGCGATCAGCCGCCGCACGTCGTTCATGTGGCTAAGCTCTTTTTCGTTCAGCTCGTCCACGGCCAGCGGCGTGTCTTCGCCTCCCAGCTCCATATACAGCGCGATGATCTTCGCCGCTTCATTCTGCCGCGCTGCATCCATGCCGATATACGCCGTCACAGCGTCGTCGTCGCGCATGCCATGCGCCTGCGCAACCGCCGCGCGGGATTTTTCACCATACAGCGCCGGGTTAATCGCCTCACTGTAAACCGCGCCGCAGAGCGAACCGACGGCGGCCAGCATAACGGCGAGGGCGGCCAGCAGGCCGACGATCCATGTTTGTTTTTTCATAGCTTTTAAATTGAAAAGGACGGGCGAAATCGCCCGCCCTCGGTTTATTCTGCGTGATCCGCTCACTGCATTTGCAGATACGCGGTGATAAAGCCGTCCAGCTCGCCGTCCATCACGGCGTCCACGTTGCTCGTCTCATAGCCGGTGCGATGGTCTTTCACCAGCGAATACGGATGGAAGACATAGGAGCGGATCTGGCTCCCCCATTCGATCTTCTTCATCTCGCCCTTGATGTCGGCCATCTTTTCCTCACGCTCGCGTTCGCGCAGCTCAACGAGCTTCGCGCGCAACATGCGCATACAGTTTTCACGGTTATGCACCTGGTCGCGGCTCGTCTGAGAGGAGACGACGATGCCCGTCGGGAAGTGCGTCATACGCACGGCGGAGCTGGTCTTGTTGACGTTCTGTCCGCCCGCGCCGCTGGCGTGATAGGTATCCACGCGGACATCCTTCATATCGATTTCGATTTCGTTGTCGTCGTCGTCGATAATCGGCGAAACATCCAGCGAGGAGAAGCTCGTCTGGCGGCGCGCGTTGGAGTCAAACGGGCTGATGCGCACCAGGCGATGCACGCCCTTTTCGCTGCGCAGGAAGCCGTAGGCGTTTTCACCGTCCACCTCAAAGGTTACGGACTTGAGGCCCGCCTCGTCGCCGTCGAGCATATCGATGAGCTTGACGGTGAAGCCGTGGCGTTCGCAGTAACGGGTGTACATGCGGTAAAGCATGAGCGTCCAATCCTGCGCTTCCGTTCCGCCCGCACCCGCGTGCAGCGAAAGGTAGCAGTTGTTGCTGTCGTAGTCGCCGCGCAGCAGGCTTTCCAGTCGAAGCTCTTCCAGATCGCTTTGCAGCTTTTTGATTTCCTCGCCCGCCTCGGCCAGCAGGTCGGTATCCTGCATTTCCTCGGCAAGCTCCATGGTGGTATCCACATCGTCGGCGCGCTGGCAGAGCTTTTCATAATGCTCCACTTTATTTTCGGTGATGCGCACCTTCCGGCTGACCTCGGTCGAGCGCTTGAGGTCGTTCCAGAAATCCGGCTCGTTCATCGTCTCGTGCAGCTCAAGCAGCTGCTCCTTCAAGCCGGCGACGTTAAAGTGACTCACCTGCCTCAACAATGCTTTCGCGGATTTGTGCCATCTGCTGGCGATAGAGATCCAGTTCGATCACGTTGATTCACATCCTTTTATTTGGTCGTGAGGTTGCGGCGGGCTGCCGCCCGCACCCGCCTGAGGGGCGCGCCCCTCAGACTCCCTTCTTCGCTTCGCGGCGGTTAAAACAGGACTTGTTTTTTAGTCCTTGTCCTTGCCGCAGCAGTTCTTATACTTCTTGCCGCTTCCGCAGGGGCAGGGATCGTTGCGGCCGACCTGCTTCTGCACGCGCTTCGGGCCGGAAGGGCCGCCCGCCGCCTTGGCCTGTTCGAGGTTGGTCTCCTTCGGCTCGGCGACTTCTCTGCGCTGCTGCGGAATATTGATGCGGGCCTGATACATGCGGCGGACGGTATCTTCGCGGATGAAATGCACCATCTCGTCGAACATGTCATAGCCTTCGATCTGATATTCGGTGACGGGGTTCTTGTTGCCATAGGCGCGCAGGCCGATGCCGTCGCGCAGCTGATCCATCGCGTCGATGTGATCCATCCAGCGGCGATCCACGCAGGAGAGCAGCACGACGCGCTCCAGCTCGCGGGTATCGATGTGCAGCAGCTCGAAGCCCTTTTCGCGCAGGGCGTAGAAATCGCGCGCTTCCTGCTTGAGCTTGGCGATCAGCTCGTCTTTATCGATGGTCTTGAACGGCTCTTCATGCGCCTTGAAGAAGCCAATGCGGATGCACAGGCGTTCCAAATACTGCGTCAGGCCGGGCAGATCCCAATCGGTGTAGTCGTCGCCGTTGCCGCAGTAGGTCGCGACGGCCTCTTCGATAAGCTTGTCCGCCATCTTGACGATGGTTTCGTGCATATCGCGGCCTTCGAGCACCTGCTTACGCTGCTCATAGATCTCCTTGCGCTGCTCGTTCATCACGTCGTCATACTGAAGCACGTTCTTACGGATTTCGTAGTTGCGCGCCTCAATGCGCTTCTGAGCGTTCTCAATCTGTCCGGTGAGCATCTTCGCTTCGATCGGCTCGTCCTCGGCCAGACCCATCTTCTCAATCAGGCCGCTGACGCGTTCGCTGCCGAACAGGCGCATCAGATCATCCTGCATGGAGAGGAAGAACTGGGAGGAACCCGGATCGCCCTGACGGCCCGCGCGGCCGCGCAGCTGATTGTCGATACGGCGGGACTCGTGGCGCTCCGTGCCGATGATGTGCAGGCCGCCGACGGCGATCACGCGGTCGTGTTCCGCGTCCGTCTGCTTCTTGAACCCCGCGTAGAGCTGTTTGTAAATCACACGCGCGGCAAGCACTTCTTCGCTGACGTTCTCGTTGAAGCCGGTCGCTTCCTCGATCACGTTGTCCTCATAGCCCTTCTGCTTCATCGCGCGGCGGGCGAGGAACTCCGGGTTGCCGCCCAGCAGGATATCCGTGCCGCGGCCCGCCATGTTCGTGGCGATGGTGACCGCGCCGAAGTGACCGGCCTGCGCGACGATTTCCGCCTCGCGGGCGTGATACTTCGCGTTCAGCACGACATGCTCGATGCCGCGCATGCGCAGCATCTTGGACAGCATCTCGCTGACCTCGACGGAAACCGTGCCGACCAGAATCGGCTGGCCCGTCTTGTGGCGGCGTTCGATTTCCTCGATCACCTGGCTGAACTTGCCCTTTTGCGTGCGGTAAACCAAATCGTTCATGTCCTTGCGGATCATCGGGCGGTTGGTCGGAATCTGCACGACGTCGAGCTTGTAAATGCCCTTAAATTCTTCCTCTTCGGTCTTGGCCGTGCCGGTCATGCCGGAGAGCTTGCTGTACATGCGGAAATAATTCTGGAAGGTGATGGTCGCCAGCGTCTTGCTCTCGCGCTGCACCTTCACGTGTTCCTTGGCCTCGATGGCCTGGTGCAGGCCGTCGCTGTAACGGCGGCCGACCATCAGGCGACCGGTAAACTCATCGACGATGACGACTTCGTCGTTCTGCACGACGTAATCCACATCGCGCTTCATCAGCGCATGCGCGCGCAGCGCGGCGTTGATGTGATGCAGCAGCTCGTTGTTGGCCATGTCGGAAAGGTTCTCCACGCCGAACCAGCGCTCGGCCTTGCGCACGCCCGCTTCGGAGAGGTTGCAGGTTTTCTTTTTCTCGTCGATGACGTAATCCTTGCGCATCGCCGCCAGCTCTTCGTCGGAGAGCGGGTTTTCCTCCCAGCGGTCCTGCTCCGGCTCTTCTCCCTTTTGCAGGGTGCAGACAAAGCGATCCGCCTTTTCATACAGATCGGTGGACTTGTCACCCGCGCCGGAGATGATCAGCGGCGTGCGCGCCTCGTCGATGAGGATAGAGTCCACTTCGTCCACGATGGCAAAGTGATGGCCGCGCTGCACCATATTCTTCTGATAGATGACCATGTTGTCGCGCAGATAGTCAAAGCCCATCTCGTTGTTCGTGCCGTAGGTGATGTCGCAGGCATACGCCGCCTTGCGCTCTTCCTGCGTCAGATCATGCACAATCACGCCCACGGTCATGCCGAGGAAGCGGAAAATGCGGCCCACGTCCTCGCCCTGGAACTTGGCCAGATAATCGTTGACGGTCACGACATGCACGCCTTCGCCGGAGAGCGCGTTGAGGTAAGCCGGCATGGTTGCCGTCAGGGTCTTGCCCTCGCCGGTCTTCATCTCGGCAATGCGGCCCTGATGGAGCACGATGCCGCCGAGCATCTGCACGCGGAACTGGCGCTTGCCCGTCACGCGGTAGGTCGCCTCGCGTACGACGGAATACGCTTCCGGCAGCAGGTCGTCCAGCGTTTCGCCGTTTTTAAGCCGCTCGCGGAACTCGACGGTCTTGCCGCGCAGCTGCTCGTCAGTCAGCGCTTTGTGCGCTTCTTCAAAAGAATCGATCTTATCGACAATTTTGTTCAGGCGTTTGATCTCCCCGGCGGACGGGTCGAATAATTTGCTGAAAAAGCCCATTGTTATCCTCCAATTACGCGGCCGGGATTTTGGCCTTTCGCCGAACGAAAAACTCCACATTGCCGCTCATTGTATTATTGTAGCATCTTTGCGGGGGTTTATCAACCTTTTCATGGCGAAAATGGCGGGAGTCAGAGAAAAGTTGGCTTTCCCTGCCCCTTGCGCGACGGACATGTATTTTGTATAATCAATCTGTTATTTTGAACGCGGAGGCACTTTCCATGAGCCAGGTTTTTCGCCTTGACCGACGCGCAGTCGGCAAAATTTCGCTGCTGACCGCCGTCTTTTATTTTTCCGCTTACTTCTATCGTTTTTTTACGCTGGGCTACGCGCACGATTCTCTGTTGATCGATCAGAGTATCGACATGACCTGGCAGATCCAGCTTGGCCGGTTTTTGCAGCCCGTCTATCTCCTGTTTCGCGGGGACATCGCCGTGCCGTATCTGATCGGCCTGCTGGCCTATCTCTATCTGGCTGCCGCCATCTGTCTGGTCGTGGATCTGCTCTCGCTGTCTTCCACCCTGTCTATCTCGCTGGTCTGCATGGCGCTGTGCGCCAATACGACGCTGACCCGGCTTCACGGCACCTTTCACATGATGGCGGACTCCTATATGCTCGCGCTGCTGCTCTCCGTTCTCTGCGTCTTCGTTGCAGTGCGCCTTCGGCATGGCGTTTGGCTTGCGCCCGTTCTTCTTTGCGGTTCTGCGGCGCTTTATCAAAGCTATGTGCCGGTAGCCACCGTCTTTTTCCTGATTCTGCTCGTTCACCACGCGCTTGACGGTTTCTCCTTCCGCGCGCTCCTTCTGCGCGGCGTCCGGTATTTGGGCGTGTTAATCGCCGGACTGGTCTTTTATTCGCTTTGTCTGCGCGTGGTCTATGCGCTGACCGGGCAGACCGCCGCCGATTCCTACAACGGCATGGCGGGCATGGGCAATTTCGAGGGCTATTCCATCGTCGATCTGCTTCGGCGCGCTTATCTTTTCCCCTTTGAAAAAATGGCGCGCCCCCAAACCGCGTTTCCCCGCGCCGCAGCCGCGGCCTATGGCTTTCTCCTGCTCTTTTCGCTGGCCGCCGTCTGTTATCTGCTTCATGCCCGCCGCATCGCCATGCCCTGTGCCGCGCTGACCTTTGTTTTTCTGCTGCTCGTTCCCTTCGGCGCCGATTTCATCTACCTGCTCTCCAAAGGCATGGTTCACGACCTGATGATCTACGCTTTTTTCTTCTGCGCCGTGCTGCCCATCTCTCTGGCTGACCGGCTTCAGCCGCTGGCCGGGAAGGCCATTCGGCTGGCCGTTCCGCTGGCCGCATGCTGTCTGTCGCTGGTCTATTTCAGCGACGCCATATTCGCCAATCAGTTTATCTTGCGCCGCGATCTTTCCTACAACGCGACCCTCAGCACAGTCACACGCATGCTGGAGCGGGCCGTTCAGGTCGAAGGCTATCAGCCCGGCGTAACCCCCGTCGCCTTTGCGGGCGTGATGAGCGACTCCCATCTGTACATGGAACGCCCCGGCTTTGAGGCGATTAACGATTTTGATTTTTACGTGTATTCCATCACCTATGAACAGACCTATCCGTGGTTCTTTCACATGATTCTGGGCGATCCCCTCCGAATGGCCGACGAAGCGGAACGGATGGCCCTCGCTTACAGCGACGAGGTGCTTTCCATGCCCGTCTTCCCCGCGGAAGGTTCCCTTAAAATGGTTGGCGAAACGCTCGTTATCCGCATCGGTGAGCGCTATCTGTGATTTCATTCGTCCTGCCCGCGCGGCAGGGCGTTTTTTCTTCGCCTGTTTTTTGTCATGCCCGACGCCTGTCCCGCGTCGGTCTGTCCGCTGTCGGTTAGGCTTTCGCCCGGTCGTCTGACAACCTATTCACATTGCCCAAATCTTCACGGTTCTTTTTGCCAGAAATCTTGACGGCGTTTGGGGAACGGTGCTATACTGTATCTAGCTAAACGAGGGCTTTTACAGACCCTCTGGCAATTTTGCACGACTATCTTAAATCTTGGGAGGTTACATTCATGGTTCAGCTCAATGCTTCCACTCTTTCTTCCGTCAAGATGGCGCGCGGCGTCGCGCCGAAAACGGAACGTGTGATTCAATTCGGCGAGGGCGGTTTTCTGCGCGCTTTCTGTGACTGGATGATCGATATGGCCAACGAAAAGGCCGGCATGGATGCCGGCGTGGTGATCGTGCAGCCCATCGAGCGCGGCATGGTTTCCATGCTCAACGAGCAGGACGGCCTGTATACCCTGATTCTCCGCGGTCAGGTGGACGGCAAGCCCAGCAAGGACGAGCGCATCATCCAGAGCGTCAAGCGCGGCCTGTCCCCGTACGAGGATTTCGAGGGCTATCTGGCGCTGGCGCACAACCCGGATATGCGCATCATCATCTCCAACACCACCGAAGCCGGCATCGTTTACACCGGTAAGGACAGCTTCGACGACAAGCCGCAGGCTTCCTATCCCGGCAAGCTGACCCGCCTGCTCTACGAGCGCTTCACCGCTTTGGGCGGCAAGAAGGGCACGGGCTTCATCCTTCTGCCCTGCGAGCTGATCGATTACAACGGCCGCAATCTGGAAGAGTGCTGCATGAAGACCGCCGAGCAGTGGGGGCTGTCCGAGGAATTCAAGACCTGGCTGAAGACCGAGAACGTCTTCTGCTCCACGCTGGTGGACCGCATCGTGACCGGTTATCCGCGCGGCGAAGCCGAGTCTCTCTACGAAGAATTCGGCTACCGCGACAACATGCTCGACACCGCCGAGCCGTTCGGCCTGTGGGTCATCGAAGGCCCGGCCTGGATTGAGAACGAACTGCCCTTCAAGAAGGCGGGCTGCAACGTCGTCTTCACGCAGGACGTTTCCCCGTACAAGCTGCGCAAGGTGCGCATGCTCAACGGCGCGCACACCTCCATGGTGCTCGGCGCGTATCTGGCGGGCCACGAAATCGTCGGCGACTGCATGGCGGACGACACCATGCGTTCCTACATGTCTCAGGCGCTCTTTAACGAGATCATGCCGACGCTGGACCTGCCGAAGGACGATCTGGAGGCGTTCGCTTCCGCGATCTTCGAGCGTTTCTCCAACCCGTTCAACCGTCACCTGCTGCTCTCCATCGCGCTCAACAGCCAGAGCAAATTCCGCGCGCGCGTGCTGCCGACCATCAAGGAGTATGTGAAGCGCAAGCACGCTCTGCCGAAGATCCTGACCTTCTCCATGGCGGCGTTCATCGCCTTCTACTGCGGCAAGAAGAAGGAAGACGGCTCTTTCGTGGGCGTTCGCGCCGCGGGCAACGAGTATCCGATTGCCGACGATCAGTTTGTGCTCGACTTCTTTGCGGGCATGACGGGCAAGCCGGCTGCGGAAATCGCGCATGCCGTACTGACCAACGTCGATTTCTGGGGCAGCGACCTGACCGCCGAGCTTCCGGGCTTTGAGGCTTCCGTCGCCGCTTCTCTGGACGCCATCTTCACCAAGGGCGCCGCGAAAGCGATTGAAGAGGTTGTGGCAAAGGAATGAGCAGATTGATCCGTATCAATCCGCGCGACAACGTCGCCGTCGCGCTCGAACCGCTGAAAAGCGGCGAGAGCGCGCTCGGCGTGACGCTGCGCGAGGATATCCCGGCCGGGCATAAGTTTGCGCTTTGCGATATTGCCGAAAACGAGAACGTCGTCAAATACGGCTTCCCCATCGGCCACGCGACGCAACCCATTCCGGCGGGCAGCTGGGTGCATACCCACAATGTCAAGACCAATCTTTCCGGCCTGCTGGAATACAGCTACCATCCGCATCTCTGCGCCATGCCCGTTGACCGCAAGGCCACGTTTGAGGGCTATGTGCGCGAGGACGGCCGCGTGGGCATCCGCAACGAGGTCTGGATTGTGAACACCGTCGGCTGTGTCAACGGCACGGCCAAGACGCTGGAGCGCATGGCGCAGGAAGCCTACGGCGACCGCGTGGACGGCATTCACTGTTTTGTCCATCCGTATGGATGCAGCCAGCTGGGCGAAGATCACAAGAACACCCAGAAGCTGCTCGCCTCGATGGTTCGCCATCCGAACGCCGGCGCGGTGCTCGTGCTGAGCCTCGGCTGCGAAAACAACAACGTCAATGAATTTAAGAAGTTGCTCGGCAATTATAACCCCAACCGCGTGAAGTTCCTGATTACGCAGGATGTGGAGGATGAGGTTGAAGCGGGCATGCGGCTGCTTGACGAGCTGACCGCCTACGCCGCGACGTTCAAGCGGCAGACAGTGGATGCTTCCGAGCTGGTCATCGGCCTCAAATGCGGCGGCAGCGACGGTCTTTCCGGCATCACCGCCAACCCGCTTTTGGGCAGCGCTTCCGACCTTCTGGCGCGCCACGGCGGCACGACGCTGCTGACCGAGGTGCCGGAAATGTTTGGCGCGGAGACCATCCTGATGGATCGCTGCAAGGACGAGGCGACCTTCCGCAAAGCGGTCGATCTCATCAACAATTTCAAGGAATACTTCATCCGCCACGGTCAGGAGGTCTACGAAAATCCCTCTCCGGGCAACAAGGCGGGCGGCATCACCACGCTGGAAGACAAATCCCTCGGCTGCACCCAGAAGGGCGGCACGGCTGAGGTGCACGATGTGCTCAGCTATTGCGAACCCGTGACCGAAAAAGGGCTGAATCTCGTGCAGGGGCCGGGCAACGACCTGTGCGCCATCACGGCGCTGATGGCTTCCGGCGCACAGATGGTGCTCTTCACCACGGGCCGCGGAACGCCGGTCGGCGCGCCGATCCCGACGGTGAAGGTTTCCACCAACACCCCGCTTTCCGAAAAGAAGCGCAACTGGATCGACTTTAACGCGGGTATTCTGGCGCAGGGCGCGGACATGCAGGAGACGACCGAAGTCTTCTTCAAAAAGCTGCTGGCCATCGCCTCCGGCGAACAGACGCAGAGCGAGAAGCACGACTACCGCGAGATTGCGATTTTCAAAGACGGCGTAACGTTATAACTCCCTCAGTCACGACGCTGCCGTGACAGCTTCCTCGGTGAGGGAGCCTTCATCCCGTTATAACTGCCAGCATTTCCGTACAATGTCAGAGTCTGGCATACGGAAGGCATTCAAAGCAAAGGAGGAGAACCCCATGAAACCGTTTATGGATCAGGATTTTCTGCTTGAAAATGACGTGGCCAAAAAGCTGTATCACGAGTATGCGGAAAACATGCCGATTTATGACTATCATTGCCACATCTCCCCGTGCATGATCTACGAAAACTATCAGTTCCAGAACATCGGCGAATTGATGCTCGGCGGCGACCACTACAAGTGGCGCGTCATGCTCTCCAACGGCGTGGATGAGAAATTCATCCGCGGCGACGCGAGCTGGCACGACAAGTGGCTGGCCTTTGCCGCGAGCCTGAAATACTGCATCGGCAACCCGATGTTCCACTGGACGCATCTGGAGCTGCGCCGCGTGTTCGGCATCGAGGAAATCCTGAGCGAAAAGACCGCCGAGGATATCTGGAACCGCGCAAACGCGCTGCTGGCGACGGAGGAATACCGCTGCCGCGGCCTGATCGAGAAATTCGGCGTGAAGGTCATCTGCACGACCGATGATCCGGTGGACGATCTGGAGCATCAGATCAAGATTGCGCAGGATCCGACCTGCAAGTTCAAGGTGTATCCGGCCTGGCGTCCCGACAAGGTGCTCAACATCGAGCGCGGCGGCTTTGTGGATTACATGAACCGTCTGTCCCGCGTCTCCGGCATTCACTGCCTGAATCTGGAAAGCATGATGCAGGCGCTGGAATCCCGTCTCGATTTCTTCCACGCGCACGGCGCGCGCCTGTCCGATCACGCGCTGGATACCGTGCCCTACGGCGTGCCGAGCACGCATATCGCGGGCGAAGCCTTCCGCAAGGCCATGAGCGGCGCGCCGCTGACCGAGGCGGAAATCGCTTCCTACAAGACCTACGTGCTCGTCGAGCTGGCGCGCATGTACAAGGCGCGCGGCTGGGCGCAGCAGTATCACATCGGCGCAATGCGCAACAATAATCCGCGCATGTTTGAGAAGTACGGCCCGGACGTGGGCTTCGACTCCATCGACGATACCTGCATCGCGGAGAATCTCTCCAAGCTGCTGGCCGAAGAAGAGCGCGCGGGCAACCTGCCCAAGACCATACTCTACTGCCTGAATCCGAAGGACAATTACGTCATCGGCACCATGCTGGGCAACTTCCAGGGCGACGGCATTCCGGGCAAGATTCAATTCGGTTCCGGCTGGTGGTTCTGCGACCAGAAATACGGCATGGAAGACCAGATGCACGCGCTGGCTTCGCTGGGTCTGCTGGGCCGTTTCGTCGGCATGCTGACGGACTCCCGCTCCTTCATTTCTTATCCGCGCCACGAGTACTTCCGCCGCATCCTGTGCAACATGATCGGCAAGTGGGTCGAAAACGGCGAATATCCGGAGGATTACGACACGCTGGGCGAACTGGTGCGCGGCATCTGCTTTAACAACGCGGTCGAGTATTTCGGCATGGAGGTCTAAGACCCCTTTCTCCTTCGCCCGTGCGGGGCAATCCGTCAAACGGCGTGAAGGCGGTCGAAACGAAGTACGAAGTCAGGAGATGTTTCGGATGAATCCGTTGATCAAAAACGAAGAACCGCAGTGGATTGAGCTGGGCGGCGGCCAGCGCCGCAAAATCCGCGCTTACAATGAAAACGCGATGCTCGTCGAGGTCGGTTTCGACACCGGCGCGGTCGGCGCGGCGCACAGCCATCCGCACACGCAGATTTCTTACGTGCTGGACGGCGAATTTACCTATACCATCGAAGGAAACACCCGTACCATGAAGAAGGGCGATTCCATCGTCGTGGACGGCGGCAAGGTACACGGCTGCACCTGCGTGAAAGCGGGCACGCTGCTGGATATCTTCACCCCCATGCGCGAGGATTTCGTCAAGTAACCTTAGCAGCCTTCCGCCGCCTTCGGGCGCGCGGATTGCATTCATACAGAAAAGCATACATGAGGAGGAATACAATCATGGATATGATGGAACAGCTTTCCCGAATCGGCATTGTGCCGGTTATCGCCATCAATGACGCGGCGGATGCCGTGCCGCTGGCTCAGGCGCTGATTGACGGCGGTCTGCCGTGCGCGGAGGTCACCTTCCGCACCGCCGCCGCCGCGGACGCGATCAAGAACATGACCGAAGCGTTCCCGGATATGGTCGTCGGCGCCGGCACCGTGCTCACCTGCGAGCAGGTGGATCGTGCTGTGGCCGCGGGCGCGAAGTTCATCGTTTCTCCGGGCCTGAATCCCACCACCGTCAAGCACTGCCAGGAGATCGGCATCCCGGTCTGCCCCGGCACGGCCAATCCGAGCGACATCGAGGTTGCTCTCTCCCTGGGCCTGAAGACCGTCAAGTTCTTCCCGGCTGAAGCGGCGGGCGGCCTGAAGTACATCAAGTCCATCGCGGCTCCGTATGTGGACATGAAGTTCATGCCCACCGGCGGTGTCAACGAGAAGAACCTGCTGGATTACCTCTCCTTCAACAAGATCATCTGCTGCGGCGGCAGCTGGATGGTGCCGGGCGATGCGGTGAAGGCCAAGGATTGGGATCGCATCCGCGCCCTGACCTCTTCCGCCGTGCAGCTGATGCTGGGCCTTGAGATCGCGCACGTGGGCATCAACAGCGCCGACGAGGCCGAGGCCATGGATACCGCGACCAAGCTGTGCAAGCTGCTGGGCTGGACGATGAAGGTCGGCAACAGCTCCATCTTTGCCGGCACGGGCATCGAGGTCATGAAGACCCCGTTCCGCGGCACGAAGGGCCACATCGGCATCAAGACCAACTTCATCGTGCGCGCCAAGGCGTATCTGGAGCGTCAGGGCTTCGAGTTCGACGAGAGCAGCGCCAACGTGAAGGATGGCCAGCTCAAGGCGATCTACCTCAAGGATGAGATCGCGGGCTTCGCGATTCATCTCGTGCAGAAGTAATCAGCCTGAGACTGCACGCGCTTTGCACATAACTCAAACCGGGAAGGGTTCGCGCCCTTCCCGGTTTTTTGGTATACGAGCAGACAAAAGCGCCCGCGAAACGGCCTTCTTCACCGTCCCGCGGGCGCTTTGCTTTATACAAATTCAATTCTGAGCTTTTTCCCCATGCCTGTTGCCAGCTGTTCGAGCGTCGCAATCGTCGGGCTGCATGTCCCATTCTCAATTCGGCTGATATTGGATTGACGAACGCCGCTTCGCTCCGCAAGCTGTGCCTGCGTCAGGTTTTGTTCAATGCGCGCCGCGACCAGCGCGCGGGTGACTTCGTATTCCGCCTTTCCGTTTTCATATTCCTTTTGAAATTCCGGATTTTCAAGCATCCGCGCCAGATGATTTCTGAAATCACTCATGAGGATTTCTCCTTTCATAGTCTTTCTTATACTTTTTCGCCAGTTCGATTTCCGCCTTTGGCGTTTTAGGCGTCTTTTTTACAAAACCATTGGTCAGGATAATCTTATTATCCACTACAAAAAAATAGAAGATTCTTGTAATATCACTTGAAAATTTGATTCTCAGTTCAAATATGCCGTCCCCAATCGGCTTGGAAAATGGCTCGCGAAGCTGATTGCCAAATTCTTCAAGAAGGGCGAGACTGTACATCGCTTTCGCTTGCATTTTGGGATTCAACCCGTCGATGAATTGTTCCACGGGAGCCGCCCCGTTTTCAAGCCGATAATAATTGACCTCAAACACGTCTTTTCTCCCCCTTCTCTCATTATTTTATTCCTTTTTTGATATATTGTCAATCTTCTTTTATGTAAAAGCGCCCGAGAAACGGTTCTCTTCACCGTCTCGCGGGCGCTGCATTTCATTGGGCTTCTTCAGTTCCGATTGCTATCATCAGGCTTTTTCTTCTTCAACAAGGCATACTTCAACGTTTCCGTCTGCATCTTTGCTATAACCGTACCAGACGCCCGTTTCCGGCGTCAGGAAGTGCGTTCCAACACCTTTGTCATTGCAGATATCGCTGAACTTTTCAGCCATCGCATCCAGTTCGTCATAAGAGAAATGCTGCTGATGTTCCGGCAGAGCAGTTCTTCCTTTGACCGAAGCAATCCATTCGCCCATATGCTGACAATTCGGATTGCGGCGATCATAGTCAAAGCTCGCGCCCGCGACCTGATACATGAACAAGTCCGGGTTTGCATCACGGTAAAAATACGGTCTGCTCTCAAATCCCTGACCATCCGCCTGCATCTCGGAATTCCAAATCAAAAGCGTAAATCCCTCATCCGTCGTGATCTTCATATTCATGATCTCACGCTCGTAAATCCAGCGATACAGCTGATAGAAATCAAGCTTTCCGTTTTCATCCAGATATTTTTCCGCGTTCAGCGTATCCGAAACCGGTCGTTTGCTTACATTATGGTTAGAACGGCAGGTCTCCAACTCAAAACCGTCAAACTGGAAACGATCATGCGCGCCGGCTTCGCTAAAATACTTACCGGCGTAGTTGATCTTATTATCATGCCCCCATACGACAGACGGCAGCGCATGCTCCGGCACAACCACCTGCGCCAACGGATAATGTTCGAGCACAGAAGGCAGTTCGCCGGTATGGTCAAAATGCCCATGTGTCAGCAGCACAACATCCGCGCCATGCACCCATTCTCCGCCGGGCAAATCGGTCGGCGTATATTTGTACTCGTTATGCTCGTCATTCGGATCGTCAAAGTATGGATCCATGACGATTGTTTTACCATTAGGGAGCACAAATTCATAGAAATTCACGCCACTCCAACGCACTTTAAGCAATACGTTCGGGTCATTCCATGCTTTCTTTTCCAGCTTCGCACGGTCAAGCACACCGGATACCCCCGGCACTGACGGTTTCACCGCCGCTTCTTTCTTTTCGTCTTCCTGTGCCATTGCAACCTGTGCGCCCATCGTGGCAACACCCAGCGCTCCGGCCGCCGAAACCTTCAAAAAGTCACGCCTTGATAAACCCTTTTTCATTGCTGAAACCTCCCCTTATTTTTCGGAAACCGCTTTTTCGTTCTCCGGTTTCTGATCTGGTTTTATCATAGCGTACATGCCAGAGAAAATCCAATATCTATAAGTTATTCCAGATTGCAAATCAGGTTATATTTTGTTTTTTAAATATAACTTTTTTCTTATCCTGTCCATAGTTAAAAAGCAATCCTGGAATTTTACAAATCGAATTGACATTTTTTGTGTTCCACTCTATCATTTAAAGGTAAACTCAATAAAAAGGGAGGGAAATTCGATTGAAACTACGTGAATACGAATATATGCTGGCTATCGCGCAGGAAGCAAACATGACACGTGCCGCACAACGCCTCTATATTTCCCAGCCCGCGCTCAGCAAACTGCTCGCCAGTGTCGAATCTGAATTGGGTGTTCAGCTGTTCCGGCAGGAAAATCGCCGCATGATTCCCACTGCCGCAGGTAAAATCTATTTGGAAAATGCCGAAAAGATTCTGTCCCTCAATCACGACATGGAACGCACTGTCCGTTTGGCCTCCTCCCAGAGCGAGCTTACGCTCGCCTATCCGTTAATCTACTCCGGGTTTATCACCGGCAGTGTTTTACCCGCCATGTGCAGAATCAATCCCTCGGTTTCCGTTCACATTCTCCATTCGGCACAAAGCAAAATTCTGGATCACATTTTGCATGGACATTTTCCCTTCGCCGTCGGCATTGTTACCGATTCCATTCGGCAATCCGCTTCGTTTATCAACATCGGCCAGCAGGAAATGGTTTTGGCCGTCCATAAAGGGCATCCACTCGAAACACAAGCCGTTTTACGTGCCGACTGCACCTATCCATATATTCCAGCGGAAGCCCTTTCAAACTTTCCTTTTCTTGTGCCTTCTCCAACTTCATTCAGCGGCCATTTCGCCGTCAATTATTTTTATCAGCACCAGCTTCACCCTTCTATCGTTTTATCCTCCCCGCTGACCGGACCTTTATATCAGTCTGTCTCTATGGATTGCGGCATCGCCCTTCTGCCTTCTATTCCCCTTCGCCATATGCAGCTTGCCGATTCTATCACCTATTTATCTGTTGAGCCTTGTGTTCATCCGTACACCGTCGGGCTAATTTTCCGCAAAGATAGAATTCTTTCGGATTATGAAATCGCGCTTTCCGAACAGATGGCCGCGCTTTTTTAGCCCCCTCTTCTACGAATGCTGTATAATTGAAAGCGCCCGCGAAACGGCCTTCTTCACCGTCCCGCGGGCGCTTTTCATTTTCATTCAGAATCAATCCAGCATTTGCAGCCACAGGCTCTTAAGATAATGGCTTTCCGGATATCCAGCCAGAACCGGATGATCGATGTCCTGACGACGCAGGGTAATCACGCGCACCTGACGATGCAGGTCTTGCGCGGCGGAGAGCACCGTATTCACGAAGACCTCTTCCGGCATGTGATACGAGCAGGAGTGCGTCGCCAGCACGCCGCCCGCCGGAAGCAGGCGCATCGCGGAGAGCGCAATCTCCTTGTAGCCGCGGCAGGCGCTGGCCATGTTGGCGTGCGCTTTGGTGAACGCGGGCGGATCGAGCACCACCACGTCGTATTTTTCGCCCGCCTTGACCTGCGCGCGCAGAAAATTAAAGCAGTTCGCACAGACGGCGGTGATGTCCGCGCCGTTGAGCGCGGCGTTCTTTTCGATCAGCTGCACGGCGGCTTCGCTGATATCCACTGCCGTCACTTCTTTCGCCCCGGCTGCCGCCGCGTTGAGCGCGAACGCGCCGATGTAGGAGAAGCAATCCAGCACGCGCGCGTCCTTGCAGAACTGGCGCACAAACAGGTGATTATCCTTCTGGTCGAGGAAATAGCCCGTCTTCTGACCGCCGAGCACATCCACAGCCAGCTTGACGCCGTTCTCGTGGATGATGTTTTCCTCCGGCAGCGTGCCGTAAAGCACGCGGGTGAAGCACTCCATGCCCTCTTTGCGGCGAATCGCGTCGTCGTTTTGCAGCAGCAGGCAGTCCGGCTTTTCGCATGCAAGCAGCGCGTCGGCAATCGTCTGCGTAAACCGTTCCATGCCCAGCGCCAACACCTGAAGCACGATCACCCCGCCGAAACGGTCGGCAATCACGCCCGGCAGGCGGTCGGCCTCGCCGTAAATCAGGCGGCAGGAATCCGTGCCCGGCCTGTTCATCACAAAACGGCGGTAATCGCACGCCGCCTTCACGCGGGAAGCGATCAGTTCGTCGGTGATTTCCTCCTGACGGTGGGTCAGCAGGCGCACGGTAATCAGCGACTTGCTGTTGTAAAAGCCCGTACCCATGTAGCGCCCGCGGAAATCGACGACCGTCACCAGACCGCCGTCCTCGATTTCGCCCTCCACGCGCTCGATTTCGTTGCCGTATACCCACGGATGGCCTTGCAGCAGCTTTTTCTGCCGTCCGTTGACAACATGAACAATCGGAAGATTTTCCATTTTTTTATCCTCAAAGTTACGTTGGGGCTTTGCCCCAATCCCCACCAAGAACCTGAGGTTCTTGGATCTCCCACATTGCCTGGTTTAAGCCGCCGAGAAGCGAAGAAGGGGTCTGGGGACAATCGTCCCCAGCAGGGGATGGGGCTGGCCCCATCGTCTCCCCAATCATCAAGAAGAACGTAAGTTTCAAAGCGGCGCACTAAATTTCAAACGCAATGTGTTTTTGATTTACTCAACCTCAATCAAATTGATCATTACGACCGGGCGGCGCTTGGTGCGCTCGTAGAGGAAGGAGCGCAGCTGGCCTTGCAGCTGGCCGGAGGCAACCGCCTCCTGCACCTTCTTGCCGCTGGCGGCAATGCGGGCAACCGCGTTCGCCGCATGCTGGCGGCAGGCCGCCTCGATCTTGACGTGCTCGCTGTCGTAAAGGAAGCCCATCGCGCTGACCACGGGCTGGGCCATCATTTCGCCGGTCTTCTTGCTGACGGCCAACGAAATGGCCACCACGCCGTCGTCGGAGAGCAGTTTGCGCTCGCGCAGCACGCTGTTATCCACCTCGCCGACGGACGCGCCGTCGATGAGCACCGCGTCGCCGTTGGTGAAGCCGGTCACGCGCGCCGAGCCCTTGGAAATCTCAAAGATATCGCCGTTAGCCAGAATGAAGATGTTTTCAAACGGCACGCCCAGCTTGTGCGCCAGCTCCGCGTGCTGATAGAGCATGCGGGTTTCGCCGTGCGCCGGGATGAAGAACTTCGGGCGGACGAGCGCATGCACCAGCTTGATTTCCTCCTGAGAGGCATGGCCGGAGACGTGCACGTCCGCCAGCGCGGAATAATACACCTTCGCGCCGCGGCGGTACAGCTCGTTGATGACCTTGTAAATCGGCTTCTCGTTGCCCGGAATCGGCGTCGCGGAGATAATCACGGTGTCACCCGGCTGAATCTCGATTTCGCGATGGTTGGAGAAGGCAATGCGGGTCAGCGCGCTCATCGGCTCGCCCTGAGAGCCGGTGGAGATGATGACGACCTGCTCCGGCGGATAGTTGTCTACCTGGGAGATTTCGATCAGCGTATCCGGCTTCTTCTGGATGTAGCCCAGATTGTTGGCGGCGTTGAACACGTTGAGCATGCTGCGGCCGACCAGCGCGACCTTGCGCCCGTGGCGCTCGGCGGCGGTGAAAATCTGCTGCAAGCGGGACGTATTGGAAGAGAACGTCGCCACAAAAATGCGGCCTTTCGCATCCTTAAACATATCGGCCATCGATTCGCCGACGTGGCGCTCGCTCTTGGAGAAGCCCGGCACCTCGATGTTGGTCGATTCGCAGACGAAGAGCAGCACGCCTTCGCGGCCAATCTGCGCAATGCGCTGGAGATCCATGATCGCGCCGTTGATCGGCGTATAATCGATCTTGAAGTCGCCGGAGTGCATGATCGTGCCGATCGGCGTGCGAATGGCGAACATGAACGCGTCCGCGATGGAATGGTTCACGTGGATGAACTCCACGGAGAAGCAGCCGGAACGAATCGTTTCGCCCGCCTCGACGACGTGCAGTTCGCAGCTCTTGGTCAGCCCCGGCACGCGGTCGTCGAGCTTATACTTGAGCAGTTCGATGGTCATGCGGCCGCCGTAAATCGGCGCGCGGAACTCGCGCATCAGGTAAGGCAGGCCGCCGATGTGATCCTCGTGGCCGTGGGTGATGAAAATGCCGCGCACGCGGTCGCGGTTTTGCAGCACATAGGTGAAATCCGGAATGACGGCATCCACGCCCGGCATGGTCTCATCCGGGAAAATCTGGCCGCAATCGACGATGATAATGTCGTTGCCGTATTCGTAGGCCGTCATGTTCTTGCCGATTTCGCACATGCCGCCCAGCGGGATCATGCGCAGAGTCGCGCGGCTGGGATGTTCGCTGGCGCGGGAGCGCATCGTCGGCGGTTTCTTACCGACCCATTGCAGGGTCTGCGAGATGCAGGGCTTTTCCTCCGGCGCAATCGGCGCGACAATGCGGCGGCGCATGCCCGTCTGCGGGCGCTCTGCCGGACGGGCGCTGTTTGCGCGCGGGCGAGGCGGGTTGCGGCGCGGCTGCATAGGCTTGGCGGCCTGCTGCGGCGCGGCAATCTGCGGCGCGTTGCCCGTGCTGCCGACCGCGGCTGTCGCGCGCGGTCTGGCGGTGCGGGTGTTCGCTTTCGGCGCGCGCGGGGCCTGAGCGGCCGCCTGTGCTTCGCCGTTTGCCGCCGGGGCCGGATTCTGGTTCATCGGCTTGCGCGGCATGCGCGGGCGGCGCGGCTTCGCGGCTTCCTGCGGCTTATCCGCCGCCTGCCCGACAGGCTGCGGCTGCTGAGCGCGCGGCTTTCTGGGCATGCGCGGCTTTCTCGGCGCGGCGTTGGCCGTCTGCGTTTCGCCCTCCGATGTCTGCCTGGCGGCGTTTCTTCTGGGCATCGGGCGGCGGCGCGGCGCGCGCTGGGGCTGATCCGCATGGTTATTGTTTGGATTGCCGGCATTGCTTCCGGTTTGATTCTGATTGGGCTTATTCAAGTCTCTGTTTTCGTTTTCTGCCACAAAAATTTCCTTTCTTTCGCAGATTGTCGTCTGCGTAGCTTCAAACAGACGCACTTTTTCAGGCGCCTTTTTGGGTTTCCATCCATCGCGCTGGCGGAGGTCATCCCGACAGAGCATCTATCTTGAGCGAGGCCGTCTGGCGGCGACGCGCAAAAATCCATAACATTTTTATTATACACGAAAAGCTGTCTTACCGCAATAAAAATCGACTGATCCGCTCAATTTATCTGCTTTCCGCGCCCGTTCACTTGATTTTCAGCCTTATTTATGTTATGTTGTGATTTAGATTTTTCATGCATATCATTTTCCAGGGCTCATCCGTTTATTTCACTTAAGAATACAAGAAAGCTGGAACGCCATGTCTGTTTTTTCAAAAGCCAAATCCTTTTTCGCCGCGCATAAAGCGGCGCGCGTTATGCTCGCCGCCGCCGTCATTCTGCTGGCGCTGGTGCTGATCTGCCATCCGCACGGCGCCAAGACTTTCCTCATCATGGGCATTGATAACTACGGCTCGCTCAACGACAGCGGCCGCAGCGACGTGATGATGCTCGTGCAGGTCGGCTTTGATTCCGGAAAGATTCACGCCGTAACCTTTGCGCGCGACATTGTCGTGCCCAATGAATCCGGCAAAAACGTCAAGCTCAATACCGTCGTCCGCACACAGGATGAAGACGCGCTGGTGGATACCATGAACCGCGTGTTTGATCTGAACATCGACGGCTGGTTCCGCGTCAATTTTTCTTCCGTCATCACCATCATCGACGCAATGGGCGGCGTGGAGGTCGAATTGACCGAAGCCGAGGCGCATTATATTGATAACAAGGAGGGCGTATATCCTGAATATCTGCTTTCCGAGGGCGTCTGCCGCCTCAACGGCGCGCAGGCGCTGTGTTACGCGCGTTGCCGCAAGCTGGATAACGACATCGGCCGCGGCGACAGGCAGACCAAGCTCTTCTCCGCGCTGGTGAAACAGACAAAAAAAATGACGGCGGCCAACGTGGTTTCCGTCGTCCGAAACATGAGCCACGCGTGGCAGTCCTCCCTGAGCAGCGGCGAACAGGCCAAACTCGTCTTTGACGCGTTGTGGATGCGCGGCGCGCAGGTCGTCCGTTCCGCCGTGCCGTATGAGGGCTACTGGCACTACGGCGAAAGCAGCGTCGTTTTGAATCTGGATGAAAACGTCCGGCTGCTGCATGAAACGCTCGGCCTGCCCGAACCGAAAACCGAATGATTTTTTCCCTTTTTTCTGAAAGGATTGATGCTTCATGAGCGATTTGCAAACCCCCCGGCCGATGGATGAGCGCCGAAAAACCTATCTGAGGCTGATTGCCGAAATCTGTATCGCCATCGTCAGCGTTGTGGCCGTCGCGCTGCTCGGCGGGCCGGTCGTCGGCATTCTGCTGCCGTTCATCCTCGCGTTCATCATGGCGTGGATGTTCAACCCCGTCATCGCGTGGCTTCAGCGCCACATGCGCCTGACGCGCAAACTGTTTTCCTATATTCTGGTGCTCGTGTTTTATGCCCTGCTGTTCGGTCTGTGCCTGTTCTTCGCCGGTCAGCTCGTCTCGCAGGCCATCGATCTGGCGCGCAGCGTGCCAACCTTCATCGCCGATTTGCAGGGGCTGTACAACGAGCTGGTCACGTGGCTGCAAGAGGTGCTCGCCAAGCTTCCCGCCGAATACGCGGGCGTGGGCGACGAAATCTTTTCTCTGCTCAACAGCGCGTGGGAATGGCTGAAAACCCTGCTCTCCGGCGCGCTCAGCTATGTGATGGGCATCTCCCGCAACGTCGCGCTGGAAGTGCCGAGCTTCGTCATCTTCCTGACGGTGCTCGTGCTGGCCAGCTGCATCATCACGGCGGATTTCCCGAACCTGCGCGAAAATATTTACAGTTACCTCGGTGTGCGCGGCAAAAACTCCGTCCGCCTGATGGGCCACAGCTTCCGCGCGGCGGTGTTCGGTTTTTTCCGTTCCCAGCTGATTTTCGCCCTGCTGGATATGGGCATCATCCTTGTCGCCTTTTTCATCATCGGCGTGCCCTATCCCCTGCCCATCGCGCTGATTCTCGCGTTTCTGGATTTCATTCCCTTCTTTGGCGCGGGCACGGTGCTCGTGCCGTGGGGACTGATCTGCATGGCGATCGGTCTGTTTGATATGGGCCTCAAGCTGCTGCTGCTCTACGGCATTCTGTATATCATCCGCCGCATCTTTGAGCCGCGCATTCTCGGCGGCGCGACGGGCTTCTCTTCGCTGCAAATGCTGTTTTCCATGTACGCGGGCATGCGCATCGCGGGCGTCACGGGTCTGGTCGTTGCCCCGATTGTGTGGATCACCTGCGTCAATTTCCTGAAAACCGGCGTGCTGGACGGCTTCCTCGGCGATATTCGATTTGTCGCCAACGATATTCGTCAGACCGTCGCGCGCCCTGTGCCGACAAAAACGCAGGAACCGCCGGCCGTGCGCGCCGCGGCCAAAGCCGGTGAAAAGAAAAAACGCTTCTCCTTTGGCAGAAAGAAAGATTGACCTTCACAGCCCGTCCGTTTCGGGACGGGCATTTTTTTGCCCTTTTTGATGACAACCGCCTCATAGTTTGCTATAATGGTATCTATCCAAAAAAACGATTTCAGGGTTTTTCCTCGGAGGATAACGATAATGAAAAACGCCAGGCGCCTGCTCCGCAAACTGGATTATCTGCCCCGTTGGGCGTGGTACATGCTCTCTTTGTTTATCGGCGGTCCCATCGGCCCGTTCGTCGTGTATCTGGTATTCCACGTGCTGACCAAAGCCGCGGATGACGAGGAAACCGAACAGGATAGCGTCGATTGGGGCGCAAGCTATGACCGCAGTGGACGAACCTACGCCGACGCGGACTGCACCGTCACCGACGACGCGGAGATCGAAGACGCATGGCAAAAGACCGAGTCCTCCGCTTCCCGCGCGCGCCGTGAAGCCCAGCCCACCGAAAACACGCAGACGGACAGCGCCGACGACGAGGTCAGCGAGGTCATCCGCGAGGGCCGCGCCGCCATGCGCCGCATCCGTCACGCCAACGACCTGATTCCTGATCCGGAACTCTCCGCGCAGATCGATTCCATCGAAAACAGCTGCGGCCAGATTCTCTCCATTTTGGAACAGCGCCCTCAGCTGCTCTCTCAGCTTCGCACCTTCCTGCGCTATTATCTGCCGACCACGCTTCGCCTGCTCGAAGCGCGCGCCAAGCTGGAAAAAAGCGCAAACACCCCCAAGGCCCGCGAGGTTCGCGCGCGCATTTCGCAGGCCGTCGGCGAAATCGATACGGCTTTCCGTAAGCAGGTCGAAGCGCTGGATGAATACCGCTTCATCGATCTGGAAAGCGAGATGGACGTCATGCGCGACATGCTCAAATCCGACGGCCTGATCGATGAGGACGAACAAAAGGACGACGATCCTTTTGCCGACGTGCTCAAAAACCGAAACGACCGGAATACGCCGATGGGCGCGCACTGAACCGGCGCGCTCTCCCCTTTTCAGAAAGGATCACCGTTTTGAAAAAAAGCCTCTGCCTCTGGCTGCTTCTGACGCTTGTCCTGCTGTGTGCAGCCGCACCCGCCCAGGCGGATAAATCTCCGCTCGTTCAGGCTTTGGGCAGCGAGCAGGCCGCCCGCCACCTGGCAACGCATATCTACGCCCGCAAAGACCATTGGGACGGTACGCTCCCTTTTTTCTGCCCGGACGAAACCTGCAAGGATTACGGCCATGTGCGCCTGACGGGCCGCCGCGTCACTTTGTGGGATTCCCCCGGAAAAGGCGACAGCCGCGTCGCTTATTATCCCAACGGCACAACCAATAAAGTCGGCCCGGATACCGAATTTGAGCTGACCAACGTCGTCGCCTATAAGGGCAGGTATTACGCCAATATCCGGATTACCGATGATCACGGCGCCGTGGTCAATTCCGGGTTCGTCAACGCGGATTATATCGCCTGCGACTGCAAAAGCTATACCGTCTTTGAAGACGTGGATGAATATGTGTATCGCTTCGGCCCTTTCTCCCTCAAATAATGCTTAAACCGCCGCGAAGCGAAAGGGGAAGGTCAAGGGAACTCAGTTCCCTTGTGGGGTTTGGGGCAAAGCCCCATCGTTCTCCCCGATTGCGAAGCAACGTTATCATTCGTCAGGCAGCGCAGCGTCGCCGGAACGGCCAGCGTCACGGTGTCGCCGAAGTGTACAATCTGCGCTTTTTCAGGATGATCCGCGGCTACTGCGTCGCCAAACGCCGCCACAAATCCATCGGTCAGCGTGCGGATCGAACCGCACCTGTCCAGCGAAACAAGTACGCACTTTTTTATTATATAGGCACAAAAAGGTAACCGTATAAATCAGTCTTAATATGTTTGCATCTTCTAACAAAAGTCCAGCCAATTCTTTTTCCAAATTTTATCTTGACAGCGCCACCGCCTCTGCATATAATAAAAACGAATTTCAGATATTGTTTTTACGACGTTCGATGCGCGCCGCATTTCGTTCGGCGTTTTCTTTCAGATATCGTAAAAACAAAAACAAACATTTGTTTTTACTCCCCGCTTGGGGATGAAAAGGAGGTTTTCCGTGGGCTATATCAACTTTGAGCACGTCTGCAAGTATTATCAGACGGGCGACACCGTGGTCAAGGCCGTGGACGACGTCAATTTCACCGTTGAAAAAGGCGAATTCTGCGTGGTGCTTGGCCCTTCCGGTGCAGGCAAAACCACCATCTTGAACCTGCTGGGCGGCATGGATAAAGCCACCAGCGGCACCATCACCGTCGGCGGCAAACAGATCACCGGCCTCCGCGGCCCGCAGCTGACGGATTACCGGCGCACGGACGTCGGCTTCGTCTTCCAGTTTTACAACCTGATGCCCAACCTCACGGCGCTTGAAAACGTCGAGCTGGCGCGGCAGGTCTGTAAAGACGCGCTCGACCCGAAGACCATCATGGAGCAGGTCGGTCTGGGCAAGCGCATGAACAACTTCCCCGCCCAGCTTTCCGGCGGCGAACAGCAGCGCGTGTCCATCGCCCGCGCGCTGTGCAAGAATCCGGCGCTGCTGCTGTGCGACGAGCCGACCGGCGCGCTGGATTCCAAGACCGGCGTGCAGGTGCTCTCGCTGCTGACGGACGTCTGCCGCACGCACAACGCCACCGTCGTCATCATCACGCACAACGCGATGATCGCCCCGCTGGGCAACCGCGTCATCCGCGTGAAGAACGGCGGCATTGAATCGATTGAAACATGCGAGCATCCCGCCCGCGTGGAGGATATCGCATGGTAAGGCCGAAAAACAATATGCTGCGAAAGAAGCTCTACCGCGACATGTCGCGGGCGGCGATGCAGTTTCTTTCCATCATCGCGCTGTGCGCGCTGGGCACGTTCGCGTTTTCCGCTCTGGATGGCACGGCGCGCATGATCCGCACGACGCTCAACACCTACTACGAAGAAAACAACCTCGCCGATTTCTGGATCACGCTCCCCACCGCCGACCGTTCCGCGCTGGAGAAGGTTGCCGCGCTGCCGGATGTGAAAGAGGTCTGCGCGCGCGCCTCAACAGATCTGGATACGACGCTTCCGGGCGACGTTTCCGTTTCCGTCACGGTCTACGACGGCGAAATGACCATCAACAAGCCGCTGCTTCGCGAAGGCGAGCTGCTGGAAGCCAACGACCCGCGCGGCTGTCTCGTCGAAGAGCGCTTCGCGCAGTCGAAAGGGCTTTCGCTGGGCGACAGGCTGACGGTGAAGCTCAACGGTCAGCAATATCCGTTCACCATCCGCGGCATTGTCGTCAGCCCGGAATACATTGTCGTCACCGACGGCATGGCCGCCAACCCGGATCAATACGGCTTCATCCTCGTCAATTCCTGCGCCATTCCGGAACTGCCGCTGACGCAGATTGTCGCCACCATGGCGGACGGCACGCAGAGCGACGCCGTGCAGGCCGAGATTGAATCCGTCCTGCCGGACGCGCTGGTCGTGGACCGCACCGCGCATATGAGCACGGCGCGCGCCAACAACGACGCGCAGATGTTTGAAAACATGACGCTCATCTTCCCGGTGCTGGCTTACGCCGTCGCCGCGCTGATCGTCATGACGACCCTCTCCCGTATGATTGACAACCAGCGCATGCAGATGGGCACGCTTCAGGCGCTGGGCTTCTCCGCGCATCAGATTAAAATGCACTATCTCTCCTACGCCATCGCGCCTTCCGCGGTCGGCGCCGTGCTGGGCACGCTCATCGGCCACAGCACGCTGCCCTATCTGCTGTGGGATACGCTGATTGCGCAGAACGAAATGCCCTATCGGCTCACGCCGCCGATTTCCGCCTTCGCGTGGGGCATGACGCTGCTGAGCGTGGTGATGAGCATCTTCATCCTGCTGCACTCCTACAAGAGCGCCGCGAAGGAATGCACCGCCTCGCTGCTGCGCGCCAAACCGCCGAAAAACGGCAAGCGCATTCTGCTGGAACGCATTACGTGGCTCTGGTCGCGGTTCAGCTTTAACACGAAGATGGTCGTCCGCAACCTGATGCGCAACAAGCTGCGCACCATCATGATGCTCGTCGGCCTGCTGTGCTGCACGATGCTGATCATCACCTCGCTGGGTCTTCAGGATTCCGTCACGTCGCTGAGCGTCAAGTATTATACGAAGTCGCTGGATTACGACGTGATCGCCAACCTCACGGGCACGGTCGATAAGGCCGAAAGCTACGAGCGCCGCGCCGACGCAGACGCCGCCGAATGCCTGATGGAAAAATCCGTCTCGCTGCGTACCGATGCGGGCACGCGCACGGAGCGCCTGACCGGGCTGGAAGACGACCAGACGATGATTCACCTCGGCAAGGACGAAACCTTCGTCCCGCTGGAAACCGGCACGGCGGCCATCACTTACAAGCTGACGAAAACGCTGAACCTGCATGTCGGCGACACCGTTCGGGTCTATCTGCCCGGCGACGACGAGCCGTTTACCATCGCCATCGGCCAAATCGTCTACAACAACGTCACGCAGGGCATTTATCTCAACCGCACGACATGGGAATCCCTCCGCAAGGGCGAATTCGTCCCCACCGGCCTGATGCTCAAGAACCCGGATGAAACCTATCTCGCCCAGCTGGCAGACATGGATGAAGTGGACAGTCTGGATTATCCCGCCAAGCTGATCGACGACATGATGCAGATGCTCGACTCGCTCTCCGCCGTGTTCACCATGCTGACCTGCATCGCGCTGGCGCTGGCGTTCGTCATCTGTTACAACATGGGGCTGATGAACTTCGTCGAGCGCACGCGCGAATACGCGACGCTCAAGGTGCTGGGCTACCATCAGAAAGAGATCCGCCGCCTGATTATGCGCGAAAACTCCATCATCTCCCTCTTCGGCGTGGCGCTGGGCATCTGGCCGGGCATCGCGCTGACGGATATCATCATGCACACCTGTGAGCCGGAGAGCGGCTTCTACCCCGGCGCGCCGACGATCCAATCCATCGTCATCGCCTGCGTCGTCACCTATCTGTTCTCCCAGCTGCTTCAGCGCATGCTGGCGCGCAAGGTGCAGAAGATCGACATGGTTGAAGCGCTCAAATCCGTCGAATAAGCGGCCTGAGGCTGCCTCCGCCCAGATTCTGCATCGCGCGGAACGCAGGCGCACGTTCGATTTCATGGACGCATGACGCGTCTTCCCTCTTTATTCAAATAAGAAAGGAACATGATTATGAATAAAATGATGTCTGTCGCGGCTTTTGCCGCCGCGCTCACGCTGACCGCTTCCTGCGCGCTGGCCGCAACCGCCGACGCGAAGATCGTCGCCCCGAATACCGAAAAGATCACCGCGCCGTTTGCCGGCACGCTGCTCCCGTTTGACTATGAAACCGGCGACAGCGTCTCCGCGCACGAAACCCTGTTTACGCTGGATACCACCCCGGTTTATGCGACGCAGGCCGGCACGGTTTCCGCCGTCTTTGCATCCGTCGGCGACGACGCAAGCGGCGTGGCCGCGCACTACGGCGCGCTGGCGGTCATCGAGCCGAAGAACGCGCTGTATATCGACGCTTCCACCGATCAGGCGTACAACGATGCGGACAACCGCTACATCCACGCGGGCGAAACCCTGTATCTCAAGCTCAGCAACGACAAGGGCACGGGCGTTGTGACCAGCGTATCCGGCAAGAAGTATACCGTGGAAATTCTCTCCGGCAGCTTCGATGTGGATGACACCGTCCGCTGCTTCCGCGAGAGCACCACGCCTTCCGACAGCGAGGTCGGCCGCGGCAAGGTGACCCGCTATGCCGACGTGCAGGTGAATGCCAACAGCGGCCGCATCGCCGCCGTGCATGTCAAGCCGGGCGACGCGGTGGAGGTCGGCGACCTGCTTTTTGAGCTGGTGGACGCACAGAGCGAAAAGAACGCCTCCCGCAGCATTGCCGCCTCCAAGGACGGCGTGATCACCTCGATGAATACCGCTTCCGGCGCGCAGGTCTACCGCGGCCAGCTGCTCTGCGAAGTGGCCGATCTCTCCACGCTGGAACTGAGCGCGGAGGTCGATGAACTTGACCTGAACAGCATCGCCGTCGGCGACACGCTCTCCTACACGCTCGACGCGTTCGACGGCGAAACCTTCACCGGCACCGTCACCCAGATTTATTCCGTCGGCGCCAAAAAGCAGAACGCAACCTATTTCGACGTGCGCATCACCCTGCCTGCCGGCAAAACCCTGCTGCCGGGTATGAACGGTACGGTCACGATTAACAAGTAAGGAGGCGCTCTCATGGCGCAGCCCTTCTCCCCCCAGCAGCGCGACGCCATCCGCGAAAAGCTCAAGGAAAGCGCGCGCAAATATGCCGTCAGCACCGGAGTTAAAAAGACCTCGCTGGATATGCTGACAGCGGACGCGGGGATTTCCAAATCCTCGTTCTACAAGTTCTACGACAGCAAGGAGCTTCTGTTCCTCGAAATCGCCGCCGATTGGGAATCGCAGATCATCGCCGCCGTGAATGAATCACTGACAAAGGACGCGGCCGCGGGTCTGGACGACAAGCGCCGCTCGGCCAACTCGGTCTATGCCGCCTTTACGACCATTCACGCTCTCGGCATCTGCAATTTCCTGTGCGACGATTTGCCCGAATTGGCGCGCTTCATTCCCGAAGAAGACGCGCGCACGCACTATCTTTCCTCCGCACAGGGCATTTTCGACATGCTTCGGCGCGCCAAGATCCACTTCTCCCAGTCGGATGAAACCGTGCTGGCCGCCATTCGGATTCTGTACCTGTCCATCATCAACATCAATCGAATCGGAACGGATTTCTTCCCCGCGCTGCACCTGCTGGTTATCGGCGCATGCGAAGAGCTGGTCGCGTAACGTCAAGGGGCTGTCTTTTAGTGAGACAGCCCCTCTTTTTTCCGGGATTAAAAATCCCTATGGAGCGCCTTCTAAAAGGAGCCTTATTTTATATGCGCCTTTTATTCACGGCAAAAACAGGGTCGGCCTCAATGAATTCTTGCCATCCTCTATAAGCTCATACCAAACGCCTCCATCTTTGAGGGACGTTTGAAATCGTCGCCGCCTATGGCGGATTCAGACGATGAAAAAACGCCGAAGGTTCGCACGATAAAGCCGTGACGAAAGGAGTTGACAAATATCCGAAATCGGACTATAATACCCTTTGCATGAAAAATCCGATTTCGGACATTTCGGGGTGAATCGATGAAAAACATCGGCGCGGAAAGGCAGCTTTCCGAATACAACCATGTGTACAAAGAGAATACCGCCATCTACCGCGACCTGAGCGTCCGCATGGGCATGACGGAAAGCACCTTCTGGATTCTGTATACCCTGCGCGTGGAAGAAGCGCCCGTCACGCAGAGCGACATGTGCGCCATTTTAGGCTATCCCAAGCAGACGGTCAATTCTGCGCTTAAAAAGCTGGAACAGGAAGGGCTACTCACGCTTTCGGGCGGGCGCGGGCGCGGCGGCAGGCCCATCCGCCTGACAGAAACGGGCATGAAACTGGCGGAACAGACCGTCGATTTCGTCATCGAGGCCGAGCAACGGGCGCTGCTCGACCTTTCAAGCGAAGAGCAGGCTCAGCTTCTGACCCTCATGCGCCGCTATAACGACGCGCTCACCTTCCATTTCAGCGCGATTGACAAGGAGAACACCCATGAATAAAACCCCAATTCAGCTTTCCGACCACTTCACCTATCCGCGATTGCTGCGCTTCGTCGCGCCCTCCATCGTCATGATGATCTTCACATCGATTTACTACGTGGTGGACGGCTTCTTTGTCTCCAACTATGTCGGCAAAACGCCGTTCGCGGCGCTGAATTTCATCATGCCATTCATCATGGTGCTGAGCGGCACGGGCTTCATGCTCGGCACGGGCGGCAGCGCGCTCGTCGCCAAGGAACTGGGCTGCGGCCACAGGGAAAAGGCCAACCGCATTTTCACGATGATGATCGGCTTCGTCGTGGTCGTCGGCCTGGTATTAACCGCGCTGGGCATCGCGTTCATCCGTCCCATCGCCCGCCTGATGGGCGCAAGCGAGAGTATCATGGAGGACTGCGTGCTCTACGGCCGCGTCAACATCGCGTTCACAACCGCGTTCATGCTGCAAAACGTATTCCAGAGCTTCCTCGTCGTGGCCGAGCGGCCGCGCGTGGGCCTGCTGGTCGTCATCGCGGCGGGCGTAGCGAACATGGTGCTCGACGCGCTGTTCATCGCGGTTTTCTACTGGGGGCTGGCGGGTGCAGCGCTGGCGACGGGCATCGGCCAGTGCATCGGCGGCGTCATTCCCATGGTCTACATCCTCCGCGGGAAGGATCTGCCGCTGCGCTTCGTTCCCTTCAGGTTTGAGGCCCGCCCGATTCTTCAGGCCTGTGCCAACGGTTCTTCCGAGTTTATGAGCAACATTTCCACGTCGTTTGTCTCCGCGCTTTACAACATGCAGCTCATGCGCATGCTGGGCGAGGACGGCGTTTCGGCTTACGGCGTGCTGATGTATGTGCAGCTGATTTTTATCGGCACGGCCATCGGTTACAGCATCGGCAGCGCGCCGATCGTCAGCTATCACTTCGGAGCGGGCAACCACGACGAGCTGAAAAACATGCTGAAAAAGAGCCTGACGCTGATGGGTGTGACAGGCGTTGCGCTGACGGCGCTGGCGCTGGGTCTGGCCTCGCCGCTGGCGAAACTCTTCGTGGGCTATGACGAAAGGCTGTATACGCTGACGCTGCACGCGTTTTCGATCTTCTCGTTCTCCTTCCTGCTGTCGGGCTTCAACATCTTTGCCTCCAGCTTCTTCACCGCGCTGAACAACGGCCTGATTTCCGCCGTGATTTCCTTTGCGCGCACGCTGGTGTTTCAGGCCGTCTGCGTGCTGCTTCTGCCCGCGCTGTTCGGCGTGAACGGCATCTGGTTTGCGACGATTGTCGCCGAGGGGCTGGCCTGCGTGCTGTCGCTGTGGCTGATTTATCGGAAGCGGAACGCGTATCATTACGCCTGAGCGGCTTTATTCTTTTTCCATGGTTTAAAAAAACGTCGGCGCAAACCGACGTTTTTTGATTACACCCCGAAACAGGTGAACATGATGACCAGATAGGCGATATACAGCCCGCCGATAAGGAAGCCCATCCAGCGCTTGAACCTGCCGCTCACCAGCGCCGGAACCAGCGCCGCCGCCGTGACGACCAGACAGGCGGGAATATCCAGCAGCATGCCCTGACGCTCGATCATCATCGGCTTGCCCTGAATCAGCGCGCAGAGCGGCATGATCAGCGTCAGATCCATGATATTCGCGCCGATGATGTTGCCCACGGAGAGCGAGGATTCCTTTTTGCGGATGGCGGTCAGGGTCGTGACCAGTTCCGGCAGGGACGTGCCGATGGCGATCATCGTCGCGGCGATGATGGAATCCGGCACGCCGATCATCTGTGCCAGCGCCGAACCGTTATCGATGAGCAGCTGCGCGCCCAGCACGATGGCCGCCGCGCCCAGCACAAAGCTGAACAGGTTTTGGACGATGGTTTTGGCGGTCAGCTCCGGGCGATCCTCCGAGGCTTCCGTGCCCTGCTCGCGCTTGCCCGCAATCAGGCTCTCGGCGAGGAACGCGATAAAAAACAGCAGAATGACGACGCTCTGCAAGACGGAAAGCTGGCCGTTGCGCGTGAACGCGAACAGCACGGCAATTGTCGCCAGCAGCAAACCCGCCTTGAAGCCGAACTGTCTGCGCGTCATCAGGCAGGGCATGCAGACCAGCGACAGGCACATGATCAGGCCGACGTTAGCTGTCACCGAGCCGACCGCGTTGCCCACGGCGATATCCGCGTTGCCTTCCAGCGCCGCAAAGACGGAGACGAGCATCTCCGGCAGCGTCGTGGCGAAGCTGACGACCGTCGCGCCGACGATGAATTTCGGAATGCCGAACGCTTCCGCAATCCACGTTGCGGCATCCACAAACCAGTCGCCGCCCTTGATGATAAAGACCAGCCCCGCCGCAAAAAGCAGCAGGACAGAGAGGAGGCTGGTTCCCGTAAAACTGATGTCCATGACCATTCTTCCTTTCCCCAAAAAGCGATGCAGGCATTTAACGGTACAAAAAGCGGCCTGAGGCCGCTCTCACTTCCGTCCAAGTTTGCAAAAACTCAAACTTTCGCATACGCGGCCGATTTGCTGCAATTTCCTACGAATCAAAAAAAGACTTTTTCGCACCGTCAGCCTATGTGACGTGCTAAAAGTCTCATTACCTATCCGTTAGGCGCATGGCCACCGACAAAAAATCGGGGGCTTGTTGACCATGCCTTCTTAACTACTCCCTTTTAACAGGGCTCAGCATAGCACAGAAGCGGCTGATTTGTCAATCCGTTTGCGTTTTTTTGCGGGCAAAAGATGTTAGCTCAAAATAACAATAGACCTGCGCGCCTCTCGCACGGGATCGGATTGCGCGGCGCGCGTGAAATTGAATTTGGCCTGTCTTGCTCTTGACATCCGTCATGAATCTGTTTATAATAATGTTCAATTTTAAAATATCTATTTTTGAATCAAAGAAAGGGGATGGATCTCCGTTTGATGATGAACGCTTCCCAATTCTACGCGCTTTCGCGTCAGCTTCAAAACGCCTATGCCGCTCAGATGCGCCCGCTGTGCGAAGAAACAGGCATGGCGCAGACCGCAATCGACATTCTGCTGTTTCTGCACAACAATCCGGGCTGCGACACCGCGCGCGATATCTGCACCTATCGCCAGCTCAAGCCCGCGCTGGTTTCGCTGTACGTGGAAAACCTGGTGCAGAGCGGCCATCTCCGCCGCGAAAGCGTGCCGGAGGACCGCCGCAAATGCCGCCTGCTGCTGACCGCCCAGGCGCTTCCCATCGTCGAAAAGGGGCTGGCCTTGCAGGCGGCCTTCACGGCGCAGATGTTCGCCGGTTTATCCAAAGAGGATCTTGCGTCGGGACAGCGTTGTCTCGCCGCCGTCACCCAAAACATTCAAACCATCAATCAGAAAGGATCTGCCTGATATGCAAACCAAAGATCAATCGTTTCTGGGCACGGAACCAGTCGGCAAACTGCTCGTGCGGCTGGCCGTGCCGACGGTCATCGCCCAACTCGTCAACATGCTCTATAACATCGTGGACCGCATCTACATCGGCCACATTGCCGAAATTGGTAGCCTCGCGCTGACCGGCGTGGGCGTTTGCATGCCGATCATCATGATCGTGACGGCATTTGCGGCGCTGGTCGCTTCCGGCGGCGCGCCGAGAGCCTCCATCGCGCTGGGACGCGGCGACCACGATACCGCCGAGAAACTGCTGGGCGGCAGTTTTTCGCTGCAAATCGCCATTTCGCTGCTGCTGACGGCGGTGCTGCTGCTGTTTGGTCACAACTTCCTGCTGGCATTCGGCGCAAGCGAAAACACGATTGAATACGCGGATAGCTATCTGAACATCTATGCGCTCGGTACGCTGTTTGTGGAACTGACGCTGGGCATGAACGCGTTCATCACGGCGCAGGGCTTCGCGACTACCGGCATGCTGACCGTGCTCATCGGCGCGGTGTGCAACATCGTGCTCGACCCGCTCTTCATCTTCGGGCTGAACATGGGCGTGCGCGGCGCGGCGCTGGCCACCGTGCTTTCCCAGGGCATTTCCTGCGTGTGGGTCGTCAGCTTTCTGATGGGCAAAAAGACCAGCCTGCGGCTCAAGCCCCAAAACATGCGCATCGATATGAAGCTCCTCGCCCCTTGCATCGCGCTCGGCCTGTCCACGTTCATCATGCAGAGCACGGAGAGCATCATCTCCGTCTGCTTCAACTCCTCCCTGCTCAAATACGGCGGCGATATCGCCGTCGGCGCCATGACGATTCTGACCAGCGTGATGCAGTTCGCAATGCTTCCGCTGCAAGGTCTGGCGCAGGGCGCACAGCCGATTTCCAGCTATAACTTCGGCGCGAAAAACGCCGAACGCGTCAAGCAGACATTTTTCGCCCTGCTCAAAGCCAGTCTGACCTATTCCGTGATTCTCTGGGCCTGCATCATGCTCTTCCCGCAGGCTTTCGCGGGCATTTTCACGCCGGATCAGGAGCTGCTGGCCTTCACGGCGAAAGCGCTTCGCATCTACTGCGGCGCGCTGTTCATCTTCGGCATTCAGATTGCCTGCCAGATGACCTTTGTTTCGATCGGCAACGCGCCGTGCTCCATCATCGTAGCCATCCTTCGCAAATTCGTGCTGCTGATTCCGCTGATCTTCATTCTGCCGCACATCCTGCCGGATCAGACGATGGCTGTCTATACCGCCGAGCCGGCCGCCGATACGCTGGCCGTGATCTTCACGATGGTGATGTTCGGCACGCAGTTTAAAAAAGCGCTGAAAAAGCTGAATGAAGCGTAACGCTTCAAAAAAAGTGTTCCCGGCACGTCCGTCGGGAACACTTTTTTTAGCCTTAAAGCCCCAGCATCGTGCTGGCAATGAGGAAATAGATCATGAGTGAGCAGGCGTCCACGATGGTGGTGATCATCGGGCTGGCCATGACGGCCGGGTCAAAGCCGAGCTTCTTCGCGCCGATCGGCAGCAGACAGCCGACGATCATCGCGATGATGACGGTGCAGAACAGCGTCACGGAAACAACGGCGGCGATCATCATGCTCGTGTTGGTGAAGATGATGATGCGCAGAAAGTTGACCAGCGCCAGCGCCGCGCCGGAAACGACGGCCACGCCGATTTCCTTAATCAGCACGCGCGGCCAGTCGCGCAGCTCGATTTCACCCAGCGCGAGGTTGCGAATGACAGTGACAGAAGTCTGGCTGCCGGAGTTGCCTGCGCTGTCCATCAGCATCGGGATGAATGCAGTGAGCAGCACCGCGCCGGAAAGCAGCGTTTCAAAGTGGGTGATGATGGTCGAAGTGAACGTTGCGGAGATCATCAGCAGCATCAGCCACGGCAGGCGGTGCGCCACCAGACTCCAGACGCTGGTTTTCATATAGTCTTCGTCGCTCGGAATGATAGCGGCCATCTTTTTGATGTCCTCAGTGTTCTCATCCTGAATGACGTCCACGATATCGTCGATGGTGATGATGCCGACCAGGCGGTTTTCCTTATCGCAGACGGCGACGGAAGTCAGGTCGTAACGGCGGAAGTCATCGGCAACGGCTTCCTGATCGTCGGTCGTCACGGCGCTGACGATGTTGGTATCCATGATATCGCGGATGCAGGCGCTCTCCGGCGCGATAATCAGCTTGCGCAGGGAAACCTGACCGACGAGCTTGCGCTGGTCGTCGATGACATAGCAGGTGTAAACCGTCTCCTTGTCGATGCCCGTGCGGCGGATGTAATCCATCGCCTTGCGCACAGTGAAGTAATCGTGCAGATCGACATATTCGATGGTCATCAGGCTGCCGGCGCTGTTTTCCGGATAATTGAGGAACTGGTTGATGGTCTTGCGCGTGCCCTCGTCGGCGTTCTGCAAAACCTTTTTGACGACGTTGGCGGGCATTTCTTCCAGAAAGTCCACCGTATCATCCATGAACATGTCGTCCACCAGCGCTTTGAGTTCGGCGTTGGTCGCGCTTTCGGCGATGAGCTGCTGCTGCTCGCTGGTCATGTAGGAAAACACGTCGGAGGAGATATCCTTGGGCAGCATGCGGAATACGCGCAGCACGCGCCCCTCGTCCTCGATTTCCTCCAGCCCTTCGGCGATATCCACCGGCGGGCATTCCGTCGCCTTGTCCTTAAACTCCTGAAGCTTTCCTTCGTCAAGCAGCCTGAGCAGTTCCATAAATTCCTTGCGGATTTCTTCTTCCATGGGGGATTCCTCCTATTCATTTTTCGTTGTTCTGCGTTTGCGAAAAATGCAGGTTGCGCCCCAAAAACGGCATAAAAATGCGCGCGGCAACAGACCGCGCGTTTCCGTTTCAAAAATCCGTTTTACGCTTGAATCGGAAGGAGCGACGCAGTCTGTTTCCGTCGTTCTCGGGGTTTGCCCGCCAGGCTACTGGGATAGTCGTCCACGTCGTTCACCTCCGAATAGTATGCTGGATCGAATCGATCCGATGGTTTGCGTTTCCGCATCCCTTTTGAGCCATGCTTACAATACCGCGATTTTTTCCCGTTGTCAAGGCAAAAAAACGAATCTGCGGGGATTGTAAAAAAGATTTAATACAGTTTGTTTGGACAGGCGTCCGACGACGCGTCTTACACCTGATACGCCCTTCCCGCGCGCACCAGATAGAGCACGCGCTCCCGAACGGGCAGGCCCGTGATGCCCGCAAGCGCCTGCGCGTACAGCTCCAGCTGCGGCCTATGGCGCTCGATCGCCCCGGCGGCGTCCGCGTCGGTCTTGTAATCCACCAGCACCCACGCGCCGCGCTCGATGAAGCAGCAGTCAATCACGCCCTGCAAGAGCTGCGCACCCGTCTCCGTCTCGCGGCGGTAAGTAAACGCCCATTCGCGGTGCAGCTCTTGTGCCGCGAGCATACGCACGCCCAGCGGCGAGGCAAACAGCCGCACGAGCAGATATGGCTTGACGGCGGCCAGCTCGTTTTCGCTGACGATGCCGTCCGCCAGCAGCCTTTCGCGCTGACGGGCGATTTCCGCCTCCAACTGATGGGTCGCCCGCAGCGCGTCGAAGTCAAGCATGCGCATCATGCGGTGAAAAGCCGTGCCAATCTGCGCGCCCGTCATCTGCCGCTCTTCCATGAAGCGCGGCAGGCGCATCAGCGGCGCATCCGGCAGGGGTTCGTCTTCCTGCGCGGCGCGCTTCTCGTCCCGCAGAACGGCGCTGACGGTCGTCTTGCGCACGGCGGCTTTCGCGTCCAATTTGAAATTGAGCAGGCGGCTCAACGCTTCGTCCTTCGGCGCGGCGGCCAATTCGGCCAGCAGACGGAGCACCGTTTCTTCCGTGCGTCTGGGCAGTCCGCCCGCCGCGCCGCCGACATGCGCAAACGTGCGCCACGATGAAGCGCCCAGCCTCACGGCCTCTTCCCGAATGGTCAGACCGGCCCCGGCCTGCATCAGCGCGGGCGCAATCATATCAAGGCCGGTGTTCATCTCCGAAATTTCTGCGCTCTTCCATTTCTCCGGCGGCTTATCCCCGGCCACGCTGCCCACCAGTATCAGCCGCTCCCGCGCGCGCGTCATCGCGACGTAGAGCACGCGCACCTCTTCGGCAAGCTGCTCCTTTCGGGCTTTGGCGCGGATGGCGCGGCGCAGCAGCGTGTCGCGCTCGCTGCTCAGTTCCGTATCGATGCACGGCAGCCCCACGCCCAGTTCCGCGTCCATCAGCACCCGCGCGCGCATGGCCTGCCCGCTCATCTTCCGCCCCAGCGCAATCACAAACACGACGGGGAACTCAAGGCCCTTGCTCTTGTGCGTGGTCATGAGGCGCACCACGTCCTCGCTTTCGCCGATGGCGCTGGCGCTCATGCTGTCGCCGCCCGCGCGCAGCCGCTCGGCATACCGCAGAAACGCGTGCAGTGAGCCGCCCTGCGCCGCCACGAACGCCCTTGCCCGCGTGGTCAGCAGATGCAGGTTGGCCTGCCGCGACGCGCCGCCCGGAAGCGCGCCCGCCTGAGCCAGAAAACCCGTTTCGGCATAAATCCGCTCGATCAGCCTGTCCACGCCCTGATTGCGGGCACACAGCCGCCAGCGCGCGCGCTTTTCCTCAAACGCGCGCAGTTTTTCGGCCAGCGCGTCCTCCTCTTTCTCGCGGTAGCGGCGCACGGCTTCATAATAGGGGATCTTCGTATCCGGCGTGCGAATGCGAATCTGCGCCAGCTCGCTTTCGTTCAGCCCCAGCGCCGGGCCGCGCAGGGCGGCGAGCAGCGGCTCATCCCGCGCGCCGTTTTCAATGCTTTGCAGCAGCGCCGTCATGGCGCGGATTTCCGGAATATCAAAATATCCCTCGCCCGCGTCGCAGAACACGGGAATGCCTTCCGATTCGAGCATCTGCGCGGCCAACGGCGCGCTTCCCCGTGCGGCGCGCATGAGAACCGCCATATCACGGTAGCGAAGCGGCCTTTCCGTCTCGGTTTTGGCGTCATAAAACGGCGTGCCGACCAGCTCATGAATGCGCGCGGCGACAACCTTCGCCTCCCGCTCGACGGCGGCCAGTTCCCGCTCCGCGCCCTCCTCGTCTCCCTCCTGCATGGTTTCCGCGCCGGGCTGATAGAGAATGTGCAGCTCGACAGGCGGGTCGTCTTCCCGCGGAGGCAGGCCGCAGAAGAGCTTTTCCCGCTCGTCATACTCAATTTCCGTCTCATCCGCACGCATGATGCGGCCAAAGACCGCGTTCGCCGCCTCCAGCACATTGGCGCGGGAGCGGAAATTCTTTTGCAGGTCAATCCGCCGTTCCAATTCGCGCTCCGGCAGATCAAACCGCGCCGCTTTTTGCAGGAACAGCGACGGTTCGGCCTGCCGGAAGCGATAGATGCTCTGCTTCACGTCGCCGACGAGGAACAGGCCGTCTTCCCGCGCGAAACTGCCGACGATGGCTTCCTGAATCGCGCTGGAATCCTGGTATTCGTCGATGAATACATAGCGATACCGTTCGCGCAGCGCCGATCGCACCTCCGGCAGTTCCAGCGCCGCCAGCGCACTGTGCTCAAGGTCGTCGAAATCCATCAGCCCGCGCTGGCGCTTTGCCGCCGTGTAAAGCGTGTCATACGTCTTTGCCAATTCGGCCAGCCCGTCCAGCGGCGCGGCCGTCATGCGGATATCCGCCGCCGCTTCCGCCATCGTCAGGCCGAAAGCGGTTTGCAGTTCGCCGACGGCCTTTTTGAGCGCGTCGCGCCGCGCCTTTACGCGGTCGGCGATATCCTCGTCAAACAGATCCGTCTTCTTTTTGCGTCCCAGCGCCGCGAACGTCACGCCATGCAGCGCGTCGTGCAAAGCCGTATAGCCCTCCGCCGCAGCCGCCGCCAGATCCGCCGTCAGCCGCACATCCGTGCCGCAGGCCGCCGCATAATGCAGCGGGCCGTTTTCCCCTTCGCAAAGCGCCAGCGTATCCCGCGCGCTCTCGTGCAGGCGCAGCAGCTTCCGCCGCGCAAAATCGGCCAGCAGTCCGGCGGCGGGGCTCCGCTCAAAATCCTCGCCCGTCATGCGCACGGTCTTTTGCGCTCGGGCGAGAAACGCCCACGGATCAGGGCGCGTCATCATGAAGCGATGGAGCTCAAGCGCCAGTTCGCCCAGCTCCTCCTGCACGTAGCACCTGTCCGCCGCAAGAAACGCGTCGCTGCCGACTTCATAGCAGCTGTAAATCGCGTCCTCCATCGCCTGTCGGCTGAGCACGCCGCACTCCTGCTCGTCGCCGATGCGAAAACCCGGATCGATGGCCAGCGCCTGAAAGTGTTCGCGAAGCAGACTGCCGCAAAACCTGTGCAGCGTGGAGATGCTCGCGCGGGAAAGCGCCATCACCTGTTCGCCCAGCGCCGGTTCTTCTCTCGCGGCCCTGCTGAGCGCTTCGCCGATGCGCTGGCGCATTTCGCCCGCCGCCGCGTTGGTGAACGTGACGACCAACATGTTTTCAATCGGGCAGCCCTCGCGCACGAGCTGCACGATGCGCTCCACCAGCACGGCGGTTTTGCCCGAACCTGCCGCCGCGCAAACGATGAGGCTGTGGCCGCGGTCGGCGATGGCGTCGCGCTGCTGGTCTGTCCATTTCGGCATGACAGTGTTCCTCCCGGTGCATATGTTAATGGTTTGATTATACCATAGAAAAGCGCGTTTCGCACATTTTCTCTGTCGCTATACATCGCCTGATGAGGTTTTTATGCGTTCCGGGCGACATTGTGCGCGTGGTCAGCTTGCGAACGTGCCCAAAACATGATATACTTTTCTCAAACAAACGACAAGAAAACGGGCGGCTTCAATATGCCGCAGCCCAACATCTTTTGGAGGTTATCCCATGAAAAAAATGCTTGCCGCGCTTGCGCTGGCGCTGACGCTGCCAACCTGCGTGCTTGGCGACAGCGAGGGCGTGATCGTGCAGTCTTCGTGCAACATCGTGCAGAGCGGCGACTACTATCTGGCGTACTGCTTCGCGCAGGTGCACAACAACGCCTCGACGGTCATCTGTCTGGATCAGGGCACGTTCGATCTGCAAAGCGGCGAAACGCTGCTCTCCACCAGCGAGGTTTCACAGATCTGGCCGTATTTCCTCAGCCCCGGCGAGGACGGCTATCTGTTCGACATCGTTTCTTTTGAGCCGGACGAAAACGGCAACCCCGTCATTCCGTCCATCACGGGCATATCCTACAACGTGACGTATCTCCCGGTGGATAACGCCTACGCCAGCTACGACCTTTCGGCGGTTTCGGAAATCGCGCAGGACGTATCCGGCGACGTGAGCGTCGTCTGCCGCCTGACCAACAGCACGGATATGGACGCGTATAACCCCACCGTGGCGCTCGGCCTGTATACCGACGACGGCACGATGGTCTACGCCGACGGCACGACGCTTCAGGATGTGGGCATTCCGGCGGGCGGCACCGTTCTGGTGCGCTTTGATGTGGATGACGTGTTTGTCAAGCAATGGCAGAGTTACGGCGCGATGCCGACACAGGCCAATACGAACGCATCGTTCCGCAAGGACGAGGATTAACCCGCTTATCCTTATACAAATGTCATTTTTCATGGCTCGCGCAGCGAGACATGAGGTGGGAAATCCAGGAACCTCAGGTTCCTGGCAGAGTTTGGGACAGCGTCCCAAGCGTTCCCCATCGTAAAACAAAACAGGAGGGTTTTGGGGAATGGAAAAAAAGACAATTCGTTCCGGCGCGCCGTTTGTGTTTGCGGGCGTAGGCGTGCTGGCCGTGGCGCTGACGGCGGGCATCGGCACGATCTCCAGCTATCTGATTGCCGCGGGCGTGGGCTGCGCCGCGTTTGCCCTCGGCAAAAAGAAATATCCCGATCGCGTGGTGGAAGTGGAAACCGCGCCGAAATCCGGCAACGCCGAGGTGGACGCGCTCATCCGCGAGGCGCGCGGCCAGCTGGATCAGATTGCCGCCGCCAACGACGCGATTGCCGATCCGGCACTTTCCCGACAGATTGAGGATATCGAGGCGACCTGCCGCCAGATTTTGCAGCGGCTTGAGGAACAGCCGAATATGCTCTCCCAGCTGCGCACGTTCCTGCGCTATTACCTCCCCGCGACGCTCAAGCTGCTCAACGCCCGCGCCGCGCTGGAAGCGGAGGTCAACGCGGGCAGCAGCCCGCAGATCGCCGCTCGCATCGCCAAAGCTGTCGGCGAGGTGCAGTCCGCCTTCCACAAGCAGCTGGACGCGCTCAACGAGTTCCGCTTCATCAATCTGGAAAGCGAAATGGACGTGCTGGCGGACATGCTCAAATCCGACGGTCTGACCGCCGAACCGGACGCGCCCGCCGTTGCAAAAGAGGAACCGCAGGAGGACGACCCCTTCGCCTCGCTCTTCGCCAAGGGGGAAAAGAAATAAATGGGTGAATTTTCCGGGTTCGCTCTCGTGCCCGAACAGGGCGCGATTCCGCAGAAACATCAGCTCGATCCCGATATGCAGCGCCGTATTGAAGCGATGGCCGCGCGCGTCGATATCCGCGACAACGCCGCCGTGATGGGCTTCGGCGCGCGGGCGCAAAAGGAAATGGGAACGTTTTCGGATATCGCGCTGGAACAGATGCTCCGGCAGGATATCAAGCCGCTGGAAAGCGTGATGCAGACGCTGGCCGAGCAGATTAAGTCCTGCTCGTTCACGGCACAGGCCAAGGGGCTTTTCCGCCGGGTGTTCGGCGGCGCGGCGCCGCTGGCCGAAGTGCAGACCGCATATGAAAAAGCCATTCCCAGAATCAACGCGTGCGCAGATGAAATGACCGACCGCCGCGTGGCGCTCATGCGCGACAGCGCGCTGCTGGATCGTCTCTATGAGCGCAACGAAGGGCTTTACCGCGAGCTGTGTTCGCTCATCGTCGTCGGCGACGAAGTGATCGCGCAGGCCAGGGCGCGCGGCGATAAGGAGCAGGATATCGCCCGCATGGAGCGCCGCGTGCAGGACCTGCGCATCACACAGGTCGCCTCCACCCAGCTGGCCGCACAGATCCGCGCCGTACAGGCCAGCGACGAGCTGACCTGTTCCCGTTTGCAGGCCGCGCTGGAAGTCACCATCCCGCTCTGGAAGAGCCAGATGGCAGCAGCGCTCGGCCTGGCCCGCGCAACCGATTCGCTGACCATGCAGAAGCGCGCCGGCGAAGAGGCAGCGCGCGGCATCAAGAGCGGCGCAAGGGAGCTTTCCGCGCAGACCCGCGCCTATGCCGAAGCGGCCGATGGCAGCGACCAGACCCGCGCCCAGCAGACCGCCGACGCCCTGCTGGCCGAACTATCTGAAATCGAAGCTTCGCTGGCCGAACAGCAGAAAATCCGCCGCGCTGACCCAAGCGCAGAAAGAGGGGTTTGATTATGCCCGCCTATGCCACCCAAACCGCGCCGAAGCAGACGCAGAACAGTCAGCAGCAGCCAAAGAAACAAAAGCCGGAAGCGCCGAAAGGCCTTGCCGCCCTGCCACAGCGCGCGGGAATCGCCGCGCTGGTCGTGATGGTCGCGCTGGCGCTGCCCATCGGCAATTTCCGCGCGCTGCAAAATGCGACGCCGCAGGCGTTTATCCGTCAGGGCGATGTGAAATCCATCGTGGAGGATCGCATCAGCGCCGCGCAGAACGCCGTAACCGTCGCCCAGCGCAGCAGCGTCAGCCAGACGACGCTCGAAGATGTGAATAACGCCATCAAGGCCATGCAAAGCGCCAAGACCGCCCGCGACATCAGCCGTGCGGATCAGCAGCTCACCATGGCCGTCAGCCAGCTGGTGGACGACGCGAACCTCGCCAACGCCGAAGATGAAAAGATGCTCACCCGCGCGGCGGACACCTTTGCCGAGCAGGGCAGTTTCCTCCGTCAGGAGGCGCGCGCCTACAACCAGAAAGCCGAAAAGGCCGAAAAGCTCTATGAAAAACTGCCGACCCGATTCCTGCTGTCTCAGCCGGACATGTACGAGGGAATTTAAGTGAGCATTTTTTCCGGCCTGAGCCTTGAAAACCTGAAAATTGCAATCGAGGCGGCCAAACATTCGCCCAAGGCGCTCGCGGCTTTGGCCATCATCGCCGTCGTCGCGGTCGCGGCCATCGGTTTTGCCGGGCACATGATCGCCCACCACGTCGGCGGATTTTACGCGCGCATCGAGGAAGAGGATGAGCGCGCCCGTCGGGAAGAAGAAAAAGAAGAACAGGCGGCGCACGCGGCCGCCCAAGAGGAAGAAAAACGAAACGAAGAGAAAGGAAGAACGCAATGAAGAAAGTTTTAGCGCTCGTCACAGCGCTGGTCTTGACGCTCGCGATGGCTGTCGGCGCATCCGCATCCGTGCCGGACAAACCGAGCGAATTTGCCTATGCCTACGACTTTGACGGCTCGGTGCTGTCCAGCTCAACAAAAACGACCATCGAGCAATATGGCGCGGCGCTGGAAGAAGCGACCGGCATTCAGACAATCGCCGTCGTCGTGGATTTCCTCGACGGTGAAGACCCGGCGGACTATGCCACGGACATCATCAACAGCTGGGGCGTCGGCCAGTCGGGCGAAAACAACGGCGTGGTCGTGCTGCTTGCGCGCGGCGACCGCAAAATTCAGATCGGCACGGGCACAGGCGTTGACCGCGTGATGAGCGGCGCGAAGTGCGGCGACCTGATCGACGACAATCTCGACTATTTTGCCGACAACGAATTTGACCAAGGCATGCTGAACCTCTACGAGGATGTGTGCAGATACCTTGCCCGCGCGAAGGGCAAGACGCTCTCCCTCTCCTCTTCGCAAGACGCTTCCAGCAGCACCTACTACGCCGACACGGACGCTTACGATTACGGCGACTATTACGGCACTTACGACGAAGGAGGCTTTGATTTGTTCGAGTTCATCCTTGGGGTTATCTTTGTTTACATCATCATCTGCGTGCTTTTTAACGCGCTGATGCCCAGCCGCGGCGGCTGTCTGAGCTATTTCTTCATGGGCTGGCTCTTTGGCCGCGGCAGCCGTCGTCCTCCGCGCGGTCCGCGTCCCCCGATGGGCGGCGGTTTCGGCGGCGGCTTTAGCCCGCGTCCGCCCCGTCCTCCGATGGGCGGCGGACGTCCCCCGCGTCCTTCCCGTCCGAGCCGTCCTTCCGGCGGATTCGGCGGCGGCAGTTCTCGCGGCGGCGGCTTTGGCGGCGGTTTCGGCGGCGGAGGCAGCTTCGGCGGCGGTTCTTCCCGCGGCGGCGGCGGCGGACGGAGCTTCTGAGCGGGCTGAGCCCGCGCCTGCCCCGGAAAAACTCTGATTTTTCCTGGCTTTTACTCACAAGGCCGAAGTTCGGCGGCGCGTCTCATCAAACGGGGGACGCGCTTTTGTGTTATATCTTCCCACACCGTCAAGCCTTGCGAAACCGTGGCGGTTCATGTATAATCTTTTTATCGAAATTTTGCTTTTTGCCGGATGAAAACGACAAACTCATCCGTCTTATATATCGAGGGTAGGAAGTGAAACGGTTGGAAAGCAGCGTGAAAGCGCCGGATCGTAACGCTCAATTTGAAGAGCTGTATGCGCAATACGCAGACGACGTGCTGCGGATGGCATATTTTTATCTGGCGGATAAACAAAAGGCCGAAGACGTCTGTCAGGATGTGTTCGTCAAGCTCTATACGCGCGGCGAGGCGATTGCGCCCGGCTGCGAAAAAGCGTGGCTTCTTCGCGTGACGGTGAACTGCTGCCGCGATCTGTGGCGCAGCGCGTGGCTCAAGCGCGTGGTACTCGGCGCGCCGACGCTGGAGATCATTCCGGCACAGGAAGACACCATCGAGCAGCGCGAAGAGAAAGCCGAGCTGATGCGGGCGATTCATAAGCTGCCCGTCCAGTTCCGTGAAACGATCCTCTTGCATTATTATCAGGGCCTCGGCATAGCCGAAATCGCGCAGATGCTGGGGCTTCCGGAAGGGACGATTTCCAGCCGCCTTTCCAGAGCGAGAAAAAAACTGGAAAGCCTTTTGAAGGAGGAAGCAACCGGTGATGGATATCAAAGAACTTGAGCGCCTCGCGCCGACGGCCGACGAGATGCTCTCCGGTCTGCATGCGGATGAAACGATGAAGCGGCGCATCTTATCCGCCGCACGGGAAGAAAAGAAATGGTCCGTCTCTATGCCGCGCCTTGTGCCCGCGCTCTGCTGTGCGGCGCTGGCGGTCGCCTGCATCGGCATGTTCGCGCCGCGGTTGAGTCAGACGGCCGTGAGCGCGGCGGCTTCGCCTGCGCCTGTCTCGATTGACACCATCGCGGCGGGCGACGAACAGGCCGCATCCATGACGCGCATGGCGGATGTGAGCGGTACGGCGCGCGTCCGCGCAGCGGGCGGAAGCAGCGATTCGCTCTTCGCTTCGACGAGCGGCGATATCCCGCTGGTCGCGGTGAACGGCGCGGTTTACCGCATGCTCAGCACGCCGACAAACGTGGAAAGCAGCCTGCTGAGCGATGCGGTCGGCACGGTGAGCACAACGACCGACGAGCCGTCTCTCGCCGATGACAGCGCGATGACAGGCGGCCTCTCTAACGTTGCCGAAGCGGGGCAGACCATCTATGCCGTGTCCGGGGTGGACGTCAATACCGCCGTCGCCTGCGAGGTCGGCGGAAACATGCGCCTGTTCCAGCGGGTCAGCTATGCGGGCAAGGGGCCCGGCGGACAGGGGCTGGAAGACACATTCTCCGTCCGCGGTCAGGTTGCGGAATTGACGCTCTCCGGCGTGGGCACACTGATCGGCGACGCGGCAAACGACGCGGCGGCTGTGCTGCTCGACCACGCGACGCTCAAGTCGGCAGATTCGTCCGCCAGGAAGCAGACTCTGACCGTCACGCTCACCAACGGTCTGAAACTCCAGCTCGGCGTTTCCGGCGATACCGTCAGCGCCTGCGGCAAATGGAGCTGCCCGGAGTTCTTCGAGGCGTTTGAGAGCGGGCTGTAACCCTTTCTTTAAACCGTCGCGAAGCGAAATGGAAGGTCAAGGGAACTCAGTTCCCTTGTAGGGTATGGGGCAAAGCCCCATCGTTTCCCCAATCACGAAGTAAAATCAGCATGCGTCAGGGAGTGAAGCGTTACCTGACGAACGCAAAGCCGCTTCGATGAAGCAGTTTATACGAAAACGGAGCTTTTATCCCCGCGATAAAAGCTCCGTTTTCTTTATTCCATTTCTTCGTATCTGACAACCCGGCAGTCGTTCTCATACTCATCCGCGTACAGTCTGCGCGTCAAGCTCTCGACCTCACCGCTCTGGTTGTCATACGGATCATGCCGCAGAAATCTGCGCGGCGGGTTGAACTCCTGCTGGAACGCGCTGCACGTCGGCATGCGCCACGGTTCAAGATTGCCGAAATAGAAATTCCAGCGATCCAGATCGCCCGCGCGATAGGCTGAGCCGCCGAACGAGCAATCCGCAAACAGCCAGCCGAACGGCGCGACATAAAACCGCGCCCAATCGTGATGACCCGCGCTGTTCGGCTTGGTATACAGGCCGCTCTGCCATTGAGCCGGAACGCCGCACAGACGGCATAGCGTCACAAACGTGATGGCCTGCACGCCGCAGTCGCCGCGCAGCCCGCTGAGGAAATATTCCGGGATATTGGGCACCGTCAGATACGGCGGCATGAAGCGATAGACCGCCTGTGTCGTAATGAAATCGTAGATTTTGCGCGCCTTGAGCAGGGCGTTCGTCTCGTCCCCGACGATCTCCTTCGCCAGCGCGCGCAGATACGGCGTAAAGACCACGTGCGGCGGCAATTCCTCCGTATCAAACACGGGCTGCTCGGCGTAAACCTCGCGCGCGTGTGGCTGAGCATACGGCGCGTCGATCTCATAGGCGATCTCGGCGCTGACCGTCATGCCCGGCTCATACGGCAGTTCAAAATAGATCGTGCGCTGCGGCTCGTCTTCCGGCGCAAGGAACGCGACAGGGTGCGACGCGGAAAGCAGTTCGGCGCGCTTCACCTGTGCGCCGACAATGGGCATCGGCAGGTGGATGCGCAACGTCTCGCCCTCCGTCAAACGGTCGCTCCTGACGGTCAGCTCCTCGTGCAGCTCGAACCGCGCGCGCACGCCGCCGTTCGCCTTCATTTTGGCAATCATCGCGCTCAGCTGCTCGGTGCTCGCCTTCGCGCCGCTCATCACGGCAGGGTCTGTCGCCCGCATGGCGTATTCCTTCCGCGTCTTGAGCAACGCGGAGAGCGCGTTGTTTTTAAACCGCACCTCGCCGTTCACATAGCGCCAGTCGAGCGTGCCGTCGTCGCGCAGGGTTTCAAGCTCTTCCTCCGCAAAGCCGCTCACGTTCTTTTGCAGGATATCCAGCATCTGCGCCCGTGTATACGGATACGCGCGCGGGATTTCATACGCCATTTCCAGCTGCACACGCAGTCGCGCTTTCAGCGCTTCGGGCACACATGGGTCGTCCAACCGACGGCGGATGACCAGCTCCATGCGGTCAAAGTCCCCGGCTTCGTAAAGCCGCCGGACATCCGGCGGAAGCGGATAGCTCAAACAGGAAAGATCAAGAAGCATGCAAAGTCCCTCCTTGCATTTTATCCCAGCAGCTCGCGCACATACGCGATGATCTGCTCATCCTTTGCGTTGGCGAAGAACAATTCGGCAAAATGCTCGCCCGCAATCGCGCCGCGCACCAGCTCCTGATCGATGCCCTTGAGGCAGGCAATCAAATCCTTAAAGTTATGCGCGCGCACCGCGTCGAGGATCTTCTTGTTGCGCTGTTCGGGCACAACGCGCTCCGCCGGGTAGCCGTTGCCGCTGCCGAAGCCGAAGAGCTTTTCAAACGTGTATTCGAGGTTCAGCTCCGCGCCCCAGCCGAAGCCCTTGGCAAACGGCATGGAAACCGCGTTGCCGTCGTTGATCTGGGCAAACATGAAACCGTCGGACGGATCGGCCACGTGGCCGCAGAGCACGCCTGGAAAGCTGTTGAGCGCCAACATCGCACCCTCGCCCGTGCCGCAGCCGGTGACCACGTAATCCGCCGCGCCGGAATTGAGCAGAATCGCGGCCAGAATGCCGTTCTGCACGTAGGTCAGCTGGCTCTCGCCCTCTTTGCCATACATGCCGTAGTTATCGACCTGATGGCCCATCGGGGCAACGACCTTTTTAAGCGCAGTCTCAATCGTCGCGTTCTTTGCCGCCTGGCTGTTTTCGTTAATCAGCGCAATCCGCATAATTAAAAATCCTCCTGACAAATTGAATATGCTTTGCGGAAAAATCCCTCCGCTATACATACACAATACCGCCGCGCGGGCGGCTTTGTCAAGAGGAAAAGGAATTTAGTTCAGCACGGAAGCGGGCATGCGGCGCAGCACGCTGATGAGCAGCGGGCCGACGACCAGACACGCGACGGCCTCGCCTGCGGCGACGGAGAGCATGCACAGCGGCAGGGCAATCGCCGTTGAATAGCAGAAGTGCACGACAGAGCCGACAATCACGCCGTTAAACAGCACCGGCATCAGCGCGGCCAGCCAGAACTTGTCGCGCAGGCGGCGCGTGCAGACGGCGGCCAGCAGCGTGGCCAGCGAGCCGAACACGATATCGAAAATTGAGCAGCCGCCGAGGATGTTGGAAAGCAGGCAACCCACCAGCAGCGCGGGCACAGCCTCCGGCATCAGAATCGGCAGCAGGGTGAACGCTTCGGAGAAGCGGATCTGCACCTCGCCATAGCTCAGCGGGGCCAGCAGAACGGTCAGCGCGGTATACAATGCGGCAATGATGGCGCCGCGGGCCAGCGCACGGGTGTTTTGGGGTTTCAGCGTACTCATGGAAAAAAATCTCCTTGTTCATTTTGCTAACCGGCAAAACGACAGGGCAAGCGCACACGGCCATATTTTGCAACAAAAAAACGGCCTTGAGCCGCTTGGAAGGCGCAGCGCGCCTTCGGCCCATAGTTTTGTTTAAGGACTGGATGGTTACGAACAGTCCGCAAAGGTTGCCCGAAGATTATAACAAAAGGGAAGAAAAAAAGCAACCCTCTTTCTTGCGAAAGAAGGCTGCTTTGAGCTTGACGAATTAGTCCTCCAGCATGGTGAAGGTATAGGTCTTGCCGTAGGTTTCGACATACACGGTGCGCATCACCTGTTCGGTGCGCGGCTTATCGTTGCTGTCGGTCGGCACGGAAGCGATCACATCCACGGTATCCAGACCGCCGAGCACCATGCCGAACGCGGCATAGTTGCCATCCAGAGAATCGCTGTCCGCGTGCATAATGAAGAACTGGCTGCCGGCCGAGTCGTTCGAGCTGGAGCGCGCCATGCTCAGCACGCCGCGCACATGGCTCAGATCATTCTCCACGCCGTTGCTGCTGAACTCGCCGCGGATGGCATAGCCCGGTCCGCCGGTGCCGTCGCCGTTGGGATCGCCGCCCTGAATCATGAAGCCGGAGATCACACGGTGGAAGGTGAGGCCGTCATAGAAGCTGCTGTTGGCGAGGGAAACAAAGTTGCCCACGCTCTCCGGCGCCTTCTCCGGATACAGCTCGCCATAGATCAGGGAGCCGTCGTTCATCGCAATGGTGAACGTCGGGTTCTTATCGAGCTGGCCAAGGCCGGAAACCAGCGCGGCGTTATCCACAGCCAGCGCGGCGTCCGCATCCATCTCGTTCAGCTCGTCTGCACCGATATAGCCCTTGATCTCCGTACCCGGCACGGCGACGAAGGAATACGTCTTGCCGTCCTCGGTGATGCTGCCCAGAACGTCCATGGACGCGCCCGCCTTCACGTCGGCCACAGCGTCGCCGCCCGGCATATCCAGCAGCTGGGTATCCGCATTCACGGAAGCATACGCCACGGTAGCCTCGACCGCCTCGCCGACGTAGACGTGATAGAGCTTGCTCAGATCGCCAATCTGCATATCGGCCTCATCGAGCACCTTGTTCACATACTCGGTATACGCGTCGTTCTTCTTATTGGTCAGGGCTTCCTCCGTCTCGATTTCCTTGCGGGACTCGAAATCGACCTCGCCAGTCTCCAGATCCTTCGCATAGCGCAGGATGAAATAGCCGTAATCGGTGGTAATCACGTCGGAGACGTCGCCCACGTTTTCAAGCGCCAGCGCGCCCGCGATAAATTCCTCGCCATAGAGCTGGCTGCCCTCGGCCACAGGATAGCCGCGCAGCATCTGCTCTTCGGTGGAACTGTCCTCGTTGTAAGCCTTCATGGCTTCCTCGAAGTCCGCGCCGCCCGCGATGGACGCGGCGACAGCCTTCGCCTTGGCATAGCCGCTCAGTTCCGCGATATCCGCGGATTCTTCCGGCGTGGCCTCGGCCTTCGTCGCTTCATCCTCGGTCGCCTCGCCATCCACCTTGGCGATGTAGATGCACTCCATCAGGCGCACGCCTTCCGGCGTATAGAGGATTTCGTTTTCGTTCACATAATCGTTGATGAACGTATCCAGATCGGCGTAGTTTTCCTTCTGCGTGGCGACCTTCTCGTCAAACGCGGCCTTCACCTCATCCTCGGTCACGGCGATATCCGCCGTCGCCTTTTCATACAGGTAGTTGAGCACATCGTTCAGCTCAGCCGTTTCCATCAGGCTTTCTTCGGAATAGCCCGCCTGCGTCAGCTGATCCTCCACGGCCTGCGTCAGCTCGTCGCCGGTATAGCCGGAAGCGGAGAGATAGCTTTCCAGATATTCGCGGGTGTTATCCAGCGTGGTCTGCACCTGCGCGGCCAATTCGGCCTTCTTTTCCTCGGTCAGCTCATAGCCGTTCTCGGCGGCATAATGGCGGACGATGGCCATGCTCAGCTTGCTCTGCACCGTCTCCTGCGCAACGGAAGCCTGAAGATCGGTGTCATATTCGTCCACGTTGTAGCCATACTGCGCGTAATACGCGACATACTGGCTGAGCATGTTGTCAAATTCATCCTGAATTTCGGATTGCAGCACCGTCACCGCGCCGTTGTACGCGGAAGCCAGCACTTCGTCGTCCAGCGCCGCCACATCCGACTCTTCTTCAACGTTCTCGTCCGCCGCTTCTTCGGTGATGACGACCGCCGCAGCGTTCTCATCGCTCTGCTCGGCGACCGGCTCTTCCGTCGGCTCAGCCGTCGGCGCTTCGGTCGGCTCGGCGGTGGGCTCTTCCGTCGGCTCGGCGGTAGGCTCTTCCGTCGGCTCGGCCGTCGGTTCCTCCGTCGGCTCGGCGGTGGGCTCTTCCGTCGGCTCGGCCGTCGGTTCCTCTGTCGGTTCGGCAGTGGGTTCTTCCGTCGGCGCTTCGGTCACAACCGGCGTGGCCGTCGCTTCCGGCGCTTTTTCCTGATTGCCGCACGCGCTCAGGGAAACCAGCGCGACGGCCAGCATCAGGGCCAGAAAACTCTTCTTCATTGAGTGTTCCCTCCATACTTTCTGTGATGCAATTTTTCTGCGCCGATTCAGCCACGTGGCACAACACCGCAGAATTTGCATCCTTTTGTCGGCAAATGCCGATTGTTACGGCATCAAAACCCTATTCCTCATTATACGCGCTGCACAGCCAAAAGGCAATCTTTTCGTCAAATTGCCTTTCCGACTTCATGCGCGATTCACAATTTTGTCACAATCGGTCCCGCATCCGGGCGCCGTCTCGGTTAAAACGTGTTTTCCGGATCAAATCCTGCGTTCGTCGCCTGCGCCTCGCGCCGCTTCTGCCGGGCAAAGGACTCGATAAACATCGCCATCTGCCGAACCGCAGGGGCCATCATCTGCGGATTGAGCACCGCAATGCCAAACTCGCGGTATTCCATCGGCTCAATCGCGTAAGTCTCCACGTCGCCGTGGACGCGCTCAAGCGTCAGGCTCGGCATGATGCAGATGCCGAATCCGCTTTCGACCATCGCAATCGTAGACAGATCATCCACAACGCGGCAGGTCGCCCGCACTGTGATCCGGTATTTCGCCAAAAACGCCTGCACGTCCGCGTCCGTCGCGTCGCCCTGAACGACAAACGTCTCCGCGCGCATCTCTTCGGGCATAATCACGCCCGGCGTTTTCGTTTTAAACCCGCGCGGCGCGACGCACATCAGCCTGTCGCGATACAGCGGACGCACCGCCAGATCGCGCGTGGACTCCGTAGACAGAAAGCCCAAATCCACCACGCCCGTCTTGATCCACTCGATCACATCGTCATATGTGCCCTGATCGATTTCGATTTCCACACCGGGGTATTTCACGCGGTATTCTGCCACGAGCTGCGGCAGCCACGCCACGCACACGCTGTTGAACGCGCCAATGCGCACCTTGCCGCGCTGCACGCCTTTCAGTTCGCCGACCGTCTGCGTCAACGCCTCGTCGGCGGAAAGCACCTGCCGGATCACCGGATAGAGCGCTTCGCCGCTTCGGGTCAGCGACACGCCGCCCTTGCCGCGAACGAAGAGCGAAAAGCCGCAGGACTCTTCCATCGAGCTGACGGCGTGGCTGATGGCGCTGGGCGTCAAATGCAGAATCTGCGCGGCGCGCGCAAAACTGCCCTGCTGGGTGACGGTATGAAAAATGCGATATTCCAGCAGCGTCATTGCTGTTCCTCCTGCCAAAATGGAATGAAAGCGATGGTTGTCGCTTTATTTCACTGTAACACCTGAGGGGGAGGCGCGTCAAGAGTCTGGAAAAAGTTTGCGCAAAGTGCCGCGCGGCGCGCGCGTTGACAGAGGTACTCCCGTAGGCGCACTTTGCAAAAAGAAGTGATGATAAAAGCGCTCCTCTTTGAACGGTTTTCCACCGATTTCAAAGAAGAGCACTCCTTTTCTTTTATTTATTCCACCGTCACGCTCTTGGCGAGGTTGCGCGGCTTATCCACGTCCAGACCCTTGGCGCAGCTGATGTAATAGGCCAGCAGCTGGAGCGGCACGACGGCCAGCGAGGTGGCCAGCAGTGGATCGGTGCGCGGCACATAGACTGTGAAATTGACGGTATCTTCGATGGCGTATTGGCCGTAGGTCGTCAGCCCGAACAGGCTGGCGCCACGGCTGCGCACCTCGACCATGTTGGAAACTTCTTTTTCAAACAGTTCCGGCTGGGTCGCGACGGCGACGACGAGCACGCCGTCCTCGATCAGGCTGATGGTGCCATGCTTAAGTTCGCCGGCGGCATAGGCTTCCGAATGGATGTAGCTGATTTCCTTGAGCTTGAGGCTGCCTTCCAGACTGATGGCGTAATCCAGCCCGCGGCCGATGAAGAACACGTCCTTGCAGGCGGCCATCTTGTTGGCGTACCACTGCACGCGTTCCTTGTCAGAGAGCACGCGCTCAATTTGATCCGGCAGGGCGAGCATCGCGGCAATCAGCTCTTCGCGGCGTTCCTTCGTGATCTGCCCGCGCACCTCGGCCATATGGACAGCGACCAGATACAGCGCCGCCAGCTGGGTGGAATACGCCTTGGTCGTCGCGACGGCGATTTCCGGACCGGCCCAGGTATACATCACGCTGTCCGCCTCGCGCGCGATCGACGAACCGACGACGTTGACCACCGCCAGCGTGCGCACGCCGCGCTCCCTACACAGGCGCAGCGCCGCCAGACTGTCGGCGGTTTCGCCGCTCTGGCTGATGATGACGACCAGCCCGTTCTCTTCCAGAATCGGATCGCGATAGCGGAATTCGCTCGCCAGATCAACCTCGCAGGGGACACGCGCAAGTTTTTCGATGACATAGCGCGCCGCCATGCCGACGTGATACGCCGAGCCGCAGCCGATGAGATACACGCGAGAGACGTTTGTAAAATCCTCATCCGTCAACCCGGTTTCGCTCAGGTCGATGATTTTTTCGCCGTCTTCGTTTTCCTTGATCCGCGGGGAGAGCGTGTCGCGCACGGCGCGCGGCTGTTCGTGGATCTCCTTCATCATGAAATGCTCGTAGCCATCCTTTTCGGCGGCGGCGGCATCCCACTTGATTTCCACGAACGGCTTTTCGATTTCTTCGCAGTCGATGTTGTAAACATGCAGTTCGTCGCGGGTCAGGCAGGCGATTTCCTGATTATCGATATAGACGACGTTGCGCGTGTAATTGAGCACGGCAGGCACGTCGGAAGCGATCATGTATCCCTGATATTCGCCGTCACAGCGGCCGAGAATCAGCGGGCTGTCCTTGCGGGCGGCATAGATCGCGCCGGGCTGATCGCCGAAAAGAATGCCGAGCGCGTAACTGCCGCGCACGCGAATCATCATATTGCGAATGGCGTCGAGCGCACGTTCGCGCGGCTCCATGCCGCGCTTGGCCGCATCGGCATAATAGCTGTCCAGCAGCGCGGCGGCAACCTCGGTATCCGTCTGCGAGGCGAACGTATAGCCCTTTTTAAGCAGCGATTCCTTGATTTCCTGATAGTTTTCGATGATGCCGTTGTGCACGAGCACGACTCGCTTTTCGCGGGTATACTGCGGGTGTGCGTTGACGGTGCTCGGCTCGCCGTGGGTCGCCCAGCGGGTGTGGCCGATGCCGCACAGGCCGTGAACGGCGTTGCCGGAATCGGTCATCTCCATCAGATTCTTGAGACGGCCCTTCGCCTTGACCACCTCGATGTGTTCGCTGGCTTCATCGCGCACAGCCAGACCTGCCGAGTCATAGCCGCGATATTCGAGCTTCGACAGACCGGCAAGCAAAATCGGGGCCGCCTGTTTCACGCCCACATAACCGACAATTCCGCACATATTGAATCCTCCTTACACGTTAAACAGCAAGTCGCCGTAGGTCGGCATCGGCCAGAGTCTGCCGTCTACAATCATTTCCAGATGATCGACCGGGGCGCGGAGCACCTCCATCGCCGGGCAGATGACGTCGTGCGCATAGCGCGCCTGCTCCTGCCCGGAAAGCGCCGCCATCTTTTCCTGCTTGGCGCGCAGATCGGCGAGCGCGTCGCTCGTCTGCCGCAGCAGCACGTTCACGCGGGCGAGCATCTCCCGCTGCACCGAAACATCCATGCCGGCCTGCATCGCCTGATTGGCCGACCAGGCCAGTTTTCCGCCGTATTCCGCAACGGCCGGAACGATATCCTTGCCCGCCATGTCGATCATCGTCAGCGCCTCGATGTTGATCGTCTTGGCATACAGCTCGAAGGAGACGTCCGCGCGGGCGCGCAGTTCCTTCTCGGTGAATACGCCCTGATGGGCGAACAGCGCGATGGAAGCGGGTTTCACCAGCTCCGGCACCGCGTCCACCATGCTCCTCAGATTCGGCAGGCCGCGCCGCGTCGCTTCGGCCACCCACTCGTCGGTATAGCCGTTGCCGTTGAAGATGATGCGCTGGTGCGCGGTCATTTCGCGGCGGATGAGCGCGTTCAGTGCGAATTCAAAATCTTCCGCCTTTTCCAGTTCGTCGGCAAACGCCTGAAACGCTTCCGCCGCAATGGTGTTGAGCACGGTGTTCGCGTCGGCGATGCAGCCGGAAGACGGCACCATGCGGAACTCGAATTTATTGCCCGTAAACGCGAAGGGCGAGGTCCGATTGCGGTCGGTCGCATCGCGGCGGATAAACGGAAGGGTCGAAACGCCCACGCGCATGATGGACGCGGACGGCACGCTCTCGTCGCTCCCGCGGATGATATGATCCACAACGGCGGTCAGCTGATCGCCCAGGAACATGGAGATGATGGCGGGCGGCGCTTCGTTCGCGCCGAGACGGTGATCGTTGCCGGGGTTGGCGGCGCTCATGCGCAGAAGGCCCGCGTGCTCATCTACCGCCTTCATCATCGCGGCGAGCACGAGCAGGAACATCCGGTTCTTCTGCGGATCGCGGCCCGGCTCCAGCAGATTATGCCCGGTATCCGTGGTCAGCGACCAGTTGTTGTGTTTGCCGCTGCCGTTGACCCCCGCAAAGGGTTTTTCATGCAGCAGGCATACCAGCCCGTGACGCAGGGCAACCTTCTTCATGACGTTCATGACGAGCATGTTTTCGTCCGTCGCCACATTGGTGGTGTTGTAGATGGGCGCAAGCTCATGCTGGGCGGGCGCGGCCTCGTTATGTTCCGTCTTGGCCGGGATGCCGAGCTTCCACAGCTCGATATCCAAATCCTTCATGTAGTTGCTCACGCGTTCCTTGATCGCGCCGAAGTAGTGATCCTCCATCTCCTGCCCTTTGGGCGGCATGGCGCCGAAAAGCGTGCGCCCGGTGAAGATGAGGTCTTTTCGCTTCAGATAGGTTTCGCGATCGACGATGAAATATTCCTGCTCCGGGCCGACGGAGGTCGTCACACGCTGGGTCAGATTATCGCCGAAGAGCCGGCAGATGCGCACGGCCTGACGGCTGATGGCCTCCATCGAGCGAAGCAGCGGCGTTTTCTGGTCGAGCGCCTCGCCGTTGTAGCCGCAGAACGCCGTGGGGATACACAGCGTCTTCGTATCGCCGTTGTCGTAGATAAACGCAGGGCTGGTGATATCCCAGACGGTATAGCCGCGCGCCTCAAACGTGGCGCGGATGCCGCCGGAGGGGAAGGAGGACGCATCCGGCTCGCCGCGGATCAGCTCTTTGCCGCGCAGCTCCATGATGACGCTCCCGTCCTTCTGCGGGCTAATGAAAGAGTCATGCTTCTCGGCGGTCGTGCCCGTCAGCGGCTGAAACCAGTGGGTGTAATGCGTCGCCCCCTGCTCGATCGCCCATTCCTTCATGGCGCTCGCCACCGCGTCCGCCACGGTGGGATCAAGCTCTTCGCCGGTGGCCATGCTGGCCGACAATCTCTTGTAAATCTCCCTGGGCAGGCGCGCGCGCATTTCCTTTTCGGAAAAAACGCTGCTGCCGTAAAGCGCGGGAATATCCAGATACTCGCTCATGCGTGCTCTCCTTGGCCGTGTTTTTCCCCGCCGCGGAAAGGGGCGGCGGGAGATGCAATACCTTATTACGATACACCACTTTGCGCAAAAAAGCAATTCCGAAAAGCTTTTAGGCCGAATCAGTTCATTTTTTTCGGCTTTTACGGCGTTTTTCTTTGGATTCTGCGGCAGGTTTTGCCGCTGGAACTTTCTGCGCCGCCGCGTTTTGCGCCGCAAGCCGTTTATGCCGCCGCGTTTCCAGCATAAAATAAAAAAGCCGCGCCCGTCTGCATTCTGGCGCAGGCATGATGCGCGCGGCGGCGGGCAAAATCATCTTGCGGCGCGCGGACACATCGTCCCGCTGCGGCATAATCTGCCATCAGGCGGGTTCGCCGCCGCAAAGCCGAAAAAAATCGGAGGGATTCTCATGGCGCATTATGCGGTTCGCGAAAGCCCGCCGCTGCGGGGAGAAATACCCATCAGCACATCCAAGAACGCGGTGCTGCCCATCATGTGCGGCGCGCTGCTGACGGGCGAAGACGCGCGCATTGAACGCGTGCCGGAATTGACGGATGTGAAGACGCTCTGCGCGCTGCTGGCTTCGTGCGGGTGCAGCGTGAAAAAGGAGAACGACGCGCTCATTTTGAACGCCGCCGCGCTGCAAAACCCGCAGGACGAAGAGGATGTACGCAAGATGCGCGCCTCGGTGCTGGTGCTCGGCCCGCTGCTCGCGCGGCTGGGCGAAGCGCGCATTCCCCTGCCCGGCGGCTGCGCGATCGGCCAGCGGCCCATCGACCAGCACCTCAAGGGCATGAGCGCGCTGGGCGCAAAGGTGAAGTTTGACCACGGCGGCGTGACGCTTTCGGGCCGCCTGCGCGGGGCGGTCATCTATCTGGATATGCCGTCCGTCGGCGCGACGGAAAACCTGCTGATGGCGGCGACACTGGCCAGCGGCACGACGCGCATCGAAAACGCGGCCAAGGAACCGGAAATCGTCGATCTGGCGGCGTTTCTGAACGCGATGGGCGCGCGCGTGAGCGGCGCGGGTACATCCACCATCGTCATTGAAGGCGTGCGCGCGCTGCACGGCGTGAGCTGGCAGCCGATTGCCGACCGTATCGAGGCGGGCACGATGGCCTGCGCCTGCGCCATCACCGGCGGCGAACTGCTGCTTTCCGGCGCGCGGGCGGAACATCTGCGCTCCCTGCTCTTCAAGCTCAGCGAAGCGGGCATACATATCAAGGATACGCCGGGCGGGCTGATGGTCTTCGGCCGAGCCAAACAGCCCTTTGAAATCCGCACGATGGTTTATCCCGGCTTCCCGACCGATTTGCAGGCGCCGATGATGGCCGTCGCCTGCAAAACCCCCGGCACAAGCGTATTTCTGGAAACGATTTTTGAAAACCGCTTCATGCACGCCGCCGAGCTTTCCCGGCTGGGCGCGCACATTCGGGTGGAAAACCGCGTCGCCGTCGTGGAGGGCACGCCGTATCTGACCGGCGCGCCGGTTCGCGCAACGGATCTGCGCGCGGGCGCGGCGCTGATCCTGGCGGGGCTCTGCGCCGAAGGCGAGACGCTGGTGGATGATTCCGGCGGCCACATCGAGCGCGGCTACTGCAAGATCGAAAAAAAGCTGAAAGCCGTCGGCGGGCACATTGCGCGCGTCGATGCGCAGAACGCGGATTAAAAGTTCTGAAGGCCGCCGGCGTTTTCGGCGGCCTTGTCTTTGCCGCGCGCATGGTGTATAATAAAGTGATGTTTTATCGATATTCAGCCCATCCGGCGGAAAGGAGCGCACCGTGAACAGAAAAAAATGGGCGGCGCTCACCCTTTCGCTGCTGGGACTTTCCATCGGCGGAACCGTCGCGCTGGTGGCCGCCGTCGATCCGTTTGAAGTGTATCACAGGGCGACCGCGTTTATCCCGCCGATTTCAAACGGCACGCAGATTTATTCCAACGCGGGCATCGCCAAAAACTACGCCTACGACAGTGTGGTCATCGGCTCGTCGATGACGGAAAACTTTCGTCCCAGCCAGTTAGACCGCCTTTTCGGCGGGCAGTTTGTCAAGCTTTGCGTCAACGCGGGTTCCTCCTTCAACCATAAGCAGATGATGGATATGGCCTTCGCGACGCACGACGTGCGCCGCGTGCTCTACGGCGTGGACGTGGAAGCGCTGACCTATTTTTACAAGACGCCCAAGTGCGAAATGCCGGATTATCTCTACGACGACGATCTCTTCAACGACGTTTCCTATTGGTTCAACAAAAGCGTGCTGCTGACCTACATTCCCGAATGCCTCGCCACGCTGGGGCAGAGCGCCCCGGATCAGCTCGACACGATGTACAGCTGGGGCGATTTGTATGCCTACGGCAGGGAAGCCGTGCTGGCGGACGTTTCCTTCAGCCGGGATACGGTCGAGCAGATCAACGCCGAAGCGGGGCTTTCCCAGCAGACCAAGCTCAACGTGGAGCACAACTTTCTGCCGTTCGTCGAGCAGCACCCCGACACACAGTTTATTTTCTTCTTCCCTCCGTATTCCGCCGCGCACTGGTATCAGTTTTACACGCAGGGGCAGATGGAATACCATTTGCAGCAGAAAAAAGCGCTGGCCGAAGCGCTGCTTCCATACGGCAACGTGGAGATTTATGATTTTCAGGCGCGGACGGAATGGATCTGCGACCTGAATCAGTACATCGACGCAAAACACTACGGCCCGGATATCAACGACGCGATGGCCGAGGAAATGGCCGCGGGGCTTTCCCGCGTGACGGACGCCGCGCAGCTGGAAGCGAACAACGACGTCATCCGCGCGCTGGCAGCGCAGATTGTGGAAGCCGGAGACTGGCCGTTTTGATTTTTTGAAAAGGAGCACATACCGACATGCTGTTCAATTCCTACGTTTTCATGCTGGCGTTTCTGCCGCTGACCCTGCTGGGCTATTTTCTGCTGGGCAGACTGCCGGAAAAAAACCAGCTCAACAAGGTGTTTCTGGTACTGGCCTCGTTCCTTTTCTACGGCTACAACAATCCCAGCTATGTGCCGATCATTGCAGGCAGCATCCTCGTCAATTACGCGCTCAGCCAGCTGATGCTCACGCGGGAAAAGAAGGCCGTGCGCCTGCCGCTGATGCTGCTGGGGCTTTTTCTGAACCTCGGCGTGCTGTTTTACTTCAAATACCACGATTTCTTCTTTGAAAACCTGAACGGCGCGTTCGGCCTGCATTTGACGCTCAACCGTCTGGCGCTGCCGCTGGGCATTTCGTTTTTTACCTTCCAGCAGCTTTCCTACGTCATCGACAGCTACAAGCGCACCGTTCCGCGCTACAATATTCTGGATTATGCGCTGTTCGTCACCTTCTTCCCCCAGCTGATCGCCGGGCCGATCGTGCTGCACAGCGAAATCGTGCCGCAGTTTGCGGACGCGCAAAACCGCCATTTCAATTTTGACAACTTTGCGCCCGGCCTGTACGCCTTTGCACGCGGCCTGATGAAAAAGGTCGTCATCGCGGATACGTTCGCCGTCGCGGTGGAAGCGGGCTTCGCCAGCGCGCAGACGCTCAACACGGCGGAGGCGTGGTTCGTCGCCATCGGCTACACCCTCCAGCTCTATTTCGATTTTTCCGGCTACTGCGACATGGCGACGGGCGTGGGCCTGATGTTCAACATCAAAATCCCGATCAACTTCAATTCGCCCTACAAGAGCCTGAACATCCGCGAATTCTGGCAGCGGTGGCATATTACGCTCTCCCGTTTCCTGACGACGTACATCTATTTCCCGCTGGGCGGCAGCCGAAAGGGCATGGCGCGCACCTGCGTCAACCTGATGATCGTATTCCTGCTCAGCGGCCTGTGGCATGGCGCGGGCTGGCTGTTCCTGCTCTGGGGGCTGATGCACGGCGCGGCAAGCGTGCTCTACCGCCTTTTCCGCAAACCGTATGACCGCCTGCACCCGGCGCTGCAATGGCTCGTCAATTTCGGCTTCATCGTCGTGGCGTGGGTCTTCTTCCGCGCGACGAGCCTGACCGACGCGCTGGCCATCGTCAAATCCATGCTGATGATGAACTTTGGGCCGCTGCGCGATTCCATTACGTCGGCCTTCGCCCTGCCCGGCGGTTTCCACGAGGGCTACAACGCCATCTACATGATGATCTGGTACGCCGCGTCGCTGTTCGCCTGCCTGGGCCTGCGCAACACCTACGAAAAGACGATGGATTTCCATCCGACGCTGTGCAACGCCCTGACCACGGTGCTGATGATCGTCTACTGCACCCTGTCGCTCTCCAGCGTGAGCGTGTTCCTGTATTTCAATTTCTGACCGATTCCCCTGCGGTTCAAAGACATGATGAAACGAAAAACCTGGGCGCTGCTGAGTCTCGCGCTGCTGCTCGGCACAATCGGCGCCATCTGCCTGACGGTCATCGTCATCGATCCGTTTCAGGTCTACCACCTCGCGACGCGCTACATGCCGCCGATTGACAACACCACGCAGGTCTACGCCAACGCAGGCATCGCGCGCAGCTATGATTACGACAGCGCCGTCGTCGGCACATCCGTGACGGAAAACTTCCGCCCGACGCAGATGGACGCGCTGCTCGGCGGTCGATTTATCAAGCTGTGCACCTCCGCCGGAACGGCCTATAACCACGCGCTGCTGATGGATCTGGCCTTTCGCACGCACAATGTAAAGCGCATCGTCTACGGGCTGGACGTGTATTCCTTCATCGCCAAAGTCGATCAGACCGGCAGCAATGTGCCGATGTATCTGTACGACGACAACCTCTTCAACGACGTTTCCTACTGGCTCAACCGCAGCGTGCTCGGCTCGTTCCTGCCGCGCTGCCTGAAAGCATGGGGGCAAAAGCAGGACGATTCCATCCGCGACCGCATGTATAACTGGGCGGGCCGCGACGATTACGGCCCCATCGCGCTGTATACCGCCAGCTTTACCCCGCCGGAAAATCCGCTTCCCGCGGACGCGCGCACCCAGCTGGCTCAGGAAAACCTGAACGCGCACCTGATTGCCTACATCACGGCGCACCCGGAAACGCAGTTCGATATCTTCTTCCCGCCGTATTCCGCCGCGGAATGGGCGACCATGCAGAGCAAGGGAACGTTGGAAGCGATGCTCGCGCTGCGCGGCCTCTGTTACGACGCGCTGAGCGGCTACGACAACGTGACGATCTATGATTTTTCCGCGCGGGAAGATTGGGTGCTCGACTTGAATAATTACAAAGACACGCTGCACTACGGCCAGTGGATCAACGACGCGATGGCTGAGTGCATCGCGGGCGGCGAATATGCCGTCTTTTCCCGCGAGACGCTGGATGCGGCGACGGAAAAGCTCCGCGCATGGGCCAACGCGCAGATTGAAGCGGGCGGCTGGATTTTCTGACCGCCTGCGGAAAGGAAAAACACGTGCGAAAAACAAACGCTCCTTCTCAGCCTTTCGGCCGGTTGATCGCGGCCTGCGGCATTCTGCTGGCCGTCGTGCTGGTCAGCGCGCTGATGACCACGTTTCTGCAAAAACCGAACCTTGACGCGCTGGCGGATAACGCCGCAACCGCCGCGCCGGAAGTCGATCCCACGCCGACTCCCGAACCCACCATCACCCCGACTCCGGCGGTTTACGCGCCCTTCGGCGCGCAGTATGGCTATGGCGGCGCAAACCTGATTCCCGAAACGCCCACCCCCGACCCCGTGAGCGTCACGCCCACGCCGGCAGCCGCCCCAACCGATACCCCTAAACCCACAAAAGCGCCGACGCGCACGCTCAAAAAGAATTTCACCGGCGAGGACGTGAAACAGCTCCAGCAGGCGCTCATCGATCTGGGCTACCTGAACGACGCGGCGGACGGCACGTTCGGCGCGAACACGGAGGAGGCTGTCATCCGCTTTCAGGCCGTCAACGGGCTGAGCGCGGATGGGCTGGCAGGCGTCAAGACGCAGGAACTGCTGTACAGCGGCAATGCGCTTTCCGCCGATCAGGCGCCCAAGCCGGATTTTCTCATGCTCGTCAACCGCCAGCATAAGCTCGGCAAAAACGACGCGCCGACCGATCTGGTGACGATCGAATCCGTGCTCTCCGCCGATATCGTCAAGGTCAAATACAGCGGCACCAAGGCCGACCGAACCGCCACCGAGGCGCTGGGCCGAATGCTCTCCGCCGCCATCGCGGACGGCCTTTCCAACTTCCAGATTTCCTCCGCTTACCGCACATACAGCGAACAGCAGAAGCTCGTGGATAACTCCGTCGCCAAGTATCAGAAAAACAACCCGGACTGGTCGCGCGACCGCTGTCTGTCGGCCACCTATAACACCGTCGCGCCCGCCGGAACAAGCGAGCATCAGACTGGGCTGGCGTTTGACATCACCGTGCCGAATGTGAGCTTCACCGGAACGGCACAGCAGAAATGGCTGCATGAACATTGCGCAAAATACGGCTTCGTCGTCCGCTTCGCAGCGGATAAGCAGAAGCTGACGGGCTTCGTCGCCGAAAGCTGGCATTTCCGCTATGTCGGCGTTGAAGCGGCCCAAACCATGACCCAGAACAACTGGTGTCTGGAAGAATATGTCGAAAAGATGGGGCTGTGAACGTCTCCGTCTTGCCCGCCTCCCTTTCTTGAGGGAGGTTTTTTCATAGAGAGATTTTCTCATCCGTCAAAAAGCTTTTCCCTGTGCGACGGCTTTTTCAAGCTTACGGTTTGCCCAACGCGGCTCATCCGCGCCTCTGACCATCCGGAAGCGCAGAGCATCCCCGTCATCGCCATGACGGCCAACGTCTTTGTCAAAGATGTACACGACGCACTGGACGCGGGCATGAACGCGCACATCGCCAAACCGCTGAATTTGGAAACGCTCAAGAGCACGCTGGGATCGTGCTTGCCAAAAAACAAAACAGCTGAAAAAATCCCGCGCAATATCGAACAACTCGTTCGGTTCGCGCGGGATTTTTTGACTTGTTTACATTTTAATACCTATTCAGCCTTGCGTCAATCCGTGAGGCTGAATATTTTTCCCCCAATACGCCATAATCGCCGCAGTGATCGCCGGATACGTCATCTGTTCGGGCAGACTTTCAAACAGCCGTGTTTCAGCCATTTCACTTTCAGGCAGCGGGCCGAGTTTTTGAATTTCTGCCGTAAAAACCACGCCGCATGCGCCGCTCTTCCCGTCTTCACTGCCCGCCCAGTAATCGCAGAGCGGCTCGATTTCAAACGCCGCCGCGCCGGATTCTTCAAACAGTTCGCGTTTGGCGGCCTGCAAAGGCGTTTCGCCCTGCTCGATATGACCGCCCTGAAATTCCCATGTCGTGCGCTGTTTATGGCGGCTGAGCAGAAATTTTCCCTCCATGCGCGAAAGGATGACGACATACGGATAGCGCTCAAAACTGCCGAGCGGATAGGTTTTGCTGATCATATGTGTGCCTCCGATATCAGAATGATTTCATCATAGCACCGTTTGGCCTGCGCGTCAAACCTCAGCCGAACGACGTCATATCATCCAGATCGATATCGTCCTCGCGGATAAAGCCGCGCCATATTTCCCCGTTCAGCGTCGTTTCGACATAAACCAGCGTTTCCGTTTCGCTGTCGTCCGCCTTCCGGGCCTCCATCACATCCAGATACGTTGCGCGCGTCCCTTTGGGCACCGTGCCAAGCACGCCGCTTGCGCAAACCGGATCATCCATCAGCGCGGTGTCTTTGTTGATGGTTCCGCCATACCAGGCAAACGCCGCTTCCTGCGTCATTTGAACGGCGCGTTCCAGCCTGTCGTTCTGCGCGCCTTCGATCCAGCCCGTCCGATAATGGCCGGGCGTTGTTTCATAGAGCACAAACGCCCAGTCGCCTTTTCGGCAGAGCAGCATCAGCCAATCCGTCAGCGACACCGCCGCCTTGCCGTTCGCCGCGCGCGGGCTGACTTTGCTCGGACGCGTATGGACGGGGCAAACCGCCTTTTCGTCCAGCGCAATATACAGTGGTTCGGCGTTGGCAAAAAGATCCACGATCACCGGGCCATCCATCTTCTTTTCCAGCCTCAGCTCATTTAAGCCATCCTCGCGCGCGACCGAAAAGCGCTCGGTTTCGGACGCATCGTAGGGCACGATGTTTCCTTCCATCGTCCGCAGTTCTTCCGGATCAAACGCCGCCGCGTCGCGGTTAGGCGCTTCTTCGCAGATGCCTTTGGCGATATCCGGCACGCTGTCGCAGAAGAGGACGCAGTCCTCGAACAGCCACGCGCACAGATCGGTTTCCGCGTCGTCATAGGTCACGACGAACCAGTCTCCGTCCGGCCCCTGTTCCAAAACCAGGCTGAAGTCTTCGTGTTCTGCCTCCTCATCTCGCGAACCATAGACGCTCACCTGCGGACCCGTCTCCCGCGTAAACCATACGGTGTGCCATTGGCCGCTGCCGGCATCGCCGTTTATATTCAGCCAGCCCATCCCGCCGTCAGGCAGAATCGCATCGTTTTCCCAGGCGGTTTTCCATTCATTCCCCTGTTTGCGCTCATAGCGCAGAAATCGGCGCGCCGCTTCCTCCACAATGGAAAAACGCTCATTGCCAAACACATCCGTCATCATCGTCACATTTTCGGCACGCACACCGATAAAGGCGAAGGCCATACGCCAAGCCGCCAGCAGACAAAAAAGCGCGCGTTTCATCCGGATCACCCTTTCTGATGATTAGACGAAACGCGCGGGAGTTTTCTTGCTGATTTATGGGAATATTTATATCCAACTCCGCCTGATTGGATTTTGTTTTTACGCTGCGTCTCCGCTGCCCGTCAGCCGTTCCAGCAGCGTATCATACTGCGCCTGCGTAATCACACCCGCATCGAGCAGGCTCTTGAGCTGCGCTTCATCCAGACCGCCGCCGATTTCAGGCAGTTCGGGCTGATCGGCGCTGTCGTCATCCGCTTCGTCCTCCGGCTTTTCCGGCGGCTGCTGGGTATCATCCTGTTCGCCTTCCGGCTTCTCCGGCGCGTTGTCTTTGAGATATTCCTCGATGGCGTTATACGTATCCTCATCAATCACGCCATCCTCCAGCAGTTTTCTGGTGTCAACGCGGCTGGGCATATCCTTCGGCACATTCTGGTCATCCGGCTTCTGCTGCATGCCCTTCTTCTTTCTGTTCTTCATCTGGCTCTGCTGCGTCTGCGGCCGCCCGCTGTTCGTGCTATTCGTTGTTTCGCCCTCGGCATTCGCCGCGGCGCAGGCCATCGTCATGCAAAGCAGGGTGCAGACCGCAACTTTCATTTTCGTTTTCATCTTTGTTTCTTTCTTATCATCGGGGTTCATTCTTTTTAGCTCCCGTTCCTTGGAACGCTGTAAGAATAGCACCCGAAGATTAAACCAAGTTTGAAAACGAAAAAGTTTTTTGAAATCGCTTTTGCTTGGGGCTTTGCCTCGCCTCACCAGAAATCGAAGGTTTCTGGATCCTCCACAAGCAAAATGCGCATGGTTTCGCCCTCCTTTGCGCAAGAGTATAGCATACGTGGGGCATCTTCGTCCATTTTTTCCCGAATTTGGGATGAAATGGATATCATATATCGTTTTATATGGCAGAACGGTTCCGAAAGCAACCCATTTTCAACCGAAAAGGAGTGTATTTCATGCGCAAACGTTCGATTCCTTGGACACGCCTTGCCGCTCTGCCGCTCACTTTACTGCTTGTTGTCTGCGGCGGCGCGTCGGCAGACGCCAATGACAAGCCCGCGTTCAGTCAAAGCGGCACGCAGGGCGTCAGCATGACTTGGACGATTGAAAACCTGTATTTTGACGGCCGTCTGCTGGCGCTGGATGTGCTTATCTCGCCGAGCGACGCGCGCTATTCGGCCTGCAACGACGTTCTCGGCGATTATGCAGACTTCACGGAAGCCGACGACGCTCGTGCGGAAGGTTTTGTTCCGCTCGGCTTTTACTGCGAAGCTGATATTTGGGCAGATTCGGTTCCAGAAACGGGTTCCGTCCTCGGTTCAGGGGAACGCAAAGGCAGTGAAGCCATGCGCCGATTCCGTTGGATGCTCACATCCGAAGAAGCCGCGCAAGTCCGCTCGATTCATCTGTATTGCGGCATCATGGAAACGCCCGGACAGTTGACGAGCCAAGAAATCTATGTTTTAGATATTCCCAAACCCGACGCAGCAACCGTCATACAGGTTTCGGTCAACGCCGAACAGGTGAAAACCAACCGCATCCGCGAAATTCTACTCACGCAAACTGACACGGTGACCAATATCTATCTGTATTACGACAACACCGATTACGGGCCACGTGTCCCGCTGGATTATACCTGTTCAAATCATCCGGACGCCTTCGTTTTCAATATCTATGACGACCGGAAACAGCTGAACTGCCTTGTTTTATCCATTCCCAGTGCCGAAATCGATTTGACTGCTCATACCCTGCCCGTGCAGGATCTGGAAAATAATCAGCTCATCACGATCGACCTGCAAACCGGCATAGCTACCTGATAAAGTGAGGACAGACCTCTTTGGAGATCTGTTCTCACTTTTTCGCAAAATTATATCCAATTTGGATATTTATGATTGATTTTTAGGATATAACATGTATATAATAATTCTACAAAAGACAAAAAGAGGGTTTTCCCATGAAAAGAATCATCTGTGGTCTGCTCGTTTTCTGTTTGCTGCTGCCCGCGTTGGCTTTTGCCGCCCCATCCCAAAAACTTCAAGCCATTTATGATTCGGTAGACACGCTGAATGTCGAAGAACTCGTCGCCCTTCAGGATTACGTCAACGCAAAAATCGACGCTTCTTCAGCCGTTAACACAGACGAAACCACGTATGTGCTTAACAAAAATACGAAGAAATTCCATTATGCCGATTGTGCCAGCGCCAAGTCCATCAAAGATAAAAACCGCACAACCTACACGGGTTCAAGGGATGAAGTCATCGCCAACGGCTATCAACCGTGCAAAAAATGTAATCCCTAAGTTACAAGCGGATGCTTCGGAATTCAACAGTGTCCTACTTTCCCAGGCATAAGTACAATGCTGCACATTGGTTGGGGCAATCTGAAAAAATAAAGTTTTCCGGTTGTATGAAAAGAAAAGACCCACCCTTTCGGGCAGGTCTTTTCTTTTCATGGAATCCGGCAACGTCCTACTCTCCCAGGTCGTCTCCAACCAAGTACCATCGGCGCTGAAAGGCTTAACTTCTGTGTTCGGTATGGGAACAGGTGGATCCCTTTCGCCATTGTCACCGGAAAACTGTGAAGGGTTTGTGCAGTCCCTCGTCTTCTTGGTTTCCGCTCCGTCTCTTTATAACCGCAGCTTCCATCTTGGAGACTCTCCGCACATCTCGCGCTTCATCTTCTATTGCGCGTACCCTGAAAACCGCACATCCAGATCTCTTTTCATCTCGTAAAACCAGTTTCCAATTTTCCCTTTGGTCTCAACTCAATTCTCTTAGATCAAGTCCTCGACCGATTAGTATCATCAAGCTCCAAACGTTACCGCTCTTTCACCGATGACCTATCACCTGGTAGTCTTCCAGGGGTCTTACTTCTTTCGAATGGGACACTTATTCTTGAGGTGGGCTTCACGCTTAGATGCCTTCAGCGTTTATCCCATCCGCATTTCGCTTCCCTGCTGTGCCGTTGGCACGACAACAGTTGCACCAGTGATGCGTCCACTCCGGTCCTCTCGTACTAGGAGCAGCTCCTCTCATGTGTCCTTCGCCCACGATGGATAGGGACCGAACTGTCTCACGACGTTCTGAACCCAGCTCGCGTGCCGCTTTAATTGGCGAACAGCCAAACCCTTG
>ENA-UEPH01000044-UEPH01000044.1-human-gut-metagenome-genome-assembly--contig:-NODE-44-length-133965-cov-16.082995_pt1 | contig 133965 bp, 102 predicted proteins | sample MGYA00242891_ERZ507898 | MGnify/ENA primary metagenome ERZ507898 (study PRJEB26167, sample SAMN06115411) | human gut metagenome | host: Homo sapiens | place: China:Guizhou | collected 2014-10-15...
TCCATATACGGGTCCTCCTCCACGCTGATCTCCAAGTATGACGCGCTGCCAAAGGAGCAGCAGCTCAAGCTGTTGGGAGAAATTCAGGAGGACAGCGAATGGCTCATCCGCATGGTTGAAAATCTTCTGTCGGTTACAAGAATCGACGGTGCAAAAGTGGAAGTCGTGAAGACACCCACGGTTCTGGATGAGCTGATTGACTCGGTTCTCATGAAGTTTTCCAAAAAGTATCCGAATCAGAAGGTCATCACACAGATACCGGAGGAGTTTGTGGACATTCCCATGGATTCGCTCCTTATTGAGCAGGTACTGCTGAATCTTCTGGAAAATGCCGTATTCCACGCAAAAGGTATGACGGAACTGACGCTTTCCGTTTCTCTTGTGGGAGATAAGGCGGTATTTGAGGTTGCCGACAACGGCTGCGGCATCCCGGAGGATGCGCTTCAAAAGATTTTCACCGGAAGTTATGAGAAGTCCGCCGCGCCGGTGGACGGGACCCGCAGCAATATGGGGATCGGACTATCCGTGTGCGCCGCCATCGTCAAGGCGCACGGCAGCGAGATTACTGCGGAAAATAGGAAGGGCGGCGGTGCGGTATTCCGCTTTGCTCTGGAAAGAGGGGGGGAGGACGATGGGCAATAACAAGTACAAAATTCTGATCGTAGAGGACGAGGCCAACATCAGAAGCTTTATCAAAGTCAATCTGGAAACCAGTGACTATCAGGTGCTCTGCGCGGAAACCTGTGCGCTCGGCATGATGATGTACGCCTCCCATCATCCGGATCTCATCGTTCTGGATCTCGGTCTGCCGGACAGAGATGGCATGAGTCTGATTCAAGAGGTGCGAAAGACGGACACTGTACCCATCATCGTGCTCTCCGCCCGCTCCAACGAGAGGGACAAGGTGGAGGCGTTGGATCTGGGCGCGAATGACTATATCACCAAGCCCTTTGGCACGGAGGAATTGCTGGCTCGTATCCGTGCCGTTCTCCGCAGCCATCGGCACAGCGAAGAGAAGGAAAGTTCCCATGGCGGAAAATTCCAACTTCAGGACTTGCTGATCGATTACGATACACGGCAGGTTTTTGTAGGGAAAGAGGAGATCGACCTGACCCAGACGGAGTACAACATCATGGCATTTCTCTCCGTTCACGCCGGAAAGGTGCTGACGTATGCCGCCATCATTCGGGCGGTCTGGGGGTATTCCGACTATGGCAGCGTCAAGAAGCTGCAAGTCAATATGAAGAACATCCGCAAGAAAATGGGCGTGACGCCCGGTGAAAAGCGCTACATTATCAACGAGCTTGGCGTCGGATACCGTATGCTGGCGGAGGATGAGGCATAGCGCTGCCAAAGTTCTGCGCCGCTTGACAGGCGTGTACAATGCAAATGAGCTTTTTCCGTTTCTATCCCAAACGGAGAAGGCTCATTTGTGTTTGGGGGATCAAAGGAGTGAAACGCCTTGTATCTCTCTGCGCCGGTGCGCAGGGCAACTTGAATATTCTTAGTAATGTTGCAGCAGGCGATTTTCGCAACTGCGTACCGCCGGTTCCTCTACGCCATTTTTACGCCATTTCTGCGTGGGGATGCGTAGGGAAATAGGAACTTTTATGTTTTGACTTCATCCGAAAATGCCTGTCCTATCAAACCTTATCGGCATTTGTGCGTTTGCGGAGAGTTTCAGAAACAGGCTCGCTTTCGACAATACCTAATTTCATAGTTTTTCGCTCTCCTTATGCTTTAGAGGCGGCAGAGCCGCCAGTTTTACCGGATAGAGGCGCCCCGGCAGGCCGATGCCCACCGAGACGAAGCGTAAAATCGCCGGAAGGACAAGCTGTCAGGCGTGTTTACCCTTGCTCATTACTGACATTATCATACCATGTCGGCGGCAGATGCACAATAGGAAAAAGGCTCCGGCGGCGCAAAATCTCCTCCCCTTCGGCACAGACGGGGGCAGGAAAGCCCTGCGGCCCACACGGGCCGCAGGGCTTTCTCCCGATGAAGCTTAGTCCTTCTTATTCTTGCGCTTAGTGACAAGCAGCACCACCAGCACGATGATGCCCACGCCAGCCACAGCCAACACAACCCACAGGGCGGTCACATTGCTGCTGTCGCCGGTGGCGGGGTATCGGGCGTAGTGGGTTTCTCCGGCTGGGTGGGCCGGGAAGTCCCACCCGGCTTGCCCGTCTCCTCATACCGCAGCAGGGAGATGTCCGCCCCCAGGCGGATGGTCTTGCCGGCGAAGTCGGCGGTATTGCTGTTCACCAGCTCTGCCACACCCGCCAGCTGCCGGGCGGTGGTGATGGTGAACTCGGTATCCGTCCCGTCATACCACGAGAGATCCACTGCCCGTCCCAGCGGATGGTGGAGAAGTATTCCACCATGACCTGCTCCTCCGTTACGCCCTCCGGCAGAGTATCGGCGTAGCCGGAAGCCGTCTCGGTAAAGGCCGCTCATTGCCTTCGCCGTCCGTATAGTGGATGGCGGCAACGTCATAGCCTTCCCGCCGCTCTGCCTGCACCTGCCCGTCCAGAGCCGAGACCGGCATCACCAAACTCAGCACCATGCACAAAGCCAGCAGCAGCGCCGATACACGCTTCCTGTGTTGCTTTATGTGCAGGTCCCTTCCTCTCTGAAAATTTTTATATGCAGCCCCACAGGACATGATATACAGCTTCACGGCTTGGCCGGGTCATAGACGCAGCTGCGGACCGTGGCACCGGTGACCGGCACCTGCGCCACCGTCAGAGGGATACGGTACAGGGTGTGCAGCAACTCTTCCGTCAGCATCTCCTCCACCGGGCCGCAGGCCGCCACCGTGCCGCCGTGGAGGGCCAGCACATGGGTGGCGAAGCGAAGGGCGTGCTCCGGATCATGGGTGGACAGCAGCACCGTGTAGCCCTGCTCCGTCAGGCGGCGCACCTGCTGCAGGAGCCGGAACTGGTTGCCGTAGTCCAGATTGGCGGCAGGCTCGTCCATCAGCAAGATCCTCGCCTGCTGGGCCAAGGCCCGTGCAATGAGGGCCAGCTGCCGCTCGCCGCCGGAGATGCGGCGGATGCCCCGGTCTGCCAGCGGGGCGATGCCCACCAGCTCCATCATGCGCTGCGCCGTCTCCAGCTGCTGCCGTCCCGGCTGCCGCAGAGGCTCCAGCCCTCCGGCGGCGCCCATAAGCACCGTGTCCCGGACGGTGTAGTCGAACAACGGCTGGCTGGACTGGGGGATATACGCCGCCAGATGGGCCAGCTCCCGCCGGGGCAGATGCCGCACGTCCCGCCCGCACAGGGAGATGCTCCCCTGATAGTGAGGCAGAAAGCCCAGCATACAGCGGAACAGGGTGCTCTTCCCCGCCCCGTTTGGCCCCAGCACTGCCACCAGCTGTCCGGGCTCGGCCCGGAAGCTGACATCCCGCAGCACCGGGTGAGTGCCGTAGGAAAAGGAGAGTCTCTCCACCTCAATGCTCATGCCGTCGCCCTCCCGTGATGATGAGATACAGAAACAGCGGCGCTCCCACGAAGGCCGTCAGGATACCCAGAGGCAGCTCACCGGTGGTCACCAGCCGAGCGATGTCATCCACCGCCAGCAGGAAAGCCGCTCCAAACAGGGCCGCCGCCGGGATCAGCCGCCGGTAGTCGTAGCCGAACAGCATACGACAGAAGTGGGGGATCACCAGACCCACCCAGCCGATCATGCCGGACACCGCCACACTGGCGGTGGTCAGCAGCGTGGCGCACAGGATCACCACCAGGCGCAATACCCCCGTCCGCACGCCCATGGACTGGGCCTCCTCCTCCCCCACCGTCAGCAGGTTCATCCGCCAGCGCAGGAGAAACAGCGGCAGCAATCCCACCGCCACCGGCAGCACCAGAAAGCGCACGTCCTCGGCCTTGATGGAGCTGAGGCTGCCCATGAGCCAATAGGTGATGGCGGGCAGCTGCTGCTGGGTATCCGCCACCAGCTTGATAAAGGACGTCCCGGCGGAAAACAGGGAGGAGATCATCATACCCGCCAGAATCAGCGCCACCGTGGGGTCTGAGCGGGACAGACGGCTCACCAGCCACGCCGCTGCCACGGCCAGCAGACCGAAGCAGAAGGCGGACAGGGAGATGCCGAAATACCCGGCCCCCAGCAGGATAGCCAACGCTGCGCCGAAGCCTGCGCCGGTGGAGGCCCCCAGAATATCCGGCGACACCATGGGGTTGCGGAACATCCCCTGATAGGCCGTGCCGGAGACGGCCAGCGCCGCACCCACCAGCACCGCCGCCGCAATGCGGGGCAGGCGGATGGCAAACACCACCTTCTCGTCGCTGACGGACCAGTCCGCAGCGCCGCCGGTGAGCCTTGTCCACAGCATATGCAGGAGTTTGTCTACGGACAGACCGTAGCGCCCCACCAGCATGGAACCCAGCAGAAGCAGCAGGCACACCCCTCCCAGCAGGAGAAAGCGCCGCCGGTAGGTCCTCCCGGCCATCAACTTCTCCATGGGTCAGTTCCCCGCCGCATTGGGGACAATGTAATAGGTGCCGGTCTTGGCATCATAGTACACCTCCCCCCGCTTTTCCAGCAGGTTGGCCGCCAGGCTCTCCCGCAGAGCGGAGGTGAAGTCCGGCAGGGGCCTTTCGCCGCTTCGCATGGCCTCCAGCAGCCGGGGCAGACTGGCGTTCATATGCCGCCGCTCTCCCAGAAGCTCCGCCAGCCACCAGCCCAGTGAAAACACAGAAAACGCCAACAGCAGCAGGCAGATCACCACCGGAATCTCCATGGCGCTGGCTGCTGCCCGCAGGATATTGTGAAACAAGGTGCTCATTTATTCGTCCCTCTCTTTTTTGAAATACAGCACCCGTGCGCCGCCGGGTTCGCCGGTAATGCGGCCCTTCTGGCCGGTCTGTCCATTGGATTGACTGCCGCCGGGGGCAGAGGGGTCTGTCCCTCCGGCGGAGGGCTTGCCGCCGGCCTCCGTCCTTCCCGGCAGCAGGCATACCGCCGTCAGGCAGGCCAGCATCCACCGGCTCAGCCGCCGCAGGCGGATACTGCACTTCTTCCTCGCAGGTTCTCCTCCCCGTATGGGGTCACGTCCGCAGGGTGGATCGGCTCAGCATCCCGGCCGCCTCCTCCGCCGACAGGTCATAGTGCCAGAACAGCCGGTAGTACTCCTGTGCCACAGCCGTCATGTCGTAGTCATACAGCTGGGGGTACAGCAGATTCCCCAGCCACCAGATGCCCAGCACCCGGTTCACCGACGGCGGGGAACTCATCCAGTCGTAGGGCAGGCCCGGTATCTCGTAGTACCGCCCCTGCTGCACGGCGGTGAGGCCCGCCCAGTCCCCTTCCGTCAGGGTATCGTAGGGGCCGCCGGAGGACAGCAGAATAACATCCGGCTCCACGGCGTATACCTCCTCCAGACTGACGGTGGTACCGCCGCCCCGGTTGGTAACTTCTTCCGGGATGATGGCGTTCACCGCCCCCACAAGGTCGATGACATCCGCCTGTACGGACCCGGCTGCGTTGCAGGCAAGGCCCGTGGAGCCGGTGCCGAAGAGCACCTTGAGCCGCTGAGACTCCGGGATTTTTGCGGCGTTGGTCTGGGCCATGGTGACAGTGCGGTCAATGAACTGCGCCAGTTCCTCCGCCTGCTCCTGCCGCCCCAGAATGTCCCCCAGCATCCGGTAGGCCGCCGCCATATCATCCAGATCCGCTTCGATGAAGATGGTGGGGATGCCCGTCTGCTTCTGAATGGTGTCCATGTCCTCGGCGATGCTGTCCTTGGCGTCGCCCAAGTCGATAATGAGCTGGGGCTGGGCGGCGATGAGGGACTCCATATTCAGGTTGGCCTTGCTGCCGTAGAATTGGCCGAAGGTGGGCAGATACCGCATCTCCTCCGGAAAATAGGACATCTGTGCCGTACTGGGGCTGCTGCTGAGCCCCACCAGCAGGTCATAGGCCACCGGCATCAGGATCATCTGGGCTGTGGAGCCGCTGGGTGCGATGCGTGTGATTTCGGCAGGGATCTCCACCTGCCGTCCGGCGGAGTCGGTGATCATCCGGGTCTCCACCCCTTTCAAGGGGTCGTAGCCCGTCTGCTTGCCGCCGCAGCCAACCAGCAGGCACAGGCACAGCGCCAGTACCAGCGATATCCACCGCTTTCCACTCGTTCTCTTCACTGCTTTTCCTCCGTTATCCTCATTTGCATATCACGCTCGCCGAAAAGAGCGCCGCACCATGGCGGCAGTCTTTTCTATCGTAAGTTTATTGTACCATCTGCCCCGGCAAAAGAAAATATCCTTTTCGCAAAGCAGAACATAATTCCGTATGGCGGAACGCTCTACGCATTATAGCCCAGCTCCCGGCTGAGACTCCCGGCGGCGGCGCAGACCATGTCCACCGCCTCCTCGAACTCCCCGGAGGTAACATGGCGAAACAGGCCCACCACCGTCAGGGTGTAGCGCATCTGCCCCTCCCGGTCGAACACCGGAGCCGACACGGACCGCAAGCCGATCTTGTACTCGCCGTTTTCGATGGCATATCCCCACTGGCGGATACGCTCCAGTTCCTCCGTCAGCGTCGCCAGATCCACGATGGTGTGAGGGGTAAAGGGAGCCATGCCGCAGGTGTTCATCAGATAGCGCACCGTGGCATCCGGCAGCTGGGACAGCAGCAGCTTCCCCTGCGACGTGGCGTGGAGGGGCGTACGGCCGCCGATCTCTGAGGCCACCTGAATCCCCGTGCCGCTGACCCGCTGGTCGATGACCACGATGTCGCTGCCCTCCACGCAGGAGAGCAGGGCCGTATACTGAGTCTGTTGGGCCAGCCGCTCCAAATGGGGACGGGCGCAGCGGGTGATCTCCCACGCAGCGGACACGCCGCAGCCCCACTCGAACAGCTTCGTCCCCAGATAGTACCGGCCATCCGACTCCTGCCGGATGCAGCCGTAGCTCCGCAGGGTGGCCAGCAGCGAGTGGATGGTGCTCTTGGGGTAGCCGGAGGCCTGACTCAGCGCCTGAAGGGTCATGGGAACCCGGCTCCGGTTCAGCAGCTCCAGCAGCTCCAGCGCCTTGCCCAGCGACCGCACGCTTCCTTTTTCCTGCGGCATCATACGTCCTCCTTTCGCAGGGGGATGGGCCGAAAGTCCGGCTTCCCCGGCAAGCTGCCGGGCAGCCCTCGCTCCATAGGCGGCGGTGGTGGCACCTCATCGTCCCGCTCCCCGGCATAGAAGGCCCGGTTGTTCTCCACCAGCTCCGCCAGCGTCACCGGACGATAGCGGTTCACATCCACCCCGGCATTCAGCACACGGGGCAGCTGCCGCAGCAGCTCATAGTCCCGGCCCCGCCCGTGGTGGAGGTGTCCGTGGATCATGTAGCCCCGCTTGTGGTACAGCATGGGATAGTGGCACAGAAGGATGTGGGTCTCCCCGTCGTCGATCTCGTTGAAGTCCGTCACCGTCTCGAACCAGCGGTACAGCCGCCCGGCGTCCTCATAGCCGGTGTCGTGGTTGCCACGGATCAGGTGCTTATGGCCCGACAGCCGCTCCAGCAGCTCTCCCGGCACCCGGCCGCCGTTCCAGCCGATGTCTCCCACCAGATAGACGGTGTCCTCCGGACCCACGGTGTCGTTCCAGTTTTTCACCAGCGTCTCATCCATCTCCTCTACGGTGGCAAAAGGCCGGGAGGGAAGCAGCGGTGCATAGTGAAAGTGCAGATCGGCGGTATAGTAGATCATGGCGTCCTCCCTTCCCCGGCGGATATTTTTCTCTATCATATCGTCTCCGCCGGTCTGCGTCAAGCGTTCATTCCGTATGGCGGAATTTTTCTACGTTTTTCCGGCCTCAGATTCCGCTATGCCGTCGAAATGACCAATTCCCCGGAAATGGGCCAACGCAGCCCATCGGGAAATCCTCCGTTTCCGGGCAGAAAAAAGAGCGCCCCACAGGGCGCTCTTTTCAACACGTTATGATACGGCTGCTTACTCCTCCGTCTCGTCGGCAGGTTCTTCCGCAGGCATGTTCTCCTCCATGGATACGCTGTCGGCAGCGCCCTCCTCAGGCACCAGCTCCTCAGCGAAATGGCGGTAGGCGTTCAGGCCGGCGCCGGCGGGGATCAGCTTACCGATGATGACGTTCTCCTTCAGGCCCACCAGATGGTCCACCTTGCCCTTGATGGCGGCCTCGGTCAGAACCTTGGTAGTCTCCTGGAAGGAGGCAGCGGACAGGAAGGAATCCGTGGCAAGAGATGCCTTGGTGATACCCATCAGCAGTTGAGTATAGGTGGCCTCCTGCAGCGGCTCACCGGTCTCGGCGTTGACCTCACCGGCGGCGATGCGGGCCCGCACCTTGGCGTTCTCGTCCTCCACCTCCAGCACGTCGGCCATGGCGCCGGACAGCAGGCCGGTGGCGTCATTGGCGTCCTCCACACGGACCTTGCGCATCATCTGGCGGACAATGACCTCGATGTGCTTATCGTTGATGTCCACGCCCTGCTGACGGTACACCTTCAGGACCTCCTGAATGAGGTAGTTATGCACCGCCGAAGCGCCACGGATCCGCAGCACATCGTGGGGATTCAGTGCGCCGTCCTGCAGCTGGCGGCCCTTCTCGATGACCTCGCCGTCCCGTACCTGCAGACCGGTGTGGGGCATGGAGTAGGTCCGGGTATCGCCGTCGTCGGCGGTGACGATGATGTTCAGCAGGCTGCCCTTGGTGGCATCCTCGAAGCGGACCTTACCGGCGATCTCCGACAGGGTGGCCATCTTCTTGGGCTTGCGGGCCTCGAACAGCTCCTCCACTCGGGGAAGACCCTGGGTGATGTCGCCGCCGGCCACGCCGCCGGTATGGAAGGTACGCATGGTCAGCTGGGTACCGGGCTCACCGATGGACTGTGCGGCGATGATGCCGACGGCCTCGCCGGGCCCCACCGGCTTGGAGGTGGCCAGGTTCATGCCGTAGCACTTGGCGCAGATACCGCTGTGGGCCTTGCAGGTCAGCACGGTGCGGATCTCGGCGGAGTGGATATCGAACTTCTCCAGCAGGGCGGCGTCGTCCTCGGTCATCATGTGATCCTTGGAGATCAGCACCTCGTCGGTGCCGGGCTTCAGGATGTCCCGCACCGGGAAGCGGCCCTTGACACGCTCGGAGAACTTCTCGATGACCTGACCGTTCTCGCTGATCTCGGACACCACGATGCCCTTGTCCACGCCGCAGTCATCCTCACGGATGATGACATCCTGACACACATCCACCATGCGGCGGGTCAGATAACCGGAGTCTGCGGTACGCAGAGCCGTATCGGCCAGACCCTTACGGGCGCCACGGGAGGAGGTGAAGTAGTCCAGCACGGACATACCCTCACGGAAGTTTGCCTTGATGGGGATCTCGATGGTCTTACCGGCGGTGTTGGCCATCAGGCCACGCATACCGGTCAGCTGACGGATCTGCTTCATGCTGCCGCGGGCGCCGGAGTCGGCCATCATGAAGATGGGATTATACTTATCCAGACTGGCGGTCAGGGCGTCGGTAACGTCGTTGGTGGTCTTTTCCCACTCACGCACCACCAGCTTGTAGCGCTCCTCGTCGGTGATGAAGCCCATGTTGTACTGGTCCTCGATATCCACCACTCGCTGCTCCGTCTCGGCAATGAGGGAGTACTTCTTCTCAGGCACCGTCATATCCGCAATGGAGATGGTGATGGAGCCACGGGTGGAGTACTTATAGCCGGTGGCCTTGATGTTGTCCAGCACCTCGGCGGCGATGGTAAAGCCGTACTGCTTGATGGTGCGGTCCACGATCTTGCCCAGCAGCTTCTTGCCGCAGGTCTCGGTGATCTCGTAGTCGAAGAACTTATCGGAGGGCGTACCGTCCTCGTTGAAGCGCTTGACAAAGCCCAGATCCTGAGGGATGTTGCGGTTGAAGATGATCCGGCCGGGAGTCGCCCGCACCACATGGCGCAGCGTCTCGTCGCCCAGTTTCTTCTCCACCCGCACCCACACGGGCTGGTGGATGCCGATGATGTGCTCGTTGTAGGCCATCAGCACCTCGTCCTCGTCCCGGTAGATGTTGAGGTGGTTCTGCTCCTTCTCCTCGTCGGTGAGCTCGTCGTAGCTCTTACCGGCCAGCGCAAAGTCGATGCCCTCGGGCCAGAACTCGTCGTTGGTCATCTGGCACATACCGTTTTCAAACCGCTCGAAGGTCAGGTAGTAGGAGCCCAGCACCATATCCTGCGTAGGCACGGTGACGGGGCCGCCGTCCTGCGGACGCAGCAGGTTGTTGGCCGACAGCATCAGCAGACGAGCCTCGGCCTGAGCCTCGGCGGACAGGGGGACGTGGATCGCCATCTGGTCGCCGTCGAAGTCGGCGTTGAAGGCGGTGCAGTTCAGGGGGTGCAGCTTCAGAGCACGGCCTTCCACCAGCACCGGCTCGAAGGCCTGAATGCCCAGACGGTGCAGCGTAGGCGCACGGTTGAGCATCACGGGGTGATCCTTGATGATCTCGTCCAGAGCGTCCCACACCTCGGTGCGGCCCTTATCCACCATCTTCTTGGCGGACTTGATGTTGTTGGCGGAGCCATCCTCCACCAGCTTCTTCATGATGAAGGGGCGGAACAGCTCCACGGCCATCTCCTTGGGTACGCCGCACTGGTAGATCTTCAGCTCAGGGCCCACCACGATAACGCTTCGGCCGGAGTAGTCCACACGCTTGCCCAGCAGATTCTGGCGGAAGCGGCCCTGCTTGCCCTTGAGCATATCGCTCAGAGACTTGAGGGCACGGTTATTGGCGCCGGTAACGGGACGGCCACGGCGGCCGTTGTCGATGAGGGCATCCACGGCCTCCTGCAGCATCCGCTTTTCGTTGCGGACGATGATGTCGGGGGCGTTGAGCTCCATCAGGCGCTTGAGGCGGTTGTTGCGGTTGATGACCCGGCGATACAGGTCGTTGAGGTCAGAGGTAGCGAACCGGCCGCCGTCCAGCTGCACCATGGGGCGCAGCTCCGGGGGGATCACCGGCAGCACGTCGATGACCATCCACTCCGGCTTGTTGCCGGACAGGCGGAAGGCGTCCACCACCTCCAGCCGCTTCACCACACGGGCCTTCTTCTGGCCGGAGACGGTTTTCAGCTCGGCGTGGAGCTGCTGGCTCAGGCCCTCCAGATCCACCTGCTGCAAAAGCTTCTTCACGGCCTCGGCGCCCATACCGGCATCGAAGTCATCCTCATACTTCTCCCGCATATCCCGGTATTCCTTCTCGGAGAGGATCTGGTTCTTCACCAGCGGCGTCTCGCCGGGATCGGTGACGATATAGGCGGCGAAGTACAGCACCTTCTCCAGAATGCGGGGGCTGATGTCCAGCAGCAGGCCCATCCGGGAGGGGATACCCTTGAAGTACCAGATGTGGCTGACGGGGGTGGCCAGCTCGATGTGGCCCATGCGCTCACGGCGCACCTTGGCCCGTGTGACCTCCACGCCGCAGCGGTCGCAGATCTTGCCCTTATAGCGGATCTTCTTATACTTGCCGCAGTGGCACTCCCAGTCCTTGGTGGGCCCGAAGATGCGCTCACAGAACAGGCCGTCCCGCTCCGGCTTCAGGGTGCGGTAGTTGATGGTCTCCGGCTTCTTCACCTCGCCGTAGGACCACTCACGGATCATTTCCGGAGAAGCGATTCCGATTTTGATGGCGTCAAATGTTGCGTAACTCATAGTATGCTGCTCCTCCTGTCCTTAAAATTCTTCCCCGTCGCCGTCGTAGGAAGCGTCCACTTCCTCGTCGGCCACGTAGTCAAAGCCCGCATCCCCCAGCTCGTTGTCGTCGGCATAGCGGTTCTGGCGCTCGTCGTCGGCATCCATCCGGGCCAGATTGAAGGTATCCAGAGCGTCCTCGTCCTCCTTCAGCTCGATCTGGTTGCCGTCCTCGTCCAGCACCTGAATATCCAGGCACAGGGACTGCAGCTCCTTCACCAGCACCTTGAAGGACTCCGGTACACCGGGAGTGGGTACGTTGTGACCCTTGACAATAGCCTCGTAGGTGCGGACACGGCCCGTCACATCGTCGGACTTTACCGTCAGGATCTCCTGCAGGGTGTAGCTGGCGCCGTAGGCCTCCAGCGCCCAGACCTCCATCTCACCGAAGCGCTGGCCGCCGAACTGGGCCTTGCCGCCCAGAGGCTGCTGGGTCACCAGAGAGTAGGGGCCGGTGGAACGGGCGTGGATCTTATCATCCACCAGATGGTGCAGCTTCAGGAAGTACACATAGCCCACCGTGACCTTGTTGTCAAAGCGCTCGCCGGTGCGGCCATCGTACAGCCAGCTCTTGCCCTCCGGGTCCAAGCCCGCCAGCTGCAAAGCCTCGGAAATATCCTTATCGGTGGCGCCGTCGAAAATGGGGGTAGCCACCTTCCAGCCCAGCGTCTTGGCGGCATAGCCCAGATGGACCTCCAGCACCTGACCGATGTTCATACGGGAGGGAACGCCCAGGGGGTTCAGCACGATATCCAGCGGCGTGCCGTCGGGCAGGAAGGGCATATCCTCCTGAGGCAGCACACGGGACACGACGCCCTTGTTGCCGTGACGGCCGGCCATCTTGTCGCCCACCTGGATCTTGCGGCGCTGAGCGATGTAGACACGGACCACCTGATTCACGCCCGGCCCCAGCTCGTCGCCGTTTTCACGGGTAAATACCTTGGCATCCACGATGATGCCGCTCTCGCCGTGAGGCACCTTCAGGGAGGTATCACGCACCTCACGGGCCTTCTCACCGAAGATGGCCCGCAGCAGGCGCTCCTCAGCGGTGAGGTCGGTCTCGCCCTTGGGGGTGACCTTACCCACCAGAATGTCCCCGGCGTGGACCTCGGCACCCACCCGGATGATGCCCCGCTCGTCCAGATCCTTCAGAGCATCCTCGCCCACGTTGGGGATGTCACGGGTGATCTCCTCAGGCCCCAGCTTGGTGTCACGGGCGTCGATCTCATATTCCTCGATATGAATGGAGGTATACACATCCTCCTTCACCAGCCGCTCGTTGAGCAGCACGGCGTCCTCGTAGTTGTAGCCTTCCCACGTCATGAAGCCCACCAGAATGTTGCGGCCCAGAGCGATCTCGCCCTCCTGCGTGGCAGGGCCGTCAGCCAGCACCGTGGGATCGTCGCCGCCGTGGACCCGCTCGCCCACGGAAACGATGGGCTTCTGGTTGATGCAGGTGCCGTGGTTGGAGCGCAGGAACTTGATGAGCTTATAGTCCTTGGTCTCGCCGGCGTCATACTTGACGGACACGTTGGTGGCGTCCACCTTGGTGACGATACCGTCGCCCTCGGCCAGCACCGCCACAGCGGAGTCCAGGCAGATCTTGTGCTCCATACCGGTGCCCACGATGGGGGCCTCCGGCCGCAGCAGAGGCACGGCCTGTCGCTGCATATTGGCGCCCATCAGCGCACGGTTGGCGTCGTCGTTGGGCAGGAAGGGGATCATAGCCGTAGCGATGGACACCATCATACGGGGGGAGATGTCCATATAGTCCACGTACTCCGGCTCCACCTGAATGGTCTCATCCTGATGGCGGCAGGTGATACGGGGCCCGATGAGGCAGCCGTTCTCGTCCACCGGCTCGGCGGCCTGGCAGACGATATACTGATCCTCCACGTCGGCGGTCATATAGGTGATCTCGTCGGTGACACGGCCGGAGGGATGCTCTACCCGGCGGAAGGGGGCCTCGATAAAACCGTACTCATTGACCCGTGCATAGGTGGCCAGATAGGAGATCAGGCCGATGTTGGGGCCTTCAGGCGTCTCGATGGGGCACATACGGCCATAGTGGCTGTAATGCACGTCACGGACCTCCATGTTGGCACGCTCACGGGACAGGCCGCCGGGGCCCAGAGCGGACAGACGCCGCTTGTGGGTCAGCTCCGCCAGCGGGTTGGTCTGATCCATGAACTGGCTCAGGGGGCTGGAGCCGAAGAACTCCTTGATGGCCGCCGTAACGGGCCGGATGTTGATGAGGCTCTGGGGCGTGACGATATCCAGATCCTGAATGGTCATGCGCTCCCGGATGACACGCTCCATGCGGCTAAAGCCGATGCGGAACTGGTTTTGCAGCAGCTCGCCCACGCAGCGCAGGCGGCGGTTGCCCAGATGGTCGATATCATCCTTGGTGACCAGCCCGTGAGCCAGAGCGTTCATATAGTTGATGGAGGCCAGAATGTCGTCCACGATGATGTGCTTGGGCACCAGATCGTCGGCGTGGAGCCTGCACTGCTCCATCAGCTCCTCGCCGCTGTACTGACTCAGCAGATCCTGCAGCACGTCGAAGCGCACCCGCTCCTTGATGCCGCAGCACTCCTTGGGATCGAAATCCACGTAGCGGCTCATGTCGCACATCCGGTTGGTGAACACCCGGATCACATCGCCGCTGTCCAGCTTCACGGAGACCTCCGCCACGCCGATGGCGTCCAGCTCCCGGCACTCTGCGCCGGTGAGGACGTGGCCCTCGTCGAAGAGGATCTCGCCGGTGGCGGGATCGGCCACAGGCATAGCCAGCTGCTGGCCCTTGGCCAGCGTCCACAGGGTCAGCTTCTTATTGAACTTATACCGGCCCACGATGCTCAGATCGTACCGCCGGGGATCGAAGAACAGGTTCTGCATCAGGGTCTCGGCGGAGTCCAGCGTGGGGGGCTCACCGGGGCGCAGCTTGCGGTAGATCTCCAGCATGGCGTCCTCGTACGTCTTGCAGGCGTCCTTCTCCATGGTCACCACGATGCGGGGATCGTCACCGAAGCGGTCCATGATCTCGCTGTCAGTCTTGAGGCCCAGCGCACGGATCAGACAGGTGATGGGCAGCTTCCGGTTCTTATCGATGCGGACCCAGAACACCTCGCTGGTGTCGGTCTCGTACTCCAGCCATGCGCCACGGTAGGGGATGACGGTGGAGGTCAGCAGGGGCAGATCGGTCTTGAGGTCGATCTCCTTGCCGTAGTAGATGCCGGGAGAGCGGACGATCTGGCTGACCACCACACGCTCGGCGCCGTTGATGACAAAGGTGCCAGAGTGGGTCATCAGGGGGAAATCACCCATGAAGATCTCCTGCTCCTTGATTTCGCCCGTCTCCTTGTTCCGCAGCCGCACACTGACCTTCATGGGGGCGGCATACGTGGCGTCACGGGCCTTGCACTCCTCCACGTCATACTTGGGCTTCTCGTCCATGCTGTAATCGATAAAGCTCAGCTCCAGATTACCGGCATAGTCCGTGATGGAGGCTACATCCGCAAACACCTCCCGCAGGCCGGTATCCAGAAACCACTTGTAGGATTTCTTCTGGATCTCCAGCAGGTCGGGCATCGCCATGACTTCCTCGTGTCTGGCAAAATTCTTTCGCAGGGTCTTGCCATAGTACTTGTCCTTGGCCATCTTCAACACTCACGCCTTTCTTTTAGCTTTTTAACATCCTCTTACACATCCACGCCGCCTGTCCCGGCCTCCGCAGGGGCCGTCTCCGGCACAGGCTCTCCCCCGCCACGGGGTGCCGCCTTCGTCGTGATACGCACGGGTCAGTTGTCCGTTTTCTGCCGTTCCCGCTTGTAATTTCCGCCGAAAGCTGGTATCATACACTTACGGATGAAGTGGGAATATGGCCCCACTATCCGAATATAAGCGTCTTATTGTACCAAATGTGGCTGCGTTTGTCAACCCCTTCCGACTCGATTTTTCTTCGGGCCGGTTTTTTTGTTGCCGCAGACCGGAAAATGCCCCGCACAAGCACATATAACAAACAGGCGGGCAGCCCGATGGGCCGCCCGCCTGTTTGTTATTTATTATGATATCATATGGCGTCTCAGCACAGCTTGGCGCCGGCGGGGATAGCGTCGTCCAGCAGCAGCAGGTGCAGCTTCTCCTCCCCCCGCTCCTTGTGGACAGCGGAGATCAGCATCCCGCAGCTGGGGATGCCCATCATCTTCCGGGGCGGCAGGTTCAGAATGGCCACGGCGGTCTTACCAATGAGCTGCTCCGGCTCATAGTAGTGCCGGATGCCGGAGAGGATGACCCGATCCGTGCCGGAGCCGTCATCCAGCGTGAACTTCAGCAGCTTGTCGCTCTTTTTCACCGGCTCGCAGTTCTTGATCTTCACCGCCCGCAGATCGGACTTGCAGAAGGTGTCGAAGTCCACCTTCTCCTCCGTGTAGGGCTCCACCTCCAGCGCCGGCAGCGCCGCCTTGCGCTGCTGAGCCTCCAGCTCCTCCAGCTCTGCCAGCGCCTTTTCGGCGTCGATACGGGGGAACAGAGCCTCGCCCTTATGGACCGTGGCGTCGGGGCGCAGGGAGCCCCATACGTTGGCCTTCTCCCAGGTGCGGCAGCCCTCACAGGCGCCGATCTGATCGAAGATCTTCTCGGCGCTCTCCGGCATAAAGGGCGTCAGCAGCGTAGCGCAGATGCGGATGGTCTCCAGCAGATGATACATCACCGTAGCCAGCCGCACCCGGTTGGCGGGATCCTTGGCCAGCGCCCACGGGGCGTTCTCGTCGATATACTTGTTGGCCCGCTGGATGGTCTTGAACACCTGCTCCAGCGCATTCTGGAACTGGAAGCGCTCCATCTCCGCCTCATAGCGATCCCGGAGGGTAGAGGCCATGGTCCTCAGCTCCGTATCCGGCTCGCCCTCCTGCCGCTCCGTGGGCAGAGTGCCGCCGAAGTACTTCTCCACCATGGCGGTGGTGCGGCTCACCAGATTGCCCAGATCGTTAGCCAGATCGATGTTGATGGTCTGGATCAGCAGCTCATTGGAGAAATTGCCGTCGCTGCCGAAGGGGAAGGTCCGCAGCAGGAAGAACCGCAGGGCATCCACGCCGAACTTCTCCGCCAGCAGATAGGGATCCACCACATTGCCCTTGGACTTGGACATCTTGCCGCCGTCCAGCAACAGCCAGCCGTGGCCGTAGACCTTCTTGGGCAGGGGCATCTCCATGCTCATGAGCATGGCCGGCCAGATGATGGAGTGGAAGCGCACGATCTCCTTGCCCACGAAGTGCACATCGGCGGGCCAGTACTTCTCATAGTCGTCGTACTTGTCATTCAGGAAGCCCAGCGCCGTGGTGTAGTTGAACAGGGCATCCACCCACACATAGACCACATGGCCGGGGTCGAAGTCCACCGGGATGCCCCAGGAGAAGCTGGTACGGCTGACGCACAGATCCTCCAGACCGGGCTTGATGAAGTTGTTGACCATCTCATTGACACGGCTCCGGGGCTCCAGAAAATCCGTGTCCTCCAGCAGGTGACGCACCCGGTCGGCGTACTTGCTCAGCCGGAAGAAGTAGGCCTCCTCCTCGGCATCCGTCACCTCACGGCCGCAGTCGGGGCATTTGCCGTCCACCAGCTGGCTCTCGGTCCAGAAGCTCTCGCAGGGCTTGCAGTACTTGCCCCGGTAGGTCCCCTTATAGATATCCCCCTTGTCATACATCCTCCGGAAGATCTTCTGGATGGAGGCCACATGATAGTCGTCGGTGGTGCGGATGAACCGGTCGTTGGAGATGTTCATCAGCTTCCACAGGTCGAGGATCCCTCTGGGGCCCTCCACGATCTCATCCAGAAACTCCTTGGGGGTCTTGCCGGCGGCCTTGGCCTTGTCCTCGATCTTCTGGCCGTGCTCGTCGGTGCCGGTGAGGAACATGACATCGCAGCCGGTGAGTCGCTTATAGCGAGCCATAGCGTCAGTGGCCACCGTGCAGTAGGTATGGCCAATGTGGAGCTTGTCGGAGGGGTAGTAAATAGGGGTAGTGATATAGAACTTCTTCTTTTCCATGGGTGGATATCTCCTTTTCCGCCGTCCCGAATGGAAGGACGGCTTAAAATTACAGGCACAGAACCGCCATCGTCCGGGCAAAGAAAAAGCGCCGCAGCGGCGCACGGAGCCACGGGCCGGGACGATAGACACGTTCAGTTTATCCCATGCCGCCCGGTCTGTCAACCGCTTTGTTGCTTTTCCCGCGGAAACACGGTATAATATCAGAAAATCCCGCCGAAAACAGGAGGAATCCCCTATGAAGCTGGTAAGCTGGAACGTCAATGGCCTGCGGTCGTGCCTGACCAAGGGCTTTCTGGAATATGTGAAAAACGAGGACCCGGACATCCTCTGCCTGCAGGAGACCAAGCTCCAGCCGGAGCAGGCGGTGTTCGATCTGGAGGGCTATCACCGCTACTTTCACTCCGCCGATAAAAAAGGCTACTCCGGCACGGCGGTGCTGACCAAGGAGGAGCCCCTGTCCGTCACCTACGGCTTCGGAGAGGATATCCACCGCCACGAGGGCCGGGTCATCACGGCGGAGTACCCGGACTTCTATCTGGTGTGCTGCTATACCCCCAACAGTCAGGACGGGCTGAAGCGGCTCCCCTACCGGATGCAGTGGGAGGACGATCTGCGGGCGTATCTTCTGGAGCTGGACGGGAAAAAGCCCGTGGTGTACTGCGGCGACCTGAACGTGGCCCATCAGGAGATGGACCTGAAAAATCCCAAGACCAACCGCCAAAACCCCGGCTTCTCCGACGAGGAGCGGGCGAAAATGACCCGGCTGCTGGAAAGCGGCTTTGCCGACACCTTCCGCACCCTTCACCCGGAGGAGATCACCTACTCCTGGTGGAGCTACCGCTTCCACGCGCGGGAGAAGAACGCCGGTTGGCGCATCGACTACTTCATCGTGTCCCGGCGGCTGCTGCCCTGCGTGACGGACGCCGCCATCCGCACGGAGGTCTACGGCAGCGACCACTGCCCCGTGGTCCTGCAGCTGGACATCTCCTCCGGGCAGGCGTAAGTGCCGCTCGGCCTCCCGCCTGTCGATGCAGGCAAAAAATAAACAGGATTTCCTGCAAAAAAGTGCTGCAAAATGGTGAAAAATGCCATTTACGGAGGTTTTGACCGGTGTTATAATCGATTCGTTAAAAAAAGAGCAAACGATACACGCATACAGGAGGTATGTCTTATGTCTTACAGAATTCTGACCATCGATCCCGGCTCCACGTCCACCAAGATCGGCGTGTTTGACGACGAGAAGATGCTGTTTGAGGAGAACCTGCACCACTCTGCCGAGGAGCTGGCCCAGTTCGAAACCATTCCCCAGCAGGAGGCCTTCCGCCGCCGGCTGGTCCTGAAGGCACTGGAGGAGCACCATATCCCGCTGGAGAGCCTCAGCGCCGTGTGCGGCCGGGGCGGCGTTCTCAAGCCTGTCCACGGCGGTACTTACCTCACCACCGATGCCATGATCGACACCCTGAAAAAGGGTCCCTACGGCCACCATGCCAGCAATCTGGGCGGCCTGCTGGCCCGTGAGATCGGTTCGGCGCTGCACATCCCCTCCTACATCGTGGATCCCCCCGTGGTGGATGAGCTGGCGCCTCTGGCCCGCTACTCCGGCCACCCCCTCATCACCCGCCGCAGCATTTTCCACGCCCTGAACCAGAAGGCCGTGGCCAAGCGCTACGCCAAGGAGATCGGCAAGCCCTATGAGTCCCTGAACCTCATCGTCTGCCACATGGGCGGCGGCGTGTCCGTGGGTGCTCACGTCAAGGGCGAGGTGGTGGATACCGGCAATGCTCTGGAGGGCGAGGGTCCCTTCTCCCCGGAGCGGTCCGGGACGCTGCCCAGCGGCGCACTGGTGGATCTGTGCTTCAGCGGCAAGTATACCCAGCAGGAGATTCGCCGCATGATCACCGGCAACGGCGGTCTGCTGGCCTACACCGGCTCCACGGATATGCAGGAGCTGATGCGCCGGGCCGCCACCGACGCCAAGGTGCGGGAGGTTATCGACGCCTTCCACTACCGGGTCGCCAAGGAGATCGGTGCTATGGCCGCCGCCATGAAAGGGCAGGTGGATCAGATCATCCTTACCGGCGGCATTGCCCACGGTCAGGAGACGGTGGACGCCCTGAAGGGCTACGTCAGCTGGATCGCACCGGTGACGGTGTACCCCGGCGAGGGCGAGCTGCTGGCGCTGGCAGAGGGCGCTCTGCGGGTGCTGCGAGGCGAGGAGACCGCCAAAATCTACGAATAAGCCTTCTCATTCCGGACACGGGGTCTGCGGCGCTGCCGCAGACCCCGTGTTTTTATATGCATTCCGATGGTCTGTCCATCGCCCTCTTTATCACAAATCAACCGTTTGTGTCAAATTCTGACCGTTTGTGCCAAAGCCGTTGCGGCGGCGGAGGCATCCCGATAGAATGTAGGTGTCGTAATATGCCCTGCCGATACCGGCAGGCAGGCAAATGGAATTGATAAGGAGATGATCGAATGCACTTGCGCAGTAAGACCGTGCAGCAACTCCTGTCGGTGATCCTGTCGGTAGTCATGATCCTATCCATGCTGCCGATGGAGGTCCTGGCTCAGGAGACGCCGCCGGTGACCACTCCCATGGACCTGACCGCCATCACGGAGGATACCTCCGGCGACGGCTGGTCGTGGACACAAAGCACCAAGACCCTGACCCTCACGGGCCTGACCCTGACGGTCAGCGACGACAGCACCCATGCGCTGATCCTGCCCGACGGGGCCACCATCGATCTGGCCGACGGTACCACCAGCACCCTCACCGGCGGCAGCAGATCCACCGTATACAGCAGCGGCGAGGTGAAGCTGCGCGGCAGCGGCAGCCTGACGGTCTATGGCCGGGGCTGGCGCAGCGCCACGCTGGATATGTTCATCCCCGGCACGCTGACGGTGGAGTATGACGACCCCGACGGCGGTGCCGTGCTCAAGACCGACGAGGGTACCGAGGGCGCAGCCATCTGCGCCAACGTCACGCTGGATAACGGCATCCTCCGAGCCACCGGTCCGGACTTTGCCTCCGCCGACGACGGCAGCAGCGTCGGCCTCCGGGGCCGCCTCACCACCCACGGCAGCTCCGTGGAGGCCCAGCTCACCGCCCGCACCGGCTATGCCAGCTATGGTCTGTACTTCGACAAGCAGGGCAGTGGCCGGGGCGACACCTGGACCATGGGACTGGGCAAGGTGACCGCCGCCGCAGGCCACGCCCTGAGTCGATACAGCTACGGCCTGTACGTGGATTACAGCTCCGTCAATGCGCTGGAGCTGGACGGCACTCAGCTGACGGCCATGGGCGGCGAGAGTGACCAGTACGGCAGTCAGGGCGTATTCGCCGGCGAGGAGGTCATCGTCAAGAACGGTGCCACCGTCACCGCCACCGGCGGACAGGTCAACAGCTCCTATGAGAGCGTCGGCTTCAATGCCGTCAGCTGGCTCACCGTGTCCGGAGAGAGCTCCAGGGTGCTGGGCTACGGCGGCACCTCCGTCAAGGGCGATTCCAAGGGTGTCCGATGCGACAGCCGCTTCACTCTCACCGACGGCTGCGTCTTCGGTCAGGGCGGCGTGTCCTGCACCAGCTCCAGAAATGTGGGCGTCGAGTTCAAGCGTCTCATTATGGAAAGCGGCAAGCTGGAGGGCATCTCCGGCAGCCCCGACTCGTCGTACCAGACCTGGGGCGGCCAGTTTAACGCCTACGGCCTTTACTGCACCGGCACCGCCAAGATCACCGGCGGTGAGCTGATCGGCACCGCCAACGGCACGGACCGGGAACTGGACTACAGCGCCTACGGCTTCTGCGGAAGCGATGAGCTGACCATGAGCGGCGGCACCCTCCGGGCCACCACCGGCGACACCCCTAACGCCAGTTCCGGGACACTGGCGGCCCTCAGCGTGGTCTCCAACAAGTCCAAGACCCGGCTCAGCGGCGGCACCATCTACGCCAGAGCCGGTGTCTCCAACGATGACCGCAGCTACGGTATGCGGATCCTCGGCACCGGCTCTACCCTCACCATGACCAATACCGAGGACGCCGCCCAGCCCCTGAGTCTCTACGTCACCGGCCGGAACATGGCCCTTTACGCCACCGCTCTGGCAGACGGCGGCCTCCTGCCGGAGATCACCGCCTCCTCCGCCTACGATGCCGAGGCCGACACCCTCACCGATGGCTACACCTTCTCCAACAAGCAATACCGGAAGGACGGCACGGCGGCCCTGTCCCTGTCCGCAGCCGCCTGCCTCCACAGCGCCAGCGATGATACCGGCCTGTGTACCAAGTGCGGCAAGCGGGTATACGAGGCTGTGCTGCTGACGGACGGTGCCGTCACCCAGCGCTATGCCGCCGCCGGCGAAGCCTTCACCGCCGCCCAGACGGAGGAGCATCAGGGCTGCACCCTGCGGCTGCTGACAGATCTCATCGACGACGGCCAGCCTCTGGTCCACGACCCGGTGGTGACCATCACCGGCGGTCGGTTCACGCTGGACCTCCACGACCACACCATAGCGGGCAAGACCTCCGACGATAGGGAGGGCGTCGTCACCGTCACCGGCGGCCAGCTCCGCATCGAGAACGGCACGCTGGAGAACCTCTGCACCGGCAACGGCAGCAAGGCCCAGGCCCTGACCCTTCTGGGCACCGACACCCATGTGACGCTGGCCAATGTCACCGCCATCGGGGCCACGCCCCCCAACGGCGACACCAGCGCCTCCGTCTATGCCCCCGACGGCGCCCGTCTCACCATCGAAAGCGGCGAGTTCACCGGCCGGGTTGCCGGCACCTACGCCTCTGCTCCGGCGGAGACGCCCCACGTCTCCATCGCCGGAGGCACCTTCCACAACGGCCTGTCCTACTCCATCCACGAGACGGAGGCCAACGCCGCCACCCTTCTGGCCATTCTGAAGGAGGGCTATGCGCTGGCCCACGCCGACGGCACGCCGGTGGATCTGGGTACCGAGCCCTCCTTCAGCCGCTTCTCCGGCACCTATACGCTCAGCGGCGAGGTGCAGGTGGTGGCCCACACCCACAACGTCCGCAGCGGACGGCCGGGCTGCTGTGGCTGCGGCTATGCCTGCCCCCACGACGGCCAGATACCGGACAGCTACTTTACGCTGCCGGTTTGCTCCCTGTGCGGCGTCTCCTACGGCACTCCCCTCAAGGACCTGCGCACGCCCACCGGCAAGATCATCATCGATGAAAACAACTGGTGGCAGGACTTCCTGAACACCGTCACCTTCGGCCTGTTCTTCCCCACCGGCGCCCGGTTCACCATCGAGGCTGCCGATGACAGCGTTGACCACGCCGGCTATGACCCCGAGCTCTACCCCGTGACGGTGGAGTATCTGGTGACGGATCAGCGCTATACCTCCGACAAGATGGGCGATCTTGCCCATCAGTTCCGGCCCTATCCCGGCAAGGCCGTGGCCCTGCCGGACGATCAGACCAGCATCGTCTATGCCAAGATCACCGACTGGGCGGGCAATGTCACCTACCTCAGCACCGATGACCTGACGGTGGACGCCACCGCCCCGGAGATCTCCTCCGATGTGGCCGAGAACCAAATTTACTGCCAGGACGGTCTCCGCATCGCCTTCCGGGATGACCATCTCAAGAGCGTCACCCTCAACGGCACGGAGATGACCTACGCCGCCGAGGACGGCTGGTATGTTCTCCGCCTCAGCGCCGTCTCCGGCTCTCAGGAGGGACAGCAGACCCTGACCGTCACCGACGAGGCCGGCAACGGCACCACCGTTCACTTCCAGTGGTACGCCGGTCACGGCTTTGACGATACCGGCCTGTGCAGTCACTGCGGCCTTCAGGCAGAGGCCCGGTGGAACGACGCCTTCTTCCCGCATCTGGAGGATGCGCTGACCTCCGCCGATGCCGACGAGGACGGCGCCCGTTTCACGTCGGTGGTCATGCTGACCAATGTCTCTCTGCCTGCCGATGCCTTCTCTCTGGACGGCATAAGAGCCGTGCTGGCGCTGGAGGGCCACACCCTGACCCTGTCGGCTCCCATGACGCTGGAGCAGAACTCCGGCAGCCTCACCATCCGTGACAGCACCAGCTCCGGCAAGATCACCGGTCAGGCACTGACGGTAAAGGGCGGCCGCCTGACGGTGGAGGCCGGCTGCTTTGAAAACACGCTGAACCTTCAGGCCTACAACGTGACCCTCTTCGGCGGCACCTTCGCCCGCATTATGTCGGAGGATGCCGCATATCCCCGTGCGGCTCTGGCCACCTGCACTGCCTATCAGCAGGCGGATGGCCAGCTGATCCGCCGCAGTGACATCACGCCCACGCTGGAAAATGTCGCCGTGGTCTCCTGCCCCCACGATGAGATCGACGGCATCACCTGCCGCATCTGCGGCACCAAGATGGTGGCCAAGGTGGCTAAGGATGATACCCTCCGCTACTTCGCCATCTTTGAGGACGCTGCCCAGTATGCCGCAGCGCTGGAGGGCTCCGCCATCACCCTGCTGAGGGATGCCCTCTGGAGCAGCATGGGCCTCCCCACCGGCACCTATACGCTGGATCTCAACGGCAAGACCCTCTCCGGCTCCAACGATCTGATGATCGATGGCAGCCTTACCATCTGCGACAGTCAGGGTGGCGGTAAGCTGTGGCGGGACGGCACCATTTTGGTGCTGGGCGGCCATGTCGCCATCACCGGCGGCCAGTTCAACCGGGTGTATCTGGCCTCCGACAGCTCTGATCTGTCCGTCACCGGCGGCACCTTCGCCCGCATCGCTTACAGCGGCGAGGATACCTCCCGCACGCCTCTGTTCTTCCCGGCGGAGGGCTATACCTTCCAAAAGGCCGACGGCAGCTACGCCAATACCGGTGACGTGGTCACAGAGGAAAATCTCCGCTATCTGGAGGACGTCACCATCACCACACCTCCCTTCACCATCACCCGTTACCCTGTGGACACGGACCTCTATCCCACCACCCCCGTCGGCTATCGGCCGGACTTCGTCACGGAGGTCACCTTCCACATCCCTGAGAGCAGCCCCACCATCGAGTTCCAGTGGTATCAGGTGGGCGATCCCGACCGGATCAAGAGCTACGGCAGTGCAGTGGCCTGGCAGAACCCCTTCACCATCTATACCTTCATCGACGGACCGGCCCAGTACTACGGCATCTTCTCCTACAAGGGCTATTCCGTCCGCACCGACGTTCTGACAGTACGGGAGTTGGCCTGTGACCACCCCGGCGTGGATGCCGACAATCGGTGCAGCCAGTGCCGTGCGGAGGTAGCCGCCTCCGTGGAGCTGAACGGCTCCACCGGCTACTACCTGTCCCTGTCGGAGGCTCTGGCGTTGGCCCGGACCGATGCCTACCGTGGCTGCACCCTCACGGTTCTCCGCAGCAGCACCGATCCCATCTCCGTCAATAGCGGCTCCTTCACGCTGACGGCGGCGCAGGGCGTGATGCTGGGCGGCAAGGTGACGCTGGCCAAGGATGCCGCCGTCACCCTCTCCGGCGGCAGCTACACCAACTCCGCCAGCATCTTCGGGCCCAACCGCATCGAAGGCGGCGCCTTCTACGGTGCCGTGGCCCTGCAGGACGGCTCCTCCGTCTCCGGCGGCAGCTTCCTCGGCGCCGTCACCATCTCCGACACCGTGACCGTCACCGGCGGTACCTTCACCGGTGATGTCACCATCGACAATGGCGGCAAGCTGGTCGCCAGCGCCGGCACCTTCGGCAGCGTCAACGTCCAGTCCGGCGGAGGCGGCGCTCTCACCGGCGGCCACTTCGGCGAGATCACGCAGATCGATGGCAGCCCCTGCGCCGCCCTTCTGGCGGAGGGCTACGCCTATTCCGACGGCGGCATCATCAACGGCTATGTCCCCATCGTCGGTGGCGTGGACGTGGTCCCCCATGCCCAGCACCAGTACGTCTGGCTGAACCAGAAGCTGCTGTGCGGCTGCGGCCATGTGGCAGATGAGGACGCCGACGCCCCGGTCATCACCGGCATTACCGACGGTGAGACCTATTACGACGACGTGACCTTCACCGTCACCGACGCCCACGACTTCACCGTCACGGTGGACGGCCAGCCCGCCACCGCCGAGGGCAGCCTGTACACCCTCCCCGCCGACAACGTCTCCCACGAGATCGTGGCCGTAGACGTGGCCGGCAACCGCACCACTGTCACGGTGTCGGTGTATCGGATCTATACCGTGACACCGCCCACCGGCACAGGCTTCACCTTCACCGGCGAGACCACCGTCCGCCACGGGCAGGATTACCGGTTCCGGGTGGATATCGCCCCCGGCTACTCCAAGCTGCCGGATTACTCCCTGCTGGTCAACGGCCAGACCCCCGGCGGCATGGGCGATGTGGACTTCGACGAGTGCCTGATCCCCAGCGTGGAGGGCGACCTGACCATCACCGTCACCGGCGTGGCGGATATCACCCCGCCGGAGGCGGAGCTGACCATCGCCGGGAATCCCTTCCGCCAGTTCCTGAACACCGTCACCTTCGGCCTGTTCTTCAAGAGCACCCAGACCGTGACGGTAACGGTCTCCGACCTGGGCAGCGGCGTGGACACGGCGGCATGGATGCTGTCTGACACCGTCTTTGCCAGTCAGGACGCCATCACCGGCAGCTGGACGGACCTGTCCCTCACCGACGGCAGCGGCAGCTTCTCCATCCAGCCCGGCCAGAAGGGCTATGCGTACCTGCGGGTCACGGACCGGGCCGGGAACATCACCGTTCTGAACTCCGACGGCGTGGTGGTCTACACCGACGCTCAGGCGGATACCCGGCAGATCACCTATGTTAAGCGCAGCGGACAGGATGTCTCCTTCCACGTCGCCCTCAACGGCAACACCGTCACCGGCGTGCAGCTGGCGGACGGCACGCCTCTGGCGGGCTTCACCGCCGCCGAAGACGGCACCGTGACCCTGCCTGCCGCCACGCTGCAGGCGCTGGCCGCCGGGGACTACACCCTGTACGTCACCTACGCCCCCTTGGGCGTGGCCTACAACGCCCGCTATGAGGCCAGCGAGGCACCGGCCATGACCTCCGTGGCCCTGTCCGTCCAGAAGGCCGAAGGCAGCGTCGCCATTCTGGATGACGTGAGCCGTGACTACAACGGCCAGCCGGTGGAAACTCCCGCCATCACCTCTCTCGGAACCGGCGCTCTCACGGTGGAATACCGGGCGCAGGGCGGCGAGTTCACCACGCAGGCCCCCAAGGCTGTGGGCAGCTACACCGTCCGGGTCACGGCGGCGGCCGACGATGATTACGCCTCCGCCAGCGCCCAGCGGAACTTCCGGATCACCGCCAAGAGTGTCACCATCGACGGCGTCACCGTGGAGCCCTCCAAGACCTATGACGGCACCACCGACGCCGCCATCGTGACGGGCGGCACCCTCAGCGCCAACTTCGACGGCAATGACCTCCGCATCGTCACCGGCTCTGCCGCCTACGACGGCAAGAACGTCGGCACCGGCAAGACCGTCTTCTTCTCCGGCTTCTCGCTGGAAGGCGACGCCGCCGAAAACTACACCCTGGCTTCCCAGCCTGTCGGCACCACGGCGGACATCACCGTCCGGCCGGTAACGGTGGAGGACCTGCACATTCAGGATAAGCTCTACGACGGCACGGATCGGGCGGAGTACGACGGTGAGCCCACCCTGGGCAACGCCGTGTCCGGCGACCATGTGGCGCTGGTGAAGGGGACTCCCTCCTTCACCTCCATCCGGACGGCAGAGGACATCGCCATTCGTTTCACCGAGTTCTCCCTCACCGGCGCTGACGCCGGGAACTACGCCCTGACCCAGCCCACCGGCATTACTGCCTCCATCCTCCCCTACGCTCTCACCGGCGGCGAGTATGCCGTCAACTCCAACGACTGGATCAACCACGACTTCGTGGTGACGGCGGCGGAGGGCTATCTCCTGTCCCTGACGGACACCGCCGACGGCGTGTGGCAGCAGACCCTGCGGGCCGCCGACGAGACGGCGGAGGGCCGGCTGACCTTCTATGTGAAGGATCTGGCCACCGGCGCCATCTCCCTTCAGGTAACGGAGCAGTACCGCATCGACCGCACCCAGCCCACCGGCGAGATCCGGGTGGACGAGCGGACGGCCTGGCAGTCCTTCCTGTCCAGGATCACCTTCGACCTCTTCTATCGGGAGGAGCAGACTGTGGTCATCACCTCTGCCGACGAGACCAGCGGCGTGGCGGCCACGGAGTATCTGCTGAGCGCCGAGGATCTGGACATCCCGGCGCTGGAGCAGGAGGCCTTCCTGCCCTATGAAAAGGCGCTGGCGCTGGCTCCGGACGGCGAGTATGTGGTCTATGCCCGCATCACCGACCGGGCGGGCAACGTCACCTGCCTCCGCTCCGACGGCATGGTGCTGGACGCCACGGCCCCCGCCATCACCGGGGCTGAAAACGGCGGCGTGTACTGCGCCGCAGTGACCCTGACCATCACCGACGCATACCCCGTCACCGTCACCGTAAACGGCACTCCCGTGGAGTTGACGGAGGGGCGGCTGGTGCTCCGGCCCGCCGAGGGGACGCAGCTGGTGACGGCCACCGATCCCGCCGGCAACGAGTCCCGGCTGGAGATCACCGTCAACGACGGCCATACCTGGGGCGACTGGAGCTCCAACGGCGACGACACCCACACCCGCACCTGCACCATCTCCGGCTGCGGCGCTCTGGAGACCGAGAGCTGCACCGGCGGCGAGGCCACTTGCGTGGACCGGGCCGTGTGCGAGGTCTGCGGCGGGGCCTACGGCGACGTAGACGCCCATCGTCACGCTGATCTGCGCCATGTGGAGGCCAAGACCGCCACCACGGAGGCCCCCGGCAACATCGAGTACTGGTACTGCGCCGCCTGCGGCAAGTATTTTGCCGATGCACAGGCCTGCCGTGAACTCCGGCAGGCGGACACCGTCACCGAGAAGCTGCCCGCCGCCCCCACCGGAGACGAGGCACCCCTGACGCTGTGGGTGATCGTGCTGGCAGCCTGCGCCGGTCTGGCGCTCCTGCTGCTGGTGCTCCGGCGGAGAAACAGCCACCGCACCGCATAATGGCGGCAGCCTCCTCGCTGCCATATATCTGCGGATCAAAAAACAGAGAGGCGGCCCATCCGGGCCGTCTCCCTGTTTTTTCTGTTCAGAATACCATAGATGGACGAGGGCAAGCATATCTTCACAGATGCTGAACTCTACAAAAAATATGGGCTGACACCAGAGGAAATCAATATCATTGAGTCAGTAATTAAAGAGCGAAAATAGCTACACAAAAACACCCAAACATCGATCAGATGCGTTTGGGTGTTTTTGCACACTATAGCACTATATGAGTTACGACAGCCACATTCCACAAGTGGTCACAGTTACTAATAACGAGGTTTATGTTTAATCAAGATATTGCTTCAAATACTTATCAAAGTGTTCAACTACTTCTTTATCCGTCATCTGAGGACGCCACATAAAGTAATTTTTGTCATACTTATCAAACCAAAAAGCTATTTCACGATTACGTTTTGGATCACGAGTAATATCTCCTTCTAGCACAACCCAAAATGGTAATATATCCTCACTTGTGATGCCGCTTAATTCCCTATATTTCTTTATAAGACCAGGGGTAAACAGTTTACACATTCTTTCGTGTGCGTTGCCTCGTCCAGCACTTGGTTCTTTTCCTTCGACCCAACCATCTTGACGTTTGATTTCGCCAAAAAGAGTCTTGCCGGTTTTCTTATTTCGGATAGAAAAATCTGGAGATACACCCCAACCTCTGCTCTGAGCATTTTTCATAGCCGCTTCACTAGGATTGAATATTTCAGATAATGTTTTATCCGATAATACTACATGTTCATATAAATGCTTTAAATCTGTTGGATGATCATTGACCTCATAAGTGGATAAATCAAGATTTGCATTAAGTGCTGCAATTAAATCTTTTTCTGCGGAACCCGCAAGTCCTCCGGGGCCAGATTCTGTTTGCCAATTATCTCTTTTTCTTAATGCATTACCAGCCATATGTAACCTCCTATAGTCCTTTGAAAAGTTCTTCAAGTGATATACCAAGACCTTGAGCAATTTTAGCTATATTATTGATAGAGACATTTCGTTTACCACTCTCTACAGAAGCATAATAAGTTCTATCCATATCTATCGATAGTGCAAATTTCTCTTGACTCAAGCCTTTAACATTTCTAAGTTCTCTAATGCGTTCACCGAATTGTTTTGTAATCATAGAAACACCTCTTTGTTTAATAATGATTTTATGCATTAGTGGTATTTACGGCAACGGATTATAAGTAACAAATGCATTGACTTTTTGTGGGCTACACATTATAATCAACTATAATAGACTGTGGTTGAGCGAATGGAGAAATAGTATGATAATTAAGCAAAAAGAGGAAGTAACTGCATATTCACTGTATAGCATCCAACAAAAAGAAAGGGTTAAAATTAATCCTCTTGAAGATATTTACCCGCACTTACCAGATAAAAAATATCAAGTTATCTATGCAGATCCGCCATGGGATTATAGCGGGAAAATGCAGTATGACAAGACCGTAATGAAGGAAACGAACGAGGGATTTGAAAAAAAGATTTTCCTAAGTGCGGCTGAGTTCAAATATCCGACTGTAAAACTTAGGGATCTTAAAAAACTTGATGTTTCTTCTATTTCAGATGACAACTGCATTTTGTTTATGTGGACTACTGGCCCACAAATGGCCAATTCTATTGAACTCGGGAAAGCATGGGGATTTGAATATAAAACAGTAGCATTTGTATGGGACAAGATGGTACATAACCCTGGTAGGTATACACTTAGTCAAACAGAGTTTGTTTTAGCGTTCAAGCGGGGAAAGTTCCCTCAACCACGTGGCGCAAGAAATATTAGGCAGATGGTTACAGTTCACAGGAGTGAGCATAGTGTAAAGCCTGTGGAAGTTATTGACGGAATAACTAAAATGTTCCCAGAACAAATGAAAATAGAACTATTTGCTCGCAACAATTATATTGGATGGGATAACTGGGGGCTTGAGATACCTACTAGTAAGATTAAAATTGAGACCGGGCTAAATCAAGAAAAAACAAAACACAAGCAAATATCGTTAGACATATGAACAATAAAAGAGGCTCACTCTGGTAAGGAGAGAGCCTCTCATTATGTCCCCTGATGAATAAATCTACATTAAGATTGGCACCCAGGCAGTAGCAACAATTAACTTAAAAGGGAGTTCTATAAGAGAAAATTCTTCCGGAAAAGTGCCCCGTCCCATCAGATATCCAGCGTCTGCAGGTCCGTCTCCTCCACCTTCCGCAGCTCCCGGCGGCTGAGGATGTCGTACATACACGGCACCACCAGCAGCGTCATGAGAGTGGCGTACAGCAGGCCACCGATGCACACCAGCGCCACCGGCTGCATCAGAGCCGTACCGGCGTCGCCGCCGAAGGCCATGACCACAAGGCCCAGAATGGTGGTCAAGGATGTCATGAGAATGGGCCGCAGACGGGTGACACCAGCCTCCACAATGGCCTCCCGCCGCTCCATCCCCGACAGGCGCAGCTGGTTGATGTAGTCCACCAGCACGATGCCGTTGTTGACGATGACGCCCACCAGCATCACAAAGCCGATGAGGGACACCACGCTCAGCTCGATGCCGGAGATCAGCAGGGCCAGAAAGCCGCCGGTGAAGGCCAGCGGGATGGTGAACATGACGATCAGCGGGGAGCGTAGCGACTGGAACTGCGCCACCATCACCAGATACACCAGCAACACGCCCAGCCCCAGCATCAGCAGCAGCTGGCCCATGGCATCCATGATGGCCTCGTTCTCGCCGCTGAACTGGGCGGTGACGCCCTGCGGCAGGTCTACCCCGGCCACCACCGTCTGGGCGGCGGCTGTGACCTTGGTGACATTGTGGCCCTCGGCCACCTCCGCCGTAACGGTGACGCAGCGGCGCTGCTGCTCCCGCTGGATGCTGCCGAGGCTGACGGTCTCCTCAATGGCGGCCACGTCGCCCAGACGGAAGCTGGACACTTCCTGACCGGCAGTGTCCGTCAGGGCGCTGCCGCCGGAGGCCGTGCTGCCGCCCGCCAGCGCAGACATTCCGCCCATGGAGGAGGTGCTGCCGCTCATACCACTTATGTGACTCATACTGTCCAGATTCGTACCACTGGACGGGGTGATCTCCAGATCCATGAGCTTTTCACGGGTCATGCGGCTCTCCTCTGGGGACTGGACGGAAACCTCCATCTCCAGTCCATCCAGCGTCAGGTCGGAGGCGGTGGAGGTGTTGGTCAGGGCAGAGGCCACCGCCATATACACCTGTGCCACGGTGACGCCCTTTTCCATGGCGGCGTTGCGGTCCACGGAGATGTGGAGGGCCGTGGTGGCCTCCTCCAGACCGTCGGACACCTCGCCGGTACCCTCCACGGTTTTCAGGGTCGCCGCCAGCGCCTTGGCGGAGGACTGGAGGTCCTCCATGTCATCGCCGTAGACCTTCAGGGAGACGCCGCTGCCCGCCAGATAGGTAGACATACTGTCCATGGAGCCGGAGGCCGTCACCTGACAGGGCAGGTCGGCGCACAGCTCCTCGATGGCCTTGCCTGCCTTGGCGCCGGAGGCCCCCTCCGGCATGGTGACGTAGGCGGTGACGTCATAGGCACCGCCGGAGCCGCCCATCATGCTGCTCATATCCATGCCGCTGCCGGAGGACATCATGGCACCCACGGCATCCACATTTTCCACCGTCCCGGCACGGCGCACCACCTCGTCCGCCAGTGCCACCGCCTCCTGCCGGCTGATGCCCTCCGGCATGGTAACGGTGAGGCTGACGTTATTCATATCGATCTGGGGCATGAACACGAAGCCCCGGCTGACGGCACCCCACGCAGAGCCAGCCAGCAGCACCACCGCCAGCAGCAGTACCACGGCCTTATGGCCCAGCGACCAGCCCACCGCCCTGCGGTAGGCGGGATAGACCCGCTCCAGCAGGCCGGCCTTCACGGCCTTTTCCTTTTTCAGCATCCCGGAGGCCATGGCCGGCACCAGTGTCAGGGCCACGATGAGGCTGGCCAGAAGAGAATACGTCATGGTCAAGGCCAGATCGGTGAACAGCTGCTTGGTGATTCCCTCCACGAACACAATGGGCAGGAACACGCACACCGTGGTCAGGGTGGAGGCGGTGATAGCCCCCACCACCTGCGCCGCACCGGACACCGCCGCCTGAATGACGGTGGCTCCCTTGGAGCGCAGCCGGTAGATATTCTCGATGACCACCACGGAGTTATCCACCAGCATACCCACTGCCACCGCCAGACCCGACAGGGAGATCATATTGATGGTGACGCCGGAGAAATACATCAGCACCACGGCGAAGATCACGCTGACGGGGATGGAGCAGAGGGTGATGAGGGTGGGCCGCAGGTCCTTCAGGAACAGGTACAGGATCAGCACCGCAAACAGAGCGCCCCAGCCCAAGGAGGACAGGATGGAGTTAATGATGATATAGATGTAGTCCCCCTGATCCATCAGCGGCACGAAGTGCAGGCCGTCGTACTCTTTCTCCAGCGTGTCGCAGCGGGCCTGAATGTTGTCGGACACCTCCGCCGTGGCGTAGGCAGACTGCTTGTTGAAGGAGACGATGACGCCGTTGTCGCCGTTGAGCTTGGCGTAGATCTCATCGGAGTTATCCGTCACCACGATCTCCGCCACGTCGGAGAGCTTCACCGGCTCCACGCCCTCCAGACCCAGATCAAAGAGCACCATGTCCGACAGCTCCTGACGGGAGGAGATGCTGTCGCCCACGGAAACCATGTAGTTCACACCGTTCTCCTGCAGATACCCGGCAGGCATGGAGAAGTTCTGAGCCGTCAGCAGGGCGGTGATGGTCTGGATGTTCAGAGCCCCGGAGAGGTCCGCCTGCTCCAGCGCCGAGGCACGGGAGGACTCCAGCGTCCGGAGACCCTGCTCCAGCTGGGTCAGGGCGCTGTCCAGCTGCACATTGGCAGAGAGCAGCTGGGTGACGCCATCGGCCATGGTGATGACTCCCGCTGTTACCTCATCGGCAATGGAGGCCACCTCGGAATCATCCTCCAGCCGGCGGATCTGCTCTTTTAGCTGCTCCAGCGTCTCCCGCCACCGTCTGGCGTCCTCCGCCGCCTGCTCCCACGAGGTGTTCAGTGCGGCGATTCGCAGCTCCAGCTCCGCAAGGTCCGCCTGCAGCTGGATGTACTCCGGGTCGTTTTCGATGGCGGCCAGCTGCTCCGCCTTCTCCTCCTCCGTCAGGGAATCGTCCTGCCGGATGGCCTCCATCCGGGCCTGATAGACGGCGTTTTTGGCATCCAGCTGCACCTTCAGTGCCTGAATCTCCGCCAGCTCCTTCAGGTTCGCCTCCAGCCGGCTCTGGCTGCTGCGGAGGGTGGTCAGAGACTGCTGCACGGCGGTCAGGGCCTGCATGGCGGCCTCCCGGACGGCGGACTCCTCCGTCGCACGGATGGCCCCCTTGGCGCTCTCCAGCTGGCTGCGGGTCCCCTCCAGCTGGCTGGCCGTCTCGTCCAGTGTCTTGCCGATGGCCTCCCGCAGCGTGGCGGTGAGGGCATCCAGCTTCTCCTGACTGAGGATGATATGGGTCTGCCGCTGCACCGTGCCGCTGACGGTGACGCTGGCTACGCCGGAGATGCCCTCCAGCTTCTGGGTGAGGGTGTTTTCCACAAAATCCGACAGCTCCGTCACATCTTTGCCGCTGTACGACACCGCCGCCACCTGCACCGGCAGCATGGAGGGGTTGATCTTCAGCACATAGGGGGTGCCGACGCCGTCGTCCCAAGAGCCTTGCAGGATGTTGATCTTCTGCTGGATGTCCACGCTGACGGTGTCCATATTCACGCCGTCCTCAAACTCCAGCACCACCATGGAGACGCTGTCCTGCGAGGTGGAGGTGACGGACTTGATTTGATCCAGCGTGGACATGGACTGCTCCATGGGCCGGGTGACGGCGGACTCCACCGCCTCCGGGCTGGCACCGGGGTCGGTGGTGACGATGACCACATAGGGGAAATCCATGTTGGGCAGCAGGTCCGGCGTCATTTTCAGATACGCCACCACGCCCAGCACCAACACAGCCAGCACCGCCACAAAGACAGTCAGCGGCTTTTTCACGCTGAATTTGACCATAGAACGCTCCTCCTTGGGAACTGCACCGCATAATAGATAAAGTGTAGCACCCGGTCCCGGCGAAAGCAAGCGCCCTGCCGCAGGATTCACGGAATCGTTACAAACCGAAGGGAGCTTCCCCGTGAGACAGAGCGTCGGGACCGTCAGGATGTACGGCGCAGCCGTCACCGGTATGGCGCCCCGTCGGCGGAGACGGCGGTTCTGAATCTGATACCCTTCTTCCCCCCCTTATAGGGCAAGGCCCCTCAGCCAAATGACTGAGGGGCCTTGCCTGGCGATGGAGCGCAGAAGGCCGGGAGCGGGGCCAAAACGGCTCCGCTCCCGGTTTTGTATGGTTTGGGTGAAAAAGAAGCTTACTGGGCAGCCTGATCCTGCTCGTACATATGCCGCAGCATACGAACCACCATGTTGCTGTAACCCCACTCGTTATCGTACCAGGCGATGAGCTTGACGAAGTCGTGGTCCAGCATAATGCCGGCAGTCTCGTCGAAGATGCAGGGGCAGGGATTGCCGATGAGGTCGGTGGACACCACCTGATCGGTGGTGTAGCCGATGATATCCTTCATGTACGTCTCCGAGGCGTGGCGGATGGCGTAGCAGATCTCGGCATAGGTGGTGGTGCGGGACAGGCGGGCCGTCAGGTCCACCACGGACACGTCCGCCGTTGGCACCCGGAAGGCCATGCCGGTCATCTTACCCTTCAGGGAGGGAATGACCCGGCCCACGGCCTTGGCGGCACCGGTGGAGGTGGGGATGATGTTGTTGAGGATGGAGCGGCCGGTGCGCCAGTCGCTGCCGCCACGGGAGTCCACGGCCTTCTGCTTGGCGGTGGAGGCGTGGATGGTGGACATGAGGCTCTGCTCGATGCCGAACTCCTGATGCACCACCTTGGCCAGCGGGGCCAGACAGTTGGTGGTGCAGCTGGCATTGGAGACCACCTTCATATCCGGGCGGTACAGGCTGTCGTTGACGCCGAACACGAAGGTGGGGGTCACCTCGTCCTTGGCGGGGGCCGTCAGCAGCACCTTTTTGGCGCCGCCCTTGAAGTGGCGGGAGGCCTTCTCGGTGGTGTTGTTGGCGCCGGTGGACTCGATGATGTACTCGGCACCGCACTCATGCCAGGGGATCATGGCGGCGTCAGACTGGCTGAACACCTTGATCTTATGGCCGTTGACCACCAGATCGCCGCCCTCGTGCTCCACCGTGCCGTTGAAGTTGCGGAATACGGAGTCATATTTCAGCAGGTACACCATGTAATCCACGTCCGCCTTGCGGAGGTTGATGCCGCAGATCTCGTACTGCTCCGGGTCCTCCGCCAGAATCCGCAGCACCACACGGCCGATACGGCCGAAGCCGTTGATACCAATTTTGATGGCCATAATCCTTTTCCTTTCACCCTGTTGCGTTTTCGCCGTCCGGGACGGCTCTTTTTGTTCCGGGTATATTATACCAAACCGGCGGCGGGACTGTCTGCGGCTTTTGGGCAAAATGGTACACGAATTTTCTGTGCGTTTTCCATAAAAATTGAACATATGAGCCAAAAATATTGAAATTTTTAGCCAAATATTCCATACATTTCAAACGTTTTTGGCAGGTTTTGCGGCTCTCGCAAAAGGCCCCGCTGCGGCGATGCCGCAGCGGGGCCTTTTATGGGTGCGTGGTTGGTCGGGGGGCGATGCCCGGAGCGCTGCAGGGCTTAGCCGATATACTCCGACGGGTCAATGATGACGCCGTCCTTGGCCACGGAGAAGTGCAGATGGGGGCCCATGCTGCTCTCGGCGGCAGCGGTGCTGCCCACCAGACCGATGATATCCCCCGCCGCCACCTGCTGGCCCTCCGTTACCGGAGGCTCGGCCTGCAGGCAGCTATACTGGGTGGTGTAGCCGCCGGCGTGCTCGATGACCACGGTGGTTCCCATGAGCTCGTCGCTCTTGATCGACACCACCATGCCGCTGGCGGCGGTTTTGACGGCGTCACCCTCGGCGGCTTGGATATCCAGCCCGTTGTGGGTGCGCCAGTCCGCCATGGTTTCGTCATACATCAGCTCCGTGGTGCTGAACACCGTGACGGTGGTGCCGTCCAGCGGAGACACTACCTGCGGCAGCAGGTCCTCCGGCTCCGGGGCGGGCTCCTCCTCCACGGCCGGGACCTCTATGGGCTCCGGCTGGAGCACCGGGGCCGTCCACTGGGCGTCATTGCGCTCGGTTTGCCGGGCGGGCGGGGTGGGGTCGTCGATGGTGACGTTGGCGGGGCGGATCAGGGTGAAATAGCCGATGGCTCCCACTGCCGCAAGGCAGAGAGCAAGGGCTATGTAGAAGCCCTTGCCGCCGGCGGAGCGGGACTTGGAACGGTCGATTCTGCTCATAGCTGCCTTTCCGTTCCGGCGCAGAGCGCCGGAAGCCGCATGGTTGACGGTGTGCGGCACGCCGAAATGGGACACAAAAAAAGTCTCTGCCCTCAGTATGCACAGGCAGAGACTTTTTTAATCATTTTTTCGGCGGAAAGGCGTTTTTTCTCACCGGACGATGAGGCTCTTACCGTCCATCTCCGGTGGGCAGGCCAGACCCATCACATCCAGAATGGTGGGGGCGATATCCGCCAGACGGCCGGTCCGCAGTTCCGTGCCGGCTCCGCAGAGGATAAAGGGTACGGGGTTGGTGGTATGGGCGGTCATGGGACTGCCGTCGGGCTGGCGCATCACCTCGGCGTTGCCGTGGTCGGCGGTGATCATGGCGATGCCTCCCATTTTCAGGGTGGCCTCCACCACACGGCCCACACAGGTATCCACCGTCTCCACCGCCTTCACGGCGGCCTCCAGTACCCCGGTATGGCCCACCATGTCGCAGTTGGCGAAGTTCAGGATCACCACGTCGTAGGCCCCGGAGTTGATGCGCTCGACGCACTTGTCGCACACCTCATAGGCGCTCATCTCCGGCTGGAGGTCATAGGTGGCCACCTTGGGGGACGGCACCAGCACCCGGTCCTCGCCGGGATACTGCTTCTCGACACCGCCGTTGAAGAAGAAGGTGACGTGGGCATACTTCTCCGTCTCAGCGATCCGCAGCTGGGTCAGGCTCAGTGAGCTGAGGTACTCGCCCAGCCCGTTCTTCACCGCCACACGGGGCCACGCCACCAGCACGTTGGGCATGGAGGCGTCGTACTCCGTATTGCAGACGTAGGTGGTGGGGAAAAACTCCCGCTGAAAGCCGGTGAAGTCCGGGTCCACGATGGCTCGTGTGATCTCTCTGGCCCGGTCGGGACGGAAGTTGAAGAAAATGACGCTGTCGTTATCGGAGACGGTGCCATCGCTGTCGCAGACCACCGGCTCCATGAACTCGTCGGTGACGCCCGCCACATAGGACTGGGCCACGGCATCCACCGGGTCGGGGTTCTGGTTGCCCTCGCCGTAGACCATGGCGTCATAGGCCAGCTGCACCCGCTCCCAGCGGTTGTCCCGGTCCATGGCATAGTAGCGGCCCATGACGGTGGCAATTTTGCCTACCCCCAGACGGCGGCAGGTCTCGGCGCAGTCCGCCACAAAGCCCTTGCCGCTGGTGGGGGACACGTCACGTCCGTCCAGAAAGGCGTGGATATACACCCGGTCCAGCCCCTTGCGGCGGGCCAGCTCCAGCAGGGCGTACAGATGCTGAATATGGGAGTGGACGCCGCCGTCGGACAGCAGGCCGCACAGGTGCAGCCGGGTCCCCTTTTGCAGGCAGTCATCCACCGCCTTGTGATAGGCTTCGTTGGCAAAGAACGTGCCGTCCTCGATGGCACGGCTGATGCGGGGCAGATCCTGAAACACCACCCGGCCGCCGCCGATGTTGGTGTGGCCTACCTCACTGTTGCCCATCTGCCCCTCCGGCAGGCCCACGTCCAGTCCGCTGGCGGACAGGGTGGTGTGAGCATGATCCGCCCACAGGCGATCCAGCACCGGGGTATTGGCCAGACTGACGGCGTTGCCGGGGCCGGGCTGGGTCAGGCCGAAGCCGTCCATGATGATGAGAGTAGTAGGCGTTTTACCCATAGCAGTTCCTCCCGCAGGCTTATTCCTGATTGGCGGCGTTGACGATCTCCACAAAGTCCGCCGCCTTCAGGGAGGCCCCGCCGATGAGGCCGCCGTCGATATCCGGCTGGCTCAGCAGCTCCGCTGCGTTGGCGGGTTTCATGGAGCCGCCGTACTGCACGGTGACGGAGCGGGCGATGCGGGCGCCGTACAGGTGGCGCACGGTGGTACGGATGAAGGTGCAGACCTCCGCCGCCTGCTCGGCGGTAGCGGTCTTGCCGGTGCCGATAGCCCAGATGGGCTCATAGGCGATGACGCACTTGCGGACCTTTTCCGCCGGTACGCCGGCCAGAGCGGACTTCACCTGCAGAGCGATGAGCTCCATGGTGATGCCCAGCTCCCGCTGCTCCAGGCTCTCGCCCACGCAGATGATGGGATGCAGGCCCGCCTCCAGCGCCGCCAGCACCTTCTTATTGACGGTGAAGTCAGTCTCGCCGAAGTACTGCCGCCGTTCGGAGTGGCCGATGATGACGTACTTGACGCCCAGATCCTTCAGCATATCGGCGGACACCTCGCCGGTGTAGGCGCCGGACTTCTCATAAAATACGTTCTGAGCGCCCACGGACACCCGAACGTCCTTGAAGGCCTTCATGGCGGCGGGGATATTCACGGCGGGGACGCACACCACCACGTCGCACCACTTGGCCTTGGGCAGGATGGCCTTCAGCTCCTCGGCAAATTTCTTAGTCTCGCTGGCAGTCTTATTCATCTTCCAGTTGCCGGCGATAATGGTCTTACGATATCTGCGATTCATAATTTCTCTTGCTCCTCTTTCCTTACATATCTTTCCCTATATATCATAGAACACACAACGCTCTGTGTTTACTTATCCAGCAGGCACGCCACGCCCGGCAGCTCCTTGCCCTCCAGAAATTCCAGAGAGGCGCCGCCGCCGGTGGAGATGTGGGTGATCCGATCGGCAAAGCCCATCTGCTCCACGGCCGCCGCACTGTCACCGCCGCCCACGATGGTCACGGCGCCGCTGTCGGCCAGCGCCTGCGCCATGGCACGGGTGCCGGCGGCGAACTTCTCGAACTCGAACACGCCCATGGGGCCGTTCCAGACCACGGTGCCGGCACCACGGACGGCGTTGCAGAACAGCTGCACCGTCTCCGGGCCGATGTCCAGGCCCTCCATGTCATCGGGGATGGCGTCGGTGGGGACCACACGGCTCTCGGCGTCGGCGGCAAACTCCGTGGCGGCCACGGTGTCCGTGGGCAGCAGCAGCTTCACGCCCTTCTCCTGCGCCTTGGCGATCATCTGGCGGGCGTAATCCAGCTTGTCGTCCTCGCACAGGCTCTTGCCGATGGAGCCGCCCTGCGCCTTGGCGAAGGTATAGGCCATGCCGCCGCCGATGATGACGGTGTCAGCCTTATCCAGCAGATTGTTGATGACGTTGATCTTGTCGGAGACCTTGGCGCCGCCCAGCACCGCCACGAAGGGGCGCTTGGGGTTATCCAATGCACCGCCCATGACCTCCAGCTCACGGGCCACCAGCAGACCGGAGACGGCAGGCAGGAAGGCCGCCACACCGGCGGTGGAGGCGTGGGCCCGGTGGACCGTGCCGAAAGCATCGGAGACGTACAGCTCCGCCATGGAGGCCAGCTCCTTGGCGAAGGAGGGGTCGTTCTTCTCCTCACGGGGATCGAAGCGCAGGTTCTCCAGCAGCATGATCTGGCCGCCCTGCAGGGCCGCCGCCTTGGCCTTGGCATCCTCGCCCACGATGTCCTTGGCGAAGATGACCTCCTGCCCCAGCAGCCGGCTCAGCCGCTCCGCCACGGGAGCCAGCGTCAGGCTCTCCTTCCACTGGCCCTTGGGCTTGCCTAAATGGGAGCAGGCGATGACCGCCGCCCCACGCTCCAGCAGATACCGGATGGTGGGCAGGGCTGCCACAATGCGCTTGTCGCTGGTGATGGCACCGGTGGCCTTATCCTGCGGGACGTTGAAGTCACAGCGCAGCAGGATCTTCTTCCCCGCCACGTCTACATCCATGATGGTCTTTTTATTGTAGTTCATATCGGTAGACTCCTTTATGAAAAATAGTACTTATTCCGCCATCTCCCCCGTGCCGGTAAGGCCGGGGAAGCCGTTTTGGCGCAGGGCCTCGTAGGTGAGGATGGCCACGGAGTTGCTGAGATTCAGGCTGCGGGCCTCCCGCCGCATGGGCAGACGGATGCAGCGCTCCCGGTGGGCCGTGCGGAACCACTCCGGCAGCCCCGCCGTCTCCTTGCCGAAGAAGATCCAGCTGTCCGGCGTGAAGCGGGCCTGCGTATAGTCCTGCGGGGCCTTGGTGGTGGCCAGCCACAGTTCCTCCCCCGCCTCCGGGTGTTGGGCAAAGAGGTCCGGCAGGCTCTGGTAGTCCTGCACCTGCACCAGATGCCAATAGTCCAGTCCCGCCCGCTTCACGGCCCGATCGGAGATATCAAAGCCCAGCGGGCGGATCAGGTGCAGGCGGCTGCCGGTGGCGGCGCAGGTGCGGGCGATATTGCCGCAGTTCTGGGGAATCTCCGGCTCCACCAATACGATATTCAGCACGGAGCCGCTCCCTCCCTTCCCGCCCCTGCGGGCGCATCGTTTCATCGATTCATGTATTGTAATGCAATCCGCAAAAAAATGCAACTATAACTTGCAGAATCCACATATTTTTTCTTAAAAATATAAAATTTTCCTTCGCTTCACCGCAAAAACCGTCGCTTTTTGCGGCTTCCTCTCCTCCGTGGGAGAGATTTCCTGCCCTGAGAAAAATTATTGCCGGGAAAATATGTGAAAATACTGGATTTCTTTGTAAAGTCTGTTATAATAAAGGCAGTATGCAGAGAGGGGGAGGATTCCCATGGATCGTAGTGTGGTATTTTTGGATCTGAAGGGCGGCTGCGCCCCCTGTGACAAACCGCTGATGCTGCGGCCGATCCTGTTTTGCCCGGTACTGGCCTGGGTGGCACAGGAGTTGACGGTCTGCGGCGCTCAGCGGTTTTTTATTGTGTGTGACGAGGCGTGGCAGGATGAGGTACGGGAGGCCATGGAGGGCTTCGACACCCGGCTGTTCGCCTCCGCTCAGGAGGCGCTGGCCGATGCAGAGGGTGAGGTCATCGTGGTCCCCGGCCCCGTGGTGCCGGTATACGGCCCGGAGGACAGCCGCAGCGTATACGCCGCCGAGGTCGGGACGCTGAAGGCCCGTCTGGAGAGCGGCATCCCTCTGACGGACTGCCCGGCGGAGGCCTGCGGCATCCGCAGTTTGTGGCAGACGCAGGCGCTGCCGCCGGTATTCCGCCCGGTGGCGGATGAGGCGGCGCTGAACGCCGCTATGCCGGATGCCCGTGAGCTGCTGCTGCGGCGCATGACGGGCGTCACCGTCATAGACCCCGCCACGACCTATATCGATCCCCGCTGCTCCATCGCTCCCGGCGTGACCCTGCTGCCGGGTACCATCCTACGGGGCCATACCGCCATCGGCTCCGGCTGCGAGATCGGCCCCAACGCCATGGTGCGGGACTGCATCGTGGGAAAGGACACCACCATCAACGCCTCGCAGGTCAATGAGAGCACCATCGGCAGTCACACCACCGTGGGACCCTTCACCTATGTCCGGCCCAACTGCCGTATCGGTGACCACTGCCGGGTGGGGGACTTCGTGGAGGTGAAGAACTCCGTCATCGGAGACGGCACCAAGATCAGCCACCTGACCTATGTGGGCGACAGCGACGTGGGCCAGCGGGTAAACTTCGGCTGCGGCACCGTCACCACCAACTATGACGGCCACAAAAAGCACCGCTGCACCATTGGCGACGACGTGTTTCTGGGCTGCAACACCAATCTCATCGCCCCCGTCACCGTGGCGGACCGGGCCTACACCGCCGCCGGGTCCACCGTTACCGACGACGTGCCGGAGGGCGCTCTGGCCATCGCCCGTCAGCGCCAGACCAACATCCGGGGCTGGGCGGACCGGCTGCGGAAAACGTGGAAGAAATAACGTGAGTTACGACGGCAGTCGTCTCAATATATCTGCACCAAGAGAGAGAAATTTTTGGAATATGATAGAAAGCGAGTGTGTAAAACAATGATTTCTCATGGCAAGGACATCAAGCTCTTCACCGGCAACTCCAATCCGGCGCTGGCGGAGGAGATCTGCAAGCTTATCGGCACTAAGCTGGGTGAGGCCGAGGTCAAGTCGTTCGCTGACGGCGAGGCCTCCGTCTCCCTGTACGAGTCCGTCCGAGGCAGCGATGTGTTCCTCATCAACTCCACCTGCAAGCCCGTCAACGACAGTCTCATGGAGCTGCTCATTATGATCGATGCCTGCAAGCGGGCCTCCGCCGGTCGTGTCACCGCTGTGATCCCCTACTTCGGCTATGCCCGTCAGGATCGCAAGGCCAAGAGCCGTGATCCCATCTCCGCCAAGCTGGTGGCCAATATGCTCACCGCCGCCGGAGCGGACCGTGTGCTGACCATGGACCTCCACGCCAGCCAGATCCAGGGCTTCTTTGACATCCCTGTGGACAACCTGCTGGGCAACCCGGTTTTCGTGGACTACTATGCCAAGAAGTTCGGCTCCAAGGCCGAGGATATGGTGGTGGTGTCCCCGGATGTGGGTTCTGTGGCCCGTGCCCGGACCTTCGCCCAGAAGCTGCATATGAACCTTGCCATCGTGGATAAGCGCCGCCAGAAGGCCAACCAGTGCGAGGTGATGAACGTCATCGGCGACGTGGCCGGTAAGGACTGCATCCTCTTTGACGACATGGTGGATACCGCCGGTTCCCTCTGCAACGCCGCCAAGGCCATCGTGGAGGTGGGCGGCGCCAACCGCGTGTTCGCCTGCGCCAGCCACGGTGTGCTGTCCGGCCCCGCTCTGGAGCGGCTGGAGGCCAGCTGCATCGAGGAGCTGGCGCTGCTGAATACCATTCCGGAGTCCATGGGCGAGGGGTGCAGCAAGATCAAGTATCTGTCTGTGGCCCCCATGTTTGCCGAGGCCATCGAGCGCATCTATCAGGAGATCTCCATTGCCAAGCTGTTCAACTGAGCGAGCTTGTGAGAAACAGGCGGGTGAGGATCACCCGCCTGTTTTTTTGTGGGGAGGCAAAGCAGGGAAATACTCTTCTCCACTTGAGATGCTCCCCATGCAAAAAGGAACGTGCCATGGCACGTTCCTTTTTGCTAATCATTTTCTTGCTTCAGCTGTTATTCTCCCGTTTCGGCTGCTTCCCTGTTTCAGCCACTGCCCCTTGCTTTGTCCGTCAGGGACGAGGCTGCTGCTGGGTGATGCAATGGATATTGCCGCCGCCGAAGGCCACCTCACGGGTCTGCACGCCCACCACCTCACGGTCCGGGAACATCTCCTGCACCTGCCGCACTGCCAGAGCGTCGTTCTCGTCGCCGTACTGGGGCAGGATCACGCCGCCGTTGACAATGAGGAAGTTCATATAGGAGGCGATGCTCACCTCGCCGTTTTCACGGGGGACGGTACCCTCCACGGCGTCGATGGTCTCGGCGCCCTCCAGCCGGCAGGGCTCACGGGTCAGGCACAGCTTATGCACCTTCAGCCGCCGGCCCTTGGCGTCGGTGGCCTGAGACAGGGTGCGGTAGGCGTCCTGCGCCGCCTGATAGAAGGGGTTGTCCTTGTCCTCCGTCCAGATACAGGCCACCTCCCCCGGCGCCACGAAGCAGGCCACATCGTCGATATGGCCGTTGGTCTCGTCGGGATCGATGCCGTCCCGGAGCCACAGCACCTTCTCGCAGCCCAGATACTGGCACAGCTTCTCCTCGATCTCCGCCCTGGACAGATCGGGATTCCGGCCGGGGGACAGCAGGCACATCTCCGTGGTCAGCACGGTACCCTCGCCGTCCACATGGATGGAGCCGCCCTCCAGCACGAAGCCCTCCGTGCGGTAGGAGTCCACGTCCGCCATCTCACAGATCTTCTGCGCCACCTGATCGTCCCTGTCCCACGGGAAGTACAGGCCGTCGTACAGGCCGCCCCATGCGTTGAAGGTCCAGTCCACCGCCCGCAGGCCGCCCTGTCCGTTTACCAGAAAGGTGGGGCCGCAGTCCCGGACCCATGCGTCGTTGGAGGACACCTCCACCACCCGGATCTCCTCCGGAAGGCGGGCCCGTGCATTCTGATACTGTCCGGCGCTGACGCACATGGTGACCTTTTCAAACCGGGCAATGGCACGGGCCACCTGACAGAAGGTCTCCTGTGCGGGCTTGGCCCCGCTGCGCCAGTTGTCGTTGCGCTCCGGCCAGAGCATCCACACCCCGTCCTGGGGTTCAAATTCCGCAGGCATCCGATAGCCGTCCGCCTTGGGGGTAGAGCCGATGATACGTTTTGCCATATAATGCTTCCTCCTGCAATCAGTGTTGGGGCCGCCGGGCTGCAATGAGCACCTCGCCCAGCAGCACGCTCAGCACGGAGCCGACGGTGATGGGCAGCACGCCGGTGAGAGTCTCCCGATCCCACGACAGCGGCACGGCGGTAAAGATGATGGATAGAATGATCAGGGCCATAGGCACATAGGCCAGCCACTTCAGAAAGCCGCTGCGGCCCGGCACCCGGAAGGGACGTTCCCGATCCGGGAATTTCCGCCGCAGGGTCAGAAACGCCGGGAACACCGGCAGATAGCTCAGCAGCAGCATCACCAGATTCAAGGCGAAGAAGCTCCAGAACAGGGACGAGTCGGGGCTGAGCCGCTCCATCACCGCCCCCAGCAGGCACACGGCAGAGGCCACGATGCCGCTGGTGACGGCGGAACCCACGGGCATATCGTTGCGCTTCCAGCGCCGGGCGAACACCGCCGGCATATCGCCCCGGTCGGCGGCGTAGGCGGCGGTGGAGTTGACGCCCATGGACCATGAGATCATATTACCAAAAAGCGTCACCAAAAACAAGAGAGCCACCACCCGCACCAGCGTACCGCCGGCCCCGCCGGTCATCAGGGACACGGCATCGATGAGACCGGAATCCGGACTGATGTCCCGTACCGGCACGGCGGCGCCGATGCCGAAGGCGGAGAACAGGTAGATGGCGGCGATGACGATGCCGCCGGTGACGATGGCCTGCGGGATCTGCCGCCGGGGGGCCTGCATATTGTCGGCGTAGGTGCAGACCACCTCGAAGCCCAGAAAGTTAAAGAGAATGACGGAGATATAGGACAGGCTGTTCAGGTCGAAGGACGGCAGGAAGGTCCGGGCCTCCATGCTGTTGACGAAGCCGTTTTTCGACACATACACGATGCCCAGCACCCCCACCGTCAGCGCCAGCAGGATCTTGATGGCGGCACTGAGGTTCAGGATCAGGATGCTGTCGCACACCGGATAGGCGGCGATCCATGTGACGATCCAGATGAAGGCCAGCTGGATCACCAGTGACCACACCGGACCGATGCGCCCGCCGAAGATCACCTCCAGCAGCTCCGGGCATACCACCGCCAGAGACGCCATCCACAGCGGGAAATTGATCCAGTAGTACCATGAGGCCCGTGCGCCCCAGCAGGTGCCGGGATAGGCGGTCTGGATCCAGTCGTACAGGCCGCCGTCGCCGGGAAAGGCCGTCCCCAGCTCCGAGGCGATGAGGCCGTAGGGCAGCAGGAACGCTGCGATCATGAACAGCCACCAGAAGTACTGGCTGTTGCCGATGGAGGCCACCGGCGCCGCCGCCTCCGCCACGAATACCACGCAAATGACGGACAGGATCACATCCGCCAAGCGGAATTTTCTGCGGTTTTCCATAGGCCGTCAGCAGTAGATGCGGTCCTGCAGGAACCGCTCCAGTGTGTCCCGTGCGGCGGCGATCTCCAGCTCCGTGTGCTCCGGGCGGCAGCGGGTGAAGTAGACCAGCAGGCCCCGCATGGCCGTCAGGCGGTTGCCGGCCTGCTCCCAGCACAGGGAGGAGGCGGAGTCCGCCACCTCGTCCGTCACATCCTCGCCACGGGTGGCCGGCAGACAGTGGAGGAACTTGCAGCCGATGGCTCCCAGCGCCATCAGCTCCCGGTTCACCTGATAGTCGTGGAACACCTGCACCCGCTCCTCCTTGGGCATCTCATTTTCGTACAGGCCGTACCACACGTCGGTGTAGATGAAGTCGGCGTCCCGGACGGCGGAGCGGTCATCCGTCACCAGCCAGCTGCCGCCGGAGAGCTGGCAGTTGCGCTCTAAAATGGTCTGATGCTTCTCCGTCAGCTGGTGGCCCGCCGGGCCGTAGTGGACGAAGTGCATCCCCAGCTTGGTGGTGATGAAGCCCAGCGAGGCACAGACCTGCGTGCCGTCCCCCACGAACACCACCTTCACGTCCTTCAGGCGCTTGCCCTGAGGCAGATGCTCGAAGATGGTACACAGATCTCCGATCTCCTGCGTGGGGTGGTTGTAGTCGGACATTCCGTTGAGCACCGGGATGGTGCAGGACTGGGCCAGCTCCACGACGGTCCGATGCTCGATGACACGGGCCATCACCACATCCACCAGCCGGGACAGCACCTTGCCGGTATCCCCGATGGTCTCATGGCCTCCCAGCTGGATCATTCCCGGTCCCAGATACTGGGCGTGGCCGCCCATCTGGCTCATGGCTGTCTCGAAGGAGACACGGGTACGGGTGGAGGACTGCTGGAAGATCATGCCCAGTGTCATGTCCTGCATCAGGGGCGGATAGTACCCGCTGCGGATGGCCCGCTTGATGGCAAGGCTCAGCTCGATCATATCCACCAGCTGCTCCCGTGTGAACTCATTTGTGTCGATGAAATCTTTCACCATAGCTTGCGCTACCTCCTGCGTCATAAAATGGAAACGCCCATAGTTTGCGCCGCAGGAAGCGGAATATGTACGCCATGATGCCCTCTTTTGCAATTTCCCCTTGTTATCTGCGGATAAATGCGATATAATGCTCTGTATTAGTATCAATCGTATCATCGGGCAGTCTGCCCTTTATCCTGAACGGAAAGGAAGAATACTATGATTAAGGTCCAGTCCCAGCGGGGCGAGATCAGTATCAGCAGCGCCGTATTCACCAGCATCACCGGCGCCGCCGCTACCAACTGCTTCGGCGTCAAGGGCATGGCCTACCGCAGCATGACGGACGGCTTGGTCCATCTGCTGCGCCGGGAAGCCATGAGCAAGGGCGTAAAGGTCACCTATAACGAGGACGGCACGGTGTCCATCGAGCTGCACATCATCGTGGAGAACGGTGTGAATATCGCCACGGTATGCCGCTCCATTATGGGCGAGGTCAAATATGTGGTCACCAAAAATACCGGCGTGGAGGTCCGTGAAGTGAATGTCTTTGTGGACTCCATCACCGTGTGATGAACGTCGGTAGGAGGAGAAGCAAGAGCATGACAGAAAAAATCAGCGGCGGCGCCTTCAAGCAGATGGTCGCCTTCGGCGCCGCCTGTATCACCCGTGAAAAGCAGGCCATCAACGACCTGAACGTATTCCCCGTGCCGGACGGCGATACCGGCACCAATATGAGCCTTACCATCCAGACCGCTGCGGCGGAACTGAAAAAGTGCGAGCCCGCCACGGTGGGCGAGGCCGCCAAGATCACCGCCAGCGCCCTGCTGCGGGGCGCCCGCGGTAACTCCGGTGTTATCCTGTCCCTGCTGTTCCGGGGACTCTCCAAGTCCGCCAAGGGGTTGGAGGAGATGGACGGTGTACAGCTGGCGGCGGCCATGTCCGAGGGCGTGACCACGGCCTACGGCGCCGTGATGAAGCCCGCCGAGGGTACGGTGCTGACGGTATCCCGTCTGGCGGCGGCCAGAGCTGAGGAGGCGGCGCAGGAGCAGAACTGCGCCGAATATGTGCTGGCGGAAGCCATTGCCACGGGCTATGAGACGCTGGCCGAGACCACGGAGATGAATCCGGTGCTGAAAAAAGCCGGGGTGGTGGATGCCGGCGGCAAGGGCTACCTCATCATTCTGGAGGGGATGCTCAGCAGCCTGCGGGGCGAGCCCATGCCGGAGGTAGAGGAGGAGCCGGAGCACGACAAGGCGGACTTTGCCGCCATCGGCGACGAGGACATCACCTTTGCCTTCGACACCGTGTTCATCGTCCGCAAGAACGATCCCAACGTGGATCTGGCCCCCTTCCGGGCCTATCTGGACAGCATCGGTGACAGTCTGGTCATCGGCGAGGACGACGAATCCTTCAAGGTCCATGTTCACACCGACACCCCCGGCGAGGCCCTGACGGCGGCCCAGCGATATGGTACGCTGGAGCTGGCCAAGATCGAGAATATGCGGACCCAGGCCGCCGATCTGGCAGCGGGCCGCAAGGCCCAGAGCACCGACGATCTGGACGCCATCGAGGCGGAGCTGGAGCAGGCCGAGCAGGCTGTGGCCCCTGCCGAGAAGCGCTACGGCTTTCTGGCGGTATGCGCCGGAGACGGACTGGCGGCAGCCTTCCGGGATCTGGGCGTGGATCGGGTAGTATCCGGCGGCCAGACCATGAATCCCTCTACGGAGGCCATTCTGCGGGAGGTGAACCACACCCCCAGCGAGATCGTGTTCGTGCTGCCCAACAACAAGAACATCGTCATGGCGGCCCAGCAGTGCGTGGGGCTGACAGAGAAGCAGGTCATCGTGGTACCCACCCACAGCATCCCTCAGGGCATCAGCGCCATGATGAGCGTGGACACGGCGGAGGAGGACCCACAGGCTATTCTTGCGGCCATGACCGAGGCGGCCGCCGCTGTCACCACGGCCCAGATCACCTATGCCGCCCGCAACTCCGACTTCGACGGCTTCGCCATCAACGAGGGCGACTATCTGGCCCTGCTGGACGGCAAGCTCTTCGGCACGGAGCGGGACATCACCTCCCTGCTGACCCGACTGGCGGCGCTGGCGGCGGAGCGGGAGGCGGCCTTCGTCACCCTGTTCTACGGCGAGGGCGTATCGCAGGAGGAGGCCGAGGCGGCGCAGGCCCTGTTCACCGAGGCCTGCCCGGAGACGGAGGTCTCCCTCCTCAGCGGCGGTCAGCCGGTGTACTACTACACCATCTCCATCGAGTAAAGCCGAGTCTATCGCACCGAAGCATTCCCCGGACAGTGTCCTGTCCGGGGAATTTTTTCTGCCGGGCGGGGTTCGGGTTTCCCCGGCAGTGGCCGGCATTTTCCGGCAAATGATTTTTCGGTGTGATATTGCAAAATGGTCGCCCTTGTGTTATGATGAGGAGGATAACGTTCCAGCCATTGAACTGGACTCCGTTTCTTTTTCAGCAGACGGTCCCGTCCCTGTGAGGGGACAGGTGGAATAGGGTGCAAATCCCTGCGAGTGGGTCACTGTGAAGCCCTCCCGACGGCAAGTCCGACGGGACGGATAAGTCAGATACACCGGACCGTCCGCTGCGGTACCTGCCTACACCGGGACTGCCTGCACAAAGAGAACGCCCTTTTATGCGTCCGTGCTGCCGAACCGGCGGCACGGACGCTTTTGCTTTGTGCCATCAGCAAAAGCCGCCCCCGGCCACGGGGGTCCGTACGGCAGACAAGAAAATCCCATCGGAGAGGAGGTGAGGGCTGCGGCCTGCACGCAGGGCCGCCGATCCCGACTGACACCACGACATATTTGAGAAAAGGAGAAACGAAATGCAGACAAAGAGCACGTCGTACGGAAAGAAACTCCTTGCGCTGATGCTGTCCCTGCTGATGCTGGTGAGCGTCCTGCCGGTCTCGGCCTGGGCCGCTGCCGATGCAAAGCCCGAGAAGATCACTCTGGTGGGCAGCAGCGATGCGCTGGAGTACGAATTTGTAGACTATCTGACCTTTGCGTGGGAGGATATCCCCCACTATAAGGTCACTGTCCCCGCCGGGACCAAGACGGTCCAGCTCTACGGCACCGTCTATCTGGATAAGGCCAGCAGCTCCGGCAGCGGCTACACACAGAAGGACGGTCTGAATGATTGGCCGCCCCCCGTGGATTACTGGTCAGCAGATGAGGTAGGCTCCTCCGCCCCCTATACCATCGAGACCCGTACCAGCGGCTACGAGAAGAACCTGTCTCTGGTCAAGACCCGGAGCTATGCAGACACCAGCTCCGCCTATATTCTGGAGTTCGTGGAAAAGGACGACTCTCCCGCCGCCCCGGCTCCCGTTCTGACGGCGGATCTGTCCACGGCGGCTGTCACCTACACCTGCGGCGATAAGGCCAATGCTCTGGCGGTGCAGGCCACCGGCAGCGGCACCCTGAGCTATCAGTGGCAGGTGAGCACCACCTCCGCCGCCGACGGCTTCGAGGACATCACCGACGCCACCCAGAGCAGCTACACCCCCTCCACCGAGGCACCGGGCAGCTTCTGGTACCGTGTGGTGGTCACCAACACCGTGGCGGGCAACAAGCCCACCAGTGTCACCAGCGCCGTGGCTCCCGTGACGGTCAACGTTCCGGAGGGGATGCGGCAGGTGAAGATCATCACCTCCCAGGGCCGGGGTACCGGCATGACCCTGACCCTGAAGGATGCTGCGGGCCAGCCCGTATCCATCCCCGCAGACACCAGCGGCGACTACACCGTATATGAGTTTCTGACGGCTCCCGGCGTCTATACCTATGAGGCACGGGACACTGTGCGGGGCAGCGAATATCTCCTTGGCACAGGCACCCTCACCGTCACCGAGGGTACCGGTGAGCAGACCTTTGAGCTGTATCTGGTCTATGTCTACGCCGTCAAGAGCGGCTGGACGGCAGACGACTTCACCACCGAGGTCAAGGCCGCCGACGGCACCGTGATGACCCCCGGCCAGCCCCATCAGTTCGCCAGCTATGTGGGCTATCCCTATCTCATGGTTCCCGGCACCTACACCTGGTCCATCCAGCCCTCCGAGGCCAGAGCGGCCGAGGGCTATCAGGCCACTCAGCCTGCCCGCGAGACGCTGAAGACTGCCTCAGGCGCCGCCTTGTGGAGCGCCACCCCGACCCAGATCGTAAACACCGACTTCGTGGTCCCCAAGGGCGCTCATGTCGTTATGACCGGCATTCCCTCCACCACCTATGGGCAGGGTGCTCTCGTTGCCGCCAGCGCCGATCTCACCGGTGACGACAGCGATGTCTACACCTTCCGGCTGGTAGCCGGCAGCAGCTACATCTACCGGGCCACCGGCGATGGGCTTGTCACTAACGCCAGTATGTTCAAGTTCGACGGCAGCACCAGCCGTTATGACCTGACGAAAACCATGACCGGCGATCCCAAGGCCATTCTCCGGGACGAGAAGAGTGACGCGGCGGATATCCGCCTCAACGGTGTGGACTACACCGGCAGCGTCGCCCTGACCGTGGGCGGCATGAAGCAGCTGCGCCCCCTGCGTATGTTCCAGATCGCCAACAACAGCAGCACCGGCATGAGAGGCTCTACGCTGGAGCCTGTGTTCCACTACACGGCACTGGATGTGGACGGCACCAATGTGGTCAGCGTGGATGACAGCGGCCGCATCACCGCCAACAGCGCCGGTACGGCCATTGTTCTGGTGACCTATGACGCCATGTATGTAGCGGATTCCGGCTGGTCCATCAACAAGAACAAGACCTTTGGCGCCATCTGGCCGGAGAACACCGGTGTGGTGGTGGTGGAGGTAGGCAAGAACGCCGCCAACGGCCCGGATGCCAACATGACCATCAACAACGGTGACCGGAAGGTCGCCGGTAACAAGCTGGATGCCGAGGCAGACGTGCTGTACTACACCGATGACTCCGGCTGCCAGTACACCTTCCAGCCCGCCTCCGGCAGCACCGTTACCCTGCTGCGCCCCACCCTCACCGAGACGGCCATGACCTACACCGGCGGCTTCGGCACCGACGGCGTGACCACCAAGGGCGGCGACGTGACTCTGACTCTCACCGAGGGCAAAAACATCGTCAAAATCAGCAAGGATGGCGCCGACACCTATCAGGTCATCACCGCGAAGAAGGCCGGGGTAGTCATCACCAACAAGACCGACCCCACCCGTGATATCCTGCCCGGCGACACCGTCACCGTGCAGCTCACCGGCGTGTATCACCCCGCCAACACCATGGCGAACCTGTATAACCTCTACGCCTACGCCTCTTACACCGATCCCGGCAGCGATGATACCGTCACCGGCTATAAGAACCTCTTCCAGCGTCACCTCTTCGACCGGGCGGACGGCGACAGCTGCCGCACCGTGGAGGTAAAGATCCCCGCCGACTGGGATGCTGATGAGCCCTATGTCCTGACGGACGGCGTTCTCAACTTTTACGGCAACGGCAAGGATATCGGCTCTCACCGCAATTCCCTGCCCAATCTCTCCACCAACGTTCCCAACAGCTACAGCAGCTTTGCGCTGGGCGCCCTGCCGGATATCACCATCCCTGTGGTCAAGCCCAATACGGCGGACGTCACCTTCTCCGTGAAGGATGACTCCGGAAACGCCATCGACAGCTGCACCATCCAGCTGACCAACAGCAGCAACGATACCGTCACCATCAACGCCACCGCTGCCTCCGCCACCCGCACGCTGGCCAGCGGCAAGTGGAGCTATGTAGTCACCAAGGAGGGCTATCTGCCCGCTAAGGGTACACTGACCGTGGTGGGCGGTGAGGATCAGGCCGTGAATGTGGAGCTGCCTCTGGTCACTGCCATTCAGGTCAAGACTCTGCCCAAGAAAACCGTTTATACCGAGGGCGACACGCTGAATACCGCCGGTCTGGTGGTGCAGGCTGTCACCAGAAACGGCGCTTCCACCCTGTCCGCCGACCAGTACACCCTCTCCCCCACTCTGCTGGAGACCGTGGGTCAGCAGGCCATCACCGTGACCTTCGGTCAGCTCACCACCACCTTTGAGGTGACGGTACGGGAGGATATCGTCACGCTGGAGACCACGCTGGAGGATGGCATCACCCAGCGCAACTCCCGCATGACCTTCGACGTCTTTGCCAAGGACGGCGACGGCAACAAGCTGCCCGCCAGCGAGGTCACCGTGCTCCTCAACGGTGATCCGGTGTCCGTCAACTGGGACGATGACACCAAGACCAGCTATACCCTGCACTTTACCAAGGAGGGCATCAACACCGTCGTGGTCAAGGCCCACAAGTCCTCTCTGACCTACACCATCACCTATGTGAAGGCCGAGCCCGGTGATGTGGTGGGCAAGGCCGTGTTCACCGTGGAGGCCCTGTCTTTGGGCGGCGGCTACATCATCGAGCCCTGCTATGTGGACATCATCGAGGGCGAGAACGCTGCTCAGGCGCTGGCCCGTCTGCTGGAGGAAAGAGGCTTTACCTACAGCAACACCGGCTCTCTGGAGAGCGGCTTCTATCTGTCCCACATCCAGGGCGATGCGCTGGCGGGCATTGATCCCACCGGCGACAGCATCCCCCAGGCCCTACGGGAGAAGCTGGAGGAGAAGAACTTCGATATCCAGACCCGGACGGACGAGACCAGTCTGGGTGAATTCGACTACACCAGCGCCTCCGGCTGGATGTACTGCCTGAAGAACGTATTCCCCAACGTGGGCTTTGCCGATTCCTATCTGTCCGAGGGCGACGTGGTGCGTGTGCAGTTCACGGTGGCCTACGGCTCCGACATCGGCGGCGGCTTTGCCATGGGCTCCGGCGACAGTGCCGGTTACTTTGACATGGCCAACAAAGACGCTTTGACCCGCCGTGTAGCGGCCATCAACGCCGAGATCGAGGCGAACCCCTACTATCTGGAGCAGAACTGCCTGACCAAGGCCTATGACGCCGCTATGGACGTGCTGACCACTCTGTACGTCTCTCAGGCCGACGTGGATGCCGCTTTGGCGGATCTGCCCGATCCCCCTGTGGGTCACCAGCTGACCGCTGTGGAGAAGGTTCCTGCCACCTGCGAGACCGCCGGCGTGGAGGCTTACTGGAAGTGCTCCGTCTGCGGCAAGCTGTTCAGCGATGCCGAGGGCAAGACCGAGACGACGCTGGAGAAGCTGGCTATCCCCGCCACCGGCCATGCTTACGGTGAGCCGGTGTGGAAGTGGAACGATGATTTCACCGCTTCTGCCACCTTTACTTGCGCTAACGATGCCACCCATGTGAAAAACGTCACGGCAGAGGTGACCAGCGCTGTCACCACGCCCGCCGCTTGCGAGACCACCGGCGTTCGCACCTACACCGCCAAGGTCACCTTCGAGGGCAAGGAGTACACCGATACCAAGACCGAGGTCATCCCCGCCACCGGCCATGCCTATGGCGCCCCGGTGTGGAAGTGGACGGATGATTTCAAGGCCACTGCCACCTTCACCTGCACCAACGACGCCACCCATGTGGAAAACGTCACGGCAGAGGTGACCAGCGCTGTCACCACCGAGGCCACCTGCAAGGCCGACGGCGTGCGCACCTATACCGCTAAGGTCACCTTCGAGGGTAAGGAGTATACCTCCAGCAAGACCGAGGTCATTCCCGCCACCGGTCATGCTTACGGCGAGCCGGTGTGGAAGTGGAACGATGATTTCACCGCTTCTGCCACCTTTACTTGCGGCAATGATGCTTCCCATGTGAAAAACGTCACGGCAGAGGTGACCAGCGCTGTCACCACGCCCGCCGCTTGCGAGGCCGACGGCGTTCGCACCTACACCGCCAAGGTCACCTTCGAGGACAAGGAGTACACCGACACCAAGACGGAGGTCATCCCCGCTACCAGCCACGACACGGAGCTGGTGGGTGCCAAGGATGTCACCTGCACCGAGGACGGCTACACCGGCGACGAGGTCTGCAAGGTCTGCGGCGTCACGGTGAAGCAGGGCGAGGTGCTGCCCGCTCTGGGCCACGACTACAAGGATGGCAAGTGCAGCCGCTGCGGCGCTGAGGAGCCTACCACTCCCGTGGAGCCCGGCAAGCCCGCCACCGGCGACAGCAGCACTCTGGTGCTGTGGCTGGCTCTGCTGGCCGTCTCCGGTATGGCTGTGACGGTCATTCCCTCCCGCAAAAAGCGCAGCCGGTAACAAACAATCACTGGCTGACTCATTCACCGGGGAAGCTGCCTGCGGGCAGCTTCCTCGGCTTTTTATCTCCTTGTATACGCCGGGCAGTCGTGCATCCCAGCGCACAAGGCCCAAAATTTTCGAGTGACAAGCGGTTTGAATTGTGATATAGTGATCGTACCACCGATGGACAAGGACGGATGCAGATCCGCCCTTGTTCCTCCATGATATGATCGCAGCGTGGGGCCGGGACAGAGCGCCGCACCCCTATAGAGGAGGCTGATTATGAGAGAGATCGCACACATCCGGGCCACGATGCTGGGGCGGTTTGCCCTGCAGCAGACCGGCATGAAGGAGCCCCGGATGGTCAGTCTCGCCGGCCGTTCCGGACGGCTGTGGACGCTGGTGGCCTACCTGATCCTGCACCGGGATCGGGGCATCCCCGCTCAGGAGCTCATCGACCTTCTGTGGCCCGACGGCAGCGGCAGCAATCCTGCCAGCACTCTGCAAAATAACGCCAGCCGGGCACGCAACGCCATGGCTACACTGGGCTTTTCCGACACCAAGGGCATGATTCGCTACGAAAACGGCCTGTACCGCTGGGTTCCCGGGACCGATACATGGCTGGACGTGGATGTCTTTGAGGATCTGGCCCGCCGGGCGCTGGAGACCTCCGACCCGGAGGAACTCCGGACACTGGGCCGGGAGGCCGCCGATCTGTATCAGGGGGATTTTCTGCCGGATGTGGCCGACGAGCTGTGGTGTGCCGATCTTCACGCCTACTATCGCTCCCTGTTCGTGCGGCTGTTCCGCAGACTGGTGCAAGAGCTGATGAGGACTCAGGAGTACGCCGAGGCGGCGGCCCTGTGCGCCCAAGCGGTGCATCTGGACCCTCTGTCGGAGGAGTTCAATCTGCTGCTGATGCAGAATCTCACCCGCAGCCATCAGGCCCAGCAGGCGCTGGACCACTATGAGGCCCTGCAAAAGCTGTATCAGGAGAGCTACGGCCTGACCCCCTCCCCGGAGCTGGAGGCCGCCCGCCTCACCGCCTCGCAGGAACTGTACGGCGGCGGCATGGGGCCAGCGGCTCTGGAGACCTTCCTGCTGGCCGGCGACGGCGAGAGCAGGGCGCTGGCCTGCGACAACGGCACCTTTCGGGAGATCGTGCTGCTGTACCTGCGTTCCATGCGCCGTGACCCCGACCTGAAGGCCCAGCTGCTGATGCTGTGTCTGGAGGGCTGGGAGGCTCAGCCGGAGAAAAATGCCGTCTATATGCAGCAGATGAAGCTGATCCTGCAGGGCTGCCTGCGCTCCGGCGACCCCTTCACTCAGATTGGCGCCGGGCAATACTGGGTACTGCTGCCGGGCGCCGGGTCGGAGACCCATAGCGCCATCGCTCAGCGGCTCCAGCAGGCGATGCACCAGCGTTTTGCCCAAAGCAGCGCCGTCTTTCGGACTCGGGCCATCGATCTGCGGGGCATGGTCCATCTGGCCGAACCCAAAGACTGACACCCCACCGGACGGCTCCGCCGCCGGTTTCAGAAAGGATGGATCGCTCCATGCAAGAAAACCGAAGCATTGCGCCGGGTCTGGGGGCCTTTCGCCTGACGCTCCAGAGCCGGGAGAACGGCTTTTGCGGCTATGTGTACAGCGCCGCTCTGGGCTGCCGGACGGAGTTCACCAGTCTGGCCCGGCTCATCGTCCTGCTGGAGGAGTGGATGAACACCGCCGCTGACAGTCCCGTGCCGGAAAAGCCCTCCGCTGCGGCGGCCCCCGCCGATGTGGAGCTGGAGGTCCGGCTGCGCCAGCATTACAGCTGGCAGGGGCAGCTCCGTGACCTGAAGGGCGGCGCCGTTTTCCCCTTCCACAGCGTGCTGGAGCTGCTTTTGCAGCTGGAGGCGCTGCTGGAGCAATAGGCACAATACAGGCACGCAGGTCCCGCATGGGCCTGCGTGCTTTGCAATTTGTGCGCTATTCGTGGACAAAGATTGACTTCCCGACGGGGATATGGTAAGATGGGCGAAAAAGAGCAGGAGGGATCGTATGGAACGACACGATGCGTGCTACCGGCAGTATGTGCAGATCCTCCGGGAGGAGCTGCGCCCCGCCACCGGCTGCACCGAGCCCATCGCCATCGCCTACGCCGCCGCCAAGGCCCGCAGCGTGCTGGGTGCGCTGCCGGATCGGGTGCTGGTGGAGGTCAGCGGCAACATCATCAAGAACGTCAAAAGCGTGGTAGTCCCCCATACCGGCGGGCTGCGGGGCATCCCTGCGGCTGCGGCGGCGGGCATTGTGGCCGGAGACGCCGAGGCCCAGCTGGAGGTGCTCTCCGCCATGACGGAGGCGCAGAGCGCCGCCATCTCTCCCTTCCTGAAGGTCGTGCCGGTGGAGGTGCGCCACGCCGACACGCCCTATATCTTCGACATTCAGGTGACGGTTTTTCACGGCCCGGACAGCGCTCAGGTGCGCCTTGTGGGCCACCACACCAATGTGGTATCCGTCCGGCGGGGCGGTCAGGTACTGCTGGAGCGGGAGATCTCCGAGGGCTCCGGCAGTCTCACAGACCGCAGCTGCCTGACGGTGGAGGGCATCGTGGCCTTTGCCGACTGTCTTTCCACGGAGGACGTGGCGGAGGTGCTGGAGCAGCAGATCCGGTGTAACATGGCCATCGCTGAGGAGGGACTGCGCCACGATTACGGGGCCAACATCGGCAAGACCCTGCTGCGGGGGCATGAGGAGGATCTGTCCTATCGGATGCGGGCCTACGCCGCCGCAGCCAGCGATGCCCGGATGAACGGGTGCGAGATGCCGGTGGTCATCAACTCCGGCAGCGGCAATCAGGGCATCACCTCCAGTGTGCCGGTGATCGTCTGCGCCCGTGCCACGGGCCGCAGTCATGAGGAGCTGCTGCGGGCGCTGGCGGTGGCGAATCTGGTGACCATCCACCTGAAAACCGGCATCGGGCGCCTGTCTGCCTATTGCGGAGCCGTCAGCGCCGGATGCGGCGCCGCCGCAGGGCTGGCGTATCTGCAGGGCGGGGATTACGACACCGTGGCCCACACGGTGGTCAATACCGTAGCCATGGATTCCGGCATCATCTGCGACGGGGCCAAGGCCAGCTGCGCCGCCAAGATTGCCGCCGCCGTGGACGCCGGGCTGCTGGGGCTGGCCATGTATCGCAGCGGCAACCAGTTCTTTGGCGGAGACGGCATCGTGAAAAAGGGCGTGGAGAACACCATCGCCAACGTGGGCCGGCTGGCCCGACTGGGCATGGCGCAGACGGACAAGCAGATCATTCAGCTGATGATGGAGAGCTGACCACAGCGGTGGGACAGCCTTATGCGTATAGAGCAGGCACGCAGGGTGGTTCCTGCGTGCCTGCTGTTTATCTCCGGCGGGATACTTTTTGCCGGCAGTTTTTCTGTTTTGCCTCCGGCGGCGTGCAAACGCCGGAAATCTCCCCCTCACGGGCGAAACATCCTCTTCCCCACCTACGTGGTAGGTAAAATTTGAAAAAAGGGGTTGACAAGCGCAGTTAGAGATGTTAAACTACCATCAAGTTAGAGATATCTAACCAACCGGGTCTTTAGAGTATCCGAACATCGCAGAACCACGAATCAGGCGATCGAAATCAACCAGCCATCTCCCCGCCGCATATTTGTCGGCCGGGAAGCCATGATAAGAAAGGAACACCTATGAGCATTGTCATTCTGGGCGGCAACGAGTGTATGGAGCGCCGCTATATGGATCTGTGTCAATCCTACCGCTGTCGGGCCAAGGTCTTTATCAAGCCTGTGGGCGGCCTGAAAAACAAGCTGGGCGACCCGGATCTGACCATTTTCTTCACCAGCACCATGTCTCACAAAATGGTCCAGAGCGCCTTGCGGGAGCTGAAGAGCTGCGACACGGTCATCGAGCGCTGTCACACCAGCTCCCTGTCCGCTCTACGGAACATTCTGGAAAAGCACGCCGGATAAGGAGGACTTACATCATGTCTGAGGAGCTTGTGGTGCGTCAGTGCGCCCCTACTCTGGCCGGGATCAAGACCGGCAGCCTGTTCTCCTGTCCCTGCGACTCCCCGGAGGAGCTGCGGCAGGAGGTGCGCCGCATCAACCGTCTGCTGGCGGGCAAGGGCCTGTGTCTGCTGCCCCTTCGCTTTGACGGCGGCCGTGCGCTGCTGTACCTCTACCGGCCCAGCCGCCTGCGGCAGGATCTGGAGGATGCCGAGGCCGTGCGCCTGCTGGAGGAGTCCGGGTACCCATGTCACAGCGCCGGGCAGTGCGTGGCCTGTCTCATCCGCCGTCTGCGGGAAAATGACGAATTCCCCCACGAGATCGGGCTGTTCCTCAGCTATCCTCCGGAGGATGTGCGGGGCTTCATTGAGAACAAGGCCTGCCGCTTCAAGTGCGCCGGACTGTGGAAGGTCTATGGCGACGAGGAGCGGGCCAAGGAGCTGTTCCGTCAGTATAAGCGCTGCACCGACCGGTGCTGCGCCCTGTGGCGGGCAGGCTCCGGACTGGCGCAGCTGGCCGTGTGACATATTTTTCAACAGAGAAAGGAACGAAACCATCATGAAAAAGACTGCGGTAGTGTATTGGAGCAGCACCGGTAACACGGAGGCCATGGCTCAGGCGGTGCTGGAGGGCATGAAGGAGGCCGGTGCCGAGGCGGTGCTGCTGACTCCCGACGCCGTGGATGTCAGCGCTCTGGCCGGTATGGATGCCATCGCCTTCGGCTGCCCCGCTATGGGCTCCGAGGTGCTGGAGGAGTGCGAGTTCGAGCCCATGTTCTCCGGCTGCAAGAACCGTCTGGGCGGCAAGAGTGTGGGCCTGTTCGGCTCCTACGGCTGGGGCGACGGTCAGTGGATGCGTGACTGGGAGAAGGACTGTGACGACGCAGGCATCCAGCTGGTGTGCGAGAGCGTCATCTGCTGCGAGACGCCGGACGACGCCGTACTGGAGGCCTGCCGGGCCATGGGCAAGGTTCTGGCGGAGTGATTTTCTCCATGTCTCATCGGCTGAAAAACCGTCTGAGCACTCTGGCGCTGGCTCTGGGTCTGTGCCTGCTGACAGCGGCGGTGAAGCTGCTGTGACTCCTACTTCTCCTCAAACGTAAGTGATCCCTCTCCTCAACATAAGTGACCTTTTTCCTCAGCGTTTTCTCCGGGGCCATGCCGCAAGGCATGGCCCTCAGCGTGTCGAAAAGACTTTTTCGACACGCTGAGGGCATTTTTCAGAGCTTCAAAAAGCTCTGAAAAATGGGGATCATCCTCGTGCAGGACACCCTTCCGGGTTTCCCGCACACACCCTTCCGCCCCGTTGACGAAAGTGTCCCCCTTGGGGGGGCGGGCATGGCCCCCTCTCTTTGCAAAACAGCTTGGTTTTTTCGGGCGTTCATGGTATAATGCCATACATCATACCATGAAACATCCCCCCAAAAGGAGTGACTCCCATGCCCGATACCATTGCCGCCATCGCCACACCGCAGCTGCCCTCCGCCATCGGCATCCTGCGGCTGTCCGGCCCGGACACCCGGCGTATCCTGGACGTCGTATTCTCCCCCGCCCACGGCGGCCCCGTCAGCGGACAGGCCCCCCGGCGGATGGTACTGGGAGACCTACACGACCGGCAGGGACGCATCATAGACAGCGCTCTGGCGGTGCTGTTCCCCGGCCCCCACAGCTACACCGGCGAGGACTGCGCCGAGATCCACTGCCACGGCTCTCCGGTGGTGCTGAATGAGGGACTGGACGCCCTGTTCGCCCAAGGCGCCCGGCAGGCCAAGGGCGGCGAGTTCACCCAGCGGGCCTTCCTCAACGGGCGGATGGACCTCATTCAGGCGGAGGCCGTGGCGGACCTCATCGACGCCGAATCCCCCGCCGCCGCCCGCAACGCTGTGGGGCAGCTGGAGGGCCGTCTCAGCCGGGGCGTAGAGGAGATCTACGACGGGCTCATGGAGGTGGTGTCCCGGTTCTATGCCGTGGTGGACTACCCCGACGAGGACATCGATCCCCTGACCCAAGGTCAGCTGACCCAGACCCTCGCCCGCAGCGAGACGGCACTGGAGGCGCTGCTGGCCACCTTCCGCCGGGGACAGCTGCTGCGGCAGGGCGTCCCGGCGGTGATTTTAGGTAAGCCCAACGCCGGAAAGTCCTCTCTACTCAACGCCCTGCTGGGCTATGACCGGGCCATCGTCACCGACGTGGCCGGCACCACACGGGACACCGTGGAGGAGAAGGTGCAGGTGGGCCATGTGCTGCTGCGTCTGTGCGACACCGCTGGGCTGCGGGACACCGGAGACGCCGTGGAGCGGCTGGGGGTGCAGCGCACCCGTGATGCCGCCCGGCAGGCGGCGCTGGTTCTGCTGGTGCTGGACGGCTCCCGGCCCCTGACGGTGGAGGACGAGGACGCCATCGCCACCGCTGCCGCCGTTCCCCGGCAGCTGGTCATCGTCAACAAGACGGACCTCCCCGCCGGGATGGAGCTGTCGGCGCTGGTGCAGCGCTTCGGGCAGCTCTATCCTCTGTCCGCCGCTACGGGAGAGGGCGTAGATGCCCTGTGCCGGGCCGTGGAGGCCCTGTATCCCGCCGGGAGACAGGCCCAAGGGGAGCTTCTCACCAACGCCCGGCAGGCCGACGCCGTGGCCCGCAGTCTGGAGGCTGTCCGCTCCGCCCGCAGGGCGCTGGAGGACGGCATGACCCCCGACGCCGTTCTCAACGACGCCGAGGCGGCACTGGAGGCGCTGGGAGAGCTGAACGGTAAGCGCATCCGAGAAGATCTGGTGCAGACCATCTTCTCCCGCTTCTGTGTGGGAAAGTGAATTTATGAACAAATTGTAAATTCTATCCCGGTGCTTTTTTCAGCTATCCTGATATGATATATTAGATTCATCCCATCATCCCATCCGGGGCGCTGCCCCGTTTCACCAACCACTCAAAGGAGGAGCTACCCATGCAGGATTACATCATCATGACCGACAGCTGCTGCGACCTCACCGACCAGATGGCCCGTGAGCTGGAGCTGGAGGTGCTGCCCCTGACCATGACCATGGACGGGGAGGAATACCCCAACACGCTGGACGGCCGCTACATTACCAACGAGGAGTTTTATAAGCGCCTGCGGGCCGGCAAGACCTCTACCACTGCCGCCGCCAACGTGGGTCAGTTCGAGGACGCCATGCGGGCCGTGCTGGGCCGGGGACAGGATATTCTGTGCCTGTGCTTCTCGTCGGCGCTGTCCACCACCTATCAGTCCGCCGTGATTGCTGCGGAGAACGTGGCTCCGGACTTCCCGGAGCGCACCATCCGGGTCATCGACACCCTCAGCGCCTCCCGTGGGCAGGGGCTGCTGGTGTATCTGGCCGCTCAGAAGAAGAAGGAGGGTCTGACCCTCAGCCAGCTGGGGGATTGGGTGGAGGACAACAAGCTCCACGTCTGCCACTGGTTCACCGTGGACGACCTGAACTTCCTGAAGCGTGGCGGCCGGGTCTCCGCCGCCACGGCGCTGGTGGGTACCATGCTCTCCATCAAGCCGGTGATGCATACGGATAACGAGGGCCGCCTGACCCTGGTGGGCAAGGCCCGTGGCCGCAAGGCCAGTCTCAAGGCCCTGCTGGACGCCATCGAGCGGCTGGCTATCGAGCCGGAGAAGCAGACCATGTTCATCTGCCACGCCGACTGTGAGGAGGAGGCCAAGCAGGTGGCGGCGGAGATCCAGCGCCGCTTCGGCACCACGGATATCCGCATCCACTACATCGGGCCGGTCATCGGCAGCCACACCGGCCCCAACACCATGGGCCTGTTCTTCGTGGGAACGGAGCGGTAAGGCATGAAGTGGCTGGAATTGAAGCTGGACACCTCCCCTGCGGGGCTGGACCCGGTGTCGCAGCTGCTGGAGGAGCAGGGCATCACGGGGCTGGTCATTGACGACGAGGGGGATTTCCGGGATTTTCTGGAGCACAATCACCAGTACTGGGATTATGTGGACGAGGAGCTGATGCAGGAGAAGCAGGGCCTTTGCCGCATCACCTTCTATCTCTCCGATGACCCGGAGGGTTATCACCGGCTGGCGCAGGTGCGGATGGCCCTGTCGCAGCTGAAGGCGGCGCACCCGGAGTACGCTCCCCTGCTGCTGACCATGAACAATCTGGAGGACGCCGACTGGGAGAACAACTGGAAGCAGTTTTATAAGCCCATGGAGATCGGGGAACGTCTCATCGTGGTGCCGGAGTGGGAGCAGGCCAATACGCAAGGCCGCATCCCCCTGATCCTGAATCCGGGACTCACCTTCGGCACCGGCAGCCATGCCACCACCCGGCTGTGCCTGACGGCGCTGGAGGAGACCATCCACGGCGGTGAGCGGATACTGGATCTGGGCTGCGGCAGCGGTATCCTCTCCATTGCCGCCCTGCGGCTGGGAGCGGAGCACGCCTTCGCCTGCGACATCGACGAGAAGTGCGTGGAGGTGGCCTATGAAAACGCCGCCCTCAACGGCATCGACCGCTCCCGATACACCGTCCGGTGGGGCGATGTGCTGTCGGATCAGCAGCTGAAGGCGGAGATCAGCGGGGGCTATGACATGGTGGTGGCCAACATCGTGGCGGACGTCATCATCGGTCTGTCCGGGCAGGTACGTCCCTTCCTGAAGGAGGGCGGCCTGTTCCTGTGCTCCGGCATCATCGATGACCGGGCGGAGGAGGTGGCCCAGCGCCTGCGGGAAGCGGGATGGGACATCCTCCGCACCCGCCAGAGCGAGGGCTGGTTCTCCTATCTGTGCCGGTAATGCGGGGTTCCAGCGAAACGACCACACCCCCTATGCTTTCCATAAGAAAAGAGCCGCACCTGTGGGTGCGGCTCTTTTGCTGCTTTTGAGGCAGTATGTATGGCTCTCAGGGCTTTGCCTTGCCGATGCGGATGATCTGATCCCGGCTCTCATAGTTGCTGGTGGCCTCGAAGGTGCTGGAGAGGAGGCTCCCGTCCCCGGCATAGACATTGCGCCACGTCTGCACCACATAGCCGGTATAGGGGGTCTGGATCTCCTGCTTCTCCCCCGGCGCCAGCTCATCCGTCTCCTCATAGACGGTTTCCCACGGGATGACGTCCACCGTCTCGCTGACCATCTCCACATAGCTGTCATCCACCTTGGTGCCTAAGATCTCCACCGTCACGTTGTTGTCGTTCCAATAGGTGACGATCTTGATGGGGTAGTCGGTGTTGTTGGCGAAGATAAAATCCGGGAAGCCGTCGTATACCGTGGCGTCGCACCCCCACTTGATGTAGCCGGGGGCGTACTGGTGGCAGTAGCGCATGACGATCTCCAGGTTGGCCTTCAGGGTGGCGTAGTACAGGGTCGAGGACACCTGACACACACCGCCGCCATAGACATCCACCGTCTTGCCCCCCACGTAGCCGGGGGCGGCGTAGAAGCCGTAGTCCGCCGTGGTAGGGCCTATGGCGTCGTTATAGCTGAACTGGTCGCCGCAGTTGAGCACCGTGCCGGAGATGTTCTGGGCCGCCTTGCGGACGTTCTGGATGCGGCCCCATGCGCCGCTGACGTAGGTGGTGCAGCTGGCCAGCACGTCCCGGAACAGCACCTTCTCCAGCGCCGCCTTGCTGACCTTGGGCTGCTGGATCTGGGCGGGAACGGTGATTTCCTGTCCCGGCTGAGCCTGAGCCACCAGCTTTTGGGCGGCGTCGGCGTCGAAGGTCACCTGCACCGTCCCCTCCTCCACCTGATCGGCGGCGGCGTTATAGGAGGCGTTTTTCGCCGTGGCGTAGGCCTCGGCAAAGGCGTCGAAGTCCACGGGCTTGGCCTCCACCACCTCATAGGCGCAGGTCACCGGCTCCAACCTCCCGGCGGCCAGCGCCGCCCGCAGGGCATCGGTTAACTGCGGGAGGTCTATCTTGCGGCCGTTCTTTGGCACCGTCACCAAAAAACCGTCCTCTTTTCCCTGCTCCAGCCGACAGGCCCCGTCAACAGCCGCCATATCCAACTGCTCTGCCAGCTCCGCCGCTTTTTCCTGCAAGGCGGCGTCATCCGCCGTCCACGGCGGGGTCAGGGACGTCTCCCGGAACCAGCTGCGGAGAAGGCTCCAGCCGTTTTCCAGAAAATGGCCGCTGTGTCCGGCGTCATAGGCCAGCTGGGCCGCCGTCTCCGGGGTCACGGAGACCCCCAGCTCCCACAGGGACACCTGTCCCGCCGTCTCACCGTCCAACGTCAGGGGCAGCTGAGCCGCCTGACATACGGCCTGTCCCTCCTGCTGCCAGCGCTCCTGCGCCTGCGGGACGGTCAATCCGCTCATATCCACGCCCATCACGTCGGTGCGGCCGAGGATGGTGCCGTGGCTGGCGGAGACGATGCACAAAACCAGATAGAATATGCCCAGCACCGCCACGATGCCGCCGCCGATGAGGGCCGCCAGCTTCCCGGCGGTTTTTTTGGCCGGGGACTCCGGCGATGCGTCCATCTCCTCCGGGATGGGGTCCGCCTCCGGGTTCGCTGCCGGGGTACTCTCCGGCTGCGGGATGGTAGCCGTGGGGGCCTCCTGTGGGGTGGTCTCCGGCGTTTCCTGCTCCAAGGGCTTCTGTGCTTCCATACAGCCCCTCCTTTACTATACAGTGCAGCGCACACTGCGCTATTTTGCAGTATACTACGGAAAGGGGCAAAATAGGTTACAATTTCATTACAGACGCCGTTTTTTATACACTTCGCCGCATTATGTCCGCACCCGCTTGGGAATACGGATGGTCAGAAGGATCTCCTCGTCGGTATCCTGACGGCCCCAGTCGGCGTTGACTCCCGCCTGACGCATCAGGTGCAGGCCCCGATCCACGCTGTTGAGGAACAGCCGGACATCCTTGATGATGTAGGTAGTACGGCCCTTGGGGGGCGTCACCTGCTGGCGGTGCAGCAGATCCTCTATGTAGGCCTCGGCGGCGGCCACATTCATCCTGCGCCGGCAGAATACCTGCGCCGCCGATAGCTGCTGCTCCTCCGTCCCCAGCCGCAGCAGCGCCCGTGCATGGCGCTCCGTCAAGCCGTTTTCCTGCAAAAACTGCCGCACGGAGTCCGGCAGCCGCAGCAGCCGCAGCTTGTTGGCCACCGCCGGCTGGGAGCGGCCCAGACGACGGGCGGCCTCCTCCTGGCTGAGCCCGTAGCGGGCAATGAGCCGGGACAGGGCCTCCGCCTCCTCCCAGCAATCCAGATCCCGGCGCTGGAGGTTCTCCATCAGCGCCAGCAGCGCCGAGTCCTCCTCCCCTACCTGCGCCACCAGACACGGCACCTCCCGCAGTCCCGCCATGGCGGCGGCCCGCAGGCGTCGTTCTCCGGCCACCAGCTCATAGCCTGTCCCCTGACGGCGCACCGTCAGGGGCTGGAGGATGCCGTAGCTGCGGATGCTTTCCGCCAGCTCCGACAGGGACTCCTCGTCGAAGCTGCGGCGGGGCTGCTGGGGATTGGGGCGGATCTGGTTCAGGGAAATATAGCGGACACGGCTGGAAAAAAATTCGCCTTTGCGGGGATGCATCATGTCGGTTCCCTCCTTTTGCCCTCTATTTTAGCCGGGGAGGGATGAAAAATCCCCCGCAACGTGTCGGGAAATCAACTTTTTCACTTAGATGAGATTTTTCGGCAGCAGATCGCTGTGAAGGCTTGTTTTTTCTCCGGTGGGTGACTTTTTCCGGTAGCTTTTTTTGTCTCCGGCGGCATACTTTTTGTCAACAGCGACAAAAAGTATGCCGAAGCGCCGCCGGTGGCGGATGCAGCAAGGCGGTTTCGAGGAAGTGTCCCGGTTTTCACGCCGTGCAAACGGCTGGAAACCGGCTGACACGACGGTGAATCTTTCTTTCGCTATGGAAAGAAAGGCACCCGCCGGAGGCATAAAAAGCTGCTGGGAGCAGTGCGCCGGAAAAATGAAAAACATCCCTCACCATAGCCAAAGGGCAGGCATCATGTGATGCCTGCCCTTTGCAGTCTGTTCTATTCTGATGCACGACGGCAAATCCAAAGCTTATCCCTGCTCACGCTTCAGGCGGCGGATATCCGTCCCCACAAAGGGCAGCAGCTGGTACTCCCCCTCCAGACGGGACAGCAGCGGCGCTCCATAGCGGCGGCCCAGCTCCTCCGGGTCCAGATTGGTGCTGATAACAGTACTTCTCCCCGTCAGCAGGCGGCCGTTGAGGAGCTGATAGAGGGCGCTCTGAACGAAGCTGGTGGTCATCTCCGTTCCCAGATCGTCCAGAATCAGCAGGTCGCAGTTCATGCACCGCTCCACGTCCTCCCCGGCGGTATCGCCGTCGTCGTCCCGGCGGAACTTGGCGCTTTCAAACTGGCTGAACACATGGCCCGCCGTATCGTATACCACAGAGAAGCCATCCTCGCTGACCACCCGTGCGATGCAGGCCGAGAGGAAGGTCTTGCCCAACCCCGGCGCACCGAACAGCAGCAGATTCTCCCGCCCCGGACGGAAGCGGGCGGCAAAGTCCCGGCACAGGTTCAGGTTCCGCTGGGCGTTCTCCCGTGGGGAGCGTGGCAGGCTGCCACGATCCGGGGAATACCAGTCCAGCTCGAAGGTATCGAAGCTCTGGCTGCCGATGTCCAGCATCCGGCTCAGCTCCCGGATCTGCTCCTGTGCATAGTATTTTTTCAGGCAGCTGCACAGGCCGTCGCCCCGGTAGCCGGTATCCCCGCACAGGGTACAGCGGGGCTTTTCCGACAGATAATCCTCCGGATAGCCCAGCTGGGCCAGCAGCTCCGCCCGACGCTTTTGCAGGGAGAGATTCTTATCCCGGATCACCCGGATGGCGGGCAGAGGGTCCGTACCCCGCCGCAGGGCGGAGGCGATGATCTCGCCCATGGTACCCCGGATCTCCCGCTGGATGCTCTCCAGCTCCGGACACTGCTGATAGACCCGCTGCTGCCGCTGGCGCTGCTGCTCCTGACGGCGCTGCTTGTCCTCGTCAAAGCGCAGGGTGGCCTGACGCAGCACTCTTCCGTCGTATGCCATGGAGTTTTCCTCCTTACCACTTCATGTATTTCTCCATACGGGAGTCGTCCTTCTTCTCCTCCCGCCGGGAGGGCTTGCGGCTGTCGCTCTGGCGGACCTCCTCCTCCGTGTGCCAGCCGTTTTCGTGCCAGCGGCGCAGGATCCCGTTGAGATATCGCCAGTTCAGCTCCTTCTTATAAAACACCGTCTTGTCGTAGGCCAGTGCCACCGTCTCCGGGGGGAAGCCCTTGTCCATCCAGTCGGCGATGTAGCGCTCCTCGCTCTCCACCGGGCGGCGGTCGCCCAGCCCCAGCACCTGCATATACCGGCTCATGGCGGAGCGGCGGACGTTCCAGTCCCGCAGATACTGGGAAGCGCTCTCCTGATCGAAGAGGCCCCGCTGCGCCCAGTGATAGCCCTCCTTCTCGATCTGGCGGAGGGTGGGCCGCCGTCCGGGGCCGTAGCGCTCCTCGGAACGGGTGACACAGTGGCACACCAGCAGATAGATCACATCCGCCGGAAGGCCCAGATCATCATACAGCCCCGCCAGGATTTGCAGGTCCGCCGTTTTCAGGCGTTTCCCCAGCTTCTCCTCCGTCTGCGGCACCAGCATCCGAAAGCCGGCGTCGCCGGTGAGGAGGTCCGTCAGGTCATCCGCCGTATATACCGGACGCTCCTGTGCCGGCTCCGGGGGCTTCTGCTCCGGGGGCCGGTCGATGAGTCCCAACTCCTGCAGAGCCGTCTCCGCCGCATGAAGGCGCAGCTGGCTCCACTTCAGTCGACGCTGCAGCTCCTGCGCCGTGACACCACGGTCCGCCCGCAGCAGGCACAGATACAGCAGCGCCGCATCCCCGTCGCCCCGGCCGATGAGGCGGTCCGCCTGCTGGGCCGGGAGCACGATATTCGGTTGATCCTCCCGGAGGATATATCCCGCCACGGCGCTGCGCCCCCTCTCTTTTCGTCCCTCTATTCTACACGAAATCCCCGTCTGCGTAAAGCGTCCCGCCGGGATTTTTTGAAAAATCCCCGTTTGGGGAAGAAAAGTCTTTTCCCGGTGGGATTTTGTGCTATAATAGATTCTGTATAGCTATCCAGAAATACTCAGTTTACATAGAAAGCAGGAGGTCACTATGGCGAATCGTATCACAATGAGCATCTGCGGCGAGGATTACACCCTGGTCGCTGATGAGAGCGCCGCCTACATGGAGAAGGTAGGTGCTCTGGTGGATGAGAAGATGACGCAGCTGCAGGAGGGCGCCCATGTGAGCCGCATTGACGCCGCCGTGCTGACGGCGGTGAATCTGGCGGACGAGCTGCTGAAGGCTCAGGAGGCGGCGGAGAATCTGCGTCGTCAGCTGAAAACATATCTGGACGAGGCGTCTCAGGCCAAGGCGGAGGCCTCGGAGCTGAAGCGGCAGCTGTTCAAGGCGCAGCAGGGTCACAAGTAATGGCGGAGCTGCTCTCTCCCGCCGGAGGGTGGGATTCTCTGGTGGCCGCCGTGCAGAGCGGCGCCGATGCCGTGTATATGGGCTTCGGAGCCTACAACGCCCGGCGCAGCGCCAAGAACTTCACGGAGGAGGAGTTTGCGCAGGCGGTGCGGTACTGCCATCTCCGAGGGGTGAAGATCTATCTGACCCTGAACACCCTGCTCACCGACCGGGAGCTTCCGGGGGCGGCGGAGCTGCTGCACAAGGCCTCCCGGCTGGGGGCAGATGCGGTGCTGATCCAGGATTGGGGGGTGTGGCAGCTGGCCCGTCAGGCGGCGCCGGAGCTGCCCCTCCACGCCAGCACCCAGATGAGCCTGCACACGCTGGGGGGCGCACGCCGGGCGGCAGAGCTGGGTCTTACCCGTGTGGTGCTGGCCCGTGAGCTGTCCCGCCGGGACATTGCCGCCATCTGCCGGGACTGTCCGGCGGAGGTGGAGGTCTTTGCCCACGGCGCTCTATGTATGTGCTACTCCGGTCAGTGCGCCCTCAGCGCCGTTATCGGAGGACGCAGCGGCAACCGGGGTACCTGCGCTCAGCCCTGCCGCCTGCCCTATGGGGTCAATGCCCCGGCGGCGGGAGGCCATCCTCTGAGCCTGAAGGACGCCAACCTCTCCCCCTACCTACAGGAGCTGGAGGACATGGGGGTGGCGTGCCTGAAGCTGGAAGGGCGCATGAAGCGGCCGGAGTACGTGGCGGTCATCACCTCCATTTACCGGCGGCTGCTGGACGAAAAGCGCCGCCCCACTCGTGAGGAGCAGCGGCAGCTGGAGCTGGCCTTCAGCCGCAGCGGCTTCACCGACGGATACTATCTGGGCCGGAAGGGGCCTCAGATGTTCGGCACCCGGCCGGAGAATGTCCCGGAGCCCAAGGAACTGTTTGCCCAGGCCCGGACACTGTACGAAAAGGAGGATCGCCGGACGGTGGCGGTGGACATGGACTGCGTCTGCCGGGCCGGTGAGCCGGTGCGCCTGACGGTGCGGGCCGGGGATCAGCGGGCGGAGGTGACAGGCCCTGTGCCGGAGACCGCCCGAAACCGGGCGCTGACGGCGGAGGAGCTGCAGGCCCGTCTGAAAAAGACCGGCGGCACCGCCTTCCGCTGCCGGGAGGTGCGGGTGACGCTGGAGGATGGGCTGATGCTCTCTGCCGGGGCGGTCAACGCCCTGCGGCGGGAGGGACTGACGGCGCTGGAGGATACCCTGTGTGCCGTGCCGGAACGCCGGATCGCCCAGCCGGAGCCGCTGCCTGATGCCCCGGAGGAGCCGACGCAGCCGCTGCTGACCTGCTCCCTCCAGAAGCCGGAGCAGCTGACGCAGGCGCTGGCGGACTGCCGCCCGGAGATGATCTATCTGCCGGTGGAGTGGCTGGATACGCTGGATGTGACCCCGTATCTGGACCGGACGTCCTTCTGCGCCGTGCTGCCCCGCATTTTCCGGACGGAGGATGAGACCGTGCTGCGGAAGATGCTGGTGCGGCACCGGCAGGTGCTGGCCGCCGTGGCCGTTGGCAATCTGGGTCATCTGCCCATTGCCGAGGGGCTGGAACTGCCGCTGCGGGGCGATCTGGGGATGAACGTATTCAACTCCCGTGCGCTGCTGTTTTTGCGGGAGCTGGGGCTCTCCACCGCCGCCGTATCCTTCGAGCTGCGGCACCAGCAGATCCGGGATCTGAAAAAGTATCTGCCCTGCGAGGCGGTGGTCTATGGCCGCCTGCCGCTGATGCTGATGGAGAACTGCGTCATTGCCAACAGCTTGGGCTGCTGCGATGTGGGCAGCGATTACCGGAAGCGCTCCGCCGCCTGCCGCTGCGGGCAGGAGAACGTCCTCACCGACCGAACCGGGGCCCGCTTCCCGCTGATGCCCGCATGGGGCCACCGCAACGAACTGGAGAACAGCCGCACCCTCTTTCTGGCGGACAAGCCGGAGTGGCGGCAGCTGGGGCTCACCTATGCCCGGCTGCGGTTCACCACGGAATCCCCGGCGGAGTGCGTGGCGGCGCTGCAGCGGTATCAGGGGCAGGGGGACTATATCCCGGCCGATCTGACACGTGGCCTGTTCTACCGGGGGGTAGAGTGAATACATCTCGTTATTTTTAATCGAGAAATTCCTACAAGTTATCAATACATTGTCCCAAAACAGGAGGCTTCGGTGGAAAATACGTTGGCCGGCGTGGCCGGGAAGAAATTTATCCTGTCGTACAGCTGCGGCAAGGACAGCACCCTGTGCCTGCACAAGATGCTGGAGGCGGGAGCAGAGCCTATGGCGCTGCTGGTGATGTTTAACCCCGAAGCGGGGCGCTCCTACTTTCATGGGGTGGACCCGGCGCTGCTGAGGGAGTACGGCGAGGCGCTGGAGCTGCCGCTGCTGGCGGTGCCTACCGGCGGCGAGGAGTACCATCTGTCCATGGAGGCGGCGCTGCGCCGGGCCAAGGAGCAGGGGGCGGAGCTGGTGTGCTTCGGGGATATTGACATTGAAAACAACCGGGCCTGGGGCGAGGAACGCTGCCGGAACGTAGGGTTGGAGGCGGTATACCCCCTATGGCACCACGACCGGCAGGAGAACGTCCGGGAGGTGCTGGAGCTGGGGTATCGGTGTCTCATCAAGACGCTGGACCGCCGGGTGCTGCCCCGGCATCTGCTGGGCCGGGTCATGGACCGGGCCATGGTGGAGGAGATGACCGCCTGCGGCGTGGATATCTGCGGCGAGAACGGAGAATTCCACACCATCGCCGTGGACGGGCCGGTGTTCCACCGGCCTATCCCCTACTGCGTCCGGCAGCTGCTGGATCTGGGGGATTACTCCGTGGCGGATATCACGGTGCCGGAAAAGGAATAACGGGAAAGTTTATGGACGAAAATCGATTTTAACAATTCGTTTTTATATTTTAGGAGTAAATTTGCTATGATAGAGTTGAAAGTCAAGGCGGTATCGCCGCTGATGGGGACAAAGTTCCCCCTGCCCGCCTACGCCACCGCCGGTGCGGCGGCCATGGATCTGTGCGCCTGCATGGAGGAGCCGGTGACGCTGGCTCCCGGCGGGCGGCAGGGCATCCCCACAGGCATCGCCATCGCCCTGCCGGGACCGGAGTATGTGGCGCTGGTGTGCAGCCGCAGCGGCATGGGCACCCGCCACGGCATCACCCTCTCCAACAGCGTGGGGGTCATTGACAGCGACTACCGGGGCCAGCTGACGGTGGGGCTGGTGAACCACGGGGACGTCCCCTACACCATCCAGCCCGGCGACCGTATCGCCCAGCTGATGGTGCTGCCCATTCTGCGGCCCACCCTGACGGTGGTAGAGGAGCTGGACGAGACGGAGCGGGGCGCCGGCGGCTTCGGCTCCACCGGGAGGTAAGCGCTATGGCGAGGATCATACTGGCTTCCGGCTCCCCCCGGCGGCAGGAGCTGCTACGGCGCATAGGACTCCGTGAATTTGAAATTTCCGTGCCGGACGTGGAGGAGTGGTATCCCCCGGAGCTGGCGCCGGAGGATATCGTGGCCTACATCAGCCGGGAGAAGTCTCAGGCGGTACAGGCGGCGGCGGATGCCATTGTCATCACCGCCGACACCATGGTCTTTCTGGATGATCAGCGGCTGGGGAAGCCCCATGACGAGGCGGAGGCCCTCTCCATGCTGACGGCGCTGTCCGGACGAAAGCACAAGGTCTGCACCGGCGTGACGGTGCGGCAGGGGGAAAAGGCCCTCACCCGCGCCCAGTCCACCGACGTCTATTTCCGGGAGGTCTCCCGGCAGGAGCTGCTGGCCTACATCCGGGGCGGCGAGCCCATGGATAAGGCCGGGGCCTACGGCGTACAGGGGCAGGGAGCGCTGCTGGTAGAGCGCATCGACGGGGACTTTTTCAACGTCATGGGTCTGCCGGTGGTGTTGCTGAGCCGGATGCTGGCGGAATTCGGTGTGACGCTGCTGGCGTAATGGGCAGCGGCTTACTTTGCAATAAGGAATCAGAACTATGAAGAATTTTTTCCAGAAAAACGGCATCATGATGCTGGCGGCGGTGACGGTGGTGGCGGTGCTGCTGTGTGTGGCCTCCGCGCTCAGCTCCCAGACCGGCTTTCTCCAGAACGCCGGGGGCGTCATTGCCTCCCCCTTCCGGGCGGTAGGCTCTGCTGTCAGTGGGTGGTTCAGCTCCATAAGCCAGCGGTTCGAGGACGTAGAGGCGCTGCAGCAGGAGAATGCGGACCTGAAAAAGGAAAACGCCGAGCTGCAGCGGCAGCTGGATCAGGCCAAGATCGACAGCGAGGAGAACCAGCGGCTGCGGAATCTGCTGAACCTGCGGCAGCAGCGGCGGGATTTCACCTTTGAATCCGCTATTATCGTGGATCGCAGCACCTCCAACTGGTCCCGTGTGATGACCCTCAACAAGGGCACCTCCAGCGGCATTGCCGTAGGCAACTGCGTGGTGGACGATCAGGGCAATCTGGTGGGGGTCATCCGGGAGGCCGGACTCAACTGGTCCACCATCACCACCATTCTGGACACAGACTCCTCTCTGGGCGCACGGGTATTCCGCACCGGCGAGGTGACGGTGGCCATGGGCGATCTGGCCCTGATGGAGACGGGGCGGCTGAAGCTGTCGTATCTGGAGGGGGAATCCAGTCTCATCAACGGCGACCTCATCGTCACCTCCGGGCTGGGGGGCTACTACCCCTCCCAGCTGGTCATCGGCTCTGTGGAGGAGATCCGCACCGATGACAACGGCCTGACCCGCTATGCGGTGCTGGCCCCCAAGACGGATCTGGATTCCCTGTCGGAGGTGTTTGTCATCACCTCCTTCGACACCGTGGACTGAGGGAGACACTATGAGCCGACGTGATACCATCTGGAAATGGGTGTTTTACACCGCAGGTGTTTTTCTGCTGCTTTTATTGCAGGGGCTGGCGCTGGATCACATCTCCCTGCTGCACGTGCATCCCTATCTGCCCCCGGTGATGGTGGCGGTCTTAGCTATGTTCGAGGGAGCCTACGGCGGCATGGGCGTGGCGCTGGCCATGGGTCTGCTGTTTGATCTGACCCAGCCGGGGCTGATCCCCTGCTTCCATATTCTGGCATTTTTTCTGGCGGCGCTGGCCGCCGCTGCCGTGGCCAACTACCTCATTACGCCGGGGCTTCTGTGCGCCGTGCTCATGGGGTTGGCGGCGCTGGTCATCACCAATGGGCTGCAAATTCTGCTGATGACGTATCAGCAGGGAGTGGCCTTCTCCGCCGCCTCGTCACTGGCGGGGCGGGAAATTCTGGTGACACTGCCGCTGACGGTGCTGGTCTATCTTCCCTTCCGCTGGGTGCGCCGGCGGATCTACTCCGAGTGAGTCCCCTGAAAGGAGGGTGCTATGAAATCCTATCTGGCCAAATCCCGGCTGGTGCCGCTGGTATTGATCTTCGGGATGATCCTGCTGATCTTCTGCGGCGTGCTGTACAATACTCAGATCCTCAACGGATCGGACTATAAGGCTCGCTCGCTGGCCAGCAACGCCACCGCTCAGACGGTGGAGGCCTCCCGTGGCATCATCACCGACCGCAACGGCAAGGTGCTGATCTCCAACCGGCTGACCTATACGCTGGTGTTCTCCGACGAGGAATTTGAAAGCGACACGGACTGCAACGACGCCATCTTCCGGCTGTTGGAGCTGTGCCGCAGCAACAACGTCAAGTGGACGGATACCCTGCCGGTGAGCAAGGAGCCGCCCTTTACCTACACCACCCCCACCGACGAGGGTGCCTTCCGGGAATATCTGGAGTCGGAGGATCTGCCCGCCATCACGGTGGGTACCCTGCGGCCCACTCAGGAGGCCCCGCTGTTCATGGCCCAGCTGAGAAAGCTCTACGGCGTGGCGGACAGCTACTCCGACACCGACGCACGGGCTATCATCGGTGTGCGCTACCAACTGGCCCTGCGGGACATCGCGGGGGGTACCTACACCTTCGCCAGCGATGTGTCGGTGGAGCTCATCAATCAGGTGGTGGACGGCCGCTATGCCGGTGTCACCACCGGCACGGCCTCGGCCCGTGTGTATGACACTACCTACGCCGCCCATGTGCTGGGGCGGCTAAGTCCCATCTATCAGGAGGACTGGGTGGGCGATCCGGACAACGGCATCGTGGGATACCGGGACAAGGGGTATTCCATGGACGCTCTGGTGGGCGAGAGCGGCGTGGAGAAGGCCTTCGAGGAGTATCTCCACGGCGAGAACGGCACCAAACTCATTACCACCACCTCCGATGGCCAGATCACCGGTGAGTTCTACACCAAGGAACCCAAGCCCGGCAACACCGTGGCTCTGACGCTGGACATCGACCTGCAGGAGGACGTGGAAAAAGCCCTCAGCAAGACCATCGGTGACATGACCGAGAAGGACGGCATCCGCCGTGGCGGTGCCGCCGTGGTGGTGGGCGTGGGCAGCGGTGAGGTGCTGGCGCTGGCCTCCTACCCCACCTATGACATCAGCAAGTGGGATGAAATTTATGACACGCTGGCCTCCGACGACAAGGGAGCTCCCCTGTTCAACCGGGCCATTGGCGGCACCTACGCCCCCGGCTCCACCTTCAAGCCCTGCACGGCGGTGGCGGCGCTGGAATCCGGTGTCATCACCCCCTCTACCACCATTCTGGACCGGGGCATCTACGACTACTACTCCTCCCCCCAGCCCCGGTGCTGGATCTACAGCTCCTACGGCTCCACCCACGGGCGGGTGGACGTGTCGGAGGCCATCACCGTGTCCTGCAACTACTTCTTCTATGAGGTGGGCCGTCTGACGGGCATTAAGACGCTGGACGACTATGCCACCCAGTTCGGTCTGGGGCAGTACACCGGCATCGAGATCGGCGGCCCCAACAGCGCCGAGGCCAAGGGCGCTCTGGCCTCCCCGGAGTACGCCGAGGCCAACGATCTGGAGTGGTCCGACGGTCAGACCCTGACCGCCGCCATCGGCCAGAGCTATAACCTGTTTACGCCGCTGCAGCTGGCCAACTACATCGCCACGCTGGTAGGCAACGGTGAGCACTATGCGGCCCACCTGCTGAAAAACGTCAAGACCTATAACAACTCCGCCGTGGTCTATGCCTACGACAAGGACCCCGTCAACGTGGTGGAGATGCAGGACAGCACGGTGGAGGCCATCAAGACCGGTATGCACGATCTGACCACCGGGAGCCTGTCCACCTACTTTTCCAAGTGCGTGGTGTCCGCCGGTGCCAAGACCGGTACGGCGGAGACCGGCGTCACCGATGCCAACAACGGTACCTTCGTGTGCTTTGCCCCCTACGACGATCCTCAGATCGCCGTGGCGGTGGTCATCGAGAAGGGCGGCGCCGGTGCGGCTCTGGCGGAGACGGCGGTGGATATCCTCAACGCCTACTTCAGCCGGGAGGAGATCGGCACCGCCATCATCGGCGAAAATACTCTGTTAAACTGAGAGGTCCCTGTTCATGTCTGTTTGGTTCGATTCCCGTGATGTTCGATATAAGGATCCCTTCGGCGCCGTGTTCTGCGGCGCCGAGGTGCATTTTACTCTGGGGGCCGATGAGCCGCTGGAGGCGTGCTGCCTGCTGGTGCGGCAGGAATTTGCCGGGCTGGAGCAGGAGGTTCCCCTCTCCCCCTCCGGCGATGGCTGGAAAGGCGTGCTGACGGCACCGGTGGAGCCGGAGCTGATCTGGTACGCCTTCCGGGTGCGGCGGCCCGACGGCTCCCTCCTCTGGCTGGGACGCAATGGCTGCGGCGGTGAGGCGGACCGTCAGCGATGGCAGCTGACGGTGTATGAGCCCACCCATACCCCCGACTGGTTCGGCCGGGGGGTGACGTATCAGATCTTTCCCGACCGGTTCTGCCGGTTGGCGGTGCCGGACGGCCACGGCATGGTGGGGCAGCGGCTGGTGCATCAGCGTTGGGACGACACCCCCCAATGGCAGCCCGATAAAGCGGGCGAAATTCGCAACAACGACTACTTCGGCGGAAGCCTGCTGGGAATTATTTCCAAGCTGGACTATTTGCAGAGTCTCTCCGTCTCCACGCTGTATCTGTGTCCCATTTTCGAGGCGGACAGCAATCACCGCTACAACACCGCCGATTACCGCCGCATCGACCCCATGCTGGGAACGGAGGAGGACTTCCGGCAGCTGTGCCGGGAGGCCCACCGGCGGGGCATCCGGGTACTGCTGGACGGCGTATTCAACCACACCGGAAGCAACAGCCGCTACTTCAACGCCGAAGGCTTCTACCCGGAGTTGGGGGCGGCCCAGAGTCAGGATTCCCCCTATTTCGACTGGTACAGCTTCCATCCGTGGCCCACGGACTACGATGCGTGGTGGGGGGTAAGGACCCTGCCAGCGGTGAACGAGGAGGCGCCCACCTATCGGGATTTCATCGTGCGGAGTCAGGACTCCGTGGTGCGGCACTGGCTGCGTCAAGGGGCCGACGGCTGGCGACTGGATGTGGCGGACGAGCTGCCCGATGACTTCATCGCTGAAATTCGACAGGCCATGGAGTCCGAGAAGCCTGACAGCTTCCTGCTGGGTGAGGTGTGGGAGGACGGCAGCAACAAGATCGCCTACTCCCATCGGCGGAGGTATCTGTTGGGCCGGGAGACCCACGGGCTCATGAACTACCCCTTCCGTACGGCGGCGCTGGCTTGGCTGCGGGGCGGTGATGCGTCGGCTTTCCGCCGAGACATGGAGGAAATTCGGGAAAACTATCCGCCTGCGGCCTTTTACAGCGGGTTGAACATCTTGGGTACCCACGACACGCCCCGGCTGCTGACCATGCTGGGTGCGGCCCGGACACCGGAGAGCAAAGACGACCGGGCAGCGTACCGCCTCAGCCCGGAGGAGCTGGACATGGGGCTGGCCCGGCTGCGGCTGGGTGCTTTGCTGCTGTACAGCTTCCCCGGCTCCCCCACGGTGTTCTACGGCGACGAGGCCGGGATGCAGGGCTTTGAGGATCCCCTGAACCGTGGCACCTACCCGTGGGGGCAGGAGGACTCGTCGCTGCTGGCGTATTTCCGTCAGCTGGGTACTCTGCGGAAGCAGCGGTTATCCCTGCAGTGCGGAGATATCGGCTATCTCTACGCCGTAGGCGGTGGGCTGGTGCTGCGGCGGCAGTCCGAGGACGAGGTGACGGTGGCGGCCATGAACGCTGGGATGCAGCCGCTGGAGCTGTCCATCCCCTGGGCGGGAGCGCTGGCCAAGGACGCCCTGACTGGACAACACTTCTTCGCCCGGAATGGGATGCTGCGGCTGACCCTCCCCCCCGTAGGCGGGGTGCTGCTGGTGTAATTGTTTCACGTGAAACAATTACCGGAGACAAGTGCATTAGAAAAAAGAGATGTTTCACGTGAAACATCTCTTTTTTTGCAAAGTACGCTCCTTCCCTATTGAAAAAAATTGTGACAGTTGATATAATATTCTCATATTAGAGAACTCTAAGAGTGACGGGGGTTGCGTATGGCGAAAATCGTTGCGATCGTAAATCAGAAGGGCGGCGTGGGCAAGACCACCTCCTGCGTGAATCTGGCGGCTGCCCTGAAGGCCGCCGGTCAGCGCATCCTGCTGTGCGACTTTGACCCGCAGGCCAACGCCACCTCCGGTATGGGCGTGGACAAGACCGTATCCAACGGCATCTATGACGTGCTCATCAACAGCGTGGAGACGGAAAAGGCCATCGTCCGCACCTCCTATGGTGACGTGCTGCCCAGCAGCAAGGCACTGGCCGGAGCCAGTGTGGAGATGATCGACCTGCCGGAGCGGCAGTTTCGGCTGCGGATGGCGCTGGAGCAGGTGCGGGACAACTACGACTATGTGTTCATCGACTGCCCCCCGTCGCTGGAACTACTGACCTTGAACGCCCTGTGTGCGGCGGACTCCCTGCTGGTACCTTTGCAGGGGGAATACTATGCGCTGGAGGGGCTTTCCGACCTGATGAACACCGTGCGGCTGGTGCGGCGGAGCCTGAACCCCAAGCTGGAGATCGAGGGTGTGCTGCTGACTATGTTCGACGGGCGCACCAATCTGGCCATTCAGGTGGCCCAAGAGGTGAAGCGCTTCTTCCCCGGCAAGGTCTACGCCACGGTGATTCCCCGGAATGTGCGGCTTTCGGAGGCGCCCAGCCACGGAAAGCCCATCACCTCCTATGACCGCAGCTGCCGTGGGGCTGAGGCCTATGTGCAGCTGGCGCAGGAGTTTTTGAAGAGAAACAACGGATGAAAGGAGCGATCCCATGGCGAATCCATCCAAGGGCTTAGGTCGGGGACTGGCCGCCCTGCTGGGGGACGACGTGATGACCCCCGAAGAGGAGAAAACCAGTCTGTACCTGCCCATTTCCCAAGTAGAGAGCTGCGCTTCCCAGCCACGGAAGCAATTTGACCCGGACGCTCTGGCCGATCTGGCGGACTCCATCCGGGAACATGGCATCATTCAGCCCCTGACGGTGCGAAAGCTGCAGTCAGGGTACTATCAAATCATCGCCGGTGAACGGCGCTGGCGGGCCGCCCGGATGGCGGGTCTGTCGGAGGTGCCGGCTATCGTCATCGAGGCCGACGACCGCAAGGCCATGGAGCTGGCCATGATCGAGAACCTCCAGCGGGAGGATCTGAACCCCATGGAGGAGGCCGAGGGCTATCAGACGCTGATGCAGCAGTACAACATGACCCAGGAGGAGACGGCCCAGCGGGTGGGCAAGTCCCGGTCCACCGTAGCCAACGCCATGCGCCTGCTGAAGCTGTGTCCCCCCGTGCGGGCCATGGTGGAGGACGGGCGGCTCTCCAGCGGACACGCCAGAGCTATTCTCCCCCTCTCCCCTGCCATGCAGGAGTCGGCGGCCAACGCCATCATCAAGGACGAGCTGTCGGTGCGGCAGACAGAGCAGCTGGTGAAGAAGCTGACGGCTCCCCCCAAGCCGGAGCAGCCGGAACCGGATGGGCTCTCCGTCGATTATGCCAAGGAGGCCGCCAAGGAACTGGGTAGCCGTCTGGGCCGGGGCTGCCGCATCGTTACCGGCCGGAAAAAGGGCCGCATCGAACTGGAATACTACGGGGTGGAGGATCTGAATCAGCTGCTGGACGCCCTCCACGCCCTGAAAGCCAAATAAATGTTTCACGTGAAACACAGAAAGAGGTCAGACTATGCTTGATATCAAATTTATCCGGGAGAACCCAGATGCCGTAAAGGAGAACATCCGCAAGAAGTTCCAGAATGCCAAGCTGCCGCTGGTGGACGAGGTCATTGCGTTGGATGCCGAGAAGCGAGCCGCCGAGAACGAGGGCAATGATCTGCGGGCCCAGCGCAACAAGCTCTCCAAGCAGGTGGGGATGCTGATGGGACAGGCCAAGAAGGATCCCTCCAAGCTGGAGGAGGCCGAGGCGGTGAAGGCGCAAGTGAAGGCCGACGCCGACCGTCTGGCTCAGCTGGAGGAGATGGAGGAGAAGCTGAGCCAGCAGATCCACCACATCCTGCTGGTGATCCCTCAGATGATCGACCCCTCCGTGCCAATCGGCAAGGACGACAGCTGCAACGTGGAGGTGGAGCGCTTCGGCGAGGCCACGGTGCCAGCCTTCGATATCCCCTACCACACGGACATCATGGAGCGATTCGACGGCATCGATCTGGACGCTGCCGGCCGGGTGTCCGGCAACGGCTTTTACTATCTCATGGGCGACATCGCCCGGCTCCACGAGGCCGTGCTGGCCTATGGCCGGGACTTTATGATCAACAAGGGCTTCACCTACTGCATCCCCCCCTTCATGATCCACGGCAGCGTGGTGGAGGGCGTCATGAGCCAGACGGACATGGACGCCATGATGTATAAGATCGAGGGCGAGGACCTGTACCTCATCGGTACCAGTGAGCACTCCATGATCGGCAAGTTCATCGACCAGATCGTCCCGGTGGAGAGCCTGCCCCAGACCCTGACCTCCTACTCCCCCTGCTTCCGCAAGGAGAAGGGTGCCCACGGCATCGAGGAGCGGGGCATCTACCGCATCCACCAGTTCGAGAAGCAGGAGATGATCGTGGTCTGCAAGCCGGAGGACTCCAAGGCGTGGTACGAGAAGCTGTGGCGTTACAGCGTGGAGCTGTTCCGCTCTCTGGATATCCCCGTGCGGCAGCTGGAGTGCTGCTCCGGCGATCTGGCGGATCTGAAGTGCAAGTCCTGCGACATCGAGGCCTGGTCTCCCCGGCAGCAGAAGTACTTCGAGGTGTGCTCCTGCTCCAATCTGGGGGATGCACAGGCCCGCCGCCTGAAGATCCGCTACAAGGACGAGAGCGGCCGGATGCAGCTGTGCCACACCCTGAACAACACCTGCGTGGCCCCTCCCCGGATGCTCATCGCCTTCCTGGAGAACAACCTCCAGCCCGACGGCACCGTGCTGATCCCCAAGGTGCTCCAGCCCTACATGGGCGGCTGCGAGAAGCTGGTTCCCAAACGCTGATTATGTAAACTCTCGGAGGATACCCATGAAGAAATTTCTGAGCGAGTTCAAGGAGTTCGCCCTGCGGGGCAACGTGCTGGACATGGCCATCGGCGTGGTCATCGGCGGCGCCTTCGGTAAGATCACCACCTCCCTGGTCAACGACGTCATCATGCCTCTGGTGGGGATGCTCATCGGCGGCATCGATCTGGGCCAGCTGGATATCGTACTGAAGCCCGCTGTTATGAATGGCGACGAGGTGGTCACGGCTGCCGTGACGCTGGGCATCGGCACCTTCCTCACCACCATCATCGACTTCATTCTGGTGGCGCTGGTGATCTTTCTCATGATCAAGGCCATCAACCGCTTCCACAAGAAGAAGGAAGAGGCCCCCGCCCCGGAGGAGCCCAAGGGGCCCACCAGCGAGGAGCTGCTGACGGAGATCCGTGACCTGCTGAAGGAGAAGAACCAGTGACCCCGGAGCAGCTGCTGCGGGAGGGGCTGGCGGTCTACGGGCTGCCGGCGGATGCAGCGGCCATCGAGGGACTGGAGGAGTTCTCCCGGCGGCTGCTGGAACGGAATCAGGTGATGAACCTGACGGCCATCACCGATCCCTGCGACGTGGCGGCGCTGCACCTGCTGGATTGTGCGTACCTACTGACTGCTGCGGACTTCCGGGGAAAGTCCGTGGTGGATGTGGGTACCGGCGCCGGATTTCCGGGGATGCCCCTGCGGATCCTGGAGCCGAACTTCGACCTGACGCTGCTGGACAGTCTGGGCAAGCGGGTGGATTTCCTCCGGGAGACCGCCGACGCCATGGGACTGCGGCGGGTGCGCTGCGTCCACGCACGGGCGGAGGAGTTCGTCCGGAAGCACCGGGAGCAGTTCGACATCGCCACGTCACGGGCGGTGGCCCAGCTGAATGTACTGTGCGAGCTGACGCTGCCGCTGGTGAAGGTGGGCGGCGTGTTTCTGGCCATGAAATCCGTGGAGAGCGACCCGGAGCTGCAGGAGGCCCGCAGCGCCATCGCCCAGCTGGGCGGCGCTGTGGAGGACGTGACGGACTACACCATTCCGGGGACGGAGGTGACCCACCGGGTCGTCCGCATCCGGAAGGAGCGTCCCACGCCGGCGGGCTTTCCCCGTGCCTTCGCCCGCATCAAGAAAGCACCCCTGCGATAAAGCCGGGACACAAATGTCCAAAAGGCTTGGATTTGAGAAAATTTTTCTGAAAATTTTCATTTTTTCCTTTTCAAATGACGCAAGGAGGTATAAAATTGGGTAAAATCATAGCAGTCGTCTCCGGCAAGGGCGGCACAGGCAAGACCTCCTTTACAGCCAATGTGGGGCTGGCGCTGGCGGCGCTGGGGTGCCATACCCTGTGTCTGGACTGCGACATCACCCTGCGGAATCTGGATCTGGCGCTGGGGCTCAGCGACCGGGCTCTGATGGACTTCACCGACGTCATCGCCGGGCGATGTACGCTGGAGGATGCCGTGGTGCAGCACCCCAAGTATCCCAAGCTGCACCTGCTGACAGCCCCCCTGTCGGCCCGGCCCATGCCCATTGCACCGGAGCAGATGAAAGCGCTGCTGGACCGCATCCGGCAGACCTACGACTACTGCCTGATCGACGCCCCGGCGGGGCTGGGGATGGGTTTCCATCTGGCCAGCGACTACGCCGACCGGGCGGTGGTGGTCACCAACACCGACGCCTCCTCCCTGCGGGACGCCCAGCGCACCGTCATGGAGCTGGACCGTCTGGGACGGGGCAACCTTCATCTGGTGGTGGGCCGGGTGGAGAAGAAGCTGCTGCGAAGCCTTCACACCACCATCGACGACGCCATGGACGCAGCGGGTCTGCCGCTGCTGGGCGTGGTACCGGAGGACCGGAACGTCCCCTATGCCCTGAACACCGGCATCCCCTTGCGGGAGTGCAGCAACTACGCCGCAAGGGCTTACGAGAATATTGCACGGCGCATCATGGGGCAGCGTATCCCCCTGATGCGTATCTGAATCCATAGAAGAGAGGAGCGAATAACATGAATATCGCCTTGATCGCCCATGATAACAAAAAGGAACTGATGGCTCAGTTCTGCACCGCCTACTGCGGGATTTTGGCTCAGCATACCCTGTGCGCCACCGCCACCACCGGCCAGATCATCTCCGACGCCACGGGGCTGACCATCCACCGGTTCCTGTCCTTCTCCCACGGCGGCGGCCAGCAGATCGCTGCCCGCATCGCCTACAACGAGATCGATCTGGTGCTGTGCTTCGACGATCCCCGCAACAAGGCCCCCAACGAGGACATCGCCAACATCTATCGCCTGTGCGACCAGAACAACATCCCCTATGCCAGCAATCTGGCCTCGGCAGAGATGCTGGTGCTGGGTCTGGCCCGCGGCGATCTGGATTGGCGCAACATCGTCAATCCCAAAACCAAGCCCTTTACCGCTTGACATTTCCCTGCATATCCCCTACAATAGATTGCGTTCAAACCGCTATGACGGAGCATGAGTAGCCTGTCCCTGCCGGTGAAGAGAGGTGCGCCACGGCTGCAAGCGCACTGCGGCACACAGCGTGAAGGACGGCTTCACCAGCGGAGATGGAGACATCTGCGGCCGACTCCCCGCAACAGGAGCCTGAAAGGGCCTTACGGCCGAAATTGGGTGGCACCACGAAGCAATGCGCTCTCGTCCCAATCACGGGACGGGAGCGTTTTTTCACAATCCCCCTCCCCTGCCGTCGGTGCGGCACGTTTTTCACAAATTCCCACATTTTTCCACAAAGGAGCATGACTATGGCAAAGATCACCCCCCGGACGCTGTCCGGCTTTATGGAGCTGCTGCCCGCCCCGCAGCAGCAGCTGGAGCGGATGATGGACATCCTCCGCAAGACCTACGCTCTCTACGGCTTCACGCCGCTGGATACCCCCGTCATCGAGGCCAGCGAGGTGCTGCTGGCCAAGGGCGGCGGCGAGACGGAGAAGCAGATCTACCGCTTCCAGAAGGGCGACGCCGATCTGGCCCTGCGTTTCGACCTGACAGTGCCGCTGGCCAAGTATGTGGCCCTCCACGGCGGCGACCTGTCCTTCCCCTTCCGCCGGTATCAGATCGGTAAGGTGTACCGGGGGGAGCGGGCCCAGCGGGGCCGGTTCCGGGAGTTCTATCAGGCGGATATCGACATCATCGGAGACGGCAAGCTGGATATCGCCAACGAGGCAGAGATCCCCTCCATCATCTACCAGACCTTCACCCGGCTGGGGCTGAAGCGGTTCCAGATCCGGGTCAACAACCGAAAGATCCTCAACGGCTTTTATGCCATGCTGGGGCTGACAGAGCAGTCCGGCGACATCATGCGCACCGTGGACAAGCTGGATAAGATCGGCCCCGACAAGGTCCGGGGGCTTCTCACCGGGGAGCTGGGTCTCACCGAGGAGGCCGCCGGGGATATCCTGCGCTTCATCGCCATCACCGGCTCCAATCAGGAGGTGCTGACGGCGCTGGAGGGCTATCGGGGCCGCAATGAGGTGTTCGACGCCGGCCTTACGGAGTTGGAGACGGTGGTGAAGTATCTGGCGGCCTTCGGCGTACCGGAGGAGAACTTCGCCGTGGACCTGACCATCGCCCGTGGGCTGGACTACTACACCGGCACGGTGTACGAGACCACCCTGCTGGATCATCCGGAGATCGGCTCCGTCTGCTCCGGTGGACGGTACGACAATCTGGCGGAGTACTACACCGACCGGCAGCTGCCCGGCGTGGGCATCTCCATCGGCCTGACGAGACTGTTCTACGTGCTGGGTGAGCAAGGGATGCTGAACCCCCAGCTGCCCACGGCTCCGGCAGATGTGCTGATCCTACCCATGACGGCGGAGCTGACCCCCGCCATCCAGCTGTCCACCCGGCTGCGGGCAGCCGGAGTGCGGACCCAGCTCTACACCGAGCAGAAGAAGTTCAAGGCCAAGATGAACTATGCCGACAAGATCGGCGTCCCCTATGTGGTGTTTCTGGGCGACGACGAGGTCAGCGCCGGGGTGGTGGCCTGCAAGGATATGGTTTCCGGCGAGCAGACCACACTGCCCTTCGACGAGACCCTCCAGCGCATCCGGGAGGGACTGGCCCTCCGGGAGCAGGGCAGCGTCATCGTGGAATAAGGGTGAAATCCGATAACAAATAGCAATATTCAATAGAAATATTACGATACATTATCAGAAACAGGAGTGAAAGCTATGATGCAGATGCGTACCCATACCTGCGGGGAGCTGCGGCTGGCCGATGCCGGGAAGTCCGTGAAGATCGTAGGTTGGATGGAAAATGTCCGGGAGGTGGGCAGTAACTTCGCCTTTGTGGTGCTGCGGGATTTCTACGGCACCACGCAGGTGGTCATCGAGTCCGAGGAGATGATGGCCATCATCCGGGACCTGAACAAGGAGTCCACCATCAGCGTGGAGGGCGTTGTCCGGGAGCGGGCCAGCAAAAACCCCAAGCTGCCCACCGGCGACATTGAGGTGGTCCCCAGCAAGATCGAGGTGCTGGGCCGCTGCCGCTACAACAGCCTTCCCTTTGAGATCAACCGCAGCCGGGAGGCCGACGAGACCCAGCGCCTGAAGTACCGGTATCTGGACCTGCGGAACCCCGCTGTGAAAAATAACATCGTCCTGCGCTGCCAGGTGGTGGCCGCTCTGCGGGCCGCCATGACGGAGCACGGCTTCCTGGAGATCACCACTCCCATCCTGACGGCCTCCTCCCCGGAGGGCGCACGGGACTATCTGGTGCCTGCCCGGAAGCATCCCGGCAAGTTTTATGCCCTGCCACAGGCCCCCCAGCAGTTCAAGCAGCTGCTGATGACCTCCGGCTTCGACCGCTACTTCCAGATCGCCCCCTGCTTCCGGGACGAGGATGCCCGCGGCGACCGCTCCCCCGGCGAGTTCTACCAGCTGGATATGGAGATGGCCTTCGCCACGCAGGAGGACGTATTCGCCGTGCTGGAGGACGTGCTGCCTCCCATCTTCGCCAAGTTCGGCACCTATAACGTCGCCTCTGCTGCTCCCTTCCGCCGCATCCCCTATAACACGGCGCTGGAAACCTACGGCTCCGACAAGCCGGATCTGCGCATCGACCTGACCTGCAAGAACGTCACCCACCTCTTTGAAAACAGCGAGTTTGAGCCTCTGCGGGGCCAGACCGTGAAGATGGTAGATATCTCCGACTGCGCTCTGACCCGCAAGCAGGTGGAGAAGCTCCTGTCCGACTGCGAGGTGCAGTCCGGCAGCAAGGCCTACTGGTTCAAGGTGGATGAGAAGGGCGAGCTGGCCGGCGGTATCGCCAAGTTCGTCACTGGCCTGCGGCCCCAACTGGAGCAGGTTCTGACGTTGGCACCCAATACGCTGGTGGTGGTGGCGGCCGGCGCAGCAGCCACCAAGTCCGCCGGTGTACTCATCAAGACCTTCGGCGCCGCCTGCGCCGGTCATATGGATCAGGAGCGCTACGAGTTCTGCTGGATCGTGGACTTCCCCATGTACGAGATCGGCGACGAAAGCGGTGAGCTGGAGTTCTGCCACAACCCCTTCTCCATGCCCAGCGGCGGGCTGGAGGTGCTGCTGAAGGCCGAGCGGGGCGAGATCGATCCCCTGACCATCACCGCCGACCAGTACGATCTGGTGTGCAACGGCGTGGAGCTCAGCAGCGGCGCCGTCCGGAACCACGATCCGGAGATCATGGTGAAGGCTTTCGAGCTGGTGCGGCTGGGCGAGGAGGACGTGAAGAAGAAGTTCCCCGCCATGTACAACGCCTTCTGCTACGGCGCACCTCCCCATGCCGGTATCGCTCCGGGCGTGGATCGCATGGTGATGCTGCTGGCAGGCGAGAGCTCCATTCGGGAGATCATCCCCTTCCCCATGAACAAGAACGCTCAGGACGTCATGATGGGCGCTCCCTCCACCGTGGAGCAAAAGCAGCTGGATGAGCTGCATATTGCTATTACAGCGCAGGAGGAGGAATAAGTTCATCAAAAAGGATGGCTGCCAGCGGCAGCCATCCTTTTTGATGGGACGTACTTCCGTCAAACAGGCTTTTCCTTGGGCGGGTAGCTTTCTTCTGTGTCTCCGTCGGCATCCTTTTTGCCAACAGCAGCAAAAAGGATGCTGCCGGAGGCACCCCCAACACACCAAGCACCGGGGAAATTCCCCCTTGACGGACGGGGGAAAACATGATACCCTTGAAGCGTTACAGGCGATGATGGGCGTGGCGGCCCGGAGCTGCGGGAGGAAATGCCCGCCGGAAGCCCCGTTAGCGGCACGAGAGTGTGGAGCGATCCAAATTCAGGTGGAACCACGGACTTTTTAGTTCGCCCTGAGCTGCGTCGGCAGTTCAGGGCGTTTTTTATTTTGACTGAGCTGAAATCATCATACAAAGGAGAATCGTCATGAAAAACACGGAAAAAACCATGGACAAGATCGTGGCCCTGTGCAAAAACCGGGGCTTCGTCTTTGCCGGCTCTGAAATTTACGGAGGTCTGGCCAACACCTGGGACTACGGTCCTCTGGGCGTGGAGCTGAAGAACAACATCAAAAAGGCGTGGTGGAAGAAGTTCGTTCAGGAGAACCCCTACAACGTGGGGCAGGACGCCGCCATCCTCATGAACCCCCAGACCTGGGTGGCCAGCGGCCATCTGTCCGGCTTCTCCGATCCTCTGATGGACTGCCGGGAGTGCAAGGAGCGGTTCCGGGCGGACAAGCTCATTGAGGATTGGTGCGGTGAGAACAGCGTGGAGCTGCCCAAGCCCATCGATGCCTTCACCCAGCAGGAGATGAAGGACTTCATCGAGGAGCACAACATCCCCTGCCCCTCCTGCGGCAAGCACAATTTCACCGACATCCGGCAGTTCAACCTGATGTTCAAGACCTTCCAGGGCGTCACCGAGGACGCCAAGAACACGGTGTATCTACGGCCTGAGACGGCGCAGGGCATCTTCACCAACTTCGTCAACACCCAGCGCACCACCCGGCGCAAGCTGCCCTTCGGCGTATGCCAGATCGGTAAGTCCTTCCGCAACGAGATCACCCCCGGCAACTTCATCTTCCGTGTCCGGGAGTTTGAGCAGATGGAGCTGGAGTTCTTCTGCAAGCCCGGCACCGATCTGGAGTGGTTCCGGTACTGGCGCACCTTCTGCCACAACTGGCTGCTGGGCATCGGCCTGAAGGACGAGAATCTGCGGCTGCGGGATCATGACCCGGAGGAGCTGTGCTTCTACTCCAAGGCCACCACGGACTTCGAGTTCCTGTTCCCCTTCGGCTGGGGCGAGCTGTGGGGCGTGGCGGACCGCACCGACTATGACCTGACTCAGCACCAGAACGTCTCCGGCAAGGATCTGACCTACTTCGACCCGGAGACCAACCAGCGCTACATCCCCTATGTGGTGGAGCCTTCTCTGGGCGTGGAGCGCAGTGTGCTGGCGGTGCTGTGCGACGCCTACGACGAGGAGGTAGTGGGACAGGATAAAAACGGCAAGGACGACGTGCGTGTGGTGCTGCGGCTGCACCCGGCGCTGGCCCCCTATAAGGCAGCCATCCTGCCTCTGAGTAAGAAGCTCAGCGAGCCGGCCATGGAGATCTACAACGATCTGTGCAAGGATTTCATGCTGGACTTCGACGAGACCGGCTCCATCGGCAAGCGCTATCGCCGGGAGGATGAAATCGGCACGCCCTTCTGCATCACCGTGGACTTCGATACCGTGGGCGACGGGGAGAACCCCGGTGACCAGTGCGTCACCGTCCGGGAGCGGGACAGCATGGAGCAGGTGCGTGTTCCCATCAGCCAGCTGAAGGCCTATCTGACGGAGAAGCTGGCCTATTAAGCGCTCAAGCATCAGCCGTCCCAAATCCTCGGGGCGGCTGATGCTGCATCCTGATCGATCTTGCGGACGTGCCGGTGGATTTTTTACCACCGGTAAGGTGCGTTCTTTCAATGGCAGTTTTCTGTTTTCCCGCCGGAGGCATACTTTTTGTCAACAGTAGCGCTTTGCATAAGGAACGTGTCTCCGACGGCCCACTTTTCCCAGCAGCTGGAAAAGTGGGCAAAAGAGCCGTTTGAAACCGAAGGTTTCAAAACTTCCTTTCCGGTATGTAAGAGTTACATCCTACCTCCCGCCGACACAGGGAATTGGCGTATTTCTACTATCGCTGCCGCTACATGGGCAACTGAAGAAGTCTGATATTCTACCGGGGAGAACAGCAAGCTTCTTCAACTGGTAGGGTAGCGGCAGCGTGAGTAGGAGAAAGTCAATTCCCAACTTCGGCAAGTTTTATGCCGTAGTTCTTATACACGACAAAGGAAGTGCAGAAACCATGGGTTTCTGCTGGCATTCTTTGGTGACTTTCTGCTGCTATTGGCAGAAAGTCACCCGTCGGAGACATGAGAGGATTGTCCCCATTAGGAAAAATATGCCGTCAGAGACAATAAAAGAAAGCTACCCGCCGGGGGTATAAAAGAGAAAACCACACATCACACATTTTCAAGGAGGTATCATCCCATGAAGGTTCTAATGCTCAACGGCAGCTGCAACCCCAAGGGCTGCACCTACACCGCCCTGACGGAGGTGGGCAAGACCCTGACCTCTGCGGGCATCGACTACGAGATCGTGCAGCTGGGCGGCGGCCCCGTCCGGGACTGCATCGGCTGCAACCAGTGCAGCAAGAACGGCTGCGTATTCACCGATGACGGCGTCAACGACTTCATCGCCAAGGCCCGGCAGGCCGACGGCTTTGTATTCGGCACACCGGTCTATTACGCCCACCCCAGCGGGCGGGTGCTGTCCTTCCTGGATCGGGTATTCTACGCCGGAGGCAGCGCCTTCGCCGGAAAGCCCGGCGCTGCGGTGGCCTCTGCCCGTCGGGCAGGCACCACCGCCAGTCTGGACGCTCTGGGCAAGTACTTCGGCATCTCCGACATGGTAACGGTGGGTTCCACCTACTGGAACATGGTCCACGGCCACTGTCCCGAGGATGTGATGCAGGACGGCGAGGGACTCCAGACCATGCGGAATCTGGGCCGCAGCATGGCATGGCTGCTGCACTGCATTCAGGCGGGCCGGGAGGCCGGGTACGACTTCCCTGCCCCGGAGCGCGGCCACCGGACGAACTTCATCCGCTGAAGGATGCGGCAAAAAGGAGCGGCAGGCGCATAGCGCCTGCCGCTCCTTTTTATGGAAGAATTTTACTGCTCCGCCTCCAGCTCCTCCAGTGAGGGAGCGCCGTCCAGCGGCACCTTGGCAATGACGGTACGGTACACCCGCAGGAAGAACAGCATCGTCACGCCCAGCGAGGCGATCTCCGCAATGGGATAGCACCACCACACCAGATCGTCGTTTCCGATGGACTGGCCGTAGCGGGCCAGCACATAGGCGATGGGTACCAGAAACACCAGCTGGCGGATGATGGAGGTGATCATGGAGTACACCGACTTCCCCAGCGCCTGGAAGGAGCTGCCCAGAGCAATGCAGGCCCCGGCCGTGCAGAAGCTCAGGGAGATGATCCGCAGGGCCGGAACGGCCACCTGCTTCATAGTCTCCGTGGCATTGAAGATGCTGACCAGCGTCCCCGGAATGGCCCAGAAGATGGCCATACCCAGCACCATGATGCAGGAGGCATAGATGGCGCTGCGCTTGATGGTCTCCATCATGCGGCGGCGATTCTGAGCGCCGTAGTTATAGGCCACGATGGGAACCACACCGTTGTTCAGGCCGAACACCGGCATAAAGACAAAGCTGTTGAGCTTGAAGTAGATGCCGAAGGCGGTAGCCGCCGTCTCCTTGGCGGAGTGGTAAGTGATGAGGATCTTGTTCATGCAGAAGGTCATCACCGAGCCGATGGCCACCATCACCACGGAGGGCAGGCCGATGGCATAGATATTGCCCACGATCTTCCAGTCCGGCCGGAAGCCCCGGAACCGAAGGTGCAGATCGTGGTTCTTCCGCAGGTTCATATACAGAGCCAGACCGCAGCCGCAGAACTGGCCGATAACGGTGGCCACAGCGGCGCCCGCCACGCCCATTTTGAACACGAAGATGAAGATGGGGTCCAGCACGATGTTGACGATGGCGCCCAGCCCTTGGGTATACATGGAGAGGATGGAGCGGCCGGTACCCTGCAGCAGGCGCTCGAACATGATCTGGCAGAACATTCCCAGCGAGGCACAGCAGCAGATGCGCAGATAGGTGATGCCGTTATCCACAATGTAGTCGATGTCCGTCTGGGTGCGAAAGAAGGTCCCCCCAAAGCACAGGGCCAGCACGGCGGAGAGTACAAAGCCCACCACCGCCAGGAAAATGCCGTTGATGGCCACCTGATCGGCCCGCTTGCCGTCCCCGGCGCCCAGCGCACGGCCCAGCAGGGCATTGACGCCCACGGCGGTGCCGGTGGCCAGACCGATCATCAGGTTCTGGGCCGGGAAGGCCAGCGTCACGGCGGTAAGGGCCTGCTCGCTGACCTGCGAGACGAACACGCTGTCCACGATATTATATAGGGCCTGCACCAGCATCGACACGATGATGGGGAGGGACATATTCCAAATGAGCTTGGAGATGGGCATGATACCCAGCTTGTTATCCTTCATAGAATTCCTCCTTGGGTTCGTTTTTTCTGATCTGTTCTATATTCTACCACGTCGTTTGCCAAAAGAAAATGCGGGAAAAGCCGGAAATCCGATCCTTTTCCGCCGGTTTTCTATGGAATACGGAAAATCCCTCCGCAGCCCCCAGCGGGCGGCAGTTGCATTTTGTGGAAAATGGGAGTACAATAAGCCATCAACGGGGACACCTCCCCCATCCATCAACCATTCACAGGAGGGATCACATGAGCGGATTCAACGTACAGCTCCAGCTTGCCGGGGTGCTGGAGTGGATGAGCCAGCAGATGGCCGGCTGCTGCGGCAAAACCGCCGTCATCGGCATCTCCGGCGGCAAAGACAGCTCCACCGTGGCGGCCATGGCGGTGGCGGCCTATGGCCGGGACCACGTCTATGGCGTGCTGATGCCCGACGGCATTCAGCCGGATATCGACTACTCTCAAGCGCTGGTGGAGCATCTGCAGATCCCCCACTGCACCTGCAACATCCACGATGCCGTAGCGGGGGTACTGTCCCAGCTGGAGCAGGCGGGCCTGACCCCCAGCCGCCAGACGGTGGTGAATCTCCCCTCCCGCATCCGCATGGCCACCCTCTACGCCGTGGCCCAGTCGGTGGAGGGCGGCATCGTCCTCAACACCTCCAACCTGTCGGAGGACTGGGTGGGCTACTGCACCATCTACGGCGACAGCGCCGGTGCCTTCTCCCCTCTGGGGATGTACACCACGGAGGAGGTCATCGCTCTGGGCCGGGCGCTGGGCCTGCCGGAGCGGTTCCTCATCAAGCCCCCCTCCGACGGTCTGACGGGCCTCACCGACGAGGACAATCTGGGCTTTTCCTATCACGCCGTCAACGAGTATATCCGCCGGGGCGTCTGCCCGGACGAGGCCGTCCGGGAGAAGATCGACCGGATGCACAGGGCCAGTCGCTTCAAGTTCCAGACCCTGCCGGTGTACCACAACGGCCTGCCCATGGTCATCGAGGACGGCACGGACTACTACAAATAAGCCGCAAAACGGCACTTGACCAACAACAGAGCGTAATTTTTCTTTGAAAAATTACGCTCTGTTTTGTCTTTTCCCCTGTTGGCCGCACTTTCCGACGGCCGGGCAAAAAAAAGGACACCCGGCAGGTGTCCTTTGGTTTGGATCAGCCAATCTGGTTGAGTTTCAGCGTCAGCGCACTCTTCTTGTGAGCAGCGTTGTTCTTGTGCAGCAGACCCTTGGCAGCAGCCTTGTCAATGGACTTCACTGCGACCTTGTAAGCGCCCTCGGCCTCGGTGCGATTGCCTTCCACGGCAGCAGCCTCGAACTTCTTGATAGCGGTCTTCAGTGCAGAGCGATTGGCCTTGTTGCGGGCATTACGAGCCTCGGACACCAGCACACGCTTCTTAGCAGACTTGATATTCGGCAAACCAAACACCTCCCCGACGATAAAGTAGCTACGTTGGAATGAAACATCCACGCAGGATGATATTTTAACATCTTTATCTGAAAATTGCAAGCACTTTTTGAATTTTTGCCATTCTTTTTTGCATATTCCCTATTTTTTGCGGGAAACTACCCGTAATCTACCACATTTTGTGGCACAATGGGAGGGGGAAACACAAGTATGACGCAGATCCGGACGGACTTGGCGCTGGAGGCAGCGGAAAATTTGCAGGCAGGCGGCCCCGCAGCCGGAAAGCTCTCCGGGGTAGTCACCCGGACGGAGCAGCGGCAGGGCGTCTCCGTGACGGAGGTACGGATCCTGGACGAGACGGGAGCCAGAGCGCTGGGGAAACCCATCGGGCGCTACGTCACCATGGAGCTGGAGGAGCAGCCTTTTTCGCAGCAGGCGGCGTGTCTTGCCTCCCTGCTGGCGGAGCTCCTGCCCCGTGGGCCGGTGCTGACGGCGGGCATCGGCAACCGGGACATGACCTGTGATGCCATCGGCCCCACGGCGGTGGATCATCTGCTGGTGACCCGGCATCTGGTCCGCAGCGGGCAGGAGCCGTTCCGGGGAATGGGGGAACTCTCCGCCCTGTGTACGGAGGTGCTGGGCCGGACGGGGATGGAGACCTGTGAGCTGATCCGGGCGGCAGCGGGAGCGGTGCGCCCGGCAGCCGTCATCGCCGTGGATGCGCTGGCGGCCCGCAGTCCCCGGCGGCTGTGCCGTACCGTCCAGCTGTCGGATACGGGGCTGATCCCCGGCTCCGGGGTGGGCAGCCACCGCACCGCCGTGGATCGGGAGACGGTGGGGGTACCGGTCATCGCCGTGGGAGTGCCTACGGTCATCGACGGGGCGGCGCTGGACAGCGGCACCGAAGCGGCACCGCAGGGGCTGTATGTGACCCCCAGAGACATCGACCGGCAGGTCCGACAACTGGGGCGGCTGCTGGGCTACGGCATCTCGCTGGCGGTGCAGCCGGGACTGACGGCGGAGGATCTGGCGGCACTGGCGGAATAGGCGGCGTTGCAATGGGGCGGCGTTTGTGGCATAATGGGAAAAAACGCAAAGGAGACGCCTATGGAAACCACAAAGCTCTATTATGAGGACGCCTATCTCCGGGAGTTCGACGCTGCGGTGCTGTCGTGCCGGAAGGAGCAGGGTCGGTATCTGGTGGTGCTGGACCGCACCGCCTTCTATCCGGAGGGAGGCGGGCAGCCCGCCGACCACGGCGTCCTGGGCGGCGTGGCGGTCACAGACGTGCAGGAGCGGGACGGGGTCGTCTGCCACACCTGCGCCGGGCCGCTGGCGGTGGGCAGCACCGTCCACGGCGCCATTGACTGGCAGCGGCGTTTTGACCATATGCAGCAGCACTCCGGGGAACACATCGTCAGCGGGATGCTATGCTCCGCCTTCCACTGTGACAACGTGGGCTTCCACATGGGGGCCGACATCGTGACCATCGACTATAACGCCGACATCCGCTGGGAGCAGGTTCTGGAGGTGGAGCGGCAGGCCAACCGATACATCTGGGAGGATCACCCCTGCCGGGTGACGTTCCCCTCCCCGGCGGAGCGGGAGGCCCTCCCCTACCGCAGCAAAAAGACCCTGACGGGGGCGGTGCGGCTGACGGAGTTTCCGGGGGCCGATCTGTGCGCCTGCTGCGGCACCCATGTCTCCGGAAGCGGACAGGTGGGGCTGGTGAAATTTCTCTCCTGCCAGAAATTCCGGGAGGGGGTGCGGCTGGAGCTGGTGTGCGGCGGCCGGGCCATGGCCCACCTGTGCCGCAGCTGGCAGCAGAACCGGTCCATCGGACAGCAGCTGTCGGTGAAGCCCGGCGACACCGCCGAAGCCGTGGAGCGGCAGGGTCGGGAGATTCTCTCCCTGAAGACCCGGTGCGCCGGACTGGAGGAGGAGCTGTTCCGGCTGCTGGCAGAGCAGTACCGGGACGCCGGAGAGGTGCTGCTGGTGCGGCACGATCTGGCAGGAGACGGCGCCCGGCGGCTGTGCGACGCCGTGAGCCGTACCTGCGGCGGGCGGTGCGCCGTGTTCTCCGGAGAGGGGGAGCGGTATCAGTACGCCGTCATCCATCCGGGAGCAGACCTGCGGGAGTTCGTGAAGCATATGAACGACGTCCTCCACGGCCGGGGCGGCGGACGCAGCGACTTCGCTCAGGGAAGCGTCGCCGCCGACGAGGCAGCCATCCGGGCCTTCTTCCGTGGCGTGTGACGTCCTGTCTGTCCGATCCGTCCAAAATTGTGCCGAGCCTGTCCGCATGGACAGGCTCGCCTGCCCCTTGAAAGGGAAAATCCATCCCCACGATCAGGCGAAAAAATGATTCCGACAGGGAGACGAAAATTCTTCTCGGCAAGCAGAGCCAAACATTTTTTCATCAGGCAGCCGAAAAAATCACTTGGTCAGGCAGGCCAAAATATCCCCCTGAAAAACGGACGCAAAAAGTTCCCCGACAAGCAGGGAAAATCTTTCCTTAAACAGAAAAACCTCTCCTTGAACAGAAAAGCCTCTCCTTGAACAGAAAAGCCTCTCCTTGAACAGAAAAGCCTCTCCTTGAACAGAAAAATATTTTCTTGCAGGAGAGACGCAAAAACGCCAGCCCCAAGGGCTGGCGTTTTTGCTGTGTGTTTGTTAGGAGAGAGAGAAAATCACATAAGGAATGGTTCCTTTGTACGAGTAAGATAATACCCTGTAAAGATGGCAGAATCATGAAATCCACATGAACTTTCTGTGAATTTCTCAGAACCTCTTACTCTCCGCCACGGCCAGCTGGTCGCAGCGGTTGTTTTTTTCGTTGCTGGCGTGGCCCTTTACCCAGTGGTAGTGTACCTGATGGGTCTGGATCAGGGGCAGCAGCTGCTCCCACAGATCCACGTTCAAAGCGGGCTTTTTGTCGCTTTTCACCCAGCCCCGCTTCTTCCAGCCCCAGACCCAGCCCTTCTCCAGTGCGTCAATAACGTACTTGGAGTCGGAGTACAGCTCCACGGTGCAAGGCTCCTTTAGCAGAGCCAGCGACCGGATCACCGCCGTCAGCTCCATGCGGTTATTGGTGGTCTCCGGCTCACCGCCGGAGAGCTCCTTCTCGATACCGTTCCACTCCAGAATGGCTCCCCAGCCGCCGGGGCCGGGGTTGCCAGAACAGGCCCCGTCGGTGTAGATGGTTACAGTTTTCATAGGCGTTCTTGTGTTGCTCCCAGTGGTTTTATCGGGCGGCCCCCGTCCGACGGGGCCTGTCCGCCATGTTCTGCGGTTGCCCCGCAAGGGGCGAGCAGAACGGCATCACCGGTAAAACCGCACAGCGATTTTTATCCCGTCGGTATAGATGGTTACAGCCTTCATCGTTGTTCCTTATGCCGTTCTATATTGGCGTTACTTCTCCAGCGGGTCAATGGAATGCACGGTGAGAGTCTCCCCGTCCACGGTGAATCGCACGTTCTGCCCCGCAAAGCCCATGCCGTATACCCGCTGGGGGTCCTCCTGATACCGGGGACGGGGATCCCCCGCCAGCACGCCCAGCAGGCCCTCCCGGCTGTCCGCCGGGATGCGCTCCAGCAGCTGCGGCGGACACTCCACCCGCAGGCAGCGGCTCTCCAGTCCGTCGGTGAAGCCCCCCACGGCATCGGGATGGCTGTCGGTATAGGAGAGATAGGGCTTGATGTCGAAGATGGGCGTGCCGTCCATCAGATCTGCGCCGCAGATATGGAGCACCGGCCCCAGCGCCCCACTCTGCTCCATTCGCTCCAACCGCACTGAGGACAGACCCAGATGGTTGGGACGGAAGGGAGAACGGGTGGCAAAGACCCCCATGCGGTGATTGCCCCCCAGGCGGGGTGGCCGCACCGTAGGGGACCAGTCCTGCCGGATGGCCCCGGAGAACTGCCAGATGAGCCACAGGTGGGAGAAATCCTCCAGTCCCCGGACGGCGTCCGGGTTCCGGTAGGCCGGTTCAAAGACGATGCGGCCCCGCAGCTGTGGCACCAGCCCGCTCTGGCGTGGCACGCCGAACTTCTCCGGCAGCTCCGTATGGATGCGGGCGATGACCTGCAGAGCATCCATCACAGCTCCCTCCGTCCGGTGTCGGTGAGGTGGGACAGGATATCCTTGGGCAGACGGCTCAGCCGCAGAGCCTGCCCCGCCACGATCAGCAGGATGCCCGCCGCCAGCGGCATGGCGCTGCGGAAATAGGTAGCCAGCACAAAGGCCAGAAACATCAGGCCCACCAGCCCCATCTGGAGCCGGGAGTTTCGGCTCTCCACCGTCTGGAGGGCCTCGCTCTTGCGGTACACCACACCGTCATAGGTGAACTCCCCCGTGGAGGAGGGATCGTGGTACAGGGTCTTGGTGAAGTACCGCCACCGGGTCAGGGGGCAGTACTGCTCCTTTTTCTTCCCCATGGCTTACTCCTCTGTCGGGGCGGTTTCCTTCTCCGTCTCCCGGTCCGCCAGCGCCATGGAGATGACGTGGTCGCCCTCCTCCTTAAAGCGCATGACGATAACGCCCTGCGTGGCCCGGCCGGCGATGCGGATGCTGTCCACCGCCGTGCGGATCAGGATACCCGCCTGCGTCATCAGCAGCAGATCCTCCTGTCCGTCCACCACCTTGATGCCCACAATGGGGCCGGTCTTTTCCGTGACCATATAGTTGCGGATACCGAGACCGCCACGGCTGGTGATGCGGTACTCCTCCACCGGGGTGCGCTTGCCGTAGCCACGCTCCGTGATGGAGAGTACCGTCTTGCCGGCCTCGGCTCTGGCGGCGCCCACCACATAGTCCCCCTCCCGCAGGCGGATGCCCCGGACGCCCACGGCGGTGCGGCCCATGGCACGCACGTCCGTCTCGTCGAAGCACACCGCCTGACCGTCGTGGGTGGCAATGAGGATGCGCTGGCTGCCGTCGGTCTCCTGCACGTTGATCAACTCGTCGCCCTCGTCCAGCGTCAAGGCCCGGATGCCGTTGTTGCGGAGATTCTTCAGCGTCTCCACCGGCAGGCGCTTCACCGTACCGTTGCGGGTGGTCATGAAGAGGTACAGCTGGCCCTCCCCGGCCTCCCGGTAGTGGAGCATGGTCTGGATCCTCTCCCCCTGCTCCACCTGCAGGATGTTGACGATGTTGGTGCCTCTGGCGGTCTTGCCGCTCTCCGGGATCTGGTAGCCCTTCTTGCGGTAGACCTTGCCGGTATCGGTGAAGAACAGGAGATAGTCGTGGGTGGAGGCGGTGAACACATCCACCACGGTATCCTCGTCACGGGTGGTGATACCCTTCTTGCCCATGCCGCCCTTGCTCTGGGCGGTGTACTCGCTGACGGCGGTGCGCTTGATGTAGCCGTTCTCCGTCAGGGTAAAGACGCACTCCTCCTCCTCGATGAGGTCCTCGATGTCGATCTCGTCCTCCACGTCCTGAATTTCCGTCTTGCGGTCATCGCCGTACTTCTCGGCAATGGCGGACAGCTCCTCCTTCAGGATGGAGCGCACCAGAGCGTCGTCGGACAGCACCTTCAGGAAGTAGGCGATCTTCTCCTCCAGCTCCTTGTACTCTGCCTGCAGCTTCTCACGATCCAGCCCCTGCAGCGCCTTCAGGCGCATATCCAGAATGGCCTGTGCCTGCACGTCGTCCAGACCGAAGCGGGACATAAGGTTCTCCTTGGCGTTGTCGTAGCTGGTGCGGATGATGTGGATGACCTCGTCGATGTTGTCCTGTGCGATGAGCAGACCCTCCAGCAGATGAGCACGGGCCTGTGCGTCCTTCAGGTCATAGCGGGTGCGGCGGACGATGATCTCCTCCTGAAAGGCCAGATATTCGTCGATGATGTGCCGCAGGGAGAGGATCTTCGGCTGGGACTGGTTATTCACCAGCGCCAGCATATTGATGGCGAAGGTGGTTTGCAGCTGGGTCTGTGCAAACAGGCGGTTGAGTACCACCTGCGGATTGGCGTCCCGCTTCAGCTCGATGACGATCCGCATACCGTTGCGGTCCGTCTCGTCCCGGATATCGGAGATGCCCTCCAGACGCTTGTCCTCCACCTGATCGGCCATGCTCTTGATGAGCATCCGCTTATTCACCTGATACGGCAGCTCCGTGATGATGATGCGGGTGCGGTCATGGCCGAACTCCTCGAACTCGTGGCGGGCCCGCATCACCACCCGGCCACGGCCGGTGGCATAGGCGGCACGGATGCCGCTGCGGCCCATGATGAGGCCACGGGTGGGAAAGTCGGGACCCTTGATATAGGTCATCAGGTCCGCCAGCGTGGCATCGGGATCATCCAGCACATGGATGCAGGCTCCGATGACCTCCCGCAGGTTGTGGGGCGGGATGTTGGTGGCCATACCCACGGCGATACCGGAGGAGCCGTTGACCAGCAGATTGGGGAAGCGGCTGGGCAGCACACGGGGTTCCTTGCGGCTCTCGTCAAAGTTGGGGTCCCAGTCCACGGTGTCCTTTCGGATATCCCGCAGCATTTCATTGGAAATTTTGGAAAGACGGGCCTCCGTGTAACGGTAGGCAGCGGGGGGATCGCCATCCACGGAGCCAAAGTTGCCGTGGCCGTCCACCAGCATATAGCGCATGGAGAAATCCTGTGCCAGACGCACCAGAGCGTCGTAGACGGAGGCGTCGCCGTGGGGGTGATACCGGCCCAGCACGTCGCCCACGCAGGTGGCGGACTTCTTAAAGGGGCGGTCGCTGGTGAGGTTGTCCTCGTACATGGCGTAGAGAATACGCCGGTGGACAGGCTTCAGACCGTCCCGCACGTCGGGCAGCGCCCGGCCCACGATAACGGACATGGCGTATTCGATGTAGGACTTCTCCATCTCCGGCACCAGCGAGCGCTCGACGATGTGCTGGTCCGGGAAGCGGATCTCCTCGGGATCGTATTGGGGTTTCTTACTCATATATTGTTACTCCTTGTCAGAGGATTGGGGGGACAGATCGTGCCACATGGGGTTCATGCGTTGGATCAGCTCATTCTTCTTTCTTCGATTCCAAGACTTGAGCTGTTTTTCCCGTTCAAGGGCCGCTCGAATATCCGTCGTAGTTTCGTAGTAGACAAGCTTATCCACATGATATTTTGCTGTAAAGCTATATGGGTCTGTGTGATGGCGATGCTCCCAGAGTCTGCGCTCCAAATCATTGGTCACGCCCACATACACGGTCACATTCGTATAATTAGAGAGAATATAAACGTAGTACACGAGACATATCCTCCCTTTTATTCAGGAGAAAACGGATTCCCACGACCAGTCTGCGGACTGGTCTCGGAATGACACTCTTTATGATCGATAAACACTCTGTCATTGCGAAGCCAGTGCTCACACTGGCTGTGGCAATCCGTACTCCTCTTCTGCAAAATTTCATCAATAATCCAGATTCACAGCGTACTTGGCGTTTTTCTCGATGAACTCCTTCCGGGGCTCCACCTTCTCGCCCATGAGGACGGTGAAGGTCTCGTCCGCCTTGACGGCGTCGTCCAGCGTGATGCGGCGCAGAGTGCGCTTCTCCGGGTCCATGGTGGTCTCCCACAGCTCGTGGGGGTTCATCTCGCCAAGGCCCTTATAGCGGTTGATGTCGATCTTCACATTGGGGTTGCCGTCCCGCATCTCGGAGGAGATGGCGTCCCGCTCCTCGTCGGTGTAGGCCACCCGCTGCTGCTTGCCACGGGTCAGCTTATACAGCGGCGGCACGGCGGAATAGACGTAGCCCTCCTCGATGAGGGGCCGCATGAACCGGAAGAAGAAGGTCAGCAGCAGCGTCCGGATATGGGCGCCGTCCACGTCGGCATCGGCCATGATGATGATCTTGTGATACCGCAGCTTGTTCAGGTCGAACTCCTCCCCGATGCCGGCGCCCAGCGCCGTGATCACCGGCTGGAGCTTGTCGTTGCCGTACACCTTGTCGGCTCTGGCCTTCTCCACGTTCAGCATCTTGCCCCACAGGGGGAGAATGGCCTGAAACCGGGAGTCACGGCCCTGGGTGGCGGAGCCGCCTGCGGAGTCGCCCTCCACGATATAGATTTCCGTCAGCTCCGGATTGTTCTCATTGCAGTCCCGCAGCTTATCCGGCATGGCGGCGCCGCCCAGCGCCGTCTTGCGGCGGATGGACTCTCTGGCCTTGCGGGCGGCCTCTCTGGCGCGATTGGCCGTCAGCGCCTTATCCAGAATGGTGCGGGCCACCACCGGATGCTCCTCCAGATACACCGACAGCTGGTCGGAGACAAGGCCGTCCACCAGCGTGCGGATATAGGCGTTGCCCAGCTTGGCCTTGGTCTGGCCCTCAAACTGAGCCTCCGTCAGCTTCACGGAGATCACGGCGGTGATGCCCTCCCGGACGTCCTCGCCGGAGACCTTGTCTCCCTCCTTGATCATGCCGTACTTGATGCCGTAGGCGTTGAGGACACGGGTCAGGGCCGCCTTGAAGCCCGTCTCGTGCATACCGCCCTCCGGGGTGTGGATGTCATTGGCGAAGGAGACCATGGTCTCGGCGTAGCTGTCGTTATACTGCATGGCGATCTCCGCCGTGGAGTCCCCCTTGGCGCCGGCCATGTAGATGACCTCCTCGTGCAGCGGGGTCTTGTTGCGGTTGATCCAGGTAACGAACTCCCGGATGCCGCCCTCGTAGCACATGGTGTCCTCCTGCTCCTGTCCGGGGCGGCGGTCAGCGATGGAAATTCGCAGACCGGCGTTCAAAAACGCCTGCTCCCGCATCCGGGTGTGGAGGGTCTCATAGTCGTACTCCAGCGTGTCAAACATCTCGCCGTCGGGCTTGAAGCGGACGATGGTGCCGGTGTGGTCGGTGTCACCGATGACGGTCATCTCCTGAGTGATGGCGCCACGGGAGAACTTCATCTGATAGATCTTTCCGCCCTTGTGGACCTCCACCTCCAGCCACTCGGAGAGGGCGTTGACCACGCTGGCGCCCACGCCGTGGAGACCGCCGGAGACCTTATAGCCTCCGCCGCCGAACTTGCCGCCGGCGTGCAGTACGGTGTACACCACCTCCAGCGCCGGGCGGCCGGTCTGCTTCTGGATATCCACGGGGATACCACGTCCGTTATCGGTGACGGTGATGGTATTGCCCTCGTTAATGGTGACGGTGATATCCGTACAGTAGCCCGCCAGCGCTTCATCGATGGCGTTGTCCACGATCTCGTAGACTAAATGGTGCAATCCGGAGGCGGAGGTGGAGCCGATATACATACCGGGGCGCTTACGCACCGCCTCCAGTCCCTCCAGCACCTGAATTTCCGAAGCGTCATACTCCGTGGTGACGGCGGTTACTTTTTCCAGTTCAGACATGGGTTCTTTCCTTTCCTTGCCCGCCGGTGACGGCAGGTTGATCGTTTTCCGTGCGCTTCTGAAGCGTCTGTGTGTTCAGCTGGGAGATATAGACCAGCTGCTTATGGTAAGGGTGGTCGCACACCAGAAATGACTTGGGGATATCGTCGCAGGCGTCCAGCACCACGCCGTCCCTCTCCGCCCGGTCCAGAAACTCTCTGGTCCGGGGGGACTGGGAGGTGATGTCCAGATCGAACACGCCGATGATGCGGCGGCGGCTGACCATGACGTTCTTGCCGATGTGCAGATAGCTCATGTCAGCACCTCCCCGCCACGGATATGGAACACCTTGCCGGAGAGTAAGGCGTCCAGCCGGTCGTTTTCACAGCAGGTGATGAACACCTGCCCCCCGGCGATGCGGTTGAGGACATACTCCTGCCGCCGGGGATCCAGCTCCGACAGCACGTCGTCCAGCAGCATGATGGGGTATTCCCCCATGGTGTTTCTATGAATTTCCCGATCCGCCAGCTTCAGGGCCAGCGCCGCCGTGCGGACCTGTCCCTGTGAGCAGAACTGCCGGGCGCTGCGGCCGTTGACCAGCACTTCCAGATCGTCCTTATGGGGGCCGGAGAGGCACAGCCGGGAGGCGATCTCCGCCTGCTCATGGCTCTGCTGATGCTCCATCAGGACCGCAAACAGCTGCTCCTGTGGGAGGAAGGGGTCGTGAACGGTGCTGACTGTCTGATAGCGCAGCTCCAGCTCCTCCCGCTGACCGGAGCACTCGTAGTGGGCCTGCGCCGCATATTCCGCCAGCGCCCGGCAGTAACGGGCCCGGTAGTGGATCAGCACCGCTCCCACCTGACACAGCCGCCGGTTGAAGTCCGGCAGGGTGGCCAGCAGCTGGGGGTAGTCGCCGCTGTCCCGGAGGATGCGGGTCTTGTGCTCATAGAGCCGGTGGTATTCCGCCAGTGCCTCCCCATACCGGGGCCGCAGCTGGCAGAGGGACAGATCCATGAACCGCCGGCGGGCGGCAGCCCCCTCCCGGATGAGCATCAGATCCTCCGGGGAGAAAAACACGGTATGCAGCACGTCGGAGAGGGCGGCGTTGTTCTTAGCGGGAACGCCGTTGACGCTGGCCTTGCGGCGGCGGCCACGGAACAGCTCCACCTCCGTGCGGAACTCCCGGTCCCGTGTGAACATCTGCCCCAGAATGTATGCCTTGTCCCGGTCGAAGCCGATAAGCTCCCGGTCCGCTCTGGCCCGTGGTGACTTGCCGCAGGAGAGATAGACCATGGCCTCCAGCAGATTCGTCTTGCCCTGTGCGTTCTCGCCATAGATCACGTTGCAGCTGTCGTGAAAGGTCAGGGCCTGCCGGTCGTAGTTGCGGAAGCCCTCCAGCGTCAGGGCGTCAATCCGCATAGCGCACGCCGTAGTGCAGGCCCTCGGCCTCCACGTCGTCGCCGGGGCGGATTTTCTTGCCCCGCTGGGTGCAGACCTCGCCGTTGACCAGCACCTGGCCCTCCTGAATGAGGAGCTTGGCTTCGCCGCCGGTGGCGGTGACGGCCGCCAGCTTCAACAGGTCCTGAAGCTTGATGTATTCTGTGGTGATGGTGATGGTTTCCATAGATATCCTCCTGTGAGGTAATGAGGTGGGGTTTCTTTTTTTCCTCTGACGGGTCACTTTCTGCCAATAGCGGCAGAAAGTTTTCACCGTCGAAACCACCTCGCTTTATCCGCCACAGGCGGCGCTTCGGTGGTTTCCGCCAAAAACCTTTGTTTTTTGGATTTTCTTTCCCTTCAAGAGCCGTGTTCAATATGGGCCTGTAAAGGGAATTGACTCAGCAACAGACCCGCTGCCGCTCTGGTGGAGGAAATGTTGCGTTTACCGCTGGGGCAATCCGTTCCCCACGGTAGAACAGCACGTTCCTTCAAACTCCCAATGCAGCGGCAGCGTGAGTAGAAATACGTCAATTCCCTGCTTCGGCAGGACTTAGGCAGCAACTCTTGCACCCGCCAAAGGAAGTGCAGAAACCATGGGTTTCTGCTGGCGCTCTTTGGTGACTTTCTGCCGCTATTGGCAGAAAGTTACCCGCCGGAGGCATAAAAAAGGAGTTACTGCTGGGAAAAGTAGGCCGTCGGAGACAGCAAAGAAAAACTGCAAAGGGTATTACGGATTGCCACGGGTGCTTCGCACCCTCGCAATGACATTACTAAACGTAAGTAAGTGAAAACAAGCCCCGTTCAACAACTATCCGTATAATCCTCTCTCTATATTTCAGTTCGTTATCATGCCTTCAGCCGCACCGGCAGGACCATATAGAGAAAATTCTCCTCCCCTTCCACGGGGGTCATGATGCAGGGGGAGATGCCGGTGTTCAGCTCCATCTTCACCTTCTCCGCCGGGGCATAGCGCAGGGCGTCCATGAAGAAGCGGTTATTAAAGCCGATCTCCAGCCCCTGACCGTCGCCCTCCACGGGGCAGATGTCCTTAGCCTCGCCGTTGCCGGTCTTGGCGGACAGGTACACCCGGCCGGCATCAAAGATGCAGTGGACGGGGCTTTTCAGCTTCTCACTGATGACCACGCTGACACGGTCCAGACTGTTGAGCATGGCCTTGGTATCCACCAGAATGGAGATGGGATTGTTTCGGGGGATGGCATTGCGGTAATCCAGAAATTCGCCCTCCAGACGGCGGCAGATCAGCTGGGTGGAGCCGGTCTCGAACATCAGGTGGCGCTTGCCCTGAATGATGGTCATGAGATCGTCGCTGTCCTCGCAGATCTTCTCCACCTCGTTGAGGGCGGAGCCGGGGGCCACGAACCGGAAGGAGCCGCCGTCGATGCGCTCCAGCGGCTCCTGCCGCAGGGCCAGACGGAAGCCGTCCACGGACACCATGGTCAGGCCCTGCTCGTTGATCTCAAAGAGGGAGCCGGTGTGGATGGGACGGGTCTCGTTGGTGGAGACGGCGAAGCTGGTCTGGTTAATCATGGCCTTCAGGGTCCCTTGCTGGATGGCCACAGAGTACTCGTCGTCCACCTCCGGCAGCTCCGGGTAGTCCTCGGCGGACAGGCCAATGATCTCGAAGCTGGCGTCGCCGCAGGTCAGGCGCACCATATATTTCTCATCCGCCGCAAACACCACCAGATCGTCCGGCAGCTTCCGGATGATCTCACCGAACAGGCGGGCGTTGAGGACGATGCGGCCCTCCTCGTGAACCTCAGCCTCGAAGGCCGTGCGGATACCGGTCTGCATATTGTAGCCCGACATGGTCAGCCGGTCGCTGCCCTCTACAAGGATCCCCTCCAGCGCAGGGATGGAGCTTTTGGCGGCCACGGCACGGGACACGGTATTGACGGCGCTTTGCAGCAGCGCTTTTTCGCAGGAGAAACGGAGCATATTCTTCTTCCTTTCTTGTCGAACGATTTTTGTCATGCTTCTCAGAAAGAGAACATAAACTAATCTTTTATTCAGTAACAGCCGCAGTAGAGAATTTTCTTGTGGAAAACCGCCGCAAACCCTTGCTGCGACACGGTTTGTTCTCCACCGCTGTTTGTGGACGTACCCTCCCCTTTTTCCACAGGGAACGACGGCATTTTCTTATCCCCAGCTTGTCCCTGTGGAATCCACAGAGCCTTGTGGAAAAGTGGGGTCAGCGTTTGGCATTGATGTTGGTGGTGATCTCCTTCACCACCTCGGCAAAGGCGGGGTCGGTACGCATCTGCTTCTCCACCTTATCCAGCGAGTGCAGCACCGTGGTGTGGTCCCGGTCACCAAATTCCTTGCCGATGTCGTTGAGGGAGAGATTGGTCATGCGGCGGATGAGGTACATGGCGATCTGCCGGGCGTTGACCTCGTTGCGGCCCCGGCGCTGGCCACGGAGCACGTCCTCCTCCACGCTGAAATACTTGCAGATATAGCTGATGATCACCGACGGCGAGGGGATGTACTCGTTGCTCTTTTGCAGCATATCCCGTACGGCCCGGCCCACGGATTGCTCATCTACCTGATCCCCCAGCAGATCCCGGTAGGCCAGCAGCTTATTCAGGGTCCCCTCGATCTGCCGCACGTTGGCGGTGACGTTCTCGGCGATGTAGCCGTAGATCTCGTCGGGGAGCTTTACCCCCAGCATGGCGGCCTTGTTCTTGATGATGGCCAGTCTCGTCTCGAAGTCGGGAGGGGCCACATCCACCATAAGGCCCGACACGAAGCGGCTTTGCAGCCGGTCCTCCAGCTGGGTCATTTCACGGGGCGGACGGTCGGAGGTCAGCACGATCTGCCGCCCGGATTCGTACAGAGTGTTGAAGGTGTGGAAGAACTCCTCCTGGGTCTGCTTCTTGCCGGCGATGAACTGGATATCGTCCACCAGCAGGATGCCCGCCTGCCGGTACTTCTCCCGGAACTCGGCGTTGCTGCCCTCCCGGATGGAGGCGATCAACTCGTTGGTGAAGTCGTCGCCCTTGATGTACACGATCCGCAGGTCCTCCCGCTTGCGCTTGACCTGATGGGCGATGGCGTAGAGCAGATGGGTCTTGCCCAGTCCGGAGTCGCCGTAGATGAACAGAGGGTTGAAGTTTTCCGCCGGCTTATCCGCCACGGCCCGTGCCGCCGCATAGGCCAGCTTGTTCTGCGGCCCCACCACATACGTCTCGAAGGTGAAGGCGTCGGAATCCAGCAGGGAGCCGGGCTGATCCGGGGCCACACCGTGATAGGCAGCCAGCTGCTCGTCGTTGAGGATCTTCACCTCCAGATCGGAGGAGAAGATGTCCTTCAGCGCCGCCTTGATGTGCTTCATGAAACGGGTCTCGATGGTGCTTTTTTTGAAGGAGTTGCTGCAATGCAGCACGAAGGCGGAGTCCTCCATGGTGACCACGTCTACCTCGTCGAACCATGTGCGGATGGTGGTCTCGCTGAGCTGCTCCTGTAATCGGCTTAGTACGCTCTGCCATACGTCAGAAATGGAATTCAATGAAAGCGCCCCTTTCCCCTGATGGATCTCTATCTCTGTATTTGAAAAAAATTTATCCGAGAATAGTATAGCAGAAACCCCCGGAAAAGTCTACACTTATTCTAATATAAGCTGCAAAAAATGACGCACCGGAAGGCACAAGATGTAGGGAGAAAAACCGGAGGAAAACCACCAGATTTTAGGCTTTTGCCGAAAAAACACACCGCTTTTCATAAGAACCCGCTCTTTTCCCCTTCAGATTTTTGTTGACAGGCGGAAAAAGCTCATGTATAATGACAAATGCGCTTATTTTAAGCGCCTGACGAATGTCAACTGCGGCCGTGGGAGAATGCTTCCCACCCGCCGTCGAGTATGTGCGGCAGAGGCTTTTTCTGCCGCCTGATCTTACAAAAGATGGAGGTGTCATGCAATGTTCCGTACCTATCAGCCCAAGAAGCGTCAGCGCTCCAAGGAGCACGGCTTCCGCAAGAGAATGGCCACCCGCAACGGCCGTAAGGTGCTGGCTCGCCGCCGTGCCAAGGGCCGTGCTCGCCTGACCCATTGAGGTCACGGAAAGTGCATCGGTCATAGATAATCAAACAGGGACGGTGGATGGGAAAAACCGCCGTCCCTATTGGTCTATGTAATTCAGATTGGTAAAAGAGGACGCTATGAAGGCAGCCGTCACGGTAAAAGAGAATTATGAGTTCCGCCGCATCTACCGCAAGGGGAAGAGTCTGGTGACGCCGCAGATGGTGCTGTATTGGCAGAAAAACCGTCAGGGACAGTCCCGTCTGGGGATCACCGTCAGCACCAAGCTGGGCCACGCCGTGGTCCGCAATCGGGTGCGCCGTCGCTTCCGGGAGCTGTACCGGCTCCACAAGCCGGAGATGCAGCCGGGCTTCGACGTGATTTTAGTGGCCCGTGGGCGGGCCGTCCGCAGCACCTATCAGCAGCTGGACGAGACGTATCTCCGCCTGCTGCGGCAGGCGGGCCTTGTGCCGGAGGAGACGGCATGAAGCGGGCGCTTTTGAAGCTGTTCCGGTTCTACCAGACCTCCGTCTCCCCTCTTTTTCCGCCCCGGTGCCGCTATATCCCCACCTGCTCGGAGTATGCCGTGGAGGCGGTGGAGAAATACGGCGCCGCCAAGGGAGGCCTTCTGGCCCTGCGCCGTCTGATGCGATGCCATCCTTTCCACAAGGGCGGGTATGACCCTGTCCCCTGACGCAACAGCCTCGTTTTTCCCATCCCATTATAAAACGGAGGTATCTACCCCATGTTTGCACAAATCGGCTATTACATCTGCGTGCCGTTTGCGTGGCTGACCCGGCTGTTTTACAGTCTCACCGGGTCCTACGGTCTGGCTCTGATCCTCTTCACTCTGGTGGTGAAGCTGGTGATCCTGCCCTTCCAGCTCAAGAGCAAGAAGAGTATGCTCCGGATGAACCGGATGCAGGGCAAGGTGAAGGATATCCAGACCCGCTTCGCCAACAATCGGGAGCGCCAGCAGCAGGAGATGGCGGAACTGTACGCCCGTGAGGGCGTGAACCCCATGTCCGGCTGCCTGTGGTCCTTCATTCCCTTCCCCATCCTGATCGCCCTGTACGCCATCATCCGTACCCCTCTGCGGTACTTCATGAGCCTGTCCACCTCCGTCATCGAGGAGATCGGCACGCTGGCAGGTACGCTGGGCTATGAGGCCAGCAACAACACCTATGACCAGATCTATCTGGCCAAGTTCATCCATGAGCACTGGGAGAGCTTCGCCGGGAAGTTCGATGGTCTGGTGGACCTGAACTACAGCTTCCTTGGGATGGATCTGGCGTCTCAGCCCTCCACGCTGCTGAGCCAGTTCCCCGGCGGCGGCTGGCCCGTGTGGGGCATCCTGCTGCTGCCTGTGATCTCGGCGGCGGCCCAGCTGGTGATGAGCATCATCACCATGCGCACCAACAGCACCGAGGGCGCAGGCTCCGCCAAGACCATGATGTACCTGATGCCCCTGATGACCCTGTGGATGGGCTATATGCTGCCCGCCGCACTGTGCATCTACTGGATCGCCAACACCGTGTTCTCCCTGATCCAGGAGGTAACTCTCAACAAGTACTTCAATAAGATCCTGGATCGTGAGGAGACCGAGAAGGAAAAGGCCGCCCGTGAAAAGCGCTACGCCAAGTACCAGAAGCAGAAGGAACTCATGGCCCAGCAGCAGATGAACGGCGGTGGCCGCAATGACCGTAAGCCCCAGCCCAAGAAGAAAAAGCAGGGCGGCGAGGAAAAGCGCAGCGGCACCAATGAAAACGGACGTGTGGGCCAGCGGCCTTATGCACGTGGCCGTGCCTATGATGAAAAGCACTACGAATAAGGAGTTTTGTCTATGAGCTATATCGAAGTAACGGGCAAGACCGAGGAGGAGGCTGTCCGTAAGGCGCTGACCCAGCTGGGTCTGGAGCGGGACGACGTGTCTCTGGAAATCTTGGAGCGTGCCAAGAGCGGCTTTCTGGGCATCGGCGGTTCGCCCGCCCGTATCCGTGTGACCTACGGCACCGACGAGCCGGAGGAGAAGAAGGCCGAGCCCACCAAAAAGGTGGAAAAGAAGCCGGAACCCAAGGCAGAGGTGAAAAAGCCGGAGGTAAAGCCCGAACCCAAGAAGCAGGAGCCTAAAAAGCCGGAGACGAAGCCGGTGGAGAAGGCTCCGGAGCAGAAGACTGTGGCTGCCGGGACCTGCGACGACGAGAATGCCCGCCGTATCCGGGAGTTTCTGGAGGGTCTGCTGCAGCACATGAACAGCCCCGCTCAGGTGAATGTGGCGCTGGAGGAGAAGGGCCGGTATCAGGTGACGCTGGAGGGCGAGAAGCTGGGCCAGCTCATCGGCCGCCGCGGCGAGACGCTGGACGCCATCCAGCAGCTGACCAACTACGCCGTCAACTCCGGTGCGGATAAGCGCATCCGGGTCCACGTGGACGCCGAGAACTATCGGGCCAAGCGGGAGCAGAGTCTGGAGTCTCTGGCCCGGAAGGTGGCCGGCAAGGTCACCAAGTATCGCCGCAGCGTGACGCTGGAGCCCATGAACGCCTATGAGCGCCATGTGATCCATGCCGCCCTGCAGGACGAGCCGGGCATCACCACCTACTCCATCGGCAGCGAGCCCAACCGCCGTGTGGTGGTGAGCTACGACCGGGAGAAGCGCCAGTAAGGCAGCGCTGTTCCATAGGAAATATGCCCCTGCCCCTACATAGGGGCGGGGGTGTTTTTGCTTTCGGGAGGGGGGATCCGTACTTCCCAATGGGAGACGTATCATTTTCTCCCTCCGACAGAAAGCGATCTGTCGAAGGCATCAGGTAAAAACGAAAAAAGAGTTCCCCATGCACTGCATGGGGAACTCTTTATACACAGAATCGTCCGATCCGTCCCGGAAAATTACTGGATCTTCTCCCCGGCGGCCTCCTTGGCCCGGATCTCCTTCATGGCGTCCTTGTGAGACAGGTTCCAGCGGCCCTTCTCATCGATCTCCATGAACTTGACCCACATCATGTCGCCCACCTTGCAGGCGTCCTCCACCTTCTCGATGCGCTTGTCGGCCAGCTTGGAGATATGCACCAGACCGTCCTTGCCGGGAGCGATCTCCACGAAGGCGCCGAAGGTCATCAGGCGCACGACACGGCCGTAGTACAGCTTGCCCACCTCCGGTACAAAGACGATGTCATCGATGCACTTCTTGGCGATGGCGCAGCTCTCGGCGTCGGGAGAGGCAATGTGGATGGTGCCGTCGTCGTCGATGTCGATCTTGGCGCCGGACTCGGCCACGATCTTCTGAATGACGCTGCCGCCCTTGCCGATGACCTCACGGATGCGGTCGGGATCGATGTGCATGGTGAGCATCTTGGGGGCGTACTTGCTGACCTCAGGCCGGGGCTCGGCAATGCAGGGCAGCATGATCTGATCCAGGATCTGGCACCGGGCATCGTAGGTGATGTCCAGAGCGTTGCGGATGATCTCCATGGTCAGGCCGTCGTTCTTCAGGTCCATCTGAATGGCGGTGATGCCCTTCTTGGTGCCGGCCACCTTGAAGTCCATCTCACCGTGGAAGTCCTCCACGCCCTGAATGTCGATGAAGGTGGTGAAGGAACCGTCGTCGTCCTGGATCAGACCGCAGGAAATACCGGCCACAGGGGCGGAGATGGGTACACCGGCATCCATCAGAGCCAGCGTAGAGCCGCAGATGGAGCCCTGAGAGGTGGAACCGTTGGAGGATACCACCTCAGACACCACACGGATGGCATAGGGGAACTCCTCCACCGGGGGGATCACAGGCAGCAGGGCCCGCTCCGCCAGAGCGCCGTGGCCGATCTCACGACGGCCGGGGCTGCGGGCGGGCTTGGCCTCGCCCACGGAGTAGCCGGGGAAGTTGTAGTGGTGCATATACCGCTTCTCCGTCTCCTCCCAGATGGTATCCAGCTTCTGGCAGGCGGAGAGGGTGTCCAGCGTCGCCACGGACAGCACCTGCGTCTGGCCGCGGGTGAACAGGCCGGAGCCGTGGACACGGGGCAGCACGCCCACCTCGGCGGACAGGGGACGAATTTCGTTCTTCTGGCGGCCATCCACACGGTGGCCCTCCAGCAGCCATGCTTTGACGATCTTCTTCTGGAACTTGTAGGTGAACTCCTCCAGATACTGATCCATATCCGGATACTCCTCCAGATACTTCTCGTGCCAGTGCTGGATCATCTCGTTCCAGCGGGCCTCACGGACGTTCTTGTCGTCGGTGTCCATGGCAGCTTTGGCCTCGTCCATGAAGTCGTGGACGATCTTGTCAAACAGCTCCTGGTTGAAGTCGGCGTGGGGATAGTCAAACTTGGGCTTGCCGATCTCGGAGACCATCTGGTTGATGAGGGCCACCTGCTTCTGGTTCTCCTGATGGGCCAGCTGGATGGCACGGTACATGGTGTCGTTATCCACCTGATTGGCGCCGGCCTCGATCATCACCACCTTCTTGCCGGTGGAGACCACGGTGACATCCAGATCGCTGACCTTGCGCTGCTCGCTGTTGGGGTTGAGTACCAGCTCACCATCCACCAGACCCACCTTCAGAGCGCCCACAGGGCCGTTCCAGGGAATATCGGAGATGGCCAGAGCGGCGGAGGTGCCGATGAGGGCGGCGATCTCTGCGGAGCAGTCGTGGTCCATGCTCATGACGGTACACATGACGGACACGTCGTTGCGGAAATCGGAGGGGAACAGGGGACGGATGGGCCGGTCGATGACACGGCTGGTGAGGATGCCCTTCTCGCCGGGGCGGCCCTCACGGCGGTTGAAGCTGCCGGGGATGCGGCCCACGGAGTACAGCTTCTCCTCGAAGTCCACGCTCAGGGGGAAGAAGTCGATGCCGTCACGGGGACGGGCGGAGGCGGTGACGCAGCACAGCACGCTGGTCTCGCCATAGGTGACCATGACGGCGGCGTTGGCCAGCTCGGCCAGCTTCCCGACCTCCAGCGTCAGAGGACGGCCCGCCAGCTCCATGGTATACTTGTGGTAGTTGGGGAATTGGCGCTTGGTGATGATGGTAGACATGGTATAGCTCCTTTTCATTGAATTTTTCCGTATGGGAGCCAAACCATTTAGCACTTGAAACCATGTCGGAGGAGGGATTTTCCAGCATCTTCCGGCACATTTTCAACTGCTAAAGGCTGAAAGCGGCTCCGCATACGGGCGGGGAAATTGTGAAAGAAGGGTGGTGCGCCCTGCACACCACCCTGTTTTCAGCTTACTTACGCAGACCCAGCTTGGCGATGAGGGCACGATAACGCTCGATGTCCTTCTTGGCCAGATAGTCCAGCAGACGACGGCGCTTACCGATCATCATCTGCATACCACGACGGCTGTGGAAGTCGTGGGGATGGACCTTCAGATGGGCGGTGAGCTGGTTGATCCGCTCGGTGAGGATAGCCACCTGAACCTCGGGAGAACCGGTGTCGGTAGCGTGGGTGCGGTTGGCCTCGATGATAGAGGTCTTCTGATCCTTCTGCATCATAGTTGTGTTTCCACCTTTCTTTTAGTTGGCCCGCAGCCTGAGTGCCGGGACGGGTGAAGCGTCCACGGGACTAAGAGCAGGGGCAAGTCCATACGCATCGCAGCGTACTTTGATAAAATACCATAAAATCCTCCGGATGTAAAGAATAAATTCCGAAAAACCGTGGGAAAATCAAAAAATTTTCCGCTGTGGAGGGGACTTTTGTCTCCGACGGCCCACTTTTCCAGCTGCTGGGAAAAATGGGCCGTCGGAGGCATAAAGAAAAAGCTACTGGGAACAGCCACCCGCCGGAGACAAGAAATCACTTCCGGAAAGGATCAAACCGCCGTCACTTCAGTTCGATAGCCCCCACGGGGCAGCTGTCCGCCGCCTCCTGCGCCGCCGCCAGATACTCCTGCGGCACCGGCTCTGTGATAGCCTGCGCCGACTCCCCCGGCAGGATGCTGAACACCTCCGGGCATACGCCGGGACACAGCCCGCACTGGATACAGGTCTCCCGATGGACATATGCGTGCATATTTCTCCCTCCCTTCGCCAAGCAGATCGGGGATATTATGCCCGCAAACCGTGGAAATTAGTAGGGTTTTACGCAGTTCCCTATTGACACGGTGGCGGTTTCATGCTAACCTAAGTGTACTAACATGAATAGTACACGAGGAAGGAGTGTGCATCATTGATCCGTCTGGATTATCGGGACGCCCGTCCCATTTATGAGCAGGTGAAGGACGGCCTGCGGCGGCTGATGGTCACCGGCGTGCTGGCACCGGGGGAAAAGCTGCCGTCGGTTCGGAGCCTTGCCATGGATCTGGCCATCAACCCCAACACCATCCAACGGGCCTATGCCCAGCTGGAGATGGAGGGCTACGTCTACTCCGTGGCAGGCCGGGGTACCTTCGTGGCGGAGGGACAGGAGCAGAATCTGGTCCGCCGCCGGGAGGTGGAGGACAAGGTGCAGCCACTGGTACAGGAGCTGCGGGAGCTGGGTATGACGGAGGGCGAGTGGATCGCTCTGTGGAGAGGAGGAAACGAGAATGCTTGAGGCAAAAGAGGTGGTCAAGAGCTTTGACGGCTTCCGGGCACTGGACAGCGCCACCCTCACCGTACCCAAGGGGACGGTATATGGGCTGGTTGGCCCCAACGGCGCCGGAAAGTCCACCATCATCCGCCACTTTACCGGCGTATACCGCCCCGACAGCGGCCAACTGCTGCTGGAGGGCGCTCCCATTTGGGAGAACACCGACGCCAAGCGGCGCATGGTGGTGATCCCCGATGACTGGTACTATTTCCCGCAGGCGTCCATTGCCGAGATGGCGAAGCTGTACGCCGGGGCGTACCCCTCCTTCTCCTGGGAGCGGTACGAGAAGATGAAGCAGGTGTTCCCCCTGAATGACCGCCAGATGCTGCGGCGCATGAGTAAGGGGATGCAGAAGCAGGCGGCCTTCTGGCTGACCATGTGCTGTATGCCGGAGTACCTCATTCTGGATGAGCCGGTGGACGGTCTGGACCCGGTGATGCGGCGGCAGGTGTGGTCCCTGCTGCTGGGGGACGTGGCGGAGCGTGGTACCACGGTGCTGGTATCCAGCCATAACCTGCGGGAGCTGGAGGATGTCTGCGACCATGTGGGCATCATGAATCAGGGTAAGGTGCTGCTGGAGCGGAGCCTGTCGGAGCTGCAGGATACCACGGTGAAGCTGCAGGTGGTGTACCCCGGCGACGAGCCCCGCCTGCCGGCGGAGCTGAATATCCTGCACCACTCCGCCGTGGGCCGGGTGCATACCTACATCCTCCGGGGCGACCGGGAGAGTATCCTGAACCGGATGCAGATCACCGCTCCCCTGCTGCTGGAGGCCATTCCCCTGACGCTGGAGGAGATCTTTATCTATGAGCTGGGAGGTGCTGACTATGCGGTCCGTGACATCGTTCTTTAATCCGGCACTGGCCCGCAGCGATCTGCGCCGCCACTGGCCCATTCTGTTTCTGTATACCGCCATCTGGATGGTGGCGCTGCCGGTGCAGCTGTATCTGCGGCACATAGCCGAGGGCGCAAGCTACGGAACCCGGACGGTTTCGGAGGTGTGCCAGGGTACCTACAGCATGGGTGTCATCATGGCCTTTGTGTTCGGCGGTGTGCTGGCCATGGCCCTGTATTCCTACCTGATGAACGGACGATCCGTGGGATTGATACACAGCCTGCCCCTGAAGCGGCAGACCCTGTTTTTCACCCAGCTGCTGACGGGCTTTGCCATGCTCACCGCCGGGAATCTGCTGGTGGTACTGGTGAGCCTGCTGGTGTGCGGCGAGCTGGGACCGCTGCTGGTATGGCTGGCGGTGGTGACGCTGGCGGAGATCTTCTTTCTGGCTCTTGGCACGCTGTGCGCCATGCTCACCGGCTGGCTGCTGGCGGTGCCTGTGCTGTATGTGGGGATAAACTTTCTGGTGATGGCAGTCATGCAGCTGATCCACTGGCTGGCGGAGCTGTTCATTTACGGGTATCAGGCCAATGACTTCGGTAGTTTTACCATGTGGTGTACGCCGGTGGTGCAGCTGGCTCGCCGGCTGACGGATTCTCAGGGCGTCATCGCTGAGTATGTGGGCTATCCCATCGTCAGCGCTGATGTGAGCCCGCTGGAAAACGGCGGCTGGCAGGCACTGGGGATCTATGTCGCCGTTGCGGTGGCGATCATTGCACTGGCCTGTATGCTGTGTATCCGGCGGCGCAGCGAGCTCTCCGGCGATGTGGCGGCCTTCCCGTGGATGCGGCCGGTGCTGCGCTACGGCGTGGGCTGCATGGGCGGTCTGGCGCTGGGCATGATCCTGTACAGCGTGACCTTCGGTCTGGCTCGTACCAATGATATCCGGGCCTACCTGCCGGGAATGCTGCTGTGCGTGGTGCTGATGACGCTGGTGTGCAGCTTCGGAATGTCCATGCTGCTGGGGAAATCCCTGAAAATTTTCCGCCGCACATGGAAAGGCACGGTGCTGCTGACGGCACTGCTGGCAGCGGTGTGCGTGTGTGTGCGGATGGATGTGGCCGGTGTGGAGCGCCGGGTGCCAAAAACCAGCGAGATTGAGAGCATCTCCGTCCAGTGCAGCCGTGCGAATTCCTTTACAGCCACCTCCGAGGATACCGAGACCATCGAGGCCATCCGGGCCATCCACCGGGCCGTGCTGGATCAGATGAAGGACGGCGATGTCGATCTGGACGGTGCTCTCGTAGAGGACGGCCAGTACATCTGGATCCGCCTGAAGTATACCCTCACCGACGGCTCCGCTCTGGAGCGGGCCTATAACGTGCCGGTGCGGCGGGCTTCCGCCCTCTACACGGCCATCAACCATATGATGTCCACGCCGCAGGTGCGCCAGACCCTCGTGTTCTCCGGGGAGGCGGAGGCTGGTGCTGTTCCGCAGGGCGGTACGATCTACTCCTTAGAAACCGGTGACTTCCGCAACCTCACCGCCGCAGAGGCACAAAGCTTGTATCAGGCGGCTTGGCAGGATGTGGAGGAGGGCAATGTCATCAGCGATATTCTGACAGAGACCGGCTATACGCTCTTGCAAGTGGACATCAACGGCAGGAATTGGGATTGTGCGCTGGATACACGCTACTTCACCGATGGCGCAAAGACCCTTGCGGTGCTGGATCGGTTCATGCAGAACGGCTGGAGCAACGCCGATGGCCTCACGGAAACCACAGAGGATTCATAACACAAAGCCCCTCCTGTTAGGCAGGAGGGGCTTTGTGATAAATAGAAATTAGATATGCTAATGCCATTTATTAGAAAATTGCACTTTACTAATAAGGCGTTTAGGATATAATAAGAATGTTGTGCAATGGTACGACCGAACAAATCCAATACAAAGGAGTTTTTCATATGAGCAGAACATTGGGTACGGTGGCACGGGGCGTTCGCACCCCCATTTTCCGTGAGGGCGACAATGTGGTGGAGGGCGTGGTCTCCTCTGTCCTGACGGCACTGAAGGAGAACGGCATCCAGCCCCATGACAAGGATGTGGCGGCTGTCACCGAGTCCGTGGTGGCCCGCTGCCAGGGCAACTATGCCACGGTGGAGCAGATCGCCGCCGACGTGAAGGCCAAGACCGGCGGCAAGACTGTGGGCGTCACCTTCCCCATCCTCAGCCGCAACCGCTTCTCCCTGCTGCTCAGCGGCATTGCCGCCGGTGTGGAGAAGGTGGTGCTGATGCTCAGCTATCCCTCCGACGAGGTGGGCAACCATTTGGTGTCTCTGGATCAGCTGGACGAGGCGGGCATCGACCCGTGGCACGACGTGCTGGATCTGGAGCAGTTCCGGGCCGCCTTCGGCAAGGTGATCCATCCCTTCACCGGTGTGGATTATGTGGATTTCTATAAGGGCATCATCGAGGATGCCGGGGCTCAGGCGGAGATCGTATTCGCCAACCGGGTGCAGACGGTGCTGGACTACACCGATACCGTCATCTGCTGCGATATCCACACCCGCCAGCGCAGCAAGCGCCTGCTGAAGAAGGCCGGCGCCCGTGTGGTGCTGGGTCTGGACGACCTGCTGACCGCTCCCGTCAACGGCAGCGGCTATAATCCGCAGTACGGCCTGCTGGGCAGCAATAAGGCCGATGACACCCGTGTCAAGCTCTTCCCCCGTGATGCCGACGTGGTGGCCGAGGCCATCGGCCAGCGGCTCAGCGAGGCCACCGGCAAGCGCATCGAGGCCATGGTCTACGGCGACGGCGCCTTCAAGGATCCCGTCGGCAAGATTTGGGAGCTGGCGGACCCCGTGGTCTCCCCCGGTTATACCGCCGGTCTGGAGGGTACACCCAATGAGCTGAAGCTGAAGTATCTGGCGGACCACGATTTCGGTGACCTGTCCGGCGAGGCGCTGCAGCAGGCGGTGGCTCAGAAGATCCGGGAAAAGGACGCCTCCGTCAGTCTGGTGGGCAACATGGTGTCCGAGGGTACGACCCCCCGGCACCTGACGGATCTTATCGGCTCCCTGTGCGACCTGACCAGCGGCTCCGGCGACAAGGGTACCCCTGTCATCTATATTCAGGGCTACTTCGATAACTATACCAACGAATAAGCGCAGGATATCAAAGCAGGCCACGGAAGAAGCTCTTCCGTGGCCTGCTTTTTTCAACAGCTTCATGCTGCTGTTTCCGGCGACCCACTTTTCCAGCTGCTGCGAAAAGCGGGCCGTCGGAGACACGTTCTTTATGCAATAGGGCCTATTGGCAGAAAATCACCCGCCGGAGGGAAAAACCCAAACACACCCGCCCCACCAAACAAAAGGGAGCGCTGCGGCATTGCCGCAGCGCTCCCTTTATTTTATTCTGCGAACCGAGATTACTTGTCGTACATCTCAATGAGCTTCAGCAGATGCTCATAGCGGTTCTTGGCCTCCTCCTCGTTCCGGGCAAACAGCGCCTCGGCACGATCGGGGAACTCACGGGTCAGACGGCTGTAACGGGCCTCGTTCATCAGGAACTCCTGATAGCCGCCGGCGGGCGCCTTGGAATCCATGGAGAAGCGCTGGCCTGCCGGAGCAGCAGGATTGAAGCGGAACAGGTTCCAATAGCCGCAGTCCACGGCACGCTTCATTTCCTTCTGGCAGTTCATCATGCCGCCCTTGATGCTGTGCATCTCGCAGGGGCTGTAGCCGATGATCAGGGACGGGCCGTGATAGGCCTCGGCCTCGGTGATGGCCTTGATGGTCTGAGCGGGATTAGCACCCATAGCCACCTGAGCCACGTACACGTAGCCGTACTGCATGGCGATCTCGGCAAGGCTCTTCTTCTTGACCTCCTTACCGGCAGCGGCGAACTGGGCCACCTGACCGATGTTGGAGGCCTTGGAGGCCTGTCCGCCGGTGTTGGAGTACACCTCGGTATCGAACACGAAGATGTTCACATCCTGCTTGGAGGCGATGACGTGGTCCAGACCGCCGTAGCCGATGTCGTAGGCCCAGCCGTCGCCGCCGAAGATCCACATGGACTTCTTGGCCAGATACTCCTTCTTGCTCAGCAGGTCAGCGGCGATGGTGCAGGCCTCGCAGTCGCAGAACAGAGCGCCCTTAGCCTTCAGCTCGGCGGCGTGCTCAGCGAACTGAGGCACAGCGGCCAGCTCATCCACGGTGCAGATGCTGTCCTCCAGAGCCTTGACATAGGCACGGGCAGCCTCTGCATTGGCCTCGCCGTCCTCCATGGTGTCCAGCCATGCCTGAGCGGCGGCCTTCAGCTCGGGACGAGCCCACTCCACGGCGATCAGCTGGCGGGTCTCCTCGGCCAGATCCTGACGGATCTTGTTCTGGCCGATGTACATACCCAGACCGTGCTCGGCGTTATCCTCAAACAGGGAGTTGCACCATGCGGGGCCGTGGCCCTCCTTGTTGGCGCAGTAGGGAGAGGTAGCCGCAGGACCACCCCAGATGGAGGAGCAGCCGGTGGCGTTGGAGATATACATATGGTCACCGAACAGCTGGGTGACGAGACGGGCATAGCTGGTCTCGGCGCAGCCGGCGCAGGAGCCGGAGAACTCCAGCATGGGCTGCTTGAACTGGCTGCCCTTGACGGTGTTGTCCTGCATATCCTTCTTCTCAGACACCTCGGCCACGCAGTAGTTGAACACATCCTGCTGCGCAAGCTCACCCTCCTGAGGAACCATGGTCAGGGCGTTCACCGGGCAGACGCCGATGCAGACGCCGCAGCCCATGCAGTCCAGAGGACTGATGGCCATGGTGAACTGATAGGTACCCTTGCCCTTGCCGGCCTTCACGTCCACGATCTTGGCGGCCTCCGGGGCGTTCTTGGCCTCCTCGGCAGTCAGAGCGAAGGGACGGATGGTGGCGTGGGGGCAGACGTAGGCGCACTGGTTGCACTGGATGCACTTGTTGGCGTCCCAGGTGGGGACGGACACGGCCACGCCACGCTTCTCGTAAGCGGAGGCGCCCAGCTCGAACTGACCGTCCACGTGCTCGGTGAAGGCGGAGACGGGCAGGCTGTCGCCGTCCATCTTGCCCACAGGCTCCAGGATCTCCTTGACCATCTTCACCAGTTCCGGCTTACCCTTCAGCTCGCGGGTATCCGGCTCGTCCACGGCGTCGGCCCACTCGGCGGGCACGTCGATCTTCTTATAGGCGGTGGCGCCCAGGTCGATGGCCTTGTAGTTCATATCCACCACGTCCTGACCCTTCTTCAGGTAGGAGGCCTTGGCCTTCTCCTTCATGAAGCGGATGGCGTCCTCCTCCGGCAGCACCTTGGCCAGAGAGAAGAAAGCGGACTGCAGGATGGTGTTGTTGCGCTTGCCCATACCGATCTCGATGGCCAGATCAATGGCGTTGATGGTATACAGCTGGATGTTATTGCGGGCGATGTAGCGCTTGGCGTCGGCCTTCAGGTGGTGGTTCAGCTCCTCGAAATCCCACTGGCAGTTGATCATGAACACGCCGCCGGGCTTGACGTCGTTGACCATCTTATAGCCCTTGGTGATGTAGGAGGGGTTGTGGCAGGCCACAAAGTCGGCCTTATTGATATAGTACGGAGAGCGGATGGGGTGATCGCCGAAGCGCAGATGGCTGATGGTCACGCCGCCGGTCTTTTTGGAGTCATACTGGAAGTAGGCCTGCACGTACTTGTCGGTGTGGTCGCCGATGATCTTGATGGAGTTCTTGTTGGCGCCCACGGTACCGTCGCCGCCCAGACCCCAGAACTTGCACTCGATGGTGCCGGGGGCGGCGGTGTTGGGACAGTTCTTATCCTCCGGCAGGGACAGGTTGGTCACGTCGTCCACGATGCCGATGGTGAACTGGCGCTTCATCTCGTCACGCTTCAGCTCCTCATACACGGCGAACACGGAGGCGGGAGGCGTATCCTTGCTGCCCAGACCGTAGCGGCCGCCGATGACCTGCACGTCGTTCTTGCCGGCGTTGGCCAGAGCGGTGACTACATCCTGATACAGGGGCTCGCCCATAGCGCCGGGCTCCTTGGTGCGGTCCAGAACGGCCACACGCTTGGCGGTGGCGGGAATGGCGGCCACCAGCTTTTCCGGGGCGAAGGGACGGAACAGGCGGACCTTCACCAGACCCACCTTCTCGCCGTGGGCGTTCAGGTAGTCGATGACCTCCTCCGCCACGTCGCAGATGGAGCCCATGGCCACGATGACCCGGTCGGCGTCAGGTGCGCCGTAGTAGTTGAACAGCTGGTAGTCGGTACCCAGCTTGGCATTGATCTTGTCCATGTACTTCTCCACCACGGTGGGCAGAGCGGCATAGTACTTGTTGCAGGCCTCACGGTGCTGGAAGAAGATATCTCCGTTCTCGTGGCTGCCCCGCATATGGGGATGCTCCGGGTTCAGGGCGTGAGCACGGAACTCCTTCACGGCGTCCATGTCGCACATATCCTTCAGATCCTCGTAATCCCACACGGCGATCTTCTGGATCTCGTGGCTGGTGCGGAAGCCGTCGAAGAAGTTGATGAAGGGGACCTTGCCCTCCAGAGCGGCCAGATGGGCCACGGGAGACAGGTCCATGACCTCCTGCACATTGCCCTCGCACAGCATGGCAAAGCCGGTCTGGCGGCAGGCCATGACGTCGGAGTGGTCACCGAAGATGTTCAGCGCCTGAGTGGACACAGTACGGGCGGAGACGTGGAACACGGCGGGCAGCTGCTCGGCTGCGATCTTATACATATTGGGGATCATCAGCAGCAGACCCTGAGAGGCGGTGTAGGTGGTGGTCAGCGCACCTGCGCCCAGAGAGCCGTGAACTGCACCGGCGGCACCGGCTTCAGACTGCATCTCCACCACCTTGACCTTCGTGCCGAAGATGTTCTTCAGGCCGTTGGCGGACCACTGGTCCACGAAGTCCGCCATGGGGGACGACGGGGTGATGGGGTAGATGGCTGCAACCTCAGAGAACGCATAGGAAACGTGCGCCGCTGCGTTGTTGCCATCCATGGATTTCATTTTTCTTTCCATAAATGAACCTCCTTTTTTTGTCAACGTGTTACCGTTTTTTAAGAGAGACCAAACATACCATACATTGTGATTGTAGCACAGTCTTTCCGGGATGTAAATGTCAAAAATGAAAAATTTCCTCGGAATAACACTTTTTTTTCATGGTGCGTGAAAATTATCACGGCGGTTCAGACATTTTTCCGGAAATCTTGCCGCCGGGGAGCGATAAAGGGTTTCCTGCCGGAGAAAACTGTGATAAAATAAAGAGAAAACTGCGGAACTTCCGGGAAAGGGTGACGGAGCAATGGTGGTGTCGGTGCGCTCGTTGGGGCTGTCGGGCATCAGCGGATATGAGGTAACGGTGGAGTGCTTCCTGTCGGGAGGACTTCCGGCCTTCGACGTGGTGGGTCTGCCGGATGCCGCCGTGCGGGAATCCCGTGAGCGGGTCCGGGCGGCGGTCAAGACCTGCGGCGCCCGGTTCCCTGTCAGCCGCATCACGGTGAATCTGGCCCCGGCGGGCCAGCGGAAGGAGGGGACGGTCTATGACCTGCCCATCCTGTTGGGCCTGCTGACGGCCTCGGAGGAGCTGCCGCCCCTGCCGGAGGACGCCGCCTTTCTGGGGGAGCTGAGCCTCACCGGCGCCCTGCGCCCGGTGGCGGGGGTGCTGCCCATGGCCCTGTGCGCCGCCCGGTGCGGCATCCGCAAGCTCTATGTTCCGGCCCGGAACGCCGCCGAGGCCACGCTGGCCGACGGTGTCACCGTGTACCCGGTGGAAACCGTCGCCCAGCTGCTGGAGCACCTCCGGGGCGAGACGCCCATCCCGCCGGCGGAGCGATGGCAGCCCACCGGCGAGACGCTGCCCATGCCGGACTTTTCCGAGGTCATGGGACAGGAGAATGTGAAGCGTGCGCTGGAGATCGCTGCCGCCGGCGGACACAATGTGCTGCTGGTGGGCTCCCCCGGCTCCGGCAAGTCCATGCTGGCCCGGCGGCTGCCCTCCATTCTGCCGGATATGACCCGGCAGGAGTCCCTCCAGACCACGGAGATCTACTCCGTGGCGGGGCTGACGGAGCCCAGCCACCCGCTGGTGACCCATCGTCCCTTCCGCAGCCCCCATCATACCGCCTCCCCGGTGTCCCTGTCCGGCGGCGGCACGGTACCCCGGCCGGGGGAGATCTCTCTGGCCCACAACGGGATCCTGTTTCTGGATGAGCTGCCGGAGTTTGACAAGGCGGCGCTGGAGACTCTGCGCCAGCCGCTGGAGGACGGCGTGGTCACCATCACCCGTGCCTCCGGCTCCCTGACCCTGCCCAGTCGGTTCATGCTGGTGTGCGCCATGAACCCCTGCCGCTGCGGCTGGTTCGGGCATCCCTCCGGCCGCTGCACCTGCACGGACAGTCAGGTGCAAAGCTACCTGCGCCGTATCTCCGGCCCCCTGCTGGACCGCATCGATATGCACGTGGAGGTGCCGTCGGTGGAGTACGAGGCCATGCGCCGCAAGGAGCAGCCGGAAACCTCTCAGCAGGTCCGCAGCCGGGTCAACGCCGCCCGACAGGTGCAGCAGCGGCGCTACGAGGGTACCGGCGTCACCTGCAACGCCTATATGACCCCCGCCATGATCGGGCAGTATTGTCAGCTGGATACCGCCGGGGAGAAGCTGATGCAAGGGGCCTTTGACCGGCTGGGCCTGACGGGCCGCAGCCACGACCGCATCCTCCGCATGGCCCGCACCATCGCCGATCTGGAGGGCGAGGAGCAGATCCTCCCGACCCATCTGGCGGAGGCCATCCAGTACCGCAGCAGCGCCATGCTGAAGTGATACCGCTTACCTGTTATGGATAACCTGAAGATACAAGGAGAAACACCTATGAATGAGATCATTCTGTGCAAGCTGGGCGAGGTGGTCCTGAAGGGCCTGAATCGCCGCAGCTTTGAAATGAAGCTTATGAGCAACATTCGCCGCCGTACCGCCCGCTTCGGCAAGTTCCGCATCTACTCCAAGCAGAGTACCATCTATGTGGAGCCGGCGGAGGAGACCTGCGATCTGTCCGGGGCCTATGCCGCCTGCAAGCAGGTGTTCGGCATCATCGCCATTGCACGGGCCGTTCCCTGCCCCAAGGAGAAGGAGGCCATTCTGGCCACCGCCAAGACGTATCTGGGGGAGGCCCTGACGGCGGCCCGCAGCTTCAAGGTGGAGAGCAAGCGTGCCGACAAGTCCTTCCCCATGAGCTCTATTCAGCTGAGCCAGTGGGTGGGCGGCGAGCTCCACGAGGCCTATCCCCACCTGAAGGTGGATGTACACCATCCGGAGTTGACGGTGTATGTGGAGGTGCGGGAGGATGCCGCTTACGTCCACGCCCCCGCCGAGCCCGCTGCCGGCGGCTTGCCCATCGGCATGGGGGGCCGGGCGGTGAGCCTGCTCTCCGGCGGCATCGACTCCCCGGTGGCCAGCTACATGATGGCCAAGCGTGGCGTTCAGCTGGAGATGATCCACTTTGCCTCTCCTCCCTATACCAGCGAGCAGGCACGGGAAAAGGTGCTGCAGCTGGCCCGTGAGCTGGTGCCGTGGTGCGGCCGCCTGACGGTCCATGTGGTACCCTTTGCGGAGATCCAGGAGGAGATCCGCCGCAGCTGCCCGGAGGATCACTTCACCCTCATCATGCGCCGGTTCATGATGCGTCTGGCGGACGCTCTGGCCCACGAGCTGGGCTGCGGCGCACTGGTCACCGGCGAGTGTCTGGGGCAGGTGGCCAGCCAGACCATGGCGGCGCTGGCCGTCAGTGAGGACGCCGCCACGCTGCCGGTGCTGCGTCCCCTCATCGGTATGGATAAGGAGGAGATCGTCCGTATCGCCCGCCATATTGGCACCTTCGATACCTCCATTCTGCCCTATGAGGACTGCTGCACGGTGTTCACCCCCCGCCACCCCAAGACGAAGCCCCATGTGGAGGAGGTCCGGGAGATGGAGCAGGCGCTGGACGTGGCGGGTCTGGTCCGGCGGGCCATGGAGAACCGGGACATCGTGAAGATCAAGTGAGAGAAGGCGGTTTTTGCTGACCGTTTTGGCTTGTTGCCCCCGACGGTCCACTTTTCCAGCTGTTGGCAGAAAGTTACCCGCCGGAGGCACAAAAAAGAACCTGCTGACAAAAATCCCATCAGGCAAATCATCAAAGGAAGTGAGCCTATGACCTATCACGCAGAGATCATCGCCGTGGGTACCGAGCTGCTGCTGGGCAACATCGCCAACACCGATGCACAGGAGCTGTCGCAGGCGCTGGCCTCCGTGGGTGTGGACGTGCTGTACCATACCGTGGTGGGCGACAACCCCCAACGGCTGGAGGAGGCGATCGCCATCGCCCGGAAGCGGGCGGACCTGCTGATCTTCACCGGCGGCCTTGGCCCCACCTATGACGACCTCACCAAGGCGACGGTCTGCCGGGTGCTGGATGTTCCCCTGACCTTCCACCCGGAGGCGGCGGCAGACATCCGCCGCAACTTCGACATCATCTTCCACCGGGAGATGCCGCCCGGCACCCTGCATCAGGCGGAGCTGCCGGAGGGTTGTGAGGTGTTCTGCAATCGGGTAGGCACCGCACCGGGCTGCGTGTTCCACGCCGGCGACGTGACGGCAGTGCTGCTGCCCGGCGTACCGTCGGAGTGCCGCTACCTGACGGAGACGGCGCTGCTGCCGTGGCTGCGCCGCCAGAGCAGCGAGACCATCCTCTCCCACGACCTGCGGATCTTCGGCCTGTCGGAGCCGCAGGTGCAGGAGCTGCTGGGGGATCTGATGGATCAGGCGGTGAACCCGTCGCTGGCCCCCTATGCCAAGACCGGCGAGGTGATGCTGCGGCTCACCGCTAAGGGCGACAGCCCCGCCGCCTGCGAGGAGCGCATGGCACCGCTGCTGGAGCAGGTGCGTGGACGGCTGGGTGCCTACCTCTACGGCATCGACGTCTCCGGATTGGAGGAGACGGTGCTGCACCTGCTGCACCAGCACGGCAAGACCTTCTCGGCGGCGGAGAGCTGCACCGGCGGCCTCATCGCAAAACGCATCACCGATCTGCCGGGTGCCTCTTGCGTGTTCCGGGGAGGTGTGGTATCCTATACCAATGAGGTGAAGGCCTCTGTGCTGGGCGTACCGCAGGAGACGCTGGACCGCTATGGCGCCGTGTCCGAGCCGGTGGCAAGAGCCATGGCGGAGGGTGTGCGGCGTATCACCGGCAGCGACCTGTCCGTGGCCACCACGGGACTGGCCGGCCCAGACGGCGATGACCGGGGAAACCCTGTCGGCACGGTGTTCGTGGCCCTGAGTACCCCGGAGCGCACGGTGGTGCGGCACATGAACTGCGGCAGCGGCCGGGACCGGGTGCGGATGCTGGCGTCCCACTGCGCCTTTGACCTGCTCCGCAGAGAGCTGGAACATTTACCGATCGAAGGAGAATGAACATGGCGAAGAAAGAACCCTATGATATGACCAACAGCTACGCCCGTATGGAGCGGGATAAGCGCAAGGCCATCGGCAACCCCAACAAGAACGTCCATCACAAGAAGAACGGCTCCAACTACCAGAAGGATACCGGCTCCATGGTCCGCAGCACCTCCGCCCGGCAGGAGCCGGAGAAGATGTCCACCACCATGAAGGTGCTCATTGGCGTGGTATTCGTGGTGCTGGTGGCGGCGCTGGTGCTCCGCAGCACCGTGTGGAAGGATAACGTGGTGGCCGGTGCATGGATGATGGTGCTGGTGGGGGCCGTGTGCGGCCTCATGTACTACGTCCGCAAGCGCTATCCCGGCAAGCGCAAGGTGGGCGGCACCATGGATACCGTGATCTCCGCCCTGCTGATCCTGTTCTGCGTGGTGTATGTGGGCATGGGCGCCATGGCGCTGGTGGCCATGAATAAGTAAACTTTTCCCGTTGACAAACCCCGCAAAAGTGGGTATAGTAAAGGGAGAATATGCGTATCTGCGAGGATGGGGACAGTAGCCCGTCCCTCCGATGCCAAGAGAGCCGCCGTATGGTGCAAGGCGGACACGGAGGACAGCGGCGAAGATCACCCCGGAGCATCCGGCTGAACCGGCAGTAAGCCCGGACGGCAGAGGGCCGTTATCTTCCCTTCCCCCACGGCTCGTGGGGCAGAGCGGCCGCACCCGGTGCGGCAACAAGAGTGGTACCGCAGAGGTTTCTTAGTGGCCTTTGTCTCTTACGGAGACAAAGGCCATTTTTTTGTTTTCAAATATATTTTCATACACGGAGGTAACACATGGAGTACAAAAAGACGCTGAACATGACCAAGAGCGGCTTTCCCATGCGGGCGGGCCTGCCCAAGCGGGAGCCGGAGATGCTCAAGCACTGGGAGGAGCTGGACCTGTATCATGAGCTGCTGAAGAAGAACGAGGGCAAGCCCCGCTTCGCCCTGCACGACGGCCCTCCCTTCTCCAACGGCGCTCTGCACATGGGCCACGCCCTGAACAAGTCCATCAAGGACTTCATTACCCGCAGCTACGCCATGCGGGGCTACTATACCCCCTATATCCCCGGCTGGGACAACCACGGTATGCCCATCGAGAGCGCCATCATCAAGCAGAACAAGCTCAATCGCAAGGCCATGAGCGTGGCGGAGTTCCGCTCCGCCTGCCATGAGTTTGCCGACCACTATATCGACGTCCAGCGTCAGGGCTTCAAGCGCATGGGCGTGGTGGGCGATTGGGATCACCCCTATAAGACCATGGACCCCGCCTTCGAGGCGCAGGAGGTCCGTGTGTTCGGCAAGATGTATGAGAAGGGCTACATCTACAAGGGCCTCAAGCCCGTGTACTGGTGCCCCCACGACGAGACGGCGCTGGCCGAGGCGGAGATCGAGTATCAGGACGACCCCTGTACCACGGTGTATGTGAAGTTCCCCATGTACGACGATCTGGGCAAGCTCTCCCATCTGGATAAGAGCAAGCTGAACTTCGTCATCTGGACCACTACCATCTGGACCCTGCCCGGCAACCTGGCCATCGCCCTGCACCCGCAGGAGGAGTACGCCGTGGTCCGTGCCGACGGCGGCGAGATGTATATCATGGCCCGGCCGCTGGTGGAAAAGGTCATGAAGATCGGCGGCGTGGAACACTACGAGATCGTGGAGACCCACCCCGGCGCCTTCTTCGAGAATATGCTGGCCAGCCACCCCTTCCTGCCTAAGACCAGCCGTCTGGTGCTGGCGGATTACGTCACCATGGACTCCGGTACCGGCTGCGTCCACACCGCCCCCGGCTTCGGTGCCGACGACTATCAGACCTGTCTGCGCTACGGCATGGATATGGTGGTGCCGGTGGACGATCAGGGCCGCCACACCGATTATGCCGGCAAGTACGCCGGGATGAAGACCGAGGAGTCTAACCCCGTCATTCTGGCGGATATGAAGGAGAGCGGCGCTCTCTTTGCCAGCGAGGAGATCGTCCACAGCTATCCCCACTGCTGGCGCTGCAAGAAGCCCATCATCTTCCGGGCCACTCCCCAGTGGTTCTGCTCCGTGGAGTCCTTCAAGGACGAGGCCTGCGCCGCCTGTGAGGACGTGCGCTGGGTGCCCGCTTGGGGCAAGGACCGGATGCGCTCCATGATTCTGGAGCGCACCGACTGGTGCATCAGCCGCCAGCGCCGCTGGGGTCTGCCCATTCCCGTGTTCTACTGCAAGGACTGCGGCAAGCCCATCTGCACGCCGGAGACCATCGACGCCGTCTCCCGCCTGTTCGAGGAGAAAGGCTCCAACGCATGGTTCGAGATGACGGCGGAGGAGATTCTGCCGGAGGGCTTCACCTGCCCCCACTGCGGCAAGTCCGCCGGCTTTGAACAGGAGAGCGACACGCTGGACGGCTGGTTCGACTCCGGCTCCACCCACTTCGCCTCCATGGAGCGCACGCAGGGCTTCTGGCCCGCCACCATGTATCTGGAGGGCCTTGACCAGTACCGTGGTTGGTTCCAGTCCTCCCTGCTGACCGCCGTGGGCGCTCTGGGCCGTGGCGCTCCCTTCAAGGAGTGCGTCACCCATGGCTGGACCGTGGACGGTCAGGGCCGTGCCATGCACAAGTCCCTCGGCAACGGCGTGGACCCGGCAGAGGTGTTCAACAAGTACGGCGCCGATCTGCTGCGCCTGTGGGCCGGCTCCTCCGACTACCATGTGGATGTCCGCTGCTCCGACGAGATCTTCAAGCAGCTGTCTCAGAACTATCTGAAGTTCCGCAACACTGCCAAGTTCTGCCTGGATAACCTGACGGACTTCGACCCCAACACGCTGGTGGCCCCGGCGGATATGCTGGCGCTGGACAAGTGGGCCTTGACCTGCCTCAACGCCCTCATCGCCAAGGTGTTCACCGCCTACGACAACTACGAGTTCCATGTGGTGTCCCACGCCGTCAACGACTTCTGCGTGGTGGAGCTCAGCTCCTTCTACTTTGACATCATCAAGGATCGCCTGTACTGCGACGGGGCCGAGAGCCTCAGCCGCCGCAGCGCCCAGACGGCCCTGTACCTGATTCTGGATGCCATGACCCGAATGTTCGCCCCCATTCTGGCCTTCACCTGCGACGAGATCTGGCTGGCCATGCCCCACCGCACCGGCGACGATGAGCGCAATGTGCTCCTCAACGAGATGGTGCAGCCCTACACCCAGTACGCCCTCTCCCCGGAGGAGATGGCCCGCTGGGACCGCATCGCCGCCGTCCGTACCGCCGTCAACGGCGCACTGGAGCAGGCCCGTGCCGACAAGACCATCGGCAAGAGTCTGGAGGCCGAGGTGGACCTCACTGTCCCCGCCGAGGATGCCTTCCTGAGCCAGATGGAGGAGGGTGCTCTGGCGGACCTGCTGATCGTGTCTCAGGTCCGTGTGGAGACTGGCGACAGCCTGTCCGTTACCGTTCGTCCTGCCGCCGGAACCAAGTGCCAGCGCTGCTGGAAGATGCTCACCAGCGTGGGTACCGTGGCCGGTCACGAGGACCTCTGCCCCCGTTGCGCCGCCGTGGTGAAGAGTCTCCCCGTGGTGGAGTGATCCGACAGGGAACGCCGCCTGTGGAAAAATAACCGAAAATCAGGGAAGGCCGGAGCATACGCTCCGGCCCTCCCTGAACCTGCCAAAAGAGCGGGACACTTTCGTCAACGGGGCGGAAGGGTGTGTGCGGGAAACCCGGGAAGGGTGTCCTGCACGAGGATGATCCCCATTTTTCAGAGCTTTTTGAAGCTCTGAAAAATGCCTCAGCGTGGCGAAAAGACTTTTTCGCCACGCTGAAGGAAGGCCGGAGCATACGCTCCGGCCTTCTCTGTTTACTTGCGGAAAAGCACACCTATCATCTCATTCAGTGTTCTCGGCGTATAGTCCATATCATAGAGCATCTGCTTCTGCATCTTTTCTTTCTCGGTCATCATGGCGTCCCATGTCTCTGTACTGAGTTGATCTCATCGCTCTGTGTATTCCGTCCTGTCAAAGCGGCATCGGCGTCCGGGCGATCAGAATGACCGCCAGAATCGCACCCACAAATGCCGCTGCGCCGATAGCTGCCAACACCTTTTTGCTGAGTTTCTTCTTCGCTGCCTTGCAGATCAGTGCGGCGCAAGCTATGCAGACAGCCGCAGCCGCAAGCGCAATGCCCAGCGTTTCCCACAACCAAGATAATTCAGATAGGATTCTCATACGATCATCTCCTAACTAACTGTTTTGATATTTCTCAATGATTCACCTTGGAAAACGGACAGCGCTTTCCGATGCACTGGTTGTTTTGTGCGGAGTAATGGCATACGATCTCCGGCTTTTCCATCTCAACGCCGAAATGCTCCCTTACAAAGTCAATGGCAGCAAGGATGGAGAGGAAGGAATCCCGCTTGCAGCAGCGTGGACCTCCGATCTCACTGATCGCTTGAAGCGATTTTGCCGTCATTTTGTGGGACAGTGCAAACGGCTCATTGGTTAGCGGCGTAGACTGCGAAATGATGGACACAAACATCCCCGTGCTGATTCCCGCACCGCAAGCACCCCAAAAGCCGCAAGCGCCGCCGGGAACGCTCCGTCCTCGATTCATCATCTCCGTCAATGCGCTGCGAAGATCAATGTCTCCGCCTGCGTTGTGGTATGCAGTCAGCAATGCCGCTCCTACCATCACGTGATGCTCCGGACCGTGCATATGACAGGTGGGCAGCGCCATCATCTGTTCAATGATGGCGATAGGATCTCTCGATGCGCTTGTCATGCACAACGCAATTATGCGATCAAGCCCTTTGGTATGGCATTCGTTGCATACATAGTGTCCGTTCACGCAGCGCGTCTTGCTGTTTTCTTTCTTATGGCAAATCTCACATTCCATCAGAATATCGGCTTCGAGATAGGTAAGTGGGGCTTTGCAGATCAAGCATTCTTCGTTCATAATTTCCTCCGCACGATCCCGATTTTTCTCTTCGACAAGCTGGAATTGTTCAAGCTTTTCAAAGCAGCTCATTGAATCTCCATGGTCGTACAATGAAAGCAGTTCAAAAATATGACCAACGCACATTTTTCTCGGCATCCGTGGTACACCCTTGGTGTAAATTGGTGTACGGATTGGTGTACGAGAGGTTTTTTTAGCCCGATCAGGGGTCAATCAATACAGCTTTGCGCCTGCCGGAATGTGAGGATCCACCATCAGCAAATGCAACTTTTCTTCGCCGTTTTCGTGATGCACGGCGGAGATGAGCATACCGCAGGAGTCGATACCCATCATCGGGCGAGGCGGGAGGTTCGTGATAGCGATGCAGGTCTTTCCAACCAGTTCTTCCGGCTCATAATACTCGTGAATACCGCTCAAAATGACCCGATCTACGCCGGTTCCGTCGTCCAAAACGAACTTTAAGAGCTTTTTGGACTTCTTCACAGCTTCGCATTCCTTGACCTTCACGGCACGGAAATCGCTCTTGGAGAAGGTGTCAAAATCCACCTGATCCTGGAACAG
>ENA-UEPH01000045-UEPH01000045.1-human-gut-metagenome-genome-assembly--contig:-NODE-45-length-130884-cov-11.110269_pt1 | contig 130884 bp, 150 predicted proteins | sample MGYA00242891_ERZ507898 | MGnify/ENA primary metagenome ERZ507898 (study PRJEB26167, sample SAMN06115411) | human gut metagenome | host: Homo sapiens | place: China:Guizhou | collected 2014-10-15...
AAAAGGGAACGTTGCTACGGCATGGACACCCGCCATAGAGGACGTGAACGGGATGATAGAGGATGCCCAAAAGGCGGCAGATGACGCGGCGGAAGCGGCCAAGAACGCGCAGGCAGACGCCACGAATGCCAACAAGGAGCTGACGAACATCAAGAGCGACAACCTCATATCCCCCATCGAAAAGACAGCCCTGAAACAGCAGCAGGCGGACATCCGTTCGGAATACGGGGAGATTACTTCCAACGCCGCACGCTATGCCGTGTCCACCACGGCTTACAAGTCGGCCTATGACCTTGCCAACGCTGCCCTGACGAAATATACGGCTTCGTCACCGGAATATATCACGGTGGGAAGTGACTACGCGAACATATCGGCCTACTACGATGCGCGGAAGACCATCCTCGATGCGATTGCCGCTGCGGCCAAGAAAGCTGCGGACGATGCGACGAACAAAGCGAATCAGGCTGTGGAGGATGCGGCGCGTGCGGGGCATTACTATCTGGACTTGGACAACGATTCGGGGCAGGTGGCCTGTGATGCTGACGGCAACGTGACTGGCGGCTACCCTACCACGAACGCGAAGGTGTGGTATGGCACGGAAGTGGACACGGGATGGTCGTTCAAGGGCACATTCAGCGGCTGCACTGGCAGCGTGGGCGCGTCTTCGGGCGCGGTGACGGTCACAGCGGTGAGCAAGGATGACGCTTCGGTGACTATCACGGCCACGAAGAGCGGGAAGCCGGAACTTTCGGCGGTGTTCACCATCGTGAAGGTGAAGTCCGGGCGTGACGGCGAGGACGGGGCGAACGGCACAAACGGAGTGGGCATCAAGTCCATAACCAACAAGTATGCCGTATCCGCATCGAACACCACCGCACCGACATCATGGAGCGACACGGTACCTACAATGACCACCACGAACCGTTATCTGTGGAATTATGAAATTGTCACCTATACCAACAACACGACAAGCGAGACCAAGAAGAGAGTCATAGGTGCATACGGGAATACAGGCAACACGGGCGCCACCGGGGCGACGGGTGTGGGTATCAAGTCCATTACGGAATATTATTTGGCCTCTTCGTCATCGAGTGGAGTGACAACTTCAACGTCAGGATGGACGACTTCGGTACAGGCCACTTCATCTTCCAAGAAGTACCTTTGGAACTATGAGGTGGTGACTTACACCAATGATACGAAATATACGAGCAGTCCGGTGATTATCGGTACTTATGGGGATAAGGGTGATACTGGTCCACAGGGAGTACAGGGTCCAAAGGGTGCTGACGGGACACCCCGCTATACTTGGATACGCTATGCTGACAACGCATCGGGTTCGGGCATCAGCAACTCGCCTACGGGAAAAACTTATATCGGGTTTGCTTATAACAAGACCACCGCCACGGAAAGCAACACCCCTTCGGATTACACATGGTCACTTATCAAAGGCGAAAAGGGCGACCAAGGTGTTCCAGGGGCAAAAGGGGCTGACGGGAAAACCACTTACACATGGATAAAGTATTCCGATAACTCGACGGGCAGCGGGATGTATGACACTCCCAAATCCACGACACAGTACATCGGCATAGCAGTAAACAAGACAACGGCCACAGAGAGCAATACTCCATCGGATTACACGTGGTCTAAGTTCAAAGGTGACGACGGTGCGGATGGGAAAGGCATCAAAAGTACCGCCGTGACTTATCAGGTAAGCACATCGGGTACCACACCGCCCACGGGTACGTGGAGCGGTTCTATTCCTTCCGTGGCTGCCAACCAGTATCTTTGGACACGCACGGTGATAACCTACACGGACAATACCACATCTACGTCGTACAGTGTGGGCAAGATGGGGGCTAACGGAGCCAAAGGTGACAAGGGCGATACGGGACCCGCAGGTGCTGATGGTGACGGCATCGTGTCGGTATCGAACACTTACCAGATAGGCAGTTCGGGCACGACGGCACCGACAGGAAGCTGGAGCGCAACCGTACCTTCTCCACAGAAAGGTAAATACCTTTGGACGAAAACGGTGACGACTTACAAGAAGAGTGACCCGACAACGGTGTATTCCGTGAGTTATTACGGTACGGATGGTACGGCGGCCAAGTATGTGAGGGTTGCGGGCGACCAGGTGTTTATATACGCCAACAATTTCTCAGGGAATCCCACTCCTACTTCCATTACGCTGACGGCCACCCTCACTGGGACATCCGGCTACCAGTGGAGCTATAAACAGGCGGGACAGACTTCTTTCACGAACATATCGGGAGCCACTTCGCAGACTTATGCCTTGGCACATAACAATTCAACGGTTTGGGGCAGCGCGAAGTCCGTGACCATACGTTGCACTTCGGGCGGTGTATATGACGAGATGACGATAGCCAAGGTTTCTTCGGGTACCAACGGTACGAATGGTAAGGATGGCACAAATGGCACGAATGGAAAGGACGGTGCCGCCGGTAAGAACGGCGCGGATGCCTACACCATAATTCTGGGCAACGAATCGCATGCCTTCCAAGGAACGACGAGCGCGGCCATCGCTGCATCCACGAAATGCGAGGTTATCGCATACAAAGGTGCCACAAGGGTGGCGGCAACAATCGGTACTATAACCGGAGCACCGTCGGGAATGTCCACGAGCATCTCAAGCAACGGAACCACATCGGCCTCGTTCACGGTGTCCGTCACTTCTTCGTTGACTACTGGGCAGGGCGTGCTTACTGTGCCTATCACCGTGGACGGGAAGTCCTTCACGAAGAATTTCTCATTTTCCGTGGCTTTCAAGGGCAACACGGGCGCCACCGGGGCGACGGGTCCCAAGGGGGATGCGGCTGTATTCTACACCATAGAGCCTTCGGCAAACGTGGTGAAGAAGTCTTGGGATAACAAGCTGACCCCAACGTCCGTGACTTGTACGAAATACAAACAGACGGGAAGCAATGCAAGGGCAACAACTACGGAAAAGACATTGAAATACCAACGTGTAGGCACGGACAGCAGCGTACAGACCGCCGCAAGCGGAAGTTCGGTAACGGTATCCCCTACTTCTACGACGACCTCCATAAAGTTCTGGCTTTATGACGGGAGCAATATCATAATGATGCAGGAAGTCCCTGTTGTGGGTGACGCTGTGGATGTTTATACCAAGGTGCATGCAGAAATAACTGCTGCGGAAGGTGAAATCGGTTTATTGTCTACCAAGGTCACTACCGTGACGGATTCCGTGACGGGGCTTGAGAAAGAAGTGGAGACCAATACCGCCGAAATAAAATCCGCCAAGGGACAGATTTCGAGCACGGCATCGCAAGTGAGTTCCTTGGGCACGAGGGTAAGTACCGTGGAGCAGACGGCAAGTGGCCTCACTACTACGGTGAACGGCCTTAACGGGAAGGTGTCGAAACTGGAACAGACGGATTCGAGCCTGACGAGCAGGATTACTTCGGCGGAGGGAAAGGTGAGCACCATCGAGCAGAAAGTGAGCAGCATTTCGCTGAAAGTAGACGGCATAGAGCCTGTGAACCTTTTCAGGGACGGTTCCTTCGAATCCGGGTATAACACTTTCAGAACATCGGGAAGCGGTAAGGACGACGTGGAGGTCGGCATATCGGCCAACGGGAAAGTGGGAAAGAATGCCATGATGGTGAAATGGCCGGGCAAACGCACATTGGTTTACATCGAACAAGACATAAGGGTCGTTGAGAACTCGAAATACACGCTTGCATTATGGGTTTATGCCAACAAAGAAACATCTACGGGACACGATCTTGTCATAACTGCTTACAACAAGAACGGCTCATCGTTGAGCATAAGCGACAGTACCGTTAACCTTAACGTTCCCAAAACTTCGTGGACCCGTTTCGTACACACATTCACCGTCCCAACCGGCACGGAATATGTAAACTTTTATATCCGCGGCACGTCATCTGTCGATGCCGATACGCTGGTATATTATGACGGGGTCATGTTGCTCAAAGGGGACTATCTGGACAATATTCCCTCTTATTTCATTCCTAACGACAGTGTGAACGGTGACACCCTTCTTTCTACGGGAATAGACATAGAGAACAAAAAAGTCATTGTGACGAGCGACCAGTTCGTCATACAGAACAATGACGGAGAAGTGACGGCGAGCGTGAATGAGGATGGTGTGCTTTCGGTGGGAAGCGGGGAGTTCTCGGGCTTCATCCGTACCATACCGCGTATCATAACGAAGAATACGGGCGATAACGGAGATGTGGAGTTCAAGGACAATTACTACCAAATCAGCTTAAGCAACTTGTACAAAGGAGGCTTCATCTATGTGGACGTGGAATCGAACAGCTATGCCGGTGACGGAATCAAATTACCGTTGGGGCTAAAGTACGCCGGTGCGAGAGTGACTATCGTGAACAAGTATCCGGCCAAACGGCTTATCATAACCACAAGGCACGAGGCTTTGGACCCGGGTTACGGAGATTGGAGCGATGACGAGAACAATGCAATGCGGCTCGGTGGCGTACAGATAAGCCACGTGGAGATGGGGAATGTGAGCACACAAGGAAACAACCGTTTTGTGGAGCTGCTTGCCGTTCCGTATTATCTGGATGAGACAATAGGCAGCGTAAAGTACCAGGGACAGGTGGAATGGGTGGTACTGAACAATCAGGAGTTCACGACGGCCAACAATACGACAGGGGGAAAATATGCGAAATTCAAATAACATTATTCATTAATTTAAAAACAAAAGGTTATGGAGATTAAGACAAACAGCACGAGGGTGATTTACAACGGAGAGACCACAACGGCAAATGCCAAGTACAACATCGAGTATGAGACGGACGGTAAGGATCTGAAACGCGTGAACGCCTTGGTGAACAAGGTGGAGGAAGTGGAGCTTCCTATGGAGGAAGGCATGCAGAAGGGCGTGCAGGAAACCCTGTTGGGCAGCATCTATTATGAGAACGGTTATTACACGATGTCGAACTTCCCGGAGAGCGAGGAACTGCCGAAGTACATATCGGATGCCATCCAGATAGTGAAGCAGATAAAAGAAGACGCTTCTGCCTGACTATTGAAACAACGGGTATAAGGCGGCGGTGCCTGCCTTACCCGTTTGCCGGGGTCTTGTCTTGTGGGCCGGGGGGCTTTGGCATTAATTAGAAAAATGTATTGTAATGGAGAAAGCTATTATTGATTTTATTGAAAACCATATGATGAACCACATCATACTCATAGCGTTATGCGTGGCGGCCACGATAGGTGCAATGGCCGTGGATTTGGTCTCGGGGGTACAAAAGGCCAAACAACGCGGCGAGGCACGGACTTCTACGGGATATAAGAAGACGGCCACGAAGGCAAAGAAGTATTTCACGCCTTTCCTGACGTTGTGTTTTATCGACATCCTTTGCTGCGTGGTGATTCCCATTCCGGTGTTCTCGATGTTGTGGACGGCTTACTGTATTTTCTGTGAGTTTGTGTCCGTAAGGGAGAAATCATGGCAGAAGGAGGAGCTTCGGAAGGCGGAGAAGACGATGAGAGTCATCATTGACAACAAGGATGAGATAGCCAAGATGGCGGCAGAGCTTCTGTTTCAAAGGGAGAATGAGAATAATACAGTAAAGAAGGAGGAAAAATAAGATGGCACTTAGGAATTTGAATTTCACCCTTCAGGGTGACAGGTATGTGGCGGAAGAGACGGTGAACGCGGACTATGCGCTTCATCTGGAAAGGAAGGCGGGCGGCGGGTTTTATATTTTTCAGCGCAGTTCGGACGATGGCATGTTCGTGTCGTGCCCGCTCCCGTCTGGCTTGTACAATCCCGGCCAGTTCATAGACTGGTGTTTCGGCCATGGCGTTTATCCGATGCACATCAGGATTGAGAGCATGACGGAGGTGACGAAGGGCACTATCAGGGAGGCGGAATGATGGAGAGGATGAACTTTTCACGGTTGAATATGACGGGGCTGGGGACAGCCCGCGTCAATTCTTCCGGTATCACGGAGTGCGGGGATTCGTATGAGCTTGTCGACAATGCCTTGCTCTTGGAGCAAGGGAAGGCTTGGCTTTGGGCTGACGGAAGTCCCGTAATGATGGCAGAGGTGACGAGAAGGACAGTTAAGAAACAATTAAAACATAAGTAGTTATGGCAGTAGAAGGGAAAACGATATTACAGACTACGGAACGCACGGAGCTGACGGGGAAAGAAGGCATCCCGTTTCAGGAGGGGATGCAGAACGGGCATGTGCTCGTGGAAAGGTTGAAAGAGTATGTGGGCGAGGGCTTGGTAAAAGAGGACGGCTTGAAGACCATCAACGGGGAAAAGTTGACCGGAATTGGAGATATTACCATTGAAAGCGATACCGGTAAGCCGGTCATATTGAGGTATCCCAAATATAATGAAACCTCGGACGATTCCACGATGCTGGAGAAGGCCAACAGTGGCGAATGGTTTTGCACCCTACCCCAGATGTTAGAGAACTATAACGACGGTAACCTGAAAGCACCTTTCATCGGGGTTCAGGGCGATACGAATGAGAATTTCAGCCCCGTGACATGTTACCGTGTGTATTCGGCAAGCAATTACTATTTTATGCTGTATTTCCTGGAGTCTAACAACAATATGGAAATACAGTTCAGAGGGTTCCGCATGAAGTATGACCCACAAGATCTGACGAAGTGGACGGGCGTATTTGATAACGGCACAGTCCGACTTTCTTTGGCATCTGCCAGCAATGACGGGCTGATGAGCAAGGAGGACAAGGCCAAGGTTGACGGCATCCAATTCAATACTAATGAAAACAGTATATTGTTTGGCGGAAAGAGGTACGTGGCGTTTCATTTGAAGAGAGTTGAAAACCTTACCGAATCAAGTACTTCCGAGGACATCGCCTCTGTCATAGGGGAGGCCACGGAGGACAACTTCTCCTCTATTACACTTTTCATATCGAGGGGCGGTTTGTTCATCGTGCAGGATAATTGGAGGGAATATGCAGCCGTGGCAAATTATAATTCCGTGGGAGAAGTAAGGTATGTGCAGTTTGAGTACATTGCCAAGGTGTCAAACAAGATTGTGAATAAGCGTATCATGTTCGGTTTCGACGGTTCGGCATGGAGCTTCAAAACCTTCTTGACAGAAATTGCCCCTGTGGCAGACTCCCTCTCGTCATCTTCCGTCACGCACGCCCTTTCGGCTGCAATGGGTAAGAAATTGCAGAATGAGAAGTTGGCGAAGGAGGATGTGGTGGACAACCTAACTACGGATGAAGCTTCAAAAGCCTTGTCGGCTGCTCAGGGGAAGGCGTTGAACGACAAGATTGCGGAAATCTCAAATCCTGCCTCTGCGGAAAAGGATGGATTAATGTCGAAGGAGGACAAGGAAGCCTTTGACAACATGAAAGACGGCGGTGCCATCGAGTACAAGGAAATTTCCGGGCAGACGGTGGATGCCGATGACCTTATCGTGCCGAAACTCACCGTAAGATACCTGAACAAGAACGCCTCCACGGCGGAAAACATATCGAATATACCGGCAAAAGGAGGTTTCGTTTTGGAATCCATGTGCGTGAGGTATGTGGATGAGGATAATTGCGGGTATATACAGACGTATTACTCCCAGAATTCGGATTCGAGGATACTCCCCTTTTCCCTCACAAGACAATATACAAACGGGAAGTGGACTGAGTGGCGGAGTACCGTGGGAAGATACCTGTGCGTCAATGAAGCCTACGAAAAAGTGGGAACTACTTTTTTAGGCACCGGGTTCCAGGTGGGGAACATATTCGACCGCTCCATAGTGAAAGACGGGGCTTTGGCCATTTCAACTCAGGACGTTGCCATTCACCTGACGGGAGCCAAGAACAGCACGACTTACAAGGTGGTGGGGAACGCCTCAGTGGGTTACTGGATGATGAAGAACTGCCCGGAACAATTTTTCCATGCCGGAAGGGTCGCAGTAAGTGAAGACAAGACAAGCGAATCGGATGAGACGAAAAAAGAATACGTGGCCGAAGTGGTGTCCGTGGATGCGGAAGGAGGGACCGTGACGTTCTCGAAGAGCTTGAACCCATACACGGATTTCAATGATTATTCCGCCTCGTTCAAAGCCTATGCAGAAAACGGTTCGTTGTGCCTTTCGGCAGGCACTTCCACATTTCTCGGCATCGCCGGGGAAGAGTGCGTGGCGGGCGCGGAAAGTGCTGACGGGTGCGTTGCCCTTGGCGACCGTTGCGTGTCCACGGGTGGTTGTTCCGTGGCATTGTGTTGGCAAACGGTAGCGCGTAACTTCGCCGAGACGGCATTGGGGATATCCAACAAGTCGCACAAAGGGGATTCTGCGGACAAGCAGACATTGTTTTCCATCGGCAACGGGACTCAGTGGTTCAATGACTGGGGAACGGCGAAACAGAAGAACGCCATGGAGGTGATGAAGAACGGTGACGTGTACATCGAAGGTGTCGGTGGATATGACGGAATCAACGATGGTTTCACAGCCCAATCCGTGCAGGACGTAATCTCCGGTTTGCTGTCGGAGGTTTCGGCATTAAAGGAGAAAATAGAAGCACTAAAGGGAAGCGGGGCATGAAAAAAGGGAGGCCGCCGCCTCCCTACACATTAACCTTAATCTTAATACTTTATGAAAACATATTAATTACATAAGCGTCCCTCGCGGGAGGCGGAAAAAAAGTTAAACAAAAAAGTGGAGATATGAAAGCAAGTAATTCATTGATTGAGGCGATAAAGCGTTTCGAGGGATTCCGGGGCACGGCTTACCGTTGTCCGGCGGGGGTGTGGACGATAGGCTACGGGCATACGGCGGGCGTAAAGCGTGGCGACAGGATGACGGAGGGCGAGGCGGAACGGCAGCTCAGGCGTGACTTGGCGGAATATGAGGCATTCGTGGACAAACTGGGCGTGACGTGTCAGCAGAACAAGTTTGACGCGTTGGTGGATTTCGCGTATAATCTTGGGTGCGATGCGTTGGAGGGTTCCACACTTTTGAAGAAAATACGGGCTTGCGCGCCGGATGCGGAGGTGCGTGGGGAGTTCATGAAGTGGGTGTATGCGACTGTGGCCGGGAAGAAGCGGAAGTTGGAAGGGCTGGTGAAGCGTAGGAAATGGGAGGCTGACAGGTTCTTTAATATAGCGTGAGGAAAAGGATGAGGTATGAATGGGGAAAAGGATGAGGAATATTGGCCGATGCTTGACGATGGCGGAGGAGACGACGGGAAGGGGTTGCCGCCTTGGTTGGTTTTCCTCGTGTTGGCCGTGGGTGTCTGGATGATGGCGCGGGCATTGGTTTTATAATTAACAACGGAATGGATATGAAGAGTTTTTTTAAAGTGTTCTGGCCTTGGCTGATGGTGCCGGTGTTCTGGCTCGTGGTCGGCCTGTTATTGTTTGCCATGTGTGGATGTGCACGGGTACAATATGTTCCGGTGGAAACGGTCAGGGTGGACAGCGTGTATGGTGTACGTTGGTTTTCGGATAGTACTTTCCTCAAAGATTCTATTTACATAGAGTTGAGGGCGGAGAGGGACACAGTGTATAGGACAGAATATAGGTATCGGACACATTGGAGAGACCGCGTGGTGCATGACACATTGGAGACGGTCAGGGTGGACAGTGTATCAGTACCGGTTCCGGTGGAACGTAAGCTTTCGCGGTGGGAGGAAACCAAGCTGCATTACGGAGGCTTTGCGCTTCTGGCTGTGGTTGTTTGTATCCTTATCGGATTCGGAAGGTTGGTGTACAGACTGAAAAAGTAACGTTTGCTCCTTCGGGGACGGGAGTATAAAAAAGCCCCCAACGTTCCTTGCATTACCACATGACAAGACGCGAAAATAGCTCGCGCGTTGAGGGCTTTATGTCTTCATCGCGAGCTATTGTTGTATATAAACGCCTTGTCATGTGGTTTGACAAAGGTATGAATAAAAATTGAATATTGTATGTGTAAGGCAGATATTTTTAATGAGATTATTCAGGTTGTCAGCAGGGAAACGGAGATTGCACCCAAAGTCATATTGTCGGGAAGCAAGGAGGCGGAAGTCGTCGATGCGCGTTACTTGCTTGTGTATTTCCTTTTTAAGGAGGGCTTCTACCCTTCCCAAATTGCATCATTGGTCGGCAAGACGAAACGGGCGGTAAACTATATGCTGTCTAATTTTTCTTCACGTGTTAGGTGTGGGAAAATGATGGGAATATATCGGGAAAGAATCGGGAATGAGTTGGGAAATAATTGATTTTGAGTGACATAATGTATTTGTAGTTTTGCAGGGTCAGGATATGCCTGACCTTGTAACTATTAATTAAAAATACATTATGGAGAGAACTTATGTTTTTAATCAGGAGCCTTCGAGTGGCGGGGGCAACAAATTTGACATCATGGCCATGCTTCCTAACCTGATGGGCGGCAAGGGAGTGGATCCTAACCTGATGGCGCTCCTTTCTCAGGGACGCAACAACCAGGATCAATGGGGAGGCTCATGGTGGTTTATCTGGATTATCCTGCTTTGGTTCTGCTGGGGCGGTAACGGATTCGGTTTCGGAGGACGTAACGGAGGAGGATTACCTGCTGAATTGAACGGTGATGTGGGTCGTGAATACCTGATGAGCGCCATTCAGGGTAACGGCAATGCCATTAACCAGCTCGCTTCTTCTTTGAACTGTTCTACACAACAGTTGCAGACGGCTTTGTGCAACATCCAAGGCTTGGTTCAGGGTGTAGGGAACCAGGTGGGCATGTCCACGCAGCAAATCATCAACGCCTTCCAGAGCGGAAACCAAGCTATTCTCACTCAGATTGCCGACTGCTGCTGCAAGACGCAGACAGCTATTGAACGTCAGGGATATGAGAACCGTTTGGCAAATTGCGAAAGCATGAATACGCTCACCCGTACTATGGAGGGTAACACTCGCTCTTTGGCTGATGCTTACCGTGACGGTTTTAATACGCTTGTCGCCAAAATGGATGCGGCAGAAGCACGTCGTCAGCAAGAGGCTTTGGCAGCCAAGGATGCGGAGATTGCCACATTGAAGGGTGAGATTTCGCAACGTAACCAGAACGCTACCATCCTGAATGCCGTAGGACAGCAGATTGCGCCTTTGGTGGCAGGTTTGCAGGCTTTGCAGGGGGATGTGGATGGTATCAAGTGTAAGATGCCTCCCACAGTAGCGGTACCGTACCCGCAGTTGCAGGTATATAACCCGGAAACTTTCCGTGCGGCAGCTTTCGGTGCATACGCCGGAGATGTGGCTTATGGCCGCAGCGGTTATGGATGTGGTAACAACTACTGGGGTTAATTCCGGTAAGAAAGGAGGTAGCTATGTGGCCTAACTTTTTTACAGGACTTCCCTTTCCGTTCCCGTCACTGGGCAGGGTGAATTTCAACACCCTCCCGACGGTGGCGGTCACGGTGGGCACGGAGAATGTGACGCTGGAGCTTCCCAACCATGCGTTCCGTAACAGGGACTATGTGGGAGGATTCTACATCAATCTCCGTCAGGCGATACCGGCCGGTACGACAGGCACGCTTCCCATACTGATAGGGACAAATGGTGACACCCGTCCGCTTATGGCTTATAACAATGAGCCGGTGACGGTGGCCAACCTTGCGGGAACGGGCATTTATGAAATCCATTATAACAAGTACACGAATGAGTTGTTCCTTGTCAATGGAGGATACAGGCCTACGACCGCCACGGCGGCACAGGCAAACGTGAGAACGGCTCCGGCTGGAGTGAACAAGTAATTAACCGGGGCATCGCAGGTTGCGGTGTCCCTATTTAAAAAACAACAATCATGTTTCAGAATTTAAGGGCAAACAATCAGTTATTCATCCTTCATAAGGAAGCTAAGCATTATGTGGAGATAGGTTCGGTGGTGAGCGTGTCGGCTCCCAAGCCCAAATATCCCATGACACAGCCTTTCCCGTCACCGCAGATAGAAATGGTGGTGGACGTGGTGGCCAGTATCAACGGGCAGAATACGACGTTCCAGAACCTTCCGGCAGGCGGTGACATCGCAGACTTCGGACAGAACGGGAATATCGTGGTCTCATGTTCACGGGATGCGATGAACAATGAAATCTCGATGATAAAACAGAAGAGCAGCGAGATTGTCAACAGCCGGGATTACCATCTTAATGTGATAACCGCATGCGATGAGATGCTGACCATGCTCAACCCTGAATTTGCGGAGAAACAAAGGCAGGAACAGGAGATTTCAAGCTTGAAAAGCCAGATGGCCGACATGAGCAAGAACATGTCCGACCTTATGGCGTTGAACCGGCAGCTTATGGAACAGCTTGGCCTGAATGCTGAAACATCTAAAACCAAGAAATAATTATGGGAATGTGGAGTATTTTGGAAGAAGGGCGTGACGATTACGGACGCGGCTTCGGAATGAGAGGCGGCAGTGAACTGGAGGAGGCTTACAGGGAAGGTTGCCGGCATGGTTATGAAAAGGCCATGAGAGAGATGCACGGAGGAATGGGGTTCCGTGGTGAAGGCGGTTACAACGGTGGAGGAAGTTATTCCGACATGGGGGAACGCCGTATGCCGGGCTACTTTCCGGAGTATCCCCGAATGGATGAGATGGGCGAACGTCGGCGCAGACGTGCCAATGGGGAGTTTTATTAACATGGGAGGGGTGGAATGCCCCTCTTTCACTAAATCATAAATGGGTTATGGGACAAAGATTGGATACATACGACAGGCTTCCGTCGGGAATGAAAGAGTATCTTTCACAGTACGGGTGGCATTTCTCAAAAAAGATGTGCGAGTGGGCCGTATCGAAAATGAGGGTGTCGGATGATTCTTCATCTGCCGCATCTACAGGTAAGACACGTAAGCTGGAGGCAATGAAGAAGGATGAAGTCGAGGAGCTTTTGAAGAAATACGGTATCAAACTGGAGAAGGATGCCGGATACGACTGCGTGTACGTGGCCAACATGGCGAAAGCGGATTATTACAAGAGCTCGATTGCCGACGAATCACATCTTGCGTTGTTCGTCAAGGATTATATTGATGATCCGGACGGATATGAGGGGTTGCCTTTCACGAGGTTTTACGCGGATTGCATCGGAAGCGGTACACCGATTATGTGGTCGGATATGTTATGATAGTGCAGGATTTCTACATACCGGAATATGACTGGAAGGTTCGGGTTTACTATGCCGTGACGACGTACTGGAAGTATGAGATTCTTCATGAGTTGAAAAGGATAGGATGCCGGGGTGAACAGCTTGAAAGGGCTGCCCGGAGCCTTTCTGAGGGTAATCCGGACACGGGGCTTACGTATTCTGACTTTTACGGGCGAGAGACGTTGATGGTGATTTCGCTTACGTCCACCCCTGAGCAGTTCCAGAACTCATGGGACCATGAGAAGGGGCATTTGTGCCGGCATATCTCACAGGCGTTCGGGATTGACCCGTTTGGGGAGGAGGCGCAGTACCTTAGCGGGTATGTGGGCCAGAAAATGTTTCCGGTGGCGAAGAAATTCCTTTGTGAACATTGCAGAAATAATTTAATAAAGAATCATGGATAAATTAAACATAAGAATTGAAGCAGCCCGTCTTGCCGTAGAAAGTGGCGCAGATAAAGAAACTTTTGATGAAATGGCAAAGGTTATTGAGAAATATATCATTGGAACATTGGATTTCTCGGAATATGACAATCCGAATGCGATAATGGAGAAGGCTATGGATCTTTTTAAAATGAACCGTCATGAAGAAGAAAAAGCTTCCGATTTGGGAAAAACGGATGAAGTACGGATACAATGACAATTCTTTCTCCTGGATTTGGATATATTTGCTCACTTTAATATTCAATAGAACATGGAAGTAATGAAGGTATTGAAAGCCGTGTTCAGTGGCAAGAGCCGGAAGGATGTATATAGTATGCTTTCTGCGGATGAGAAGAGAATATTGAATGACATTGCTTCCCGTCATGGTGTGAGCCGGGGGATGCGAAGAAAACTTGAACGTGATGCGAGGAAGGGAAGACATTGATGAGCTGATTGACAGAACCGACAATATTCCGTATATGGATTATTGCCGGTTGCTGTCGGTACTGTATTGGAATTTGTGAGGACCAATACTATTGTTCATTTTATCAATCCATAAATTTTCAGCCATGACAGAATCTTATTGTAGATGAACTCCACATCATTACGGAAGTCCATATAGTTCTGATAAAGGAAGACCAAATTCGCACAATTATTAGAAATTGTGCTTTTAGCCTGAATACCTAACACTTTGGATAACTCGTTACGCAACCCGGAAGCCATCTTATCGCCTGCCAAAGAGGATGGAGAGTAAAGATATAATATAATGAAGATGAACTTTTTCCGTTGCATTACTGTACTTATACCTTCATCGGAGTTTTTACAAATGATATTAGTGAACGTTTTATAAATTAGGGGAATAAGCTTCTTATCTGATAGTATCGGTTTTATTAAGATGTTTTCTTCTTTGGACAAATCCGATTTTACGCTTCTGATTTTCCTAATGCGTTTGATTTTATCAAAATCCAGTTCCATGACACGATTATTTAATTAGAAATCCGTATATTTGTACCTAAATAATCGTTGGGGGCTGCTTGGTCGTGCGGGCTGGCTCCCTTTTTTATTTTCCATTTGTCTCCCGTCCCCACAGCATTGCATTGTAGAGTGAGGTGGCATAAAGTTTCACTTCCCAATTTTTGGTAAGATATTCGTTACCAAGGGCTGCAAGACTGGCTTTGTACCAGAGGTATTCATTTCTTTCAAGTTTCATATATTCCTTTATTTGTCCGGTTCAATAAATTCGACATCGTAGAGTTCACAAAGTTGCTCGAATGTAGCTTCCTCTAAATCATGGTCGAAGATGTGGAAACACCCAAAGTTGTAGTCGAAGTTCTGACCGTCACAGAATGTTTGCTTTTTCGCGAGCGCACACTCTTTGCTTTCCAAAGAGAAGCATACGATTTCGTTTCCTTCATCAAGGAGTTGTTTAAGCCGGGAGTAGTCCCGGCTGGTTTTGTAGGGTATTCTTGCTTTTTCCATGAACAAATTGATTTGCATTCAAAAAATTATAAGTCATATCCTTCAAACAGCATCTGCTTACCATAAATCCTTGCGGCTTCGTGCTCCAACATACACCCTTTGCTGTATTGCCAGTCTTTGCAGAAGTACACGGCATCGCACTCCAGCAGGGCTTGTATATCACGTCCCATGTGTTCCGCGTAGGTGGCATCAGGGTCAGGCGACACATCTAGCGGAGAGACAGAGATATACCCTTTGTTTTCCAGTACGGATGAAACGAATATGCTCTTGGCTTCAACTTCATCAATGTCGCACCCGGTGATAGGTAGACTGATATATACTTTCTTTTTACTCATATTTTATTTACTGTTTTAGTTCTTCCACCAGAGCATCGGCACAAGCAGCCGCAAATCGAGCAACAGCTACAGGTATTGTATATTTCTCGTTCTCTTTATATGTTGCTTCGGAACAAGCATAGCCAACTTCTTCTTCATCGCTTAGTATTCCTTGCATGGCCGCTATGGCCGCCTGTATGCGGACTTGATTCCAGTCGATGGTGTCTTCGTCGTTGGTTTGTAAAAATTCAAGTTCCGACTGGGAATAGTAAATTCCACTGCAATCATCGCTTATATATGTTCGTTCGATACCGTTTTTACTAATCACGCGTTCTCCCGTTTCGTGGACATTCACTATATGCCCGTTTGATTTTATTCTTGCTTTCATTCCAATAATTATTTTACAAGTTCAAACTCATATACCCACACATAAGGATTGCTTTCCCATGTGCCTTTGCCGTTTATCTTGTCTATCAAAGCAGCGTAGGCTTCACGGGGTGTATCAAATCCATCATCTTTATTTCCTTCAAAATCATAGAATATGGACGGTGGAAATTTATCATCTCCTGAATCCTCAAATATACCCTCTTTGATGCAATCATTATCGGATATTTCCTGCAACCGCTGTATTCTTACTTTGTTGATGCGGATGCGGTGAAGCATATAATCTGCCCTGACAAACATCTTGTTGTTCCAACCTGCAAGTTTTGTTGGTTCAACACCTTCAAACTCCAGACAATCGTCCCATAAAGCTCCATAAGACATGTCTTTATAGCTTCGTGCAATGGCAACGATTTCCATCTCTTGATACTTGGGTTTTATCCAATCGGTATATTCTTTATCGTTGTCTTTATTCACCCAACAATAAGCCAGCCATAAAGGATGTTTTTCCGGTTCGCCACTCAATAAGAAAGAAGTCGGAAACGCTATTTCGCTATTCTTGTACGGTGGTTGAATAGTGGCTATTCTTCTTGTCTGCGTCTTTCTTCCTTCCAATACAGCTTGTGTCAAGCCGTATTTGTCATTAAACATTATCTTTTTCATACTCAATACTTTTTGTTCCCGTGTTTATACGGGCGGAGTTCGTTATACTGCATTTTCTGCTGGATAAACCAATCGATTTCGATGCCTTTAAAGCGGCAATAGACAAAAATATGTACTATTGCGTTGTATATCCTTTCATACAATATCGAGCGTTCATCCAGCAGCAGCCTACATAAACAGTAGACAAATTCTGTAAACGGCACATTGAAGGATTCCTTCTTCCATGCCGGGTCGTTTATACAACTCAAGGTGGGAAGATATATCTCTTTCAACCCTGCCAAGTCGAGACATCGTATTACCACATCGCTTAGTTCATCTTCAACGGAATCTTTGATATACGCATCAAAGTCTTCCTTGAATCTTCTTAATCTGGTTTCCTCTGTGAGTGGAATACTATTCCCCTGCCATTCTTTAAATTTGGCTACATCCGCGTGTCTTCCTTTTCGGTCGGCATTCACGGCTTCCATCAGCTCGGATATAACCAAACAAAGGAAATGTTCATTGCTATATTCCTCATCGTGCCAGCCATGTTCACAGGCGGTCTTGTAGGCACGGTCACTCAGTTCGTTCAAGTTCATGGGTCAATCCTCATTTTTTTCCAATATCCTTAGTACAAGTTCCGGTTTCCAACCTTTAATAACCCCATGCCCATCAATATCCATAATGATATAATCCCCATATCCATTTTCTTTAGGACACATGCAACGAGGAACATATCCCTCATAAGAGAGAATGGCATTGTTCTCAGCATCAATAATATCGCACTGAAATTCATCGCACACCTTATAATGAATGGAAGCTGTAACCTCTTCCGTCCAATTTATTATTAGACCATTATCTATATCAATAACCGGTTTCCAATGCCAGTTATATGCCCGTAAATATCCATTCTGTTCTCCGATATACTCAGTACAGGGCATTTTAGGCTCATTCGGTTCTTCTTCGCAATCATAATCTTTCGCACCGTTAATTTCGCTGTCTTGCCAGTAACGGACTGTGGCATCAACTTTTAATAATTTTGCTTCTACTTGTTTGTTAATTGTTACTTTCATAAGTCAATCCTCCTTGTTTTCGTTTTTGATATTAATGAAACTATTATGGCTAAATGGAAAGGGGATACAAATGATGAGTATTACCGTACCGAGCCAATGAAAAAAGTCCTGAAATATAAATTCCAATATGTCTAACATTTATTATTCCTCCGTATTAGGTAGTAAATCTTCGATGTATGCCCAACGTACATAATATTTCATCATATATTCCCAATGTGCAGGTGTCTCATCAATAAAGTGAATCGTTCCTGACTTATGTTTCAATAAAATGGGAAGTATTTTAAAATTAGGCTTCTCTTTCATGTTGTGCCACACGGAGTTTATGCGCCAGTAGGCACCATCTTTAAACGCAATACACAATGAGCCTTTCACTCTCGAATATGAATCTTTTGGATTATCAGTTAAAACAGAATATTCTTTTGCCGCTTCTTCAATCTGTTCTTTTGTCATAACACCTAATCTTCCGTTATATATCCATCTTCAAAATATTCCTCGTCATCTGCTCCTGAGTCATCGATTCTTCCACAATCAAGGTAACGCAACCGATAACCGCTGAAATTACGCATATTATTATCCGCATGAGCAAAATCTTCTGACAAATAAGCTGTCAGATACTCCTGCTTCCCGAATAATACACATCCTGATTCCTTCAACTTCTTGATATTCCTGGCGATGTTCTTAGCAAGCCTTATTTGTTCCTTAGTGAATTGTCCTGTTTCCGAGTATCTCATTTCAATCTCCTTTCTGTTTTAATCGTTCCAAAACATCCCTATTAGCTTCTAATATTTCATCAAAAGAAGGAATAGGTTGCCAGCATATAACTTTAATATCTCGCCTTGTAACTTCCTTCCCCGTATAGGATTGCCCATTATCACTAACCCACACGCCATTTTTATATGTAAATGTATCTATATACCTACGTGATTCTGCCTCCCTATCATAATATTTATAGTAAAACAAGAATCCTACTAAAATACGCTGTCCTTCTTCCGGCAAACGTTCTTTTACGCTTATCCACGAATTTTTTTTCATCCATTCTGCACCAGCTTTGAAAATATCCGCACCAAATTCAGAAAGTGCATGTTCTCTCCCTGCCTCATAATTATCTTCTTCGTTATTAATTATGGTATAATCTATATGGTCATCTAAAAGGGTCTCAATATAGATTTTTCCCGCTTTTTCAATATCTTCTCTTTTCATACGTTCTAAATTCATAATTCATTGCATCTACTTAACAACTTATAAAACATTCGTTTTTTCTCAACATATTTAAATCCTTTGCGTCTAAGTCCTCGTTTTGTACGGGATATAACCAACTGATAAGAATTTACACCAACATAAATAAAATCAATATGATGTTTTTTAGCTTGCTTAAATGTCCACCAAATTTTCTCCTTACAATATCTATAACTGTCATTTTGTACACCTTCATAACCTTTACTCATTATAAAGTGTCCTATTACGTTTGCTTCTTCTTCTGAATAAGCAATAGTAAATATATTCTTCATAGTTCAAATAGTTCTTTTTGTTTATATACATTGCCGTTTTTCAGTCTCACTTCGCCTAAACACTCTTCCCTAAAGCGTTTTTCCTGCATATTGAAATATTCTTCGTCTATTTCAGTTCCCCAAAAATCAAAACCCATTTTGTAAGCGGCTATCCGGCTGCTCCCACTACCCAAATGAGTGTCGAGAATCTTATCACCTGTTTTGGCATAATTTTGCAGCAACCATGCGTATAAAGCGACAGGCTTTTGAGTAGGGTGTATCCGCCTTTCATTTTTACGTTTGTTTCCCTGTTGGATATGCCCTTCATTCATTGATTTTCCTTGACACATACCATTCCACATATAAGTGAACATTCTTACGGAATCAATATTTGAGCAGAAGGCTATTTCACAATCCGAAAAAGAACTTTTCCCATTCTCTTTATTCCAAATAATCCTACCGGGGGTAAAACATGCGTAAGGATAATAATTCACGCCCCAAACTATCTGATGTTTACTGACCCTGAATAACTCTTTGAAATAACTTATATCCGGCAGGTCCCAATGTTTAGCCTTATATCCAGAACGTCTAACTCCAAATGATGAAATATCTTTTCCGTAATATCCAAGTTTATCGGGTCCGTCAAAATAAGGAGGATCAACGATGGCCAGGTCAAAGAACTTGTCAGGAATAGATTTCATGTATTCCATGCAGTCCGTGTTATATACTTCACTTATTGGCATAATTCTATCATTTTCTTATTCAAAATAAATTGTCATATCACCTTTTTCCTGCGGTTAGCCCACACTGCCGAATACGACATCCCCATCTCATAAGCTTGTTCCATGACAGTCATGTTACGGAATTTTGGGGAATGGTATTCTTTGGCTTCCGGATATTTCTGTGTCAGGCCGTAAGCGGATGCCTTCTGGTAGATGGAACTGAGTGAATGCCGGGACAAATACACGGCAATATCGTGTGTGGGCATGAAGCCGTAGTTCTTTTCCAGAAAATGAAGTTCGGCCGGCGTCCAATGGTTTATGTGTTTTGTTTTCATCGTTTTTTGAATCTAATCTGAATGAATCCTCTTTTTTCCGTTTCTCTTAACAAATCCATATCCTCATCCCGTATTTCGACCTTCGTTTCCTTGTTGACGGTCATGCCCCAAGGGATGCCGAAACGCTTCCTGATTCGGGCGCGTATGGATTCGTCTTTCGTTACCCAATAAATAGTCAGTTTCATGGTGGAGTGAGTTGTCTGAGGGCTTCTTTGTCGCCATCGGCGGCACGTCGGCGAAGTTCTTGCACTAATGATAAGCTTGTATGCCCTTTCGGCGGGACAAATCTCCTGCGCTCGATTTCTTCAGCAAGCTTGTTGCGGTTGATTAAATCAAGCTCCTTGTTGCGTTCAGGAACAAACTCCTTGAAGAAAGCGTTACCTATACGCCGGGAATCAAATGCGCCGTATGAGTTATCGTACCGGCCTGCCTTGTAGCGTGCGAAGAACAGCATGACTTCGGACATCTTGAATCCGGATATTTGGGATGAAAACGACTGGCAGAATATGCCTATACCATCCACAACGCCCTTTTCACGGCTGCTGGAAGAGCCGAACAGGGCGGATACCTGTGTGTCTACCCAATAGGCGGAAGTACCTCCCCCATAAAGCGCGTCAAGCTGCAACAGTGTGGGACAATCTGCCATATACGCCTTTTCTGGATTGCTTGCGGTATACCCCCATTGCATCGGGGAAAATGCACACACTATCTCAGAACGGCCTTTCCACTTGGTCAGCCAAGCCCGCTTCGAGGTCAAGCTTATGTTGTTGCAAACGTTCAAGAGCATAGGCGTTTGCTTCTTGCTTGCTTGTATAATTGCTCCGATTTGCTGTTCCATGATTGTTTCCTGTTAATCCAAATAAGCCTGACCAGTTGTTGGCCATTGACTGCTCAACCACATTACGGGCTGTATCAGGGTCGTTTCCACTTAACGTGAGAAGTTTTTTATAGCATGCTTGCAAGGACTTTTTCGATTTGTAGCTTTCACGTTTTTCCTGCTTGTATTTTAGCCATGTCTCAAATATGTCCTTGAAATCATCCGACACAAAACTTATGTCCGGTAGCTTTGTGCCCTCTTTGGCCTTTAATGCCGCCTCTCGATTTAGTAGTTCCTGTTCCCGCGCATTCAATTCTGCCTCCCTTTCCGAAAGTGTATCTTCATCCGGATTTAAATCCTGCCCACCTTTAGGGGGGCTTATGGGGGGATTATTATCATTTACATTATCATATACATTATCAGTTATGTTTGTTACCTTTGCTGCATCTTGATAACATGTGTAATCTTTGTTATCACTTGTTACGTTTGCTGAATCTTGGCCGGAATATCTTGACCTCATACCTTTCTTTCCTGCCTCACTGCGTTTGGCAACGATTTCATCGTATTTGGCATTATTATAGTCTATTTCGTTTTTAATAAAGGAGAATGCCATCTTAGCCAACGGTTTCAGCTCCGAGATTGTCCCCGATGCTACATATTCTATGATTGCATCGTACACCTCAAGTCTGACCTCCGATGGATAACCCATCAACACCTCTTGCCATGCAATATTAAAGACAAAAGACTTTTTTGTTTTTTGTGCCATTGTTTTAGTTGATTTAAAATCTCACATTGGTTAATTGCCTGTAACCGGAATATACTGCCCACTTTCCGTTGCCACCGTTCACAAGGCGCAAATCCTTGACTTCCCCGAAACGCCTGATGTTTCCGCAAAGGTCTACAAACCATGCACTTCCCTTATTCAGATGCGGACGGATGCACCGTCCTACGATTTGGTAGTACAAGGCAAGCGACATTGTAGGTCGTGCCATGACGACTGTATCAAGCTCGGGGTAATCAAATCCTGTCGTAAGTACCCCGACATTGGCAACAACAGGAATATCGCCTGCCTTGAACGCTTCGAGAATCCTCTCACGCTCTTTCTTGGGGGTGTCACCCGAAACGATGGCCGTTCCGGGAATGGACCATGTGAGCCGTTCGGCTTCTTTCAGGAAACGGGTGAATACCAATATACCTTTTCGCTTCACTCCGCTCTTAGGATTAAGCAGGCGTTGAACAATGCTCACCAAGAATCCGTAGAAGTCGATACGTTCGTATTCCTTGACAACTGACTTGTCAGTATAGTCAGCCCCTTTCGTATTCACTTTCAGGTTGAGTTCGTTCCATCCGATAGGATTCATGGCGTAGTAGTCTAGTTTCGCCAGATAGCCCATATCGAGCAAAGTAGAAATCTGTACCTGATAAATGACTTCCGAAAAGATACATGGACGTGTACGGGTGATGAACTTTAACATAGAGCCGAAATCACGGCTTGAACTCAATCTGTAAGGGGTGGCACTGAGACCTATAATTTTGCACCTCATTGATTGGAAAAACTCCTTATACATACCTTCCTTGGGATTGCATAAATGAGCTTCATCTACAAGTACATATTTGAAGTGATTGAATAGCTCTTTATGATTGATTGCCGACCCGATTGTGGCAAATGTAATTTTCGCTATCTGCTTTTGTCCGAGCGACGCGGAATAAACGGAACAATCAAATGGACATATCTTCTGCATTTTTTCGTAATTCTGTATCAGTATTTCACGAGAGGGACAAAATATGAGAACATTATCATTCACTCTGTTTGCTATATCCGCAATAATCCATGATTTTCCGCCACCCGTAGGGATGACTATTAGCCCGTTGTGCTTTATCCTCGGATTGAGTAGAAAGGCTACCGCCTTGTCGGAGGCAGCCTTCTGGTAATCTCTAAGTTGGATTTCCATAGTCTTTTGCATATTTCCATTTGTAACCGTAGGCTTGCGCCCTTTTCCCTTTTAAGACCTTGCATATCTGTGAGGAATCATAACCTAAAATTCTTTCTACATCTCTTATTGAATCAAATTTTCTCACAAATGAATCATCCGCATTGAGTTGGATTATTGAAAGAGAAAACGGATGATTCTTTCCTGTACCGCATCCAGGAATATTTCCCAAAGTATTAATTGAATGATGAATGTTTTGCTTTTGACTACACCATTCAAGGTTACTATATATATTGTTTTGACGATTCCCGTCTTTATGATTCACGACAGCACCTTTAGTATATCCATCACAAAAACAAATAGCTACAAGTTTATGTACTTTCAAGCATTTCACTTTTCCGTATTTGGATAGATAAACGAGAAAATAGCCCCCTCTCAAATCTGGATTTTGCTTTAATATCCTTCCGCTTGTAGTTCTTGTATAATTGCCACATTTTGTAATGTGCGACAAAGAACGGATTCTACCCATATTAGAAACTTGATATAGTCCTTCATATCCGACTACATCTTTCCAAATTTCTTCCATAAGATAAAATGTTAAAGATTAGACAATAGAAAATCTAAACAATCCTTGTAAGGGTCGTTTGAACGATAAGTATTGCAGAACTCTGCAAATGCTTCTAAAAGTCCGTTGGATAGGATGAAATAGTAAGCCTCGTTTTTGGCGTTCTTTTCTATTTCAAATTTACGATACGACACAGTTTTCGCACTGTCGGGCGCAAAGTTGCGGTTACTATTATTCGCCTTAACTCTGGTTTCGTTGGTTCTTGGCATTGAACGAAATTTGAGTTATTAAAAATAAGAAAGGCTATCGCCTCCCGTTCCGCCAAGAACCGACGCTGTTAGAGATAACGAGCATCCAATGGGATTTGATAGCCTTATATCTTTGCGATATATACGCTTACAAACGAGCATAAAAATATGCACGTTAATCTCTTTCATAAGTCATGTTCTTGGCGTGAACATTGCAAAGATAGCTCAAATTTCCGAGATGTCAAACGAATGTTTTATTTTTCTGCTTCCATTTTCTTATTTAATGCTTGGTAGTATTTTATCAGTTCTTGAATTTCAAAGTCATTCCATATCTTTGTTTGGTTATGCTTCCATTCAAGAATTTGGAATCTCTTTTCGCCAATCCGATGTATCAATGCTTCCCTTAATTTATGTAGGTGTTCTGCGTTGAAACGGTTGTCGTAGCGACATTCTGCCATACAATTATCTTCGTCAAAACGTGTGGAATTGCTTCTTCTGCTGAAATAATGAGAACAATCGGCTTGTTCAAATGGAAGAACCCTGCCACAAGTGGGACACTTGAAATATTTGTAGCCAAATGGCTTACTGTCCCTCAGCCGGATATAACGGCTGAAAACCTTGTCGAGTTTGGCTACCAAATCCGGCTTCTTCTTTATCTTGATGCCCGCCTTGTCGAATAACGGCAAGGGCTTATCTTTCTTCTTTAGTTTTCTTTTTATGTAGTATGGCATTATTTTATGGATTTAAAATGGGCATATCCTGTTGAATAGTGTAAAGTGTCCAATTTTAAACTATCATGAAGTTGGATATGCCCATTTAATTTTCTACTTTTGTTTGTCCAATTTTAAATTTTATCATTAATGGAAGCATTTATTCCTGTTAGCCCGAACATGGTGTTTGAGCCAAATCCTGCCTTTGGGAACTTTGACAAGGGGATTATATTTTGGTTGTTCCGTCTTGTTGATGAGAACTTCTCGAAAGCATTGGAAAAAAATCCATATTCTTCCAAGTCGTGTATTATATCGTACAACCATGATTTAGACATGCCTATGTGCTGCCGTGAGGGAGAATGTCACCATATCTACCTTCGTTGCGAGAGGAATTTCTGGTGTCAGTGGATGTTCCAGTTTGCCCATGAGTATTGCCACCACCTGATTGACGGGGAGTTGACAGGTGACATATCCGGGTTAATATGGTTTGAGGAATGCGTATGTGAACTGTCATCCATGTACCATCTCCGAAATCTGGCTCTGTACTCTGCCACGAGCAACCAAGAACATCTTCTGCGTTATGTCCCTTCAGTCCACAGCTATCTCGGTGAACGGATGGACGTGGGGGTGGAGCTTGCTTCGGAAACAAGCCATCCGGGTATTCTACATAGATGGGGAACTCTTTTACAAGAGCCGAAATACCAAAGGTTACATTATAGAGCCATTGCCGCGCGGATGTTTCCTCTGTTTGTGGAGAACCCGCATCTTTGGAAGATAATTCTTCAATTTGGAGACATGCGCCAATGGAGTTCGCCGGATGAACTTTTTCAGCACCTGCGCCATACGGAGACTGATGACTATTCTGAATCATTGGAGAAACTTCGTCTGTTGTTGTTGTCATAAATATTTTTGATTATAATTTGTGGTACCGGCAGGGCTTGAACCTGCAATCTACCCGTTAACAAACAGGCGCGTTACCTATTCCGCCACGGTACCGTTTGCCCGTCCTATCTTCACAGACCGGAAGGGCGTTGTTTTAACTAATACCTAATCCAAATAAGTATAACTATAGCGGAGGCCGTGCCGGAATCGAACCGGCTTCTTTACCGTATGGCAATATCCTTCCATGTGGACGAACGGCCTCGGGGGAATACTTGTACTATCCGGACTGGTGGTTTTTGAATTTATCTTCCAAAAACCTCCTTGAACTTTTTGTCCAATGCCATCAATATCCTCATTCTTATAGCAGGATCCTCACTTTGGTCTATGGAATAAATACGTGAAAGCAACATCTTACGGGAACAACAAAAACACCCACAAGTATAGAATGGATCGACATTGGGATAGTTGTGTTTGTACCAGATGTGGTTTGTTCCTTTGATTGCTACGTACGTTTCGGAAACGATAAATTCATCTTCTATTGGTTTATATCCAGGTGTGTTCGGGTTTCCCGCGGCACTACTTCGGACAGCACAATCGCTATTCAAAATATCATTCTTTTCCATATTTTTTAATTCGTTTTGTGTTTTCTATTTATTCCGGTATCCACCAATCCGGAATGAAATCATTCTCCATGGGATGCCTCCGTCTCCTTGTAGTGGAACACGTCCATGATGGCTGTTTCGCTGACAGATGCAATCTCGTAGTCGGCCATGGTACATCCCATCACTTTGTCCAAACGCTTCACGGCATCCCACAAGCCGGAGGCTTGTACCATCATGGTTTGCATTTTACGCTTTTCAATGCAACTCCTTTCATCCAACGTGACGAATGCGACCTTGCATTTAAACCATTTGTCGGCAAGCTCTTTGTCGTCTTCAAAAAGCTCGCTGATTTTCCGCTTGGACACGGCCTTTACTTCATATTCACCGGCCATGAACGGCTGTATCTCCTCGATGAACCGCTGTTCGGCTTCGGTGAAGCTCATGGCTTCCACCAAGTAAGGCTCACTCACATATTTCTGCATTCCATTTTCAAGCGTCTTTTCATATCTTACGCTGCATTCAAACCATTCGTTCATTGCTTGCCTCCTTTCTCCCTTTCGGCTATCATCGCATCGGCGATTTGGTAAGCCGCCTCGGCCACGTTACCGGGATTGTGTATGAGAAAAGAGCGAACTTCGTATCTCAGCCCTGCCAATTTCCTGATGCGTTGGACGAGAGTGATACGTTGTTTTATGCTTTTATCCAGTATTATTTTCATCGCTTCAAGCGCGATGTGGTCTCGTGATATGTTACTTTCATTCATAATCAAATAAATTCTTTATTACGTTCTACTTCTAATTCCATTAATTGTATCAGCCTTTCTTCATCGGGAGCAGGAAGGTATATCCCTGCTTCCTTTGCACTCCACGACCGGAAACGTTCAATTGAAAGGGTCATTTCTCTTGTGTCGAGGTCAGCCGATGAACGGAGGTCTTTGACGGTTCCGAGTATCCGGTCATGTTTGGTGATGATGAATATATCCGGATTTACCAGCCTCTTGTAAAAGCGTTCCTTAACCCATCTCTCCGTTTCGCCATACTGTGAGGCGAAATAAGCGAGGATGACATGCAAGTATGAGTTCTGACTGCGTGTCCTGCGTGGTTTCTTTTCAGTCTGCTCGAATATTTTCTTCTCGGCTATGAATTTTTCCAACCTCGCCCTTGCCTGCACCGCATGCAGGGGATTTCCACCGTCGTAAAGCATGGTTCATCAGAAAGGAAGGTCGTCTTTTGTTGATGAAGGTAGCGGAGGAAAATCCGCTTGTGTGGGCATATCATTTTCTGTAATCGGCGGCTTGGCGTTCGGGCTGTCGTTTTTCCCGTTAAGGACGATGTCGTATGCGACAATATCTGTTATATATCGTTTGACACTATCCTTTTCATATTCTCGGTAATTTATCGTACCGAATATAGTCACCTTGTCACCTTTGTGAATGAACTTTTCAACTAATTCTGCCAAAGAACGCCAACAAACAATATTGTGCCACTGTGTCTTTTCCGGTACTTCCGTGCCGTCCTGTTTACGGTATCCTCCGGTAGATGTGGCCAAGGAGAATGTGGCAACTTTCACATTGTTTTCAAGGGTACGGACTTCCGGGTTCTTACCTACATTGCCAATAAGCAAAACCTGATTAATGCTTTTACTCATGTTATTTCACTTTTAAAATTACACTTCCTGAAACTTTGGTTTTGATGAGATAAGCTTTGTAAAGGTCGGGATAGTCGGCGGCAAAACGTTTCTTGTCGAAATCTTCCCTTTCGCTGTCTTCCTTGCGTGTAAAAGATACCCTGTCACCGACCCACTTGCTTACACCGGCATTCTGCATCTCGAATTTTACGCCATCGGCCAGTTCCTTTTTCTTTTCCGACCAATATTTATATTGCCGGTCGATTTCGGCTATGGCATCTTCCATGGCGGCATATTTTTCCGGAAGGCTTGTGTCCGTGACGGAAGGTGCATAAGGGTTGGTGAATTGCTCACCGCCCACTTCGTGTTCCATCAATGACACCACCACGTCATCCGGAATGCGTTCAACTTCCACGAGTTCATGTCGTTCTCCGCGTAGCCAGATAGCATAAAGGTGGAGGACTTTCGTTCCGGGGTTTTGACGTTCAAAAAGGTAGGCGTAGATGGAAAGCTGCCACCTGACATATTCCTTGTCAAGTTTATAAGTAGTCTTTATATCAGCTAATGTAAATGTTGATTCGCCATCCCTGTAAACCTTGTCGATACAGCTCGCAAAGTGTACGTTGTCTGACACAAGGTATTCGCTTTCCTCATGCCGCAAGCCGTATGTATCTTTTAACTCCTTGTACCCCATTGCCTCGGGGCTTTCATGCTCAATATTCAAGCTATCCACCAGTTCACAAACCGAATGGATGAATGAACCGCGTTCGGCGGCGTTACGCATCGTTTCCTCATCCACACCGTCATACTTACTGGGAAAAAGTTGCCGGGAAATCATTCCGGTTATCCCATCAAGCATCCGGCCGTCCGGTGTTACGTAGGTGTGAGTGGCCGGATAAAACACGACCTTGGACTTTTTAAGCTTGTACATAAGGCACCTCCTTTTTCCTTGCACCCATACGCTCCATGAAAGCCTTGTCGGCATGGAGCATGGTATATTTATTGTATATCTTAGAAAGTTCTGCCGTGTCTTTGGCGGCATCTATCTCTTGGAAAGCCGTGTCCCTGTTGTAGGAAAGCCCGTCGTCTTTACCATCAGTGTTGGTGTCGTCGCTGTCTTTAGTGTCGTCGATGCAAAACATTCCGTTCAGGGCGTACTTCCGGGCGTATGAAGAAGCCGCGCCCGTCACCTGTGAGCCGTCCATACCTTTCTTGCTTTCTTCTTCACGAGCATAAGCAGTAGTCGATACGATTTCACCGTTTTCATTCTTTAATGTAACGGTGGCCTTTACATATATGCGCGTGCCCACAAGAACCATGTCGTCGGCAATCGTAAGTTCGCACTTATGTTCATACAATAGGGGCTTCAATGCCTCCAGTATGTCCTCGCAACTCCGGTACTTATACTTCCCGAAGTTATTCCATTGCCCTTTGGGGGCTTTCAGGTTGTGTTGGATTTCTATTAGTTCTTTCATTTTACTTCCATTTCTGATTTGAGGAATTTCTTCAGGTCACGTCCATAATAAAACGAGCAACCATCCGCACCTGTGATAATTATTTTATTGTCATCTATACAAAGGACTGTGATCCAATGCCCACTTCATATCCCATTCGCATTCTTCCTCACGTTCCATTACGGATTCTTCCAAATGTACCTCGTTCATTACTTTTTCAGTACTTATGGAATCCTTTATTGATTGGGACAAATTAGAAAGCTCCATATTGGATAAATTTCCCAAAATGCCTACATCCAATTCTCCGGATAGGCTGTCATAAAAAACCTCAACCGAATAATGACCGGATTCAAGCCGGACGACAGACCTTCTTGTGTCATAGTCGAACATTCTAATGAGTTCATCTTCTATGGACGATGCCAGGTTCTGTATTTCAGTCCTTTTCATTGATAATTTTCAATATAGAAATCCGCTATCATCTCGTCAGAAGGCTCATGCCCTTGCATACGAAGGCTGTCCACGATGTCTTCGTAAATATCTTCCGGCATGGTATATATTACCTGTGAAACCATGTCGGAATGGCCAGCACGCATGAAAGCATATACAATGCCCAAAGAACATAGTATGTAAAAAACCTTTTTCATGACGATCCATTTATATTATACGGTTACGCTCGAAAAAACGGTCTAAACTTTGTAACTCATACCATATCATCCGTCCCCTCTTGGCAAATTTCACTTCGGCATTGTTTTTCAATTCACGAAGGAATCTTTCACTACATCCAAGATAAGCCATTGCTTCCTGCATCGAGAGCCATTTCTTTTGAACCGGCTCGACTTTCATAATTCTTCTTTGTGCCATAATTTTAGCTTTTAAGTTTTAGTTCTCCTCAACCCAACAATAGGTATTTAGCGTCTCCGCATACCGGAATTTTACCGGAGGAGATTGGTTTGAAAGGCGCACTTCCAATGAAGTAAAAGAAAAATCGTCACACTTAAAACTTACTTTGATATTGGAAGTACGCCGGGATTATTCTATATTTGCAGCGTCACATTTAAAACTTATGATTACAAATAGAATTTCAACAAATTTATACGTTGCGGAAGACCCTCGTTTTGGCAACTACAACAAGGATATTGTCTACCGCCTATTACAACAAGTCCAAATTGATTTCTCAAATTGGATAGGAAATGATGTATTCCATACAAGTGATTGCATAATATCATACAAGGATGAATGCCCTACCATATATGATAATGGTCAAATTGGCCATAAGATATGCTTACATGTAAGTGGTGACGACTGGTGGCGTTGGGTTTACCAATTCTCTCATGAGTACTGCCACCACCTGATTAACGGCACAATGTCCGGTGATATATCAGGGATGATATGGTTTGAGGAAGCTATTTGCGACCTTTCGGCGATCGCCCATTTAAAAAGGCTAATTGTTCTTTGCGATGTTCTTCGGATAGATAGCCTTCTTTCGTATAAAGATTATGTAATCCTCTGTCTTCATGCGAACCTTGGTTCTGCTCAAAAAAACTGTCGGGAATATCTAAGGTCAAATATGGCGACACTCGAACAACCCGTGTACCAACGGGAAATTTACTCAAATCTATCCGCGACAATTCTTCCGTTTTTTGAAGAGAACAATCATCTTTGGAAGATAATCCTCCATTTTGGGGACATGCGCAAGTGGGATTCCCTTGAAGATTTGTTTGACCATCTTCTTCATACTTCTGACGATAGCTATTCCGTTTCATTACGAAAACTTTATAATCTGTTGTTATGAACTTAATTTGCTGTGTTCCACCGCGCCAATCCGATTGACGGCATCACGCCTTTTGCGGTGGATTATGTGTATCATGAGTTTCGGCGGTAGCGTGCTCGCGCCCCAATGCGATATACTTGATGGGATAAGGTGAAATCCCGCTGTCCGCTTTCTCTTTCAGCCTTCCGCTTGGGTGGTTTCTCCGCGTTTCCGCTCGCCACCATTCCGGCATGACTGATGTTCGCAATATGTCAAAGAACTGGATTTTGTGCACCCACAGGCCAATTCGATTGGTAGCTTCACGCCTTTCTGTGAGTTTTTATTTGTTGGTGCAAAGTAAATAGTTTTATTGTCATAAAACAAATTATTGGAAATAAATATATTTCCTATTAACCTTTATTAGTAAATAATTCTGTTTACATCGCTAAGAATGGTTTATCTTTGCAAAAAATTGCAGTCATGACACGGATAAAAGAAATATTAAAAGAGAAAGGTATTACCGTACAAGAACTTGCCGACATGCTTGAAATAAGCAGGCAGGCATTAAGTAAGCAAATACAAGGTAAAATGCTTGTTGAAACAGCCCAAAGGATTGCTTCAAAGTTAGATGTACCTTTATGGCAACTATTTGCTTCTCCAAAAGATGTAAATGGAGCATCCGGTGTTATTTCGTGCCCACACTGCGGAAAGCCCATCACCATCAAAGCCGAATAAGATTAAAAGTAACTTTTGCCTGTTATCCTGAAAACCATCTTACCTTAATGGCATTCGCCTAAAGGATAAGGCTGAGATTATCCAAGTATTAACTTAAATAATTCACGCCATGGCAAAAGTTACCGTGAGGGTTAGAACTACTGTGAGGACTTCCGTACGCACTACCGTTCGGATTCGCAGAGGTTAAAAACCCTGGGAGTGGCGAAAGACGCTCCTTTTATATCTCATTTACTTTTGCACCAACAACAAGTCAAAGAACTCTTTTTAAAGCGAAGCCCAACAGGTGAACATCAAAACGCCAATTTCAAAATCACCTTGTGAGTTGTCGGGCTATCGCTTTTTTATTAACTTTGTATCGCCAATTTCAAAATCATATTATCATGACACAGCGAATATTTACAGTAACGAGAAGATTCACGGTAATTGACCATTACTCTTTCAATTTAGATGAACTCACACAGGAAATCAATGAAAGCGGGTGGACGATAAAACAGATTATATCCACTTCGTTTACACATAAAATCATAGGAGGCGGTGAATACCCCGTGTTAGCCATTACTGTACTTGTGGAGAAGGAGGAATAACTCCTTTGCTTCCAACAGAGATGTGCTTTTTTCAAGACACCAAAGCCTATCTCTCCATTGTATGACTGGTGCATCATATATCCAATGGAATTTTTCTTCCATGTATTTTGATGAACCTGATAGGGTTATTATCTTTTTTCTAAGCCATATTCTAAATAACATTTTCATACTCATTCCTCCTTGTCTAAAGTTCTTCCTTGCAATATCCTTTTGAACTCGTCGGCGTATTTTTGGGCTTCATTTTCTGTACTGAAATAATTACCTATTTTCCAACGCATATTATCTATTTTATTATTGAGCTCTTTTTCGGGATATAATTCTCCATTGGAATTTATGAAAAAATAAAGTTCTCCCAATCTTGCCCTCCAAAGTCTATTGACTTCTATCACCCCCGTTTCGGGATTCCAACGAAGCCCTTTCTTTTCCAACGCCCGGAATATCGGGCTTGTGCATTCTTTCTTTTCCATGACTTTTTTATATATATCTATGAATATTATATTCTTATAATAGGCACAAAAGGTTTCATTATAAATAATGATATGATTCTCATCTATCGAATTTACCACACCTCGCTTGTGGCTGGCCGGCGTAAAAATTCCTATTAAGTCCCCTACCTTAATGTTACTTTTTATAAAGTCCTTGATGGTATCGGGAGAACAATTCTCAAACGAATAGGTCCTTATCGCACTTCCTATTTCAATAGGTTTTCCTTTCTCTTTCATTGCTTTAGTTTTTTAAAGTTCTTCAATCTGTTTCAAACGAATACCATCCAAACGAATTGGCAAATCAAAGTCTAAATCTACTCCACAAAGTAATCGGTGGAGATTCTGCAACTCATGCAAGTATCTTATTGGGTTTCTCATGACTGAAATTCCTGAAATTGCAATGTGTGCTCCATCACTTACAAACCATATTTCAACGTTGTCAATAATCTTAAAATCATTGCCTTTTAAGCGTTCAAGCCCTATTTTCTCCATCAGCTCTATTGTCAATTCGACAGGTTGAATATCGTCAATAGATACGGAAGTTAGTATTCTACCATTTGCTACTCCTATCATGTTGCCTTCCTCCGATAACGAGGTTATGCGAAAATAAGCGTCTTGTCCGTCTCTATACCAGTTTGGAACATTGACTATGTTTCCTATTTGCAAGCTTTTCTTATCCATAGATATGTATATTATCTTAATTCCTGCTATATTATCATCATCATGTGTTTTAATGCTCAAAATGAAAACTATTAATACTGTAATAGCTACTGCAACGGCTACTGTAATGGCTACTATGTCTATTTCTGTCAATTCATTCATACAGCCGCTTTACATCAATGGTAATCTTGTTTATATCATTACGGGAATGTCCAATGATGTCCATCCGACACAACAGTAACCCTTTCCCATTCATATAATAGATTTTCTTTGCCATAGCCTTACTGTTTCCGCGTCACAATAAAATCAGGGTACTCCGAACGGGTTGAAAACCGCATGTCCGTAACTGTTTGTATCTGACCAATAGTTGAGCGTACGGATAATGCCCTCCAAACCGGAAACGTTTCCTTGTCCCCCACTTGCATTCTCTTCAATGTCGGACCTATCGGCTTTTTTTCTACTTCTTTTTCCATATCCTTATTCTTTTATTTTCCTATTGCAGTAATCGAAATCGAATTTGAACAGTGTACTTAAATACACTTACTTTCTTGTGATTGTCACACCATCTTCGTATGAAGAAACTATATATAATCCTCGGTTCTCTTTCTTCAAACGAGATGCTATTGTTCTCACTATCTGTGAATCAATCAACTTATGAGGACAATAAACCGTAGTATTTAAAGGTATTGCGAGTAAAGTTGCTGTCACGTCAACAGAATTAACAATGTTTATTTGCTCCATATTTAATAATTTTATATTTTTGTTTACTATCGCTCTGCAAAGTAGTTAATCAACTACTTTCAACGATGCAAATATAGATGTAAATCCACTTCTTACAAAGAAAAAGTGGATTAAAATCTACTTTTATCTCTGTTTATAACATTGTTTAACTATAAAAGATAGGATTATATGGATAATGTAGATGCTATGGAAGAATCAGGAGTAAAGGATAGGCTATATGAATGTATGAGTGAAATTGGGTTATCCAAGTTTGATGCAAGGATTATGGATTTAGGCATACCTAAGCACAAATTACAGAGCATGTGGAGGAACACAACAGGGGACGTACCGGGTATTATTCTTGAAAAGATGTGTCGTGCATTTCCGGAATTAGACGCTGTATATATATGTAGCGGGAAATCATCAGTTGAAGATAAGGATAAAATGGATAAAGATGCGCTTCTACAACTTTGCAGAGAGCTTATATCCAATTACAAACAGAGAGATAATATTATAGACAAATTAGTATCAATGACTGAAATAAAATAAAAATATGTCAAAGATATACCATTATACATCAATAGAATCATTGGCTCTCATACTGAAAAACAAAACCATCCGATTCAGCAGATTAGATAAAGTGGATGATATAGAAGAGTCATGCTATTTGTCAGGTCCTACAAAAACAAATATGGGACAATATATTTTTGTTTCATGTTGGACGAGAGAACAAGCAGAAATACTTCCAATGTGGAAGATGTACACTGACTATCAAGGGGTAAGAATATGTTTTGACGAAGATTTGTTTATAGTTAAAGATGAAACTTATGGAGTTGAAAGGGAATTCTTTGTTTTGCCAGACCAAGTTAAGGATTGTGAACTTACATTGTTTCAAAACGAAGCCAAGTTACAAGAAGTACATTATGTTGAAAACGTAGAGCAAGAAATAAACAAACTTATAGAAGTAGACAGTGAAGATAAAATAAGAATACTTTTTCGTAATGCCGGAATATATAAAAGAAAAGATTGGGAATTCCAAAAAGAGCATAGATTTAAGATTGTTGTAACCCCAATAGCTAATGAAAAGTTCACAATAGGATTAAGCGGGAACTTACTCTTTAATTTCTGGGAAGAATTTATGAAATTTCAATATAATAATATAAAATGTATGATAAAAAACATTCCTATAAAAGAAACATACATAGATATTCCATTCAACCCCAATATATTAAAAACTATGGAAATTACACTTGGACCTCGGATTTCCACAGGAGGAAAAGAAATTGTAGAGGAATTACTTGATAAGTATAAAGATATAAAAGTATATAACAGCATTTTTCATGGAAAAATAAGAAGGTAAATTTTACGATAAAACAGACAATTTTGTATAAAAAAATAGGATTAAAAGATAAAGTTATTCAAATATTAAATAAGTAGATATGTGGTTATGCCGACTAATAGCAAACATGGTAGAGTATTTAGCAACACATAAGTTACTCGTATTTGTATCTTTCCTTTCTGTTTTCAATTTATTGTGTTATTCAATACCAGAAGGTTATTTGCTGAAAGGAAATGCGGAATTTTATTGGATTATTGCATTAGCCGTTTTGGTTAGTATAATGATAGGCTGTAAAACTATTAATATACCCTATACTAAACCAGAAAAGTTACATAAGAAAATTATTGAATCAAAACAGCCGTATTGGGTTGAGAAAAAGTGGATTAAGATAGTTTCTTCATGCTGCGGAATAATATCGTTAGTTATAACTATCATTATTTTATCTGTATATTGCCCCAAGACAAATCTTGGATTTGATTATTTAGGGGCAATAATAGCTATTGCTTCATTGGCTGTTGCAATTTTTGTTGCGGTGCAAATATATCATTCTTTCAATTTGAAAAGAGATATTGATGAGCAAAATAAGAAACTGCTTGATAATGCAATAGATAAGTTCACAGATAAAAATTCTGCTTTACAAAATGAATTGGCAGAATTGAAGGAAATGGTTGATGAAAAGTGTAAAGATTGCAAATCGTATGTTGATGAAAAAATTCAGCAAGAACGAAGTGTATCTATACTGAATGATTTTTATCAAATGGCTTTAAAAAAAATGTATAATAAAGATTATTCCAAATCTTTTTATGGATTCTGTGAGGTTGCTTGTGTGGCAAATAGTAAAAATGAAACCACTTTTAGGGACAGAAGTATAGATTGGGCACAAAATATTTTGGAAGACCATGGTGAAGAGATAAAAAGTAGCATTTCAAAGGAACTTTCCGATTCGGTTCTTAATAAGTTGAAAACGATACAAACTGATGAAGCTAAAAATCTTGTTACATCTATAGAGAATTTAATAGACTCGTAAACATAGAAAATATAATATATAACCCATTAAAGCAACATTATAACATGAAAATAAAGTATATCATTAAAGCTACTGCAAGAACACGTTCTCTGTTTCTTGTAAGGGATGTGGAGACATTCGGGAATGTCGTTCCATTTGCTTTCAGAGACTGCGAACAACAAGAATGGAAGATAGCCAAGTTCGCCGCGCAAGAAGAGCTACTTAGGGCGAATATTGAGAAACTTAGCTATGAATTGGATGAACTTTCTAAATCTTCTGACCCTCTTGTCGTTGATAGGGCAAGCAAGATTGCCGGAATTGCATCGTCCATTGCAACAGTACTGGGGCTTTTCACCAAGTAGAAACATTTCGAGGTAACGGATAGGGTCTGTGTCTTCAGGGAATGAAACCGACATCAAGCGTTTATCCCGATATTTCTCAACACCGTCCATGAGGACTATTCTTTCGTAATCTTCGGAAGAATAATTCAAAAGTATTTCTATTTTATGTTCCATTGTGTTTATAATAAATTAGTTATGCAGAATAAAGAAGCGAAGATGAAAGCCGCAGAGTTCATAGAAACGATTTGTACGGAAGTGACAAAGCAAGGCATTTCAATGCCGTCCAGTATTTCGTAAGGAAGAATATCGGCAGTTATCATAAGTTTTACGTTTTTACAAATCACACGGTAAAGTTATAAAAAAAGTAGATATAAATAAGAATATGACTGAATCAGATACAACAAATACAGGCAGCAACTCATGGAAAAGTGAACTTTTAAATGATTAGAACAAATATCAAATACCAAATAGAATATGATAACAAAGCAAGAAAGGGCTATTGACAGGTTAAGGCAATTCGTGCTTTACCTAAAACAGAATAAAATGATAACCGGAACCAGCCAGTTTGAAAAGACATGCGGGCTGTCGAACAAGTATATCGCCAATACGGCTACAAAAGGAAGACCGGGGACCATGGGGACTGACATCATATCGAGAATACATTCAAAATACCCGGAACTGAACATCACCTGGCTTTGCACCGGGGACGGGGACATGTTGGACAAGATTTGGATTCCAAAAAGCGAACTGACGCGCGAAATCGAGAATGCGGAGAAACTTGCCAATGAACTCAAAAGAACGATTACAAGGATAAAACGGGCAAAATACTGACCACAAGAAAGGGAAGCTTTAACAGCTCCCCTGACGACTACAATCACATATAAAAGAATCCGTCAAATCATGTGGTTGGCCTTTAGCCACCGTTTACCAGGTGGGATAAGACACCAAACCAAGAACACCACGCAAGGCAAACCTATTGCAGACAATACAAAAAACGGCTTCCATTATATCGACTTCTTATGTGCTTCTTTTCTGTCCTGCAACCAAAAATAAGTACCTCCAACAATGGCAATTGCAGATATAAAACCAAATGTCAATAGTGCGTACATAATTACTTCCTTTCTTTTTTATCCCGGACAAGATATAAACCGAATCCGAGTGTTAATAATATAGAGGTGAACCCTCCTGCATAAATAATCCATTTTTGTTCTACTTCTCCGAAAATGGAAGTTAATACTACTGCCGTGGTGATATACTTTGCTATATCCATTAACCACTTGCCAAACTCTTTTCTCATACTGCAAATATAGTTTATTATCCATTGTCTTGCAACATAAATACAGATGTTTTTCGTCACTCCTTTCCATACAGGACATAATCCATAACTTTCCGGTTGGCCTCGTCTACTTTCTTTTGGTCGAAATCTATATAAATGGATGTCACCCTGCTCCCTATTTCATGGCCAAGCGCAGCCGAAATCGTTTCTTTAGGAATGTCTAATGACGCGGCTATCGTGGCCCATGTATGCCTGGCCCAATACGTAGAAATGTCCGGGAATAGCGGCTTCCTCTCTTTCTTCCCTCCCCTTCCTTTTACCTCAACCTCCCCAAGCTTCTTCAGCCCACGGCACATGGCATAGGTATAAGTACGGTAATCTTTAATGTCCTCCACATACAACAGGTGCTCCTTCCCTTTATAACGTTCTATGATTTCCATGGCTTCCGGCTCCACCTTGATTGAAAACAACCTTCCGGTCTTTGAACGCTTATACTCAAACCTCCCGTCCACTATGCTGTCCGGGGCCGCCTTATACAAGTCTATGCTATTTACACCTATAAGATAAAACATGAGCATGAACATGTCTTGGTACTCCTTTATAAAATCTTCACCCTGGTAATTCCTAATAACCCTAAGGTCATCCACCGAAAGGGAACGTTTGCGGGTCTCTTCCTTCCTTATCTTGAATTTCCGGAACGGATAGAATGATGTCTCTCCGTTGTCTATTGCCTCATTAAAGACCGTACGTATGTTACGAAGGTGTATTGATCTCGAATTTACAGACAACCCGTTCCCCTCCATCCATGAATCAAAACCTTCCAACCAATTCAAATCAATGGTTTGAAATGTAGCGTTCCCATCATATTGGAATACTTTTTCTTTAGTAGAAAGGTAAACAGTCTTTGTATTCTCCTTTTTTTGCTTTACCGCATACCTCCCAATGAAATCCACGAATGTTTCTTTTTTGGCAGGTTCGCCTGATATTTCTTCCCTTATGGCTGCGGCAAGTTCCTTGTCACTCATAAAAGGAAGCTTCTTGTCCTTCGAAAGCGAAATAACCAATGTTTCCACCCTATCAAGTATATTCCGCAGCATTGAGTTACGCGCCCTTGCATTCCTTGCTTTCGCAGAAATATATTTTCCTTCCCATTCGTCCTCGTGTGCCGAAAGCCCCGTGGAAACGAATATTGCTTTACGATGGCAAAGGTATATGCGTATAGGGTATACTCCATCATCTTTTTTCCTTCTTTTGTCCAAATAGAACGATATATTATTCATATATTTGTTTTTTAATGCCTCTGAAAAAAGGCTAACCGATTGGTTTTCTCGTGCAAATATAGCCACTTTTGTGCAAAGGATGTGCAAAGGATGTGCAAAAACATGAGCCGTTTCGTGCCGTTTTATGCTGTTTTATGCCGTTTTTTGGCTAATATACCCACCAAAAACAACACAAAAAAAGCGGCTATCTTTATAGATAACCGCTTGATTTTCAATTTGTAGCGTCTACGGGAATCGAACCCGTGTTGCATGCGTGAGAGGCATGTGTCCTAGCCGCTAGACGAAGACGCCTTGGAGCGGAAGCTGGGGGATTCGAACCCCCGGTACGGTAACCCGCACGTCAGTTTAGCAAACTGGTGGTTTCAGCCACTCACCCAAACTTCCTTGCTTCCTCGGATTTCCCTACCTTTCAGCAGGTGTTTTCCTCAATTGCGATGCAAAGGTAGCTCCTTTTCTTTAAACTTGCAAGCCTTTGGAGCACTTTTTTCCAATAAAACTCACAAAAGTTTCTTCTTTCCTCTATGCCTGATGAATCAGATAAGCAAGATAAACCAAATAAACTGCCACCATGACTCCACCTTCCCAACGCTCAATCGTCCGTTTTGTGTAAGAGAAACACCAGAGAATCAGGATACTTAAAAGCATAAGCCCTAAATCGAAATACGAAATATTCCCCACAGGCATCGGAGATACGGTCGCGCAAAAGCCCATTACAAAGAAAATATTGAAGATATTGCTTCCCACAACATTCCCTATTGCAATGGCGGAACTTCCCTTCCTGGCTGCCACGATAGAAGTGGCAAGTTCCGGTAGCGACGTTCCGGCAGCCACCAAAGTCAAACCCACTACCGTTTCGCTTACTCCCATACTGAGCGCAATCTCTGTAGCCGCATCCACAAATAAGTTTCCTCCGAACACAAGACCGGCCAATCCCAATATGACATAAAGGAATATACGACCGTAGGACATCGGAGCTATTTGCAAGGCCTGCGGCTGCTCGCCCGCACCGTCTTTGTTACGGGCGATGGAAAACGTATAGAACATAAATACGGCAAAGAGACCTAACAGCATCAATCCGTCGGTACGCGAAATCAGATTCTCAAATTGTCCGCCGTCCAACACCGCATCCAATGATACGACGATAAGGGACAACGTGGCTAAAATAGCAAACGGAATGTCTTTGTGAATAGTAGACTTGCTAATGACAATGGGACTGACCAAAGCCGAACACCCCACAATCATCAATACATTAAATGTGTTGCTTCCCACTATATTACCGATAGAAATCTCACTGCTTCCTTTCAACGCCGACATAAAACTGGTCACAAACTCCGGCAACGACGTCCCAAAGGCCACTACCGTCAAGCCTATCACCATTTCAGTCACGTTGAACCGCCGCGCCAAACCGGTCGCCCCGTCCGTCAACTTGTCGGCACCGAGCAATACAAGCGCGATGCCGACTAGAAGTAATACTACTGTTAAAAACATACCCTCGGCTTTTTAGTCCCGACGACCGAGGAAAATCATGACATAATATAATAAGGTGGCCAAAGAACCTAAAGCCGCTACGACATAAGTATACGCGGCAGAACGGAGAGCCGATACGGCAGCCCCATAATTCCGGTTATTTGTCACGCCTGCCTCGCTCAGCCATTTGACGGCACGCCGGCTTGCATCGATTTCTACCGGCAAGGTAATAAAGCTGAACAAGGTCGTGGCAGCGAACAAGATGATTCCGAACAACATGATTTGAGGAAACACATTCAGCGTAAACATCCCGATGAGCAATACCCACATCATCCAATTGGAAGCAAAAGAAATGACCGGCACCAGACTACTCCTCATCTTCAACGGGGCATAAGCATGGGCGTGCTGCACGGCGTGGCCGCATTCGTGTGCAGCTACGGCTGCTGCCGCCACACTACACGTATCGTACACATCCTCACTCAAATTGACCGTCTTGTTGGCCGGATTGTAGTGATCGGTCAGCGACCCCGACGTACTTACCACTTCCACGTCATATATCCCGTTGTCATGCAACATCTTCACGGCGATATCACGTCCGGTCAATCCTCCGTCGATAGGAATTTTCGAATACTTTTCGAACTTGTTCTTCAAATTAGCCTGTACCAACCAACTGGCCAAGGCAATACCGATAAAAAGAATCCAATACATATTATATTTATTAAATGGTTTTGTAAAAACAACGCTTCAAACATCATGCCAACGCACGCAAAAATAGCGAAGAAATGTCGAATACGATAAATAAAACAAGAATAAGACCGGTCTTTTTTGAATAATTAGTATATTTGTAAGTCAGTATTCACAAATAAGCATAAAACACATGAGAAAAGGTCTGATATACCCCCTGCTTTCAACGGCAGTCGCTGCAAGTCTCTTGGCGGGATGTACCGGTGGGCAACAAAGCAAAGACTATATGGAGGAGAATGATTCTGTGACGGTTTATCCGCCCGACACGGCTTTCTACGGTCATTTGGGAGAAGGCACGGGAATGAGCAGTCTTGAGCTTATTACCGACGACGGCGATACACTGGCGTTAAACAAAACCAACGAAAAAACAGGGGAACCGGGACGTATATTGGGCGAAATAGCGAACTACACCGACCAATATGCCATTACGACGTGCGATGACAACCAAAGTGTAAACGTGGCCCTGAACATCAACCAACTCGCACAAAGGAAATGGCAATCGGACACTGACAAACAACACGGATTCCAATTGGAGATGAACGGTAAAGCCCGGTCTTTAGCCACCGGCCCATATAAGTACAACCAATGGAGTCTGTACAACTGCAAATTAATTCTGTTACGGGAAAGCGAAGGCGTACACGGAGCGGAAACGAGAAACGACACACTGGATATTTTGAAACTGACACCAGACTCCTTAGTGCTGCAAAGCAATCGCAAGAATATTCCCGAGAAGTTCCATCGCATATCATAAAAGAGTATTATGGCTGGCAATAAAGACAAAATGGTAAAGTGCTACAACTGTAAGCACGGCAAATACATGCAATGGATGAAAAACCCCATTATCTGTGAATGCAACTGGACCGGCGAACGCTACGTGGCCGAAGCCAAACGGCTGTGTAGCCGCTTCGAAGAAAATACAAACCGGGAAACTCCCGAGATCACACATTACGATCATTATTAGAAAGTTTCCCGGTTGTAATGAGTAGCCAGCCTTATTTGACGGCCACGCATTCCACTTCCACCAACGCACCTTTAGGCAATGCCTTTACGGCAACTGCCGAACGTGCAGGAAAAGGTTCTTTAAAGAAAGTGGAATATACTTCGTTCATAGCGGCAAAATCTGCCATATCTGCCAAAAAGACCGTAGTCTTGACCACATGCGACAAGTCGATGCCGGCTTCCGCCATGATATGGGCGGCATTTGTCAACACCTGACGCGTCTGCTCTTTGATACCGCCTTCGACAAATTCTCCGGTAGCCGGATCAATAGGTATCTGGCCGGAAGCAAAAACAAATCCATTCACTTCAATGGCCTGACTGTAAGGACCGATGGCAGCAGGTGCCGATTTCGTGTGTAAAGCTTTCATAAAATCTTTTTTTATTTATATTAGTTTTAAACCTGCATTCTTCAATGCAAGCTGGAGTTCCTGTACATGTTCCGCATTACGGGTTTCCACCTGGACACGCAACCAACAGGCCGTGACGTTGGACGTATCATCATTCCGCTCATGATACACGCTGATGATATTCGCCCCCACCGACGCGGCAATCTGACTGACCACAAACAACTGCCCCGGTTTATCGTCCAGTTCCACGCAAAAGGTGTATATCCGCCCGCTTTTGGAAAGCCCACGGTTAATCACGCGGCTCAATATCGTCACATCGATATTTCCGCCGCTCACTACACAAACGGTCTTGCACCCTTTTACGGGCACCTTGTTGAACATGGCGGCAGCCACGCTGACGGCTCCGGCTCCTTCCGCAATCAGTTTATGCTGTTCTATCAAAGCCAGAATCGCGGCACATATCTCATCTTCCGTCACCGTCACGACCCCGTCGAGATACCGTTTGCACGTCCGGTAAGTAAGTTCCCCCGGCTCTTTCACCGCTATCCCGTCAGCAATCGTAGACACAGCGTCCAGGCATTCTATCTTCTGGTGCTCGAGGCTCTGCAACATGCCGGGCGCCCCACAAGCCTGCACGCCATACACCTTTATTTTCGGATTCAAAGTCTTGATGGCAAAGGCGATCCCACTGGCCAACCCTCCGCCTCCTATCGGCACAATCACCGTATCCACGTCCGGCAACTGTTCAATCAGCTCCAAACCGATCGTTCCTTGTCCGGCTATCACCCTCTCGTCGTCGAAAGGATGTATAAAGGTGTACCCGAATTCATCACGCAGTTCCAAAGCCTTACGGTAGGCGTCATCGTACACGCCGGGTACCAAACAAATGTCGGCTCCCAACCGACGTGTGGCCTCCACCTTGCTGATCGGTGCCCCTTCGGGTAAGCAGATCAAAGATTTAATACCGTATTTGGCGGCCCCGAGCGCCACTCCCTGAGCATGGTTCCCAGCCGAACAGGCAATCACGCCCTTGGCCTTCTCCTCATCGCCCAACTGCGATATCTTATAACAAGCTCCCCTCAGCTTGAAAGAGCCGGTCACCTGCAAATTTTCGGGTTTCAGGTAAATCTCACTTTCCTGATTGATTTTGGGTGCATAAATCAAATCCGTCCGGCGCACCACATTGCTCAAGACATACCTGGCCCTGTAAAAATCATCCAAATTCAACATAGTCGTATTTTTATATGCAAAAGTGCAAAAAAGAATTCAAACCACCTCTTTTCCGCGCACTTTTTCTGTTTCCCCCGACAAGTATTCTTCGTGAAAAAACATAATTAATCAGAAAATCCATTTTCAACCATTGTTTTTTCTCACAAATGGTCTTTACGGCACAATTTTTTTTGTATTTTTGCGCAAGATTATTCGACTCAAATTAAAAGAACAAAATTTGTTGAATCAGCTAAAAGAAGGATAAAAATGAAATTTACAAAAATTGCAACGGTTCTTGGTTTAACGGCTGTTTGTGTACCGACTATGGCTCAATACGAAGGAACGAGAGTGTACGACCGTATTGGACATGGGCAAGACAGTATCACGACCTTAGGTAATATCGTAGCCTACAAAGACAGCTACAAAGCCCAGGATTACGTAGGGGCATACGAGCCCTGGAAAGCCGTGTTCACGATGGCTCCGTGCGCCGAAGTGAGCACGTATGCCTATGGTGCCATGATTCTGGCCAACGTACTGGTCAAAGAGCAGGACATGACGAAGAAAAAGGCATACTTCAACGAATTGATGAACTTATATGACACGCGTCTGAAGCACATGGATGCCCTCAATTCTTTTACGAAGGCAGACAAGCGTGCCACAAAGGGTGACATCCTGGCCCGTAAGGCTTTCGACTATGCTTACTACGGTGCGGGCGTGGCCGACGGTTATTCGCTGGACAAGGCCTACACCATGTTCCGCGAGGGTATAGACCTTATTAATAAGGATGGCGCCAAAGAGGTTCCCGGTTTCGTATTGGACAAATTCTTTGAAATCTCATATCAAAGATACATGGCCGACTCTACCGCTTTCCGCGAGCAGTTCCTGAAAGATTATATGGAAAGTCGCGAGGCTTGCCAAGGCATGTTGAGCTTGGCCAACGAAGCGACAGACTCCGTGGCGGCTCAAAAGATCGTGGCACAGTACGACCCGACACTGAACCGCATCGAAACCTTGTTTGCCCAATCTAAAGCTGCCGACCGCGAGCAACTTATTGCTATTTTCGGTCCGAAAATCGAAGAAAACAAAACGAATCTGGCTTATCTGAAATCAGCGCTGACCTTATTGGCTGCTAATGATTGCGACGATACCGACATTTATTTCAAGGCAGCAGAATACGCCTACAACATCGAACCGAGCTACGAATCGGCCATCGGTACGGCACAGAAATACTACAAAGACGGAAAAGTGGCCGAATCGGTGCAATATTTTGATAAAGCCCTTGAATTATGCCCCACCGACCAGACTAAAGCGGCCATTGCATTGAAGATTGCCAATGCCGTGTCGAAAACGGGAGACTCCGCCAAGGCATTTTCATATTTGGACAAAGCCGTACAATACAACGCAGGTATTACGGGAAAGGCTCATTTGGTACGCGCACAGATTCTGGCCTCATCCAAAAACTTCTCGGAGGCTATCTCCTATTGTACGAAAGCAGCTCAGGAAGACGTCAGCATCTCAGGTTCTGCCAATCGTCTGAAAGAGAAGATTCAGGAAGTACAGCGCAAGAATGCAGAGTACGAAAAGGCCAATGCCGAATATAAGGCTCAGAAAGCAAAAATCGAGAAAGAAGAAAACTTCTGGAAAGCCGGAGGCAAATAATAATCTACGGAACATCATCAAAAAATACTCCGTAAGAGAGGGATATGGCAGGCAGAGGGGTCTACAATACCTTTCTGCCTGCTTTCGTTTTCACCCCTAAAGGAAACGGGTACACCTGCCGGACATACACCTCGCAGGGGATACGGGATATAAGGATTTCAGACAAAAAAGTCGCATTCTGCATAGCATTGGTTTTCAACTGATTGAGATGGACAAAAAAATCTGCTGAGAATGAAAAATCAATCTCAGCCAAACGAAAAATCATTCGGCTGAGATTGATTTTTCGTTTGGCGCAGAAAAGAAAACCCTTCTTTGGTGTAAAATAAAACGTACTCCACGATTCGATTTCCCCCTTCACCGCCTGCCGCTCACGAAAGGAAGCCGCCCGAGCCACTCTCAACTTAACTTTTTTTAAAACCAAGACTTATTGTAATTCCCTTTCCGGTGAAAGCGTATGCCGCATTTCTGCCGGAGAAAGCTGTACCCTACGCTCCGAAAGTTAAGTTGCGAACGATAAAAAACTGATTATCTGTATTCAAGAAAAAAGCTCCCGCATCAAATCGTACGGTAGATATGCCCCGTACATTTTTCCGGAATCAGGTAAAACCCCGTACCTTATCATACTAAAGATGAAAAGTAGTCCCGAAGCCCCTTGATTATATGTTATATAACATAAAAAAGGTATCTTCCATTCCCCTCCCGCCATACTATCTTTGTATGCAAAATACGACAATACGATGAAAAATCCCCTACGCGTCGATGAAATGATCAATCCTCACGTCTCTGTTGACTGTGTCGTATTAGGTTTTGACGGCGAACATCTCAAAGTGCTTCTCGTAAAGCAGACCGGCCACGAAGAAAGCGGCTACTATAATAACATGAAATTGCCGGGCAGTCTGATTTACAATGACGAAGACTTGGACGAGGCGGCACAACGGGTTCTCTATGAACTGACAGGGCTGAATGAGCTTCACCTCATACAGTTCAGGGCGTTCGGCTCTAAAAATCGGACCAACAATCCGAAAGACATCAAATGGCTGGAACGCTTCCACCAATTAAACCAGAAAGTGGAACGCATCGTCACCATCACCTACCTGACGATGGTAAAAATCGACAAGAAACTTACCCATTTGTCCGACCGCTACGAAGCCTGTTGGACGGACATCGATGCGCTCTGCCCTTTGGCTTTCGACCACAACCAGATTATCGGCGAAGCCCTATGGTTCGTGCGGCAATACGTGCAGACGCAGCCCGCTGCCCTGTTCGACCTTCTCCCCAAGAGATTCACCGCAGCCGAACTCCGCACACTTTACGAAACGATATATGACCGGAAATTCGACGTTCGCAATTTCCACAAACGGATTGCCCAAATGAAATATGTGCTTCCTCTGGAAGAATTCCAGACCGGCGTAGCCCACCGGGCCGCGCGGTACTACAAATTCGACCGTAAGTTGTACAACAAACTGCACGGCATGGGCAAGTCGTTCAGTCCGGACGAACATAATGAAATTTATTAATTTAACATCAAACGAATCATCATGAATTTGACACAAGAAGGAGACAGACTGTACTTGTACTCCATTACCACCGTAGCCATCTTGGGCGGACTGTTGTTCGGCTACGACACGGCAGTGATTTCCGGTGCCGAGAAAGGCCTTGAAGCCTTTTTCCTCACCGCGACTGATTTTCAGTATGACAAGGTGATGCACGGCATCACCTCGTCCAGTGCATTGATAGGTTGCGTCATCGGCGGCGCCATATCCGGCTATCTGGCCTCCCGTCTGGGGCGACGCGATTCCCTCCGTCTGGCTTCCGTCATGTTTTTCCTCTCCGCATTGGGTTCCTACTATCCGGAGTTTCTTTTCTTCGAATACGGAAAGGCCAATTGGGACTTGCTGATTGCCTTCAACCTCTATCGTGTGTTGGGCGGAATCGGTGTCGGACTGGCTTCTGCCGTCTGTCCGATGTATATCGCCGAGATTGCCCCTTCCCACATCCGCGGCACACTGGTGTCGTGCAACCAGTTTGCCATTATCTTCGGCATGCTCGTAGTCTATTTCGTCAACTATATGATTATGGGCGACCATCAGAATCCGGTCATCCTGAAAGACGCCGTAAGCGGTGTGATGTCTGTCAGCCCCGAGTCCGACATGTGGAGCGTGTACGAGGGTTGGCGTTATATGTTCGGGTCCGAAGCCTTCCCGGCCGCCTTGTTCGGCCTGTTGCTGTTCTGCGTACCCAAGACTCCGCGCTATCTGGTGATGTGCGGTGAAGACGAAAGGGCATTTGCCATTTTGGAGAAAATCAATGGCCGCAATGTAGCCGGAAGGGTACTGGAGGAAATCAAACAGACGTCCAAGGAAAAGACTGAAAAGCTATTCACATACGGTGTGGCTGTCATCGTCATCGGCATTCTTCTCTCCGTCTTCCAACAAGCCATCGGCATCAATGCCGTGCTTTACTATGCCCCACGCATATTTGAAAGTGCCGGCGCCGAAGGAGGCGGTATGATGCAGACCGTCATCATGGGTGTGGTCAACATCCTCTTCACTTTGGTAGCCATTTTCACCGTCGACCGTTTCGGACGCAAACCGTTGCTAATCATCGGTTCCATCGGTATGGCTGTCGGTGCCTTTGCCGTAGCCCTTTGCGACCAGATGGGCGTCAAAGGTATCGTTCCGGTTCTGTCCGTCATCGTGTACGCTGCATTCTTCATGATGTCATGGGGGCCGATTTGCTGGGTTCTCATTGCCGAGATCTTCCCCAACACCATCCGAGGAAAAGCCGTGGCCATCGCCGTAGCGTTCCAATGGGTGTTCAACTACTTGGTGTCGTCCACCTTCCCGGCTTTGTACGATTTCAGCCCTATGTTCGCTTACAGCCTGTATGGCATCATCTGTCTGCTTGCAGCCCTGTTCGTCTGGAAGAGCGTGCCCGAAACCAAAGGTAAGACATTGGAGGACATGACGGCACTCTGGAAGAACCGCCTGAAAAAGAAAGCATAAACCTAACGGCGGCTTCTGCCGCCAAGGTTCATCCCGTAATAGAAACTCCTCCGGCCGACCACCGCAAAGCGATGTCAGCCGGAGGAGTTTCCTGTTTCAGTTTCTGCCTGGGCTGTCCTCATTCAGGAGTTCCTGAATTTCGCTACCACCCGTTCGTATGTCGGAGCCTCTATCCCCTGCTTCCGGCAGGCATCCAGCATATCGAATAATTGTCCTTGTATTTCAGACTCCCGCCCTTTCTTCAAGTCTTTCTGCAAAGAAGAAGTCGTCTGTGGGTCTAAGGCATCTATGACACGCAGGTTGGCCGCCACAGGGTCTTCCCGGAAACGGATGCCCAAGCGCTCTCCCAACGCCGTGCTCTCCTTCGTCAGGCCGATGAACACGTCCCGTTCCTCTCCTTCTCTCTGTACGGCTCCCATCGGTGCGTCAAAGAAAGCCCCCGTTCCGGCCATCGCGCTGATAAATCCCCATTTGGCAAAAGTATCCCGGTCTATGTCTTCCGAAAGAATCGCTTTCACTCCCGCGTCCGCCAACGTGCGGCGAACGGTTTCGAGTTCTTCCGGAGAAACGCCGTCCCCGGGACGTGCCCCAAACACAAGTTTGCACACCTGGCCGCTCTGTGTCACCTCGCCCGGAGCCTGGATATACCCTACGATGTAAATGCAACCGTCGATAACCCGTGAGCCCGGACAGGCACGGGCGATTCTGGGTCCCGAACCATACACATTCAGGATGGGCAGCACCACGGTACGCTCACCTGAGGCACGAACGATGCAATCCGCCACGGAATCGACGGAATACCCTTTCACGCAGACCAATATCAGCTCGGCCTTCCCCCGATAAGTTTCGGTCGTAGCCACACCTATCTCTCCCGGACGTTCCTCCATCCCGTCGTAAACATAACACGGGACGACCTGCTCTCCTTTGATTCCCGAATGGAAACGCAACCCATGCGCCAACATCTTTTCCTTATGCTCCCCACGGGCCACACACGTTACTTCATTCCCGGCCAAGGCCAGCAGAGCAGCCAAAGAGCCGCCCACGCCTCCAGCGCCTATCACTAAACATTTCATAATCTCAAACTTACTTTTCCGTATCTTTGATTTCCTTTAATACACGTTCTATCTCGTACGTCAAATCTTCCGACGTGGCCAAAGGAGAGTCCGTAAAAACCGCCCGAACGACCCGCGACGCATCCACGACATAAATGCGAGGTATGGACGAATAAGCAAACAAATGGTAAACCGTACGGTCGGTCTGTGCGGAAAAAGGTATCGTAAGTCCGTTGTCCGCCCAATACTCTCCGACTGCTATCGCGTCCTGCTCCCGACTGATGGCCATAAAAACCATACGACCGTCCGCTCCGTACCTTTCGTACATTTGTTGTACGAGCGGCAATTCACGACGACAATCCCCGCACGCCGTATTGAAGAACAATATGAACGAAGGTTGCCCTTGCAAACTTCCACTCTCCACCGTCCGTCCGTCATTCATCACTACGGTAAATTCCGGCAACACGTCTCCCACTTCCACCGCATCCGGCTGCGTGCCGATATCTTCCTTTTCACTGATGCAGGAAGAAACCAGAGACAGAAATCCTATCATAAAATAACGTACGTATATTTTCATGTCACACTTCCTCACAAAACCTATCGGCAAATATACTATTTTCCGAAAGAAGAAAAAAGCTTTGCATGCAGATATTGAAGAAGCCCGTCCGACAATACCGGACGGGCTTCACCAGCTCTTGATGTGTCCATTCCGTCCTATCGGACGAATTTCACACTCCTTACCGTCTTTCCGTCCGTCACGCGGACGATGTAAATGCCCGGAGCCAGCGGAGCGGTGTGTATCGTATGCGTACCGGTTCCTAATCGGGTACGCATTACCGGACTACCGGCCATCGTGTAAACGGTCATACCGACCGCACTTCCGGACGTAACCGTAATCCCTGAATGTGTCACATCCACCGTGAATGCCGCATCGCGCGCCACAGCCTCGGAAATACCTGTTTCACCTCCGTTGCCAGTCACCTTTTCCAATACGAACGGGAAGTCGGAAGGCATCTTGTCAGCCTGGTCGCAAACTAACGTCTCGCCGTCGGTTTCCCAATAATAAGAACCGTAGCGCTCCGGTGTCCGCACGAAGCATTCCAATTCCTCTCCCCCTACCAACGTATATAAATAGAAGCTACTACGCGCTTTGCTGTAGACACGGTCGGTCAGCGCCCCTTCGTTGTTCAGATAAGCCGAATCATTGTGATTCTGTATTTTATATCGTTCCATGTCGTCCAGCCAAGTGTAATGCCAAATGAAAGCAGTAGAATCCCCATCTCCTTCCAATGTCTCGAACTTCATCGTACGGCTGTTCAGGTATTTCCCCGTGGCACGGTCTTTCATACGATAATAACCGTCGTCCAGCGTCCGTCCTTCCTGATACACCTTGACTTCAAAATCAAAATTAGCCTCATATGTCTTTATGGAAGATGAAGTGTCTATCCAATCCAAACGGCGGTAGATGGAAGATTGTACGTTCTCAAAAGAAATGGACTCCGTATGCTCGCCGGAACTCCAAGTGTAGACTCCGTTCCGATAACGGACGGAAGTTATCTTACCTTTCATTACCACATCATGCCCTTGTGTGACGATAGCCCGCAAACTCTCCTGCTCTTTCCCGTCCACCGTTAACGTAGGAATTACCACCGAATTCTTAATCGTGAATTCCCGGCTTATCTCCACGCCGGACTCGTTGGTCAGCACCACCTTGAAAGTCTGGTCGGAATTCCCTTGCCGGAATGTATAAGAACCACCGGAGCCCAACAGCTTACCCTGACTGTCATACCATCTGGTGGAAGCCACATAGTTCCAATTGGCATAATCAGCCCCGAGGGTCACGTCCCTTCCGTTGACGGCACTGAACTCGCTCGTCTGGTTCATGCGTACCCCGTCGTACTCTATCCACGGGGTCAACGTGGCGCGAATGCCCTCTCCGTATACGGAAATGCAAAACATCTGCACACTCTTCACCCCCTGCGTATTGGTGTAAAACAAACGATAAACACCCGAAGCATCGGCCGTAATGTCGCGGCTCGCTCCTTTCATGCCGTCTTCCCATTCCCAATTTCCCGTGTCGGTTTCGCCATCGGGCAATACAGCCCGCAAGGTTAACGGCGTACCCTTCTTCACTTCTTTCATCTCGGCGTATGGGCGTACAGTACCGTCCTGCACGATTTCCGGAGAAAGCACGGTGGGCTTCGTCTTCTCCGTCACCGCCTCGTCCGCATGCATCAGCGTCCCGAATCCCGTATGGTCGAAACCGCCGCTATTCGTACCGTAGGAACCTCCCCCGGCCTCTATCCCCACAATCTTGGACATCCGCGTGCAGTACTCCATTGGCATTCCCATACGGTTCTGATAATGATTGATGAACAACTGCCATATCGGCCGCCATTGTCCGCGCCCCGTACCGCTCAATCCACCCATCCACCAATTCTGAGTGTAAGGAATATCGGCGGGGTCTACTTGATTGCAGTTGTACATAGCCACATATTCCGCCGCACCGGCCACCATGGTCTGCCCCGCCTCACCCGGAATCAAAGGGTTATATAAGTTACAAAAGGCATTGTCTCCCTGATTATAGGCCGACTGAAGGGCGTATGACAACAAGCCTAACGCCGCCATGGCATGCCCCTGGTCGCGGCCGCTTTCCTGCATCTGGTTTAAGTATCCGAACGGACCACGGGCATCCTCATGAAACCAAGGAATGAGTCCCCATCCGTAACCACACATACCCTGGTCTGGCTTCACAGGATGACTGTCGCCCACATAAAGCGATTCATTGCCCGGCCCTTCTTTTATCCAGTACATACCGTAATTATAAATGTCCGGCAAATCGGCGAAGACGCCCAGCGACACACAGAAAAGAGCATTTCCCAATCCCCAATTACTGTGATAGTGATACCAGTTACCTTCGCGCACTACGGTATCGTGCCGACGTTCCAGAAAGTCTTGTGCCGTAGTGAACCACACGTCGATCATCCACTGCTTGAAGCGTTCGAAATCCTCTTTCTCCCACTTCTCGTAATCACGCATCAACTCGGCCGCATTCAGAAATTGGTAACCGATAAAGCCGGGCACCAAGGACTGGTTCGTATTCCCACCGATTCCTTTGGTAATCGCTACGTACTGGTTCAACACATAGACAGCCCGTTCCGCCCATTGCGTCTCGCCTGTAATTTTCCAAAGCAAGGCACACTGGTAAGCCTTGGCCGCATTGCGATAGGCGTTCATGTAGTTTTCGTCACCGGCAATTCCACGTTTGATATATTCCGTCACTCCCCAAATGTCGTTCACTGCCTTGTTGGCCACCCAACTGTTCTTCAACACCTCAAAAGCCTGTAGCGTCTGGGGGTCGTGCTCTGCCAGGCGTTTCTTGATTTGGTCAAAGTCATTCTGGCTGTGCAAAAGCCCCGGATGGACGAATGCCCCCTGGGCATATACCCCGCCCCCTCCGAAGCTGAAAAACAAAGCCACCGTAAAAAGAGATAGTTTCTTCATAAATGATAAATATTGGTTTCCGTTCTTATTTCCAATGCTTTCTACACGGTTTACGAACGTCTGCCGGAAAATCCGCAAAAACACACATTATTTAACTATTCAGAACACCTATCACCCCACCGGAAACAGGAGGTACAAAAAAAGCCACCCGACGGAATAAACTCTCCGACAGGCGGCTGCATACGATTCAATCCGGTATCTGCTTAATAGCGGATATCCAACTCTTTCAAAATAGACGAGATTTTCTCCATTGTGGTCAACCGTGTAGGCACCAAAGGCAGACGAAGTTGGTTCTCAATCATTCCCATGGCATGGAGCATGGCTTTTACGCCGGCCGGATTGCCATCCACAAACAACAATTTGAACAAATCCGAGAACTTGTGGTGAATGATACGGGCATGCTCGTAATCTCCGTTCAGTGCCATGCGGACCATACGGCTGAATTCGGCGGGCAAGGCATTGCCTATCACTGAAATCACACCTACCGCCCCCATCGTAATCAGCGGATAAGTGATGCCGTCATCTCCTGAAAGGACATCGAAGTCGCGAGGCTTGTTTTTTATCACATCCTCCAACTGGGTCATATTCCCGCTGGCCTCCTTGACGGCCACTATATTCTCGAAATCACGGGCCAAGCGCAATGTCGTCTCCGCACTCATGTTGACTCCCGTACGCCCCGGTACGTTATACAACACGACCGGCACGGGCGAAGCCTCCGCTATGGCTTTGAAATGCTGGTACAGCCCCTCCTGCGAAGGCTTGTTATAATAAGGACAAACCGACAAGATACCGTCGATGCCGCTCCAATCCCCTTCCTTCAGGTCTTTAACTACTGCTGCCGTGTTATTCCCGCCACATCCCATCAACAAAGGAACACGGCCGGCTACACGCTCCACAAGCATCTTTTTCAATATCTTCTTCTCGTCAGCCGAGAGGCAAGGTGTTTCGGCCGTCGTTCCCATAATACACAGGAAATCCACGCCATTCCGTATCTGATATTCTACCAGACGGGTCAACGCCTCATAGTCCACTTCACCATCCGATTTAAAAGGAGTTATCAAAGCAATTCCCAACCCCTTGAACTTATTTTGTGCCATAGTTTAAGTAGTTCTATCTATTTCGCGACAAAAATACAAATAAAATCCCATAATGCAAACAATCTTTCACGATTCTATCTTTTTCAAGAACTCTTCTTCCGAGAGGATAGGGATACCCAATTTACCGGCTTTCTCCAGTTTGGCCGGTCCCATGTTGGCTCCGGCCAGCACGAAAGAAGTTTTCGAAGAGATGCTGCCCACATTTTTTCCGCCGTGCTGTTCTATCATGGCTTTATATTCGTCGCGCGAATGAAGCGAGAACACCCCGCTCACCACAATACTCTGCCCGGACAACTTGTCGGAATGGCTGCTCAATTCTTCATCGGAAAGCTCCATCCGGACTCCTTTTTCCCGCAAACGGCGCACCAAATCGCGGTTGGCTTCGTTTGCAAAATAGCGGATCACGCTCTCGGCTATCACCACACCGATTCCGTTGATCTGCAACATGTCCTCCAACGATGCCGAGGCCAGCGCGTCCATCGACTTGAAATGGCGTGCCAAAGCTTTAGCCGCAATTTCACCGACAAAACGTATGCCCAAGGCAAACACCACGCGTTCGAAAGGAACTTCTACGGAGTCGGCAATCGAGCGGACTATCTTTTGCGCAGATTTTTCGCGCGTGCCGTCCTCGCCGTTAATCTGCTGCACCTGTATGTCGTACAGGTCGGCCACATCGCGTATCAAGCCGCGGCGGTAGTAATCGTCCACGGTTTCGGGCCCCAGACTGTCTATGTTCATGGCCCTGCGGCTGATGTAATGCTCTATGCGCCCCTTGATTTGCGGCGGACAAGCCGTGTCGTTGGGACAATACCATGCGGCTTCTCCCTCGTAACGCACCAGTTCGGCCCCGCATTCCGGACAACTGGTGATGAACTCGGCCCTTGGTCCCATTTCCGGTCCCCGCGCATCAGCATCCACACCTACGATTTTGGGAATGATTTCCCCTCCTTTTTCCACATACACCATGTCCCCGATATGCAAATCCAACTGCTCCATCACGTCGGCATTGTGCAACGTGGCACGCCGCACGACCGTACCGGCCAACTGCACCGGATCCATATTGGCCACCGGCGTCACCGTCCCGGTGCGTCCGACTTGGAAGGTCACGGCATTCAGGCGCGTACGGGCACGCTCCGCCTGAAACTTGTAAGCGATGGCCCAACGGGGGCTTTTGGCGGTATAGCCCAACGCACGTTGCTGCCTCTGGGAGTTGACCTTCAGCACGATGCCGTCCGTAGCCACAGGCAGGTTCTTGCGCTCCACGTCCCAATAATCTATGAAATCATAAATGTCCTGGAGTGTAGTTACTTTCTTCATCCCCCCGGAAATCTTGAATCCCCATGAGCGGGCCGCCTGCAAATTTTCATAATGCCCGTCAAAAGGAATGTGTTCTCCCAAAAGGTAATATAAGTAAGCATCGAGCTTGCGTTGCGCCACCACCGCTGAGTTTTTGCTTTTCAGCGTCCCCGAAGCCGCGTTACGCGGATTGGCGAAAAGCGGTTCTTCGCGTTCTTCGCGTTCGCGGTTCAATGCCTCGAAGCTCGTCCACGGCATCAGGATTTCCCCACGGATTTCAAACTCTTCGGGGTAACCGTTCCCGTTCAGACGAAGCGGAATGCAACGGATGGTCTTGACGTTTTCCGTCACGTCGTCGCCCTGTACCCCGTCGCCCCGCGTCACGGCACGCACCAACCGCCCGTGCTCGTAGGTCAGCGAGATGGAAAGCCCGTCGTATTTCATTTCACAGCAAATCTCGAACGGCTCGCCTTCCAAACCGGAACGGACGCGTTCATAAAAGTCGGCCACCTCTTGCTTGTTGTACGTATTGGACAACGACAACATGGGATAGCGGTGGGGCACCTGCACGAACTCCTGATTCAGGTCGCTCCCCACGCGCCGCGTCGGCGAGTCCGGATCGTCAAATTCGGGATGGGCCGCCTCGAGGTCTTGCAACTCCCGCATCATGCGGTCAAACTCTTGGTCGGAAATCTCCGGGGCGTTCAATACATAATAATTATAATTGTGGCGGTGCAATTCACTGCGAAGCCGCTCTATCTGTTCCTTTACTTCCATTTGCATTCAATGATAAACTCTGACGGGGTGACATCGCGGCTCTGTTCCCGCGAACGGCTCCCCCGTCATTCGCATAAGCAAAGATAGTCAATTCGCAGAAAACGCCCAAGGGCGCAAAGAAAAAAGAAAAGCGTACTTTTCCGGCACAATCTGTCAAAACGTCAATCCCATGCCTTCGAGAATCGTCCATTCGCCCCTCGATGCGGCCTCGATGACAAATAAGCGACGCACACGACTCCCGAAAAAATCAAAAAGACAGCCTGAAAGCTTTTTCACAAGACGAAAGCAAACGGGAACCGCCCGTCCTCCGCTTCTTTCTTCTTCCGGTGAAACCTGCGAGGCGGAACCGCTAACATTCTGCCCGTAAATTCTTGTCGGCGAAAAACAGGGAAATAGAACGAAAAAGCCGCAAAAAAGCAGTTTTTCTCTTCTTCGTGCGGCGAAAAATTTCCATTTCGGACGGATTTTTTCCACGACATGCGGAGTACCCGGAATTTATATGAGGAAAGAAATTTTTCGTTTGGCTGCAAACGATTTTTTTCTTTCCTCAAAGTAAATGAATATATACTGCATAAAACAGTAAAAACGACACGGAAATTGCATACTTATACATTCCTGTCTTTTTAGATTCTCCTAACCGCTGTTTTTTGAAACTACTGATTTGGAGCTGAAAGTAGCAAAATGTCAGAATCATCATTTCAAATCCGCCCGATTATACTTACCTTTGTTCCTTAGAAAAGAATCGAGGGAACAATGGAGATAGCAATCATTGGCGGAGGAGCGGCCGGCTTCTTTCTGGCCGTCAACCTGAAAACATTCGCGCCGCAGGTGGAGGTCACGGTATTCGAAAGGCAGGCGGATGTATTGAAAAAAGTACTGGTCTCGGGCGGCGGACGCTGCAACCTGACCAATACTTTTGAGGGTGTGACAGACCTGAAACAGGTCTACCCCCGTGGGCACAAGCTCTTGAAGGGGCTTTTCAAACAGTTCGGTCACCGGGATGCCTACCGATGGTTCGAAGCGCACGGCGTGCCGCTCGTCGCGCAAGACGACCATTGTGTGTTTCCGGCCGCACAGGATGCCCGTGCCGTAGCCGGTTGCCTGAAAAGCCTTGCTGCGGAATTGGGGGTCACGGTGAAAACCTCCCACCGCGTGGAAACCCTCACGCCTTGCGGCGGGAAGTATGAAATCACGTTTCAGGATGTGCGCCAAGGCCGTCTGTTATTCGACCGCGTGGCCATCACCACCGGCGGTTCACCGCGTGGCGAAAGCTTCGCTTATCTGGAACGGTTGGGGCATCGCATCGAAACGCCCGTTCCTTCGCTCTTTACGTTCAACATTGCCTCCCCGGCACTGCGCGGGCTGATGGGCACCGTGGTAGACCCGGCATTGGTCGGCATCCCCGGTACCAAATTCAGGCATTCAGGCGCGTTGCTCGTCACCCATTGGGGCATGAGCGGCCCGGCCATCCTGAAATTGTCTTCCCATGCCGCCCGTTTCATACAGGAGAAAGCTTACCGCTTCCCCATTTTCGTCAACTGGACAAACGACCCCCACAGCGAAACCGTGACCGGCATCCTGCAAGACATGGCGCAACGCCACCCCCAAAAGAAAATCTCCGGCTTGCGCCCGTACGACTTGCCTGCTCGGTTATGGCATTACCTCATCGGTAAGTCCGGCATCGCCCCCGACCGGAAATGGAACGAGCTGGGGCACAAAGGGCTTTGCAAACTGGCCGACACGTTGTGCAACGACCGCTACGACGTAGACGGCAGGAGTACGTTCCGCGAAGAGTTCGTCACATGCGGAGGGGTGAGCCTCGAATCGGTGCAACGGCAAACGCTGGAAAGCAAGACCTGCCCCGGACTTTACTTTGCAGGCGAGGTGCTCGACATCGACGGCGTGACCGGAGGATTTAACTTTCAGGCCGCATGGACCACGGCATACACCGTGGCGCGGGCCATCGCGGAAAACGCGGTACAAAAACAGCCCGTCCCGTAGGAGGCGTCATAACCTCGACCCTACGGAACGGGCCCATTAAGGTAAAGTCAAACCGGAACGTCCATCCCCCACCGAAAGACAGTCCGTATATCGACCGGCTCACATGCTATTGCAAACGGAACGTAAACGGCAAAACATAGCGCACGGGCACCGCCTTCCCGTCCTTCTGTCCCGGTGTCCATTTCGGCATTCCGCTTATCACACGGAAAGCCTCGTCGACAAACAGTCGCAACATACCTTTGGGTGCCGGACTGCCGTCCGCCGCCTTCGCATAACTTTTCTCCCCCGCTTCGATACGGCACAAGCTTCCGTCCGAGTCGATGACAAAACTACAGAACACGCGTCCCGTCACACCGTTTTTCAAACATTCGCTTGGGTATTTCATGTTATGCGCCACATAAGCCATACATTCGGAATCACCTCCCGGAAACATCGGCTTAACGTCTACCACGTCATACACATTACGAGGTACGACCTTGGCACTTTTCAACCTCAAATAATAAGACGCTGAATCTTTCCCTTCAGTTCGTGCAAGCTCCGCCTCCTTGAACTCCACACGGTCTGGAAGGCCATTCCGGGGTGCCATCGCTTTCACCACAATACCTTCGGACGTCCTTTCCGAAGCGGCAACGGCCGAATCTGCCTTCGCCACAACCGAAGAAGGCTTAGCGGCTTTCACCTCTGAGACTTCCGCTTTGGAAGCCGCTTTTTCCATTTTTAAAGGTTCCGGCTGAACATTTTCAGCCGCGACGGCTTTCGCAGTTGCGGATAAATCCGTAACTTTGACCGCAGAGAGTTGCTCCAACCGGCCGTCTACTCCGTTTACGACCTCCGGACGAGCGAATGCCACTGTGGCAAAAGCCCCCACGGGCAGCAGGTACATGTACTTCAATACCGCCCACTTGTTTGTTTTTTTGTTTGTCATCATCATGATACGTTTTTTAAGTGTACTTTGGGTCAAGCCGTTGGCAAAAGATTGCAGTCGGGCACCGACGGCTTTCCTGATTAAATAAAGTTGATAATCCTTCGCATTGATGCCTTGGCCGAGTACGTAAGCGTCAGCTTGGTACTCATGGATGCACCGCATGTCCATCTCCATCATCCAGACCACAGGGTTGAACCATTGCACGGCTTCCACAGCAAGCATCCACAACGTGTCGTAGGAATGTCCATAAAGCACGTGTGCTTTCTCGTGGACGTATATCGCATGACCGGCCTCGCCATCCAAATCCTCTTCTGACATGACAATACAGTGCATCCAACTGAACGGCGACACGGGACGGGCATGACAATACAATGTGATGCCGCCCTCACGGCCTTCTTTCCACAAACATCCCCGGGAAACAAACCGGTGCATGCGCACCCACTGCCACAACCGCACGGCCAACGACACGGCCACACCAGCAAGATACAGGCCGACCAAAACCATAGGCCAGATGAGTACGGCTTCTTCACTACTCCCGGTATCCGGCATGGCAAGCACATCCGCCTGCTCCAACCGTTCCACCAGCACGGCGTATGTACCTTCGGGCATTGCCGTCTGCCATGAACGGACAGCCCCCCCGAACCACTCTTCCTGTACCAACGGTAACAAGAACGCAGCTACCGACAAGACATGCAATGCCATACGGCTCAAACGATGGTGCTTCTCCCCACGCAACAACAACGTGTAAGGCAGATAAAGCAACGTCAGGCAAAATGCCGATTTGATGATGTAGACTAAAAATGTTCCCATATCATTATATCGAAAAGGTTTCAAATCGTTTTCAAATTCTAATACGTTTGGAATGCCTACAGGCATACACTCGTTCCGCACAGCATCATTGCAAGCGGAACGTAAACGGCAAAACATAGCGCGCAGCCACCGCCTTCCCGTCCTTCTGTCCCGGTGTCCATTTCGGCATCCCGTCTACTACGCGTAAAGTCTCCTCGACAAACAGTTGCAACATTTCTTCGGATGCCGGACTACCATCCATATTCTTTGCATAACAATCCCTTCTGAACTCGATACTACACAGGCTACCGTCCGTATCGACGACCAAACCGCAGAACACGCGTCCCGTTACACCGTTCTCCATACATTTTCTTGGATATTTCATGTTACGCGCCACATACGCCATGCACTCGGCTTCTCCGCCCGGAAACGTCGGTTTCACGTCTACCTCATCGTATATCTTGTTGGGCATAACACGTGCTCTCTTCACCATCATATAGCGAGGTGCTGAATCTTTCTCCTTAGTCCGGGCAGGCTCTTCCTCCTTATTCCGGGGTGCCATCGCAGTCACCACAATACCTTCGGACGTCCTTTCCGAAGAGACAACGGCCGAATCTGCCTTCGCCACAACCGAAGAAGGCTTGGCGGCTTCCCCTCCGGAAACTTCCGCTTCGGAAGCCGCTTTTTCCATTTTTAAAGGTTCCGGCTGAACATTTTCAGCCGCGACGGCTTTCGCGGTTGCGGATAAATCCGTAACTTTGACCGCAGAGAGTTGCTCCAACCGGCCGTCTACTCCGTTTACGATCTCCGGACGAGCGAATGCCACTGTGGCAAAAGCCCCCACGGGCAGCAGGTACATGTACTTCAAAACTGCCCATTTCGTTGATTTTTTGTTACACATCATAGCAATACGTTTTTTAAGTGTGCTTTGATTCAGACCGTTGGCAAAAGATTGCAGTCGGCTGCCAACGGCCTTTTTTATTAGATATAACTGATAGTTCTTCGCGTTGACTCCATGGTTCAGTACGTACTCGTCGGCCTGATACTCATGAATGCAGCGCAAGTCCATCTCCATCATCCAAACCACTGGATTGAACCACTGTACAGCCTCCACAGCCAACATCAGCAGCGTATCGTAGGAATGGCCGTACAGCACATGGGCCTTTTCGTGCATGAGAATGGCTTCGCCGGCATCGCCCTCCAAGTCTCCTTCCCACATCACGACGCTGTGCATCCAACTGAAAGGCGGCATGGGACGGGCATGACAGTAGAGCGTAATACCGTCTGAAAAGCTCTCGCGCCAAAGACAACCGCGAGATATCGCCCGACGCATACGGAAGAACTGGTACATACGGACGGACAACGACACCGCCAGACCTGCGAAATAAAGACAGACACACACCAAAGGCCAAACAGGAACATCCGCATCCGGCATGATGACGACCTCCGGCATGAAAAGCTCCGTCCGCCCAAGCCGGTCTATCAATCCAGCATACGCCCCTTCCGGTGCGGCAGACTGCCACGAATGCCACATTCCGCCAAACCACTCCTCCTGCGAAAGCGGGAAAAGGAACGAAGCCGCAAGTATGGCCAACAAGGCCATACGGTTCAAGCGATGCAGCCTTTCCTTACGTAATAATAAGGTATAAGGCAGATAAAGCAATGTCAGGCACAAAGCCGATTTGATGATATAAACCAAGAATGTTCCCATATCCTATATTTTAAACTGTTCCACCACCATGCCCTGTGGACTGCGGGCTACGCGCGCCGGGGCTCATCCCCCTGCCGTTCCACCATCTCAAGCATTTCTTTCAATTCTTCTTCCGAGATACGTTCATCTTTGACAAAAAAACGAACCAAAGAGGAAAGCGAACCGCCGAACAAGTCCTCCTTCACCCCGTCCAGCACTTTCCGCGTATATTCCTGTTTCGTAATCAAAGGATAATAACACTGGGTTTTCGTTCCTTTCAGCTTCTCAAATCCCACGTATCCCTTGTTCAACAAAATCTTCATGAACGTGGCTACGGTAGTATAAGCCGGTTTCTTCTCGCCGTACCCCTCAAGCACATCCGAAATGGTACCCTTCATCGAAGGCAGACTCCAAAGGATGTTCATGACTTGCATCTCAGCTTTTGTCAGTGTACCCTGCTTTCCCATTATTTCTAATACTTTAGTTATTGATATGGCAAATGTATATCTAAAGGTTTAGAAAAGCAAATCTACGGAACGTTTTCTGTTCCCAAAATTTCCTTTTTAACTTCTATTTTTAGTAATCATCCGCCACACGCCATGAAATCCGGCACAAAATCACTACTTTTGCAGTAGATTACAAGAAAACAGATTCCCATGAGAATAGACATCATTACCGTTTTGCCGGAATTACTCGAAGGCTTTGTGCGTGAAAGCATATTAGGACGTGCCCAAAAGAAAGGCTTGGTGGAAATCCATTTGCACAACTTGCGCGACTATGCCACGAATAAGTACCGCCGGGTGGACGACTATCCTTTCGGCGGCTTTGCGGGCATGGTGATGCAGTGCGAACCGATAGACCGCTGCATCTCGGCCTTGAAGGCGGAACGGGACTACGACGAAGTGATTTTCACCACACCGGACGGCGAACAGTTCGACCAACCGATGGCCAACACGCTTTCCCTTTGTGAAAACCTCATCATCCTGTGCGGACATTATAAAGGTATAGACTACCGCATCCGTGAACACCTCATCACGAAAGAAGTCAGTATAGGAGATTACGTACTGACGGGCGGAGAACTGGCAGCCGCTGTCATGACAGATGCCATCGTACGTATCGTGCCCGGTGTCATCGGCGACGAACAAAGCGCCCTCTCCGACTCGTTCCAGGACAACCTGCTGGCTGCTCCCGTATATACCCGGCCGGCCGATTATAAAGGTTGGACCGTGCCCGAAATTTTACTTTCCGGGCACGAAGCCAAGATTAAGGAATGGGAACTGCAACAGTCTTTCGAACGCACAAAGGCTTTGCGTCCCGATTTGCTGAAAAAGAAAGACTGACCGTCTGCTTTTTCACTCAGCCCCCTTAAAAAGGAACCGGAAATATTGCCGGATTCACCGCCAAATCGTATCTTTGTCATTCAGTATTTAAATAAATAATGTAATGGGAGAACAAAAACACAACTTGTACGTCATTGCAGGTTGTAACGGAGCCGGAAAAACGACAGCCAGCTTTACCGTACTTCCGGAAATGTTGGATTGCCGTGAATTCGTCAACGCCGATGAAATCGCAGCGGGACTGTCTCCGTTCAATCCCGAAGGCGTAGCCATCCAGGCGGGACGCTTGATGATAGAACGCATCATCCACCTGCTGAAAGAAGGCGAAACCTTTGCTTTTGAAACGACATTGGCCACGCGGTCTTACGTGAAACTTATCAAACAGGCACAGAAAAGAGGCTATTTCGTCACGTTGCTCTTCTTCTCGCTGAGCAGCCCGGAACAGGCCGTAAAACGGGTGGCCAAACGCGTAAGCGAAGGTGGGCACAACATCCCGCTTGACGTGATTTACCGCCGTTACGACAACGGCCTGAGCAACCTGTTCAACCTCTATATGCCCGTATGCGACTATTGGGCATTGTATGACAACAGCACCTGTCCGGCCAACAAAATAGCCTACGGATGCAAAGACGAGAGTATAACTATTATTGAACCAGCCGTATATGAAAAATTCAAAGACCAATACACCGAAGAAAACGATAATGAGCGAGGATGAGGTTTATGAAATGCAGTGCAAAATCGACGAAGGCATATACCTGGCTCAGAAACGCCTCGTGGAGCGTGCAAAACATAACCATACCACTCTGATTATCGCCCGCGAAGGACAAGTTGTTGAAGTAAAAGCAGAGGAACTCTATCCTATCCGCAAGAATTATCGTCCCCAAATCAGATGACAAAACCCATTTATCCGGAAAACCGTTTGCCGGACGAATGGCAAATAGAAAATGCCGACCCAAAAATGATTTTGAGGTCGGCTTTATACATATAGACTTGAAAAATTTACTTGTTGAACATTATCTTCCCATATAAAACAGTATACGTTTCACTCTCCAAAAGTCTTTTTTAGAGTATATAATATCAACATTGGATTTCCTGATCGCCTTAAACTATCATTCATTACAGGGTGATTTACCTTAATTCCCTTATATAAACTATTGTCACTATAGCTCTCCGGATCATATTCTGAGATATATTTCCAACTTATTAGTTGATTTCCTGTTTTTATAGTCGCTCTTCCGCAATCAATTTTTAATACGGAATTAATATAATGATTCTTATAAGGCATATTAATATAATATAGCATTCTACTATATATAAAAGAAAGGCACGTATCATTGCCTATCACACAATTTACAGTAGGCCTTACATACTTCATGCGTTCTTGTACATTCAAATCTCCATAATACCTTTTACGCAAAATTTGCTCTGTTTCCTTCTTTAATGGATAATCTAAAGATATAACTGGGACAAATTCAAAATCTTTAATTTCATACAAAGCATCCGACTGTTCCGTATGGAAGTACAGATTATCGTTATCCCTAATAAAAACAGGTTCCGTACCAGCTACATTATACATATCGCTTTCAGCCTGAAATATTTTTCTAGCCTTTTGTTCCAAGGTAATATAATCTACTGTTGCATTATTAGCCGAATACAATAAAAAACCTGCATCATACCAACATATTCTCCAATAATAATCAGATAGTTTTATTTCTTGTTTAAACTTTAGATCCTTATCTAATATTATAATTTTAGGTGGACCACATAATATACAAATATCTCCCGTTTCTGGAGACACATCAAAACCTGTGATCTCTGCATATTCCCCTTTTCCATTTCCGGTCTTATCGTATAGAGAAACAGGTTGACCTACTGAGTCAAAAGCAACAATCGCTGTTTTCTGCTTATTATCCAAAATATACCATTTACCGTCATACTTACGTATAGCATTGATTTCCCCCAATAAAAATGAATCTTTTTCATGAAGAGGAATGAAATCAACTTGCTCTATAAAAGAGCAAGTTGATATAGTATTATTTACTTTCGACAAATCACGTATATTAGCTTCTTCTTTTCTATCACCGCAAGAGTTACACAAGACTAAAATAGAAAGAGAGAACAATGTATGCTTCATCATAAGCCAAGATCTTTTAGGAAATCATTACAGGTAATATCATTCCCGCATCTAACTCCATTTTGCCACCAATTTTTTCGCTTGTAGATTTGTGTACCACTACTTAAATCAACAGTAGCACCAATGGTAGCCCCATACAGTCCCAATTTAATTCTAAGAATGTTTATTTGTTCTTACGCCTGATTTCAGATTTACATTCATCCTTTGCCAATATACAATCATAAGGACTTTCAGCCCGACTTAACATTTCTACATTAGCCAAGATTAAATCCATTTCAGGGAATGTCTTACAGACTTCCCTCTTTCCGATTACAGCAAAAGCTATAACTGAGACTCAGACTACAAATACAAAACAAACGTTTTCTTCATAATCTCATATTTTTAATTAATACTAAATTTTCCAAGCCAATGCCGCAGCACCTACCACAGCCGCTTGTGCATCATCCATTTGGGAAATCAACATCTTGGCTTTTCCTTTGAAAATGTTCTGCACATTAGCATCGTATGCCTCTTTTATCGGGTCCATAATCAGATTACCGGCTTTTGTCAGCCCACCGAAAAACACGTATGCCTCCGGACTACAGAAGGCGGTAAAATTGGCACAAGAGCGTCCTAACAATTCACCGGTAAACTTATATACATCGCGTGCCAGTTGGTCACCGTGCTCAGCGGCAATAGATACGTCTTTCGACGTAATCTCCTCCAACGGGATTTTACGCAACTCCGTGTCGTCTGTACGTTTGGCGAGAAACTCGCGTGCCGTGCGCGCCACGCCCGTGGCCGAACAATAAGCCTCCAAACACCCCTTACGACCACAGCCACACAAGCGGGCTTCCGGGGTCGTATCCACAATCACATGTCCCAATTCTCCGGCAAACCCGTCGCAACCGTAGACCAACTCACCGTTGACTACAATACCGCTGCCCACGCCCGTACCCAAAGTAATCATGATGAAGTTCTTCATCCCCTTGGCTACCCCGTAAGTCATCTCACCGATAGCCGCAGCATTGGCATCGTTTGTCAAAACCACGGGAATCCCCAATCGTTCACTGAATTTCTTCGCAAACGGGACGATTCCTTTCCACGGCAGGTTGGGTGCCAGTTCGATATTGCCGGTATAATAGTTACCGTTAGGCGCACCGATTCCCATCCCCTTGATGTTCTGGATGCCGCCCACCTGTTCTATCATCGGAGCCAAAGCGGCACAGGCACTGTCCATATAGACATCCAAATCGTACTGTCCTTTCGTCCGGATAGACGTCGAAGTCACCACGCGGCCTTCCGCGTCCACAATGCCGAAAACTGAGTTCGTTCCCCCTAAATCAAGCCCTATTACATAAGGTTCATTTTCCATAGCCATAATGTATATATAAAAGTTAATTATAACAGTTTTCAAAGTTAAGAAAAACAGATGTAACCGCGAAAAGAAAAAAACTCTTTTTCACGAAAAATAAAAAAAGAACGGCCTTTTCTTTATAGTCTCATGAAAAAATGCCAATTTTGCACCTATTATGTGGTTTGAACCGGTTAGTACATTAGATTTAATCATAAAGGGATTGCTCATCGGCGTGGTGGCATCCGCTCCTATGGGACCAGTCGGAGTGCTTTGCATTCAGCGTACACTGAACAAAGGGCGCTGGTATGGCTTCGTCACAGGAATCGGAGCATCTTTCAGCGACATCATATATGCTTTGATTACGGGATTCGGAATGAGTTTCGTGGTAGACTTCATTGAAAACAAAGACAACATGTTCTACCTGCAGATGGCGGGCAGTATCATGCTCTTCTTTTTCGGATGGTACACTTACCGTTGCAATCCGGCGAAATCCATCCGCCCGACTTCTCCCCGTAAAGGTACGTTGATACACAATATGGTGACCGGTTTTCTGGTCACGTTTTCCAACCCTCTCATCATCTTTCTGTTCGTGGCGTTGTTCGCCCGCTTCACCTTTGTCGTCCCCGACCACGTGGTACAGCAATCTCTGGGTTACTTGTCCATACTCGTCGGAGCCATGATATGGTGGTTCGTCCTGACTTATTTCATAGACAAGGTGCGCAGCCGTTTCGATGTCAAAGGCATCTATTTGCTGAACAGGCTCATAGGAGTGGTTGTCATTGTGGCCTCTATCGTGGGGTTTGCCGTCACGCTGACCGGTTTATCGTTATAAATATATGTATATAGCCCAACAACTTAAAGAAAAAAACATTGCTGAATACCTGCTTTACATGTGGCAGGTGGAAGATATTCTCCGTGCCCACCACCTGGACCCGGATGAACTCAAACAGAACTATCTGGCACAATTCAGAGCCACGGAGGAAACGGAAAAAGAAATGGAAGAATGGTACAGCCATCTCATCCGCATGATGAAGGAAGAAGGCATACAGGAGGGTGGCCACCTGCAAATCAACCGGAACATCATCCTGTGGCTCACCGACTTGCACAACCAACTGTTGCAGTCCTCCAAGTTTCCGTTCTACACGGCTGCTTATTACAAGGCCTTACCCTACATCGTAGAACTCCGCAACAAGGGAGACAAAAAGGACGTGTCGGAATTGGAAAACTGTTTCGATGCCCTCTACGGCGTGATGTTGCTCCGCCTGCAACACAAACCGATAAGCGACGAGACCGCCAAGGCCGTGGCCGACATCACCAAACTTTTGGCCATGCTGTCCGACTATTACAAGCAGGACAAGGCAGGCGAATTGAAATTTGAATGAACAAAAGGAAACAAACGATATGAAAAATATTTTAGTAACAGGCTGCAACGGCCAACTGGGCAATGAAATGCAGCTTCTGGCTGCCGGTCATCCGGAATTCAATTATTTTTTCACAGACGTGAAAGAGTTGGACATCACCGACGAGAAAGCCGTAAAGTCATTCGTCGGCATGCACGAAATTGACTGTATCGTGAACTGTGCGGCTTACACGGCCGTAGACAAAGCGGAAAGCGACGAAGCGTTCTGCGACTTGCTGAACCATACAGCCCCGGGCTATCTGGCCAAGGCCGTGCATGAACGGGGCGGCTGCATGATACAGGTTTCTACGGACTATGTGTTCGACGGGACTGCACACATTCCCTACCGCGAGGAGGAACCGACATGCCCGGCTACGGCATACGGCCGCACCAAACTGGCAGGCGAAGAAGCCGTCATGCGGAACTGCCCCGAATCGGTCGTCATCCGCACGGCATGGCTCTACTCCACTTTCGGCAACAACTTCGTCAAGACCATGTTGCGGTTAGGTCGGGAAAAAGAGAGTCTCGGGGTCATCTTCGACCAAATCGGCACGCCGACTTACGCACGCGACCTGGCGGTGGCCATCTTTGCCGTACTGACACAGGATTTCGTTCCCGGAATTTACCATTTCAGCAACGAGGGAGCCATCTCATGGTACGACTTTACCAAAGCCATCCACCGCATAGCCGGCATCACCACCTGTAAGGTACGTCCGCTCCATACGGAAGAATATCCCGCACCGGCGGCACGGCCTCATTATTCCGTGCTCGACAAGACCAAAATCAAAGAGACTTATCATATCGACATTCCCTATTGGGAAGACTCGCTGGCCGAGTGTATACAGAAATTAGAACAGAATTAAACCGACGCATCGAAACGTATGAATGAAATAGAAAGAAGAAGGACTTTTGCCATTATTTCTCATCCGGACGCCGGAAAGACCACCCTCACCGAAAAACTATTGCTCTTCGGTGGGCAAATCCAGGTGGCCGGAGCCGTCAAGAACAACAAAATCAAGAAAACGGCCACCAGCGACTGGATGGAAATCGAAAAACAACGCGGTATTTCGGTCACGACTTCCGTCATGGAATTCGACTACAAGGATTACAAAGTGAATATCCTGGACACCCCGGGCCATCAGGACTTTGCCGAAGATACGTTCCGCACGCTGACAGCAGTGGACAGCGCCATCATCGTCGTGGACAGTGCGAAAGGCGTGGAGGCGCAGACCCGGAAACTGATGACGGTCTGCCGTATGCGCAAAACGCCGGTCATTATCTTCATCAACAAGATGGACCGTGAGGGAAAAGACCCCTTCGACCTTTTGGACGAACTGGAACAGGAGTTGCAAATCAAGGTGCGCCCTCTCTCATGGCCCATCAATCAGGGTCAACGTTTCAAAGGGGTGTACAACATCTACGAGCAACGCCTCGACCTGTTCACCCCCGACAAGCAAAAGGTAACGGAAAAGGTGGAGGTGGACATCCACAGCGATGCACTGGAAGCTCACGTTGGCCAGGCCGATGCCGACAAACTGCGGACGGACTTGGAGTTAGTGGACGGTGTCTATCCCGAGTTCGACGTTCATACCTATTTGGAAGCCGAAGTGGCTCCCGTCTTCTTCGGGTCGGCACTGAACAATTTCGGTGTAAAAGAACTATTGGACTGCTTCGTGCAGATTGCACCCAGCCCGCGTCCGACATTGGCCGAAGAGCGCACGGTCAGGCCGGAAGAGCCGAAGTTTAGTGGTTTCATCTTCAAAATCACAGCCAACATCGACCCCAACCACCGTTCATGTATCGCCTTCTGCAAGGTATGTTCCGGTAAGTTCGTGCGCAACGCGCCTTACTTGCATGTACGCCAAAACAAGACGCTGCGCTTTTCTTCGCCCACACAGTTCATGGCACAAAAGAAAAGCACGATAGACGAGGCCTGGCCCGGCGACATCGTGGGACTGCCGGACAACGGCATATTCAAGATCGGCGACACACTGACCGAAGGAGAGATGATACATTTCCGCGGACTGCCGAGTTTCTCTCCCGAAATGTTCAAATACATCGAGAATGCCGACCCCATGAAGACCAAACAGTTGAACAAGGGTATCGAACAGTTGATGGACGAGGGCGTGGCACAGCTCTTCGTCAACCAGTTCAACGGACGGAAAATCATCGGTACGGTAGGACAATTACAGTTTGAAGTGATACAATACCGTCTGGAAAACGAGTATAACGCCAAATGCCGTTGGGAACCCGTAAGCCTGTACAAGGCGTGTTGGATAGAAAGCGACGACGCGGCGCAGTTGGAAGCCTTCAAAAAGCGCAAGTACCAGTTCATGGCCAAGGACCGCGAAGGCCGCGACGTTTTCTTGGCCGACAGCAACTACGTGCTCCAGATGGCCCAGAACGATTTCGAGCACATCAAATTCCATTTCACGAGCGAATTTTAAAGTTTAAACCGGACAAACGGACATGAATAAAGAAGAAGACATCAGACAGGCGGTAGAGGTCATGCGCCGGGGCGGCGTCATCCTCTACCCTACGGACACGATATGGGGAATCGGCTGCGATGCCACCAACGAAGAGGCTGTCCGTCGTGTGTACGACATCAAGAAGCGCGACGACAGCAAGGCACTCATTTGCCTGGTAGACTCCGACCACCGGTTGCAGCGTTACGTAAGCGACGTGCCCAACGTGGCTTGGGACTTGATAGAATATGCCACCCGTCCGCTCACCATCATTTTCGACAAGGCCAAGAACCTGGCCCCCAACCTGCTGGCCGAAGACGGCAGTGTAGGCATCCGCGTCACCCGTGAGGAATTCAGCCGCCAGTTGTGTTACCGTTTCCAGAAAGCCGTCGTGTCCACCTCGGCCAACGTGAGCGGCGAGCCTTCGCCGGCTTGTTTCGACGACATCAGCGACGAAATAAAAAATGCGGTAGACTACATTGTACAAAGCCGCCGGAAGGAAAAAACGAAAGCCGTCCCCAGCAGTATCATCAAACTGGGTTCGGACGGCGAAGTAGCCATTATCAGGAAATAAGCAGAAAAAATCATGTACGCGGTAAAAAGGAATTTCACATTTTTCGAACGCTTGTTCATCTGGCGACGGATGAACTTCAGCGAACAGAAATTCATTCTGATGATCAGCTTTGTGGTCGGTGTGCTGACAGCTTTCGCCGGTCTCTTCCTGAAGTGGCTCATCCATCAGATACAATACCTCCTGACCTACCGTTTCGACGCCACCGGTTCCAACGCCCTTTATCTGGTGTATCCCGTCATCGGTATTTTCCTGACGGGACTGTTCGTCCGCTACGTCGTAAAGGACGACATCAGCCACGGTGTCACCAAGATTCTCTTTGCCATCGCACGCAAACAGAGTAAAATCAAGGCGCACAACACATGGTCGAGCGTCATCGCCAGTGCCATTACCATCGGGTTCGGAGGTTCCGTAGGAGCAGAAGCCCCCATTGTGCTCACCGGTTCGGCCATCGGTTCCAATCTCGGACGCCTGTTCCGTATCAACAGCAAGACACTGATGCTTTTGGTGGGTTGCGGAGCGGCGGGTGCCGTGGCAGGCATCTTCAAAGCCCCGATTGCCGGGCTTGTATTCACCCTCGAAGTCCTCATGATAGACCTCACGATGGGAGCTTTGCTGCCTTTGCTGATTTCATGCGTGACGGCCGCCGGAGTGACATTCGCCGTATCGGGTACGAACACAATCTTTGAATTCCACCTGCAAAACGGATTCGCTGTAGACAAGATACCGGCCTACATCCTTTTGGGCATCTTCTGCGGACTGGTATCGCTTTATTTCACCCGCACGATGAACTCGCTGGAAGACATCTTCCGCAAATATTCCAATCCTTACGTCAAGCTCCTCATCGGCGGAGCTACGCTGAGCATCCTCATCTATCTTTTCCCTTCGTTGTACGGAGAAGGCTACGACCTTATCAACCTGCTGCTTAACGGAAACAGCGCGAAAGACTGGGACACGGCGATGGACAGTTCGTTGTTCTACGGACACGGCAACCTGTTGTTGCTTTACCTGGCGTTGGTGCTTATCTTCAAAGTCTTCGCCTCCACGGCCACCAACGGCGGCGGAGGTTGTGGCGGTATTTTCGCCCCCAGCCTGTTTTTGGGTTGTATCTCAGGCTTTATTTTCGCCCGTCTTTGGAACTTCTACCGTTGTCTGGGCATTTACTTGCCCGAACGGAATTTTGCCATGATCGGCATGGCGGGACTGATGAGCGGCGTCATGCACGCCCCGCTGACAGGCATATTCCTTATCGCGGAACTCACCGGAGGCTATCAGCTATTCATGCCCCTGATGATCGTATCCGTCTGTGCCTACCTGACCATTATTTCTTTCGAGCCCCACAGCATCTATTCCATGCGTTTGGCCAAAAGAGGCCAGTTGCTCACACACCATAAAGACCGTGCCATACTCACGCTGATGAGCCTCGACTCGGTCATCGAGAAATACGACGAATACCTGTATCCGGACATGGATTTGAGCGAATTGGTAAAAACCATCTCGGCTTCGCGCCGCGATGTGTTCCCGGTGGTGGACCGTCAGCACCGTCTGGTGGGTATCATCTATCTGGACGATGTCCGCCCCATCATGTTCCGGCAGGAATTGTACCACCGTTTCCAAATCGGCCAACTGATGAAAGAGCCGGTGGCCCGCCTGAACATCGACGACTCCATGGACGTGGTACTGCTCACGTTCGACAAGACTCAGGCTTGGACGCTTCCGGTAGTAGACACGGAAGGCACGTTCATGGGCTTCATCCGCAAGTCGCACGTGCTGACCCTTTACCGTAAGACCCTGGCCGACTTATCCGACGACTAAAAACTAAAGACATGAAAAAAAAAGAAGATTTGAGAATTGTATATATGGGCACGCCGGAGTTTGCGGTGGAGAGCCTGAAGTGCTTGGTGGAAGGAGGTTACAACGTGGTCGGCGTCGTCACCATGCCGGACAAACCGATGGGCCGTCATCAGGACGTACTGCAAGCCAGCCCTGTGAAACAGTATGCCGTGGAGCACGGCCTGCGTGTCTTGCAACCGGTCAAGCTGAAAGACGAAGCCTTTGTGGAAGAACTCCGCTCCCTGCATGCCGACCTGCAAATCGTGGTAGCTTTCCGCATGTTGCCCGAAGTGGTGTGGAACATGCCTCCCATGGGCACATTCAACCTGCACGCGTCGTTGTTGCCGCAATACCGTGGAGCCGCCCCCATCAACTGGGCAGTCATCAACGGCGAAACGGAAACGGGCATCACCACATTCTTCCTCAAACATGAAATCGACACCGGCGAGGTCATCCAACAAGTGCGCATCCCGATTGCGGATACCGACAATGTGGGCGTGGTGCACGACAAACTGATGGAACTCGGCGGCCGGTTGGTGGTGGAGACGGTAGACCATATACTGACAGATACCATCCGCCCCATACCGCAAGAAGAGATGGCTGTGAAAGGTCCCTTGCACCCGGCTCCCAAAATCTTCAAGAAGACGTGCAAGATGGATTGGCAAGGCCGGCCGCTCAAACCGTTGTACGACTTCGTACGGGGCTTGTCGCCTTATCCGGCAGCCTGGAGCGAGATGAAGGACGAAGCCACAGGCAAGGTTTATACCCTTAAAATATACGAAACGGAGAAAGAGCCGTGTGTGTGCCACGAACCGGCGGGCAAAGTGGTCAGCGACGGAAAGACCTATCTGAAAGTGGCCGTCGACGGAGGCTACCTCCGCCTGAAGGAAATCCAACTGACGGGCAAGAAAAGGATGCGCATAGAAGACTTCCTGCGGGGCTTCCGCATGCCGGAAAATCTCCTCATGCTATAGAATCCGTAAAGGAAATTCAACGCCCGAATTGTTCGCCGCAGAACGGAAAATCAATCTCAGGAGATTGAAAAATCGTTCGCCTGAGATTGAAAAATCGTTTGGCGCAGAAAAAAATAACGCCTTGCAGAGACTGTCATACCTCCTGCAAGGCGTTGCTTATTACACTGTTTGCCAATTGTTTATACATTTAAAGCCCAAATACTCCACACGGCTTGGTTTTGTAAATCATTCGACAGGCCATTCATCGCCATACATGACCGGCTCGGGCTATCAGACATTTGTCTTCCGGTAACTCCACACGGCTACTCCGGCAAACACCGACATGAAACACAGCATCTTGCCGAACTGCGGCCACAAGTCGGTCAGCCCACATCCCTTCAGGAAAATCATACGCATGACCTGAATAAAATAGGTCAACGGATTGAAAGCCGCTATCCACTGCGCCCAGTCCGGCATGCTGCGCACGGGGGTGAACAGGCCACTCATCAGGATGAATACCATCAGGAAGAAAAACATGACGAACATGGCCTGTTGCATCGTGGCGGAATAATTGGAAATAATCAGTCCGAAACCCGACATCGTAAGAATGTAGATGCACGAGAAGAAATATATCAGCCACAAACTGCCTGACGGCACAATGCCGTAGAGCACGGCGGACAACACCAAGCCGATGGACAGGACCACCAGCCCCACAATCCAGTAAGGCACCAATTTAGCCAGGATGAACACGAACTTGTTGAGCGGCGTGACGTTCAACTGTTCAATCGTGCCCACCTCTTTTTCGCTCACGATATTCAATGCAGGAAGAAAGCCGCAAAGCAACGTCAGCATCATGATGAGCAAAGCCGGTACCATGAACACTTTATAATTCAGATGCGGATTATACAAGTTAAGTACGGACAAACGGGCCATACCCGTGCCTCCCAATTCCTGATTCACGAAATCGTTTACCACCGTAGAAAGGTAAGAACTGCCTAGTCCGCCCTTGGTCCCGTTGATGGAATTGGCCGAAATCTGAAGTCCCACGGGGCGCCCCGTACCTAAAGATTTGGCAAAGTCACGCGGAATCTCCAGAATGACATCCGCCTCTCCGCGCTCCACGCTCTCCAATGCACGGCCGTAATCCGGCGCGTTCTCCACCAAATTGAAATAATCCGTGGAGGCCACTTTCTCCACCAGACGGCGCGACAAGTCAGAATGGTCCAGGTCTACCACAGCCAGGTTGTTGTACTTGATTTCAAGATTGGCAGCCCACGGCATCAGAATCATCATCATGCAGGGAAACACCAAAATGAGCCGGGGAATGATGGGATTCCTCCGCATTTGCTTGAACTCCTTTTCTATTAAATATTTCAGTACCATAAGTTTTCCTTTTTTACGTCCGTATTATTCCAGCCGCTCCTTGAACTTCTTTAAGCTCAGCCCGATGAGCAAGGCTGCCATGCCGGACAGTATCAATGCCTCATGCCATACGGCGGCCATGCCCAAGCCTTCTATCATCACCTTCTTTACGGCCTGTATGTACCACCTTGCCGGAATGATATTGGAAATCCACTGCAGGACAGCCGGCATGCTCTCTATGGGAAAAATCATGCCCGAAAGCAACATGACAGGCATCATCAGTCCCATACCCGACACGATCATGGCCGCCACTTGGTTTTGTACCACGCATGAAATGAGCAATCCCAAAGACAGAGCCACCGCAATCAGAAGGAGGCTCAGGAAAGACAGCGTCCAAAGGCTTCCCTCCACCGGCACATGCAGCACGTAGACCGACAGCAGCAATATCGTGGCCAGATTGACGCAAGAAAGTACCAAGTAGGGTACGGCCTTGGCCAGAATGATAAAAATAGGTCGGATGGGCGACACCAACAGGACTTCCATCGTACCGGTCTCTTTCTCTCGTACAATGGAAATGGAAGTCATCATCGCACAAATCAGCATCAGTATCAACCCCATCACGCCGGGTACGAAATTATAGGCACTCTTCATCTGAGGATTGAACAAGAGATGGGTCTGCACGATGGGACTTGATTGCGTCCCTGATTGCAAGGCTTGCCCGACAATGCCCTGCACGTAACCGGCCATCATGTTGCCCGTGTTCGGATCCGTGGCATCCACCACCAGTTGTATGCCTGCCTCTCCCGTCGACAGATTGGCATCGAAATCCGGAGTGAAGGCCACCACAATGTCCGCTTCATCATGCCGGAACACGGTTTCGATGTCGGAGGCTGAAGACAATTCTTTCACGACCGAAAAATAACGGTTTTCGTCTATCCGCTCCGTAATGCGCGTGGTGACGGCGTCTTTCGACGGATCGAGCACGGCCACGCGGCTGTGGTTGAGTTCGGTGGTGATGGCAAAACCGAACAAAATGATTTGCAACACCGGCATGCCCAACAAAATCAACATCGTCCGCCGGTCGCGGAAGATGTGGAAAAATTCTATCTTGATAAAAGCCCAAAACTGTTTCATCTTTATTGAATAATTTGCTCACGCTCGGCAGACACCGAACAAGTTCGGTCTGCGCTCTCTTACCCGTAAATTTCTGCATTACGTGTGGCCTCACGGGCCAAACGGTGGAACACTCCGTCCATGTCTTTCTCGCCGAAAGTGCGCTTCAAGCCTTCGGGCGTATCCAATGCCCGTATCTTCCCGTCCACCATGATGGACACGCGACCGCAAAATTCGGCCTCGTCCATATAGTGCGTCGTGACGAAGATGGTGATACCCTGGTCGGCAGCCTGATAGATCAGTTCCCAGAACTGGCGTCGCGTCTTAGGGTCGACCCCTCCGGTCGGTTCGTCGAGGAACACGATGTCCGGACGGTGGAACGTGGCCACGGAGAAAGCCAACTTTTGTTTCCATCCCAAGGGCAACGATTTGACCATCGTGTTCCGCTCCGCTTCCAGTCCCAACGTATGCAGCACTTCGTCCGTGCGACGGGCTATCACCTCGTCCGAAAGTCCGTAGATACCGGCAAACAGGCGAATGTTTTCCCACACCTTCAGGTCGTCGTACAACGAGAATTTCTGACTCATATAACCGATATGTTTCTTGATTTCTTCCTGCTGGGTGTTGATGTCGAAACCGGCCACGCGCCCCGTGCCCGACGTGGGATAAGACAGGCCGCACAGCATGCGCATGGCTGTGGTCTTGCCTGCCCCGTTCGCCCCGAGGAAACCGAAGATTTCGCCCTTCCCCACACGAAAGGAAATGTGATCTACAGCCGTGAACGTCCCGAACCGTTTCACCAAATCGTGCACCTCGATGGCACATTCCGACCGGACTCCGGCCGGTTCGCGTTGCAACCCCGGCGGACACAGGATGTCGGCAAACCGTTCCAACATGACGGCGGGGGTATCTATCCCCTTGACCGCACCGCCGTAGAGGAATGCCATACGGTCGCAACTCCGGATCTCGTCGAGATAAGGCGTAGAGACGATGATGGTGATGCCTTCCCGCTTCAGCCGCCGCAACATTTCCCAAAATTCCTTGCGCGAGACAGGGTCGACTCCCGTGGTCGGCTCATCCAACAACAAGACCACCGGTTTATGAATCAACGCACAGCTCAACGCCAGTTTTTGTTTCATCCCGCCGGAGAGTTTCCCTGCGCGGCGGGTTTTGAACGGCTCGATCTGCTTGTATATGTCTTCCACCAGATGGTAATTCTCACGTACGGACGTACCGAACAACGTGGCAAAAAAGTTCAGGTTCTCCTCCACCGTCAGGTCGGGATACAGGGAAAACCGGCCCGGCATATAACCGACGCAAGCACGCAACTTGCGGTAGTCCCCCACAACGTCCAGCCCATCCACCGTAATCCGCCCGCTCTCCGGACACAGCAAAGTGGCCAACATGCGGAACAGCGTGCTTTTCCCGGCTCCGTCCGGTCCTATCAGTCCGAAGATTTCTCCGGGCCTGACCTCGAAAGAAACGTCGTCCAAAGCCTGTACGCTGCCGTAATGTTTGGACACGCCCTCTACCTTCACAATGGATTCCATGACACCTTAGTTGAATTTGACTTCGCCATACATGCCCAACTTCAGCAAGCCGTCGTTTTCCACGGCTATTTTCACGGCGTACACCAGATTCGCCCGTTCGTCACGCGTCTGTATGGTTTTAGGCGTAAACTCGGCCTGTCCGGATATCCACGTGATTTTTCCCTTGTATTCCTTACGGTCTTCCGCCCCGTAATCGGCATAGACTTTCACCGTTTGCCCCAGTTTTACTGTAGAGAGTTGGTCGCCGCTCACATACGCCCGCAAAAAGACATGCTTCATGTCCGCCACTTTGAACAAGGGTTTGCCTTGGGCCGTCACTTCGCCCCGTTCGGCATACTTCGTCAGCACCGTACCGGAAATGGGACTGACGATACGGCATTTCTCCAGTTGGTCTTCTATCTGCCGTATCTGTATCTCTGCGGCATCCCCTTCTTCCGTTACGCCTTGGTTGCCGAGATTCAAAGTAGACAACTGGGCTTCCAACTGCTTTTTCAGCACGGCCAGTTGCGACTCCACATCGTCCACCTGCTTTTGCGTACCGGCATTCTGCGCCAACAGGTTCAGGCTACGCTTTCTTTCCAGTTCGGCCTTTGCGATCTGTTCCCGAGTGGCCGCCACCTGCTTGGCCACGTCCGCCCTACGGCTACCGATGGAACGCACTTGGGCTTCCAGTTGGCACTTCTTCAGGTAAAGCTGTACGGAATCCACATATCCCACTTGTTGCCCCTGCTCCAACAAATCACCTTCTTCCAGATTCAACGCCATGATTTTACCGTTGGCTTCGGACGATACGATGACTTCCGTGGATTCGAAGATTCCGGTAGCGTCGAAATCCGTGTCTGTCCCGCTACACGCCGCAAGCAATCCCAACAAGGCCACGCCGCAAATGTCCCAGGCTCCCCGTTTGAATCCATACCCCGTCTTTCCCACGGCGACCGGACTGTCCAGCCCGCCCCGCCATAACTTATTCCAAATGTCCATATTCATTCTGTTTTTAATGATTCATCGTATATTTGATATCATATAAGGCTTGCAAGCGTTGTATCTCGTGCAAGGCCTTGGTCTGCTTGGCCTGATCTTCGGCCGTCACTTCGCGCAACATTTCCGTCACGGTGAGCGTGCCGTTCGCGACCTTGGCTTCGGCCGACTTCCGGATATTGGTGCGTAACCTTATCAACTCATCGTCATTCTTCATCAAGGTATCTATTTTCTCCACCGTACGCCAATGCTGCGCCGTTTCCATACGGTTGTTCAACCGGAATACCGCCTCCTGCACGTCGATGTCGTCGCGACTTGCAGCCAACAGTCTTTTGTCGTTCTTCCGCGTGTACAAGTCGCTGATGTTCCAACTCAACCGCACACCGGCTATATAATAAGGCTCGAATCCGCCCTTCAGCATATTCAGTCCGGGGTCGCCGTAAGCCCCTTGTGCGAATACTCCCAACTTGGGCATATAACGGGCTGTCAAACCTTTCTCCTGCACGGACAACTGCCGCCGCTGCGATTCGTAAAGCGATAATTCCGGCCTACGATTTTCTTCCAACGGCTCCACGGTGACGGACGGCTTGACCAACCGTTCCGCATCAATTCCTTTCCGACCGGTCAGCAGTCCCATCACCTCGGCATACGCTTTACGATTGACACGTAGCTCACTCTCCGTCTGCCGGGCATTCAACTGTTCCACCGCTACGGCATCCAAATCGGCCTGATTGGCTATTCCCTGCTGCATGCACGCACTCACCTGGCCACGGTTGCGTGCCAACTGGGCTTGCAACAAGGCGTTCTGTACCAACTGGGCGTCTATGAGCAACATGCCGAAAAATAATTGGTTCACCCGGTCGTTCAACGCATAAAGGTTTACTTCCAGTTGCCCTTTCTGCACCTCGGATTTGGCCCGGGCCTCCTCTTTACGGTTACGTACGACTCCTCCGTCCCAGACCGTCTGGTTCAGTTCCAATACCAGTTGGTACTGGTCGTTGTCCAAACCGAACTCTACTCCCGGAATGCTAAAGGGCATCTTCGTCACGTCCGACTGATATGAAGCCTTTCCCGAAAAGCTCAGTTGGGGAAAATAGCCTTTCGCCGCATTCTCCACAGTGAAATCCTTTGTACGCTCAATCAAATCGAACTGCCGCACCAAAGGATAGTTCTCCCGCGCTGCACGGTAACACTCTTCCAAAGTCAGTTGAGCCGACACCGTCCCACAAACGGCGCACATCCCTACGGCCCATACGAATATCCGTTTCATATCCTTCTTTATTTCCTAAGTCTGCTTAATATCATTTCAATGTTCTCCGCCCGCCGCTGCAAGATGAACTGTCGCACGTCTTCCTGGCCTAAATCGAATGCCTGTTGGACAAGCGACTGTCCCACAAAAGACATTACATTCAGCGAGAAGATGGAAAACATCAGGTCGGCCGTCCTTATGGGACGTACCTCGCCGCGCTTCACGGCTTGTTCCAATCGTCTTTTCACATTTTGCAACGTGTTCCGCACCGCGCTCGACAATACCGGAAGATAAAGTTCCCTGCGCTTTTCATTCAGATGAATCTCGTTCAGAAGAAAAAACGGCAACTTCGGGTTTTCTGCTATAAAATCGAAGTGAGCCCCCGTCAAATCTTCCATCTGTTTCAGAAACGGCTTTCCGTCATCCAAGGTAGCCACTAAGGAATGGGCCATCAAATCCACTTTCTCTTGAAAAACCCGCTCGAACAGTTTTTCTTTTGTCCGATAGTAATAATGCAACATGGCGTGCGTCACTCCCGCCTGTTTTGCGATTTCGGTAGTTTTGGCCAGTGCAAAACCTTTGTCCAGAAACTCTGTCTCGGCCGTCTGCAATATCGCTTGTTCCGTATTATCTTTCTTGCTCATAACAACTTTAATGTCTAACAATGATGTTAATTATGAGCAAAGATAGAGATTTGTATGAAGGATACCATAAAATCTCCGGAAGAAAACTTGTCGTTTAACTAATATTATCACCTGTTAAACCTACGCAAACAAGAGTGGCCACGAACTTTCCTTGAGAAAAAGTCCGTGGCCACCAACAACCATGAAAACAAAAAAATCTCGCTCTTAATACGAACGGGCAATCAGCACACGGCATTTGGCCGGTTTCCCGCTCACCATATCCACCCCCGGAGTCTGCTCGAACTCAAACGGCACGCAACGGATAGTGGCTTGCGTGTCCTCCTTGATCTTCGCCTCCGTCTCAGCCGTCCCGTCCCAATGACAAAGGAAGAAACCGCCTTCCTTCACACGATCCTTGAAATCCTCGTAATTGTCGCATTCATAAATATGCGCATCGCGATAGGATTTTGCCTTGGAGTAAATGTTATCTTGTATTTCGTCTAACAAAGTCTTCACATAGTCCTCGATGCCGTCGCATGTACGGGTTTCCTTCTCCAACGTGTCGCGCCGCATGACCTCTACCGTATTGTTCTCCAAATCGCGCCCTCCCATGACCAAACGCACCGGCACACCTTTCAGTTCATAATCGGCAAACTTGAAGCCGGGACGCTTGTTGTCGGCATTGTCATACTTCACGGAAATGCCCAATGCACGAAGACGTGCAACGATGCCTTCCACTTTCTCGTCGATAGCTTTCAGTTGTTCCGCATTCTTATATATAGGAACAATGACCACTTGGATGGGAGCCAACTTCGGTGGCAATACCAGACCGTTGTCATCGGAATGCGTCATGATGAGTGCGCCCATCAAACGGGTGGATACTCCCCAAGAAGTAGCCCAGGCATATTCCAACTTATTGTCTTTATTGATAAACTGCACATTAAATGCCTTCCCGAAGTTCTGCCCCAAGAAATGAGACGTGCCGCTCTGCAAAGCTTTCCCGTCCTGCATCATGGCTTCGATGGTATAAGTGTCCAAAGCACCGGCAAAACGTTCCGTCTCGCTCTTCACGCCCTGCACTACGGGCACGGCCATATACTGTTCGGCAAAATCGGCATACACTTTCAACATCAGTTTGGCACGTTCTTCGGCTTCTTCACGCGTGGCATGTGCCGTATGTCCTTCTTGCCACAAGAACTCGGCCGTACGGAGGAAAAGTCGGGTACGCATTTCCCAGCGCATCACATTGCACCATTGGTTGCAAAGGATGGGCAGGTCGCGGTAGCTTTGAATCCAGTTTTTATAAGTATTCCAAATGATAGTCTCGGAAGTAGGACGGATGATCAGCTCCTCTTCAAGTTTGGCCGCCGGGTCTACCACCACACCGGTCTTGTCCTCGTTGGTCTTCAAGCGATAGTGCGTCACCACGGCACATTCCTTGGCAAATCCTTCCACATGTTCGGCTTCTTTACTCAGAAACGATTTAGGAATCAGCAGCGGGAAATAAGCGTTTTGCACGCCGGTCTCCTTGAATTTATCATCCAACACACGCTGCATCTTCTCCCAAATGGCATAACCATAAGGCTTTATCACCATACATCCTCTTACATCCGACTGTTCGGCCAAATCGGCTTTCACCACCAATTCGTTATACCATGAAGAATAGTTCTCACTTCTTTTGGTCAAATCTTTAAGTTCTTTAGCCATAATCAATATCTATAAACAGTTTGCAAAATTAGCAAAAAGTTTCCTTTTCATGCGGTTATTCGGCAGAAAATATCTAATTTTGCTTGTGATTTAGATTTTAAAAAAGTTATAACTATGAAAGGATTGAAGTTTTGTGCACTCGTACTGAGTGCAGGTATGCTTTTAAGCAGTTGTGGAGGAAACATGAACAATACCGGCAAGGGGTCGCTGATCGGTGCCGGCGGTGGTGCAGCCTTGGGTACATTGATTGGAACCTTGGCATCCAGCAATAAAGGTAAAGGAGCCGGTATCGGTGCTGCTGTAGGCGTAGCCGTGGGCGCTGGTGTAGGTGCATTGATCGGAAAAAAAATGGATAAAGCCAAAGCTGCGGCTCAACAAGTGGAAAACGCGCAAGTGGAAAGCGTAACCGACGCTAACGGTCTGCAAGCGGTGAAAGTAACATTCGACTCCGGGATTCTGTTCAACACTAGCAGTTCGGCTTTAAGCAGTAATGCTACCGCCTCATTGGCCAAATTTGCCAGCACGGTATTGAATGTAAACAAGGATATGGACGTGGCGATTAAAGGGTACACCGACAATCAAGGATGGAAAAACAGCACAGCCGCCCAAAGCGTGCAAAAGAATATGGACCTGTCGTTACAACGGGCCAATTCTGTTTCCAATTACCTGAAACAATGCGGAGTTTCCCCGACACAGATAACATCGGTAGAAGGCTTGGGAGAAGCAGACCCCGTAGCAGACAACAGTACGGCTGCCGGACGCGAGCAGAACCGTCGTGTGGAAGTTTATTTGTATGCCAGTGAAAAAATGATTCAGGAAGCCCAAGCTCAGGCAGGCAACTAATCAGACAGATGAAAAAAATTCAGAAACTGATTCAATGGATTGTACTCTCGTTCTTCGGGAGTACAATCTTTTTTGTTATTCTCTACCGCTTTGTCCCCGTACCTGTCACCCCGCTCATGTTCATCCGCTGTGCACAACAGGTCGGCCGAGGCGAAAAAATCAGGTTGAAACACCATTGGGTTCCTTTAAATGAAATGTCCAAGTACCTGCCCGTAGCCGTCATGGCTTCCGAAGACCAACGGTTTCTCCAGCACCACGGTTTCGATGTGGTGGAAATCCAAAATGCCGTAGAGGAACGCATGGCGGGAAAACGCCGGCGCGGAGGCAGCACCATCAGCCAACAAACTGCCAAAAACGTGTTTTTATGGCCGACTTCCTCTTGGGTCAGAAAAGGACTGGAGGCATACTTCACGGCTTTAATCGAATTATGCTGGAGCAAACAACGGATTATGGAAGTCTACCTGAACTCCATCGAAATGGGCGACGGCATATATGGTGCCGAAGCTGTGGCACAACAACATTTCGGGCGTCCTGCCGAGAAACTCACGCGTGCCAACTGTGCGCTGATAGCCGCCACATTACCCAATCCGCTCAAATACAGTTCCAAAAATCCGTCACGGTACATGTTGAAACGGCAGACGGCTATCATGCGGCAGATGAAACATATCGACCTGTTCAAATGACACGTACCACCCGCACTCCTAATTGGGAGGGGTGTTTTTTCATGTACTCGCTCAATGTCATGGATTCCAAAACCACTTTCTTATGGATACTGGAAGCATTGAGCAGATGAAGGTGCCCTTTCTGCCACACGGCAAATCCCAAATGCGAGGTATCCAGCCCTTTCTTTCGGGTCACGATAGCTAAAATGTCACCGTCGTGAATCGTTCCCAATACATCCTTTCCCTTATCCAACAACGACAAAGGTACGTACCTCACTGAAACATTTGCCAATTTTTGTTCATTTCTACGGATACGGCTTATCTCGCCTGCCCTTCCTTTCAACATCGGATATGCAGCGGGATGCGTACTCATATAATCCAAACGCAGACGTTGTACGGCAATAAAAGGCCGGTATCCCTTACCTTTTTCTCCTTTTATTTCCTTCACGACACCCAGGCTTTCGTTACTCGCTATCCATTCGCTAAAATAATGGTTACGGGAAGAATAGCCGTTCAACTGTCCTCCGCTGTAACGTATTTTTTCCAGATTCCGGCAAAAAGAAACAAATGTGGGATGCTCTTCTCTCACGGTCAAAGTCAAAGCCACCACATTCTCGACCAACGTCGTACAGTCCAACTGACGTAAATTGACGACCAATTCTTCATCCGGATTTACTTCGAGAGTGGAAGCCACGTAAGGCACCCCGATGAATTGCTCCGCAAAAAACAAAGTCAGGTCCGTTCCTCTCGTTTGTTTTTTCCCGGCATCAAGGAGTTGTACCACTTTCAACGAATCCGCTTTCGTATAAGTCAGTGCCGACAGGCTTAAAGGACACATCATCGCCCCTCCGACAAACAGTCCTAACATTCGATGTGACATCATATCATTTTAAAAGGTTGCAGACAAAGTTAAGATAAAAACTTGATAAGGCATCCGAAAAAAAGCGTAATTTTGCAGTATGAAAAAGATAACCGTACTCTTAAGCCTGCTATGTTGTGCATCGGCAATAACTGCACAACGGCATGAAATCCTGGACCGTCAACTGCACACTCTGCAAGTGGTAGTAAACGATGACCCGTTGCTGCCTCCCATCATGAACTTGGGGGGAGGGAATCATCTGGAAATCGGTTTCGACGAGTTCTCACACGAATACCACCGCTATATATATAAGGTGGAACATTGCAATGCAGACTGGTCTCCATCGACAGAAATCTTTGAATCCGATTACATGAACGGGTTCAACAGGGAACCGATAGAAAACTACGAGAAAAGCTTCAATACGACCGTGCTTTACACCCATTACTCGCTACGGATTCCGAACGAAAACATTTCGCTCAAGTTGTCCGGCAACTATAAACTCACGGTCTACAACGACGAGGGCGACGAACCTGTACCCGTCCTTACGGCCTGTTTCAGTCTGGTGGAATCGGGCGTAGGAATAGGAGCTACCGTCAGTACCAATACGGACATAGACTTCAACAAATCCCACCAGCAAGTGGATTTCTCCGTCAACTACGGACTGGTGAAAGTCATCGACCCGCATCGTGAACTGAAAACCGTAATAATGCAAAACCGCCGGTGGGACAACTGTGTGGTCAATCCCAAGCCGAACATCCAGGCGGCCAATAAGATTGAATTCACGCACAACCGCCAACTGATTTTCCCGGCCGGCAACGAATACCACAAATTTGAGATTCTGGACGTACATATCCCTACACTGAACGTAGACAGGATGGAATGGTTCGACCCGTATTACCACGCCACACTCTATCCCAATCAAACCGCCCGGAATTATCTGTATGACGAAGACCAAAACGGTGCCTTTATCATCCGCAACAGCGACGACGAAGACGTGGCCACCACTTGCGACTATGTATTCACGCATTTCACTTTGAAAAGTCCTCAACTGCCCGGCGGAGAAGTCTACCTGAACGGCGAATGGACTTACAACCGCTTCATCCCCGAATACCGCATGACATACAACCGGGAAACACAGGCCTACGAAGCCACCGCTCTCCTGAAACAAGGATATTACAATTATAATTATCTCTTCGTGCCGGACGGTGAAACCCAAGGAAACAGCGGACGGACGGACGGGAACTTTTATGAGACGGAAAACGAATACATCATCTTGGTATACCATCGTCCTAACGGAGGGCGTTATGACAAACTGGTCGGTTACCGCCGCATGAATTTCAAGATTAACGGAAAATAAAACAGAAACCTATGAAAATAACTGTATTAGACGGCTACGGCTTAAACCCCGGCGACCTTTCCTGGGAGCCTATCGCACAATTAGGAGAACTGACAGTGTTTCCACGGACTTCGGCCGAAGAATTTTATGCACACGCCGAAGGAGCGGATATCTTACTAACGAACAAAACCCTCATCACAGCCGAACACATCGACCGTTTGCCGGACCTGAAATATATCGGCATATTGGCTACGGGCTACAACGTGGTAGACATCGAAGCTGCCCGCAAACACGGGATTCCCGTTTGCAACATCCCGGCATACAGTACCCGTTCGGTAGCCCAAATGGTCTTCGCCCTCCTGTTGGCCATTACCAACCGCGTGGAACATTATGCCGAAGAAAACCGCAAGGGACGTTGGAGCTGCAATCCGGACTTTTGCTATTGGGACACGCCCCTCATGGAACTGTCCGGTAAGAAAATGGGTATCGTGGGACTCGGACATACCGGCATGGCTACCGCACGCATAGCCTTGGCTTTCGACATGGAAGTATATGCCTGCACCTCCAAAAGCCCTCTTCAGTTGGGTACCGACATCCGGAAGTCCACAATGGAAGAGCTGTTCTCTGCGTGCGATGTCATCAGCCTGAACTGTCCGCTCACCCCGGAGACTCACCATTTGGTGAACCCACACACCTTGGCGCTCATGAAACCGGGAGCCATCCTCATCAATACCGGACGCGGCCCGTTAGTGGACGAAGAGGCGGTAGCCGAAGCCCTGAGAAAAAATACCCTTGCCGCATACGGTGCAGACGTGACAAGCACCGAACCGCCTTCGGCAGACCATCCCCTGCTTTCGGCTCCTAATGCCTATCTCACTCCGCATATCGCTTGGGCCACACGGGAAGCCCGCCTGAGGCTCATGGACATCTGCGAACGAAACATCCGCGCATTCCTTGAAGGAAAACCGCAAAACGTCGTGAACCCATGACCGAAAACCTCCTGCACCTCCTGCAAGTCATGGGGACCACCCTCCGGCTTCCGGTCTCTTTCGTCGTGATAGAGTTTATCGGAACTATGGCATTTGCCATCTCGGGTATCCGTCTGGCTTCGGCCAAACAGTTCGACTGGTTCGGAGCTTATATCGTAGGCACGGCCACGGCAGTCGGTGGCGGTACGATACGCGACATCATGCTGGGCATTCCTCCGTTCTGGATGACGAATCCCGTGTATATCATCTGTTGCGGCCTTTCCCTACTTTATGTCATATTGTTCGGAAAGAAAATCATACGGCAACAAAGCACCTGGTTTATCTTCGATACCATCGGTCTGGCCTTATTCAATATCACGGGGTTGGAAAAGACACTGAACATGGGATACCCTGTCTGGACAGCCGTTATCATGGGTTGCGTGACAGGAGCCGCCGGTGGTGTCATCCGGGACATACTGATTAACGAAGTACCGCTCGTTTTCCGCAAAGACATTTATGCCATGGCCTGCATTGCCGGCGGTATCGTTTATATTATAGGTTATTCTGTGGGACTTCAGGCCGAAGTCAATGCCATCCTTTCCGCCATCATCGTCATATCCATCCGTACGTTGGCCGTAAAATACCATTGGCAACTCCCCATACTGAAAGGTGAAGACCACAAGGAGGAATAAGTCCGTTATTCCTCCTCCTTCAACTGGTCACGAAGCTTGCGGGGCAACTTCTTTACCACCTCATTGTACGAATGGTCTATCAGGCTACGTATCAAGGCATCGGGCACATCGCCATGCGTAATGGCAATCTGATTCCAATATTTCTTGTTCCAATGCCATGCCCCCGTAATCCCCGTGTAATGCTCACGCAACTCTATGGCATACTCCGGATCGCACTTCAGGCAAAACCAATCCACATTGTCCAAACCGATACTGGCAAAAATCTTATTCATGACCCGAAAGACCAGCGTGGTTTCATCGAAAGGGAAATCTTCCGTGGCATGAGGCTTACTGAGGCAGTATGCCCTGATTTGTTCTATATCCATAGCTCCGTCCGATTAGGCCAACAGCCCGATTTCTCTCCATTTGGCAAGCACCTGCGCAACGTCCTTACGAGCCGTCTCCTCGTCCACCTCATACGCCTCCAACAAGGTGGCCGTCAGTTCTTCTTCGCTGATTTCTTCTTTTCCCACAGCCTCTTTCCACAAGAAAGCCGCTGTTTCATTCAGCGAAATAATCTTGCTGAAATCAATATTGTCCATCCCATGCGACAGAATCACATGTTCCCCACAAATCTCACGCAGTTCAAAACCATCCTTGATTCTCATTTTAGCCAATTTGATAATTTAAGATTAATCCTATATATGTATAACAGATAACGGCGCACAGGCAGAAGCTTGTGCCACATCCGCACGCGACGTTGCAGGCGTGGGTCGGATGCCGGTATCGTCTTGCCCCGCCGGATATAGTGCGTGACAATCCCGACTATATCCTCCTTGCAACAAATCTCTTTGTGCCTCAGGTTACCGTCCCCCATCATCACCACGACATCTCCGTCAATCTCTATGATACGATGCAAGACATATTTATCCGGCGAAAATTCGGCCAACACGGCATCGCCCACTTTCAAATCCGTGAACGATGCCAAACGTACCTTATCCCTGCAATGCTCCAAAAAGGGACGCATACTGTAACCTTTTACATTGATAGTCGCCGTATGCCCCTCACGTATAGCTTCTTTCACCTGTCCCAACAACACGGCATTAGGAACTTCCATCCGGCGTACCGCCATTTCGTCCATATTCTCCCTCTTGTTCATCGTCCCGTCAATGTATGAAAACTCAGTCTGGCCGCTTCTTCATCCGGCCTGCATCCTAAAAGGTATATCGGCGAAAGGCGGATGATGTCCGAAATGGTGTCGCAATGAGCCGAATGAATACGGCGATCCCATTTCATGGTCGATACGGACGGCAAGAGCGAGGCAAAACTTTCCAATACGCTCTCTTTCCGAATCGTGTTTTCCGGACATTGCCGCAACTGTACAAAAGCTCCCACCGGCGCAGACACCCGGCGGTAACAAGGTGTTTTCCCGCTCCAGGGAGAACCGTAGACTTTAACCGTCCCCTCCACCACTCTCACCACCGGATTGTCATCGTTCATCAGGTCGGAGCCCGGGATGTGGCTCAACCACAACCGTGTATGTGTACTCTTCCCCGTCCCGCTCTTGCCCAAAAACAAATATCCCCGGCCGTCATTGCGGATTACGGAAGCATGCATCAGCAACGTGGCATACGGTGCGGAAGCAAAGGCATACACCAACATGAGGGCATTGTTCAATCCGAACTTACGCCCGGCATCGCTCTCTGCCACCAAAGCAGCCGTACAATCCGAAAAATCAGCGTTAGCCTGCAAATAGCAACACAAGGCCTTCTTTTCATCGCAGATTTCAAATTGATAACTCCCGTCCGGCAGGCGGTAAACCCCGAAGTTGTTGCCACCGCAATCGAACTGTCCGACTTCTTCTCCCGTCACCGGCCAACGAAAAGCATCATCCACCGAGAGGCAAAATAACAAATTGCCTTCTTCTTCGCTCTTGAATGGCGAAAAAGAAGGCAACAAACTGCTGTCATTTCCTGCATCGCAGAAAACAATCCGGCACAGATGCCCCGCAATATTATACTGGTATTCCATCTGTTTCTATTTTTCCTGCTTATCCTTGGAAGCTTTCCGTCTCTTTTCTTTTTTCGTCGCCTTAGATTCCGGCTCAGGCGTGACTTTGACCGGTGGCTCGTAAACAGGCGATTGGAATTTAAAGCCTCCGTCTGTCAGCTCTTTCAACATCACACTTTCATCGCCGCTATAACGCTTCCTTATCTTATTATATTCTTCCATCAGCTTGTTCTTTTTCGTATGGAAAAAGACTGTGCATGTAGAATTCGGCATTTGCTTTACCGCTTCCAGATAGGTCTGCAACTGGTCGCTGTATACCACACGGTCCATCAGGAAATCATACTTCGTCTCGATGTAAGCACTATCCAATTGCTGGACATCCGTAATGTATGCCACCGAATCCGTGAAAGACGCCGAAAATCCGAAGATATACACCGTAGTCCGCTCCACCTTCGCGGATAAGGACATCCCTACAAGCCCCAACAAGCAGGCCAACAGCCCCCAATGTTTAAAGTTCAAGTTCATCATTCCACCCCTTCCGCACGGCATCAGCCGAGATAAGACTTCAATAATTTACTCTTCGTGTTCTGACGCAAACGCCGGATAGCTTTCTCCTTGATTTGGCGCACGCGCTCACGCGTAAGATTGAATTTGTCACCGATTTCCTCCAACGTCATTTCCTGGTGGTTGATACCGAAAAACATTTGGATGATTTCCTTTTCGCGTTCGGAAAGCGTGGACAACGCACGGTCAATCTCACGCGAGAGAGACTCGTTGACCAACGTACGGTCCGCCATCGGAGAATCGTCATTGACCAACACGTCCAACAAACTGTTGTCCTCTCCTTCCACAAACGGGGCATCCACCGAAATATGGCGTCCGCTCACCTTCAAGGTATCGGAAATCTTGTCTACCGGAATCTCCAGTTCGTCGGCAAGCTCCTCCGGACTCGGACGGCGCTCATTCTCTTGCTCGAACTTGCTGAATGCCTTACTTATCTTATTCAGTGAACCTACCTGGTTCAAGGGCAAACGTACGATACGGCTCTGCTCCGCCAAAGCCTGAAGAATGGACTGGCGAATCCACCACACCGCGTAACTGATGAACTTGAATCCGCGGGTTTCGTCGAACTTCTCAGCAGCTTTTATCAAGCCCAAGTTGCCCTCATTGATCAAGTCCGGCAAACTCAGTCCTTGGTTCTGATACTGTTTGGCCACTGAAACCACGAAACGCAGATTGGCACGTGTCAGTTTTTCGAGTGCTACACGATCACCTTTGCGAATGCGCTGTGCCAATTCCACTTCTTCTTCCACCGTAATCAGATCCTCACGGCCGATTTCCTGCAAATACTTGTCAAGCGAAGCGCTCTCACGATTGGTGATACTTTTGGTAATCTTTAACTGTCTCATTCTCCTACTACATATTAAACGCACAAAGTTACCAAAAAAATCCGGATTAAGCCGTAAATATTTGCATAAATATTAATCGGCCTGCCCGGATTTCCGCTTTAACCAAGCCCGAAACCCGACCTTCTGTCCGTCCGGAGCACCGCGACCCGTTCATTTGCTCCTTGATTTGTACTTGTGAAAGAACAACACCGGATTGGAATCTTCCTTTATCTCCATCAGTTTTTCATACTCGTCGATTTTCGGAAAACATTTCCACATACTTAGGCGCATCCGTATTTTTGGAGTAAAAGAAACTAAAAGGTAATCTCAAAGCAAAATTCCACCCCCGGTTGTAATCGTCAGCCTTCAGGCAGGAATCGGTCTGCACTCCCGTCTTCTCGTCTATTTCCATCAACAGGTAATTCCCGGCATCCGCATCCAACGATGTCCGGTTCACGTACAACTTGTCGCCGACAAGCTGCATGCAAAAACTCTGATAGCCGCTCCGCTTCGTCCTTACCGAAGAGAGATATTCATAGGTTCGCAAACTGTATTTATGAGCCATACACAAAGCCCCGTCCCAAAGGTATAAGATGCCGTTTTCGCGGTCTATAGAAAAATCCGAAGGCTCACGGTATTCCCCGTGCCCCCGGCCTTGGTGGCCTATCCGCCTTAAAAAAGTACCGTCTCGCCGGAACACATACAAGGCAGGTACTTCATCATCCAAAATATAGATATTACCTTCATATATATCTATGGTAGAAACGTCCTGAATAATACATTCCGGATTGGTTTCCAAGACTATCACGTCCGGCTCTTCTAATATGGAAGAATACAGCAAAGCTTTCTCTCGCTTGGCCTTGTCGATGTCTATCACCTCTATATCGCGATTCTTCCCTTCCGAAAAATCCGCACCACGTCCTTTCTTTCCCCCGCATGCCGCCGCCAACATCAACAGCACAGCCGCCCCCGATGCCATCTTACCAATCTTCCTCATAACGACCCATTATAAAGTGACTTACAAATATATACAAAACATCAAACCGAAGCAACCTGTTTCTCTCTTACATTCTTCACTCCGGATTCCCGTAGGTCTTTGACGCGACAGGAACAAAACTATCATTCTGCCATTCTTTACATATTTTTACTGACAAAACGAAAGCTCTTATCCATCTTTCCGGGATGAAAAACCACGCGTTCCTCACATTTTAGAATTAAATCAAATACATCTTTTCACACTTCAAGCCCATTGTTTTGTTTTTTTAATCAAAAATACGCGTCAATCTCAGGCGAACGAAAAATCATTCGGCTGAGAAAACAATTTTTTTCTCCGCAGATTTTGGAGACGGCCTCCGCTTATCGGCCGAAAACCTTCTTGAAAATGAAGTCCGGAGAGGCTGTTGAAGCCCGTTTTTTCTCTATTTGGCACATTCCCGTCACCAAAAGAAAGATGTCAAAACGACAGGCCGGACACGCTCCGAACTTACACTCCCCTTTCCGCTTGCGGCAAGAGCGGCCTTTCGTCCCGGCACCATGGCACAAAGAAGGCATGAAACGCTTACACGTTGCTCCCAACACAATGCACGAGATTCGCGTATTTCCGTGCACGTCCGCCACGGCTCACGAATAGCCGAATCTCGCAAAAGGCAGGTTGACATATTGTCAAAAAGATAAAAACAAGACAGAAGAACATAAGAACAGATATTTTCTTGCTGGCGCAAACTTCCTTTGTCCTTATGTTCTTCTGTCTAAGATGGGACGGACTTTCAAGCCAGGCCTGTCAGCCCGTCACCGTTTATTTCTCATCCAATTCCACCACTGCGCTTCTCAACCGTCCGCTTTGCGTCACGGCACGAATCCACAGGATACGGTCGGAAGAACGGTTGGCTTCTTTTACAGCCTCTTCAAAATCTTCCATCGTGTTCATAGGCCTGTCGTTCACTTGCAGGATAATCCAACCTTTCTCTACTCCGGCATCCGCCATTTTGCCTTTCTTCACGGCTACGACCTCCAAACCGTTCGGCAAGTTCAACTGGCGTTTGGTCTCGCTGTCCAAAGGCTTCAAGGCTGCCCCGAACTGGTCCATATCCATTTGCTCCAACACCTTGGTGTTGCCTTGCGCGTTGCGCAACACGGCTGTCACCGTATCTTTCTTCTTGTTACGCATATAAGTGATTTTCACCTTGTCGCCCGGACGCATCGTACTGATGGCTTCCTGCAACTCGGCCATCTTCTTTACATCCTTACCATTGACAGCAATGACCACGTCGCCCTTGCGCAATCCGGCCTCGGAAGCTGTGGAGTTATCCTGCACTTCGGCCACATAAACGCCGTTTACCGTACCCAAATCCACATCGTTGCCCTTGGATTTCTCGTCATCGATGTACCGAGTCACATCATTACCCATCACGCCTAATTGGGCACGTTGTACGACACCGAATTCCTTCAAGTCAGCCACAACCTTGTTCATGATGGTCGTCGGGATGGCAAAACCATAACCGGTATAAGAACCCGTCTGGGAATAAATCATCGCATTGATGCCCACCAACTCGCCACGCGCATTGACCAACGCGCCACCGGAATTACCACGGTTGATGGCGGCATCCGTCTGGATGAAACTTTCTATGGAATTGGCACCCATCGAACGGGCCTTTGCACTGACGATACCGGCCGTCACCGTAGAAGTCAGGTTGAAGGGATTGCCCACGGCCAAGACCCACTCTCCCAACTTCAAGTCATCGGAATTACCGATAGGCAACGTCGGAAAGTCCTTTCCTTCTATCTTAATCAAAGCCAAATCGGTCTGCTCGTCCGTACCGATAATGCGCCCCTTGAATTCGCGGTTGTCGTTCAGCTTCACCAACAGTTCGTCCGCCTCGCTCACCACGTGGTTGTTGGTCACGATATAACCGTCGGAAGAAATAATCACTCCCGAACCTGAACCTTCACGTTTCGGAGTCTGTATTTGCCGCTGTTGGCGGCCTCCGCCCCCGAATCCGAAGAAATCGCCGAAGAAGTCGGAGAACGGATCCTGCACATCCACGGTCTTCGTCTTACTGTTCGTCGTCACCTTGATATATACCACTGCGTTGACGGACGTCTCCGCAGCCTGGGTCAGATCCACTAATCCGGAAGGGGCGGCCGAAGGCTGTGCCTTAACCGGTGTCTCCACACATCCCATCACACAAAAGCTGCCTATGAAAAGGGCGGCTGTTCCCAATACCTTTCTTGTTGTCTCTTTCATTGTTTCTGTTGTCATATTGTTCATACTAAATGATTCTTTTCGTAATAAACTTGCACAAAAGTAACGCCAAAGGACTTGCAATGTATCCTTTCAGTTTCCTTTTTGCTATCTTTTAACAGAGAAATCTTTCCCATTAACAGCGATTAAAATCGGACACCGACATTTTTACATTCGTTGACCTGCATTTTGTCAGCTCGAAAAAAAGAAGTACTTTTGTGACATCAAAGCAGTAGGCCGGCTTGCCGCTGCCGGCTTCGGCCGGGAGAGGAAAGTCCGGGCAACACAGGGCATTCCACTTCTTAACGGGAAGTAATCCGCGAGGGTTAGAGCGTGCAGAAGAAAAGAACCGCTGTCCGCAAGGACGGTAAGGGTGAGAAGGTGGGGTAAGAGCCCACCGGCCGGATGGCGACATCCGGGCCGTGCATTCTGGAAGTTGAAAGTTCGCGTATACCGGCGCCACAAGAGAGGGCGGCCCGCCCGAGCCGGAGGGTAGAACGATAGAGCCTTACGGTGACGCAAGGTCTGGATAAATGGCAAGCACTTCGTTTCATACGAGGTACAGAACCCGGCTTACAGGCCGACTGCTTTTTCTTTTTTCATCACCTTTTAACATGAAAAGCCTATGCCGTACAACATACATCAACTGGAATTCTTCTTCACGCACAAAATATGGTTCATCAATGAAGAAAAGTTTTCACCGGTCAAAAAATATGCATTCAACGCCCTCCGCAAATTGGTGCTCACGGCTGAATGCTACCTGTCCAAGCATCTGAACAGCCACGCTTCGGCCCTGACCTACTCCACCATACTGGCCACCGTACCCATCCTGGCCATCATTTTCGCCATCGGCCGGGGATTGGGATACGGTTCCATCATCGAAGAGAAAATCAAAAGCAACCTGAGCGTCAACCAACAGTTTGCCGACATGGTGCTCAATTTCATCAATTCATACCTCGAGCATACGCAAAGCGGAATCTTCATCGGTTTCGGCCTGCTTTTATTGTTGTACACCGTCGTCCAACTGACCGCCAACATCGAAATCGCCCTGAACAGCATTTGGAACGTGAAAAACCAACGGTCCATTTACCGTCAGATAACGGACTATATCAGCGTCTTCCTCCTTCTGCCCATCCTGATCATCATCAGCAGCGGCCTTTCCATATTCCTGGCTACCATCGCACAAGACTATCCGAATTTCATGGTGCTCAGCACGACGGTGAAAATCCTCATCAAACTGTCTCCGTATGCCCTGAGCGGTCTGCTCTTCACAGCCCTCTACATGTACATGCCCAATACGGACATCCGTTTCCGGAATGCCATCCTTCCGGGTTTCATCGCCGGCACGGCGTTCCAGTTCCTTCAATATTTCTACATCCATTCCCAGATATGGGTGTCCAGTTACAATGCCATTTACGGGTCTTTCGCAGCCTTGCCCATGTTCATGCTGTGGGTCAATTTCTCATGGATTATCTGTCTTTTCGGCGCCCAACTTTCTTACGCCAACCAAAACCTGAGAAGCTATTACTACATCAAAGACATCCATAAGATAAGTCGCAGCTACCACGACGTGCTGCTCATCCTCATCATGTCGAAAGTGTGCAAACGATTTGAAAAGGGTATGGAGGGCTACACCGTGAAGGGGCTTTCGGTAGAAACGAACCTCCCGTCGGGAGTGGTCGGCCGCCTGACCCACGAACTGAACCGGATGCACCTGTTGGTTTTCGACAGAACGAACGAAGATGCCGCCGTGCGCTTTGCCCCAGCCGAAGACATCAACCATCTGACTGTAAACCTGCTGTTGGAACGGATAGACAATTACGGAGACAAATTCACTCCGGCAGCCATCCACCGGAACAATACGGAATGGGAAACCATACGCGAACTACGCGCGCGATATATAAATAAGGAGAAACCCATCCTGCTCAAAGATATTTGAGCGAGAATGGGCGTCATACGGCTTTTACGGCCAATACAAAACAAAAGCCGACCGTCCTATTCTTCGAGCAGGTTCGTCATGCGGCTCAGATACTTGCCGATGATATCGAATTCAAGGTTGACCACAGAACCCGGTTTCAAAGAATGGAAATTGGTATGCTCATACGTATAAGGAATTATGCAAACCTGAAAAGTATCTTTTGTGGGATGGCATACCGTGAGGCTCACGCCGTTGACGGTCACCGAACCTTTATCCACACAAAAATAGCCCCTCTTCACCATCCCGGCATCAAAAGCATGGCGGAAAGTATAGACATAACTGCCTTCGGCATCCTCAACCGACACACACTCGGCCGTACAGTCCACGTGCCCCTGCACGATATGCCCGTCCAACCGTCCGTTCATCATCATGGAACGTTCCACATTCACCTCGTCGCCCACTTTCAAAAGACCGAGATTCGAACGGTCGAGCGTCTCCTTCATCGCCGTCACCGTGTAACACGCGTCCTGAATGCGGACCACCGTAAGGCACACGCCGTTATGAGCCACACTCTGGTCTATCTTCAGTTCGTCCACAAAAGAGCATTGCAAAGTAAAATGCACATTCTCCTGCTCTTTCACAATCCCGGTGACCCGGGCACATTCTTCTACAATTCCTGAGAACATAATCCTATCACGTTTTATGGTTATCTTTCAAATTTCAAATATACTCTTTTTAGTAGATATATTCAGCGATTCAGTCGAAAAAAAATCCCTCATAGTACAATTTATTTCCTCCCCATCTTTATTCTTTGTACTTTTGTATAGTTAAAAAGATGAACTTCATGAGTTACAAGAATTATTTGATGTATGCCGCGTGCGTGTTTCAGGCTCTGGCCGTCGCCGGACAAGACTCGACCCGATGGTCACTGCAAGAATGTATCGACTATGCCATCGCCCATAACATTCAATTAAAGCAAAACAAAATTACGGAAGAACAGGGTGCTGCCGACCTGCTTCAAAAGAAGGCTGAACTGTTCCCCAGCTTGTCTTTCAGTACCACACAAGCCATAGACTACCGGCCGCTGCAAAAGTCGGAGACCAGTATCGTAGCCAATGGCATCGCCAACAGTTCCTCTAACAAATTGACGGAAAACGGCAGCTATGGCCTCAACGCATCGTGGACCGTATGGGACGGAGGGGCCAACCGTAAAAACATCAAGGCGCAAAAGCTACAAAACCAAATCTCGGCCTTGGCCACACAGACCACAGCCAACAGCATCCAGGAACAGATAGCCCAGTTGTACGTGCAAATCCTTTATTCCAAAGATGCCTTAGACGTAAACAAAGCCATGGAAGAAACGGCGAAAAGCCAGTTTGGACGCGGAAAGGAGATGTATGAGCAAGGGCAAATTTCTAAAGCCGACCTTGCCCAACTGGAATCGCAAGCCGCCAGTGCACAATACGACTGCGTGGCTACCCAAACCCAAATCGACAACTACAAACGACAGTTGAAAGAACTGTTGGAAATCACTGACGACCGTAAGTTCGACATCTCCGGTATAGGAACAAATGATGAAGCAACGATGCAACTTATCCCCAGTGTCAACGAAGTGTACCAGAAAGCATTAAACCTGCGTCCGGAAATCCAAAGCAGCCGGTTGAGCATCGATGCCGCCGATTTGGACATCGACATTGCCAAAGCTGGATATTACCCCTCCATCTCGCTGACGGCCGGTATCGGCGACAGCCACTATTCCGGCAGCCGTGAGTCGGCAGGGGAACAAATGAGACAGAACCTGAGTGCCTCGGCCGGTGTGACGCTGTCCATCCCTATTTTCGACAACAAACGAAACAAAACCAACGTGCAAAAAGCCAGGCTGAACAAAATGGACAGTGAACTACAGTTGCAGGACCAACAGAAGAAACTGTACAGTACCGTAGAAGAGTATTGGCTCAACGCATACAGCAACCAACAGAAATATGTAGCAGCCAATGCCAAACTCAAAAGTGCACAGACCAGTTACGAACTGTTGGACGAGCAGTTCAAAAACGGCCTGAAAAACATCGTGGAGCTCATGAACGGACGGGACGAGCTAATGAGCGCACAACAAGACCGCCTGCAAAGCAAATACAATACCCTACTCCATATCCAACTCCTCAAATTCTATCAAGGAGAAAGTATCAACCTTTAAAAACATAACAGACGCCATATGAAAAAAAAGAAAGTTATCATCACGGTTGCCATTGTGGCCATCGCAGCAATCATTGCCATAATCGCATGGCCCAAGAAGAGTGTGCCCGTGGAGTTTGAAATGACCGACGTACAACCGGATACCATCCGTAACAGCGTAACCGCCACAGGAACCATCGAACCTGTAACGGAGGTAGAAGTCGGTACACAGGTCTCCGGCATCATCAGCAACATATATGTGGACTATAACAGCCTCGTGAAGAAAGGCCAAGTCATCGCGGAATTGGACAAAACGACCCTCAACAGTGAATTGAACAGTGCCCGGGCCAATCTGGCGAGTGCCAAAAGCGAACTGGACTACCAGACGGCCAATTACAAACGCTATAAAACGCTGAACGAAAAGGGACTCGTGAGCCGGAACGATTACGAAGTGGCCTATCTGGACTACCGCAAGGCTTTGGAAACTTACAACACTACGAAAGAAAGCGTGAAGAAGGCCGAAACCAATATCGGCTATGCCACTATCACCTCGCCCATCGACGGTATCGTGTTGAGCAAGGAAGTGGAAGAAGGACAAACCGTGGCTGCCAGTTTCGAGACACCTACCCTTTTCACCATCGCCAAAGACTTGACCGACATGCGTGTCATTGCCGACATCGACGAAGCAGATATCGGGAGTGTTAGAGAGGGACAAAACGTCACGTTTACCGTAGACGCATACCCCAATGACACTTTCCACGGGCAAGTGACACAAGTCAGACAAGAAGCCACGGAGACAGACAACGTCATCACTTACGAAGTCGTCATTTCCGCACCGAACAACGACCTCAAACTGAAACCCGGACTGACAGCCAACGTATCGGTCAGCACACTGGAACGTACAAATGTGCTGAGTGTAAAAGCCAAAGCCTTACGCTTCACCCCGACCAAAGAAGTACTGGGCAAAGCGTATAAAATCGTAGACACGGACGGCAAAAACAAGCTTTGGACGCGCGAAGGAAACACACTGACGGCCCACAAGGTAAACATAGGGGCGACAGACGGCATCCGGACCGAAATCCTGGGAGGCATCAAGCAAGGAACGCAAGTCGTAATGTCCATGACGGAAATAAAGGCACCGGAAGGGCAGCAAGAAGAAGAGACCAACCCGTTCATGCCGCGTCCCAAAAAGAAAGAAAAGAAATAACCCGGGTTAAAAGTCCATTATCATGGAAGGAAACGAACAGAAAAAAGTAGTCATAGAGCTACAGAATGTGAAACGGAACTTTATCGTGGGCGATGAAGTGGTACATGCCCTGCGGGGAGTGTCGTTCAAGATTCACGAAGGGGAATTTGTCACCATCATGGGAACGTCCGGTTCCGGCAAATCTACGTTGCTGAACCAATTAGGTTGTTTGGATACGCCCACTTCGGGAGAATATATATTGGACGGCGTACACGTCCGCACCATGAAACGCCGCGACCGGGCTGTCCTGCGCAACCGGAAAATCGGTTTCGTATTCCAAAACTATAATTTGCTGCCCAAAACGACGGCTGTAGAGAATGTGGAACTCCCCCTCATGTACAATTCGTCCGTCTCGGCCAAAGAGCGGAAAGAACGGGCTGTCAAGGCACTCGAAATGGTAGGGTTGGGCAACCGGCTCTATCATAAGTCCAACCAAATGTCGGGCGGACAAATGCAGCGTGTGGCCATCGCCCGGGCTTTAGTCAACGACCCGGCCGTACTCTTGGCCGATGAGGCGACCGGTAATCTGGATACACGTACCTCTTTCGAGATTCTGGTATTGTTCCAAAAACTTCATGCCATGGGACGTACCATCATTTTCGTGACGCACAACCCGGAGATAGCCCAATACAGCAGCCGCAATATCACATTGCGCGACGGATTGATACGGGAAGACACCCTGAACTCCAACATACTGTCTGCCGCAGAGGCCTTGGCACAGCTTCCGCTTCCGCAGGACGATTAAACAAAGGAATACATGAATACGACCAATCTTTTCAAAATAGCCCTCAAGGCCATTGCTTCCAATAAGCTACGTTCTTTTTTGACGGCTCTCGGCATCATCATCGGCGTGGCCTCGGTTATTGCCATGCTGGCCATCGGCCAAGGCTCGAAACGCAGCATCCGCAAACAAATCTCGGAAATGGGTTCGAATATGATCATGATACATCCGGGAGCGGATATGCGCGGCGGCGTGCGTCTGGATGCCGACGAAATGCAGACCTTGAAACTGGAAGACTACGAAAGCATACGCAATGAAGCAAAATACCTGACAGCCGTCAGTCCGTCGGTCAACAGTGCCGGACAGTTCATTTACGGTAACAACAACGCCCCGTCCAGCATATACGGGGTCAACGAAGATTACCTCACCATACAGCAACGCAAAGTGGCAGACGGCGAGTTCTTCACGGAACAGGACATCAAAACGGCCGCCAAGGTATGTGTGTTGGGACAGACCGTAGTGGATAACCTGTTCCCCGACGGAAGCAGCCCTATCGGACGTGTGGTGCGGTTCAACTCCATCCCGTTTCGCGTGGTCGGCGTACTGAAGTCCAAAGGTTATAACTCCTGGGGTATGGACCAAGACGACATGGCGCTCGCCCCCTACACCACAGTCATGAAACGTATCCTGGCGGTGACTTACCTTCAAGGCATCAACTGTTCTGCCGTTACCGAAGATGCCACGGATATGGCGATCGAGGAAATCACCGAAATCTTACGCAAAAACCATAATTTAAAAGAAGAAACGGAAACCACAGAAGCCGACGTGGACGACTTCACCATCCGAAGCCAAGAAGAAATCTCTTCCATGATGAATTCCACGATGGACTTGTTGACGATTTTATTAGGTAGCGTGGCCGGCATCTCACTGATTGTCGGAGGTATAGGCATCATGAACATCATGTACGTATCCGTAACGGAAAGAACCAAGGAAATCGGACTCCGTATGTCTGTAGGAGCACGCGGCATAGACATCCTGAGCCAGTTCCTCATCGAAGCTGCCATACTGAGTATCGCGGGAGGCGTAATAGGCGTCATATTGGGTGTCGGGGCGGCATATGTCATCAAGGTTGCGGCCAATATGCCCATCTTCATCCAATGGTGGAGCATCGTGATGAGTTTCGGTGTCTGCACCTTTATCGGGATTTTCTTCGGCTGGTATCCCGCCAAGAAAGCCGCCAATATGGATCCAATCGAAGCCATCCGGTATGAATAAACGACTATGAAATGGTACTTGAATTATAAACACTCACAGGAACTGCTCATCCATCTCTTGGCATGGGTGTTCCTGTTTTGTTTGCCACCGATGCTGATCGGACGGGCCAACGAACGTCCCGGCCAAGAGGAAATGTTTCGTATGATGGGGCCTCCTTTGGCCATGGCCATGGTGTTCTACCTCAATTATATATGGCTTGTTCCCCAACTGCTGTTCAATAAAAGAAATAAAGCCTACGTCCTCTCCAATGTGGCGTTCTGCATCGGTATGCTGTTCTTCACCCATCTGTGGTTTGAGCTGGTCAATGCCTATTTTCACAGTACTCCCCCTCCTCCCAAAAACAGTATGGGATTCTGGGGCTTCCTGTTGTTTCGTCTGCGTGATTTCATTCTGTTCGGACTGATTGCAGCACTGGCCGCCACCATCCGTATGAGTAAAAAATGGCACGAAGCTGAATTGGGCAGGCAAAAGGCCGAACTGAAAAGGATTGAAGCCGAACTGAAAAACCTGCACAACCAGATCAATCCGCACTTTCTGCTGAACACCCTGAACAACATCTATGCCCTGATTGCCTTCGATACGGACAAGGCACAACAGGCGGTACAGGACCTCAGCCGATTGTTGCGTCATCTGCTTTACGACAATAATCAGGATTTCATCCCGCTGAACCGTGAACTGGAATTTCTGAAAAACTATGTGGCACTGATGAAAATCAGATTGTCATCTAATGTAGACTTGCAATTCCATATCGACATTCCAAGCGAAAACCCGATCCGGGTAGCTCCGCTTATCTTCATATCTTTATTTGAAAATGCCTTCAAACACGGCATCAGCCCGGTCAAACCGAGCTTTATACACATCAAAATCTACAGCTCCGGTCCCGACACCTTAAGCTGCTCTATCGAAAATTCTTATTTTCCTAAACAAAGGAATGACATCAGCGGCAGCGGCATCGGTCTGGAACAAGTCCAAAAACGTCTCGACCTGATTTATCCCGACAAATATGAATGGACCAAAGGCTGTGATGAAAACGCTACGGTCTACAAATCAATATTAACGATACACACTACCACAAAATGACTCTTAAATGCGTAATCATAGATGACGAACCGCTGGCATTGGAACTGATGGAAAGCTATGTCCGCAAAACACCTTTCCTGGAACTATGCGGCAAATACAACAGTGCCGTCATGGCACTGAACGACATCAACTTCAGGAACATCGACTTATTGTTTTTGGACATACAGATGCCCGACCTCAACGGCTTGGAATTATCCCGGATGCTCCCCCAAGACACCCGTATCGTTTTTACCACGGCTTTCGACCAGTATGCGTTGGACGGCTTCAAAGTCAACGCTTTGGATTATCTGCTCAAGCCTATTAACTATAATGAATTCTTGACTGCCTCCCGTAAGGCTTTGGAATGGTTTGAACTGAAACATCAGGCAAATCCTTCCCGTGAAGAGGACTTTATTTACGTAAAATCCGACTATAAACTCGTTCAAATCCGGTTGGAAGACATACTCTACATCGAAGGACTGAAAGACTATCTGAAGATTTATACGGAAAACGACCCTCGCCCTGTCCTGACACTTATCAGCATGAAAAGTATGGAAGAACGCCTGCCATCTCCCCGATTCATGCGAGTACACCGCTCTTACATCGTACAGATGAACAAAGTGAAAACATTGGATAAGGGACAAATCATTTTCGGCAAAACCCGCATCCCCATTTCAGACACCTATAAAACAGATATTACGGCCTACTTGAACAAGTATCTCTTATAAAAGGTACAAAAATGACTAAAACAGAAGGCTCGTCTGCCCGATATTGCTTTTCTTTTATTAAATTTGCGCAGAACTTCAAAAAGATTGAACCCATGAGAAAAATTCTATTATTGTTATTATGCGTACCGATGTTGGTTTGCGCAAAATCCAAAAGAGATGACAGTAAATATCTGGTCGGTGCCGTACCTGAAGTGAACGGACAAGTGCTGTTCCAGCAAACCTTTGCCGTGGAAGGCAAAAACAAACAGCAGATATACGACGTGATGAAAGCCTACCTCAATCAGTTAATGAAAGGGGAACAGCAAATGAAAGGTACCAAAATGGCTATGGAGGATGCCTCTACCGGTACGCTGGTCGGACGTTTCGAAGAATGGATGATATTCAAGAAGAAACCTTTCGTCTTGGATCGCACGCGTTTCCGTTATTTGCTCACCATAAAATGTTCCGACGGGAAGTGTCACATGGAACTGACACAAATCAGTTACTATTATGAGGAAGATTTGGACGGGTATAATGGCCGTACCTACAAGGCGGAAGAATGGATCAATGATGCCAACGCCCTCAACAAAGCTCAAAACAAGTTGCTGTGGGGTTCCGCCAAGTTCCGTCGCAAAACGGTAGACCGCGTAGAGGAAATCTTCACCGGAGCACGCGACGCTTTTGAGCAACCGGCAAAAGAAGAACACCGGGCCACGAAACTCATCGAATAACAAAGAACCATTATCTATAAAAATGAGGTTGTGTCCGTTATGGCACAACCTTTTTTATTGGGATTTGAAACTTGGAAATACTAAATTCGTATATGTCTATGGAACCTGAAAAAATAAACCACCCTTACTTGACGGCTATTCGGCAGACGACTCTTTCCGCACCTACCCGTTATTTGCTCCAACATGGCATGTTGAAAGGACGTATCCTTGATTTCGGTTGCGGATTCGGATTTGATGCAGATGAATTGAAACGTCAAGGATATGACATTGCAGGCTATGATTATTATTACCGGCCGAAATATCCTGAGGGAAAATTCGATACAATCCTATGCAATTACGTACTTAATGTTCTTGAACCATATGCTCAAGCCGAGGTAATGATGAATGTCACGAACCTACTTCATCCCTATGGTACGGCTTTCTTTGCCGTGCAGCGCGACTTGAAGGAAGAAGGTTTCCGCTTACACGCCATTCACCGACAATATACCTACCAATGCAATGTACATTTGCCTTTTCTGAGCTTGGAATGTAATGCGGATTACGAGCTATATCAATACAATCATTTTAATAAATTGCCTCGGAAGGAGAATGAAACCTGTCCGTTTTGTCGTTTGTCACGTAGAATGGAGATTATTTGCGAAACGGCTACGTGCGTAGCTTTTTACGATGGATACCCCGTATCTCCAGGTCATGCGCTGATTATACCCAAGCGTCATGTCGCTTCTTATTTTGACTTAACTAACCATGAACGCGAAGCTATGAACGTCATGCTTCAATATGTGAAGCAAAAGGTGGATGAACGCTATTATCCAGATGGTTACAATGTGGGTATTGATGTAAATGAAGCCGCAGGACAATCTGTCTTTCATGTACATATGCATCTGATACCTCGTTATAAAGGCGATGTGGAGAATCCGAAAGGTGGAGTACGTGGAGTTATTCCAGAAAAACAGAAATATTCAACAATAAAAGATAAACTAAAAATCTCACCAAGTGTTAAGAAGCAAAAAACATATACTTTAGAAGAAAAAAGGGAAGAGCATGGCAATGCCTACTTACCTTGGGATGATACCGCAGATAAGTTGCTTTGTCGTATGTATAATGAAGGAAAAAGTGTTGGTGTGTTAGCTGAAATCTTTGAACGTACTGAAGGTGCTATAAGAAGTAGATTAAAGAAATTAGGTAAAATCGAATAATTTATTATTGACATAAGATTTTCAAATATATTCGTAGAGATTTTGAACGAATAAAAGGACGTTTATGGATACAAAGCAGTGCATGATTGTAGATTTGGAACGGCGAGGAAACAAACGGATGTTTATCACGGAACAAGTTGCTTCAATAAATGAGAACAAAAATGGGCTTTGGACGGTGCGGTTCTTATCCTCTTCTCGTGTGTTCAATTATAATCACTCCAGACTACTTTATCTCACTCATCCGGAAACAATAGATATTAATGAAAAGGGGCTGTATGTCAAGAACTGGCATATTACAAATGCAAGTGAATTGCTCTGCTTTACCGACGGGCGGTATACGTTTTACCGAGTGGCATACACCAATGGTTATTATGAAAATCTTGATGGTAATGATGTATATGTAACCCGTACACCGATCGATAAGAATGGAGGGTCAAAATGGGAATATCTCCGCAAATTGGCTATTGAAACAGGCCTGATAATGGAGGATAATGAGAATATTCTCTTGAAACAATATAATTTAGTGGATTTGAATCGCGACAACGTACCATTGACGCAGTATCTTGGTGACAGAACGAAGTTAGCTATCTATCGCGAGCCAAAACAGATATTTTATCCTTTTGGTTGTAATGCAAGCCAAAAGACTGCCGTGGAAACTGCATTGACGCATCAGGTAAGCATCATTCAAGGCCCTCCAGGAACAGGCAAAACACAAACCATTCTGAATATCATTGCCAATCTGTTGTTAGCAAATAAAACGGTATTGGTCGTGTCGAACAACAATTCTGCCGTTGAAAATGTGGCAGAAAAGCTCGAAGAGGAGAACCTTGGCTTTATTGTGGCCAAATTGGGCAGTGTGCAGAATAAGGAGGCTTTCATCGCTAACCAATCCGGTTATCCGGATATGAGCGGTTGGGCGATAGAAGAAGAACCTGTAAAACAGCAAGCACAAAACTCGCTTCATACCGTAGCCCAAGGATTTGACGCTCAGATGCGTCAAGCCCAGTTGAAGGCAGAATATGATGCATTACTTAAAGAAGCGAAGTATAATGATATGCTTCAGCAGAAATCATCCGGCAAAGAATGGTTGCACGGCAAACGCTCTTCCAAACTGATGAAACTACTCAATCTTTATCAACTAAAGATAGAGAATAGAACGAAACCAGACTTATGGTTTCGTTTGAAGTGGGCATTTTTATTAGGTACGAAGATGTTTTCATTTCTCGGAGGAAAACCATCGGATGTGGTCGCAGACTTGGAATCGGCCTATTATTTTTCCCGTAAAACTGAAATAGAACAAGAGTTGGATGCTATTGCTACGACACTCCTATCCATTGACATCAAGCGGTGTGCGAGAGAGTTGCGTTCTGCTTCTCTCTTGATGTTGAAGAACAAGATGGCTAAACGCTATCAGACCTTTGAAAGGCAAAGGTTTACCATTAAAGATATTAAACCGAAAACCAAGGAGTTTTTGAAAGAATATCCGGTTGTACTTAGCACTACCTATTCGGCCAAAAGTTGTATCAGTAAGGATATGGTCTTTGACTACGTGATTATGGACGAGGCATCACAGGTAGACATAAAAACAGGTGCGCTGGCATTGTCCTGCGCCATGAATGCCGTAATAGTGGGTGATGACAAGCAGCTTCCTAATGTGATCAGCAGGGAAGAAGTGAAGGCATTGAACGCCATCCAATCTACGTACAATGTGGATGACAGATATAATGCAGCCACACACAGTTTCCTGCGATCTTGTATAGAAGTATTTAAGGATGCACCGGTTACATTGCTCCGTGAACATTATCGTTGTCATCCCCAAATAATCGAATTCTGCAACCAAAAGTTTTATGACGGCGAATTGGTGACTATGACCACAGACCACGGCGAGGATAAGGTATTACAAGTTATACGAACAGTTAAAGGGAATCATGCTCGTGGGCATTTCAACCAACGTGAAATTGATGTGATAATCCAAGAAGTGATGCCTGAATATGCGGATACGGGCACTGTGGGTATCATTACTCCCTATCGTTCACAGGCAGAAGAAATCAATAAGGCTATTGGGACTGATATTGCCAGTACAGTGCATAAATATCAAGGACGTGAATGCGACACTATCATTATGAGTACGGTGGATAACGCTCCAACAGAATTCTCTGATGACCCCAATCTGCTCAATGTAGCAATCTCGCGTGCCAAAAAACATTTGTGCATAGTAACCAATGGCAATGACATGCCGCAGGACACAAACTTAGCCCAACTCATCGCATATATCCAGTACAACAATTTCGGGGTAAAGGAAAGTAAACTCCATTCTGTGTTTGATTTGCTATACAAGCAATATACAGCAGAACGGTTAGCATACGAACAGGCTCACCCTGTTGTGTCAGGATACCTGTCTGAAAACCTTATGTTTGATATGCTGGCCAAAGGCATAGCCAAGTCGGGATTGGCAAACACAGAAGTATTGTGCCACTATCCCCTGTCAAGATTGATTGCAGACTGGGATGTGCTGGACGAGCAGGAAAAGGCTTTTGCTGAAAGTCCTCTTACACACGTAGACTTCTTGATTTATAACTCCCTCACCAAACGACCGATTCAAACAATCGAAGTAGACGGTTGGCATTTTCATAGAGAGAATAAAGCCCAACAATCGCGTGATGCCCTCAAAGACCGAATACTCACAAAGTTTGGATTGTGTCCGCATCGTATTTCCACAACGGATACAGTGAATGAGGAAGCGGTTATGAAGATACTTCTGGCAACGTCATAAAAGGATAAATGCCAGACTTATCTTATACGCATAACATTATGGTGTTTCAGGTTCTCTTGGGTTTTCGTAAAAATCCGGATGATATGGAACAACGGAGCATGTTTGAACTCCTCGAAATCCGTCGATTTCAACAGTTCCACTTTCAAAATGAAATCTTTGTCGAACTTGTAAGAAGACAAATCATTCATCAGGAAAAACTTGTTGACCATATACATGCAAGGCGTGTTCCCCATCTGAGGAAAATATTTCTTTCGTATGTCATCCAAAGAAAGGAGCTCCACTTTCTTTCCAAACGAAGTGCAAGCAAAACGGGTATAGTCCACGCCATTAATCCGTACCGGATTCTTATGGAAATCCTTTTGCGTCACCACAATCGAATCATTTTCCGTCTTTATCCCTTTTATAGTCAAAGGACCATCACTCACAACATTGAACGTACGCAAAGAGTCCATATTCACTCCTATCAGGCTCTTCACAAACACTCCATCCACTAAGGCCCCGATAGTACTCTTGTTAAAGTCCTCGGTGGACAATTCATTCAAGAATCCATTTTGATCCGTATTTGAATCTACACATGTCGGAGGAAGCTGTATCCCGGCAACACAATAAGACGGAAGCCAACAAAAGAAAACACCAATAATGATGCCACAAGGGAAAAAACTATTTTTCATAACCCATTATTTTTTATATATATCTTACTCCAATTTAATCCATAAAATCACCCGATGCGTCCAGAGTTGTGGTTAGATATCACGTCCGTAAAAACCCTAATAATGGTAAAGGGAGATTGGCCTTCAAAAATTTCACATTCTGAAGAGGGCAATGCCTCCACTTTCAATATGAAATTCTTATCCAATCTATAAGACTCCCAATCCTTTGTGATAAAGTATTTATTAACCATATACAAGCACTTTCCTGTAACCTTCGGGAAATACTGTTTCTTTATACCCTCCAAAGTAACCCATTCAGCCTTCTTTTCTTGTACATAATTTACAATATCTGAATATGGAACTCCATTTATAACTACCGGATTCTTTTCACTCGGAACAGCCTCTACTACAATAGAGTCCAATCCGTTTTCCCCCACTCCTTTTATGGTAAAGGGTACGGGTGGTCTCTGGTAAAGATGTTCCACGGAACGGAAATCAATTCCAATGTCACTTTTCACAAAAAAGCCGTTTACCATGACTCCACACGTATTCCCATTAAATTCCAAGTCCGTACGGTTATCACTATAATAACCGGGCTTCTCGTCATGCGTTATATTGGCAGCGGCATGGTTTACCAAAGTCCCCAATCCCAAGGTCATATTGACTAAAAGTAAAATCCTTTTCATATCTTCATTCCCAATTAAAATTTTCACTTCAACTTCACAAAGTCAACAAAGAATAAAATACATTCACTTTTTCGCGTAAAATATGAAAAAAATTCGATATATACAATAGTAAAAATGAGAAATTCATAATATTTAATATATTTCCTCATAAACACCAAATGGATGCCAAGGATTGTGGACCAGTCTATCAGCTCCCCTCCAAAAGCTATGGAAAACTAAAAATGCCGCAAACTGTCCAAAACTATTCGGAAGACAGTTTGCGGCATTTTTGTGTATGATTGTTTATATGCGGATATTGCCGGCCTTGTCAGGTGCCTAATTCAACGACTTTCTCTTTTCCCGGAAAGACGGTCAGCCTTGCAGTTCCGTCACCATTTATCACCACCTTTGAGTAGCCGGCCTCCACCACGACTTTTCCATCCAGCATGATGATGCCCCACCGGCACGGACTGACCTCAACGGCACAATAGTAGCCGACGGGGGACTGGATGTTCCTGTAAACAGGAGGGACTACCACTTTATCCCCCTGCCTCAATCCCCATCTCATGCCGGACTTGAACGGTACGGCAGTTTTCATCATTTCCAAACGTGCCATGCGCTTCCGTTCGTTTGTCCGCCGTTCCTCGGCCACCATCATATTCGCCCGTCTTGCCGCTTCGGCTTTCAAGCGAGGTATCACCACGTCAAAATTCTCGTCCGCCGTCTTGGGATTTTCACAAGCGATGTATTTCTTGCCCCTGCCTTCCTCCACAATGTAATACTTGCCGACATTGTCCACGATGACAATGCTTCCGCCAGACAGCATGCCGCAATAACGGTAATAGGTGTCATAGTCATTTGCAAGCAGGCACACGCAGTCATGCCCCCAACGGGCATCGTCTTCGTTGACTTGACGGCATACGGGAGCGGCATAATAATCATAGACAAGAAGACAGGAACTTGTGGCATGGAAAATATGACATCCGGAGACTTTCCTGATTTTATACTGTTCCTTTGTCCGGCTGTAATACATACCGTCCGCTTCAAGCATTTGTACAGGTCCGAACTGCCGTATCCTCGGCTGCTTATTGTATATTTGGCCGCTGAACAAATCCATGTATGTTTTCCGACCGTTATTGCCCGTAAGTGCAAGGATATTGCCTTTCATGAATTTTGCGCTTCGGCAACGTCCCAACCGCATCCTGACGTTGCCGGATTCGTCCACGATGCCCGCTTGCCCGTTGTCAAAACACACGGAGGCAAGCCCTTCAGCCGTGTCAAGGACGTTATGGTATCGTGCCGTGGACGTTATCTTATTGCCGCGCTTCAAGCCGTACAGGCCGCTTGTCCTGTCCTTGAACGGTCTCAGCTTTTCGGGTTGTAGCAAATCGTTCTCCGGCAAAGATTTGCCGCTTTGCAGGTAATCCAACAACTGTCCGTGCGACACGATGATTTCCAGTTGTCCGTCTGTTTCTGCTGTTTTATCTTTATCTGTTCCTTGCGATACAGCCATATAGGCCACCGGCCTCGTATTTGTGCTTGGATAACCTTTTCCGGAAAGCCGTCCCTCGAACATCGCCTGCCAGTCCCGGTGGGCCGTCGGCAGACCGAACAAGCGATAAAGCCCCACGTTGTCGATTATCATGCAGCTCTCCTTGCCTTCCGTTTTGCGCAGTCCGCGCCCCACCTGTTGCAAGTATTTGGGCAACGACAGTGTCGGCCGTGCCAACTGGATAAACTCTACGTCAGGGCAGTCAAAGCCCTCGCTGAATATGTCCACATTGACAAGAACCTGTATCTTGCCCTGCCTGAAGTTTTCGACAAGCCGTTTCCGTTCGTTTGCGGGTGTCTTGCTGTCAATGGCGACGGTGTTCATCCCGTATTGATTGTAATATCCGGCGATATTCCGTGCGTGACTGATGCTGATGGCGTACACGATGCCTTTCTTGCCATCGGCATATTGCCTTACGCTCCCATACAGCCTTTCGATACTTGGTCGCCTGTTCAGCACGGTGTCCATCTCCTTCACCTGAAAATCTCCGTCCGCTCCCCGTCTTTCCAGCCCGTTTATTAACCGTTGCTCTTCGCTGTCCGGACGTATGGATACATAATCAAAGGTGGAAAGCCATCCTTGCCGGATAAAGTCCGCTATGCTATCCGATGTTATAAGCGTGTCAAATAAGTCAGTGAACCCTTTGCGATTCAACCGGCAGGGCGTAGCGGTCGTACCGAGTTTCTTAGCATTCGGATAGCGCAGCCACAGTTCCCTGTAAGTCCCGGCAAGCGCATGGTGCGCTTCATCTATCACTATCAAACCCGGCCTTTCGTCCTTCACGTCCTCCCAATGCTTTGACAGCCACTGGATGGACATCACCTTCACCCTTCCGTCATCTTTAGATATACCGTATCGTGCGACCGTCTCCTCTATCTGCTCCACCAACTCGCGGCGGTGCGCAACAATCCAAACGCTTGCTGTATCATCAGCCATCATCCGGTCGGATATGACCGAAGCGAGCAAGTGTGTCTTGCCCGTTCCAGTGGGCATCTGCACCATCACGGACGGGTATTGCCGCCAAGCTTCGAACAAATTGTGTTTGATGTTTTGTTGGTAAGGACGGAGCATATAGGGTATAAACAACTGACGGAATCGGCCTGTCATTCTTCAATAGAATACATTCGTGCAGAAAAATGCAAGAACCGTTTGTTTACTCGTGCGTAAAAATGTAATTTTACATCAATTATTCGTGCAAATAAATGTAACATGGAACGTAATGTAGTTAGTATTGATTCCGATTGTCATAAGCAAAAAATTCTCGTAATCCCTTCGTTCCTTGACAATTTCGCGGATGAACCTTGTTTTTCATACCCTCATTGGTAAACAGCTTTTGCTTTACGATAAATATCGCCCACTTGATCGGCTATTTTTCCCCAATCATATTTTTGCATATCATACGTTATGCGTTCTAATGGCTGTTCTATGACTTTTGCCAGTTTATCGGCTAATGCATCAACATCACCGACGGGAAAATAATCTTCTTTTGGCAGACAAATTTCAAGGTTGGCCGGAATATCACTAACGATAACTTTCACACCGTAACTCATAGCTTCGAGTAGGGCTATGGGCAACCCCTCGTGGCTCGACGGCAGGCAATAACATAGGCAGTTCGTCAACAAAGAATGCAGCCTACGTCCCTTGATAAACCCTGTCAATACAACACCGTTTTTCTTTGCCATCTCTTTCAGCCCCCGTGAATAGTCGTCCTCAAAGTCCGTATCACCTGCTAAAACTAATTTTATCTCAGAACAAGAATTCTTCCCTTTTAATTTTTCACTCTTCAATTTAACGAATGCCTCTATCAGGTGGTGCAGATTCTTCTCTGGGACAAAGCGGCACATACCCAAAATGAACTTTCCTTTTTCTATACCCAATTCTTGGAAATATTCAGGATAATCACAGATTTCCGGTTGTGACACACCATTATATATAAGGTGTACGCGCTGCGTTCTTCCATATTTCCGCTTTATGAGATTACGTATCACGTCGGAAATCACAATCACGTCGTCAGCAAACATACACCCCATACGTTCACCGAGCTTTAGCATCGTCTTTGCAGCAAAGCCCCACTTGTCACGGTCGTAGTCTGTCCCATGATGGGTGAAAACAACCTTCATTCCAAGTATCTTTGCGTATGGAACAAGCAGGGCTGGGCCTATAGCATGAATGTGCAGTATGTCAGCCCCAAGCCGTTTCGCCTTGTTGATGGCACGGAACGTATGGATAATCGCCTCGAACGACTTTTTCTTCGGACTTTCTATGTCCACCAACTTCACGCCATTCCATACCGTCAGGTCATCCTGTACATAATTAGTTCTGCGTATCACTGTAACGTCAAAACCTCTTTTCACGATTCTCGGAAACAGCTCCTCGCAATGTGTTTCCACGCCGCCCATAATGTATGGGATGCCACGGGTACCTGTAACAACAATTTCCATGAATGTCTTATAATTTAAGGGGGTTATGCTTATCTTTATATCGAATGACAGGCAAGACCTATGCAACGAATTCTGACAAACATAAAAGAATATATTTTATATGTATAGATTGTAATTTCATCCATATTGTCTGCCTTATGCTTATTGCCAGGGGAAAAAGAATTAAATGAAATTCTTTGCTTAATTTGTTTGGACAAACCTGCCATAAAAAGCTATCAGCTTTTTCCAATAGCTGTCTTTGCTCAAATTTTTGTTTGCAAAGTTGATTGTGTCACAACTAAACTCTTTATATGTTTTTTCATTGATGGCATCAGCTTTCAAAACGGTATTACTAAGGTTTTCGACGTTGCCGCTCTCGAACAGAAAACCTGTCTGACCGTTCACGACAATCTCTGGTATTCCGCCGATGCGTGCCCCGATTACAGGTGTACCTACCGAATAAGCCTCGATTATTGTCATCGGATTGTTCTCGTACCACTCCGAAGGAATTATTACAAAGTAAGCATTGCTTACCAAGTCTGTCAGTTCCTTGCCTGTTTTATAACCGAGGAACGTCACATTCTTCATTCCGTTCACATTTACAAACGCCTTAAGCTCTTTTTCCTTTGGGCCAGTGCCGACAACTTTCAGTCGACATTGCGGAGAATCCTTGAACGCTTTGAGCAGTGTCATCACGCCTTTTTCGTATGACAAGCGGCCAAAAAACAGAAAATATTTGTTTATCGGCATCGTCTTTGGCTCACTGGCTATCGATGTTGAGAAGTTGTAAAGCGTGATGTTAGGCTTTGCTTTCAACGCAGGCATGTATTTCTCTTGGATGTACCTTGCAAAGTTGCTGACATAGATGAAACCATCGATATACTTTGCAGGATTGAAGAATGCGTTGCGGAAGTATTGTTCAGCCGCCATAACCGCACTCATCAGCTTGCTTCCCTTGCAGCACGTATGGGTGAAGCACTTGTAGAAATGCTTGCCTTGACACGCCTCGCATATTCTGCCATTACCATCTCGGAACGTATAAGCCGGGCAGACGATTCGGTAATCGTGAACAGTGAAAAGCACAGGTACGCTGTATTTCCTAAGCACAGGCAATATCGACGGCGTAATCTGCCCCCACATTAAATGAATATGGGCGATGTCCGGACGCTCGTCTTTTATCAGTTGTTCAATATTCTTTGCCGCCTCGAAATGATAAAAATAGTTCACCAAGTTCTTCATTTGCCTAAGCGAGCCTTGCCGTGTCTCTTTCGATTCAGGGAAATAATTGCTGTAAAGCGACGGGCAGTTGTCTTTCCACTTCAACGTGAAGTAAACCACCTTGTGGCCGTGTTCCTCAAGCAGTCTGCCGGTATTGAAGCACACTGTCTCCGCCCCGCCCTTGTTGAAATTGTAAACGTCAATAAGTAGGACTTTCATCTGGTAAATATTAAATATCAATTGAATGTTTCAATATGCGAATTGAAACAGAAGCATTGGATTTTTAACAATCTGAACATTCGTATTTAATCCGTCCGACATTGTTTCCAGAACTTACAAAATAACGGATTTACTATCTGTTGGTTTCTTCCGTCATATTCTCATCGACTGCAAGTAGAGAGATAAGTTTCACTTACAGTTTTTAGACAAGGCTGTCGGATTCCTTAAACGTACCATTTTGACTTCAAATACGCCCCGTTTCGGGTTACAATATAGTCGTTTAGTGCCACCAAAATGGCTACTTACAATTGCAAGACAGACTTTATCCCATCTTTATGACTTCATTGTATAATAGAGCTTGCGCCCCGTCTATTAATGTTTGTGAAATATTCGAAGCATCGCAACGTCCGTAGATATTTTCGGACATAGTAGCTCTCACGGACAACACCGAAAAGAGCTAGCAACGGCTCAAGTAAAAGATATGGTTTTGAGCAATTAACAACATTCCGGCTTTTGTCTTCGTTTATGCATTCTACAAGTTCAGCTTTAGTTTGTATCATATTATTTAATATTAATTTTATTTAAGATATAACCTAATGGCATCAGGCAAAATACAAACAACTTCTTTATTATTGAATCACATGAATACAAAATGCTAGATGCCTTCTTTCCACTTAAAAATCCGTCCATACTAACTCCGACATATGCCTTTAAGATGAATATCGGATTATAAATTACATATCTGCTTAAATTGTTCAGATAGTAGAGCCACATATAATAGTTAGAGACTGATCGTCTTACGTTTTTAACAACCATCAATGAATTGACCGCATCGTGATAATACACTCTTACCGCTTCGTCTATCACGCGCATTTTGTATTTCCTTGCCATTTCAAACCATACTATGTTTTCTGGACAGAAACGCATACGAGGGTCGTATGTCGGAAATCTATATTGTTTCAAAACGTCAATTTTATACATTTCCAGCATTTCACCTTTTATACGATACTTCAATCTCAAATCAATGGCATTTACATCCAACGGCGAGTGTGGTAATAGATTGCCTACAATTTTCCCGCTTTCGTCCTTACATCGGGCCGCAACAGCACAAAAGCTACCATCGTCTTTTATTTCTTCCCATGTTTTGAAAAATATTTCCAACGCATTCGGTAAAATACTATCGTCGCTATCTATTGTCAACCAATATTTTCCACGCGCTTGCTGGATGACAAAATTCATTGCCACGTGCTTCCCTTGGTTCTCTTGGCGAAAATATCTGATGGGCAACTTGTTTTCTTCACACCATTTCTTTCCCAATTCAATTGTACCATCAGTGGAACCGTCATCTACTATTATCCATTCAAATGTAACTATGTTACCATTATATGCCGGGCATATAACATTAAGCAAAGATTCATAAGTTCTTCCAATAGTATCTTTTCTATTGAAAGTGGAGGTGAAGAATGTCAATGCATAAGATTGACTATTGTGGAACAATTCACTTTTATACAAAAGTTCTGTCATAGTTCAGTCTATTAGCTTTTTGAGAATTATCTCTTAATTATCATCCAATATAAATTTATATTGAAAGTATACGTTGCAACTATTCAATGAAAGTATAATAAACAAATCACAATAAATATCTTAGTCTATGAAGTGATTTTAATGCAAAATAAAAAAAACTCGGTCCAAAGCATTTTGACAAAACATATACCATCACGATTTTTTTTTCTTTTGGAAACATTGATTTCCTAAATAAGTCATTTATCAATAAGTTAATCCTCATAAACACTTCACTCGTAAAAAAGGTCAAGCCATACTTTATTTCAGAGTATTTCTTCTTCATCTTCACTGAGTACAAAACATAAGAAACAAATCTCCTTGAATGAACATATATAAATTCTTGAAGATATTGTTCTTTTTTGTTTTTACCTATCAGGTCGTATTTCTGAGCTAATGTGTCAATAAACTTTATCTGATTAATAAAATTGAATAGTATGTCATCATAAAGTACGGAAGATGTTGACAACGTAGGACGTATAATATGTATGTACAAAACTTCTGGAACTAATACCATGGATAAAATCTTTGAAAAAACTCTTAAATTAAAATCAAAGTCTTCTCCTCCATGCCTAAAAGACAAATCGTAAAGAATGTCTTGCGCTTTCAATAAGTCCAATCTGTAAATACCGTTCCATATTGTCTCAAATACTTCTTTCCCGACAAAATACAAGAATGAGTCATGTAAAAGTTCATCAGAAAAAGACATTTCTTTTGTACATAGACTTACATCATACTTTATGTTTTTCTGTCTATTATCTATTCCAAAGCCACATCTTACAACATCTACACCATATTTTTCAGCCGTATAAACCATTTGTTCAAGAAAAGTAGGAACATACAGATCATCGTGATCACAAAAGGCAATATATTTTCCACGAGCAAGCGAAATACCATAATTTCTCGTATCACAGATTCCTGAATTTTCTTTATGGAATACCCTTACCCTACAATCATGTTTTTGATATTCATCGCAAATTGCACTACTTATATCTTGTGAGCCGTCATCGATCAACAATAGTTCGAAATCCTTATAAGTTTGATTCAATATGCTGTTTACAGTGTTCCTCAATATTTCTCCTGTATTATATACGGGAACAATAATTGATATTTGCGGCATCATAAGTTTTTTTATTTTGATAATTGTATAAACAAGTTGATTTATGTAAGATTACAAGTAGAATGAAGAAAAAATACATGTACTGAATACCAGTGGCAATATATAGCAATAAAATAGAAAGCACAAAAAGTAATGCAAAATTAATTTTAGTGTCTATAACATCGTCTTGTATATATTTATATGCATTGATAAATAATAGAGAATATAAAACAATTCCCAATAGTCCACCTTCACATATTACAGTTGCAAAAATTGTTTCAAATCCAAATAATATTGGGTGAATATCTTTATGTATTTCTAAGTAGGTAGAACACCAACCAAATCCATGACCGAAAATGGGGTTGTTCTTGATTTCTATAAAGGGATATAAAACTTGTCGTATTCTTAATTCCATATTTGAGCCGCCGATGTCTAAGGATGCAGCATAACTATCATCCCAAAAGAATATAGCTGTCATGAAAAAATCCCTAACAAAACTTAAAGCAGGTATTGTGAATAACGCAATAAAGAATATCACGATTAAAGATATTATTGGTAAAATCCAGTTTCTTTTATGCCATGTTAGAAAAAGTATAATAAACATTAATACAACAATAGGGGATCTTTTCGTAGAGAACAGCATGTTTGCAATAATTAATGCAGATGATAATAGAAAAAAACTTTTGTGCAATTTATTTTTCAGCATTAACACAAATGTGAATATATACGTTAAATAATATCCAAAACAATTGAATGAAGCAAAAGTAGATTTAGTACAACGTGTTTGTAATGTATAGTCAAAAGCTTCAAAATTAGTTCCATAAACACTGTATCTAGGAAAATAAGACTCTACATAATCATTCCAAGGATTGCTGTTAATAACGAATGTGAGAAGTCCATAACATACGACTATAAACATCGTATAGATACAGCATTTAAGTAAAACATCTAAATCTTTTTTTGTCTTAATTATGCATATTGCCAATAAAGCTGGCATAACATCTGTTAGGAGAAATTGCATCCATGCTGAAACTTGTGCAGAAATATTGATGAATTCAGAAAAAGGAAGCATAAATAAGAATATTCCCATGAAAAGCAATAAAAATTTACCAAACCTATCTTTGCAAATTTGGTTAATATTTAATTGCCCTTTCATTGCAGTTAAAAATGCAAGGACTACGATGAGAAATGAATTTAAACTTAATGAGGCAATAGGTGAACGTACTATTTCTGGAACTAAAACGCGAACAGCCATGAAGCAAACCAATCCATATCTCAAATTACGGCAAGATAAGAATGTGTGTATAATGATAATCAAATATGAAATAACTATCATAGTTTTATCAACTTGCTTGATGAAGAAATCATTTTTATAAGCCTACGCAACACCTTATTAGAACAGTAGAAATCTGTTTTTTCCCATATTAGGAATATGGGAAAGATACGATAAACATGTAGCCGTCTTAATTTTTTGTATAATAAATCATCGTTTGTTTTTACAAAAGAACGTATTTCATGTAATTTGCAATTTAGTTCATGCGTCTTATGACTAAAACATAATGCTACAAAATAAAGAGATGAAAGTAGATTGTAAAATACTATACGTGCGTTGCTATATCTAACTGCTTCGTTTGTGTTTTTTATTCCTAGATATACGCGATTTAAAGTATCGTAGATTTTAAGATATGCTTCAATACTTTTTGAACTCACATCAAGCGAAACTGTCTGCCCTTCTCTCCCAAGGAAATATTGGTATAATTTAAAGTTAGCAAATATAAAGCTGTTTATGTAAAGCATAGGAATCATATCGTATTCCATATCAGTAAAGCTAATACCTGTATCTTGAACATACCCATTATTTTTTAGTAAAGCAGTTCGATACGTTATGGAATGCATGACAATCATTTTACTACATTCATTCTTGTCAAAATCAAACTTTGAAAAAGAATAAACATTATTGTATTGTATGTTATTGGGCTCAACTATTTCAGGAAGAGAATTATTGGCATACCTTTTAGTATAAGGAGTTAGTATCATATCGACCTCATACCCCAACTTTATAAGAAATTCCAAATATGATGCAAATTGAGTTTTATCAAACCAATCGTCAGCATCTAAAACTTTTATATATTTTCCTTTAGCTTCTGACAATCCTCTATTTACACATGAACCATAATTTCCGTTTTCTTTGTCTATTACTCTGAATGTTGCGGGATACCTGTCTTGATATTCATAAGCAATCTTTAATGAATCATCTTTACTGCCATCATTGATAATCAATACTTCATAGGTATTCATTAAATTATCTGCAACTATCAATGAATCCAAGCATCTGCGCAGATAATCTTGCATGTTATATGTCGGAACAACGATTGTTAGTACCTTCTCCATTTGCTTATAATTTATTAAGTTCTAATACTTTTTCTATAATTGGTGCCATATCGTAATATTTATATTCGGCTAACCTTCCACCAAAAATTACGTTTTGTTCTTTGTCGGCAAGTTTTTTATATTTAGCATAAATATGGTATTGGTTTTGTCATTGACAGGGTAATAAGGCTCCATACCATCACGCCACTCCGTTGAATATTCCTTTGAAATGATGGTCTTTGGACAGGCATAGGCCTCCGACCCGAACATTTCGAAGTGCTTGTGCTCGATAACGCGGGTGTAGGAAACATCGCGCTCGGTGTAGTTCACAACGGCGTTACCCTGGAAATTGGGTTTGTCGATGATTTCCTGCTCAAAGCGCACGGTGCGGTAGTTGAGCTTACCGAAGCGGTAGCCGTAGAACTCGTCTATTTTTCCCGTGAAGACAATCGTGTCGGCAAGGCTTTCCCAGTAAGTCCTGTCATTAAAGAAGTCGGCACCGGTCTTTGTCTCAATGCCGCTGAGCAGACCTTCTATAAGTTTATTGTAGCCTCCGATGGGTATGCCTTGGTACTTGTCGTTAAAGTAGTTGTTGTCGAACACGAGGCAGACGGACAGACGCTTGATGATAAATGCTGGCAAATCGGTACACTTGTGTAGCCTTTGATTAGGCGTTCATAAATGTCTTTACCGATGAGCACCTGTGCCTGTTCCTCAAGGTTACGAGGGTCCGTAACCCCATCTGCTCGTATCTTTGTAACTGCCTCGGCCCACTGCTCATCAATCTTTGCCTGCGCAGCTTCAGGCGTAGTAACACCCCACATCTGGTAAAACGTATTCATGTTGAACGGCAGGTTGTAGAGCTTGCCTTTGTAATTTGAGACAGGAGAATTTGTATAACGGTTGAACTCGACAATTGAATTTACAAAGTCCCAAACTTGTTTGTTTGATGTATGGAATATGTGTGCCCCATACTTGTGGACGTTGATGCCCTCGATGTTCTCGCAATAAACGTTGCCACCGAGGTGCTGACGCTTGTCTATGACAAGGCATTTCTTGCCTTGCTTCTTTGCAAAATATGCGAACGTAACCCCGAACAGACCTGAGCCAACTATCAGATAATCGTATTGTTTCATCGTAATTTAAATTATTCTTTTTATAATTGGAATATGTTTCATCATCCAAACTGAAGTGACGCACAGAAGATACATCAGAAGAAACTTCAACAGCATATTGCCGTCACAAATGTGAAGATGCCCGATAATTGTAACCCCCGCCCCTTGTATCAAATAAATACCAAGACTTAAGTACTGTAACGGGCTGCATTTGCAGCTTTCAGACGGACAGTGGCAAGAGATTTCTCCAAATCATGATATTTGAAAAAAGTAAACACACCAAGTACCGTACTTGTGCATGGGATGTTTGTGTAAGTTATAAAATATCTGTAATGCTCAGGGATATATAACGTCAAGCACATTGTCCCCACAAACATTACTATTCCACTTGCGGCAGAACAAGCATACAGCCTTCTCCGTGTTTTCTTTGAAATGTCAAAGTTGCCTATGTAATATCCGGCAACGATAAAGTACAGGAAGCGTGACCCCATGATATAAATGTCAGACAAGCCGCTACGTGTCGTGAATGTAGTACTTAACGGAGGAATGCATCCAAGAACCAAGCCCATTATAAGGAACAGCCGAAGCAGCCGCCTGTCGGAGTTGAGCACGAAGACCGCAAAGAACGGCAACGAAAGGCAACGAAAGGTAAATTAAGATTAGCGGTACAAAAAACCACATGAAGCCGTTGAAGTCGAACAGGCAGAATTTCGTCAGTATTTCAGTTATTGGCAATACATCTTCACCATCGAGGTAAGTCTTTGCAAAATATTGCGTCATGTATAAAACGTTCCACGCAAATAACGGAATAGCCAAACGCTTCAGCCGTTTGTCGTAAAATCGTTTTACCCTCCCCGATTTGTTATAATCTGTTAACGCCAAATGGCTTACCAGCGTGAATCCCGAAATCATAAAAAACACGTTGACCGGCCATAAGAAAAAGCTGTGTGTGGTCAAGCCTATATACCAGTCCAAAGACGGTGTGCCCGAAAAACCATGCACCTGACCGTTCGTGCAATGAAGAAGCAGTACGCCGGCGCAGGCCACAATGTTCAACACATCAATCCAAACCACACGTTTATTTTCCATTATCAATTCTCTATTTCGTATTTCAGATAATCCATTGAGTCTTTTATTTCCTGCTCTATGAGCGGGGTGAGGCGTTGGTAGTCGATGCATTGCTGCCAATCAGTGCTGGCGTCGTCGTTGTAGTTTTTGTAGAGGATGCCATAGCGCGAGAGAATGTCATACATGCGGGTGTTCTGCGAGCCAGTCTCCGTGTCGGCGTTCTTCATAGCATGGACAAACTCCTTTTGGAATTTCAGCGCGAAGACCGTGGCGTGGAACGAATCCATGCATAAGTAGGAGGCGTGCCTCAACAGATAGACCCACTCGTAAGGGCCTGCGTCCTGATAGGTCATACCATCGCCATAAACCCGCAGACGGTTATAACATTCCAGATTGATTACCTTTTCTATTCCGGTAAAGTATTTCACGTCCTGCACCATGCGTTCATAGACATCCGTCCGTTTGTCACCGACGAAGTAACAGAAGATATACTTGTCAGGGACGGTGAACTCTATCTCGGCTCTGTTGCCGAACGTCTCCCATTCCTCTGCCGAGAGCAGATAGGTGGGGTCAACAACCAGATTTATGTCATTACGCCCTAGCAATTTACTGAACAGTTCTACTGAGCGTTGCTCCCTCACTGCTATGTGGGCGAACTTGCCAAGCGCGGTTCTCATCCTGTCTTCCACGGCAGGGTGAATTGTTGGCTGCGAGATGCTAGAAGAATAAGCCACGCATTTTGTCCCGTCGTTGACAAATTCAAGGAACATCATGGGATTGTATCCACCGCAAAACGGATTCCAAATCTGGTCGCTGCCCGTGATGAACAGGTCGGCATCGGCAACAACTTTCTTATAGTCGGCATAGGTGAAAAGTCGGCGCATGTTGAAATTGCCGTCCTCAAAGGTAAACCTATAGACTTTGCGCTTCTGCAGGTTGCCGTAATACCATCTTTTTGCGAAGAACTTATATCTCGGACATTTGCTCAGAAAACCGAGAACACGATGATTGGGCAGCCGCAGGATTATCGGCTCATTATTGTCTGACTGACTATTCCGTGCCATCGCATCCTTTTTCTCTTTCAGTCTGTTGATTTGCTTTTCGGACAGAAATATCCTCAAAATAGGCTTTAACGCGGCAAGAATGTAATGCCTGAATGTCGGCGGTGGCGTCTCACGCCTGTTGTAGATGAACTCCACATCATGCCCCATCTTGCGCAGCACATTGTTCAAGGCATAGCTTTGCAGGCATGTGCCGAAATTGGGATGCGGGGCAAAAGTAATTAGTTTGATTTTCATAATTGATTTCACAATAAGCTACTGTGTACTTCTCCAATTAATTCCTGTTCTGATAATCTTGGCCGGATTTCCTGCTACAATACTATTGGAAGGTACATCTTTTGTTACTACGGAATTTGCCGCGACAACCGAATTATCCCCTATCGTTACACCTTTTAATATCATTGCACGATAGCCTATCCAGACGTTATCCCCTATTATGACAGGTTTAGCGGTTCTATAAGCGACATCTTCAATATAGTGCCCGTCATAGTCTCTTATAACAGCGCCACGGGCTATATGTGCATTCTTCCCGATTTCTACATATTTTGCGCAGGTAATGGTAACATCCTCATTGATAAAGCCGCCTTTTAACACCAATTTGCCTGAATGTGTAATCCACACGTTCGTATTTTCATTCAGTGCAAAATTTCCATTCACTTCCAATGTAGTCCACTTATCCATTTGTAGTTTAGTAACATTTGGTGAACTTATCACTCTACGCAATCCCATAGTAAGGCGACTATTTAATTTTACACAAGCCGTTTTATCTAATTGGATATAAGAGCCACTAAAAATAAGCCATTTACCACTATTGCGATAAACATTCTTTCTAAAAAAGTTATACCTAAATGTCTTTATCAAACTAGTAAAAGACATCTGCCGTATAAGATTGCCATATCTAATTAAACGTTTTCTTACTTTTGACCAAAAAGTTAATCCGTAAGGGGATATATATATATTTATAACATGACGGTAACCTTTGGTTTGTAGAACAGAATAGAACTCTTTTCTCAATTCTTCAGACCATCCATCGCTCGGGTCGTAAGGTTGTATTAAATGGATGTTTTTCTTAGTAGCATTAGGCAGAGTGTACTCGTGTAAATAAAGTTGGGATTTTGCATTATTTAACACATCCATCCCTTTTTGATTGTTAACGATAACCACCGAATAACCTTTTGATCGTTCAGGTACAGGAGACATCAATTGTTCTATTCCCCAGAAATCACCTAAGGATATATCAGCATAACGGGGAAAGCCTTTGAAGGGACATTCAAAACAAGAGGGTCGTACAGTAAAACCTGTATCCAAGAAAGCTGTCATATATGGATCATATTTCTTGTTTTTCAAGTATACGTTACCGTTTTCAAATTCTATCTTTGTCGTCAGATTTCCCCAAGGATGTTTTTTGTCTTTATATTTAAATTTGACAGTTTTCGTTTTCGATTTATATTTCTCCTCCAAGTCATTTAAATACTCCCTGAAAAACAAAGGAGAAGAAACGCCCTTGCAGATGAAATCACAAGTATAAAGATTGTCATACTTTTTGCGGAGAAAATTAAGTAGTCCGGCAATTTGACAAGGCGTTGAACACACAAAGACCTTTTCACCACCTGTCAATAACTCTTTGATTTCTTTGTATAAATGTTTTGGGTCGCTTTGAAGATATTTTGAACTTCTAATTTTAGGCAATAGACTTCTATCCTTTGTGACAATACCTTTCAATCCGAAATTTTCATCATATACTGCTCCGGCAACATAGGCTCCGGCATCAAAGAAATTCTCAGCCAACACGGAAAACAATCCTCCCGACGTGCTGTCTATTCTTGTTTCATCATCCAATGCATAAGATGCAAATATTTTTGGAGTGTTCCAGTTCTCTTCGCATGCATCCTTAACATTTAGCTCAGGACATACTTTCTCGCATAAACTACAGTCAATACAAGTTTTATTGTCTACTACAGGATAAAGGAAGCCCTCTTCATCCCTTTTCATGCTTATGCTCTGTTTAGGGCATATCTCACTACAAGCCCTACATCCGCAACATTTGGTTTTATCTGTTATTTGTATCATATTGTTATTATCACCAAATCTTATCAACTCTACGTTTAACGGAACCTAATAATGATAGGAATTTCTCTGGTAAAATCCTGTATAAATCATAGTGTATTCTATCATTCTTACAATGTGACCCCAAATAATCTATAAAATTGAATTTCCTCCCAACCGCACATTTAATAAGTTTATCTATCCTTCCATCGTATTTATAATCTATGCCATCCAAACACCCGTTCTTTTGATAATAATTCAATGTTGCTCTTATCCCTCTTTCCAACGTGATAGTTTGACGATAATCTGGTATTATCCGCTTTAATTTTGAGTTATCAAATACAGCGTTAAGAGACCTGTCTCCGACCAACTCATCCTTGTAACAAGGCAAAATCTTCACTATTTGACTTGTTGGGATGGATACAATGTCTTTGCTCTTACCTAATATATCATACAATATTTCCAGCATTTCTCTCCAAGTATAGACGAAATCTCCCACAAGGTTAATGTCCTCATTGTATGCTCTCTCATTCAAGTATAATTGAACAAAATTATAAGCAAAATCTTTGGTGTGCGTCAATGTACATTTAGTAGTGCCATCGTCCCAAAGGAACATGGCTTTATCATTTAAAATTCTGGCAACTATTGTCCAATGATATCTTGCAAGTGGCGCTATACCAAAAGGAATACGGGTGTCACCGTATGTAATATACGGACGCACTATCGTATATTTACATTTCACGTCTTTAGAGTTAGCCCAAAGCCATTTCTCACAAGCATATTTTTTTATGCTATAAGGTAAGTTTATATTGGGTTTGGGGCTGTCTTCGGATATAATGCCGTCTTCGAAACTTCTACGGAATACACAAGCAGAAGAGATGAAAATAAACTGCTTGCATTTATCTTTGAAAAAGTCAAAAGTAGTTTTCAAATCACGTTCAGTAAAAGACAGGAAATCCACTACAACATCAAATTGTTCCCGTTTTATTTTACGGCTCATATCATTCACATCCCTTACATTTGTTTTAATAATTCTCACCCCTTTAGGAATTTCAGAAATGTGGTGCCCTCTATTTAAAACACTCACAGCATGTCCGCATTCCAAACTTCTCAAAACTATATCGGTACTCAATACACCCGTACCTCCTATTATAAGTATCTTCATAAGTGCAACAGTTTCTTTTTTATTATGCTGACTAATTCGTTTCTTTGCTCCTTTTCTATACCAATGTAAAAAACAGAAAGAAAAACAAACGCTATGACTATTATAACAAGCAAAGCATACTGTAAATAATTTCCAGACAGAAATTTTGCGGCTATTAATGATGGGACAAATGCCACAATACTAACTTTTACACAAGGAACGAATACCGACTCAATGTCTTTACCACTAAATCCCGCTAGCTTTATCAACAATATTGGTTTCACAATCATTGCTAAAATAATCGTTACTGCTATGCCTGTGTAAGACAAGAACACAGGCGAACAGCCTAATTTGAATGCTATATATATTATAGGGAATTGTAAAGATAAGACCAATGGGCTAATCAATGCGTTAGTTCTAACTTTTCCACAAGCGTAAAGTCCCGTATAGAAACAAGTGTCTAAGGTGCTAAACAAACTTTGCAAGACAATAAGTTGCAAAAATATGATCGTATAAGGAGGTACATTCACAAGCCATAATTCCAAAAGCGGTTTCGCTACCACGTATATTGGCAGACTTAATAACAGCATAAGGAAAAAAGAATATTTGGCTGTATTCATGGTAAGTTTTCTGGATTCAATTTGCTCACCTGCCGCATACAATTTCACTATCTGTGGATCTGCAGCCAGTTTGAAATTATTGACAAATTGATTGGCGGCCATGTTAACTTGCAGTGATATTGCCCTTGCGGCTACCAACTTCGGCCCAAAAAACATCTGTAATAGGATGGTTGTGCCTTGACCTGTCAGAGCATGGGCTGCGTTGCCCAATAAACTCCAACTGGAAAAACTAGTTATTTCTTTAAACTTTGTCCTGTCAAATTCAAATTTGTACTTTGTCTCTTTAAATTGCCGCATGCAATATATACGGTATATACTCATAATGAGAAGCTGAACCAAGAATAGCAGGACCGCATAAGTTTCCAACCTATCGTAGCCCACAATTGGAAGAAGATAAAGTATGGAGAGTTTTAACACGACCTCGAATATGCTTGCGTATGCATAAATTTGCATACGTTCATGTGCTATGATTGTAGCTGTATAAGGTACCTGTGTAATTGTGATTACTGATGCTAGTATTGAAAAGTGGTAAGCAAATATAGCTGCATCAAATCTGTTTGCCATAATTCCTAATTTGTTCATTACAAACCACAAACCAACTGTTTCAGCTATCAAAACTACTATAAGCGAGAGCAGTAGATGAGCATTGAGTACAGTACAAAACACTGTACTCAGACTTGAAGATTCTTTCTTACCAAGCTCTAAAGTAATAAAACGTGACGAGCCATTGCTCAATGCTGAGTTAAGAAACGAAAGCAGTAATACAATGCCACCAACCGCATTGTATATACCATAATCTTCTACTCCCAATATATGTAGAATAACACGAGAAGTATAAAGGTTCACCAACATCAGAAACAGCATCCTGATGTATAGTAACAATGTATTCTTTACAATTCGCTTGTTGTTAGCAGAATCTGTGGTCATTAGAGTTATTAATTTACAGTTTTACCATTCTATTTTGTGGAAGTGATAATTTATCACTCGACAAAAAACAGAACGTATCTATTCCTGTCAACCCATTGGGTTCGTTGAAAACATACCCTTCAAAATTATTTTCTTCCAAGATAGCCTTAAAAGCAGCTCCATTTTCAAAATCTGTTAGGCATTGCCCCAATATTCCAGGTGTATCATTATCAACAAAATAAATTTCTACAAATTTTATAACAGATTTCACACTGTTATTAGCATCTCTATCTTTCTTCCAATCAGGATTTGACGTAATGTCGCATAACAATTCTATTGGTTGCTTTAAATCTACAAAAGATTTCTTGCCTTTATAGTAAAATTCATGAAAGCTGTTATTGAATATATTGATTCCATTTTGATGAAAATCACAAAGAATAGCAGTAATCGTCATATATCCTCGCAAATCAAGAAATGTCATAATCAGTTTAAATTATATACCCCACCAGAGATTCGAACTCTGCCCTGCATCTTTTGAATAAGGATATGGCATTATCGTTGTACGGCCTGAAAATCATGAGCACTTGTCCTCGATGCAAATATCCTTGACTACTTGCATTTCAGCCTTTCCGCTTGTCAACTACAAAAGCTGTATGTATTCGGGCTGTACCTCCACGGCAGCGGCAAGGAGACTGGGAAGTTCTACGAACAGACGTTTGATATGTGCCCCTTGGATTTTCTGCAAATTCCCTTCATATCCGTCCAGAGGACCGCCTACGATGCGCACTTTCCTACCTATCATATCGGAGGATATTTCTTCGGGCGTGTAATAACACGGATTTTCGGAGGACTCAACGGCATGGATGAAACGTTGCATGTCGCTTTCCCTGACCGTCATCGGGATTTTGTATCCGCCGCGCAGGTAACGATATTGCACGGTATTATATTTCTCGACTATAGGGTCAACTGCCAGCCGCGTGCCATTCACAAAAAGCAGATCCTGAATGAAGGGCACTTCCTCCCGACAACGCCTCCCGTGCTTCACAGAAAGTTTCCACACCATAGGTGTGAATACCTCCATCCCCAAGTCCTTGAACAGCTTGTATGCCGGTTGTTTGGCGTTGCACCGCTTAAGATCGCGCATGACGAACCATAGCGGACGGTCTTGTATAGGGGTATGGAAGTCGTTCATTTTTCAGGTATGGGCATCTTTTCTAATCCTGCAAACTGCCGTAATCCACACGGCAACAAGCAGTTACAAAAACCAAGCTATTGACTTCTATTAAGTCCATAAGATTGTTTCATCGCCGTCACTACTCATAATAGCGTTTGTGTTGGTATTGAGTTTCATGACGTTTTTTGTCCGTCTCCTAATATGAGATGGATATTCTGCTGCAAAGGTAGTAAAAATAATTAAACATCAAGTGTTTTGACAAATTTATTTGCGCTTATTTTTCATGAAGCGGCAACGGATTAAGCAATTTGTTGACGGAATCTTTTTATGAAAACTTTGTAAAATATTGGTATTTAGCTGTTTCACAAAAAATATCCATCTCATATTAGGAGACGGACATTTTTTTGAAACGGTCGTTTGCGTCAAATCCCCTCCAAAATCATACGGTTTACCTTGTCCACTTCGCTTGACTTTATCGAGTCGAGGTAGATTTGTGTGGTCGTTTCCGAATCGTGCCCGAGGCCTTCGCTTATGACTGCCAACGGTACGTCCCTGCCACGTGCAATGGTGGCCCAACTGTGGCGCGTATAATACATTGACAATGACAGCGGCAGTCCTGCCTGATTTGCTATGTCCTTCAGAATCCTGTTGATTTTCCTCATCTGATTCTGGTACTGCCTGCGCTCGCTTCCGTCCTCACGGGTAATGATTGGCAGGAGATAACTCGTGCCGTTGGACTTGTATTTGTCTATGATGTCCTGCATCTGCTTGGTCCATTCTATCGTCATGAGCTGTCCCGTCTTCTTGCGGCGGTATGTCAGGCAGCCGTTGTTCAGGTCGGTCTTCTTCAGGTAAGCCATATCTATGAAGGACATTCCGCGCGTGCAGAAGCTAAACATGAACATGTCCCTCGCGAAATCCATACTTGGCTTTCGCGACAAGTCCAAGCCGTTGATTCTCTTGACTTCACTAAACGATAGGCTCCTTTTTACAGTCTTATCTATACCACAATAGACGTTCCTGAACGGATGGCGGTCGGGTGTCAACCCCTTTTCTACTGCCAACTTGTAGTTGGTACGCAGGATACGCATATAGAAGGAGGTACTGTTGCGTGCCAGTCCGCATTTCCGCATCCATGCCTCGTAGAGTTCCATAAGCACGCCGTCCATCATGTCGAACGTCAGGTCAACACCCTTGCGGAAGTACGTGAAGCTGTTAAGCATCGAACGGTATGTCTCGGATGAGCGCACCTTGCCTATCTGTTTCTTATGGCTTATCTGCCCCCGGATGAAGTTAAACACGCTGTCCGTCGTGTCTATACCAGACGAGAATCGGGCGGCGAGTTCGTCAAGGCTTACCTTGACGGTTGCCTTTTCGTTTTCCTGCACCATCCGCTGTAGCCTGTTCAGTTTCCACTGTAGGGCAGATTCTACCGAAACAAGGTGGGCGTAGCGTGGCGAGAACGGCGTGGGCAGGGCTATCCTCCCAGTTTTGCCATCCCATTCCTCGGCGAAAATTTTATACTCGCTCGTTATCCTGCGCACCGCGCGTCCGTATATCAGTTGAAACACTATTGAGCCTTCCTTGCCCGGCGTTGTTGACGGCCTGAATTTTAGTTTTATAGATGTCATGGTCCAATGTTTTCTTGTTCTTTATATAAATGTCGGCGACAAATGCCACATTATTATATATTGGGGCAGAGCTATATCCCAAACTACCCATAGATTCTGCGCCAAACGATTTTCCGTTCTAAGCCAAACGATTTTTCAACCTGCTGAGATCGATTTTCGGATGTACTGATTCCGTCTTACGCACTCTTTCATACTGATCCCCCCACTCTACCTCCCACAAACAGTTTTTCGCCCAAAAAGGTTCGCTTCCTTCATACCTCTTCTGTACCAACGTTTTAAGGTGAACTTTCTACCGTCCTATCCTTCACCAGGATTTCACCGGAAAACGGGTTGTCCGCATGAAACTGTTTTTAACGAATTTGCAGTTGCATTGGTTTTCAACACGTTACGGTGAAGGGCTTGACAAAGGCTTTTTCATGTCGTATATTTGCA